>Ga0070737_10000110_pt1 | contig 196113 bp, 207 predicted proteins | sample Coa_R1_10_FD_66438 | JGI IMG/M metagenome (GOLD analysis project Ga0070737, IMG submission 66438) | Surface soil microbial communities from Centralia Pennsylvania, which are recovering from an underground coalmine fire - Coalmine... | ecosystem: Environmental > Terrestrial > Soil >...
GAGATCGCCTTCAAGCAGCTCGGGGTCGGCCTTGCGGTGGCCGTGCTGATCGACGCCACGATCGTCCGGGCGGTGCTACTCCCAGCGGCGATGACCCTGCTCGGCGACTGGAACTGGTACCTACCCAGGCGCTTGGGTGCGATCCACTGGCCGGTGCGGCGTGATCGGGTCGTCCCTCCAGCCGGCATTTGAGGAGACAGGGGGAGCCCGCCGACGAGTCGAAGCCCGTCCGGGCACGGCGAAGAGGATGTCTGGGCTTGACCCGGTTTGGTTGACGCCTCCACGCTGGGCTTCCAGGCCCCGGGAAGGGGTGCGGGGTGTCGAGGGCGAGACCGCCGTATCCGCCCGGGTTCCATCAGGAGGCGGTGCGGCTTGTGGGTCGAGTGGGAAGCCGATTGTCGAGGTCGCGCGCGAGCTCGGGATCGTCGGCGAGACGCTCGGGAGTTGGGTCAAGCAGGCGCGCATCGACGCCGGCGAGCGCGAGACAACCCCCGGAGGCGCCACTCCGCGCTCGGCGGCATCGCCCCGACGAGTACGAGAGGCGTTGCCTAACAAGACAAGAGGAAGAGAAGACAGATAGAGACAACAAGAGCAGCAGCCTCAACCGTTGGTGCCAACCGAAACGGGGCAAGTTCAGGTCGCTTCCCGGATCGTGACCGCGTACGAGCACGGCAACGAGCGACGCTACTCCCTCGACCGCGCGATGTGGGGGCAGTTCGTGCGACACCAGCCGAACGGCTGGCCGGCTCACCGCGACTGGCCGCTGAGGCGGCGCTCACCGCCCTGGTGTCGGTGCCCGGGCGGCCGGCCGCGACCGCAGGGCGGTGCGGAGCGCGTCGCGGGAGTGGACGCCGAGCTTCCGGTAGGCGTTCCGCAGGTGGTACTCGATCGTCTTCGGGCTGAGGAAGAGCGCCGTCGCCGCTTCGCGGGTCGTCCGCCCGCCGGCGAGGAGCAGGGCGATCTGGAGCTCCTGCGGCGTCAGCTCGTCGAGGGTGCTTGGGTCGCGGCGCCGCGCGGTCTCGCCGCTCGCGGCCAGCTCGACGCGGGCGGCCTCGGCCCAGGGGGCGGCGCCGAGGCGGTCGAAGCCGTCGAGGGCCGAGCGCAGCCGCTCGCGGGCGCGGACGCGCTCGCCGGCCCGACGGAGCCGCGCCCCGTACGCGAGCTCCGTTCGGGCGGTCTCGAAGAGGTCGGGGGTCCGCGCGTGCAGCGCGAGCGCCTCGTCGAACGCGGGCCCGAACCCGTCCTCCCCGGCGAGCAGCGCCGCGGAGCGCCGGGCGCGCGCGAGCGACCACGGCTGCCCCTTGGCCTCGGCCGCCTGGCGGAAGGGCGCGAGCGCCCGGGCCGCCTCCGCGGCCCGCCCGAGGCGCAGGAGCAGGTCGACCTCCTCCGGCGCGGAGGAGAGGTCGGGATCGGCGATCCCCCGCCGCCGGAGCGCCTCGCGGCGCTCCCCTGCCCGCGCGAGCGCGGCCTCGACCTCGCCGAGCCCGGCCTCGAGGTCGCAGAGCGCCGCCAACGCCCAGATCTCGGCGAGCCCAGCCTCCTGCGCGCGCGCCAGCGCGAGCGCCTCCGCCGCGTGCGCCCGGCACGCCTCTGTGCGCCCGAGGCGCGCCTCGAGCCAGGCGAGGCGGGCGAGCGCGCCGGCGAGCAGCACCGACTGGCCCGTCTCGCGCGCGAGTCGGACCGCCTCGTCGAAGCCCGCCTGCGCCTCCACCCAGCGGTCGGAGCTCGCGTCCTCGATCGCGAGGTGGGTGAGCAGGTGAGGGAGGGCGCCGACGGCCGAGCGGGCGCGGGCGGTGGCGACGGCGCGGTCGACGAGCGTGCGGCCGCCGGGCTCGCGCAGCCAGAGCGGCCCCATCGAGGCGAGCGCGAGCAAGCGTGGCTCGGCGAGGAGCTCCTCCGTCCGCTCGAGGATGGTCACCGCCTCGCGGATCGCTGCCGCGCCGCGCTCGCCCTCGCCGGCGATGACGAGTGCCATCCCCGCGGCGATGCGGGCGAAGTAGGTCGTGCGGGCGCTTCCGTTCCCGGCCGCGACCGCGGCGGCCCGCTCGCCGCACTCCCGCATCATGCGCTCGTCGGCGGCGTAGAAGCCGGCGAGCACCGCCTCGGCGAGCATCACGACGGCCTCCGCGGGCTCGGCGCGCTCGGCGGCCGCGCGTAGGAGCGCCGCGCCCTCGGCGAGCGGGCCCCGCAGGAGCGCGATGTGGCCGCGGAGGTGGTCGATCCGGAGCTCGAGCCGCGTGTCGCTCGCCGTGCCGGCCGCCTCGCGGAGGAGCCTCACCGCCCGCTCGGCGAGCCCGCCGAGCCACGCCGCCTCCGCGGCCTCGAAGAGGAGCGACGCTCGCCCGTCCTCGGTCGGCGCGAGCCGGGCGGCGCGCTCGAACGCGCGCGACGCCACCTCGTAGGCGCTCCGCCCCCGGGCGCGCTCGGCGGCCTGGGCGAGGGCGGAGGAGGCGGCGTCGTCCGGGCCCGTCGCCGCGAGCGCGAGGTGCCAGGCGCGTCGGTCGCCGTCCGCGTCCGGCAGCGTCTCTGCGAGCGCGCGGTGCGTCCGGCGGCGCGCCTCGCCCGTCGCCACCGCGTAGATCGCCGAGCGCACGAGTGGGTGCCGGAACTCGACCATCCCCTCCCGGACCGCGACGAGCTCCGCCTGCTCCGCCGGATCGAGGTCGGCGAGGGCCAAGCCGAGGCGCTCGGCGGCCCGGGCGAGGGCTGCGACCTCGGCGCGGTCGGTCGTGGCGGCGAGGAGGAGCGCCTCGCGTGTCCGCGCCGGCAGGACGGCGGCCCGCTCCACGTACGCCCGCGCGAGGCTCGTCAGCACCGGCACCGGAGCCTCGGGCGCGAGGTCGGGCAGCCGCTCGCGGGCGAGCTCGAGCAGGGCGAGCGGGTTGCCGCCGGTCTCCCGGTGGAGGCGCGCCGCGGTGCCGGCGTCCATCTCCGGCGCCCGGCGGCGGAGCAGGAGGACGGTGGCCGTCGCGTCGAGGCCGCCGAGCCGAAGCGAGGGCAGACCGGCCCCGTCGAGCAGCGACGGCTCCCCCTCCCGGACGGTCAGCACGACCGCGAGCGGCTCGGCGAGCAGGCGGCGCAGCGCGAAGAGGAGCGCGTCGGCGCTCGAGCCGTCGAGCCAGTGCGCGTCGTCGACGAGGACCGCCACCGCTTGCTCCTCGGCGTACGCGGCGAGGAGGCTCAGGGTGGCGGCCCCGATCGCGAAGCGGTCCTCGGCCTCGGCCGGTCGCAGCGCGAGGGCGCTCTGGAGCGCCCGCGCCTGCCGCTGCGGGATGCGCTCGAGGCAGGAGAGCGCGGGGCGGAGGAGCTCGAACAGGCCGCTGAAGGGGATCTGCGCCTCCGACGCGACGCCGCGGGCCCGGAGCACGCGCATCCCCGCCGCGCGCGAGGCCGCGTGCTCGAGCAGCGCCGACTTGCCGATCCCGACCTCGCCGGCGAGCGCGAGCACCCCGCTCCGGCCCGCCCGTGCATCCTCGAGGAGGCGCTCCAGCGCCTCCTGCTCCGGCTCGCGGCCGACGAGCATGAGGCGATTCTAGGGGGCTGCGCGGGGCGGGACCAGGTGGGGGCCCCGAGGCGAGCGCCGGCTCGAGCCCCTACCGTCGGCGGGGCAATCGACCACGAGGAGGAGAGATGGCCACGATCGAGGAGCGACAGCTCGACGTCGACAAGCTGATGTCGTTCGTGTTCCGCGCCGTCGACGAGGTCGGCGCGACGCTGAACACGGCGCTCGTCGTCATGGGCGACCGGCTCGGGCTCTACCGAGCGCTCGCCGGCGCCGGGCCGCTGACCCCGGCGGAGCTCGCAGAGCGCACCGGCACCGCCGAGCGCTACGTGCGCGAGTGGCTGAACGCGCAGGCGGCCGGCGGCTTCGTCGAGTACGAGGCCGACAGCGGCCGCTACGCGCTGCCACCCGAGCAGGCGGTCGCGCTCACGGACGAGGGGAGCCCCGCCTACCTCCCCGGCTTCTTCCAGATCGCGCTCGGCTCGGTGATCGACTCGCCGCGGATCGTCGAGGCGGCGAGGAGCGGGGCGGGGATCGGCTGGCACGACCACGTCCACGACGTGCACGAGGGCTGCGAGCGGTTCTTCCGCCCGAGCTACAACGCGCACCTGCTCGGCGAGTGGCTGCCGGCCCTCGACGGGGTCGTCGGCAAGCTCGAGCGGGGCGCCACGGTCGCCGACGTCGGCTGCGGTCACGGCGCCTCGACGATCCTGATGGCGCAGGCGTTCCCGCGCTCCCGTTTCGTCGGCTTCGACTACCACGAGGGGTCGATCGCGACCGCGCGGCAGCGCGCCGCCGCGGCCGGGCTCGGCGACCGGATCGAGTTCCACACCGCCCCGGCCGCGTCATACTCCGGCGATCGCTACGACCTCGTGACGATGTTCGACTGCCTGCACGACATGGGCGACCCGGCGGGCGCGGCGCGGCACGTGCGGGCGTCGCTGGATCCCGACGGCGCCTGGATGATCGTCGAGCCACGGGCGGGCGACCGGGTCGAGGAGAACCTCAACCCGGTCGGCCGCGCCTACTACGGCTTCTCGACGCTGCTCTGCACGCCCTCCTCGCTCGCGCAGGAGGTCGGGCTCGCGCTCGGCGCCCAAGCCGGGGAGGCGCGGATCCGGGAGATCGTCCTCGGCGCCGGCTTCTCGAGCTTCCGTCGCGTCGCCGAGACGCCGTTCAACATGGTGTTCGAGGCCCGCCCTTGACGACGGAGCCCCTCGGCGTGGAGCGGGCGCGCGAGCAGTCGCGCGCCCGCTACCCCGATAGCGAGGGGTACGTCGAGCGGGACGGCGTCCGCGTCTTCTACGAGCTGTACGGCGAGGGCGACCGCACGCTGATGCTGCTGCCGACCTGGTCGATCGTCCACTCGCGGCTCTGGAAGGCACAGATCCCGTACCTCGCCCGGCACGCCCGGGTGGTGACGTTCGACGGTCGCGGCAACGGCCGCTCCGACCGGCCGGAGGGCGTCGCGCCGTACCTGGAGGACGAGTTCGCGCGCGACACGCTCGCCGTCATGGACGCGACCGGGACCGAGCGGGCGACGCTGATCACCACCTCGTGCGGGGCGCTCTGGGGCACGATCGTCGCCGCCGACCATCCGGAGCGGGTCGAGGGGATCGTCTACATCAGCCCCGCCGTCGGCCTCGCGCCGGGGCACGCGATCCGCAGCGTCTACCCCTTCGACGAGGAGCTCGACACGGACGAGGGCTGGGCGAAGTACAACAGCTTCTCCTGGTTGCGCGACTACCGCGGCTTCCTCGAGTTCTTCTTCGGCCAGTGCCTGAACGAGCCGCACTCGACGAAGCAGATCGAGGACTGCGTCGCCTGGGCGCTCGAGACCGACCCGGAGACGCTCGCCAACACCTCCCGCGCGATCGGCGCCTGCCGCTGGGAGGGCTTCCGGGCCGTCTGCGGGCGGGTCCGCTGCCCGGTGCTCGTGGTCCACGGCGACAACGACCTGATCCGTCCCCACCGGCAGGGGGCTGCGCTCGCCGAGGCGACCGGCGGCACGCTCGTCACGCTCGAGGGAGCCGGCCACCTGCCGATGGCGCGCGACCCCGTCAGGGTCAACCTGCTCGTGCGGGAGTTCGCCTGCCCGCCGTCGCCCGCGCCCCGCTGGCGCCGCGCCCGGAGCCGGCGCCGGCGGGCGCTGTTCGTCACCTCGGCGATCGGGCTCGGTCATGCCCGGCGCGACCTCGCGATCGCCGACGAGCTGCGCCTGCTCCACCCGGACCTCGACATCGACTGGCTCGCGCAGCACCCGGTGACCGCGGTGCTCGAGGCGAGCGGCGAGCGGGTCCACCCGGCGAGCCGGTACCTCGCGAGCGAGTCCGCGCACATGGAGTCGGAGTCCGCCGAGCACGACCTGCACTGCTTCCAGGCGTGGCGGCGGATGGACGAGATCCTCGTCGCGAACTTCATGGTCTTCCACGACGTCGTGCGCGACGACCCGTACGACCTCTGGGTCGGCGACGAGGCATGGGAGGTCGACTACTTCCTGCACGAGAACCCGGAGCTGAAGACGGCCGCCTACGTCTGGCTGACCGACTTCGTCGGCTGGCTGCCGCTGCCGGACGGGGGCGAGCGCGAGGCGTTCCTCGCCGCCGACTACAACGCCGAGATGATCGAGCAGATCGCGCGCTTCCCGAGGCTGCGCGACCGCTCCCTGTTCGTCGGCGAGCCCGACGACGTCGTCCCCCTCGCCTTCGGGCCCGGGCTGCCGGCGATCCGCGACTGGACGAGGGAGCACTTCGCCTTCCCCGGCTACGTCACCGGCTTCGACCACGGCGACCTCGCCGACCGCGAACGGCTGCGGGCCGAGCTCGGCTACCGCGACGACGAGGCGCTCTGCCTCGTCACCGTCGGCGGCTCGGGCGTCGGCGCCGGCCTCCTCGAGCGCGTGATCGCCGCCTTCCCCGAGGCCAAGCAGCGTCTCCCGGCGCTGCGGATGGTCGTCGTCGCCGGGCCGCGGATCGACCCGCGCTCGCTGCCCGCCTGCGACGGCCTCGAGGTCCGCCCCTACGTCCACGAGCTCTACCGCCACCTCGCCGCCTGCGACCTCGCGATCGTCCAGGGCGGCCTGACGACCGCGATGGAGCTCACCGCCAACCGGCGTCCGTTCCTCGCCTTCCCGCTCCGGCACCACTTCGAGCAGCAGCTCCACGTCGGCCACCGGCTCGAGCGCTACCGGGCCGGCCGGGTCATGGACTACGAGACCGACGGCCCGGCGGAGATCGCCGCCGCGATCGTCGAGGAGATCGGCAGGGACGTCGACTACCTGCCCGTCGACGCCGGCGGCGCCGCCCGCGCCGCCGCCGCGATCTCGGAGCTCCTCTGACTGCGACGACGGCGAATCTCACCCGTCCCGCGGCGGCCCGCCCCCGGGTGGGGACATGCGCACGGCGGCGACGTGGGGGCGGCGCGGCGCGGCCGTCCTCGACGACGGGCGGGTCGACGTCGGGACGACGTCGTACGCGGCAAGCTCGCCTTTCGACCGCGATCGTCGACGGGCGGAACCTCGTCGCGCGGCGGTCAGTAGAGGACGCTCGCGAGGCGGCGCCGGTAGCGCTCGGTGAGCGGATGCTCGCTCCCGAGCTCGGCGAACAGGGCGACCATCAGCTCGCGGACGCGCTCGCGCCGCGCGGCGTCCCCGTGCGCGGCGCGGTCGAGGAGGAGCTCGAACGCGCGCTCGTGGTCGCCCTCGTCGAGCGCCGCCACGACCTCGCGCCACTCGCGCTCGGCCCGCAGCTCCTCGACGATCGCCTCGGCCTTCCCCGGCCCGAGCAGCGCGTCGAGGAAGGCGCCCACCGCCGCGCGCGGCCGGGCGCTGACGAAGCCCGCCACCGCCTCCCCGTCGCGGAAGGCGCGCACGGTCGGGACCATCTGCAGCCGGAAGCGCTCGACGAGCCCGGGACTCCGGTCGAGGTCGACCGCGACGAGCGCGATCCCCGAGCCGCGGCTCGCGACCTCCTCGGCGAGCGCGGCCTCGAAGATCCGGCACGGCGGCGCGGAGCCGCTCGTGAAGACGACGACGACCGGGCGCTCGAACGAGCGCTCGAGCACCGCCTGCTCGAAGGTCGTGCTTCCCGCTCTCAGGGCCATCGCCGTCGGCGCCCTCCGTTCTCCTCGGTCCCTCACCGTCCCGGTACGCCGCGAGCGGGCCAGCTCAAGGGGTGGCCGCCTCGCTCGCGCCCGGACGGTCGCCCAGTCGCTTCACTTTTTGTAGTATTGCGACGCACGCGACGACGAAGGGAGGCGAAGATGAGCGCGGTCGACGAGCTGCTCGAGAACGCGCGGGGCTACGCGGAGCGCTTCGCGGGAGCGGAGCTGCCGCTCCCGCCGGGGAAACGGCTGGCGATCGTCGCCTGCATGGACGCGCGCCTGAACCCGTACGGGCTGCTCGGGCTCCGCGAGGGCGACGCGCACGTGATCCGGAACGCCGGTGGCGCCGTCACCGACGACGTGATCCGCTCGCTCGCGATCTCGCAGCGGCTGCTCGGGACGGAGGAGATCATGCTGATCCACCACACCGGCTGCGGGATGCTCACCTTCAGCGACGACGAGTTCCGCCGCCGGGTCGAGGAGGAGACCGGGGTGCGGCCCGAGTGGGCGGCCGAGGCGTTCAGCGACCTCGAGGCCGACGTGCGCCAGTCGATCGCCCGGATCAAGGCGAGCCCGTTCATCCCGCGCAAGGACGCAGTCCGGGGCTTCGTCTACGAGGTGGAGACGGGCAGGCTGCGCGAGGTCGCCTGAGGGCGCTCCGCGTCCGGGCACCCGGGCGCTCGCGGGCCCGCGTGCCCGCCCGCGCTCCGCGTGACCGGTCGCGCGCCGCTTCGGGCGCTACTCTCCGCCCGGTGAGGCTCGAGAACAGCTTCGACGTGCCGGCGCCGGCCGCCGAGGCCTGGGCCCTGCTCACGGACGTGCCGCGCGTCGTCCCCTGCATGCCGGGCACGGAGCTGACGGAGACCGTCGACGGCAACCGGTGGAAGGCGCGGCTGCACGTGAAGCTCGGGCCGGTCGCGCTCGAGTTCGACACCGACGTCGTACGCGAGGTCGAGGACGCCGCCGCGCGCCGCGTCGTCCTCTCGGCGCGCGCGCGGGAGCGCCGCGGGCGCGGGAGCGCGCAGGCGACGATCGAGTCGAGCCTCGGCGAGACGGCGGCCGGCACGACCAGGGTCGCGATCGTCACCGAGCTCAACCTGCAGGGGGCGGTCGCCCAGTACGGCCGCGGGATCGTCCCCGAGATCGCCGCGCAGCTCACGAAGCAGTTCGCCGAGAACGTCGCCGCGCTGCTCGAGCAGCCGCAGGCGCCGGCCGCGCCGGCCGCGCCCGCGGCCGTCACCCCGGTGCGCGGTCTCCGGCTCGGCCTGCGCGCCCTCTGGGCGACGCTCGTTCGGCTCGTTCGCCGCGGCTAGGGGGTCAGGGCGCCATCACCTCGGTCTGCCCGCGGCGGCCGCGCGACGCCGCGGTGTCGCCGAAGCCAGGCCTCGGCTCGTCGTCGGGGGCGAGCGGGGAGGCGTGGAAGTGCCAGATCTTCCAGACGCGGTTGCCGCGCCCGTCGTCGCGGCGGAAGACGCTCGTCTCGCGGAAGCGCACCGGAATCACCGCGCCGCGCCGTCCGTAGAGCGGCAGCACCGCGTCGAGCAGGCCGGAGCCCGAGCCCTCCTCCGAGCGGACCGTGAACGGCAGGACGCCCTCCGCGGTCAAGTAGGCCATGTCGCCGTCCACCGTGACGCGCACGTCCCAGAGCTCGGGCGGCTCGGTCGGCACCAGGTGCCGCTTGTAGTGCTCGAAGAGGTGCACCTTCTCCGCGAGGCCGTAGTAGGGGTGCCCGTTCAGGTTCCACATCAGGTAGCCGGGCGCGAAGCACGCGCGCATCCGCTCGACGTCGAGGCCGACGTTCGACGCCCACCACTCCCGGTGGAGGCGGCGGATCTCGCGCTCGTCGTCGCTCACGTCCGACGGAGCTCCTCGAGCACGACCGGGTCGATGCGCTCGGCCCCGTCGACCCGCTCCTCGAGGTTGACGAAGCCGGCCCACGCCTCGAGCGCGCTCGCGAGGTCGGCTCCCGCGTAGCCGAGCCGCGCGAGCCGCTCGCGGAGCTCGCGCGCGAGCTCGCCGGTCACCGGCAGCCACTCCTCGCGCGGCGTCTCGCCGAAGTAGAGGCGGTGGAGCTCGTACAGGCGCCGCAGCTCCGCGACCGGCGCCGGATGGTCGTCGACGCGGAGGTCGACGGCGAGGTCGCAGCCGCCGTAGCCGGCGCCCCGGCCGACGACGAGGAGCGCCGCCGCCTGTTGGCCGCGCCGGTCGCCGCCCGCCTCCTGGCCGCGCTCGAGCGCGGCGAGCAGCCGCTCGGCGAGCGGGGCGCCGGCGAGCTCCTCGAACCCGGCCGCCATCGCGTCGACGGTCGCGCCGGAGACGAGCGTGTTCCCCTGCGCCGCCCAGCCGGGGCCGGTCCGGTGGCCCGCCCAGGGGAGGCACTCGGCGCCGGTGTGCGCCGCCGCTCGGCCCCGGGCGTCGACGACGCCGAGCTGGCGCCTGGCGCGCCCCGGGTCGGCGCCCGTCAGCCGCTCGACCGTCTCCTCGGCGGCGGCGCCGTCGCGCAGGAGCGCGAGCCCCTCGGGGCCCCAGCCGACGTTCACCCAGGCCTGCGTCGCCACCGCGCCCGCCTCGGCCTCCGCCCACGCGGCGAGCGCGCCGACGGCGAGGAAGCGGGACTGGACGGCGACGCCCCACTGGCGGCGGTCGAGGTCGGCGGCCACGATCGAGTAGGTCGAGGCGGGCATCGGACGGGCCGGAGTATCGCGCCTGGCGGGCGCGTGCGTCCTCCTCTATGATCGCGCCCGACAGAGATCGGAGGTCGGACCAATCTCCTGGATCGGCAAGAGCCTGCTCCGGCGCGAGGACGCGGAGCTCCTGCGGGGCAAGGGGCGCTACCTCGCCGACGTCGTGCGCCCCGGGATGCTGGAGGCGGTCTTCCTGCGCAGCCCGTACCCGCACGCGCGCCTCGTCGCCGTCGACGCCTCCGCGGCGCTCGCGCTGCCCGGCGTGCACGCCGTCCTCACCGGCGCCGACCTCCCCGACGACCTCGGCCCGCAGCCCTGCAACCACCTCTACCACGGGCAGCGCGAGACGCCGTACTTCGCGCTCGTCCGCGACCGTGCCCGCTACGTGGGCGAGCCGGTCGCGATCGTCGTCGCCGACTCGCGCTACGTCGCCGAGGACGCGCGGGAGCTCGTCGAGGTCGAGTGGGAGGAGCTGCCCTCGGTCGGGACGGTCGAGGCCGCGCTCGCCGAGGGCGCGCCGCTCCTCTACGACGGCTGGCCCGACAACGTCGCCGCCACCTACGAGGCGGCGATCGGCGACGTCGACGCGGCGCTCGCCGAGGCGGACGTGGTCGTCCACGAGCGCTTCGAGATCGGCCGCCTCTTCGCCTGCCCGCTCGAGGGCCGCGGCGCCGTCGCCGAGTGGGACGCCGCCGTCGGCGAGCTCACGCTCTGGACCTCGACGCAGTCGCCGCACATCGTGCGCGACTACCTCTCGTGGATCCTCCACCTGCCCGAGCACCGCATCCGCGTGCTCGTGCCGCGGATCGGCGGCGGCTTCGGCGCGAAGTTCCACTTCTACCCGGAGGAGACGGCGGTCGCGCTCGCCGCGCGGGCGACGGGACGGCCGGTGCGCTGGGTCGAGGACCGGCTCGAGTCGTTCCTCGGCACGGTGCACGCGCGCCAGCAGGTGATCGAGGCGACGATGGCGGCGACCGCGGACGGCCGCATCACCGCCGTCACCGCGGAGCTCGTCGGCGACCAGGGTGCCACGCTGCACAGCGTCAGCTACGGGCCGCTCTGGCTGACCTCGGTGATGATGACGAACGTCTACGCGATCCGGAACGCCCGCGTCCGCGCCCGCGCCGTCGTCACGAACAAGACGCCGTCCGGCTCGTACCGCGGCTGGGGCCAGCCGCAGGCGAACTTCGTGGTCGAGCGTCTCGTCGACCTCGTCGCCCGGGAGCTCGACGCCGACCCGGTCGAGCTGCGGCGCAAGAACTTCGTCCCGCCGGACGCGTTCCCGTACACGGGGCTCTTCCACACCTTCGACAGCGGCCGCTACGCCCAGTGCCTCGACCGCGCCGTCGAGCTGCTCGACCTGCCCGCCTGGCGGCGCCGGCAGGAGGAGGCGCGCGCCGACGGCCGTCACCTCGGGATCGGGATCACCTTCTACGTCGAGAACACGGCGCTCGGCCCCTCGCGCAAGCTGAACGCGGGCGGCGTGCTCGCCGGCGGCTACGACATCGGCCACGTCCGCATGGAGGGGAACGGCGAGGTGATCGTCTACAGCGGCCTCTGCGAGATGGGCCAGGGCTTCACGAACGGGATCGCCCAGATCGTCGCCGACACGCTCGGCGTCGCCCCCGACGACGTCGCCGTCCTCGTCGGCGACACCCACGCCTGTCCCGTCACGGGCTACGGGACCGGCGCGAGCCGGTCGGCCTCGGTCGGGGGCGCCTCCGTGCGGAAGGCGTCGCTCGCGCTGCGCGAGAAGGTGCTCGCGATCGCCGCGCACATGCTCGACGCCTCGCCCGACGAGCTCGAGGCGAAGGACGGCCGGATCTGGGTGCGCAGCGCGCCCGAGCGCTCCGTCACGACCGCGGACGTCGCCCGGGCCGCGTACCTGCGCCCGATCGAGCTCCCCGAGGGGATGGAGCCCGGGCTCGAGGCGATCGCCGTGCACGACCCGGAGTGGATGGCGTGGCCCTACGGGGTCAACGCCGCCGTCGTCGAGGTCGACGTCGAGACCGGCGAGGTGCGCTTCCTCGACTACGCCTACGTCCACGACTGCGGGACGATCCTCAACCCGATGATCGTCGAGGGGCAGATCCACGGCGGGGTGGCGCAGGGGATCGGGATGGCGCTCTACGAGGAGCTGCGCTACGACGCCGACGGCTACCCGCTCACGGGCACCTTCATGGACTACCTGCTCCCGACCGCGGCCGAGGTGCCGGAGCTGCGGCTCGCCCACGAGGTGACCCCCTCGCCGGTCGTGCCGACGGGCGTGAAGGGGATCGGCGAGGCGGGCGTGATCGGCTCGCCCTCGGCGATCGCGGCGGCGATCGAGGACGCGCTGCGGCCGTTCGGCGCCCGCTTCACCTCGCTGCCGATCACCCCGGAGAAGATCCTCGCCGCGCTGCGCGAGCGGGAGCCGGTCGCGTGAAGCCGCCGCCGCTCGCCTACGCCGCCCCGGAGCGCATCGACGAGGCGCTCGGGCTGCTCGGGGGCGAGGAGGCGCGACCGCTCGCGGGCGGGCAGAGCCTCGTGCCGCTCCTCAACATGCGCTTCGCGCGTCCGAGCCTGCTCGTCGACCTCCGCCGCGTCGCCGGGCTGGACGCGATCGAGTGGGCGAACGGTCACGTCCGGATCGGGGCGATGGTGCGGCAGCGCGTGCTCGAGACGGACGAGCGGATTCGCGAGCGGGTGCCGCTCCTGACGGAGGCGGTCGGCTACGTCGCGCACCTCGCGATCAGGACGCGCGGGACGGTCGGCGGCAGCCTCGCGCACGCCGATCCGGCGGCCGAGCTGCCCGCGGCGGCGGCGGCGCTCGGGGCGCGCTTCCTCGTGCGCGGGACGGCGGGCACGCGCACCGTCGAGGCGCCCGCCTTCTTCCTCGGCCCGTTCACGACCGCGATCGGGCCCGGCGAGCTGCTCGAGGCGGTCGAGGTGCCGGTCCCGCCGCCGGGGACCGGCTTCGCCTTCGTCGAGACGGCGCGCGTCCACGGCGCGTTCGCGCTCGCCGGCGTGGCCGCGCTGCTCGGCCTCGGGCGCGACGGGCGGATCGCGCACGCGCGCGTCGCGCTCTGCGGCGTCGGCGGGGCGCCGTACGTGCCGCCGCTCGACGTCGCTGGCGAGGCTCCGGGCGAGGCGCTCTTCCGGCAGGCCGCCCGGCGCGCCTGCGAGGAGCTCGAGGAGCACGACGGGTACCGCCGCCAGCTCGCCGAGGTGCTGACGAGACGGGCGCTCGCGCTCGCCGTGGAGCGAGCGGCGTGACGCGCATCGCGCTCACCGTGAACGGCCGGGCCGTGTCGGCGGACGTCGAGCCGCGCCTCCTCCTCGCCGACTACCTCCGCGAGCACCTCGAGCTGCGGGGGACGCACGTCGGCTGCGAGCACGGGATCTGCGGCGCGTGCACGATCCTCGTCGACGGCGAGCCGGCCCGCTCGTGCCTCATGCTCGCGGTGCAGGCCGACGGGCGCGAGCTCCTGACCGTGGAGGGGCTCTCGAGCGGCGAGGAGCTCCACCCGGTGCAGCAGGCGTTCCGCGACCGGCACGGCCTGCAGTGCGGCTTCTGCACCCCGGGCTTCCTGCTGACGACGCTCTACCTCGCCGAGCGCGGCGGCGAGCTCGGGAGCGACGCGGAGCTGCGGGCCGCCCTCGCCGGCAACCTGTGCCGCTGCACCGGCTACCAGAACATCGTCGCGGCCGTGCGCGACGCCGTCGCGCGGCTCGCGGTCGGGAAGGGCTGAGCGGTGGCGATCATCCACGCGGGGATCGCGACGTTCCTGAAGGCGCCGCTCGTGCCGCCGGAGCGAGGCGCCCTCGAGGAGGCCGGCGCGAACGTGGCGATCCTCGGGCTGCCGGACGACACGACGACGGTGACGCGCCCAGGCGCGAGCCACGGTCCGCGCGCGGTGCGCGACGCGTCGGCGCACTTCTCCTTCGGCGCCTACTACCACTACGACTACGACGTCACGCTCTCCGACTACCTGACGATCGTCGACTGCGGCGACGTCGACGCGGTCGCCGGCAACGCCGCGCGCACGTTCGAGCGGACGGAGGCCGCGCTCGCGGAGATCTACGCCGCCGGCTGCTTCCCGGTGCTGATCGGCGGCGACCACGCGACGACGATCCCGGGAGCGCGCGCGCTCGCGCGTCATGCGTCCGGGCCGATGGGCTTCGTCATGTTCGACACGCATCTCGACACCGCGCCCGACATCGACGGCGAGCAGCTCTCGCACTGCTCGCCGGTGCACCGCGTGCTCGACCTGCCGAACGTGCGCGGCGAGAACGTGGTGATCGTCGGGGCCCACGGCGCCGCGAACCCGAAGCTCGAGAAGGACGTCGCCGACGCGCACGGGGTCACCGTCTTCAGCGTCCGCGACATCGACCGGCTCGGGATCGAGGAGGTGGCGCGGCGGTCGCTCGAGGTCTCCTCGCGCGGGACCGACACGATCTACCTCTCGGTCGACATCGACGTCCTCGACGGCGCCTACGCGTGGGGCACCTGCGGGCCGGAGATCGGCGGCATGACCGGCCGCGAGCTCGTGCGCGCGCTCGAGATCGTCGCCGCCGGGCCGATCGGCGCGCTCGACATGGTCGAGGTGTCGCCCTTCCTCGACCCCTCCGGCAACACCGCCCGCGCCGGCGCGCGGGTCGTGATCGACGTCCTCGCGCAGCGGGCGCTCGCGATCCGAGACGGCGCCGGGGCCGCCGCGGCCGCGACGACGGGGTGAGCGGTGGCCGAGCTCGCGCGCACCGTCCAGCTCACGCCGCTCCGGACGCCGCCGCTCAAGGAGCAGGTGATCCGCGAGCTCGTGCGGCTGATCGACGAGGGCGCGCTCGAGCCCGGCGACCGGATCCCGACCGAGCGCGAGCTCTCCGAGCAGCTCGCGGTCAGCCGCGGCACGGTGCGCGAGGCGGTGCAGTTCCTCCAAGCGCTCGGCGTGCTCGAGATCCGGCACGGCAGCGGCAGCTACGTCGCCGCGCGCGGCTCGAGCTCGCGGGAGCTCCGCCGCGAGTGGCGGCGCTGGACGCGAAACCACGCCGGGCGGGTCCGCGAGCTGCTCGAGGTGCGGCAGGGCGTCGAGTCGTTCGCCGCCGAGCTCGCGGCGCGCCGCGGGGCGGCGAAGGTCGGGCCGATGGCGGACGCGCTGCGCGAGATGGAGGAGGCCGTCGACGTGCCGGCCTTCGTGCGCGCCGACATGCGCTTCCACTCCGCGCTCGCGGAGGCCGCCGGCAACACCGCGCTCGTCGAGCTCGCGGAGCTGCTCGCGCGCGAGCTCGTGCGCGAGCGGGCGGCGACGTGGGGGATCGAGGGGCGCCCGGCCCGCTCGCTCGCCGAGCACCGAGCGATCTACGAGGCGGTCGCGGCAGGCGACCCGGCGCGCGCGCGCGCGGCCGTCCTCGCGCATCTCGTGAGCGTCGAGCGCGACATCGACCGCTCGCTCCTTGCAGGCGAAGACGACGAGAGAGGTGAGAGATGACCGAGCCGTACATCGACCCGCGCGTGACCGCGCTGCTCGTGATCGACATGCAGAAGGGCTTCTGCCATCCGGAGAGCCGGATGGAGAAGTCGGGCGTGGGCACGGCCAACCAGCGGGCGATCATCCCGGCCCTGCTTCGGCTCGTCGACCTCGCGCGCGAGTACGAGCTGCCGGTGTTCTGGTCGAAGCAGATCCACTTCCCGGAGGACGTGACCCGCCGCCGGCGCCGCATCCCGAGCCACCAGGCGAAGCAGCGGTGGACGCCGTGCCTGCGCGGGACGTGGGAGGTCGACTTCGCCGACGAGGTGGTGCCGGCGATGCGGCCCGAGGACTACGTGATCGAGAAGCACCGCGCCTCCGTCCTCTTCGAGACGACGCTCGACGCGAAGCTGCGCATGCTCGGGATCGAGATGCTGCTCATCTCCGGCTGCAACACCGACTTCTGCGTCGAGACGACGATCCGCGACGCCTACTACCGCGACCTCGAGGTCGTCGTCGTCCGCGACTGCGTCGCCGGGCCTCGCTGGAACTTCCACGAGGACACGCTCGCGAAGGTGGAGACGTACTTCGGCGCCGTCGTCTCGCTCGACGAGCTGCCGTCGCTGATCGTGCCCGGCGTGCTCGGCGGCCAGGCGCGGCCGATCGTCGAGGAGGTCCGGGAGGAGCTCGAGGAGTCGGGGGTGCAGGTGTGACGCTCGCCGCCACACCCGAGCTCGGACTGCGGCTCGACCCGTCGCTGTTCGAGATCCTGCGTCACCGGCTGTGGTACCTGAACGACGAGGGGGCGCTCACGATCAGCCGTGTCTCGGGCTCGCCGGTCGCGACGGAGGTGTTCGACATGAACACCGGCTTGATGACCGCGGCGGGCGACCTCGTCTACATCGACAACTTCATCTGCGCGCAGGCGACGACGCTCTCCTCGCTCGTCCGCCACCTGCTCGCCGAGTACGCCGACAACCCGGGCATCGGCCCGGAGGACGTCTTCCTGTGCAACGACCCCTACGTCTCGGTCTGCCACCAGACCTGCGTGCAGGTCGCTGCGCCCGTCTTCTGGGAGGACGAGCTCGTCGCGTGGTCGGGCGCCTCGCTGCACGTGATCGACGTCGGCGGGCCGCTCGCGGGGCAGGTGCAGGTGGACGCCGCCGACATCTTCGGCGAGCAGCCGCTCACCGGCCCGATCAAGGTCGTCGAGGCGGGGCGCTTCCGCCGCGACGTCGAGAACACCTTCACGCGCAACTCGCGGCTTCCCGACCTGCTCGCGCTCGACCTGCGCGCGAAGGTCGCGGCCGCGCAGGTGATCCGCACGCGCCTGCACGAGACGTTCGAGGAGTTCGGCGCCGAGACGGTGCTCGCGGCGATGGAGGACGTGGTCGACTACACGGAGCGGCGGCTGCGCGCGCGGATCGCCGAGCTGCCGGACGGCACGTTCCGCCATCGCGCCTACATCGAGTTCGGCGAGCGGATCTACGACTGTCACGTCGTCCTCGTCAAGGAGGGAGACCACCTCACCTTCGACTTCACCGAGACGGCGGACCAGGCGCCGGCGGTGATCAACTGCACCGTCCACGGTCTCCTCGGCGGGGTGCTCGCGGCGGTGATGGTCTACCTCTGCTGGGACATCCCGTGGTCGCCCGCCGGCGTCTCGCGCGTGATCACCGTCCGCTCGCGCGAGGGCTCCGTCGTCCACGCGCGCTGGCCGGCCGGCGTGTCGAAGTCGACCACGACCGCGATCTGGCAGGTGCGCAACCTCGCGAGCATCGTCCTCGGCAAGCTGCTCGCCGCGAGCGAGCGCCACCGCGAGCGGGCGATGGCGGGCTGGCAGGGGGTGAAGGCGCTCGAGGAGCTCTTCGGCGCCGACCGCGACGGCCGGCGCTTCGGCGGGCCGCTGCTCGACGGGATGGCGGGTGGCGGCGGTGCGCTCTGCTGGCGCGACGGCATCGACACCGGCGGCCACACGAGCTCGCTGCGCGCGACGATCGCGAACGTCGAGAGCTACGAGCTGCGCTACCCGATCCTCTACCTCTCCCGCCGGCAGACCCCCGACTCCGGCGGGTCGGGCACGTTCCGGGGCGGCGCCGGCATCTCGATGCTGTACACGGTCCACGGGGTCGACGAGATCCCGACGAAGATCCTGCACACCTTCGGCGTCGAGCAGCCGGAGTCGCCGGGCATGGGGGGCGGCTACCCGTCGTGCACGAACCAGTTCGCGATCCTGCGCGCGTCCGACGTCCGCGAGCGCTTCGCGCGCGGCGAGCTGCCGCAGTCGCTCGACGAGCTCGAGGGGCGGCTCGAGACGTTCGGCCCGTACGCCGTCACCTCGATGCGCGCCGGCGACGTCTACCGCACCGTCTCGCAGGGCGGGGGCGGCTACGGCGACCCGCTCGACCGCGAGCCGGCGCTCGTCGCGCGCGACGTCGAGCGCTCGCTCGTCACCTCCGCCTGGGCCGAGCGGGTGTACGGCGTCGTACTCGGCGCGGACGGTCGCGTCGACGAGGCCGCGACGGCCGCGCGGCGCGACGCGATCCGAGCCGAGCGGCGCGCCGCCGCGGCCGCGCACGGCACGCCCGGCGGCGGCCGGGCCGCCGGGCCGTGGGACGCGGCCGCGGAGGGGGTGCGCCTGTCCGAGTCGCTCTTCTACGACCTGCGCGAGGACCCCTCGATCCGCTGCCGCTGCGGCCACGTCCTCGGTCCGGCCGACCGGCACTACAAGGAGCTCGCCGCCTGGGCGGTCTTCCCGGTGCAGCGGATCGGACCCGAGGTGAATCCGGCGCAGTGGAACGGCGCCCGCTTCGAGCTGCGCGAATTCTACTGCCCCGGCTGCCTCGCGCTGCTCGAGATCGAGATCGCCCGCCCCGGCGAGCCGCTCCTCCTCGACGTGAGCCTCGCGCTCCCATGACCTACGTCGTCGCGGTCGACAGCGGAGGGACGTTCACGGACTGCGTCGTGCTCGACGACCGCGGCGCGGTCACGCGCGCGAAGGCGCCCTCGACCCCGCCCGCGTTCGAGGAGGGCGTGCTCGCCTCGGTCGCGGAGGCTGCGCGACGACTCGACCTGTCGCTCGAGCAACTGCTCGCGAGCACGATCCTGTTCGCGCACGGAACGACCGTCGCCACGAACCTGCTGATCACGCGCACCGGCGCCAAGACGGCCCTGATCACGACGCGCGGACACGAGGATGCGATCCTGATCGGCCGCACCGTGCAGAAGGTCGCCGGCCTGTCGGAGGCGGAGATCATCGACGTCGCGCACCTCGCGAAGGCCGAGCCGATCGTCGAGCGCTCCCGCATCGTCGGCGTCGACGAGCGCGTCGACCGCAACGGCGCCGTCGTCGTGCCGCTGCACCTCGAGCGGCTCGACGGGCTCCGCGAGCGGCTCCGCGAGGAGGGGGTGGAGGCGATCGCGGTGTCCCTCCTCTGGTCGTTCCTGAACCCCGAGCACGAGCGGAAGCTCGAGGAGTGGCTCGGCAACGGCTGGTTCGTCACCACCTCGAGCGAGCTCGCCCCGGTGCTGCGCGAGTACGAGCGCACCTCGACGACGGTCCTCAACGCGTACCTGACGCCGTCGGTGAACGGCTACCTCGACCGGATGCGCGAGCGGCTGCACGCCTCGGGCTACGAGGGCGCGATCGCGGTGATGCACTCGGCGGGGGGCGTCTTCTCGGTCGACGAGGCGCGGCGTCGCGGCGTCGCGCTGCTCTCCTCGGGGCCGGCCGGCGGCATGCTCGGCACCCGCGCGCTCGCCGACCGGCTCGGGCTCGACCGCGTGATCGCGACCGACGTCGGCGGGACGAGCTTCGACGTCGGCGTGGTCGTCGACGGCGCGGTCGCCTACGCCGAGTCGCCGATCTTCGCCAAGTACCCGGTGGCGCTGCCGGTGATCGACGTGCCGTCGATCGGCGCGGGCGGCGGCAGCATCGCCTGGATCGAGCCGGAGACCGGCGTGCTCAGGGTCGGCCCGCGCAGCGCGGGCGCGCGCCCCGGGCCGGCGTGCTACGGCGCCGGCGGCACCGAGCCGACCGTGACCGACGCGAACGTGGTGCTCGGCCGGATCAACCCCGACTTCTTCCTCGGCGGCCGCATGCGGCTCGACGCCGAGCGGGCGCGCGAGGCGATCGCGACGGTGGCCGAGCCGCTCGGGCTGACGCCGGAGCGCGCGGCGGCGGCGGTGATCGACATCGTCGACGCGCACATGACCGACCTGATCCGGCGGGTCACGGTCGAGCGGGGCCTCGACCCGGCCGGCTTCACCGTCGTCGCCTACGGCGGCGCCGGCGGGCTGCACGCCGGCGCGTACGCGCGCAAGCTCGGCTGCCCGCACGTCGTCGTTCCGCGGACGGCGGCGGTCTTCTCCGCGTTCGGCATCGCCGTCAGCGACGCGAAGCGCGTCGCGGTCGCGTCCGATCCGATGCGGGAGCCGTTCGACCTCGAGCGCTGGCGGGCGCGCTTCGACGAGCTCGAGCGCTCGCTGCTCGCAGACCTCGCGGAGCAGCACCTTCCCGCCGAGCGGCTGTCGCTCCGCCGCTTCGTCGACCTCCAGCTCTCGGGTCAGGTGCACGCGGTGCGCGTCCCGATCGAGGAGGCCGACCTCGACGCGGGCGACGGCGGCGAGCGCGTCGTCGGGCGCTTCGTCGAGCTGTACGAGGCGCGCTACGGCCGGGGCACCGCCTACCGGCGAGCCGGCGTCGAGGCGATCACCTTCACCGTCGAGGCGACGGCGAGCCTGCCGATCCCGAGCCCCGAGGCGCTCCCGTCCGAGGGCGGCGACGCCGCGCACGCGGTCAAGGGCGAGCGCCTCGTGTACGTCGGCGGGGGCTTCGAGCCGGTGCCCGTGGTCGACGCCGAGCGTCTGCGCCCCGGGAACGCGCTCGCCGGGCCCGCCGTGGTCGAGGCGGAGGACACGACCGTCGTCCTCCACCCGGGGCAGCGGCTGTGGGTCGACGGGCTCCTCAACCTGCGGCTCGAGGTCGGATGAGCGGATGAGCGGACGGGCGTACGGAGTCGCGCTTGCGCCGCACGCGCCGCTGCCGGAGCTCCTCGAGAGCGCGCGGGCGGCGGAGGAGCTCGGGTACCGCTACCTGTGGGTGACCGACGACCGGCTGCAGCGAGACGTGTTCGTCACGCTCGCCGCGATCGCGCAGGCCACCTCGGCGCTTTGGATCGGCCCCGGCGTCACGAACCCGTTCAGCCGCCGGCCGGCGCTGATCGCGACCGCGATCGCGACGCTCGACGAGCTCTCCGGAGGCCGCGCGGTGCTCGGCCTCGGCGCCGGCGGCACGAACCACCGCGCGCTCGGCGTCCGGCGCGAGGCCCCGGTCGCCGCGCTCGCCGAGTCGATCGAGCTGATCCGCGGCCTGCTCGCCGGCGGCGAGGTGACCCTGCGCGGCCGCGCCGTCCGGGCCGAGGGGGCGCGCCTCGACTTCACGCCCGTGCGGGCCGCGGTGCCGATCTACGTCGGCGCGCGCGCCCGCCGGATGCTCGAGCTCGCGGGCGAGCTCGCCGACGGCGTCATCGTCGGCAACGTCGCGTCGCCCGACGGCTGGTCGTACGCCCACGAGCGGATCGCCGCCGGCGCCGCGCGCGCCGCGCGGCCGCTGAGCGAGGTGACGCTGACCGCGTGGGTCTACTGCAGCGTCGCCGACGACGCCGTGGCCGCGCTCGACGCGATCCGGCCGATGGTGGCGACCTCGCTCGCGACGAGCCGCTCCGCCCTCGTGGCGCTCGGCCTCCAGCCGCCGCCGGCGTACCTGCGGCGGATGGAGGAGCTCGGCTGGAGCCTCGAGCGCGACGCGGTGACGAGCGCGGGGCGGGTGCTCCCGGAGCAGACGCTGCGCTTCTTCGGCCTCGCCGGCACGCCCACCGACTGCGCGGCGTCGCTCCGCGAGCTGCTCGAGCGCTTCCCGCAGATCGCCCAGGTGACGATCGTCCCGGCCGCACCGGCGCGGGGGACGGTCGCCGAGGTCGTCCATCGCTTCATGCGCGAGGTCGTCCCCCTGGCCGCTCGCGAGGGGGTGCCGGCGTGACCGCGGTTCCCGCCGTCTCGATGCGCGGGATCGTCAAGCGCTTCGACGCGGTCGCGGCGCTGAAGGGCGTCGACTTCGAGCTCCGTCCCGGCGAGATCCACGGCCTGCTCGGCGAGAACGGCGCCGGCAAGACGACGCTGATGAACATCCTCTACGGGCTCACCGAGCCCGACGCCGGCACGATCGCCGTGCACGGCGAGCCGGTGCGGCTGCGCAGCCCGCAGGACGCGATCGCGCACGGGATCGGGATGGTGCACCAGCACTTCATGCTCGTGCCGACCCTGACGGTCGCCGAGAACATGCTGCTGAGCGAGCGCGGCGGCGTGCTCGTGCGCAGGCGCCGGCTGCGCGAGGCGGCGGCGCGGATCCGCGAGCGCGGCGAGCGCTACGGGCTCGAGGTCGACCCGGACGCGCGCGTCTGGCAGCTCTCGGTCGGCCAGCAGCAGCGGGTCGAGATCCTGCGCGCGCTCTACCGCGACGCGCGCGTCCTCATCCTCGACGAGCCGACGGCGACCCTGACGCCGCCGGAGACGGAGCAGCTCCTCTCGCGGCTGCGGGCGCTCGCCGCCGAGGGGGCCGCGATCGTCTTCATCACCCACCACCTCCAGGAGGTGCTCGCCTGGACCGACCGGATCACCGTGCTGCGGCGCGGGGAGGTGGTCGAGACGGTGCGCCCGAACGAGACCTCTGCGGCCGAGCTCGCGCGCAGCATGGTCGGTCGCAGCGTGACGCTGAAGGAGCTCGGCGTCGCCGTCAGCACCGCTCCCGAGACCGAGCACGCGCCGACGGGCGGGACGCCGGTGCTCTCGGTGCGCGGGCTCGGCTGCCGCGGCGACATGGGGACGGCGGCGCTCCACGGCGTCGACGTCGACGTCTTCGCCGGCGAGCTCGTCGCGATCGCCGGCGTCGAGGGCAACGGGCAGGCGGAGCTCGAGGAGGTGCTCTGCGGCCTCCGCCCGGCCGCGACCGGGACGGTGCGCATCGCCGGTCGCGACGTGACCGCGGCGCCGATCGGCGAGCGGCTCGCGCTCGGGCTCGGGGTGATTCCCTCCGACCGCTACCGGCGCGGCGTCATCCGCGCGCTCGCCGTCGCCGAGAACCTCGTCTTCGACCGGATCGGCGAGCGGCCGTTCAGCACCAAGCTCCGCATCAGCCGCCGCGCGATCGCCGCCCGCGCCCGCGAGCTCGTCGGGCGCTTCTCGATCGCCGTCTCGCGGCTCGACCAGCCGGCGGGCGCGCTCTCGGGCGGGAACGCGCAGCGGCTCGTCCTCGCGCGGGCGCTCAGCCGGGACGTCCGCTGCCTGCTCGCGGCGCAGCCGACGCGCGGCCTCGACGTCGGCGCGATGGAGTTCGTCTGGGGCCGGCTCGACGAGGCGCGGCGCGCGGGGGTCGCGATCCTCCTCCTCTCGACCGACCTCGACGAGGTGATGGCGCTCGCCGACCGCTGCCACGTCCTCTACCGCGGACGGGTCGTCGCGAGCTGGGCGCGCCACGAGCTCGACCGCGAGCAGATCGGGCTCGCGATGGGGGGCGCCGTCGGCGCGGACGACGCGGAGCCGGCGCCGGAGGCGGTGACGGCGTGACCGCGGCCGAGACCGGGTTCGAGCTGCCGCGCTTCCCGCGCCTCGGCGCGCAGCTCTGGACGGCGCTCGTCTCCGCGGCGAGCGTGCTGCTCGCGTTCCTCGTCGGCTCCCTGCTCGTCGTCATCGCCGGCGGCCACCCGCTGGCGGCGTTCCGCTCGATGTTCAGCGGCTCGCTCGGCTCCGGCTTCGCGATCGGGCAGCTCCTCGTCACCGCGACCCCGCTCCTGATCATCGGCCTCGGCCTGGCGCTCGCCTTCCGCGGCCGCGTCTACAACATCGGCGCCGAGGGGCAGCTCTTCGTCGGCGCCCTCGCCGGCGGCTCCCTCTGCCTCGAGCTGCACGCCGGCGGCACCGTCCTGATCGCGCTCGCGCTGCTCGCCGGGGTCGCCGGGGGCGCGCTCTGGGCCGCCGTCGTCGGCGTCCTGCGCGCCGCCTTCGGGGTGAGCGAGGTGATCTCCTCGCTGCTCATGAACTACGTCGGCATCTTCGCCTTCGACTACGTGATCCGGAAGCCGCTCGGCGACCCGGCGACGGGCAACGCGCTCGCGAGCCGTCAGGTCCCGGCGAGCGCGATGCTGCCGAGCGTCCCGCACCTCTACGCCCACGTCGGCATCCTCGTCGCGCTCGGGATCGTGCCCGTCGTCTGGTACGCGATGCGGTTCACGCCGTTCGGCTTCCGCGTGCGGATGATGGGTTTGAACGCCGAGGCGACGGAGCTCGCCGGCGTTGGCACCGGCCGCTTGGTGGTGCTGCTGATGGCGATCTCCGGCGGGCTCGCCGGGCTCGCGGGCGTGATCCAGGTGCTCGGGGTCGACGGCCGGATGGACGGCGGCATCTCCGCCGGCTACGGCTTCACGGCGATCGTCGTCGCGCTGCTCGGCCGCCTCTCCGCCTGGGGCGTGCTCGCCGCGGCGCTGCTCGTCGCCTTCCTCGACGTCGGCGGCCAGGCGATGAGCGTCGACAACGGGCTGCCGTTCTCGATCGTGCTCGCGATCGAGGGTGTGTTCGTCCTCTTCGTCCTCGTCGCCGACCGGTTCGGGCGGTCGCGGTGAACTGGTCGACGATCCTCGGCCTCGGCCTCTTCGTCTCCGGGTTGCAGCTCGCGATGCCGACCGCGCTCGCGGCGGTGGGCGAGGCGTTCTCGGAGCGCGCCGGCGTGCTCAACCTCGGGCTCGAAGGGATGATGCTCGCCGGCGCCCTCGCCGCGTTCTCGGCCGACTACTACTCGGGCGACGCGGCGGTCGGCGTCCTCGCCGGCGTCGGCGTCGGCCTCGCCTTCGGCGCCCTCAAGGCCTTCCTGAGCGTCACGCTCAAGACGGAGCAGGTGATCAACGGGATCGTGATCGTGATCTTCGCGCAGGGCGTGACCGCGTTCGCCTACGAGCGCATGTTCGGCTCGGGCGGGACGCAGCCGGAGATCCCGACGCTGCACGCGCTCAGGGTCCCGGGGCTCGCGTCGATCCCGTGGCTCGGCCCCGTCCTGTTCGACCAGAACGCGCTCTTCTACCTCTCGCTCGGGCTCGTCGCCGGGGTGTGGCTCCTGCTCGAGAAGACGAAGCTCGGCCTGCAGGTGCGCGCCGTCGGCGAGAGCCCGGCTGCGGCCGACTCGGTCGCGGTCCACGTCGACCGTGTCCGCTTCGCCGCCTTGCTCGTCTGCGGCGCGATGGCCGGCTTCGCCGGCGCGGTGCTCGTGATCGGCGACATCAACCTCTTCGGGACGAACGTCACCGCCGGCCGCGGCTGGGTCGCGATCGCGCTCGTCATCTTCGGGCGCTGGCGGCCGCTGATCGTCTTCGGCGGCGCGCTCGCGTTCGGGATCACGGACGCGCTGCAGCTGCGGATCCAGGCGGCGAGCGGCGGCTCCAACTCGGCCGTGCCGTACGAGGTCTTCCAGGCTCTTCCCTACGTCCTCACGCTGGTCGTGATGGTGGTCGCGACGGTGGCGGCCAAGCGCAGCGCCCAGCCCGCAGCGCTCGGGATCCCGTTCCGGAAGGAGGTGATCGAGTAGCGAGGGCGACCGCACGCTTCCGCCAGGCACGGAACTCATCGGAAAGGAGAGGAGAGGTGAGACGCATCGCAGGACACGCAACGCTTGCCGGGATCGCGGCGCTCGTCGCGACGGGCGTCGCGCTCGCCGGCCTCACGTCGCACGGAAACGCGAAGTCGCCGGTGAAGGTGGCGCTCGTGCTGCCGTGCCCGACGAACGACGGCTCGTGGTGCCAGCAGGCCTACGTCGCGGCGAAGCAGCTCGAGAAGGAGGGCCTGATCAGCCTCCAGGTCACCTCGAACGCGCCGCAGGACACCGCCGGGGCGAGCCAGGTGATCGAGCGCTACGCCGCGAACGGGGCGCAGCTCGTGATCGCCGACTCCGCCTGGCAGGACGCGGCGATGGCGGCCGCCGCGAAGTTTCCACACACGCCGATCGTCTACGCCGCCGGCGGGAAGGTGATGGGCAACGTCTCGACGTTCGAGGAGCCGATCTACCAGCCGGCCTACCTCGCAGGCATCCTCGCCTCGGGAATCACGAAGACGAAGGTCGTGGGCGGGCTCGCCGCCTTCGACATCCCGCTCTGCCACGCGCAGATGGTCGCGTTCACGAAGGGCGCGCAGTCGGTCGACCCGAGCATCAAGGGCGTGACGAGCTACGTCGGCGACTGGAACGACGTCGCCAAGGCGAAGAACGCGGCGCTCGCGCTGGCGGCGCAGAAGGCCGACGTCTTCGCCGTCTGCGGGGGCGGGCCCGCCTCGGGCCTCATCTCCGTGCTGCAGGAGAAGAACCTGAGCGGCTTCGGCTACGTGGGCAACCAGAACTCGCTCGCGCCCAAGCAGATGGTCGGGTCGCTCGTCTACAACCTCTACCCGATCTTCAAGGCGATCGTGCAGGACGTCGCCGCCGGGAGGTACAAGGCGAAGGACTACAACCTCGGCCTCGCGTCGTTCAAGCTCGTGCTCAACCCGAAGTACGCCGTGACGAAGATCCCCGCGGCGACCCTCGCGAAGGAGAAGCAGGTCGCGGCGATGATCCTCGCCGGCAAGCTCAAGGTCCCGTACGTCACCAAGTAGCGACGCTCCACCGGGCGGGGGCGCGGCAGGCCGCCCCCGCCCGGAGCGCGCCCGAGGAGGAACGGATGCTGCTCACACACGCGACGCTCGCCGACGGCACTCGCGCCGACGTGCGGCTCGGCGACGGTCTCGTCCAGGAGGTCGGTGAGCTCGTGGCGCGAGACGGGGAGGAGGTGCTCGAGCTCGACGGCTACCTGCTCGTGCCCGCGCTCGCCGAGCCGCACACGCACCTCGACAAGGCGCTCACCGCCGACCGCTTCGGCCGCGAGTTCACCGAGCTCCTCGCGGCGATCGGGGCTTGGCACGCGCACCGCGAGACGCTGAGCGTCGAGGACATCGCCGAGCGGGCGCGCCGGACCGCGCGCATGTTCCTCGCGAACGGGGCGACGGCGATCCGGACGCACGTCGACGTCGGGCAGGGGATCGAGCTGCGCGCGGTCGAGGCGCTCCTCCGCGTGCGCGACGAGTTGCGGGAGCTCGTGGACATCCAGGTCGTCGCGCTCACCTACCCGCTCACCGGCGTTGCCGGCGCCGCGAACCGGGTGCTCCTGCGCGAGGCGCTCGCGATGGGCGCCGACGTCGCCGGGGGCGCGCCGCACGTCGACCCGGACCCGGCCGGGCACGTCGAGGTCGTGCTCGCGGAGGCGGCGGCCGCCGGCCGCCCGGTCGACCTCCACGCGGACGAGAACCTGCGGCCGGACTCGGCCGACCTCGTCGAGCTCGTCGCCCGGGTGGGCGCCGGCTTCCCGCACCGGGCGACGGCGAGCCACTGCGTCAGCCTCGGCATGGAGGCGCCGGAGGTGCAGGCCGAGCGCGCCGCCGCGGCCGCCGCGGCCGGCGTCGCCGTGGTGACCTGCCCGGTCGCGAACCTCTACCTCCAGGGGCGCGAGCGGCCTGCGGCGACCCCGCGCGGCTTGACGGCGATCGCCGCGCTGCGGGAGGCCGGCGTGCTCGTTGCCGGAGGAGGCGACAACATCCAGGACTGCTTCGTCCCGGTCGGCCGCGCCGATCCGCTCGTGACCGCCCAGTACCTCGTCGTCGGCGGCCAGCTCACGCCGACCGCTGCCGTCGAGCTCGTGTCGGGCGCTGCGCGCGCCGTGATGGGGCTGCCGCCGCTCGCGGTCGCGCCCGGCTCGCCCGCCGACCTCGTCGCGGTCGCCGCCGGCTCGCCGCGCGAGGCGGTCGCGACGGCGTCGCAGGACCGGCTGGTGTTCCGGCGCGGCGAGCTCGTCGTCCGCACCCAGGTCGGCGTGACCGGCCTCGAGCTGGAGGAGGTGGCATGAACGCGCCGGAACGGATCGCGTTCCTCGTCGAGGGGACGGTGGTGACGATGGACGGCGAGCGCCGCGTGATCCGCGACGGCGCCGTCGCCGTCGACGGCGGGCGCATCGTCGCGGTCGGCAAGGCGGCCGAGCTGCGCCGGCGCTACGAGCCCGAGCGCAGGCTCGGCGGCGCGCGGCGCTTCGTCATCCCCGGCCTGATCGACTGCCACAACCACCTCGCGCAGGCGCTCGTCCGCGACTACGCGCTCGAGGACCTGCCGAACATCTACCGCATCTACATCCCCTGCGAGATGGCGCTCGACCCCGACGACGCCGCGATCTGCGCGCGCTTCGGGATCACCCAGCTTCTCCGCTCGGGCGTGACCACGGTCGCAGAGACGACGTTCACCGAGGAGCACGAGGACGCGATCTCGCGCACGATCGTCGAGACCGGGATCCGCGCGGCGATGGCGCGCGGTCAGGGCGACCGGGTCTCGAAGCTCGCGAGCAACTACGAGCAGGTCGAGGAGAGGTCGTGGTACCGCGACGACCCGGCGAGGCTCGAGGAGGACCTCGCCCGCACGGAGGCGTTCTTCCGCCGGTGGCACGACCGCGGCGACGGACGGATTCGCCCGTGGGTGAACAACCTCGGCGTCCCCTCGTGCTCGGACGAGCGCTTCCTGCGCACGAAGGAGCTCGGCGAGCGGTACGGGACGGGGATGATGGTGCACATCAACCGCGACCGCGAGGAGGTCGAGCTCGCCGTGTCGCTCTTCGGCGAGCGGCCGATCGAGCACCTGCACCGGATCGGCGCGCTCGGGCCCGGCTTCGTCGCGATCCACGCGATGCTCACGACCGACCGCGAGGTGGAGATGCTCGCCGAAGCCGGCGCCGGGGTCGCGCACGCGCCGGTCGTCTGCACCGACATCCTCTCCGCGGTCACGAAGGTACCGACGATGCGGGCGGCCGGCGTCGTCGTCGGGCTGGGCTGCGACACCGTGATCAACGACATCCTCAAGGTGATGCGCATCGCGTTCATCGTGCATGCGGCCGAGACCGGGACACGGATGTTCGACCCGTTCGGGCTCACGACCGAGGACGTCTTCGCGATGGGCACGATCGACGCCGCGCGCCTGCTGCGGTGGGAGCACGAGATCGGCTCGCTCGAGCCGGGCAAGGCGGCTGACCTCGCCGTCGTCGACGGGGACAACGTCCGGCTCACCCCCGCCTACGATCCGATCGGCACGCTCGTCCGGTACGCGGCCGGGCCCGACGTCGAGTCCGTGCTCGTCGCCGGGACGCTCGTCGTCGACGGCGGGCGCGTGCTGACGGTCGACGAGCCCGCGCTGCTCGACGAAGCCGAGCGGGTGGGGCGCAAGCTCGGCGAGGTGCTCGGCCCGCGGCGGTACCGCCCGCTGCGCGAGCTGGCGTGACGCCGGCCGCCCGCCTGGCCGGACGCGGCCGCCGCGGTAGCCTGCCGACGATGGCGCGCGCGTTCCAGTCGCTCGGGAGCGACCGGGGCTGATGGCCGACCCGGTGGCGGAGCTCCGCTACGAGGGCGAGATCGTGGTGCAGCCCTACCGGCGCGGCACCTACCTCGGCACGAGCCACCTCGAGGAGCTGATCGAGCGGACGCTCGGGCAGCGCTACCGCTTCGGCACGGGCTGGCGCGGTCACGCGGTCGTCTCGATCCAGCTCTACGAGGAGCGGCCGGCGGCGGACGAGACGCCGTAGCCGCCACGTCCGCCGTGCGCTCGCCGCCCGCGGGGCGGGGGCGGCGCCCGGCCTCTCCGCGCTATCCTTTCTGTACCTAGTACACAGAAAGGAGCGCGGTGAGAGAGCTGCTGCTCGTCCCGCTCGAGGACGTCGTCGTCTTCCCGAACATGACCGTGACGCTGTCGGTCGACGTCGGCGAGGAGCGCGAGGTGCTCCTCGTCCCCCGGCACGAGGGCGCCTACGCGAAGGTCGGCACCGTCGCCGCGGTCGGCGACCGCATCCGGCTGCCGGGCGGCGGGAGCGCGGTCGCGCTCGAGGGCCGGCACCGGGCGCTGATCGGGGCGGCGCGGACCGGGGTCGACGGTCGCCTGCGCGCCGAGGTCGACGAGCGCCCGGACGGCCCGGTGCCGCCGGTGAAGACGGACGCGCTCGTCCGCGAGTACCGCGCCGTGGTCGAGGAGATCCTCGAGCTCCGCGGCGCCGACGAGCGCGTCGCGAGCTTCCTGCGCGCGGTCGCCGAGCCCGGCGCGCTCGCGGACACCTGCGCGTACTCGCCCGACCTCTCCTTCGACGAGCGCGTGCGGCTGCTCGAGACGATCGACGTCGTCGAGCGGCTCGAGCTCGCGCTCGCCCTGCAGCGCGAGCGGCTGACGGAGCTCCAGCTCCGCCAGAAGGTGCGAAGGGAGGTCGAGTCCGAGGCGCTCAAGCAGCAGCGGGAGTACGTGCTGCGCAAGCAGCTCGAGTCGATCCGCAAGGAGCTCGGTGAGGACGGCGCGTCCGTCGCCGACGAGTACCGCGCCAAGATCGAGGAGGCCGGGATGCCGGACGCCGTCCGCACCCAGGCCGAGCGCGAGCTCGCGCGGCTCGAGAAGGTCGGCGAGAGCTCGCCCGAGGCCCAGGTGATCCGCGGCTACCTCGACTGGCTCCTCGCGGTGCCGTGGTCGAAGCGCTCCGACGAGCGGCTCGACCCGCAGCACGCGCGCGCGGTGCTCGACGCCGACCATGCCGGCCTCGAGGACGCGAAGGACCGGATCGTCGAGTACCTGGCGGTCCGGAAGCTGCGCGCCGAGCGCGGCCTCGGCGACGACGGGCGCTCCGGCGCGATCCTGACCTTCATCGGCCCGCCGGGCGTCGGCAAGACGTCGATCGGTGAGTCGATCGCGCGGGCGCTTGGGCGCGCGTTCGTCCGCATGTCGCTCGGCGGCGTCCGCGACGAGGCCGAGATCCGCGGCCACCGGCGCACCTACGTCGGCGCCCTGCCGGGCCGGCTCGTGCGCGCCCTGCGCGACGCCGGCACGATGAACCCGGTCATCCTCCTCGACGAGGTCGACAAGCTCGGCGCCGACTGGCGGGGCGATCCGTCCTCCGCCCTGCTCGAGGTGCTGGACCCGGCGCAGAACCACACCTTCCGCGACCACTACCTCGACGTCGAGCTCGACCTGTCCGACGTGTTCTTCATCGCGACGGCGAACCTCGCCGACGGGATCCCGGGCCCGCTCCTCGACCGCATGGAGGTGATCGCGTTCGACGGGTACACCGTGGACGAGAAGCTCGCGATCGCCCGGGGCTACCTGTGGCCGCGTCAGCTCGAGCGCAACGGGCTCCGGGACGGCGAGGTCGTCTGCGCCGAGCCCGTGCTGAGGACGATCGTGGACGAGTACACCCGCGAGGCCGGCGTGCGGCAGCTCGAGCGTGAGGTCGGCAAGCTGCTGCGCAAGGCGGCGACGAGGATCGCCGCCGGCGAGCTCGTGCCGCCGGTGGTCGTCGACGAGCCCTTCCTGCGCGAGGCGCTCGGGCGGCGGCGGTTCTTCCACGAGGCGGCCGAGCGCACGGCGGTGCCCGGCGTCGCGACCGGGCTCGCCGTCACGGGTACGGGTGGCGACGTGCTCTTCGTGGAGGCGGCCGCGCACAAGGGCGGCGGCGACGTCATCCTCACCGGGCAGCTCGGGGACGTGATGAAGGAGTCGGCGCGGATCGCGCTCTCCTACGTGCGCTCGAACGCCGAGCGGCTCGGGATCGACGAGGACGCCTTCGAGAACCGGTCGTTCCACGTGCACGTGCCGGCGGGTGCGATCCCGAAGGACGGCCCGAGCGCCGGCGTGACGATCGCGACCGCGCTCGCGTCCCTCCTCACCGGTCGCCCGGTCAAGCACACGGTCGGCATGACCGGCGAGGTGACGCTGCGGGGCCGGGTGCTCCCGGTCGGCGGCGTCAAGCAGAAGGTGCTGGCGGCCCACGCGGCCGGCCTCACCGACGTCGTGCTGCCCGAGCGCAACCGCGGCGACCTCGAGGACGTGCCGGCCGAGGTGCGCGAGCTCCTCCGCTTCCACCCGGTGATGAGCCTCGACGAGGCGCTCGAGGTCGCGCTCGAGCCCGCCCGCGATGTCGCCGCGGTGTAGCCGCTGCGAGCCGCTGCCCCCCGGCGTGCTCGAGGCGGCGGACGTGCTCGGCCGCCGCTGGGCGCTCGCGCTGCTCGTCGCCGCCCACGCCGGCGCCGTCCGCTTCAACGAGTTCAGGCAGGCGCTGCGGGAGATCCCGCCGCGGACGCTCGCGCAGCGCCTCGCCGACCTCGAGGCCGCCGGCCTGCTCGAGCGGCGCGTGGTCGACGGCCGGCCGCCGCACGTGCTCTACCTGCTGACGCCGCGCGGACGGCGGCTGAAGGCGGCCGTCGAGGTGCTGCGGCGCTGGTAGGCCGCCCTCCGGGCGCCGCCGGCCCGGCCACGCCGGCCGCGGCCTTGCCCCGCGGCTCGGGCCGCGTACTGGAACGGGGGAGAGGAGCGGCGCCGGCCTGACCGGCGAGCGCGGACACCCGGTCGGCGGCACCGTCGGGGGCTCCGGCGCTGAGGGTAACGAGGACAGCCGGGCCCCCGGTCCTGCGTGCGGCGCCTCGGGCGGTTGCACCCGCGCAGGCCGCGCGCTAGCCTCCCGGTGCCCTCAGCAGTCGAAGCGCGAGGTCTTCGGACCGCTTCTTCGTGTCCTCCCTGTCGCGACCGACGGAAGGAGGAGGGGAGAAGGATGAGCGTGGTGCCGAAGCCGGTGGCGGGGGAGCGGTCGCTGCCCGCGGACGGGCAGGCGCGCCCCGTGAGCTCGGCGCTCTTCCGGGCCGTCAACGAGCGCATCCGCGAGCTCGCGGCGGCGTGGGGCGGCGAGTACGACTTCATCTGCGAGTGCGACGACGGCGCGTGCTTGCGCGTCCTTCGGCTGACGGAGGCCGAGTACGAGGCGCTGCGCGCGTACCCCGACCGCTTCGCGGTGCTGCCCGGCCACGAGCGCACCGCCGACGAGGTGGTCGGGCAGGGAGACGGGTACGTGGTCGTGCGCCGGCGGCAGGTCGACGGACCGGCCGCGCCGGCCGCAGCCGACGATGGCCGCCGCGCTTGAGATCGCCGGCCTCGAGCGGCGCGACCTGCCGCGGCTGTTCGCGCTCGCCGAGACCGTCTTCGCCGGGATGCCCGGGTGGGATCCCGCCCGCGTCCTCAGGGCGCTCGAGGAGGACGTCGTCTTCGTCGCTCGCGAGCTCGGGGCGCTCGCCGGCTACCTGGCGCTCCGGCGAGAGAGCGAGCGGAGCTTGCTGATCGAGCAGGTGCTGGTCGCGCCGGGCCACGAGCGGCGCGGCGTCGGCCGGCGCCTGCTCGCCTACGCGGAGGGCTTCGCCGTCCACGAGCGCGTGCCGGCGCTGCGGGTCGTCGTCGAGCGGACGAACGATCCCGCCCGCGACCTCTACCGGCGGCTCGGCTTCGTCCCGCGCGAGCCGGAGGTCTTCGAGCGCACCCTCCCGTACCTCCTCTGAGGCGACCCGGCTCGGCGGGCGGGGATAGCATCGCCCGGTGGAGGGTCTGCTCGAGCGCGAGGCCGAGCTCGCGACGCTCGTGCGCGCGGCGGAGGACGCGGTCGCCGGGCGCGGCAGCGTGCTCCTCGTCGGCGGCGAGGCCGGGATCGGGAAGTCGTCGCTCGTGCGGGCGCTGCAGGCGCACGTCGCGGGCCGGGTCGCGTTCCTCGCCGGTGCCTGCGAGCCGCTGTCGGTCCCCGTCCCGCTCGCCCCGCTGCGCGAGCTCTGCGAGGCCGCGGGCGCGGACGACCCGGCCGAGCGGGCGGGCGACGACCGGCTGCAGCTCGCGCGCCGGCTCGCCGGCGCGCTGGGCGAGCGGGCCCCGGCGGTCGCGGTGGTGGAGGACGCCCACTGGGCCGACCCGCTGACCGTCGACGTCCTCCGGCTCCTCGCCCGGCGCGTCGAGGCGATCGGGGTCGCGCTCGTCGTCACGTACCGCGACGACGAGCTCGCGGCGAACCCCGCGCTCGCGCTCGCGCTCGGCGACCTCGGCGCCCGCCCGGCCGTCCGCCGGGTCCGGCTCGCGCCGCTGTCGGAGCGGGCGGTGGCCGAGCTCGCGCGTCCGGCCGGGCTCGACCCGGCCGCGCTCGCGCGCGCGACGGGCGGGAACCCGTTCCTCGTCGTCGAGACGATCGCCGCCGGCGGCCGCCTGCCGGCCTCGGTCCGGGAGGCGGCGCTCGCCCGCGTCGGCCGGCTCGGCCCGGCCGCGCGCCGCGCGGCCGAGGCGGCGGCGGTGATCGGCCCGCGGTTCGCGCCGGCGCTCCTCGAGGCCGTCGCCGCCGCCGGCGCCGAGGCGGTCGAGGAGGCCCTGGCGCGCGGGGTGCTGGTCGCCGACGGCCCCGCGCTCGGTTTCCGGCACGAGCTGATCCGCGCGGCGATCGAGGGCGCGATCCCCCCGCCGCGCCGGGCCGAGCTGCACCGGCGGACGCTCGCCGCGCTCCGAGCGCAGGCCGGGAGCCCGGACAGCGCCCGACTCGCCCACCACGCCGAGCTCGGCGGCCTCGACGCCGACGCCTGCCGGTTCGCGCAGCGGGCGGCCGCCCAGGCCGAGCGGGTCGGCGCCCTGCGCGAGGCCCGCCTGCAGGCCGAGCGCGCACTGCGGCTCGGCGCCGGCCTCGCGCCGGCGGAGCGGTTCGAGCTGCTCGTCCGGTGCGCCCGCGCCGCCAACTTCTCGAGCGCCCGGCTCGAGGACGCGGTCGCGAGCGCCGGGCAGGCGCTCGCGCTCGCCGAGCAGCTCGGCGACCCGCGCAAGCAGGGGCGTGCGCTCCTGGCCTCGGCGTGGCCGCTGTGGTCGCTCGACCGGATGGCCGAGGCGAAGGCGGCGGCCGAGCGGGCGGTCGCCGTGCTCGAGCCGACCGGCGACGTCGCCGCGCTCGCGCTCGCCCACTCCTCGCTGCTGCGGACGGAGGCGACCGCGTTCGACCCGGCCCGCGCGATCGAGACCGCGCCGCGGGCGCTTGCGCTCGCGACCGAGGCGGGGCTCGAGGAGACGAGGCTCGAGGTCGCGATCAGCCTCGCGCTCGCACGCGGGCATCGCGGCGAGCGGGCCGCGCTCGCGCTGCTCGAGCAGGCGCTGCGGGAGGCGACCGCCGCCGGGCTGACGATCCAGGCCGTGCGCGCGTACGTCAACCTGACCTTCGTCGCCGCGACGCTGCGGGAGCATGCGCTCGTCGACCGGACCGTGGCGGCCGCGCGACCGCTGCTCGAGGAGTACCAGACGCCGATTCCGGGTCGCGTGATCGAGGGGTTCCTCGCCCGCAGCCTGCTCGACCGCGGCCGCTTCGACGAGGCGCGTGCCGCCGCCGCCCGGGCGCGGGAGCTCCGGCACGGCGAGGTGCCGCTCGCGCGTGCGGTCGAGGGGCTCGTCCGCGCCCGCCGCGGCGAGCCGGGTGCGGCCGCGGTGGTCGAGCGCGCCTGGGCCGAGCTGCCGCCGCTCGAGGAGGGCTCCCGCCACGGGGCGGTGCGGCTCGCGCTCGTCGAGGCGGCGTGGCTCCGCGGCGACCGGGCCGGCGCGCTCGCGCACCTGCGCCGGGCGCGCGCCTCGGCCGCGAGCGCACGCTTCGCGCGCTCGGGGGGCGAGCTCGCGGTCTGGGGCCGCCGCTACGGCCTCGAGCTCGAGCCGCCGACCGGCGCGGCCGCGCCCGTCCTGCACGAGCTCGCGGGCGACTGGCGCGCGGCCGTCTCGGCCTGGCGGGCGCTCGAGGCTCCCTACGAGGCGGCGCTCGCCGCGCTTCCCGGAGACGACCGCGCCGCGCGCGAGGCGCTCGCCGCCCTGCACCGGCTCGGCGCGCACGCCGCGGCGCGGGCCTTCGCGCGCGAGCGGGCGGCGCGGGGCGCCCGCCGCCTCCGTGGGCCCCGCCGCGCGACGCTCGCCCACCCGGCCGGGCTGACCCAGCGCGAGCAGGAGGTGCTCGAGCAGGTCGCCGCCGGGGCGACGAACGCGGCGGTCGCCGCCGCCCTGCACCTCTCCGAGCGCACCGTCGCCCACCACGTCTCGGCGATCCTCGCCAAGCTCGGCGTCCGCACGCGGCTCCAGGCGGTCGCGCAGGCCCGCGCGCGCGGCCTGCTCGCCCAAGATGGGCCGCCCGCCGCCGGAAGATAGGAACGGCTGCCGATGCGGGGCAGGAGGCGGGCTGCGACCGTTCCCCCGACGCGGCGCGAGCGGCGCGCCGCAGCCGAGAGGAGGTGGCGCGGGTGTCGTCGATCGGGAAGCGGGCGAGCCTCGGCCGGCCGGAGCCGCGGCCGTGACGGCGGAGGCGCGGCCGCCGGCGGCGGCGGGCAGCGGGCCGCTCTGGTTCCTCGGCACGCTCGCGCGGGTCAAGCTCGGCGGGGAGGCGACCGGCGGACGCCTCGCGCTGGTCGAGATCCTGCTTCCGCGCGCCGCGGCGCCGCCGCTCCACTCCCACCCCCAGGACGAGACCTTCTACGTCCTCGATGGGGAGCTCGTCGTCTGGCTCGTCGCCGCCGAGGAGCGAGCGACGGCGCCCGCCGACGGTCACCCGCCCGCGTCCGGTGCGACCGACGGCCGCCGCTGCTCACCGGGCGACGTCGTCTTCGCCCCGGCGGGCGTCCCGCACACCTTCCTGGTCGAGTCGGACACCGCCCGTCTGCTCGTGCTCTCGACCCCGGCCGGGATCGAGCGCTACGTGCGCGAGCTGTCCGAGCCGGCCCGCTGGCCGTGGCTGCAGCCGCCGGCGGAGGGCCCGCGGGTCGCCGCCGAGCGGCTCGAGGCGGTCGAGCGCGCCCTCGGCGTCGTCCGGCACGGGCCGGCGCCGCAAGCCGCGTCATCCTGAGACGAGAGGAGAGCGATGGGCTACGTGCTCAAGCGGATCGACGAGATGGAGGCCATCTTCCACGGGCGCTGCAAGCTCGCCGCCGAGGAGCTCGGCGTGCAGTCGTTCGGCCTGCAGGCGATCGACCTCCCGGCGGGCGCCGACGACTACCCCGAGCACGACCACGCCGAGGACGGGCAGGAGGAGGTCTACCTCGCGCTCGCGGGGTCGGCCGAGTTCGAGCTCGACGGGCGGCGGATCGCGCTCACCCCCGGCGACCTGCTCCGCGTCGAGCCCGGGACGAGGCGTAAGGCCCGGCCGGGCCCCGAGGGGGTGCGGCTGCTCGTCGTCGGCGGCGTGCCCGGGCAGGTCTACCGGCGCCCGGCGCCGTTCAGGCGGCAGGCGGGCCCGCCGCCGGCCGGCTGAGGGGCCTCGCCGCCCCCGTCCGGGAGCGGCCCCCGCGGGCGGTCGCCCGTGGGGGCCTCCCGCACGGCCCGTCAGGCCGCCCGCTGCGCGGCGGTCGACGCCGCCTGCTCGGCCGCCCCGGACGCGGCGAGCAGGCGGTAGCAGGCGCCGGTCGCGAGCCCGGAGAGGGCGAACCCGAGGATCCAGACCCAGCTCGGCGCGACGAACGCGCCGGGGGCGGCCACGGTCGCCCGGAACGGGGCGCCGTCGCGGGCGATCGGCAGCAGCATGTCCCAGAAGAGCAGGAAGCTGCCGATGCTCCAGACAGCCCCGAGCGCGAGGCTGCCGACGAGGGTGTGCACGCGGTAGACGCGGTCGGCGAGCCCGGCGAAAGCGACGCCGAGCACGCTCCAGTACGCGAGCAGGAAGAGGGCGCCGATCACGATCGGCCACCAGTGGTAGCCGTTGCGCGCGAAGTGGTCCAGCCCGAACAGCCAGCCGGTGACCGCCATCGGCAGCTCGAGCGCGCTGTGGCTCGCCTTCGCCCAGTCGTAGAGCACGAGCGGGGCCGCGAGCACGAGCCCCCCGCCGATGCCGGCGGCGGCGCCGGTGAGCGTCAGCCGGCCGGCGCCGGTCGCCTGCCGGGGCACGACCCGCAGGTGGGGCACGTGCTCCCGCAGCCGGCCGAGGAAGTGCGCGTGAGCCTCCATGCGACTCTCACCTCCTTTCCACCCGGAAATGTAGCTACACAGCAATAGTTCTTGTCAAGAGCCGCTAGACTGCTGACGATGCGAACGAGCACTGGAACGGCTCCGGAGGTCGAGGGGCGGCTGGAGGAGCTCCTCGACGTCGTGCTCGTGCGCGGGCACGACGCCGCCCACCCGCTCCTCTCGCGCTCGCTCTCGGCCGGCGCCTACCGGCGGGTCACCGGCGGGATCCCGCCGGTGCAGCTCCAGGCGCTCGCCGTGCTCGCTGGCGGGGACATGCGCATGCGCGAGCTCGCGCGCCGGCTCGGCCTCGCGACGAGCACCGTCACCCGCCTCGTCGACCGGCTGGAGGCGGCCGGGCTCGCGGAGCGGCGCAGCGAGCGTCCCGATCGCCGCTCCGTGCTCGTCGGCTTGAGCGGCGCCGGCCGCGAGGCGCTCGGCGCGGTCCGCCAGCGGTTGCACGCGCTGCTGCGCGAGCTGCTCGCCAGCCTCTCGCCGCACGAGCAGGGCGAGCTGCTGCGCTTGCTGACGAAGCTCGGGGAGCGGCTCGTGCCGCCCGCCCTCGAGCCGGCCCCCGCCGCCTCCCTCCGCGCGCGCTGAGCGGGCGCCGCCGCGCAGGGCCTTGAACGGCCCCTCCCGCCGCCTACCCCTACGGCCGGAAACCACGACAACCGACGACGAAGGAGGTGGTGAGAAGGATGACGATGCTGACGTTCCGCGACCCGTTCCTCGCGACGCCGTTCCGGCTGATGGACGAGCTCGTCCGCGGCTTCGGCGCCTGGAGCGGGAACCGCGTGACCGGGTTCACCCCGCCGCTCGACGTGCGCGAGACCGACGACGAGTACCTGGTGATGGTCGACCTGCCGGGCGTCAAGCCGGAGGACGTGTCGGTCGAGGTCCAGGACGAGGTGCTCTCGATCTCGGGCACGCGCGTGCCGGTCGAGACCGGTGAGGCGCAGCTCGCCGAGCGCCCGTACGGCTCGTTCGTCCGCACGCTCACCCTGCCGAAGGGCGTCGACGAGGAGAAGATCGTGGCGGACTACCACGACGGGGTGCTCGAGCTGCACGTGCCGAAGCCGGCGGAGCAGCGGCCCAAGAAGATCACGATCGCCTCCGGCTCGCAGAAGGCGATCGCGGCGTGAGGGCTCGCGCGACGAGAGCGGTCGCCCGGCGGCGCACGGGCAGCGGCGGGGCCGCTCGGCCCGAGCGGCCCCGGCTTGCCCGGCGGGGGGTGGGCCGATGACGACGAAGCTCGCGCTCGAGACGACGCGGCGCCGGCCGGCGGCGAGGCTGCCGCGGGAGCTCTGGTGCAACGAGTGCGGCTACGGCGTCGTCGTCCGGAGCGAGCCGCCCGCCTGCCCGATGTGCCGGGCGACCTCGTGGGCGGAGCGCCCGCGCCCGATCCGCTGGAACTGAGCTGACCCCGCCCGGCCCGGAGCGGGCGCTCCCGCCGTCGCGGTCCCGGGCGGTCGCGTCCCCGGCCCCGGCCGGCGGCGACGGCGCGGGCGCGATCGGCGACTATGTGGGGGTGAGCGAGCGCGGGCAACGGGCGGCGATCGAGGCTGCGGCGCGGTCGGGGGAGGACGGCCGCGTGCGCTCGCTGCTCGCCGCGGTCGAGGCGGGCGCCGAGGCGCCGCCGTCCGAGCTCGAGCCGCTCGCGGTGCGGGCCCAGGCGGGCGACGCGCGCGCCCGCGAGGAGCTGATCGAGCGGATGCTGCCGACGGTCAGCGGGCTCGCCCGCTCCTACCGGACCGAGGGCCTCGACCACGCCGACCTCGTGCAGGAGGGGATCATCGGGCTGCTCCGGGCGCTCGCCCGCTTCGACCCCGCCCGCGGGACCCCGTTCCGGGCCTGGGCGGCCTGGTGGATCCGGCAGGCGCTGCAGGAGGCGCGGAGCGACTTCGTCCGCCCGTTGCGGCTCCCTCCGGCGGCGCTGCGCCAGCTCGCCAAGCTGAAGGCCGAGCACGAGCGGATCTACGCGAGCGAGCGGCGCGACGCGCCCGTGGAGGAGCTCGCGTCGCGGGTCAACGTCGACCGTGCGCAGGCCGAGGCGCTGCTCCGCGCCGACCAGCGGCCGCGGAGCCTCGACGAGCCCGTCGAGGGCGCCGAGGGGGAGGTCGGCTCGCTCGGCACCCTGCTCGCGGACCCGCTGTCGGCCGATGCCTACGAGGAGGTCCTCGACACGATCGCGGGCGAGCAGCTCCGCGCCCTGCTCGCGCGCCTGACCGAGCGGGAGCGGGAGATCGTCGACGCCCGCTTCGGCTTCGGCCGGCCGAGCGAGCGGCTGGCCGAGATCGGCGAGCGGCTCGGGATCAGCGCCGAGCGGGTGCGCCAGCTCGAGGAGCGCGCGCTCGCGAAGCTCCGCCAGGCCGCCTAGCGGCCGGGCGGGCGCGCTCGCCGGCTGCGGCGGGCTCCGTCCGGGCCCGGTGGCGCGCTCCCGACCCGCTCGACCCCGTCGCGCCGGGCCGCGGCTCAGGGGCGGAGGACGACCTCGAGCGCGGTCCCCCGGCCGGGGGCCGAGCGGAGGGCGAACGCCCCGCCGATCGCGGCGGCGCGCTCGCGCATGTTGCGCAGGCCCTGGCCCGCGCCGTCGGCCGGCGGGGTGAAGCCGGCGCCGTCGTCGCGGAGGGAGACGAAGCGGTCGAGCCCCCGCCGGGCGATCGTCAGCCACGCCTTGCGCGCCCCGGCGTGGCGGCGCGTGTTCGAGAGGCCCTCCTGGACGATCCGGAACACCTCGATCTGCTCGTCGGGCGCGAGCTCGACGCCGCTGTCGATCTCGAGCTCGACCTCGAGCGCCCCGTCGGCGGTGAGGACGTCGACGTAGCGGCGGAGGGCGGCGTCGAACGGCGCGCTGCCGGCCGCCGAGGAGAGCGCGAGCACGGCGAAGCGCGCCTCCTGCTGCGCCGCGAGCGCGGCCTCCTTCAGGCGGGGGAGCGTCTCGTCCGGGTCGGCGCCCGCCTCGAGCATCGCGACGTGCGTCGTGACGGCGAACAGGTACTGCGCGAGGCCGTCGTGGATCTCGCGCGCGACGCGCGCGCGTTCCTCCGCCACAGCTCGGCGGAGCTCGGAGGAGCGGATCGCGCGCCAGACGCCGACGAGCAGCACGGCGTAGGCGAGCAGCCGGAGGAAGTCGCCCTGCGTGACGAGCCGCGTCCCGGTGAGCGGCGAGAAGACGAGGTCGAGCGACGCGAAGAGCATCAGCGTCGCTCCGAGCGTGAGCCAGCGGTCGAGGTCCTCGCCGCGGGTGCGGAACCGGTTGCCGAACCCGACCACCGCGACGAGGTTCACGAGCGCGAGCGCCGCGAGCGTCGCCGTGAGCAGGTTCGGCACGCCGCGGCCCTGGGCGAGGTCGGGCAGCCCGACGCCGAGCGCGCGCGAGGCGCCCCAGACGGTCGCGAGGACGATCGCGAGGCCGGCGAGCAGGTCGACGAGCGCGGTGCGGCGGTGCTCGACGCGGCCACGGACGAACGGCGCGCAGGCGACGATCGTCCAGCCGAGGAGGACGCCGGCGAGCTCCGACCACGTCTCGGTGCGGTGCTGCGGCAACCGGGTGACGGCCGGCCCGATCGCGAACACCGCCCAGGAGGTTGAGGCGACGAAGAAGCCGCCGCAGAGCAGGAAGTCGAACCGCCGGCCCTCGGCGGCGAACCGGCTGGCCGAGAGGAGCGCGACGAGCGCCCCGCCGACCGCGTAGAGCGTGATCAGGACGAGGCGCAGGTCGGGCAGGTCGTAGGCGGTGCGGAGGCTCGGCCGCGAGAGGAACAGCGCGAGCCCGGCGGCGAGGAGAGAGACGAGCACGACCTCCCCCCAGAGGAAGGCCTCGAACGTGCTCCGGCCGTCCCGGTCGCGCATCGGAGGAGGTATCGGCACAATCGAGCGGCGCCATGACGCGCGTCCGCGTGCTGATCGCCGACGACCACCCGCTGACCCGGGAGGCACTCGCCTCCCTGCTCGCCGCGAACGGGTTCGAGGTCGTCGGCCTCGCGGCGGGCGGGGCGGAGGCGATCGAGCTCGCCGCCAGCCTCCGCCCGGACCTGGTCGTGCTCGACCTGACGATGCCGCAGATGGACGGCCTGACGGCGCTGCCGCGGCTGCGCGAGGCGGCGCCGCAGGCCGAGGTCGTCGTGCTCACCGCGGCTGAGGACGACGACAACCTGCTCGCGGCGATCCGAGGCGGGGCTGCCGGCTACCTGCTGAAGAGCGAGCCGCCGGAGCGGATCGTCGGCTTCCTGCGCGGGGTGTCGGCGGGCGAGGTGGCGCTCTCGGGGCCCGTCGCTCGGCGCCTGCTCGAGCAGGTGCGGGAGGGCCGGCCCCGCGCGAGCGCGGTGCCGGAGTCGATCGCGGCGGCGCTTTCGGCTCGCGAGCTCGAGGTGCTGCTCTTGCTCGACCAGCACCTCGGCACCGAGGCGATCGCGCAGCGGCTGATCATCTCCGAGCACACCGTCCGCTCGCACGTCAAGAGCCTGCTCGGGAAGCTCGGCGTCTCCTCGCGGCGCGAGGCGCTCGAGAAGCTGAGCGCCGCCCGCGGCGGCTGAGCCGCAGGGGTCTGACCCCGAGGGGGCCCGGGGGAGGCGGAGCGGCGGCTGCGGTTGAGGCGAAAACCGCTGCTCGGGGCGGGGGAGGCCGTTGCAGAGCCGTTACGAGTGTTGAGAGCTCTGACCCCGGGAGAAGCCGTCGAGCGCGGCGGCGACGAGGTCGGGGAGCGTCGCCAGGTTGTAGCCGCCCTCGAGCACCGCGGCGACCCGCGGCGCGAGGGCCGATGCGCGGCGGGCGAGCTCGGCGAAGCACCCGGTCGAGAGCTCGAGCTGCGCGAGCGGGTCGTCGGCGTGCGCGTCGAAGCCCGCCGACACGACGAGCAGCTCGGGCTCGAAGGCGGCGATCCGCCGCTCCGCGCGCGCGAACGCCTCGAGGTAGCCGTCGTCGCCTGTCCCGGCGGCGAGCGGGAGGTTGAGCAGCGTCTCGCCCTGCTCGTCCGGGCCGCCGCTTCCCGGGTAGAAGGGCCACTGGTGGAGCGAGACGTAGAGGATCGACGGGTCGTCGCCGACGATCGCCTGCGTGCCGTTGCCGTGGTGCACGTCCCAGTCGAGGATCGCGACCCGGTCGACGCCGAGCTCCGCCTGCGCCCAGCGCGCCGCGATCGCGGCCGAGTCGAAGAAGCAGAAGCCCATCGCCCGGCCGGGCTCGGCGTGGTGGCCGGGCGGGCGCGCGAGCGCGAAGCCGCCGCGGCGGACGGCGGCGATCGCCGCGCCGGCGGCGAGGAGCGCCGCCTCGAACGTCGTCTCGGTGCAGAGCGTGTCGGGGTCGAGCCAGCCCCGCGCCGTCTTCACGCGCTCGACGAGCGCTCGGGTGTGGCAGCGCAGCACGTCCGCCACGGTCGCCGGCTCGCAGTCGACGAACGCGAACCGCTCGTGGAGGACCTCGATCCGGGCCTGCGACTCCGGATGCGCCCCGGTCGGATGCAGGGACACGAACGCGGGGCTGCTCACGATCTCCACCGGTGCGCCTCCTCGCGGCTGCGTGTCTCGCCCTCGCCCCGCTCGGCGCCGCCGGCTGCGGGGGCGGCGCGAGGACGGCGTTCACGAACGCGAACGACAGGACGCGCGCGAGCCACCCGGGGCGGTACCGAGGCGCCGACGCCGGTGCCGTCGGTCAGGTGCAGGAGGCGACGATCGACGAGCAGGAGACCACCTGGCTCCTCGTCGTCGTGGGCCCCGCGCCTGCGGCGCAGGCGACCCCGGTCGACGGGGGTCGCCGCGCAAGCGGCCCGGCCGGAGGGAGGCTCGTGCGCGTGGCCCGGAGCGTGGAGCCCGGACGCTCCGTGCCGTTCGGCCTGGGCGGCTGCGAGACCGCGCCCGTCGTGCTCGCGAGGCCGGTCACGGTTCTGCCGGTTCACCGGTCGACGGATCACCGCCTGCGTGCCGCCTCGCGGGCGCGCCGCGCGAGCCGCGCCGCGAGCGCGCCGAGTCCGAGTGCCCGCGCGGCCTCGGCCGCCTGCGCCCAGTCCGGCGGTCGCGGGGCGAGCGTCGGCAGCGGGGCCTTCGCGTCGAGCTGCGCGATCCGGCGGTAGAGGCGGAGGGCGTCGGCCTCGGCGGCGAAGCGCCCGGCTCGGAGCGCGCGCTCGAGCGAGCCGTACTGCGCGAGCACGGCCGCGGCCGTCCTCGGGCCGACCCCGCGCGCGCCGGGGATCCGGTCGGAGGGGTCGCCGCGGAGGGCGATGAAGTCGGGGACCTGGGCGGGCTCGACGCCGTAGCGCTCGCGCACCTCGGCGGGCCCGATGCGCGCGAGCCGGCTCACCCCCTGGAGGGGCTGGAGGATCGTCACCCGCTCGCTCGCGAGCTGGAAGGCGTCCCGATCGGAGGTGACGACGAGGACCCGGCCGCGGAACCGGCGCGCGGCGGCGGCGAGGAAGTCGTCCGCCTCGTAGCCTGGCGCCTTCGCGCAGGCGAAGCCGAAGCGCGCGACGAAGCCGGGTAGGAGGGCGAGCTGGTCGAGGAGCGGCTGCTCGAACACGCGCCCCGCCTGGTAGCCGGCGAAGGCCTCGTGGCGGTAGGTCGCGGCCTCGAGCGTGTCCCAGGCGACGAGCACGACGTCGGGCCGCTCCGCGTCCCAGAGCCGGAGCAGGAAGCTCGAGAAGCCGACGACTGCGTTCAGCCGGACCGACGCCGGCAGCGCGTGGTAGGCGCGGTGCGCGAGCGAGTCGCCGTCGACGGCGAGCAGGACCCTGTCACCCGCGGGCGGCAAGCTCCGCCTCGAGCGCGTGGATCGCCGCCATCAGCCGCTCGGTCGCGATCCGCGCCGCCTCGCGCCGGGGGAGACCCGCGAGGTCGTCGAGCGGGATCGGCGCGCCGTAGGCGACGCGGAGCTTGGGGAGGCGGGCGAGCCGGTCGGTGCCGGCGATCGCCGCCGGGACGAGTGGCACCCCGGCGCCGAGGGCGATCCGGGCCGCTCCGTCGTGCACGGCCGCCCGCCGGCGCTTGAGCAGCCCCTTCGCCCGCCGCGTCCCCTCCGGGAACATCGCCACCACGCAGCCCTCGCGGACGAGGCGCCGGGCGGTCGTGAGCGCCTCCCGGTCGGCCTTGCCCCGGCGCACCTCGAAGCCGCCAACGCCGCGCAGGAGGAGGGAGAGCGGCGGCCAGAAGAGCTCCGACTTCGCCATGAACCGCACGAAGTAGCGCCGGGAGAGGGCGATCCCGAGCGGCCACGGGTCGAAGTTGGAGTGGTGGCCGGCCGCGAGGACGAAGCCGCCCGAGGGCAGGTGCTCGAGGCCCGTCGCCTCGTAGCGGAAGACGAGCCGTAGCAGCGGACGCGAGACCGCCGCGGTCAGTCGGTAGAGCGCGCTCCTCCGGGGCTCCAAGGCGTCCAAGTATCGACCCTCGGTATGGTGAGCTCGTGGGCAAGACGCTCGTCGTCGCCGAGAAGCCGTCCGTCGCGCGGGACATCGTGAACGCGCTGAAGGGGCCGTTCCAGGCTCCGAGCGACGCCTACTGGGAGTCCGACGAGTACGTCGTCACCTTCGCCGTCGGCCACCTCGTCACCCTCAAGGACCCAGAAGCCTACGACGAGCGCTTCAAGCGCTGGCGGATGGAGGACCTGCCGATCGTGCCGGACCGGTTCGAGCTCGAGCCGCGCGACGCGAAGTCGAAGAAGCAGCTCGCGGAGATCCACAAGCTGATGCGGCGCGACGACGTCGACCGGATCGTGAACGCGTGCGACGCCGGGCGGGAGGGCGAGCTGATCTTCTCGTACATCTACGAGCTCGCGGGCGTCGACAAGCCGGTCGACCGGCTCTGGATCAGCTCGATGACGAAGCAGGCGATCAAGGAGGGGTTCGAGAAGCTCCGGCCGGGCCGCGAGATGACGAACCTCGAGCAGGCCGCCCGCTCGCGGAGCGAGGCCGACTGGCTCGTCGGCATGAACGCGACCCGCGCGGCGACCCTCCGCGGCCGCGCCTGGGTGGGCGGGGTCGTGTCGCTCGGGCGGGTGCAGACGCCGACACTGGCGATGATCGTCCGACGCGAGCGCGAGATCCAGGCATTCGAGCCGGAGCCCTACTGGCTCGTGCACGCGACATTCGACCCGCGGTACGCCGGGCTCTGGTTCGAGGGCGAGGAGACGCGGATCTTCGGCGACCCGGAGCGGGCGGCGGCGATCGTCGCGAAGGTGACGGGCGCCGAGGGCGTGGTCGAGTCGGTCGAGCGCAAGGAGCAGAAGGAGGTCGCGCCGCTCCTCTACGACCTCACCTCGCTGCAGCGGGACGCGAACAGGCGCTTCGGCTTCAGCGCCCGACGCACGCTCCAGGTCGCGCAGAGTCTCTACGAGGGCAAGAAGGCGATCACGTACCCGCGGACGAGCTCGCGCTACCTGTCCGGCGACCTCGTCCCGCAGCTCAAGCCGATCGCCGAGACGCTGCTGCCGATCGCCGACTACGCGCAGGCGGCCGGGTACGTGCTCGGCCTCGCCGAGCTCCCCCTCGGCCGCGTGGTGAACGACGCCAAGGTCGACGACCACCACGCGATCATCCCGACCGACGTCGAGCACGACCTCGGCGAGCTGACCCCGGACGAGCGCCGGGTGTTCGACCTCGTCGCCAAGCGCTTCCTCGCCGTGTTCCATCCCCCGGCGCGCTACCAGCGCACGACGGTGATCACGGTGGTCGAGGAGGAGCGCTTCCGCACCCGGGGCAAGATCACGCTCGAGGCGGGCTGGCGCGGCGTGTACGGGCTCGAGTCGGAGGGGGAGCGGCTCGCGCGGCAGGACGAGGGGGAAGACTCGGCCGCCGAGATCCCCCCGCTCGAGCAGGGCCAGGCGGTGCGCTGCGTCGAGGCGGAGGTGGAGGCGAAGGAGACGAAGCCGCCGCCCCGGTACACGGAGGCGACGCTCCTCTCGGCGATGGAGACCGCCGGCAGGCTCGTCGAGGACGAGGAGCTCCGGGAGGCGATGAAGGACTCGGGGCTCGGCACCCCGGCGACGCGGGCGGAGATCATCGAGGGGCTCATCCGCCGCGAGTACGTCGAGCGGGTCGGCCGCGACCTGCAGCCGACGCCGAAGGGGCTCCAGGTGATCACGATGCTCGAGGAGCACAAGATCACCTCGCCGGAGCTGACCGGCGACTGGGAGCACCGGCTCGCGGAGATCGAGCACGGCAAGGCCGACCGCAGGCAGTTCATGGCCGACGTCGCCGGCTTCACCGACGAGATCGTCAAGCAGATCGCGGCCCTCGACCGGGAGAAGCTCCGGCCGGCGCGGGCCGAGCTCGGCCCCTGTCCCCGCTGCGGGGCGGAGAGCGGCGAGATCATCCGGGAGAACGCGCGGGCCTACGGCTGCACGAGCTGGAAGAGCCGCGAGGAGCCGGGGTGCGGGTTCGTGATCTGGAAGCGGGTCGCGGGGCGCGCGATCACCCCGGAGATCGCCCGCCAGCTCCTTGAAGAGGGGCGGACGCGTGAGGTACTATCCGGGTTCAAGTCGCGCGCCGGCAAACCGTTCCGCGCGCGGCTCGTCCTAACACCGGAGGGGAAGGTCGAGTTCGACTTCCCGGCGCGTCCTGCCCGGGATGCCGGCTCGGCCGAGACCGAGGAAGCCCAGCCGGCGGAATCGGCCGCCGCCGCGGACTAAGGAGAGAAGTAAAGAAAGTCGTAATCTCCGGCTCCCAGGCTGGAAACCGCAGGACAAATCCCTTACGGTGCGAAAGCAAGCGAGATCCGGGATCGCGAAAGGTGTGGAGTAGCCGTTGACCCAGAATCAGCTGACCGAACTGCTCGAGAGCGAGGGCGGCCGGACGATGATCGAGGCCGGCGAGGAGCGCGGCTGGATCGAGCCGGCCGAGCTGGAGGCGTTCGCGCTCGAGCACGAGCTGGCCGACGTCGACGTCGAGGAGCTCACCCGCGAGCTCGAGCGGATCGGGCTCGAGGTGCGCGACCGGGGCGTCGAGGAGGACCGGCGCGAGAAGGCGGAGGAGATCGTCTACGAGGCGGACCAGCCCTCCGGGGCAGGCGACTCGCTCCAGCTCTTCCTCGCCGACGTCGGGCGCCACAAGCTGCTGACCGCGGCGCAGGAGGTGATCCTCGCCAAGCAGATCGAGCGCGGGGACGAGCGCGCGAAGCGGCACATGATCGAGTCGAACCTGCGGCTCGTCGTCTCGATCGCGAAGGGGTACCGTGGGCTCGGCGTGCCGTTCCTCGACTTGATCCAGGAGGGCACCCTGGGGCTGAACCGCGCGGTCGAGAAGTTCGACTGGCGCCGCGGCTACAAGTTCTCGACGTACGCGACGTGGTGGATCCGCCAGTCGGTGCAGCGCGCGGTCGCAAACCACGCGCGGACGATCCGCGTGCCGGTGCACGTGGTCGAGCGCCAGCAGAAGCTCTCGCGGGCGGCGCGCCGGCTCGAGGTCGAGCTTGGGCGCGAGCCGACGAAGGACGAGCTCGCCGAGGCGACGGGCCTTCCGATTCAGCACGTGGACGAGGCGCTGAGCGCGGCGTCCGCGTCCGTCTCGCTGAACCAGACGGTGGGCGCGGACGACGAGGGCGAGCTCGGCGACCTCTTCGCCGACCGCGAGGCGGCCGACCCGTTCGACGAGGCCGAGGAGTCGCTGCGCAAGCAGAACATCCGCAAGGCGCTCGACGCGCTGCCGGAGCGGGAGCGGCGGATCCTCGAGCTGCGGTTCGGGTTCGAGGGCGAGCCGTGGACGCTCGAGGCGATCGGCCACGAGCTCGACCTCACGCGCGAGCGCGTGCGGCAGCTCGAGGGCCAGGCCCTCTCGCGGCTCGCGGCCCTGCGCGAGCTGGCCGGGCTCGCGGCGTAGCCGTAGAGTCTCGGCGTCAGCGACCAAGGGAGGGCACATGTACGCACGGGTTGCCGCCTTCGAGGGCGGCGACGTCGAGCGCCTTCGGCAGGTGAACGCGCAGGAGCCTCCGGCCCGGCCTGAAGGCCTTCGGCGGGCTCTGCTCCTCCAGCACGTCGGGGCGAATCGGCGGCTGTTCGTGACGTTCTTCGACTCGCGCGAGGCGGTGGAGGCGGCCGAGGCGCGGTTCGAGCAGATGGGCGACGAGATCCCGGAGGAGGTTCGGGGGCGGCGGACGTCGGTCGACACCTACGAGGTGGTCTTCGACGAGAGCGCGTAGCCCGCGCGCCGGCTCGCGGCCGCTCGGTGCGACGGTGGCCGCGAGCCGCCCGGTCGCCGCTGGCGCCCGGGGATCGGCGTGCCTTCACCGGCGGCCCGGATGAGGTGCGGCGTCGAGGTGGCCCCGCTGCAGGCCGAGCCGGCCGCGGACGCGGAGCAGGTGACGCAGGTCCTCCGGGGCGAGCCGGTGATCGTCGCGGCGGGCGAGGAGCGGGACGGCTGGGTGCGGGTGACGACCGCCTACGGCTCCTCGGGGTGGGTGCGGGCGGAGGAGCTCTGCGGCGACGATCCGCTCTCGCTCGCCCGGACGTTCCTCGGCTCGCCGTACGAGTGGGGTGGCCTGACCGCGGCGGGGCTCGACTGCTCCGGGCTCGTCCACATCGCTCACCGTCTGGCGGGGATCGTGGTGCCGCGCGATGCCTGGCAGCAGGAGGAAGCGGGGCGCGAGGTGGCGGCGGAGGAGGCACGGAGCGGCGACCTCGTGACGTACGGCGCCGGCGAGCGCGCCGACCACGTCGCCTTCTGGCTCGGCGGCGGGCGGATCCTGCACGCGCGCGGCGGGATCGGGGTCGTCGAGGAGGAGGAGCCGCCCGAGCTCGCCGCCCGACGGAGGCGATTCGTGCGCCTATGGCTCGTCTGAGGGACGCGCTCTCGCCTAAAGCGATCCTGGGCGGACGCCGATACCGAGCCCAGTGGACGCTGCCCAGCGCGACGAGATCCTGTCCCGGTACCGCCGGCACGCGGAGCGATTCGAGCGAGTCGCATCCCGCCGGTCGCCGGTCGCCGAGGTCATCCAGCTTCCGCCGCGGGCATCCGCGTTCGAGCAGGCTCCGACGGCCCGCGAGATCGAGGTCCTCCAGCTCGTCTCCGAGGGGCTCGCCAACCGGGAGATCGGCGACCGGCTCTTCCTCTCCGAGGAGACGGTGAAGAGCCACGTCCGCCACATCCTGGCGAAGCTCCAGGCTCGGTCAAGAGCCCACGCCGTCGCAGTTGGCTTCCGGCGTGGCCTCCTGACCTGACCGAGCCTTCCAGCAGGTTGTCCACCCCTTGTGGACAAATCCCCGAATGGGGGATGCCACAACGGGCGCCAGCGACTTACCTACGGACTCCTACTACCAGATGACCGCACCGCCAGCGACGGCGCTGCGCGACACGAAACGAACGATCTTGCGCATCTCGAGGACCCTCCCTCGACTCGTGGGACTGACGGCAACGGCACCGTATCACCCTTTTGGGGGATACGCAACAGTCAGGTGAACTTTGAGTAGGTTCAAGCAACTGTTTCTTCCGGAGGACATCGAGGCGCGCTCGCGCCTCTACGTGGTCATCCTCTGGGCGGTGGCTCTGTGCGTCGCGGCCGCCCTCGTCACGCAGGGACGGCCCCTTGGCAATCCGTACGTCGTCATGCTGCTGGCGGCCGTTGCGGTGATAGCCGAGAGGGGACGGGTGCACCTGGGGTCAAACCTGTCCGAGTCGATCTCGCTCGTGCCGACCTTGTTCGCCGCCGTGCTCTTTGGGCCGGTGGCAGCAATGGTCGTAGCGGTGGCGTCGTTTGCGTCTGAGTTCCGCCGGCCTTATCTCAAGTGGGCTTCCTACACCGCGAGCCGAAGCATTACGGCGGCGGCGACCGGTCTGGTCGCTCTCGCAGTGAAGGACCTAGTTCCCGGTCAGCTTGTCGGAGTGGCGGTAGCAACGGTTTGTGGTGCTGTTGTTTCCCAGACATTGGACGCTGGGTTCGCTGCGGTTGCTGGTCGAGTACGCCGGCGGGATGAACTCGCCGAAGCACTTCGCGAACTCGTTCCCTTGGCTCTCTCCGCTGTCCCACTGTACGCGCCGGTCGTCGCGTTTCTGGCGTTTGCGTACGACCAGATTTCTCCTTTTACTCTTCCACTCTTTTTCGTTCCAGGGCTCGCGGCTCAGCGTCTCTTTGTGCTGTATCAGGACCAGCGAAAGCTGACCCGGCAACTCGTTGACGTAAATATCGCCCTTGAGCGAGCTAACCTCTCCTTCGCATCTGCTCTCGTCGCGACTCTTGACGCCCGGGATCGATACACCGCAGGTCATTCGAGCGCAGTCGCGGTGTACGCACGTGATATCGCTGCCCGAATGGGGCTGTCCCAAGAGCAGCAACAGCTTGCGCATGTCTGCGGGCTCGTGCACGACATCGGGAAGATCGGGCTTCCGGCTGGTCTCCTCGAGAAGCCTGGCGCCTTGACGCTCGAAGAGCGCCGGGAGATGCAGCTTCACTCGGAGATCGGCGAGCGGATCCTCGCCAACGTCGACACGTACGCGGAGATTGCCTCGGTCGTGCGACACCATCACGAGCGGGTCGACGGCGGCGGATACCCGGACGGCCTCGTCGGTGACGAGATCCCGTTGCTCTCGCGGATCATCGCGGTTGCGGACGCCTACAACGCCATGACCTCCGACCGTCCCTACCGCGACGCGATGCCGAGTCGTGTCGCCCGCCTCCGGCTCGCCCAGGCGGTCGAGAGTCAGTTCGACACCGCCGTCGTCGCTGCGTTCGAGGCGATCCTCGCGTCGGCGACCGAGGACTACCGCACCGCGAGAGGGCCCGAGTTTGCCTTCGGCCCGCTCTCCTACGAAGCCTTGAGCAGGCCGGCGGATCAGGTCAGTTCGTCGAGGCCTGCGCTTGCGTCGGCATAACGCGCTACCGCCTCGGCGCGAGTACGCGCGTTCAGCTTCTCAAGGATGTGGCGAACATGGACCTTAACGGTCGCTTGTGAGATGAACAGGGTCTTCGCGATCTCACGTGTCTTAAGGCCTTGAGATAGGAGGTCGATCACCTCTTTTTCTCTCCGTGAGAGGACCGGCTCCCGGCCATACTCGCGGCGAACCTCAAAGCCAGCTGCACGCAGGAGCGATGAATCGCGGGAGCGATCGAGTGCTTCCGCGAGTTCATGGCGGTGTTCGCCGACATCGACCAATTGCGCGAGGACTTCAGGTGCGGCCCGCATGGCACAGACCGCGCCGTCCCACGTCCCCAACTCTGATGCGGTCCGCAACATACCAACTGCGGCGTCCTTGGCTTCCGGAGTTCCGAGCTTGGCAATGGCTCTCGCTCCCGCTCCTAGCACGCGGGCCTCCACGGCTCTCGTAAAGCTTGTCGCTTCCTCTGCGAGCGTGAGCGCCTGCTCGGTGAGGCCAGCAGCTGCGAGAGCGACTGCGCGCGTTGCGAGATACTCCCCGTGCATCGCATTTCGTGGGAATTCATCGAAAGTCGGGTTAGTAATCGCTATCGCATCGTCGGGTTGTCGCTGGGCGAGCAAAAGCCGCGCCCGAAGCGCTCGACAGTTGAGCGGAAGGTACGAGTTGCTTGCGTCGCGCGCCTTGGCCTCGACTTTGCGCAGCCAACTCTCGCACCTGGAAAACCGCCGAAGTCCGAGCTCTACTGCCGCGAGCGACCACTCGATGTGAGGCCGCGCAAATTCAAGCTGGTAGCGCTCGATATCACTGAGCGCTGCAGTAAGAACGTCCTTTGCGAGTTCGTATCTGGCCTGAAGCATGAGCGAATACCCGTATGTGTTCCCCCAGCTCGACCGCGTAAGGGGATCTGAGATCGCTGGCAGCAGCATGTCACCGACTTTTGTCTCTCGCCTGAGGTCCCAAAAACCCGTCAACAACCGCCCCACGTGCAGGCGGATCATGATCACGCGAATGCGGTCGTCCTCCAGGGGTGCTCCTGCTCCAGCACCCAACAAGAACTCCTCCGCTGCGTCCCGCAATCGGTCGCCTTCAAGGAAGAGGGAGGTAAGACAACGTCGCCAGGATGCGTCGCTCAGATCTCGTTGACGGTGGCAGTGGTTCATGGCGGTTGTGAGCAGGTCGAACGCCTCATCAAGCTTCCAATCCAGATTGGCAGCTGTGCCAGCGACGATGTAGCTTCGGGCCTTCAACGGGTGTTTGTCTTCCAACCGTCGGGCGGCCTCTTTCCCGAGAGTGACGGCACGCTCGAGCACGCCGTCCCGGAAGGCAACCTCGGCGTCGATCAGGTCGAGGACGGCCTGGGGAACGCCGCCGACGCCGGCCGCGCACACGCCGAACGATTCGAGGGTCGAGACGCGGCCCGACTCGACGAGCGGCAGGAACGCCTTCGTGATCAGCTCCTCGAGGCGCTCGCTGCGGGAGAAGCGGACGATCAGCTCGAACGCCTCGTCCCAGTGGCCGCCGGCGAGCGCGAATCCGATCCCGTCCTCGACCGCGGGCCTCAGGTCGGCGCGCCGGGCGATCTTCTCGTAGAGGAACTCGCGCAGGAGCGGATGGATCTCGATCCGGCCCGCCACCTCCGAGACGAGTCCGGTCCGGAGCGCTGCCGTGACGGCCGCGCGGCCGAGCACGCGGCCGAGCTCCTCCCGTGCCAGCACGGGGAGGAGCGCCAGCCGGAGCAGCGCGTCCTGCGCCCGCGCCGGCGCGTGCCGGAAGACCTCCTCGGCGAAGAAGTCGTAGAGCTGCTCGGAGCCCGCGCCGACTGGCGCCTCGCCCGTCGCCTCCGCCCGGGCGACCGCGGCGAGCGCGACGAGCGCGGGCCACCCGCGCGCCCGCCGGCCGAGCGCCGCCACCTCGCCGCGGCCGGCGAGGAGCGCGGCGGCCTCCGAGTCGTCGAGGGCGAGCTCGTCCCGGCCGATCTCGGCGAGGTCGCCGTACAGGCGGCGCCGCGAGGTCGCCCAGCCGGGCCGCGTCCGCGAGGCGACGATCAGCCGGAAGAGGCCGCTCGCCTCGAGCCTCTCGACGAGCGAGTCGGCCGCCGACCCCGGCTCGATCGCGTGGTAGTCGTCGATCACCACCCACTGGCCGAGCGGCCGCTCGATCTCGGCGAGGAGCGCGCTGACGAGGCTCTTCACCTGCTGGGCGGCGGTCGGGCCCGCCTTGATCGCCTCCTCGACGATCCGTGGCGCGGTCGGCACGGACGGCTCGAGCGCGGCGCCGAGCGACCGGGCGAGCACCGCGACGTCGCCGCGCGCCAGCCCGATCGTCACCATCCCGCCCGGGTGCGCTTCGAGCCACTGCCGCGCGAGGGTCGTCTTCCCGTACCCGGCCGGGGCGATCAGCAGGACCGTCCGGGCGGTCGCGTCCGCGATCAGCCTGATCAGCCGCGGCCGCGGCAGGATGCGGACGACGTTGCCGTCCGCGGGACGAGCCCTCGGTTTGGTTGCCTGCGCCATGGGCCAGCTCCTGGCACAAACGTAGACGGATCCACCCGCGGAGAGAAGCCCGCCTGGCCCGTCGTCGGCGGGCCGCGCCCGCGGCGGCAGCCGCCCCGGGCGCGGCGTCGGTCAGCGTTCGCCGTCGGCTCTCGCGAGCTCGAGGCTCCGCGCCAGCGGGTCGTCGCCCGTCAGGAGCCGGTACGCGAGCGGGATCTGCCGCCGCCGCGGGACGCCGAGCTTCTGCCGAAGCGCGTCGCAGTGAGCCTTCGCGGTGCGCGGGGAGATCCCGAGCTCGAGCCCGAGCTCCTCGTTCGACAGGCCCTCGGCGATGAGCCTGATCACCTCGCGCTGCCGCTCGGTGATCGAAGCGGGATCCTGGAGTGCCTGCATGCCGGCACGGTAGACGCCTCGCCCGGGGCGAGCCATTCGCCAAACGGCGTATTCGGGGAGGGCTACGGCCCGCCCGCGACGAACGAGGCGCGGTGCCCGCGCGCGTTCGCGGCCCGCGCCTCCTCCGGCCCGAGCGCGCCGATCCGCAGCAGGAGCTCGAACTCGTCGCGGAGGTGCGTCCGCATCATCTCCGGGCCGTCGGTCGCGACCGTGAACGGCACCTCGTTCGCGACGAACGCGCGCACGACGTCGCGCACCTCGCGCTCCGACCCGAGCGCCCTCGTCAGCAGGTTCGACGTGGGGCAGATCTCGAGCGTGATCCCCGCCTCGCGCAGCGCGGCCATCAGGTCGCCGTCGCGCGCGGCGAGGACGCCGTGCCCGATGCGGTCGGGGCGCAGCACCGAGACGACCTCGTGCAGCTCCTCGACGCCGAAGGCGCCGCCCTCCTCGCCCACGTGGATCGTCACGCCGAGGCCGGCGGCCCGCGCCGCCTCGACGTGGTCGCGGAGCCGGGTGTAGTCGAAGCGGGCTCCGCCCGGCCGGGGGCCGGCGACGTCGATGCCGACGATGCCCCGCGGCGCGTACCGGATCGCCTTCTCGACGATCACCATGTTCTGGTCGGGCGTGAAGGTGCGATCCATCATCAGGATCAGCCCCGCGCGCACCTGCGGGTACTCGAGCGAGGCGAGGTCGAGCCCGCGGGCCGCAGCGAGGATGATGTGGTCGAGGTCGCGCTCCCCGCCGCGGTTGCGCTTCATCGGGTTGAAGCGAAGCTCGAGCGTCGTGATCCCCTGCGACCGGTAGGCGCCGCCGATCGCGGCGTGCACGGAGCGCTCGACCGCGAGCGGCGACGACTGGATCAGCTCGGTGAGGTGGTAGATCCGGTCGAGGGCGTCGAGGTCGGGCACGCCGCGCGGGTCGGACACCGTCACCATGCGGTCGAACTCCCAGTAGTCGCGCGTCGGCAGCGCGATCCCCTGCTCGTGCGCGAGGCTCCACATGATGTCCGAGGCGACCGAGCCGCCGAGGTGCGTGTGCAGCTCCGCCAGCCCGCCCTCGAACTCGATCATGGAGCTCCGGCCGCAGGCCCCGCCGCGCGCGCGTCCGCCGGTCGCGGACGCCGGCCCGTCGCGGCCGCCCCGGCCGCCAGCTCGTCGAGGGTCATGGTCACGAGTCTACGATCGCGTCCGTGCGCCCACGCCCGAACCGGCTCGAGCGCCTGCCGCCGCAGTACTTCGCCGCGCTGCTCCGCCGCGTCGCCGCCGCCGGCCCCGACGTCGTCGACCTCGGCCGCGGCAACCCCGAGGTCGGCCCCCCGCCGCACGTCGTCGAGGCGCTCCGCGCCGCGGCGGCCCGGCCGGACGTCCACGGCTACGCACCCTTCCGCGGCCTCCCCCGCCTGCGCGAGGCGGTCGCCGCCCGCTACCGGGACGTCTACGGCGTCGAGCTCGACCCCGAGCGGGAGGTCGCGCTCGTCCCGGGGACGAAGACCGCGATCGTCGAGCTCGCGCTGTGCCTCGCCGAGCGGGGCGACCGCGTCCTGCTCCCGGACCCGCACTACCCCGACTACGCCTCCGGCGTCGCCCTCGCGGGCGCCGAGCTCGCGCTCGCCCGCCTCGACCCCGCGGCGGGCTTCGCCCCGGACCTCGACGCCGCGCCCCCGGCCGCCGCCCTCTACCTCAACTACCCCTCGAACCCGTGCTCGGCGTGCGCGCCGCCCGGCGTGTTCGAGGCCGCCGTGGCGTACGCGCACCGCACCGGCGCCGCGGTCGTCCACGACGCCGCCTACGTCGACCTCGTCTTCGACGGCCGCAGCTCGCGGAGCTTCCTCGCCACGCCGGGCGCGAAGGAGGTCGGGGTCGAGATGTGGTCGATGTCGAAGAGCTACGGGATGGCGGGCTGGCGGATCGGGTTCGTCGTCGGCAACGCCGAGATCGTCGCGCGGATCGACGCGATGAACGACCACTGCCGCGTCGGGGTCTTCGCGCCGCTGCAGGAGGCGGCGGTCGCCGCCCTCGAGGGGCCGCAGGACGCCGTCGCGGAGCGGCGCGCCGTCTACGAGCGCCGGCGCGACGAGCTCGTCGCCGCCCTGCCGGAACAGCCGGTCTGCGAGGGAACCTTCTACGTGTGGTTGCGGCTCCCGGACGGGCTGACGGTCGAGCGGCTGCTCGACGAGCATCGGGTCGCGCTCGCCCCCGGCGGCGGGTTCGGCCCGAGCGGGGAAGGGTGGGCCCGCGCGTCGCTCGCGGTCCCGGACGAGCAGCTCGCCCGCGGCGTCGAGCGGCTCGCCTCCGCCCTCGCGGCGGCGGCATCCGCCGCATGAAGATCGGGATCGTCGTCCCGTTCTCCTGGTCGTACTGGGGAGGCGTCGTCGAGCACGCCGAGAACCAGGCGGCCGCGCTCCGGGCGCGCGGGCACGAGGTGAAGATCCTGATGGGGCACGACCCGCCCGGCGCGCTCACCCGCTTCCTCCACCCCCGCTCGGGCCGGCACGGCGCGCTGCCGGCCGAGGTGATCCCGCTCGGCCGCTCGGTCGTCGTCCCGGCGAACGGGTCGCTGCCGAACATCGTCCTCTCGCCGAGCTCGATCGTGCGCGTCCGCGACGTCTTGCGCACCGAGCGCTTCGACCTGTTGCACCTGCACGAGCCGGCGACCCCGACGATCTGCGTCGCCGCGCTCGCGTTCGCCGACTGCGCGACCGTGGCGACCTGGCACGCCGCTGGGTCGCTCCGGTGGATGGCGCTCGCAGCGCCGCTCTGGGGGCGGTCGCTGCTCGACCGGATCGACGCGCGCATCGCCGTCTCGCGCCTCGCGGCCGCCTCGGCCGGGCGCTGGCTCGGCGGCGACTTCGAGATCGTCCCGAACGGGGTCGTCCTGCCGCCGCGCGCCGACCCCGGCGGGCGGGAGCACCGGGTGGTGTTCGTCGGCCGGCACGATCCCCGAAAGGGCCTGCACGTGCTGCTGCGCGCCTGGCCCGAGATCCGCCGCCGGACCGGGGCGCGGCTGCGGCTGATCGGTACCGACCCGCTCCAGTACCGCCTGCTGCACGCGCGGCTGCGGGTCGAGGAGGACGGCATCGACGTGCTCGGGATCGTCGGAAGCGCCGAGCGCGACGCCGAGCTCGCCGCCGCCAAGCTGGTCGTGTCGCCCGCGCTCGGCGGAGAGAGCTTCGGCATGGTCCTCGCCGAGGCCTTCGCGGCCGCCACCCCGGTCGTCGCCTCCGACATCCCCGGGTTCGCCGACGTCGCCGACGCGGACGCCGCGATCCTCGTGCCGCCGGGCGACGTCGAGGCGCTGACCGCAGCGGTCTGCGAGCTGCTCGCCGACGAGGGCCGCCGGGTCGCGATGGGCCGGGCGGCCCGCGCCCTCGCCGGCCGCTACTCCTGGGATGCGGTCGCGGCCCGGCTCGACGCGATCTACGACAGGGTGACCGCAAGGGCGGCGGCGTGAGGCGCCGCTGGCGCCTGCTCCTCCCGGTGCCCCTGCTCGCGCTCGCCGGGGCGATGCTCTGGTGGCGCGGGCCGGACTGGGGCTCGCTCGGGACCGCGTTCTCGCAGGTTCGGTGGGAGTGGGTCGTCGCCGCCGTCGGGCTCAACCTCGCGTCGGTGGTCGCCCGCGCCGGCTGCTGGTTCACGGTGATCAAGCACGCGACTCGGGAGGGCCGGCCGACCTTCCGGCTCGTCTTCTCCGCGTTCTGCGTCGGCCTGCTCGCGAACGTCGTCGTGCCCGGACGCGTGGGCGAGCTCGCTCGGGTGGCGGTGCTCGTCCGGCGGCTGCCGAACCGGCAACGCATGTCCGCGACGCTCCTCGGCACCGTGGTCGCGCACCGCATGTTCGACCTCCTGCCCGTGCTCGCGCTCGTCGTCTGGGTGCTGGTCGCCGCCGGCTTGCCGCACTGGGCGATCGTCAGCCTCGAGGTCGTGCTCGGGATCGGCCTCGCGCTCTTCGCGTTCGTGTGGCTCGCCGCGCGGCGCCACCACACCGACGTCCGTGTCGAGCTCGGCACCGTGCGCACCCTCGTCGGCCAGGCCCGGGTCGGGCTCGGCGTGATGCGGGCGCCGGCGCCGGCGGCGGCGGCGGCGGCGTTCCAGTCGCTCGGCTGGCTCTGCCAGCTCCTCGCCGTCTGGGCCGGGATGCGGGCCTTCGAGATCCGCCAGCCGCTCGCGGTGGCCGGCGTCGTCCTCGTGCTGATGAACGTGGCGACGATCTTCCCGCTCTGGCCCGGCAACGTCGGGCTCCTGCAGGCGGCGATCGCGCTGCCGCTCGCGCAGTACGGCGTCGCGTACGGGCGGGGGTTCGCGTTCGGGATCGGGCTGCAGGCGATCGAGGCGTCGGTCGGCGTCGGGATCGGGCTCGCCTTCCTCGCCCGCGAGGGCCTCTCGGTCACGACTCTCCGCGAGCTGCCCGCCGAGGCGCCAATCGCCACCCTCGGAGAGCGGGAGCGTGCGCGCGCTCGCCTGTCCGGCTAGCCTCAAGGGCGTCGTCCCGGCGCGCGAGGCGGCCACCCTGCTCGCGCGCGGGCTCGGGCCGGGCGCGGTCGCGCTCCCGGTCGCCGACGGCGGCGAGGGGACCGCCGACGCCCTCGGCGGCGAGCTGCGCGCGGCGCGCGTCGCCGACCCGCTCGGCCGGCCGGTCACGGCGACGTGGCGTGTCCGGGACGACGGCACCGCCGTCGTCGACTCCGCCGCCGCGCTCGGGCTGCCGCTCCTCGCGCCGGAGGAGCGCGACCCGCTGCGCGCGTCGAGCGCTGGCCTCGGCGAGCTGCTCGCCGCCGTGCTCGCCGGCCGGCCGCGCCGGGTGGTCGTCGGCGTCGGCGGCACCGCGACGGTCGACGGCGGCGCCGGCCTGCGCGCGGTCCTGCGCGCCTGGCCGGCCGGCGTGCCCCTCCTCGTCGCCTGCGACGTCCGCAGCCCGCTCCTCGACGCGGCCCGCGTGTTCGCGCCCCAGAAGGGCGCGACGCCCGCGCAGGTGGCGGAGCTCGAGCGCCGGCTCGCCGGCGACGACGCCCTCGCCCCCTACGCCTCGCTGCCCGGCGCCGGCGCCGGCGGCGGGCTCGGCGCCGCGCTCGCCTCGCTCGGCGGCAGGCTCGTCGAGGGCGCCGAGCTCGTCCTCGACGCGCTCGGCTTCGACGAGCGGGCGCGCGGCGCCGACCTCGTCGTCACCGGCGAGGGCGTCGTCGACGCGACCACGTTCGCCGGCAAGGCCCCCGGTGCCGTCGCCGCCCGCTGCCGGCGGCTCGGCGTGCGCTGCGTCCTCTTCGGCGGGCTGGTCGACCCGCAGGCCCGGGCGCAGGCGCCCGGGTGCGCGCTGCGGGCGCTGAGCGGCGACCCCGGGCGGGCGCGCGAGGACCTCGTCGCGCTCGGGGTATCGCTGCGGGCGGGCGGGGCGAGCTGACCGAGCAGGGCCGCCCGCCGCTCAGCGCGGCGCGGACGGGTCCGGCGCCGCCCACGCCTCGACCGTCGCCTCGCGCGAGCGGGCGAGCTCGGCCAGCCGCTCGCAGCAGGCGGCGAGCGCGGCCGCGGCCTCGACCGGGGACTCGTAGCGCGTCGTCTCGAGCTCCACCGCCTGCTCCTGGATCGTGTACTTGTGCTGCCCGACGAGCCGCCGCACCATCACGTTCACCGCCCCGTCGACGTCCCAGGCGTCGGTCTGCATCGGCCGCGGGGGCTGGCCCGGCCGCCACGGGTTGTGCGGCGAGAAGAAGTTCCGCGGCCGGAGGCCGACCTCGAAGCTGAGCTTGCCCCCAGCCGCCCGCAGCGTCGCCGCCACCTCCGTCTGTCCGGACGGGTAGGTCGAGAGGACGAGCCCCTCGCTCTCGATGCCGAGCTCGGCGGCGACCGCCCGCAGCGCCTCGTCGCCGCGCCGGAGCTCGGCGAGCACCCGCTCCCTCGTCTCGGCGTCGAGCGCGCCGAACACGGGCTCCAAGTCGAGGTCGTCGCTGGTGATCGCCGTCGAGGTCTCCATTCAGCTCCCCTCCTGCGTGTCGAGCCGGCGTGCGAGCTCCTCGATTCTGCCCTGCGCGTCGGTGAGCTGCGCGGCACAGCGGCGGTAGAGCTCCTCGCCGCGCTCCCAGAGCCGCGTCAACTCCTCCAGGCCGACGTCGCCGCGCTCGAGCCGCTCGACGATCTGCTCCAGCTCGGCCTGCGCCTGCTCGAAGGTGAGCTCGCCGCGGGCGCCCTCACTCACTGCGGGCTCCGAAGGCGCCGCCGGCGACCTCGACCTCGAGCGCGGTACCGGCGGGAGGCGGCTGCCGGACGAGCGCGTCGCCCGCGCGGACGATCGCGTAGCCGCGCTCGAGCGTGGCGCGCGGCGAGAGCGCGCGCAGCCGTCCGTGCGTCGCCTCGAGCCGCGCCGACCGGCGCTCGAGCGCGTACAGCGGCGCCCGGCGCAGCCGCTCGCGGGCGGCGCCGAGCCGCGCGCCGTGCCGCTCGACGACCCGGCGGGCGCCGCGCCCGAGGCCGGCGTGGGCGCGGTCGAGCCACGCCCGCAGCTCCGCGAGGTCCGGGACGACCAGGCGTCCGGCGACCGACGGCGTCGAGGCCCGCACGTCCGCGGCGAGGTCGCAGAGCGGCGTGTCCTGCTCGTGGCCGACCGCCGAGACGACCGGCACCGGGCACGAGGCGACCGCGCGCACGACGCGCTCGTCCGAGAACGGCAGCAGGTCCTCGAAGCTGCCGCCGCCGCGCGCGAGCACCACGACCTCGACCCCACGCGCGCAGAGGTCGCGGATCGCGGTCGCGATCGCGGGGGCCGCGCGCGGCCCCTGCACGTACGTCTCGGCGACGAGCACGTGGGCGGGCGGGAAGCGGGTCGTGATCGCCGTGAGGACGTCGCGCTTGGCCGCCGCGTCGTTGCCGGTGACGAGGCCGATCAGGGACGGGATCCGCGGCAGCGGGCGCTTGCGCTCCGCGGCGAACAGCCCCTCCGCGGCGAGCTTCTGCTTCAACCGCTCGAGCGCGGCGAGGTGCGCGCCGAGCCCGTACCGCTCGATCGTCAGCGCACGCAGGTGGAACTCGCCCCGCTGCGCGTAGAGCTCCGGCCGCCCGTAGACGTGGACGCGCTCGCCGTCGACGAGGTCGAGGCGCAGGGCGTCGAACTGCCCGCGCGGCATCTGCGCCGCGAGGCAGGCGCCGCTGTCGGGGTCCTTGAGCGTGAAGTACACGGTCGCCCACCGCTCCTGCCGGCGCAGCTCCGTCACCTCGCCCTCCACCCAGAGGGTCGGGAGCCGCTGCAGGTAGGTCGCGACGCCCTCGTTGAAGGCGCGGACCGAGTAGACCTTGCGGCCCTCGACCTCCGTCGCCTCGACCTTCACGCGGCCGATGCTAGCGAGCGGTCAGAGCAGGATCTCGGCCGCGGTCTCGTGTGCGCAGCCGGCGAGGACGAGCTCGACGGCGCGGTGCAGGTCGGCGTCGGAGGCTGCGAGCTTCTCGGCGAGCGGGAGCGGGTAGCCCGCCTCCACGAGCACGTGCAGCCGCCAGGACTCGACCTTCTCGCGCTCCGACTGGGGATGTTCCGTCGCCTGTGCCATCGCCGCGCCTCGTTCGCCTCCTCCTAGACGAACCCTTCCGCCGGAAGTTGGGGACTCTACCCCGCCGCGGTCGGGGCGTGCGCGGCCAGCTCCTCGAGCCGGCGGGAGAGCTCGGCGATCCGCCGCTCCAGCCGGTCGATCCCGCCCTGGGTGATCTGCTCGACCCGGTCGGCGAGCAGGACCTCCGCCTCGCGCGCGAAGCGCTCGACGAGGAGGTCGAGCTCGCGGCCGAGCCGCTTGGCCGCCTCCTCGCGCGCCGAGCGGAAGGCCGCCTCGAACTGCTGCGCCGCCGCCTCCGCGTGCCGTCCCGCCTCGCGTGCGACGACCCGGCGAAGCTGCTCGAGCTGCCGCTGCTCGACGTCGCCGAGCTGGGCGCCGATCCGCTGCATCGCCTCGCCGAGCTCGTGCTCGATCCGCTCCTGCAGCTCGCGCTCGCGGCGGCGCAGCCGGTCGGCGACCTCGTGCAGCGCGCGGCGCCGCTCGGCCGCGTGCTGCTCCAGGTCGGCCGCCGACTCCCGCGCGAGCGCCTCCGCGCTGCGCTCGTTGTCCTCGCGGAGCTTCGCGATCAGCGCCCGGTGCTCCTCGACCGAGCGCCGGAGCCGCGCCGACTCCTCGGCGATCCTCGCCTCCGCGTCGGCCGAGAGCCGCGCGAGCTGCTCGCCGAGCCGGGCGAGCTCCCCGGCGAGGCCGTCCTGGAGCCGCTCGAGGTCGGCCGACCAGCCGGCGAGCCGCTCCTCGACCCGGCGCTGTGCCTCGGCGAGCGCCTCGGCGAGCTTCGCCGAGGCGTCGCGCTCGCGCTCGGCGACGTCGCGGCGGCGCTCCTCGGCGATCCGGCGCTCCTCCGCGGCGAGCCGCGCGAGCGAGTCGGCGCGCGCGAGCGCGAGCGTTCGCTCCAGCTCGGCGGCGCGGGCCTCGAGCTCGCGCTCGACGATCTCGTCGAACCTCGCCTTCGCCCGCTCGACGTCCTCGCCGACCGTGGTGGGGCGTCTGCGGAAGCGCACGACCCTACGTTAGACGCGCGGCGACGAGGCCGGCGCCGAGCAGCACGCTCGCCCACGGCAGGACGCGCAGCGCCTGCTCCATCGGCTCGACGCCGGCGGTCGTGCCGAGCGTCCGCCGGGCGTGGCGGACCGGGGTCGAGAGCGTGCGCTGCACGGCGATCGTCGCCGCCGCGTACCCGGCGACGAGCACGGGCGCGAGGCCGATCGTCCCCGCCTGGGCGAAGTACGCGGTCAGCACCGGGAACGCCGCCCACGCAAACGCGAGCCCCCAGGCGTTGTGGAGCGCTCCCCCGAACCACTCCAGGTTGTAGCCCGGGACGAGGACGGCGCCGGCGGCGACGAACGCGAGCAGCGCGGGCTCGTGCCAGGCGAACGCCGCCCACACCCCGATCGCGCAGGCGCCGCCGAGCGAGGCGACGCCGAGCCCGAGGAGGATCGGGTCGGCGATCCGCGTGCGCAGCGGGCGGCCGTTCAGCTCGTCGAGGACGTGCGCCGCGAGGCCGAGCGCGAGCGCGAACGCCGCCATCGTCCAGAGCATCCGGCCGGCCCGGAAGTGGGGCGCGAGCGCGGCGCCGAGCGCGACGTAGGAGAGGTGCCAGGCCGTGTAGGGCGCGTGCAGCACCGTGACGTAGTCCCGCCAGCCGCCCGGCCGGAGGGCGTAGAACGCCGGCCTGACCTCGCCGCTCACGGGGAGGGCGCTCCCTTCCGCCCCCAGGTCACGACCCCGCCGCCGAGGCTCAGCCGCTGCGTGCGGACGTCGTCGATCCCGGCCGCGCGCCAGGCCTCGAGGAGCCGGGGCTCGGGCCAGCGCGCCCAGAAGCCGCGGATCGACGGGCCGAGGAAGGAGCCGACCGCGCGCCAGCCGCCGCCGATCAGGAGCCCGGCGAGCGGCAGGCCGACCCGCACGTAGAGCTCCCACGCCGCCCGCCACGGCCCGCGCGGGACGCCGAACTCGAGCCCGGCGATCGTCCCGCCCGGCCGCACCACGCGGGCGAGCTCGCGCAGCGTCGCGGCCGGGTCGGCGACGTAGCGGAGGAGGTAGGTGAACGTCAGCCCGTCGAACGCGCCGTCCGGGAACGGCAGGGCGTCCGCCGAGGCGCGCACGAAGCTCGTCGCGGCCGACGGCCTCGCGCGGGCGAGCATCGCCGCGCTCTGGTCGACGCCGACGACGCTGCAGCCGTGCCGGCGGACGAGCTCGCGCGCGACGAGACCGGTCCCCGTCGCGACGTCGAGCACGCGGCTTCCCTCCCCGAGCTCGAGGCGGCCGACGAGGAAGCGCCGCCAGCGCGCGTCCTGCCCGAGGGAGAGGACGGCGGCCCACCGCTCGTAGCTCGGCGCGAGCGGCGCGAAGAGCGCGAGCGAATCGACGGGCGGAGCCGCCATGGTGCGAGTCTATGGCCCGTGGAGCTGCACGAGGTCGCGACCGCGGTCGGCGCGCACGGGGAGGTCGCCGGCGTCCTCGCCGCGGAGCCGGCCCCGGGGACGCGGGCCTACCTCGTCGCGCTCGGCCACGGCGAGGGGAGGCGCTGGCTCGCCGTCGACGAGCGCGCGCGGCCCCTGCTCGAGCGGGCGGCGGTCCGCGCGGTCGCCTCGCTCGTCGCTATGTGCGAGATCGCCGCCGACGCGGCGGGCGAGCCCGACGAGGCCCGCGTCGCCTCCGCCGCCTACCTCGACGCGGTCGGGAGCTCCGGGCTCGTGCTCGCGACGGGCGTCGTCGAGGCCTTCGTCGCCGAGGTGGAGGAGCGGTACCTGCTCGCGCTCCGGTAACGTGGCCCCGGTGGAGGGCTTCAGCTTCGGCGGCGACCCGGAGGAGTTGCTCCGCGGGCTGCGCGAGTTCGCCGAGCAGCAGGCCGAGAGCGTCCAGGAGGCGCAGCGCGAGCAGTTCGCGACGCTGACGCTCAACACCGCGGTCGAGCTGACCTCCGCGGCGCTCGCCCAGGTGACGGTGACGGGGACGCCGGACGAGCAGGCGCTCGCGCTCCGTGACGCGATGCGCGTGCTCTTCCCCGAGGCGGTGGCGCTCGTCAGCGCAGCCCGCCAGGGGTTCATGCGCGAGCGCTGATCCCGGCTCCGGGCGCGTACGTACACTCACGCGCCGGTGGCGCTCCTCGACCGCGCGATCGTCCGCCTGCTCCCGGCCGTCCCGAGGGACGTGGTGCGCCGGCTCGCCGCGCCCTACATCGCCGGCCCGTCGCTCGAGGACGCGGTGCGCGTCGTCAGGAGGCTGAACGCGGAAGGGAAGCTCGCGACGATCGACGTGCTCGGGGAGGAGGTGAGGAGCGTCGAGGCGGCCCGCGAGCTCGCGCGCGCCTACCACCAGGTGCTCGCGCGCATCGAGCGCGAGCGCCTGGACGCGAGCGTCTCCGTCAAGCTGACCGGCCTCGGGCTCGAGCTCGGGTACGACCTGTGCCGCGAGCAGCTCGAGCAGGTGGTCGAGGACGCGCGCGTGCGCGGCATCTTCGTCCGAATCGACATGGAGAGCTCGGCCTTCACCGACGCGACGCTGCGGCTCTACCGCGAGCTGCGCGCGGCCGGCCGCGAGAACCTCGGGGTCGTGCTCCAGGCGCGGCTCCGGCGCACGCTCGCGGACGCAGCCGGGCTCGACAACGTCCGCCTGTGCAAGGGGATCTACCTCGAGCCGCGCGAGATCGCGTACGACGACGAGGAGGAGGTCCGCGAGAGCTTCCGGGCGACCCTGCGCGCCCTCCTCGACCAGGGGAGCTACGTCGCGGTCGCGACCCACGACGAGGCGCTGATCGCCGACGCGCTCGCCCAGGTGCGCGAGCGCGGGCTCTCGCCGGAGGCCTACGAGTTCCAGATGCTGCTCGGCGTGCGCTCGGCGCGCGGCGAGGAGCTCGTGCGCGCCGGGCACCGGCTCCGCGTCTACGTCCCCTTCGGGACGGAGTGGTACGCGTACTCCGTGCGGCGCCTGCAGGAGAACCCGCGGATCGCGGGGCACGTCGCGGGCGACGTCCTCCGGCGCCTCGCCCGCCGGTAGGGGTCACTCGTGGAAGAACCGCCAGAGGATGCCGTTGCGGCAGCCGTCGACGGCGAGCTGGTACTGGTGCGGGTCGTCGTAGAGCGGCCGCTCGGCGACCCGGGCGAAGAACCTCGCCGTCGCCTGCACGGTGCGGTTCGCCGTCACCTTCAAGTTGAGCTCGCGGGCGAGCCGGCCGAGGCTCTCGTGGCGGCAGGCGACCCACTCGGTCATCCAGATCGTCTTCTCGTCGTCGCTCAGCGCCGCAGGCGGGCGCGAGCGTCCGGTGTCCGCCGCGAACGGCGCCGCCGTGACGAGCACGGCCGCGAGCGCAACCGCGACGACCGCCAGCGCCCGAGCCATCCGGGCCCAGTCTACCGGCGACCCTAGACCGGAAGCGAGAAGCCGCCGTCGACGACGAGCACCTGGCCGCGCACCATCGCGGCGTCCGGCGAGCAGAGGAACGCCACCGCGCCGGCGACGTCGTCCGGCGCGACGAGCCGGCCGGCGGGGTTGGCGGCGCCGGCCCGCAGCATCTCGTCGCGGTTCGGGAAGTGCCGGAGCGCGTCGGTCTCGACGACGCCCGCCGACACCGCGTTCACGCGGATGCCCGGGGCGAGCTCGACCGCGAGGTAGCGCACGAGCGACTCGAGCGCCGCCTTCGAGGCGCCGATCAGGACGTAGTTCGCGAGGACCCGGTGCGCGCCGAGCGAGGAGACGGCGACGATCGACGCTCCCTCCGGCATCCGCGGCGCGGCGACGCGCGCGAGCGAGAGGAGCGCGCGCGCGTTCGCGTTCATCGTCCAGTCCCAGTGCTTGTCTTCCGTCTCGAGCGCGGGCCGGACGACGCCGGTCGCGGCGTTGTGCACGAGCACGTCGAGCGGCCCGAGTGCGGCCACCTGCTCGAGCAGGCGCGGCGAGCCGACGTTGCCGCGGAGCAGCGCGACCTCGGCTCCGGCGGCGCGGAGCTCGGCCGCGGTCGCCTCGGCCGCCTCGTCGTTGCGCAGGTAGCCGATCGCGACGCGCTCGGCGCCGTCGCGGGCGAGCCGGAGGGCGATCGCGCGGCCGATCCCGCGCGACCCGCCGGTGACGAGCACGTTCACGGACGCCGGCGCGGCAGCGGGTCGTCGGCGGGGGCGCTGCTTGGGATCTGCGCCCAGCCGGGCCGGCTCCGCGGCTCCCGCCCGCCCTCGGCCGCCTTCGAGGAGGCGTGCCCGAGCCGGTCGAGCAGCTCGATCCTCTCCTCGGCGTAGCGCCGCAGCTCGTCGTCTGCGGGCAGGTCGGCGACGAGCTCGCGCAGGCGCGCGCGCAGCTGGTAGGCGAAGTGGGGGGTCGCGGGACCGACGAGGGCGTCGACGTCGGCGCGGGTCGGCCTGCGGCTCATGCGGCGCAAGCCTAGTGGCTGCGGGCGGCCGGGCGCGCGGTCCCGCGACCGCGGCCACGGCGCCGCCGGTACCGTCGGACGGTGCGCCGGTACGTGCGAGGGGTCGACCTGATGCTCGCCGGGACGGTCCTCCTCTGGGCGCTGAACGTCACGGTCACCCGCTACGTCCTCGTGCACGGCTTCCGGCCGCTCGCCTACGCCACCACCCGCTACTTCGCCGCGACGGCGCTCTTCGTCGGCTTCACCTGGCGGCGGGAGCGCACGTTCCGGATCCGTCTCGCCGACGGCAAGCTCGTCGCGCTCGCCGGGCTGCTCCTGTTCGCGAACCAGATCTGCTTCGTCACCTCGATCCACCTGACGAACGCCTCCACGGTCGCGCTGATGCTCGGGGCGGCCCCGGTCTTCGCCGCGCTCTTCGCCGGCGCGGCCGGGCTCGAGCGGGTCGGGGCGAGCTTCTGGGCGGCGGCGGCGATCGCGTTCGCCGGCGTCGGCCTCGTCGCCGGCAGCGGCGTCTCCGGCGACGTCGGCGGCGACCTGCTCGCGATCGCGACGGCGGTGACGTGGGCCGGCTACTCGGTCTCGATCGTGCCGCTGATGCGGCGCTACTCGCCCTTCCGGGTCAGCGCGCTCGTGCTCGCGGTCGGCTGGGTCCCGCTCGCGCTCGTCAGCGCCCCCGAGCTCGCGGCGCAGGGCTACGGCGGCTTCGGCTGGACGGTGTGGCTCGGGTTCGGCTACGCGGTGGTCGGGCCGCTGTTCCTGACCAACATCCTCTGGTTCACGGCGATCGCGCGCGTCGGGCCCTCGCGGGCCACGCTCTTCACCACCATCCAGCCGTTCTTCGCGGTGCTCTTCGCGGTCGTCCTGCTCTCGGAGGCGCTCGACCGCTTCGAGCTCGCCGGCGCCGCCGCGATCGCCGCCGGGATCGCGCTCGAGCGCCTGCGGTGGGGCCGTCGCCGGCGGACGTCCCCCGAGCTCGCGGAGACGGACGTGGCGCTGTGAGCCTGCGTGCCCGGCTCGCGCGGCGGCCGCCCGGCTACGACCTCACGCTCGGCCGCGTCCTCGCGATCTACGCGGGCCTGATGGTCGCGCTCCTCCTCGCCGCGCTCGACCAGACGATCGTCGCGACCGCGCTGCCGCGCATCGTCTCCGACCTCGGCGGGCTCACGCAGTACTCGTGGGTCTTCACCGCCTACATGCTCACCTCGACGGTCACGGTGCCCCTCTACGGCCGGCTCGGCGACGTGCACGGGCGGCGGCCGCTCCTGCTCGTCGCCGTCGTCGTCTTCCTCGCCGGGTCGGCCCTCTGCGGGGCGGCGACGAGCATGCCGGAGCTCGTGCTCTTCCGGGCGCTCCAGGGGCTCGGGGCCGGCGGCCTCTTCCCGCTCTCGCTCGCGGTGATCGGCGCGATCGTCCCGCCCCGCGACCGCGGCCGCTGGCAGGGGCTCTTCGGAGCCGTGTTCGCGTCCGCGTCGATCGTCGGCCCGGCGCTCGGCGGCCTCATCGTCGACACGACGACGTGGCGCTGGGTCTTCCTCGTCAACCTGCCGGTCGGCGGGATCGCGCTCGTGGTGATCTCGGCGACGATGCCGAGGCGCCGAGTGCGCGCGGAGCACGCGATCGACTGGCTGGGCGCCGGGCTCCTCGCCGCGGGCAGCGCCGCGCTCCTGCTCGGGCTCGTCTGGGCCGGCCGCGACTACGCCTGGACGAGCGGGCACGTGGTCGCCGCGCTCGCGGCCGCCGCCGTCGTGCTCGCGACCTTCGGGCTCGTGGAGCGCCGCGCCCGGGAGCCGATCCTGCCGTTCGAGGTGCTGCGCAACCCGATCGTGGCCGGGAGCGTCGCCTGCATGGCGCTCGTCGGGATGGCGATGTTCGGCACGATCTCGTACGTGCCGCTCTTCGTGCAGGGCGTGATCGGCACCTCCGCGACGTCCTCCGGCGTCGTGCTGACGCCGCTCATGCTCGCCGCCGTCGTCACGTCGGTGCTGACCGGCCAGCTCGTGTCGCGCACCGGCCGCTACCGCTGGAACGTCGTCCTCGGGCCGCTCGTGCTCGCCGCCGGGATGGCGCTCCTTTTCCGGATGGACGTGCACACGACGAGCGGCGAGGCGGCGCGCGACATGGTCGTCGCCGGCGTCGGCCTCGGCGCGATGATGCAGGTGTTCGTCCTCTCGGTGCAGAACGCGGTCGACCGGGCCCGCATCGGCGCCGCCACCGCGCTGACCCAGTTCGCGCGGCAGATGGGGGCGACGATCGGCGTCGCGGTGATGGGCGTGATCGTCAACGCCGGTCTGCCCGCGGGAGCGGGGAGCGGCGGCGTCGCGATCCACCGGCTGCCGCCGGCGCTCCGCGACGCGCTCGCCGCCGCGCTCCGGCCCGCCTTCCTCGCCGCCACCGCGACCGCGCTCCTCGTCTTCGCGATCGCGGTGACCTGGGTGAAGGAGGTGCCGCTGCGCCGGTCGGTCGCGACGCTGCCGGCCGCCGAGGCCGCCGCGGGGACGCCCAACCCCGGCGGCCAGGACTGAGACAATCGAGCGCATGTCCCCGCAGCGCCGCGCCGCGCTCGTCTCGGTGGCCGCGGCCGCCGCGCTCGTCGCGCTCAAGCTCTCGGTCGGGCTCGCCACCCACAGCCTCGGCCTCGTCTCCGAGGCGATCCACTCCGGCACCGACCTCGTCGCGGCGCTGCTCACCTTCTTCGCCGTCGGCGTCGCCGGCAAGCCGGCCGACCCGGGCCACCAGTACGGGCACGGCAAGGCGGAGCACCTCGCGGCGCTCGCCGAGGCGACCTTCCTCGCCGCCGCGAGCGTCTTCATCGCCGTGCGGGCGATCGAGCGGCTCGCCGGCGTCTCGCGGCAGCCGGTGCACGCCGCCTGGTACGCCTTCGCCGTCGTCGCGGTCGTGATCGCGGTCGACGCGAGCCGCACGGCGGTCTCGTGGCGGACGGCGAGGCGGTTCTCGAGCGCGGCGCTCTCGTCGAACGCCCTCCACTTCGGCAGCGACCTCGCCGGCTCGACCGCGGTGCTGATCGGCCTCGTGCTCGCCCGCACCGGGCACCAAAGCGGCGACTCGGCGGCGGCGCTCTTCGTCGCCGCGCTCGTCCTGGCCGCGGCCTCGCGGCTCGTGCGGGTGAATGTCGACGTGCTGATGGACCGCGCGCCCGCCGCCGCGGAGGCGGCGGCGCGGGCGGCGATCGGCGGGGTGCCGGAGATCGTGCTCCGCCGCCTGCGCATGCGGCACGCGGGCGGGCGGCAGTTCGCCGACGTCGTCATCGGCGTGCCGTCGGCCTCCGGCGTCGGCCAGGCCCACGCGGCCGCCGACGCGGTCGAGGCCGCCGTCGAGCGGGCGCTGCCCGGCAGCGACGTCGTCGTCCACGTCGAGCCGCTCGAGGACGCGGGGGTGCGCGAGCGCGTGCACGCGGCCGCGGCCGCGGTCCCGGGGGTGCGCGAGATCCACAACGTCGCGCTGCTCGAGGTCGGCGGCCGGACGGAGCTCTCCCTGCACCTCAAGCTCCCGGGGGAGGTCTCGCTCGACCGTGCGCACGAGGTCGCCGAGCAGCTCGAGCGGGCGATCCGCTCGGCGGTGCCGGAGGTGGACGCGGTGCAGACCCACCTGGAGCCGCTGACGGAGCCGTCCGCGGGGCGCGAGGTGGCGGGCGACCCGCGCGCGATCGAGCGGATCGTCCGCGAGGAGACCGGACGCGCGCCGCGTGCGGTCCGCTTCCTCCGCACCGACGCCGGCCTCGTCGCCTTCTTGACGCTGCGGATCGGCGGGACGGCCCGCCTGGACGAGGCGCACGCGCGCGCGAGCGCGATCGAGGAGCGGATCCGGCGCGAGCTCCCCGAGCTCGGCGAGGTGATCGTGCACACCGAGCCGTGAAGCTCGCGATGTTCAGCCCGAAGGGCGAGCGGCTCCCGCGCGGCTGGCCCGGGCGGATCGAAGGCGACCGCGTGGTACAGCTCGCCGCCCAGACGCTCCAGGTGTTCCTCACCGCCGGCGGCGCGCTGCGCGAGCACGCGGTCTACCCGCTCGCAGAGGTCGACCTGCGCGCCCCGGTCCTGCAGCCGCCCGGGATCCGGATCTTCGAGGACGGGCTCGACTTCGTCTTCGGCAACACCGCCGCGGTGGTGGGGCCCGGGGACGAGGTCCGGCGTCCCGCGGGCGCGGGCGAGCTACGGTCGCGGCCGGCGGTGGCGGCGGTGATCGGCGCCGGCGGGGCGATCGGCGGCTTCACGGCGGCGAACGCCTGGCTCGCGCCGGAGCTCCCCGGCGCGAAGCGCTACGACTTCGCCCTCTCGCTCGGGCCCGTGCTCGTCACCGCCGACGAGCTCGGCGTCACCCCGGAGTGGCGGGAGCGGGTGGAGCACGCGGCGCGGAACACGCTGCTGCGCCCCGGCGAGCTGCTCGTCGCCCCGTTCGCGAGCGCCGCCGTCGAGCCCGGCCCCGTGCGCGTCCACGTCGAGGGGATCGGGACGCTCGCGAACGTCGTCGTCTAGCCGAGCTTGTGCTGGTCGGAGCCGTCGGCGTTCATCACGAAGATCGCCGACGGTCCGTTCCGCGTGCTCTCGAACGCGATCTTCCTCCCGTCCGGGGAGAAGGTCGGGTGGGTGTTGTCGCCGGTCGAGCTCGTCAGCGTGCGCTGGCCGCTGCCGTCGGCGTTGACGACCGCGATCTGGTAGTTGCCGTTGATCGACGTGCTGTAGACGATCTTCTTCCCGTCCGGCGACCAGCTCGGGTCGCGGGCGTCGCCCGAGCTGTGGGTGAGCCGCCTGGTGCCGCCGCCGGCGCCGACGAGGTAGATCTCGTAGTGGGGGCCGCGGTGGTCCATGTAGGCGATCTCCTTGCCGTTCGGCGACCAGCGCGGGCTCGTGTCGTCGCCGGGGTTCGTGACGATCGCGTGCACGCCGGTGCCGTCCGCGTTCATCACGTAGATGTCGCCGAACGCGTTCGCCTGCGTCTGGACGAAGGCGAGCTTCTTCCCGTCCGGCGACCAGGCGGCGAGGTAGTCGTCCTTCGTCCCGGGAGTCAGGTCGCGCGTGCCCCCCTTGCCGGTGACGTAGACGGAGCCGACGCCGGCGACGATCCGCTCGAAGGCGAGCTGCGTCCCGTCCGGCGACCAGCCGAGCACCTCGTCGTAGCCGGCGCCGCCGCTCGTAAGCTGGCGCGGGGCGCCGCCGGCGGCGGGCACCGTCATCACCTCTCCGGCGACGGTCTGCCCGTGCGAGACGGTCAGCTTCGAGAACGCGATCGTCTTCCCGTTCGGCGACCAGGTCGGGTCGAAGTGGTCGGGGGCGCCGTGGGTGAGGGCGCGGACGCCGCCGCCGCTCGCGTCCATCACGTAGATCTCGCCGAACCCGTTGACGTCCCGCGCGAACGCGATCTGCTTGCCGCTCGGCGACCACGCCGGCTCGATGTCCCCGCCCACCGGCTGCCCGGCGGCGCCGCCGGCGACGAGGAGCACGAGCGTCCCGCAGCAGGCGAGCGCCAGACCCCTCACGCGGACGTAGCCTCCAAAGCCTCCACCTTCTACCTGATCCTCGACCGCCGGTGTGTTGAAGCCGTGTTATTGCCCCTCCCCGAGCCGTACGACTTCGAGCTCTCGACCGAGCGCTTCCGCGCCTTCGGGCCCGACCGGGCGAACCTCTGGCACGAGGGCGCCCTGCACCGGGTCGTCGGCGGGCGCGAGGTGCGGATCGCGGCGGCGCCGGGCGGCGTCGACGTCGAGCCGCTCGACGCCGCGACGCGCCCGGCGGTGGAGAAGCTCCTCGGACTCGAGCTCGCGCTCGCCCCCTTCTACGCCTGGGCGGCGGCGGACCCGGTGCTCGCCCGGCTCGTGCGGCGCCTCGCCGGCTTCCGGCCGCCGCTCGTCCCCGACCCGTTCGAGGCGCTCGTCACCTCGGTCACCGCGCAGCAGGTGTCGCTGCGCGCCGCGTTCGCGATCCGCACCCGTCTCGTCGAGGCCTTCGGCGAGCGCGGCGAGCTCGCGTACGCGTTCCCGACCCGCGAGCGGCTCGCCGCCGCCCGCCCCGAGCAGCTCGTCGCCCTCGGCTTCTCGCGCCGGAAGGCGGAGTGCGTGGTCGGGCTCGCGCGGTCGGACCTCGACCTCGACGGGCTCGCGGCGCTCGACGACGACCGGGTCCGGGAGCGGATCACCGCGCTCCGCGGGCTCGGCCCGTGGACCGCCGAGTGGTTCCTCGCCCGCCACCTCGCCCGCCCCCGCGCGTGGCCGGCCGGCGACCTCGGGCTGCGCAAGGCGGCCGAGGTCCTCTACGGTCTCGACGTGCACGAGCTCGGCCGCCGGCTCGACCCGTTCCAGAACCTCGCCGCCCACTACCTCCTCGCCGGGATGCGGGTGGCGGCGTGACCGTCCGGCGCGCGAGCGACGCCGACGGGCCGGCGCTGCGCGCGCTCTGGGCCGAGCTCGCCGCCGAGGTCCCCGACCCGCCCGGCTTCGAGGCGGACGGCGAGGCGCCGGCGGCGGTCGTGTACGTCGCCGAGGACGGGGACGGCCTCGTCGGGGCGCTCGAGGCGTCGCCGGCCGGCCCGCGGCGCTGGCACGTCGAGGCGGTCTACGTCCGGCCGCGGGCACGGCGGCGCGGGGTCGCGAGCGCGCTCGTGCGCGCCTGCCTCGCCGACGCGCGCGAGCGCGGCGCCGAGACGGTGTCGCTCGAGGTGCTCGCGTCGAACGCGGTCGCCCGCGAGGTGTGGCGGCGGCTCGGGTTCCGCGAGGTCGAGCTGACGCTCGCGCAGCCGCTCGGCGAGCTGGAGCGGCGGCTGGCAGGGCCGCCGGCGGGCGCCTCGCGCGCCGCCACGCACGTCCAGAGCGACGACCGCACCTCGGTCGAGCGCGCGGTCGCGCAGTTCGTGCCGCGGCTCGAGTCGCCGGAGATCCGGCCGGAGGGAAGCGGCTGGATGCGGATCGCCGACCCGCTGCTCGACGCCGACCGCGCGGCGCAGTCGCGGCTCGCGAGCGAGCTCTCGGAGCGCCTCGGCGCGGTCGTGGTCGCGCTCGCGCTCGAGCGGGGAGCGGTCGTGCGCTTCCGCCTCTACGAGCGCGGCCGGATGGTGGACGAGTACCTCTCGGTGCCGACGTTCTACGGCGAGCTCCCGAAGGGCGACGAGCTCGCGCTCGAGGCGAACCCGACGCTCGTCGCGCGGCTGACCGGCGCCGACCGCGAGCAGGTGCGCCGGGTGGCGCGCACGGCCGCCTCGCCCGCCGAGCTGCCGCCCGCCGAGGAGCTCTACGCCGAGATCGCGGCCCTGATGGGGCTCGAGCCGTGACGCCCGGGGGCGCGCAGGCCCGGGTCGGCGCCGGGCTCGTCGGCGAGGCGGGGGCGGGCCGGCCCGCCGGGAGGCGCGCGTGAGCGAGATCGCGCTGGAGGAGCTGGCGCGGCGTCTGGCCGAGGTGCGGCTCGTCGACGTTCGCCGGCCGGAGGAGTACGACGGCACGCTCGGGGCGCCGTGCGACCCGCGCCAGGGGCACATCCCCGGCGCGCTCAACCTCGACGTGCAGGAGCTCGTGCTGCTCGCCGAGGAGGAGCTGCGGGCCCGGCTCGGCGAGCCGGAGGCGGGGGAGGTCGTCTGCTACTGCCACAGCGGCTCCCGCTCGGCGTTCGCGGTGCAGGTGCTCCGCCGCCTCGGCTACGAGGCGCGCAACTACGCGGGCTCGTGGCACGAGTGGTCGCGGACCGAGCTCCCGATCGAGTAGCTTCCGCGAGGAAGGCCTCGACGAGGCGGCGCCCGAGCGCCTGCCAGGCCGGCAGCTTCGCGTCGAGCTCGGCGGCGAGCTCCGGGAGCGGGCGCGGCAGCTCGCGGCCGTCCGACCACCAGGCGAGCACCTGCTCCTTGCGCGCCTCGGGGTGGAACTGCACGCCCCAGGCGCGCTCGCCGACCCGGAACGCCTGCTGCTGGTCGGCCGTCGCCGCGAGGCGGACGGCGGCCGGCGACGGCTCGAAGGCGTAGGCGTTCGCGAGCAGGGCCTCGAAGCGGTCGGGGAGGACGCCGAGCACCGGGTCGCGCCTGCCCTCGTCGGTGAGCGCGACCTCGTAGAACCCGGCCTGCCAGCGCGGCGCGCGGCCGACCCGCCCGCCGGTCGCGTGCGCGAGCGTCTGGCCCCCGAGGCAGACGGCGAAGAGCGGCGTCCCCGCCGCGACGAAGCCGCGCAGGAGCTCGTACTCGTCGCGGAGCCACGGATGCGCGGCCTCCTCGCCGACGTTCATCCGCCCGCCGAAGACGAGGACGGCGTCGAAGCCGGACGGCGGCGGCCCCTGCGTCGGCAGCTCCCACTCGACGAGCTCGTGGCCCGCCTCACGGACGGCGTCGCCGAAGAGCTCGGAGCGGACGAGCGGGCCGTGGACGAGGGCGAGGACGCGCACGCGCCCACCGTAGCCCGCCGGGCCCGCCGGAGGTCGGGCCTCGGGGCTGCGCTCCGGCGCGCCGCGCGCGGGCCGGCGGCGCTCAGCCGACCGGCACGCCCGCCTCCTCGAGCAGCCGCCGCAGGATGAGCGCGCCCGCCGGCGCCTGCGCGACCCCGTCCTTCACGTTGTTCGTGTTGAAGAGCGCGTACGCCTCCTCCGCGGTCTCGGCGAGCGCGCGCAGCGGCGGCACCCACTCGCGCAGCTCCTCCTCGCGGTAGAGGTAGTCGAACCGCTGCGCGGCCGACCCGCCGCGCAGGTTCCAGGTCGCGGCGTTCCGTCCGTGGAAGCGCACGTAGGCGAGCGGCGTCGTCGCCGCGACGAGCGTGCCGGGCACGTTGGGGGCGTCGAGCCGCGGGGCGTCGACCACGACCCACGACATCCGCCGCTCCTCGAGCCAGCGTAGGAGCTCCGCCCGGATCCCCTCCGCATACCAGGACCGGTGCCGCGGCTCGACGAGCATCGCGTCGTCTCCGAGCTGCTCGCGCACCCACTCGAGGTAGTCGAGCGACGACGGCTTCCAGACGACGTAGGGCGGGAGCTGGAAGAGGATCCCGCCGAGCTTCCCCGCCGCGCGGAGCGGCTCGAGCGCCTGCAGGAACTCGGCGAGGACGCGGCCGCGCAGCGCCCGCGGCGGGCGGTCGACCCGTCCGCGCGCGTCGACGGGCATCCCCGCGCGCAGGCGCTCCGGGAGCTGCTCGAGCCGCACCGGGTGGCGGGTCAGGAGGCCGAAGGCCTTCACGTGCATCACGAACCCCGCCGGGGTGCGGTCGGCCCACTTCTGCACGGTCGCGCGGTCCGGCAGCCGGTAGTAGGTCGAGTCGACCTCGACGGTCGAGAACCGCTCCGCGTACCAGGCGAGACGCTCCCGTGCCGGCACCTCCCGCGGGTACCAGTGCGCGACGAGCGCCTCGTCCGCCCACGAGCACGTGCCGATCCGGACGGGCGCCGCCACGCCCCGATCCTAGAATCGGCGCATGGACCCGCGCCCGATCGGGATCTTCGACTCCGGCGTCGGCGGCTTGACCGTCCTCCACGAGTGCCTCGTGACGATGCCGAACGAGGACTTCGTCTACCTCGGCGACCACGCGCGCCTCCCGTACGGGCCGCGGCCGCTCGCGGAGATCCGCCGCTTCGCGTTCGAGATCGGCGCCTACCTCGAGCGGCTGGGGGTGAAGCTGATCGTGGTCGCGTGCAACGCCGCCACCTCGGCCGCGCTGCCGGCGCTGCAGGAGGCGCTCGCCGTCCCGGTCGTGGGCGTGATCACCCCCGAGGCCTCCGCGGCCGTCCGGGCGACGCGCAACCGCCGCGTCGGGCTGCTCGCGACGCAGGCGACCGTCGCCGCCGGCCGCTACGAGCAGCTCGTGCGCACGCTCGACGCCGGCGTCCGCCTCACCGCCGTCCCCTGCCCGAAGCTCGTGCCGCTGATCGAGGCGGGCGAGCAGACGGCCGAGGCCGTGCGGGAGTACGCGCGGCCGCTGCAGGAGGCCGGCTGCGACACCGTCATCCTCGGCTGCACGCACTACCCGCTGATCCGGCCGGTGTTCGAGCGCGTCTTCGGTCGCGAGGTCGCGCTCGTCTTCAGCGCCGAGGAGACCGCGCGCGAGGTCGCCGACACGCTCGCCCGCAAGGGCTACGGCAACGCGCCCGAGCGCGCCGGCGGCTGCCGCTTCCTCACCACCGGCGACCCGGCGCTCTTCCGCCGGCTCGGCGAGCGCTTCCTGCAGCTCCCCCTGGCCGACGTCGCCCAGGTCGCCCTCGCCGAGCTCGGGCGGGCGGCCGCGTGAGAGCAGACGGCAGGCGGCCGGACGAGCTCCGGCCGGTGGAGGCCGACCCGCGCTTCCTCGAGCAGCCGCACGGGATGGTGCTGTGGACGCAGGGGCGGACGCGCGTCCTCTGCACCGCGAGCGTCACCGAGGGCGTGCCGCGGTGGCTCGCCAGGTCCGGTCGCGGCTGGGTGACCGCCGAGTACTCGCTGCTGCCCGCCTCGACCGGCGAGCGCACCGAGCGCGAGGCGGCGCGCGGGCGCCAGGGCGGCCGCACGGTCGAGATCCAGCGGCTGATCGGGCGCGCCGTCCGCGCGGTCGTCGACTTCGAGGCGCTCGGGGAGCGCACCGTCTACCTCGACTGCGACGTGCTCCAGGCCGACGGCGGGACACGCTGTGCCGCGATCTGCGGCGCCTACGTCGCCGCGCGGCGCGCGCTCGAGCGGTTCGGGCTCGCGAAGGCGCTGACCGGGTCGGTCGCCGCCGTCTCCGTCGGCGTGGTCGGCGGCGCGTCGCTGCTCGACCTCGACTACGCCGAGGACTCGGGCGCCGACGTCGACCTGAACGTGGCGATGACGGGCGACGGCCGGCTCGTCGAGGTGCAGGCGACGGCGGAGCGCGTCCCGTTCGCGCGCGAGCAGCTCGGCGAGCTGCTCGACCTCGCGGCCGCCGGGATCGACGAGCTCGCCGCGAAGCAGCGGCAGGCGGTCGATGTCCCTCTCGACTAGCGCCGTCCTCGCAAGCGCCGCCCTCGGCGACTGGGACACGGTCGCCCGGCTCGCGATCGCGGCCGGCCTCGGCGCCGCCGTCGGGCTCGAGCGCGAGCTGCGCGAGCGCGAGGCCGGCGTCCGCACGCACCTGCTGGTCGCGCTCGGCGCCTGCCTCTTCACGCTGACCGGCGAGTACGGCTTCAGCGGCTTCGGCTCGAAGGTCGACCCCTCGCGCGTCGCCGCCCAGGTCGTCACCGGGATCGGCTTCCTCGGCGCCGGCGCGATCATCCGCGAGGGCATCTCCGTGCGCGGGCTGACGACCGCCGCCAGCCTCTGGATCGTGGCCGCGATCGGGATGGCGGCGGGAGCCGGCTACTACTGGCCCGCCGTCGCCGGCACGCTCCTGACCCTGCTCGCCCTCTGGCCGCTGCGGACGCTCGCCTGGGTCGTGCTCGAGCGCTTCCGCCCACCCGAGAAGCGGCTCGTGGTCGAGCTGCGGGCCGCCTCGTCCGTGGGGAGGCTGCTCGAGGTCGTGCCCGGCGTCCGCCAGGTCGAGGTCGAGGAGGAGCGCGACCGCCGCGTCGTCACGCTCGAGCTGACGCGCCAGGCCGACGAGGAGCTCGTCGCGCGGCTCACCGACCTCGACGACGTGATCGCCGTCCGGTGGCGCCGGTGAGGGCCGTCCTCGCCTCGCGCAACGCCCACAAGCTGGCCGAGCTGCGCGAGGCCCTCGCCGGCGTCGCGCTCGACCCGCTCGCCGCCGACGGCTGGCCGGAGGAGACGGGGGCGACCTACTACGAGAACGCGCTCCTCAAGGCGCGCTTCGCGCGCGCGCACGCCCCGGCGGACGCCTGGGCGCTCGGCGAGGACTCCGGGATCGAGTGCGCCGCGCTCGGCGGTCGCCCCGGCGTACGCTCGGCCCGGTGGGCGCGCGGCGACCAGGCCGACGCGCTGCTCGAGCGCATGGCGGGGGAGCGCGACCGCCGCGCCCGGATGGTGTCCGAGCTCGTCGCGCTCTCACCCGACGGCGACGAGGTCCACGCGCGCGGCGAGCTCGTGGGCGCGCTCGCGACCGAGCGCCGGGGGACGGGCGGCTTCGGCTACGACCCGATCTTCATCCCGCGGGGGCACGACCGGACGGTGGCCGAGCTCGGCGACGGATGGAAGCGCGCCAACTCCCACCGCGCGCGGGCCGCGCAGGCGCTGCTCGCGGCGATCCGGAGCGGCGGTTCCAGTTGACCTCTGCGCCGAGCACGATCACGTTCGCCATCACGTAGAGCCAGACGAGCAGCACCGCCGGGCCGGAGAGCGTCTGCAGCACCGGATTGTGCTTCGACAGGCGCACGAAGGCGGGGAGGAGCTGGAACGTCGCCTCCAGGATCGCCGCCGCCGCGACGGCTCCCGGCAGCACCTGGCGCAGCGAGAGGTCGTCGTTCGTCAGCACCACGTACGCCGAGGCGAGGAACACGAAGACGCCCACGAGGGAGACCGCGATCGAGATCGCATTGGCGAAGACGGCGTTCTCGCCGAGGTCGGTGTAGCGCTTGAGGAGCTCGGCGCCGATCGAGCCGACGACGAGGGACGCGAACAGGAACGCGAGCGAGCCGACCATCATCAGCGACGCGAGCGCCTTCCCGCGCAGGAACGGCCGGTTGGGCCGGCCGTAGACGATGTTGAACGCGCTCTCGAGCACCGAGAAGAGCGAGAGCGACGACCAGACGAGGAACGCGCCGCCGACGATCCCCAGGGCGGTGGCGTTGGCGCGGATCGCGCGCACCGCGCGCAGCAGGGAGTCGATCGACGTGCTCGGGAACGTGCGGTGCAGCTCGCGGACGAAGAACGAGTCCGGGCTCGCCTGGTGCGCGGCGCCGAGCAGCGCGAGCGAGAGGAAGAGCAGCGGCACGAAGGAGAGCAGCGCGAAGTAGGCGATCATCGCCGCGAGATGCGTGCCGCGGTCGGCGAAGAACTTGCGGAGGACGGCGCGGATGGGCGCAGTATGCTCAGGCGCGTGGACCCGGCCCAGGCGCTCGCCGACCTGACCGAGATCTCCTCGCAGGTGATCGACGTCGCGATCCTCGACGAGGGAGGGACGATCCTCGCGACGACGATCGCGGACGCCGACCGCGCGCGGCGATTCGTCGACGGGATCCGGACGCTGATCGCGGAGGCGGACGCGCTGCGCGCGTCGCGGGGCCTGCCGGACCTCGCGCAGCTCGAGGCGGCGACGCGCCAGGGGAGCGTGTTCGCGGTCCGCCGGGCCGGCCGGGTGATCGCGGCGACGACGCGACCCGACCCGACCGTGGGGCTCGTCTTCTACGACCTCAAGCACTGCCTGCGCAGCCTCGACACCGGCGAGCCGGCGCCGCGGCTCCCGCGGCGGGAGGGCGCCGGTGCGGCGTAGGCTGCTGACGGCGCTCCTCGTCGCGCTCGCCTCGCTCGCCGGGTCGGTCTTCTACCGGCGCCGGACGCAGCGGCGGCTCGAGCGCGTCGACCTGTACGCCGAGGACGGCTCGATGGCCTCGGTCGCCGACGGCTCTCCCGGGGCCGAGCGTCTGCTCACGCTCGCCCGCGAGCTCCTCGCCCGGTGAGTTTGCCCGTCGACCTCGCGGCCGCGATCCGGGAGGTGGCCCTGCTCGAGGGCGACTTCGTCCTCCGCTCGGGGCGGCGCAGCTCCTACTACCTCGATAAGTACCGCTTCGCCACGCGCCCCGACCTGCTCGCGCCGCTCGGAGCGGCGATCGCCGCCGCCGTCCGCGACCACGCCCCCGACGCGGTCCGGCTCGCCGCCCCGGCCCTCGGGGCGGTCAGCCTCGCCGCCGCGGCCTCGCTCGAGCTCGGGCTCCCGTTCGTGATCGTGCGCGACGAGGCGAAGGAGCACGGGACCGCGAACCGGATCGAGGGCGCCTACGCGCCGGGCGAGCGGGTCTGCCTCGTCGAGGACGTCGTCACCTCCGGCGGCGCCGCGCTCCAGGCGGTCGAGGCGCTGCGGGCGGCGGGCCTCCTCGTCTCGACCGCCGTCTGCGTGGTCGACCGCGAGGAGGGCGGGGCGGACGCGCTCGCCCGCGCCGCCGTGCGCCTCCGGCCGCTCGTGGCCGCCTCGGAGCTCCGCCGGCGCTGACCGGGCCGGGCGGGCCGGGCCCGGGGACGCCCGGGGCGCCGCCCGCGGGGCGGCCGGGGAACGGCTTGATCAAGCGATAGCCGACGGCGTTGTTAGCCTTCGTGCGGGTCTGAGACCACACGGGCACCCCGAACCCAGGAGGAAGGCTTTGACGAAGCAGGACTTCATCAACAGGGTCGCGGCCAAGAGCGGCCTCTCGGCCCGGGACGCCGGCAAGGCCGTCGAGGCGTTCATGGAGGCCGTCACCGAGACGCTCAAGGGCGGCGACTCGATCAACTTCACCGGCTTCGGCAAGTTCGCGCCCGCCCACCGCGCGGCCCGGCAGGGCGTCAACCCGCGCACCGGCGAGCGCGTCCAGATCGCCGCGACGACGGTGCCGAAGTTCACCGCCGGCAGCCAGCTCAAGGCGGCGCTGCGCGGCTGAGCCGGGCCGGGGAGGGGAGCGGGACTGAGGGGGCCGCCGCGCGCGGCCCTCGTCAGTTCCGACCTCTAACCTGCACGGCGTGACGGTCGCGACGCCGACCTTCGGCGACCGCCTCGCCGCCGCGGTCGAGCGCAAGCGCAGCCAGCTCGTCGTCGGGCTCGACCCGCGCCCCGAGCTCTTGCCGGTCGAGCTGCGCGGCGACGTCGCCCGCTTCGCCTGCGGGATCGTCGACGCGGTCGCGCCGTTCGCCGTCGCCGTCAAGCCGCAGCTCGCCTTCTTCGAGGCGCTCGGGGCGGAGGGGATGGCCGCCCTCGCCGAGGTGTGCGCGTACGCGCGCCGCGCGGGCCTGCTCGTGATCGCCGACGGGAAGCGCGGCGACGTCGGCTCGACCGCGCGCGCCTACAGCGCCGCCTACCTGGAGGGCGCGCCGCCGCTCGCCGACGCGCTCACCGTCAGCCCCTACCTCGGGCGCGAGTCGATCGAGCCCTACCTCGCCGCGGGCCGGCGCCAGGGCGCGGGCGTCTTCCTGCTCGTCAAGACCTCGAACGCGGGCGGCGACGTCCAGGACGTCGCGCTCTCCGACGGGCGCCCGCTCTGGCAGCACGTGGCCGCGCTCGTCGCCGACTGGGGCGCCGAGCTCGTCGGCGAGCGCGGGCTGTCGGCGGTCGGCGCGGTCGTCGGCGCCACCTACCCGCGTGCGGTCGCGGAGGCGCGGCGGCTGATGCCGCAGACCGTGCTCCTCCTCCCCGGGGTGGGCGCGCAGGGGGCCGGGCCCGCCGACATCGCGCGCGCGTTCACGAGCGGCCCGGCGAGCGCGCTCGTGAACGTCTCGCGCTCGGTCAACTACGCCTTCCGCGCCACGGGGGGCGACTACCGCCGCGCCGCGGGCGCGGAGGCGGCGCGGCTGCGCGACGAGATCTGGGCGGTCTCCGGGTGGTAGCGGCGCGCCCGTTCCTCCGGCCGGCGGCCTTCCTGCTCGCGGTCAGCCTCGCCCTGATCGGCTGGCGCTGGGCGACGCGCGGGGCGGCGCACCCGAGCGGTCCCCGCCGCGGCGCGGGCGCGCCGGCCGTGGCGCCGGCGCCGGCGCCACGGCGCTTCTACCGCGTCCGGCCCGGCGACACGCTCGCCTCGATCGCCGCCCGGACCGGCGTCTCGGTCGCCAGGCTGCGGCGCCTCAACCCGCACGCGAACCCGACCGCGCTCTTCCTCGGCGAGCGGCTCAGGCTCCCCTGATGCGCGCCGCCGCGCTCTCCACGCTCGCGGCCGGCTGCTTCCTCGCGCTCGCGGCGGCCGCGGCGCCGGCCCCGCCGCCGGCGGTCGACGCCCGCGCCTTCGTGGTCGAGGACGGCCGCGGCGAGATCCTCGCCGGTAGGAACGACCGCAGCCCCGAGGCGATCGCCTCGATCACGAAGCTGATGACGGTGCTCGTCGCGCTGGAGCACCACGCGCTCTCCGACGTCGTCGCCGTCGACCCGCGCGCGGCGGCGGTCGGGCAGGAGTCGATCGAGCTCGAGCCCGGCGAGCGGCTGAGCGTCGCCGACCTCGTCCGTGGCGCGCTGATCCAGTCGGCGAACGACGCCGCGGTCGCCCTCGCCCTCTCGGTCTCGCCCGACGTCCGGTCGTTCGCGGCGCTGATGAACGCGAAGGCGGCGCAGCTCGGCCTGCGCGACACGCACTTCGTCAACCCGGACGGGCTCGACGAGCCGGGCGCGTACTCGACCGCCGACGACGTGACCACGCTCGCGCGCGCGGCGATGCGCGTCCCCTTCATCCGCGAGACCGTCGCCGAGCAGACGGCGGCGATCGGCGGCGGCCGCACGCTGCACACCTGGAACGACCTGCTCGGCGTCGTCCCCGGCGTCGTCGGCGTCAAGACCGGGCACACCGGCGCCGCCGGCTGGTGCGAGGTGCTCGCCGACCGGGTCGGGGCGACGACGCTCTACGTCACCGTCCTCGGCAGCCCGAGCCGCGCCGTCCGCAACGCCGCGCTCGAGCGCCTCCTCTCGTGGGCGATCGGGGAGATCGGCACCGTCGAGGCGGTCGCGGCGGGGCGGGTCTACGCACGCGTCGCGCTCCCCTACGGGCGCGGCTCCGTCGGGCTCGCCGCCCCCGCGGGGCTGCGCGCGTTCGTCGGCCCGCGGACCCCGGTCGTCGAGCGCGTCGTCGCGGCCCGGAGCGTCGCGCTGCCTGTCCGCCGCGGCCAGGTGCTCGGGCGGATCGAGGTGTGGACGCAGGGACGGCTCGTCGGCCGGCGGCCGCTCGTCGCGACGCGATCGGTGCCCGCTCCGTCGGACCTCGGCCGCCTCGAGTGGTACGCAGGCCGTACAGTGCGCGACATCGAGGAGCTGTTCTCGTGATCGTGACCGTGACGCTGAACGCCGCGTTCGCGCGGACGATCACCGTGCCGAACTTCCAGTGCGGCCAGCGTCACCGCGCGAGCGCCGGGCTCCCGCTCGCGGGCGGGAAGGGGATCAACGTCGCGCGGGCGCTGAAGACGCTCGGCGTGCCGGTCGTCGCCACGGGCCTCGCCGGCGGCCAGGCGGGGCTCCGCATCGTCGAGCGGCTCACCGGCGAGGCGATCCTCAACGACTTCGTGCGCATCGAGGGCGAGTCGCGCACGACGACCGCGGTCGTCGACCCGGTGAGCAACACGTACACCGAGATCAACGAGTGGGGGCCGGCGGTGAAGCCGGAGGAGCTCGAGATGCTGCGCGAGAAGCTCCACTACCTCTCGAAGGTCGCCCGCCTCGTCGTCTTCGCGGGGTCGCTCCCGCGCGACGTCGAGGACGACTTCTACGCCGAGGCGATCCGCGACCTCGCCCGGCGCCAGATCCCGTCCGCGCTCGACTGCGAGGCCGAGCCGCTGCGGCTCGGCGTCGAGGCGGAGCCTTTCCTCGTCACCCCGAACCAGGCCGAGGCGGAGGCGCTCGTCGGCCAGGAGTTCCACGACGACGAGGACTTCCAGATGGCGCTCGACCAGATCGCCGCCCTCGGAGCCCGGAACGTCGTCATCACCACCGAGCTCGGCTGCTACGCCCTGCTGCGCGAGGAGCGCGCCACGCGCCGCTACCGGGTGGAGGCGCCGCGCCTCGAGCCGGTCTCCCGCGTCGGGGCCGGCGACACGCTGCTCGCGGCCTTCCTCGCCGCCCACGTCGGCGGCCGGCCGCACGAGGAGGCGCTGCGGGCCGCCGTCGCCGCCGGCGCCGCGTCGGTGCTCGAGATCGGCGCCGGCGCCTTCGACCCGCGCGAGGCGAGCCGGATCGAGCCGGACGTCCGCGTCACCGAGCTCGCCCCGCTCCCGGTGTAGCCGCCGGGGCCGCCGGTACAGTTTCCGGATGGACGTCGAGCGGTTCGGCTACGAGCCCGCGCTGGCCCTTCCGGAGAAGTTCGCGCGGGAGGGCCTCACCTTCGACGACGTCCTGCTCGTGCCCGCGGAGTCCTCGGTGCTCCCGAACGACGTCCGGACCGCCACCCGGCTGACGCGCACGATCGCGCTCGAGATCCCGCTCGTGTCCGCGGCGATGGACACGGTCACCGAGGCGCGGATGGCGATCGCGCTCGCCCGGCACGGGGGGATCGGGATCCTCCACCGCAACCTCGCGATCGAGGAGCAGGTCGGGGAGGTGGACAAGGTGAAGCGCTCCGAGTCCGGGCTGATCGTCGAGCCGCTGACGCTGCCGCCGCACGCCCTCGTCGCGGACGCGCTCGCGCTGATGGACCGCTACCACGTCTCCGGCGTCCCGATCACCGACGAGGGCGGGCGCCTCGTCGGCATCCTCACGAACCGCGACCTGCGCTTCGAGAAGGACACCTCGCTGCCGGTCTCGGCGCTCATGACCGCGGAGGGGCTCGTGACCGCGCCCGTCGGCACGACGCTCGAGGAGGCGGAGGAGCTCCTGCACCGCCACCGGATCGAGAAGCTCCCGGTGGTCGACGCCGACGGCGTCCTCAAGGGGCTGATCACGGTGAAGGACATCCAGAAGCGGATCGAGTTCCCGCTCGCGACGAAGGACCAGCGGGGCCGGCTCCGCGTCGGCGCCGCCGTCGGGGTCGGACCGGACGCGTTCGACCGGGCGCAGGCGCTCGTCGAGGCGGGCGCGGACGTGATCGTCGTCGACACCGCGCACGGGCACTCGCGCGGCGTGATCGAGATGGTCGCGCGGGTGAAGGCGATCCCGGGCGACTTCGAAGTGATCGCCGGCAACGTCGCCACCGGCGAGGCGGCCGAGGCGCTGATCGACGCGGGCGCCGACGCGGTCAAGTGCGGGATCGGGTCCGGGGCGATCTGCACGACGCGCGTGGTCGCCGGCGTCGGGGTGCCGCAGATCTCGGCGGTGCACGAGGTCGCCGAGGCGGCGGCGCGGCACGGGGTTCCGGTCGTCTCCGACGGCGGCGCCACCTCCTCCGGCGACGTCGCGAAGGCCCTCGCCGCCGGCGCCGACACCGTCATGCTCGGCGGCCTGCTCGCGGGCACCGACGAGGCGCCCGGCGAGGTGATCGTCGTCCAGGGGGAACGGATGAAGGAGTACCGCGGGATGGGCTCGCTCGGGGCGATGAAGGCCCGCGGCTTCGGCAAGGACCGCTACTTCCAGGGCGACGTCGAGGACGTGGAGAAGCTCGTCCCCGAGGGGATCGAGGGTCGCGTGCCGTACAAGGGCCCGGTCGCCGGCGTGATCCACCAGCTCGTCGGCGGGTTGCGCCAGGCGATGGGGTACTGCGGCGCCGAGACGATCGAGGCGCTGAAGCAGGCCCGCTTCGTCCGGATCACCGCCGCCGGGTTGCGCGAGTCGCACCCGCACGACATCACGATCACGAAGGACGCCCCGAATTACCGCCGCGGCTGAGGTCACGACGCTCGGCGCGCTCCCCGACGAGCGACCCGTCCTCGTGCTCGACCTCGGCGGGCAGTACTCGCAGCTCATCGCGCGCCGCGTGCGCGAGGCGCGGGTCTACTCGGAGCTCGTCTCGCCCCGCGCCACGGCGGCGGAGATCCGGCGCCGCGACCCGGTCGCGCTCGTCCTCTCCGGCGGGCCCGCCTCCGTCTACGCGGACGGCGCGCCGCGGATCGACCCGGCGATCCTCCGCCTCGGCGTGCCGACGCTCGGGATCTGCTACGGGATGCAGCTCATGGCGCAGGAGCTCGGCGGGCGGGTCGTCCGGGCCGCCGGCGAGTTCGGCAAGGCCACGCTCCGCCTGCGCGGCGCGCTCGCGCGCGACCTCGCCGAGGAGCAGGTCGTCTGGATGAGCCACCGTGACTCCGTGGTCGAGCCGCCCCCGGGCGCCGAGGTGACCGCCTCCACCGAGACGACGCCGATCGCCGCGTTCGAGGACCCCGACCGCCGGCTCTACGCGATCCAGTTCCACCCGGAGGTCGCGCACACCCCGAACGGGCAGCAGGTGCTGAAGAACTTCCTCTACGGGGTCGCCGGGGCCGCGCCCTCGTGGACGCCCGCCGCCGTGATCGAGGAGCAGGTCGAGCGGATCCGCGCGCGCGTCGGGCGCGACCGGGTCCTGTGCGGGCTCTCCGGGGGCGTCGACAGCGCCGTGGCGGCCCTGCTCGTGCACAAGGCGGTCGGCGACCGGCTCACCTGCGTCTTCGTCGACCACGGGCTGCTGCGCAAGGGCGAGGCGGCCGAGGTGGTGGAGACCTTCGGCGGGCACTTCCGGGTGCCGCTCGTCCACGTCGACGCGCGGGAGCGCTTCCTCGCGAGGCTCGCCGGGGTGGAGGACCCGGAGGAGAAGCGCAAGCAAATCGGCACGGAGTTCATCCGCGTCTTCGAGGAGGAGGCGCGGAAGCTCGGCGACGTCGGGTGGCTCGTGCAGGGGACGCTGTACTCCGACGTGATCGAGTCGGGCGGCGAGGCGGGCCTCGCCGAGACGATCAAGAGCCACCACAACGTCGGCGGCCTCCCGGCCGACATGCGGATGAAGCTCGTCGAGCCGCTCCGGCTCCTGTTCAAGGACGAGGTGCGGCGCGTGGGCGAGGAGCTCGGGCTGCCCGAGCGGATGGTCTGGCGCCAGCCCTTCCCGGGGCCGGGGCTCGCGATCCGGATCGTCGGCGAGGTGACCGCCGAGCGGCTCGAGATCCTGCGCGAGGCGGACGCCATCCTCCAGGACGAGGTGCGGCGGGCCGGGCTCGAGCGGGAGCTCTGGCAGGCGTTCTGCGTGCTGCCGGCCGTCCGCTCGGTCGGCGTCCAGGGCGACGCGCGCACCTACGGCTACCCGATCGCGATCCGCGCCGTGACCTCCGAGGACGCGATGACGGCCGACTGGGCGCGCCTTCCGTACGACCTCGTCGAGACCTGCGCCTCGCGGATCGTGAACGAGATCCCCGAGGTGAACCGCGTCGTCCTCGACGTCACCTCCAAGCCGCCCGCGACGATCGAGTGGGAGTGAGCGCGGCCGGCAGCCGGCGCCGGGCGGCCCTGCGCACGGCGGGGGCGGGCGCGGCGTGCGCGGCGGCCTTCGGGCTCGCGGTCGCGCCGGCGGCGGCGGCGAAGACGGTGACGTTCGAGGTGACCTCGGTCTCCCTCGCGGTCACGCGGCACGACGTCCCGCCGAAGGGCGCGAGCCGGGGCGACACGATCACCTACCGCGACCGGCTGCTGAACGCGGCGCCGCAGTGGGGGAGGGCGAAGGGCGCGGTCGTCGGCAGCGACCGCGGGACCATGACCTGGACGAGCGCGCGGACGGCGACGTTCAAGGGGGTCGCGCAGCTCCCGGACGGGACGGTCGACATCGAGGGCGCGGTCGTCCCCGTGCAGGGCGGCTACCTGGCGTTCCCCGTCGTCGGCGGCACGGGTCGCTACCTGCGGGCCCGGGGCTTCGTCCTCGTCGGCCCGGGCACGACGCGGGCGCTGAACGTGTACCGGCTGACCGTCCCGGCCGCGACGGTGGCGTGACCGTCCGCATCCGGCACACTACGGGCGTGCGCCGTCTCCTGCTCGCGCTCGCCGCCGCCGGCCTCGCCGCCGTCCCCGCCGCCGAGGGCGCCTCGACGCTGACGCTCGTGTTCACGTCGGTCACCACCGTGACCCAGCCGCACGACCGTCCGCCGGTGGGCCAGGCGAACAAGGGCGACAGCATCGACTTCAAGGACCTGCTGATCAACAAGCGGGCGCAGCTCGGCAAGAAGACGAACAAGCCCGCCGCCTGGGACGCCGGCACCATCGTCTACACGAGCGCGACGACGCAGCGGATCGAGGGCGTCACGACCGTCCCCGGGTACGGGACGCTCGCCTTCGCCGGGCCGCTCGTCGCCTGGAAGGACAAGCGGACGGTGCACGTGCCGGTCGTGCGCGGCACCGGAGCCTTCGCGGGCGCGCACGGGACGCTGATCATCGGCACCGGCGGGAACGCGGTGCCGAACACCTACGTGCTCGTCCTCCCGAAGCCGCTCGCCCCGCCCGGCTCGGCCTAGAGCACGAGCGGGGGATACCGGCTGCGAACCTCGTCGGCGTAGGCCGCCAGCCGGTCGGCGATCGCCGCGTCGGCGACCTCGAGCACGTTCTCGGCGTTCCGCTCGCCGGAGCGCGAGAGGTTGAACGAGCCGACGAAGACCGTGTCGTCGGCGACGGTCACCTTCGCGTGCATGAAGTCGTGCAGCGTCCCCGTGCCGTACGGCGTCGACGGCTTGGCGGCGAACGCGCCCCCGGCGATGCGAGCGAGCAGCGGCAGCTTCCACGACCTGCCGCCCCCCAGCCGCCACTGGGAGGCGACGCCCCGCACCTGCGTCTCGTCGACGCAGCCGCCGACGTCGACGCGGCGAGCCGCGACCGCGCAGGCGAGGGCGCCGAGCACCGGCCCGACCGTGATCACCGGCGAGCACACCCGCACCCGGCGCCGCGCGAGCGCGATCGCCTGGGCGATGCGGTGCGAGAGCTCCGGCCCGTGCCTCGGGGTGAACCACGCGCGGACGCCGTCGTGCCAGGTCGGGGGCACGCCGCCGGTCTGGGCGGGCTCGTCGGCTGCGAGCAGCTGCTCGAAGTCGCGGCCGAACTCGGCGGCGATCGCGGGCGAGTCGACCACCACGATCACGTTCTCCTGGTGCGACCAGGAGTCGTCGGTCCAGTTCGTCGACCCGGTCCACACCGACGCGCGGTCGCGGACGACGTACTTGTGGTGCATCAGGTCGGGCACGCCGGCGATCGGAGTCGCCTCGAGCGGGAGCGAGGCGATCAGCGCCTCGTCCGGCGAGGGCGGCGGCGGCACCGGGATCGGCTTGCGGTGCTCGACGTTGTAGGCGAGCCGGATTCGCACGCCGCGCCGGCTCGCCCGCCGGAGCGCGTCGCCCACGATCCGGCCCGTGTCCGCGCCGAGGTCGAAGTCGTACTGGGCGAGGTCGAGGGTCCGCGTCGCCCCGTCGAGGAACGCGGCCAGGAGCCGCGCGACCTCCTCGGCCGTCTGGCCGCCTTCGGTCAGAGTGTGGACGGTGAGCGGAGGGTTCATCGACCGGCTGCGCGGGGCCGAGATCGGCGCCACGTTCAACTTCTACCGGGACGGCGAGCGGGCGCCGCTCCTCCGCGCGCGGCTCGAGCGCTACCTCGACGAGCGCGCCCAGGCGCGGTACCTGCTCGTCGCCGAGGCGCCCGGCTACCGCGGAGCGCGCGTCTCGGGCATCCCGATGACCTCGGAGCGGCAGCTCACCGGCACGGGCCCGGCGGAGGCGACGGCGACCGTCGTCCACCGCGTGCTCGCCGAGCTCGGCGCCTGGGAGGAGGTGCTGCTCTGGAACGTCGTGCCCACCCACCCGGGCGACGAGCGCTCGAACCGGCGGCCGACCCGGGGCGAGGTCGAGGCGGGGCTGCCGTTCGCGCGCGCGCTCGCCCGCGGGCGGACCGTGGTGCCGGTCGGACGGGTCGCGCACGCGGCCCTCGGCGGACGGTACGTGCGGCACCCCGCCCGCGGGGGCGCCGCCGCGTTCGCCCTCGGGCTCGCCGAGGCGCTCCGGTGACCCCGGCGCGGCGCTGCTACGATTGACGGCCGGCGGACCGCGCGTCCGCCGTTTCTCCGGATGAGGACCTACAGCGCCAAGACAGGCGAGATCGAGCGCGACTGGTACGTGGTCGACGCCGAGGGGAAGACCCTCGGGCGGCTGGCCACGCAGATCGCCGACCGGCTGCGGGGCAAGGGCAAGCCGCAGTTCACGCCGCACGTCGACACCGGCGACTTCGTCGTCGTCGTGAACGCGGAGAAGATCGCCGTCACCGGCAAGAAGCTCGACGAGAAGCTCTACTACCGCCACTCGGGCTACCCGGGTGGCCTGCGGGTGCGGCCGCTGCGGGAGCAGCTCGAGCGCCGGCCAACCGAGGTGCTGCGCAAGGCGGTCAAGGGGATGCTCCCCCGTAACCGGCTCGGCCGCCGGCAGCTCGCCAAGCTGAAGGTCTACGCCGGGCCCGACCACCCGCACGCGGCGCAGCAGCCGAAGCCGTTCTGATGTCGGCGCCGGCGCAGTACCTCGGCACGGGCAAGCGCAAGACGTCGGTCGCGCGCGTGATCCTCCGCCCCGGCGACGGGAAGACCTGGATCAACGGGAAGACGCTCGAGGAGTACTTCCCGCGCGTGCTGCACCGCCGGATCGTGCTCGCGCCGCTCGAGCTGACCTCGCTGCAGGGCCAGTACGACCTGCGGGTGCGCGTCCACGGCGGCGGTCTCTCCGGGCAGGCCGGGGCCGTGCGCCACGGGATCGCCCGCGCGCTCGTCGAGGTCAACCCGGAGTTCCGGGTGCTGCTCAAGCGCCAGGGGTACCTGACGCGCGACGCCCGCGAGGTCGAGCGCAAGAAGGCCGGCCTGCACAAGGCGCGCAAGGCGCCGCAGTTCTCGAAGCGGTAGCGGCCGCTACCGAAGCGACGCGGGCGGCGCGTAGACGATGAAGTCGCCGACGGCGTACCGGCGGTAGCCGGCGCGCGCGAGGTCGGGGACGATGCGCGCGAGGCCGATGTTCGGGCGCAGGAAGACGAAGCCCGCCCGGGGCGCCGCGGCCACCGCCCGCGCGTAGGGCGGGTAGCGCCACGGGTCGGGCGCCGGGATCACCCGGCCGTTCCGCGTCCGCGCCGTGCGGAAGCGGTTGTTCGCCGCCACGATCCGCTCCCGCGTCTCGAAGTCCAGGCGGTAGGCGACCCAGTAGTCGGCGTACACGCGGTTGATCCGCAGGCGCTCGAGCGTCGCGATCAGCGGCCCGAACGCGCGCGGCGGCGCGGCCGGGCCGTCGTGCCGGACCGACGCCCACGCGTCCATCCGCTGCAGCGTCACCACCGAGACCGCGGCGGCGACCGCGAGCAGGGCGGCGCCCCGCCGGTAGCCCGCCGCGGGCTGGGCGACGAGCAGGACGAGCACCGGGCTCGCGACCAGGAGGTAGCGGGGCTCGGAGTCGACGTAGGTGAGCGGCGAGAGCGCGTAGACGAACGGGAACAGCGCCGCCACCGCGTACAGCAGCGAGGTCGCGCGGCGGCGGGCCCGGTACGCGCCGCCGAGGAACGCGACGAGGAGGAGCGCGTAGAGGGCGAGGGTGAGCAGGTGGGGGAGCAGGAGCTTGGCCGACCAGGGCGTCCGCAGGCCGAGCAGCTCCGCCAGGAGGGGCGAGAAGAGCTGGCGGAGCCGGTGCGCGTAACTCGAGCCGGTGTCCTGCAGGTGCAGCGAGGCGAACCCGTGCCGGAGGTTGAAGGCGAGCCACGGCAGCGCGCCGAGCGCGAAGGCGGCGACGGCGAGCCAGAGGTGCCGGAGCGCGGCCGGCCGCCGCCGGGCGACCCAGAGCGCGACCGGGACGAGGATCGGGACGATCTGCGACGTCTGCCAGAAGGCGAGCCCGGCGACGAGCCCGAGCACGGCGGCCCGGGCCCGCGTCGGGCGCTCGACGAGCCGGAGCGCGAGCAGGAGGAGGAGCGCGCAGTCGACGAGCCCGGTCGCGTAGAAGCCGTAGCCGTGGCCGAGGTGGTTGAGGAGGAACGGCGGCCAGAGCCAGAGGAGCGCAGCGGCGACCGCGGCGGCGCGGCGGTCGATCGTCCGCAGCCCGACCCGCCAGACGAGGACCGCGGCGACCGCGGCGAGCGCGGCCGGGACGAGCCGGAGGGCGAGCCAGCTCGCCCCGAGGAGCGCGACGAGCGGCGCCGTCAAGAGCGCCTCCTGCGAGCCGCCGTAGGCCTGGCCCCAGATGAACGTCGTCAGGTGGCCGTGCAGGGCGTGCAGCGCCATCAGCCCGACGGTGGCCTCGTCCGCGTTCGGGATCCCGAGCGCCGAGCGGTCGAGCCAGACCCGGAGCGCGATCCCGCCGGCGGCGACGAGCGCGAGCGCCGCCGCCCGCCCCGCCAGGGTCAGTCGACGCCGCCCGACGAGGTCCAGCCTGGCTGCGCCCACCGACACCGGCCGCACACTGTACGCCGTGAGCCGGTCACCGAGGCGCGACCTGGTCGTGCTCGCCTGCCTGTTCGTCGCCTCGCGGCTCGCGCTCCTCGCGCTCGGCTTCCGCTTCGAGGTCGGGCTCGCCACCTCGGCGCTCCAGGACGTCCGCTTTGCCCTGCTCCGCCGGCACCTCCTGCAGAGCCTCTGGTACTTGCACGGCCAGCCGCCGCTCTGGAACGCCCTCCTCGGCCTCTCGCTGAAGGCGTTCCCGCGCCGCTGGCCGGAGGCCTGGCACGTCGTCTTCCTCGGCCTCGGGCTCGCCGAGCTCCTCGCGCTCTACCTCCTCGCGCTCGAGCTGCGGCTCCCGCGGCGCCTCGCGCTCACGCTCGCGGCCGCGTTCTCGCTCACGCCGGCCGTGCTCCTCTCGGAGAGCTCGCTCTTCTACGACTACCCGACGCTCGTCGGCGTGACCGCGACCGTGCTCGCCGCCGCCCGCTTCGCCGGCCGGCCGGGGATCGGGCGCGGCCTGCTCCTCTTCGGCGCCGCCGCCGTGCTCGTGCTGAGCCGGACGCTCTTCCAGGTCTGGTGGCTCCTCGCCCTCGTCGCGCTCGTCCTCGTCGCCTGCCGCCGGCACCGGCGCGAGGTGCTGCTCGCCTGCGCGCTCCCGCTCGCGCTCGTCGTCGCCGTGTACGTCAAGAACTGGGTCCTCTTCGGCGTCCCCTCGACCACCTCCTGGACCGGGATGGGCGCCGCCCGCGCCGCGGTCGAGGCGCTGCCGCTCGCCGAGCGGCGCCGGCTCGTCGCCGAAGGGAGGCTGCACGCGGTCTCGCTCGTCCCGCCGCTCGCCCCGCTTTCCGCCTACGAGCGGGTCGGGATCCGGCCGGAGGGGCGCAGCGGGATCGCCCTCCTCGACGAGGCGACGACCGAGGGCTCGGTGCCGAACCTCGAGAACCGCACCTACATCCGCATCTCGCGCCTCTACTGGGAGGACGACCTCTGGATCGTCCTCCACCGGCCCGGCGCGTACCTGCGGGCCGTCCGGCGCGGGCTCGCCGACTTCTTCGCCTCGCCGACGCTCGCCTGGCACGGGCAGGGGAACGAGGCGAAGATCGGCGCCTACGACCGCTGGTTCACCCTGGCCTGCTACGGGACGCTCGGGCGAGGCAAGGTCGGGCTCTTCCTCGTCGGCGCCTTCGTCCTCGCCCTCGCGGTCGGCCTCGCCGAGAGCGCACGCCGCCTCCGGCCCGGCGCCTCGCCCGCGACCGTCGCCGTGTCGGTCGCGACGCTCACGATCCTCTACGTCACGGTCGTCGGCAACCTGGCCGAGGTGGGCGAGAACTTCCGCTTCCGCCTCGTGCTCGACCCGCTCGTGCTCGCGCTCTGCGCCTTCGCGGGCGCTCGGGCGGCGCGGGCCGCGCGGCGCTTCCTCAGCATGCGTTAACGATTCCCGAGTAGGGTTCCGCCGCCCATGGCGCGGCGCTACTTCGGAACGGACGGCGTCCGCGGCGTCGTCGGCGAGTCGCTCACGCCCGACCTCGTCGAGCGGCTCGGCCGTGCCGCGACCCTCTGGGCGCAGGCGGAGCGCGTGTTCGTCGGGCGCGACACCCGGGTCTCCGGCGCCGAGCTCGAGGACGCGCTCGTCCGCGGCATCGTCTCGGCCGGCGCCACCGCCGTCCTCGGCGGCGTGCTGCCGACGCCCGCGGTCGCGCTCTCGGCGCTCGACCTCGGGGTCGTGATCTCCGCCTCGCACAACCCGCCCGAGTACAACGGCGTCAAGTTCTTCGACGCGCGCGGGCGCAAGCTCGCCGACGCCCAAGAGGAGGAGGTCGAGGCGCTACTCGAGGCCCGGGCGGCGGGGAGCGGCGTCGTGGAGCACGACGGCGGGGCGCTCGAGCGCTACATGGAGTACGTCTGCGCGCACTTCGGCACGGCCCTCGACGGCCTGCGGGTCGGCGTCGACTGCGCCAACGGCGCGCTCTGGCGCGCCGGGCCGGAGGTGTTCCGCCGGCTCGGCGCGGAGGTGGTCGCGATCGGCGCGGCCGACCGCGGCGACCTGATCAACGTCGGCTGCGGCGCCACCGACCTCGGCGCCCTGCGGCGTCTCGTCGGCGACGAGCGGCTCGACCTCGGTGTCGCCTTCGACGGCGACGGCGACCGGATGCTCGCGGTGGACGAGCGCGGCGAGGTGGTCGACGGCGACCAGATCGTCGCCGTGCTCGCGCTCGACCTCGGGGTCGACGTCGTCGCCGTCACCGAGGTGACGAACCAGGGGTTCCACGCCCTGATGGCGGAGCGCGGCGTCCGCGTGATCACGACCGACGTCGGCGACCGGTACGTGCTCGAGGCGCTCGAGCGGGAAGGCGGCGTGCTCGGGGGCGAGCAGTCCGGCCACCTGATCTACCTGCGCGACCACGTGAGCGGCGACGGGCTCGCCGCGGCGCTGCTCCTCTGCGCCGCGCTCCGAGGCCGGCGCCTGTCGGAGGCGGCGGCGGTGATGCCCCGCTTCGCGCAGGCGAAGGCCGACGTCCGCGTCGCGTCGAAGGCGGTGCCCGCCTCCGTCCGCGCGGCGGTCGAGCGGCTCAACGCCGAGCTCCGGGGCCGCGGCCGGGTGCTCGTCCGGCCCTCGGGGACGGAGCCGGTTGTGCGCGTCCTCGCGGAGGCGGAGAATCAGGAGGAGGCGAGAGATGCCTGTGCTAGCGTTGCCACGCTCCTCGAGGAAGAGCTCGGCTGACCGCTCCGACGCCGGGGCGGAGGACAGCCGGGCTCTTGGCCGTTCAGGGGCGGGAAAGGAGGGATAGGCAGGGATGTGCGGGATCATCGGATACGTCGGCGGGCGTCCCTCGAAGGACCTGCTGATCGCCGGTCTCGAGCGTCTCGAGTTCCGCGGGTACGACTCCGCCGGGATCGTCCTCCTCGAGGCGGGGGGGCTCGAGTACGTGCGCGCCGTCGGCAACCTCGCGAACCTCAAGCGGGCCGCGGGCTCCAACGGCTCCCGGGCGACGACGGGGCTCGGCCACACCCGCTGGGCGACGCACGGGGCGGTCAACGAGGACAACGCGCATCCCCTCACCGGTTGCGACGAGCACAAGCTCGCGATCGTGCTCAACGGGATCATCGAGAACTACCGCGAGCTGAAGGCCGAGCTCGAGGCCGCCGGCCACGTGTTCAGCTCAGAGACCGACGCGGAGGTGGTCGCCCACCTGCTCGAGACGCTCTACGAGGGCAACCTCGTCGACGCGGTCCGCCACGCCTTCGCGCGCCTCCAGGGCCACTTCACGTTCGTGGCCATCCACCACGACGAGCCGCAGCGGCTCGTCGGCGTGCGCAAGCACACGCCGCTCGTCGTCGGTCTCGGCCGGGGCGAGAACTTCCTCGCCTCGAACCTGGCCGCGTTCATCGGCGAGACCCGCGACGTCATGTACCCGGACCACGGCGACGTCGTCGAGGTGACCGCCGAGGCCGTGCGCGTCGTGCGCGCCGACACCGGCGCGGAGGTCGCGCTCGAGCGCAAGCGGATCGACTGGGACGATGAGGTCGCCGAGCGGGAGGGCTACGAGACGTTCATGCTCAAGGAGATCTACGAGCAGCCGGAGGGGTTCCGCGAGACGATCGGCGACCGCGTGCGCCACGGCGTGCTCGTGCAGGACGGGCTCGGTCTCGGCGAGCGCGAGATGCGGGCCCTGCGCCGGATCGTCATCGTCGCGTGCGGCACCGCCTACCACGCGGGCGTCGTCGGGCGCTACGTGATCGAGGAGTGGGCGCGCCTCCCGACCGAGCCCGACATCGCGAGCGAGTGGATCTACCGACGGCCGGTGCTCGACCGGGACACGCTCGTGATCGGCATCTCGCAGTCGGGCGAGACGCGCGACACGATCCAGGCGATGCAGCTCGCCCGCGAGCTCGGGGCGCGGACGGTGGCGATCACGAACCAGATGGGGTCGCAGATCACGCGCGAGGTCGACTCGGTGCTCTACACGCGCACCGGGCTCGAGGTGGGCGTCGCGGCCTCGAAGACGTTCTCGGCCCAGGTGGCGCTCATGTACCTGATCGGCCTCGAGCTCGCGCGCCAGCGCCAGACGCTGCCGCCCGACGAGATCGAGTTCATCCTCGACGAGGTCTACAAGCTGCCCGACAAGATGCAGCAGTTCCTCGACGGCGACCATCCGGTCGACGAGATCGCGCGCCGCTTCTACCAGGAGCCGTTCTTCCTCTTCCTCGGCCGGCACATCGGGCTCCCGATCGCGCTCGAGGGCGCGCTCAAGCTGAAGGAGATCTCCTACATCCCGACCGAGGCCTACTCGGCCGGGGAGATGAAGCACGGCCCGATCGCGCTTCTCGACGAGGGGACGCCGGTCGTCGTCGTCGCCACGAACATCCACGTCTACGACAAGATCGTGTCGAACATCCAGGAGACGCGGGCGCGGGGGGCGCACGTGATCGCGATCGCGACCGACGGCAACGAGGACATCCAGCACCACGCGAACGACGTCATCTACGTGCCGAAGTCGCCGGCGTTCCTGCAAGCCGTGCTGGCGACGCTCCCGCTCCAGCTCCTCGCCTACCGGATCGCGCGGCTGCGGGGCCTGAACGTCGACCAGCCGCGGAACCTGGCGAAGACGGTGACGGTGGAGTAGCCGCCGCTTCCCCCGGGCGGGGGATGGACAGGCCGCTGCCTTTTGGCAACACTACGAACGTCCCACCTCGGCGGGGTGGCGGCGGCCCCGAGTGCCGCAGCTCGCAGCCGCAGTCACCCCGCCTCGCACGCCGGGCTACGCCGCGAGCGCAGCGGCGGTCTCCTGGCCGACCGCGAGGGCGGTGTCGACGAAGGCCCGGGCGGCCGCGGAGTGGTGGCGGTCGCGGTGGCGGGCGATGCCGATGACGCGCGGCGCGATCCGCGGGCCGAGCTCGACGATCCTGACCGACTCGTCGTTTCCGTCGACCGCGAGCCGGGGGACGACGGCGACGCCGACCCCGGCGCCGGCGAGCCCCTGGACGACGCCGTTCTCGTCCGAGCGGAAGACGAACCGCGGCTCGCGGCCCGTCGCCCGGAGCTGGTCGACGAGGATCTCCGTCGCCCGGCAGTTGCGGAACCCGATCAGCGGCTCGTCGGCGATCTCGCGCAGCGACGGCCGGCGCCCGCGCGCGAGCGGCGAGTCGGCCGCGACGACGAGGACGTAGTCGTCCCGGAGGAGCTCGACCGTCTCCAGCGGGCCGCCGTCGAGCGGAAGCTGGACGAAGGCGAGGTCGAGCTCGCCGCGCTCGACGGCGGCGGCGAGCTCGCGGTCCGAGTGCGACTCGCGCAGCTCGATCCGCACGTCGGGCCAGGCGCTGCGGAAGCGCCGGAGCACCTCGGGCAGCACCTTCGCGCCGACGCTCTGGAAGGTGCCGACGTGGAGCGAGCCGGCCTCGCCCTGGGCGAGCGCGGCGAGGTCGGCCCGGGCGGCCTGGAGGCGCGCGACGATCGCCTCGGCGTGGCGCAGCAGGACCCGGCCCGCCTCGGTCAGCGACACCGGCCGCGGGCCGCCCGGCCGCTCGACGAGCCGCTCGCCGACGATCCGCTCGAGGGTGGCGATCTGCTGGCTCACCGCCGACTGCGTGTAGCCGAGCTTCTCGGCCGCCCGCCCGAACGTGCCCCGCTCGGCGACGGCCTCGAGCGCCGCCAGGTGCCGCAGCTCGACCCCGAGCCAACTATCAGGTTCCATGATCAAACTCAATCTTATCAGGATTTGCACTAATAGTGGGGCGCGGGCACGATGGGGGCATGACCGTGCTGCTCCTCCTCGTCGGGATCGTGCTCGCGATCGGGATCCTCGCGATCCGCTACGGCGTCGACTCCCGGGTCGACGACCGCGGGCTCTAGCCGGGCTCGTCGCTCGCCGGCGGCCGGCGGCTGCGCTTGGCCGCGACCCGGCCCCGTGCCTCCGCGAGCCGCCGCTCGGACGCGCCGACCCGCGCGCGCCCGCGCGCCCGCTCGGCGTTCGCGCAGGCCGTCCGCCCGTTCGAGGTCGGGCAGCACCTCGACGTTCGTCGAACTGCTGCGCGTGCTGGCCGTCCGGCTTTGCTCGGGCGCGAGCCGCGGAGGCGGATCTCGCGGCGAATAGACTCGTCGTCCATGGCGGCGATTCTCCTGGACGTCGACGGCGTCCTGCACGTGTCCGGGGAGCCGATCCCCGGCGCCGTCGACGCGGTCAGGCGCCTGCGGAGCGCCGGTCACCGGCTCCGCTTCGTCACGAACTCGACGACGATGTCGCGCCGGCAGCTCGGCGAGCTGCTGCGCGGGATGGGCTTCGCGCTCGACGACGAGGAGCTCCAGACGACGGGCCGGGTCGCCGCGCGGGTGCTCGCGGGCAAGCGCGTGCTCGCGCTGACGATGCCCGGGCTGCTCGACGACCTCGAGGGGCTCGAGCTGATCGGGATCAACGCCGACGCGGTGCTGATCGGCGGCTGCGACGAGGGCGAGGAGCCGGGGCGGGTGTTCTCCTACCTCAACCTCAACCGCGCCTTCCTCGAGCTCGAGGCCGGCGCCGAGCTCTACTGCCTGCACAAGAACCGCTGGTGGCAGACCCAGGACGGCCCGAAGCTCGACGCGGGCGCGTTCGTCGCCGGGCTCGAGTACGCGGCCGACGTCGAGGCAACCGTGCTCGGGAAGCCGAGCCACGAGTACTTCGCGGCCGCGCTCGAGGCGCTCGACGCCGACCCGGAGCTCGCCTGGATGGTCGGCGACGACGTCGAGGGCGACATCCGCGGCGCGCAGCGGCACGGCATGCGCACCGTGCTCGTGCGCACCGGCAAGTTCCGCCCCGACGAGGTCGAGTCCTCCGGCGTCGTCGCCGACGGCATCCTCTCCTCGATCGCGCAGCTCCCGGACTGGCTGGAGGCGAACCCGTGAGGCTCGGCCTCGACCTGATCGAGATCGAGCGGGTGCGGCGGGCGCTCGAGCGCCACGGGGACGGCTTCCGCACCCGCTGCTTCACGCCGGCCGAGCGCCGCTACTGCGACGCGCGCCCGAATCCGGCGCAGCACTACGCCGGCCGCTTCGCCGCGAAAGAGGCGGTCGGGAAGGCGCTCGGCATCGGCGTCCACTTCACCTGGAGGGAGATCGAGATCGCCGGCCGCCCGAAGCCGGGCGTGCGCCTGACGGGCGCCGCCGCCCGCGCCGCCGAGCGGCTCGGCGTCGTGCGGATCGACGTCAGCATGACCCACTCGCGCGAGCTCGCGGCCGCGGTGGCGGTCGCCCTCGGCGCCGGATGATCCCGCTCGTCACCGCCGAGGAGACCCGGCGCGCGGAGGAGGCCTACCCCGGCCCGCTCGAGGAGCTGATGGAGCGCGCCGGCCGGGCCGTGGCGGAGCTCGTCCTCGAGCGCTTCCCCGGTCGGGTCGCGGTCGTGTGCGGCGGCGGCAACAACGGCGGCGACGGCCGCGTGTGCGCGCGGGTGCTCGCCGAGGCGGGGCGCGAGGTCGCGGTCGTCGAGGGGTTCGGCGAGCTTGGCGAGCCCGACGTGGTCGTCGACGCCCTGCTCGGCATCGGCCTGCGCGACGCGCCCCGCGCGGACGTCGCGCGCATGATCGAGCGGATCAACGCCTCGGGGGCGCCGGTCGTCTCGGTCGACGTGCCGTCGGGGGTGAACGCCTCGACCGGCGAGGTCCCCGGCGCCGCGATCGTCGCGACGGCGACGGTCACCTTCGGCGCCGCGAAGCTCGGTCTGTTCGTCGCCCCGGGCGCGCTCCACGCCGGGCAGGTCCACGTCGCGCCGATCGGCCTCGAGGCGCCGGTCGCCGAGCACGCGCTCGCGACCGCGGAGCTCCTCGCCGAGGTGCCGCGGAAGACGGCGACGAGCACGAAGTACCGCGCGGGCGCGGTCCTCGTCGTCGGCGGCTCGCCCGGCCTCACCGGCGCGCCGATGCTGGCCGCGCTCGCCGCGTTCCGCGCCGACGCCGGCTACGTGACGGTCGCGGTGCCGGAATCGGCGCTGCCGGTCGTCGAGTCGCGCCTGCTCGAGGCGGTGAAGCGGCCGCTCCCGGAGGACGCGGGCGGCCGGCTGCTGCCGCGCGCGGCGGACGCGATCGTCGCGGCCGCCGAGCGCGCGGGTGCGGTCGCGATCGGCCCCGGGCTCGGGCGGACCGACGGGACGCGCGACCTCGTCCGCATCCTGCTCGAGCGCCTCGACCAGCCGGTCGTGCTCGACGCCGACGCGCTCTGGGAGCTCGAGCCGTTCCGGCGCCGCGTCCCGACGGTGCTGACGCCGCACGCGGGCGAGCTCGCCCGGCTGCTCGAGACGAGCGTGCGCGAGGTCGAGGCGCACCGGCTCGCCGCCGCGCGCGAGGCGGCGGCGCGGTTCGGGTCGGTCGTCCTGCTGAAGGGGGCGGACACCCTGGTCGCCTCGCCCCGGGCCGGCGTGCTCGTCGCCGCCTACGGCGAGCCGGCGCTCGCCACCGCCGGCACCGGCGACGTGCTGACGGGGGTGGTGGCGGCGTTCCTCGCCAAGGGGATCGAGCCGGGGCGCGCCGCGGCCACGGCCGCGGTCGCGCACGGGATCGCCTCGCGCCTCGCCGAGCCGCACCCCGGTCTCGTCGCGGGCGACCTCCTGCCGGCGATCCGCCGCGCGCTCGCCGGCGAGGGCTGGGGGCCGCCGCCGCGGCTCGCCCGCCCGGCCCCGTAGCGGCCCGGGCCGCGCCGCGCTCAGGGGCCCCAGGCGACGAGGGCCGACCCGTCGGGCGCGAAGAGCATCCCGGCCGCCTCGCTCGGCGGGGCGTAGGTCGGCCCGCTCGTCTGCGCGCTCCAGAGCTCCTTGCCGGTCTCGGCGTCGAGCGCGACGACGCCGCCCGACCCGCCGCTCGCGAAGACGACGTCGCCGACGACGATCGGCGGCGCCTGCGGGCCGTCGCCCGTCTGCGCCGTCCACGCGACCGAGAACGTGCAGCCGGGGCCGACCTTGATCGCGACGATCCCCTCGCCGGTGCGGGGCTTCGAGCGGTCGAACGGCATGCGCGCCCCGGCGACGTAGAACATGCGCGTGAACGGCGACCAGGCCGGGCCGTCGAGCAGCGGAGACGTGCCGTCGCCGATCCCGAGCGCCCAGATCGGCCCCGCGTTCAGGGCGCCCTGCTTGTACACGTAGACGAGCCCGTCCTTGTTGCTCGCGACCGCGAGCGGCGGGCAGCCGGGCGGGTCGAAGAGCGCGGGCGCCGCTCCCCAGTCGTCGTCGTCGTGCGTCGGGATCCCCGGGTCGTTCGACCCCTGGACGGCGAGCGACGAGGCCGAGAGCTGCACCAGCGAGTCCCCGTAGCCCCAGTCGTCGTGCTCGCACTGGCACGCCGGGTCGGTGCCGGTCGCGTTGCCGACGCCGGTGTAGAGGGAGGAGCCGTCGGGGGAGATCGCGACGCCCCCGTACCCCCAGATCCCGCCGAGGTGCCCCGGTCCCGGGACCGGCTGGAAGACGGCGGTCTGGGCTCCGGGGTCGTCGACCACGTCGTACGCGGCGAGCCTGCCGGTGGCGAACGCCCCCTGCGCGTTCGGCTCGTCGCAGTGCGAGGCGACGCCGACGAGGACATCGGTGCCGAGGAGCCGGAGGGCGCCCCAGACGTACTCCATCGCCGGCGAGCGGACGACCCTGATCGGGAAGCCCGGCTGCAGCCCGCCGGTCGTCAGGTCGTAGGCGTAGATCCGCCCGTTCGCGCCGGCGACGTAGATGCGGTTCCGGAAGCGGTCGATCGCCGGCGTCGAGGAGATCCCCCACGAGCCGCAGGCGCTCGTCTTGAAGACCGGCGTCTGCTGCCGCCAGAGCTGCTGCCCGGTCCGGGCGTCGACTGCGACCACGTCGCCGCCCTCGCTCGCGGCGTAGACGACGCCGTCGTCGTAGAGCGGCTGGGCGACGAGGGAGCCCGCCAGGGGGACGCGCCAGAGCACGTGGAGGTGCGCGACGGTGGCGGGCGTGATCGCGCCCGACACGACCTCCTTCGTGAGCTGGTCGTCGTGCCCGAAGGAGAGCCACCAGGTGTCGTCCGGCGCCGGGAGCGGGGGGTCGGCGGCGGCGGCCGCTCGGGCGGCGGTGGTCGTCCGCGCGGTCGTCGCCGGCCGGCGCTTCGTCCGGTGCTTCGCCGGCGCGGTCGCGACGGCGATCCCGGCCGGGAAGGCGAGCAGGGAAACCGCAGCGAGCACGATCGTCCCCTGGGACGGCACGGGCGCAGCCTAGGCTCGCGGCGTCAGCCCTGCCTTCGAGCTGCGTAAGTTCTCGGTGAAGGATGGCGATCCGGTCCGAGGTGACGATCGACCTGGGCGCGCTGCGCGCGAACGCCCGCCGGCTCCTGCGGGCGCTCGCGGGCGCCGAGCTCTGGGCGGTCGTGAAGGCGAACGGCTACGGCCACGGCGCGCTCGACTGCGCCCGGGCGGCGCTCGAGGCGGGGGCGTCCGCCCTCTGCGTCGCCACGGTCGGCGAGGCGCTCGAGCTGCGGGCCGCGCTGCCCGACGCGCGCCTGCTCGTCATGGGCCCGACGGACGAGCTCGCGGCCGCGCGCGAGGCCCGGCTCGAGCTCTGCGTCTCCGGTCCCGTTCCGGAGGGCATCCCCGTCCACGTGAAGCTCGACACCGGGATGGGCCGCTGGGGGATCGCGGAGCTCGCGTCGCCGCCGCGCAACGTCGTCGGGCTGATGACGCACCTCGCGACCGCCGACTCCGACCCGGCGTTCGCGCGCGAGCAGCTCCGCCGGTTCGCCGAGGCGACCGCCGGCTACGAGCACCTGACCCGGCACGCCGCGAACAGCGCGGCGGCGCTCCGCCTCCCGGAGGCGCGCTTCGACGCCGCACGCTGCGGGATCGCCTTGTACGGCCTCTCGCCCTTCGGTACGGACGCGGCGGCGGACGGGCTCCGGCCCGTGCTCTCGTGGCGGAGCGAGCTCGCGCTCGTGAAGCGGCTCGCGCCCGGCGCGTCGACCGGCTACGGTCGCCGCTTCGTCGCCGAGCGCGAGACGTGGATCGGGATCGTCCCGGTCGGCTACGCGGACGGCTTCCGCCGCGACCTCGCCGGCGCGCACCTGCTCGTCGGCGGCGAGCGGTGCCGCGTCGTCGGCGCCGTCTCGATGGACGCGCTCGCGGTCGAGCTCCCCGCCGAGCGCCGGGCGGGGACGGAGGTGACGATCGTCGGGGCCGGCCTCCCGCTCGAGGAGCACGCGCGCGTCGCCGGCACGATCACGTACGAGCTCGCCTGCCGGATCGAGACCGGTCCGGCGCGCGCCCGGCGCGTCGTCGCATGAGCAGGCCGGGGAGGAGCGCCTGGAGCCAGGCCGCCGGCCGGTACCAGCGCGGCACGACGATCTCCCGCCTGCCGGCCGCGAGCGCGTCGAGCGTCCGCTTGGCGACGAGCTCCGGCTCGACGACGAGCAGCTCCCAGGGGAAGCCGATCCGCCCCCGTTGCGGGAAGCCCGGCGTCTCGACGAAGCCGGGGAGCACGTTCAGCACGTGCACGCCGCGCGGGTTGAGCTCGACCGCGACCGAGCGCGAGAAGGCGAGCTGGGCGTGCTTCGAGGCCGAGTACGGCCCGACCGCGAACGTCCCCGCGACCGAGGCGACCGTCACCACCTTCGAGCCCTCGCCGAGCCCGGGCAGGAGCGCGAGCAGCGGCCACACGGAGCCGAGGTAGTTCGTCCGGATCACCGCCTCGATCCGCTCGGGCGGGGTGTCGAGGAAGTCGCCGCGGGCGGCGATGCCCGCGTTGAGGACGAGCACGTCGATTCGCGGGTGGCGCTCGAGGATCCGCGCGGCGACCGCGTCCACGCTCGCGCGGTCGCCGACGTCGCACGGCTCGTGCTCGTCGGCGTCGGGCGAGGGCCGGCGGGAGAGGCCGACCACGTGCCAGCCGCGGGCGCGGAGCTCGCGGCTGAGGGCTGCGCCGATGCCCGACGAGCTGCCGGTGACCACCGCGATCCGCACGGCGCGAGGATAGAGTCGCCGCGTGTTCGAGGGGAAGCGAGGGCTCGTGCTGGGGGTCGCGAACCGCCGCTCGATCGCCTGGGCGATCGCGAAGCGGCTCGCCGACGGCGGCGCCGAGCTCGCCTTCACCTTCCAGGGCGACCGGATCGAGTCGAGCGTCCGCGAGCTCGCCGCGTCGGTCGCGAGCCCGCTCGTCACGCCGTGCGACGTCCGTTCCGACGGCGACCTCGCGCGCGTCTTCGCCGAGGTCGGCGAGGCGTTCGGCGGCCGGCTCGACCTGCTCGTGCACTCGGTCGCGTTCGCGGCCGCCGAGGACCTCGAGGGCCGCTTCACCGACACGCCGCGCGACCGCTTCTGGCTCGCGCTCGACGTGAGCGCGTACTCGCTCGTCGCGTGCGCCCGCGCCGCCGAGCCGCTGATGGAGGCCGCCGGGGGAGGGGCGATCGTGACGATGACCTACCTCGGCGGCGAGCGCGCCGTCCCGCACTACAACGTGATGGGGGTCGCCAAGGCGGCGCTCGACGCGAGCGTCCGCTACCTCGCCTGGGACCTCGGGCGGAAGCGCATCCGCGTGAACGCCGTCTCCGCCGGGCCGGTGCGGACGCTCGCGGCCCGCTCGATCGCAGGGTTCCCGACGATGGAGGCGATCGTCGAGGAGCGCTCGCCGCTCCACCGACCGATCGACGCCGGGGACGTCGCCGCCGCCGCCGCCTACCTGCTCTCCGACGACGCGCGCAACGTCACCGCGACGACGCTCTACGTCGACTCCGGCTACCACGCGATGGGCATGTAGAGCCGGCGCGCCGCCCGGCGGCGGGGCGGTGGGAGCGGGCCGCGGGACGCGCCGGGCGGCGCGTCCCGCGGCGGTGCCCAGACGGGCCGGACTAGGTCCCGAGCGGCGAGATCCACCACTCGACGCTGCTCGGCGTCACGGAGTTCCTGCTCGTGTCCAGGCAGCGCAGGACTGGCTGGTAGCCGGCGGTCGTGACCGTGATCACCCCGGCGAACGCGAACCAGGCCGCCAGGTTCGGCCCGAGCGCGAAGGTCTGCATGAATCCGGACCCGTGGGAACCGTTGACGTCGACAACGCCGCAGGAGCCGCTCGTCGCGGTCGCGAAGGTGCCGACTAGAGCTTCGGCGACGACGAGGTAGCTGCCGGTCGCGTTGAGGGTGGGGGCGGTGCCGCTTGCGTGCGTGAACTGGAAGCCGGCCCCGGGGGGGCCTGGCGGACCCTGCGGACCCTGCGGGCCGGTTGCGCCCTGCGGGCCTTGCGGGCCGGTCGCGCCCTGCGGGCCTTGCGGGCCGGTTGCGCCCTGCGGGCCGGTCGCGCCCTGCGGGCCTTGCGGGCCGGTCGCGCCCTGCGGGCCGGCTGGCCCTCTGGCCGGGACGAGGGTGAGGGTGCGATCGCCGCGGGCGCAGCGGGCGGCGAGGTAGAGACCGCCGTCGCGGTGGCGGACGCACACCGTCACGCGGGTCGTCGCCGCGTGCCGGACGGTCGCGCTCTGCGTGGCGTGTCCGGGGGTGGCCGCGTCGGCGGCGGTGGCGGCCGTCGCGGCTGCGAGCGCCGCGGCGACCCCGGCGAGCAAGGGTCGTCTCATCGCTCTCCTTTCCGAGCTCAGGTGCCAGGAAGACGGCGGCGGATGCTGCCAATCCCCGTCGCTCCTGGCAAGCCTCGGAGGCGTCGGCGCCCGTATCCGCGCGGCGCCGGCGAGGCGGGCCCGCGCCCGCGCGCTGCTCGAAGCGGCGAGGCGGCCGCGCTCGGGAGGGCGCGTCTCCCTAGTAGCTCGGGGCGGCGACGGCCGCCGGCCCCGGGCGCCGGGGCCCGCCCGCTCCCAGGGCGGCCTCGGTCTCCTTCGCGAGCTCCCGGACGACCTCGACCAGGTCGCGGTTCGCGTTCCAGATCCGAAGCTGGCGGTCGGCGCCGTTGCCGCGGGCGAGGATCTCGGCGATCCCCTCGAGCTCGCGCTCGCAGCCGAGCTCGCGGGCGTGCGGGGCGACCTCGCGCAGCGTCCGCCGGACGAGCTGGGCGACCGGGAGGCGGTTGCGCCGGCCGGTCGCGAGGTCCATCACCGGCGCCTCGAGCCCGTACCGCGCGGCGAGCCAGCGGTTCTCGGCGACGAGGACACGGTGGTAGCTCGGGGGGTCGGCCGCCTCCGAGAACATCTTGACGAGTGACTGGAAGAACGCCGCGAGCGCGACCGCGTCCTCGACGCGCGTGACCGCGTCGCAGATCCGCAGCTCGACCGTCCCGAGCCGCGGGTGCGGTCGGAGGTCCCACCAGATGTGCGTGTAGTCGGCGATGCAGCCGGTGCGCTCGAGCTGCCCCACCACCTCGGCGAACTCCTCGTAGTCGCGGAACCGGGGCGGGACGCCGGAGCGCGGAAGCGCGGCGAACACCATCTGTCGCGAGGAGCGGAGCCCGCTCGGCTCGCCGCGCCAGAAGGGCGAGCTCGCCGAGAGCGCGAGCAGCGACGGGATGTGCACGAGGAGCGCGTTGATCACCCGGATGGCGCGGTCGGGGTCGTCGACCGCCGCGTGCACGTGCATGCCGAAGACGAGCTCGCTGCGGGCGATGTACTGGAGCGTCTCGACGAGCGTCCGGTAGCGGTCCTTGGCGGTGATCCGCTGCCGCTCGAACAGGCTGAACGGATGGGTGCCCGCCGAGGCGAACCGGCAGCCCTCCTTGCGCGCGATCTCGGCGACGTAGGAGCGCAGCGTGTGCAGGTGGTCGTGGACCTCCGCCGCCGTCCTGCACACCGGCGTCGTGATCTCGAGCACGGACTGCATCAGCTCGGGGCCGACGCGGGCCTCGAAGGCGCCGTCGTCGGTGACGCGTGCGAGCATCGCGTCGACGTGCTGCACCAGGTCCCACGTCTCCGGGTCGAGCAGCATGTACTCCTCCTCGACCCCGAGCGTGTACGCGGGCCCGCTGCCGAACCGGTGGTCGAGGACGCTGCTCACCGGCCGCCGATCACCGCCTCCGCCTCGATCTCGACGCGCCAGCGCGGGTCGAGCAGCGTCGCCACGATCCCCGTCGTCGCCGGGCGTGCCCTGGCGAACGCCTCCGCGTGCGCCCGGCCCACCTCGTCGATGTCGGAGGCGTCGACGAGGTAGATGCGCGTGCGGACGACGTCGTCGAGGCCCGCGCCCGCCTCGGCGAGGGCGCGGGCGATGATCCCGAGGCAGACGCGCGCCTGGTCGTAGGCGCCCGACGGCGGGTCGGCGTCGCCCGGCATGATCGGCGCCGTCCCCGAGACCCAGACCCGGTCGCCGACCCGGACGGCGCGCGAGTAGCCGACGCGCTCCTCGAACGCGGCGCCGGAGGAGACGAGCTGCCGGTCCACCACCGGTAGTGTCGAGCACGTGCGTGCGCTCCGGCAAGTCGGCGGGTGGCCGTGCGCGCACGTCGCGGTACGGGTCGAGGGGAGGGTGCAGGCGACGTGCGGCGACGCCGGGCGGGTCTTTCCGTGGGCCTCCGTGACGAAGCTCGCTACCGCGGTCTGCGTCCTCGTCGCCTGCGAGGAGGGGATCGTCGCGCTCGACGAGCCCGCCGGCCCGCCCGGGTCGACGCTCCGGCACCTGCTCGCCCACGCCTCCGGCCTCGCGTTCGACGGCCCGGCGCCGCTCGCGGCGCCCGGGACGCGGCGCATCTACTCGAACACCGGCTTCGAGGTCGCGGCCGCGCTCGTCGCCGAGCGCGCCGAGATGCCATTCGCCGCCTACTTCGAGCACGTCTGGGGGTTCCCGCTCGCCGGCTCGCCGGCCCACGGGGTCGAGGCGACGCTCGCCGAGCTCTCGCTCCTCGCGCGCGAGCTGCTCGAGCCGACGCGGATCTCGCCCGCCATGCTCGAGGAGGCGACGCGCGTGCAGTTCCCGGGCCTCGGCGGCGTGCTGCCCGGCTTCGGCCGCTACGAGCCGAACGACTTCGGGCTCGGGCTCGAGCTCCGCGACGCCAAGCGCCCGCACTGGACCGGGTCGCGCAACTCGCCGCGGACGTTCGGCCACTTCGGCCGCAGCGGCGCGTTCCTCTGGGTCGATCCGGACGCGGGCCTCGCCCTTGCCTGCCTCGCCGACCTCGACTTCGGCGACTGGGCGAAGGACGCCTGGCCGCGGCTCGCAGACGCGGTGCTCAGCGAGGCGGGGTGATGCGGTAGACGGCGTCGGAGCCGTCGCCGCCGAAGACGTAGATCGCGCGGCCGATCGCCACGGCGGCCGCGTTCGCGAGCGGCGACGGCAGCCTCCCGGCGACCGACACCGCCCCGCTTCGGTCGATGCGGAGGACGTCGGCGCTCCCGTCGCCGCCGATCAGGTAGAGGGCGCCGCCGAGCGCGACGAGCGGCGCGTGCGCGACCGGCGCGGGCAGCGTCGCCACCTGCCGCACGGCGCGGGTGCGGGGGTCGAAGGCGTAGACCGCGGCGCTCGGGCCGGACGGCGTCACCCCGCCCGCGACGTAGAGCACGCCGCCGAGCGCGGCGACCCCCGCGTAGCGCAGGCCGACCGGGAGCCGCGCCGCGAGCGTCGGCGTCCCGCCGCGGAAGGCGAGGATCCCGGTCGCGTACGCCGCCCCCGTGTAGCCGCCCGCGATGTAGGCCGTGTGGCCGACCACGGCCGCGCCGAGGTCGGAGAGCGGCTCGCCGAGGGAGCCCGTCCGCACGGCCCGCCCGCCCGCCGAGACGCGCACGATCGCGTCGCTCGAGCTCGCCTGGCCTCCGCCGAGCAGGTACACCCGCCCGCCGAGCCGGACGGCGGCGTCGTCGTGGGTCGGCGCCGGCAGCCGCCCGACGCGAACGAGCCGGGCGGGCGGGCCGGCGAGGATCTGCGCCGAGGAGGTCCCGCCGACGAGCCCGCCGAGGACGAGCACCCGCCCGCCGGGCAGCGCCGCGACCGCGAGCCGGGAGGCGGCGACCGGCAGGCGCCCCACCCGCTCGACGCGGGCGCCGGCGGCGGTGACCGTCCGCGCCGGGCCGCCGACCTGGGGGGCGGGCAGCAGGTCGATCCCGTCCGGCTTCGACAGGTACCCGGGCGCCGACGAGGCGATCCCGGTGTGGCCGTACTGCCAGACGATCCGCTTCGTCCTCGGATCGATCACGATCACGCGGTCGCCGTAGTCGTCGTTCGCCGCGATCATCCCGTTCGGCCAGCGGACGGCGAGCGACGGCTTGTCGAGCAGGTTCGGCCCGGAGGGGTCGCCGAACGACCAGGTGACCCGGCCCGACCGCGTCAGCTCGACGATCTTCCCCGGGTAGGTGAACGAGCAGACGAGGATCCGCCCGTTCGGGAGGAGCTGCGCGTCGGACGGGTAGGCGACGGGGGAGCGCACCGACCAGACGAGCCTCCCAGCCGCGTCGAGCCGGTCGATCCAGCCGCCGATCTCGGTCACGAGCAGCCCGCCGTCGGGCAGCGGCGTGTCCCCGTTCGGGCTCGAGAAGCCGTTCGGCGGGTCGTGCGCGCAGCTCCCGCCGAGGACGCGCTCGACCCGGCCGGCGGGCGAGAGCCGGACGATGCGGCAGTTGCGGATGTCGGCGACCGTGGTCGATCCGTCCGGCAGCCGGTAGGCGTCGTCCGGCGTGTTCAGGTAGCCCGGCGCCGAGCCGGGGACCTGCGCGTGGCCGTAGCGCCAGATCGGCCGCGGGCGGCGGAGCGACACCTCCGTCAGCGTGTCGTTGAACTCCTCGTTCGTGATGATCGAGCGCCAGCCGGGGGTGAAGAAGGCGTCGTCGGGGCCGCGGAGCCCGTCGTAGCGCCAGACCACGCGCTTGTCCGGCGACACGATCAGGATGCGGTCGTTGTTGCGGTCGGCGATCAGGACGTAGCCGGGCACCGGGCCGCGCGGCACGGGCGGCAGGCCGAGCGCGACCTGGGCCGGGCTGCGGGCGGGGAGGAGCGCGGCCGCGATCGCGGCGGCCGCAGCGGCGGCGAGGCTCACGCGCCGATCCTCACGCCGGCGGATGAGCCCGGGATGAGAAGCTCCCCGGGTGGGAATCCTCGACGGCTGGAAGCTCTGCCCGCGCTGCGGGCAGACGCTCGAGCGGCGCGACGGCGGCCACCGGCGCTGCCCCGCCTGCGGCTCCGAGTACTGGGCGAACTCGGCCCCCGCCGTTCAGGGTCTGCTCGCGCGCGACGGCCGCCTCCTGCTCGCGCGCCGCCGCCGCGAGCCGCGGCGCGGGTGCTGGGACATCCCCGGCGGGTTCCTCGAGGAGGGCGAGGATCCGGTCGCCGGCCTCAGGCGCGAGTTCCGCGAGGAGACGGGGATCGACGTCGAGCCGGTCGAGCTCCTCCGCGTCGACGTCGACCCGTACACGACCTACTCGGTGCTCGGGATCACGTGGGTCGTGCGGGGCGACGGCGAGCCTCGTCCGGCCGACGACGTCGAGGAGCTCCGGTTCTTCGCCCCGGAGGAGCTGCCGCGGGAGATGGCCTTCCCGAGCCAGAACGAGGTCGTGCGGGCCTGGGCGGCGCGCGCACGGGCCGCGTCGGGCTAGGCGCCGGCGGCCGGGCGGATGGGCCGAACGGCTCATGCGGCGCGCGCGCGCCGCCGCGATCATCCCGGCATGGACGAGCGCGGCACCCTCCACCGGATCGAGGACGACCTCGCCGACGGCTGGGTCGAGGAGTGGGCGGGTGCCGGCGTCGAGGCGCTCCAGGACTACCTGGCGAAGCACCTGGCCTTCCTCGTCTACCTCGAGCAGACCGCGTCCTCCTAGCCTGGCCCGGCGGTCAGGCCCGCGCGCGCCGGCGTCCGGGGCGCGTCACGGCGTCCCGTCGACGAGGCCGAGCTGCCGCTCGAGCACGCCCTTCGGCATCGCGCCGACCGCGGACGCCTTCGGCTCGCCGCCCTCGAACAGGATCATCGTCGGGATCGACGCCACGCCGTAGCGTGCCGCGAGCCCCTGCTCGCGGTCGATGTCGACCTTCACGAGCTTCACCGCGTGCTCGTCGGCGATCCGGTCGAGCACCGGCGCGACGGCGTGGCACGGCCCGCACCACTCCGCCCAGAAGTCGACGAGCACCTTGCCCTCGCTCCGGAGGACCTCGGCCTCGAAGGTGGATTCGGTTGCCTCTGTCGCCATACCCCTCCTAACGCTCGCGGGACGGCGCTTGTTCCGTCCCTCCCTCTCGCTCCGTCGTGCCGGCGCCCCCCGGCACCGGACTAGGCTGAAACCAGTGTTCGACCCGCTGCCCCCGGTGCCCGACTCGAATGCCCTGGAGCTCGAGGTGCTCGAGCGCTGGGAACGCGAGGGGACGTTCCAGAAGCTGCGAGATCGTAACCGCGGTGGCCCCCGGTGGTCGTTCATCGACGGCCCGGTGACCGCGAACAAGTCGCTCGCGGTGCACACGGCCTGGGGGAGGACGCTGAAGGACGTCTTCCAGCGCTACAAGGCGCTGCGCGGCTTCGACCAGCGCTACCAGAACGGGTTCGACTGCCAGGGGCTCTGGATCGAGGTCGGCGTCGAGCGGCAGCTCGGGCTCAACTCGAAGCGCGAGATCGAGGAGTTCGGCCTCGAGGAGTTCGCGCGGCGCTGCCGGGAGGTGGTCGTCCGCTCGGCGAAGGAGCTGACCCGCGGCTCGAAGCGCCTCGGCCAGTGGATGGACTGGGGCAACGACTACTACACGTTCAGCGACACGAACATCGAGTACATCTGGCGCTTCCTGAAGATCGTGCACGAGCGCGGCTGGCTCTACGTCGGCCACCGCTCGACCGAGTGGTGCCCGCGTTGCGGCACGTCGCTCTCGCAACACGAGCTGACCCAGTCGGGCGTGTACCAGGAGAAGGCCGACCCGTCGCTCTACGTCCGCCTGCCGCTCCTCGACCGTCCCGGCGAGGCCGTCGTCGTCTGGACGACGACGCCGTGGACGCTGCCGGCGAACGTGGCGGCGGCGGTGAAGCCCGACGCCGAGTACGGGCTGCGCGAGAACGGCGAGTGGGTCGCGGTCGCCCGCTACCCCGACGAGCGCTTCGTGCGCCGCGTGCGCGGCTCGGAGCTCGTCGGGCTGCGCTACCGGGGCCCGTTCGACGACCTCGGGCCGGGCGCGTCGGTCGAGCACCGCATCGTCCCGTGGGACGAGGTCTCGCTCGAGGAGGGGACCGGGATCGTCCACGTCGCCACCGGCTGCGGCGGCGAGGACTTCGAGCTCGGCCGCGAGCTCGGCCTGCCGGTGCTGGCCCCGGTCGACGAGGCCGGCCGGTTCTACGACGAGTACGGCTGGCTGCACGGGCTCTCGACGGTCGAGGCCGCCGACCAGATCGTCGGCCGGCTCGCCGAGACCGGCTTCCTCGTCGAGGCCGGCGTCTACGAGCATCGCTACCCGCACTGCTGGCGCTGCGACACGCCGCTCATCTGGCGCATCTCCGACGACTGGTTCATCGCCGTCGACGAGCTGCGGCCGAAGCTCCTCGAGGCGAACGAGACCGTCGAGTGGGTGCCTGCGTACATGGGCAAGCGGATGGAGGACTGGCTGCGGAACATGGGCGACTGGAACATCTCCCGCCGCCGCTACTACGGGCTGCCGCTGCCGTTCTACCCGTGCGCCTGCGGGCACCTGACCGTGATCGGGTCGAAGGACGAGCTGCGCGAGCGCGCCCTCGAGGGCTTCGAGCAGCTCGAGGAGCTGCGGCGCCCGTGGATCGACCGGGTGCCGATCGCGTGCGAGCGGTGCGGCGGCCGCGTCGAGCGCGTGCCCGAGGTCGGCGACGTGTGGCTCGACGCCGGCATCGTCCCGTTCTCGACGCTCGGCTGGGGGAACCCCGAGTGGAAGCCGGGCGGGTACGCGACGGGCGCGTCCCGCGGGCTCTCCCGGGCCGACCTCCCGGACCACGCGTACTGGGAGAAGTGGTTCCCGGCCGACTGGGTCTCGGAGATGCGCGAGCAGATCCGCCTCTGGTTCTACTCGCAGCTCTTCATGTCCGTCGCCCTCGTCGGGCGTGCCCCCTTCAAGCGCGTGCTCGGCTACGAGAAGATGCTGGACGAGCACGGCCGGGAGATGCACGGCTCGTGGGGGAACGTGATCGACGCGGAGGATGCGTTCGCGCGCATGGGCGCGGACGTGATGCGGTGGCAGTTCTGCGCGCAGCCGCCGGACCGCGACCTCTGGTTCGGCTTCGGCCCGGCGCACGAGATCAAGCGCAAGCTCTTGACCCTCTGGAACTCGATCAACGTGCTCGTCCTGTACGCGAACCCGGCCGGGTGGGAGCCGGAGCTCGGCGACCTCGACGGCGGGCCGGCCGTCGAGGCGCCCCTCGACCGCTGGCTCGTCGCGCGCACCCACGCGCTCGTCCGCGACGCGACCGAGGCGTACGAGGCGACGCTGACCGTCGACGTCATTCGCGCGTTCGAGGCGTTCGTCGACGACCTCTCGAACTGGTACATCCGCCGCTCGCGGCCGCGCTTCTGGCACGAGGACGGCGCGGCGTTCCGCACGCTCTGGTACGCGCTCGTGCAGGCGCTGCGCGTCGTCTCGCCGGTGATGCCGTTCCTCGCCGAGCACGTGTGGGCGAACCTCGTGCGCGGCGGGGAGCCGTCGGTCTTCCTCGCGGGCTGGCCGGAGGTCGAGGAGCCGGACGGGGCGCTGCTCGCCGAGATCGGCGAGGTGCGCCGCGTGGTCGAGCTCGGCCGCCAGGCGCGCTCCTCGGCCGGCCTGAAGCTCCGCCAGCCGCTGCGGCGGATGATCGTCGCCGGCTCGTCGCTCGCCGCGTACGCGGACGAGATCGGCGACGAGCTGCGCGTGAAGGAGGTCGTCTTCGGCGAGGTCGAGGCGTCGGAGCTGCGCGTCAAGCCGAACCTGCCCCGGCTCGGGCCGAAGCTCGGACCCGCGCTGCCCGCGGTCCGGGCGGCGCTCGCCGAGGGGCGCTTCGAGCGGCTCGAGGGCGGGCGCTTCGCGGTCGACGGCCACGTGCTCGAGCCGGACGAGGTGCTCGTCGAGCGGATCGCGCTGGAGGGCTGGGCGGTGTCGTCGGACGGGGTCGTCACCGTCGCGCTCGACACGCGCCTGGACGAGGAGCTCGTCCTCGAGGCGCGGCTGAACGACCTGATCCGCGACGTCCAGGTGCGGCGCAAGGAGTCGGGTCTCGAGATCACCGACCGGATCCGGCTGTGGATCCCCGAGGAGGAGCTCCTGCCGTTCGCGGACCGGATCGCCGAGGAGACGCTCGCGGTCGCGGTCGAGGCCGGCCCCGCCCTCCGCCTCGAGAAGGCCTGACGCGCGGCGATGCGGCCCGGGCCGGGGCCGGGACCCGGGTCGTCCGCGTCGCGCCGGACGACGGCTTCGGGCCCGACCCCGGTTGCGCAGCGCCGAGACCCCGTCAGCTCGGCGCCGGCCCCTCGACCATCGTCAGCGCCGAGGCCGGTGGAGGCGCGAAGCGCACGAACGTTCCCGGCTTGGAGCCCTGCTTGCCGAAGCCGATCCCGAGCTTCTCGAGCTCCGCCACGTGCTGGGCCGTCGTCTTCAGCGCGTAGCTCTCGAACGCCCGGTTGTTGGGGAGCTTGCCCTGGGCGAGGCGGGCGAGAGCACGGTGCTCGGCCTCGGTGCCGAGGATCTCCCCGGCGTAGCGGGCGAGGTCGTGCTTGCCGGCCTTCGAGAAGACGGTGATGCCGACCAGGTAGGCGTTGACGAACACCGTCTCGGCCGCCTCGATCGTCGGGAAGACGCCGGCCGGCTCGAGCGCCGCCGCCGGAGCCCAGAACTTCGTCGTCAGCGGCTTCGCTCCGAGGCTGCGGAGCGTCTTGTAGTGGTCGTACTCGGCCGCGTTCGCCGCCTTCAGCACGGGCAGGAACTGCTTCACCGGGTCCTTGTCGCCCAGCTCGGTGATGACGCCGGTCAGGTAGGTGACTGCGAGCGCCTCGGCGGTGACGGCGGTCGTCACGACCGACGCCACCGAGTCTGCGGACGCCATCCCGAACGCGCTCTCGGCGATCGCGCCGAGGCTTCCCGCGGCCAGCACGCCGAGCGCGGCCCGCTTCAGGAGCGCGCTCCGCGTGTGACACGGCACTCCCACGTCGTCGAGCACGTTCTCGATCGTCTGAACGTCTTCCGAGCTCAGCGCAGCCTGCTTCCGCTCGATCACCGGAACCCCCTTGTCGGTGTCTGCGTGTGCGAGCCGGATTCGCCCGGCGGGCCCGACCGGTTCGGTCCCGCCGAGCGCGTGCGCGACGGCGACCTCGCCGGCCGCGTCCGCCGCGGTCAGCGCTGGGCGTCGGCGAGGGCGAGCTCGCGGCGGAGCTCGACCGGGAGGCGGAACTCGATGTCCTCCTCGACGAACCGGTGCGGCTCGATGTCGGTCACGCCGCGCTCGCGGAACCACTCGCAGACGCGCTGGACGAGCTTCTCGGGCGCCGATGCCCCCGAGGTGATCCCAACCACGGCGACCCCGTCGAGCCAGCGCTCGTCGATCTCGGTCTCGTCGTCGATCAGGTGGGAGGGGACGCCGGCCGCGTGCGCGGTCTCGACGAGCCGGTTCGAGTTCGAGGAGTTCTTCGACCCGATCACGAGCAGCAGGTCGATCTCGGGCAGCAGCTCCTTCACCGCCCACTGCCGGTTCGAGGTCGCGTAGCAGATGTCTTCGCGCTGCGGCGCGCGAATTGCCGGGAAGCGCCGGCGAAGCGCGGCGATCACCTCCGCGGTCTCGTCCACGGACAGGGTCGTCTGCGTCACGTAGGCGAGCTTCGTCCCCTCCGGGAACGAGAGCCGCTCGACGTCCTCGACCGACTCGACGAGCGCGATCCGGCCGGGGATCTCGCCCATCGTCCCGACCACCTCCTCGTGGCCGGCGTGGCCGATCAGGATCACGAAGTAGCCGTCACTCGCGTACCGCCGCGCCTGGACGTGCACCTTGGTGACGAGCGGGCAGGTGGCGTCGATCGTGCGCAGCCGGCGGCGCTCCGCGTTCTCGTGGACCGAGGGCGCGACCCCGTGGGCGGACAGCACCATCGTCATGCCCTCGGGCACCTCGCGCTCGTCGTCGACGAAGATCGCCCCGCGGGCCTCCAGCTCGCGCACCACGTGGAGGTTGTGGACGATCTGCTTGCGGACGTAGACGGGGGTCCCGTACAGCTCGAGCGCCCGCTCGACCGTCTCGACCGCTCGCTCGACGCCGGCGCAGTACCCGCGCGGCGAGGCGAGGAGGACCTTCTCGACCACCCGGTCAGCGTACCTCCGGGCGGCCGCGCCCAGGGCGGCGGTCGGCCCTCGAGCGAGACGGCCCGCCGCTCGGGGGGTCGGCGCGGCGGGCCGTCTCGGCGCTCACCGCAGCGAAAGCGCCAGCGGTTCGCATCGCCCAGTGCAGCCGGGACCCTAGCGGGGGCGGGGCGGCGCTGCCAATGGGGCGCCGGACCCATCGCCTCCGCGGCGGGAGGCGCAGGCGGGCCGGTGACCGCCCCCGGGCGGCGGGCGGCGTAGCATTCCCGGCTGGCCCAGGTGAGCACCGGAACCGCGTCGGTCGTCTCGAGCGGCGGACCGCTCGTCCTCGCGGGCTGCCACCTCGCCGTTGCCGCCGCGCTCGTCCCGGGCCGCTTGTGGGGTCGGGCGAAGGCGCGGTGGCTCGAGCGCGAGGACGCGCTCCTGCGGGCGGCCGAGGCCGTCGCCGGCGAGCTCGAGCGCGAGCGGCTGCTGCAGCGGGTCGTCGAGCAGGCGGCGGCGCTCCTCCGCGCCGAGGCGGCCGACTGCTACCTGCTCGACCGTGCCCGGGGCGTGCTCCGCTGCGCCGCCGTGCACGGGCTCGACCCGGCGCTCGTCGGGCGCGCGGTCGAGGCGGCCGCCGGCGCGGCCGGCGCGGCCGTCGAGCGCGGGCGGCCGGTGCCGGCCGCGGCCTACGCGGAGGTCGCCGGCCGGGTGCCGCACGCGGCCTACCGCGGCTTCCGCCGGGCGCTCGTCGCGCCGCTCGCCTGGGGCGGCGAGGTGCGCGGGGTGCTCGCCGCCGGGACGCGCGACGCCGGCCGGTCCTTCGACCGGGCCGACCTCGAGCTGCTCGAGGCGTTCGCCGGTGTGGCCGCGCTCGCGCTGCGGAACGCCGAGCTCCTCGCCGAGCGGACGCGGCAGGCGCGCGCGGCGCGGGCCTTCGCCCAGGTCAGCGCCCTCCTCGCCGAGCCGCTCTCGCCGGAGGAGACCTTCGCCGCGGCGGCGCGCGCGGCCGCGGGCGCGCTCGCCGGCGACTTCGCCGCCGTCGTCGGGGAGGGAGCCGCCGGCCCGGGCGTCCTCGGCGGGTACGCGCTTCCGCCTGCGGTGCGGGAGCTCGGCCCGCCGCGCGCCCTCGTGGAGGCGCTCGTCGCCAGTCCGGTCGTCGCCGTCCGCCGCGCGCGCGACGACGGGCGTCTCGACCCGGTGTGGCGGCGGGGGCCGTTCGCGTCGCTCCTCGCGATCCGCGTCGAGGAGGGCCGCTCCGCCGTCGTCGTCTTCTTCCGCGCCGAGCGCGCCTTCGGGGCCGAGGAGCTCGAGCTCGCGCGCCACGTCGCCCGCGCGACCAGCGCGGCGCTCGAGCGGAGCCGCGCGTTCGAGTCCGAGCGCGCCGCGCGGTCGCTGTCGCAGCGCCTCGCCGCCGCGGCCGGCGCGCTCGCGGCCGCGCGCGACCCGACCGCGGTCCTCGACGCGGCCGCCGAGCAGGCCCGTCTGCTCGTCGGCGCCGACACCGCCTCGGTCGCGACGCTCGCGCGCGGCGAGCTCGTGGTCGGCGCCGCCGCGGGCGCGGGCGGCGACGCGCTCGTCGGCGCGCGGTGCCCGCCGACCGGGTCGGCGGCCGGCGACGTCGTCCAGCTTCGCGCCCCGGTCGTCCTCGAGGACGCCGGAGACGACCGGCCGGCCGAGCCGGACCCGGTGCTCGCGGCCGGGCAGCGCGCCTACGTCGGGGTGCCGCTCGCCGCGCCGGGGGGAGAGCCCCACGGCGTGCTCGCCGTGTCCTGCGCCGCCCCGCGGCGGTGGCGGGAGGAGGAGGTCGAGGCGCTCGCCGCCCTCGCGGCGCACGCCTCCGTCGCGCTCGCCGGCGCCGAGCTCTACCAGCGGCTCGCGCTCGAGCACGAGCAGAACGCGGCGATCCTGTCGAACGTCGCCGACGGGATCGTCGCCGTCGGCCGCGACGGGCGCGTCGTCGTCTGGAACGCCGCGGCGGAGCGGATCACCGGCGTGCCGGCGACCGAGGCGCTCGGGCACCCGCCGTCGGAGGTCCTCCGGCGCGAGCTCGAGTCCGAGCGCGGCGGCGCCAACCGGCTCGTGGCGATCGCCCGCGGGGGCGAGGAGGTGTGGCTGTCGCTCTCGGAGACGGTGATGCGCGACCCGGCCGGGGCAGTCGCCGGGCGTATCTTCGCGTTCCGCGACATCTCCGCCGAGCGGATCGTCGACCGGATGAAGTCCGACTTCGTGTCGACCGTCTCGCAGGAGCTGCGCCGGCCGCTGACGTCGATCTACGGCTTCGCCGCCACGCTGCTGCGCCGAGACATCGGCTTCAGCGCGGAGGAGCGCGAGACCTTCCTCGGGTACATCGCCTCGGAGTCGGAGCGGCTGACCGAGATCGTCGACGCGCTGCTCGACGTCGCGCGGCTCGAGAGCGGCACGCTCGAGCTCGAGCTCGTTCCCACCGACGTCGGCGAGGTGCTGCGCGAGGCGGCGTCGGACGAGGGCGCGCCGGCGCTCGCGAACGGGCACCGGTTCGCCGTGGAGATCGAAGACGACGTTCCGCCCGTGCGCGCCGACCCGGCGAAGCTGCGGCAGGTGGTCGGCCGGCTCGTCGAGAACGCGGTCAAGTTCTCGCCTGCGGGATCGCTCGTCCGGCTCGAGGCGCGCGCGCGGCCGGATGCGGTCGAGATCACGGTCGCCGACGAGGGGAGCGGGATCCCGGAGGCGCAGCTCGAGCGGATCTTCGCCAAGTTCTGGCGCGGCTCCGACACCGCGCCGGGAACCGGGCTCGGGCTCTTCATCGCGCAGGGGCTCGTGTCCGCGATGGGCGGGACGATCCGGGTCGCCTCGGCGGAGGGGGCGGGCTCGAGGTTCACGTTCGCGCTGCCGGTGGCAGACGGGAGCCGACGCTCGTGACCAGGGCGGAGCGGGAGGAGACGACCGTGCTCGTGATCGACGACGAGCCGCCGATCAGGCTCCTCTGCCGCGTCAACCTGGAGGCGGAGGGGATGCAGGTGCTCGAGGCCGCCGACGGGACGGCGGGGCTCGGCGCCGCCCGCAGCGCGATCCCCGACGTGATCCTGCTCGACGTGATGATGCCGGGCCTCGACGGCTGGCAGGTGGCCGAGGAGCTGCTCGGCGACGAGCGGACGAAGGCGATCCCGATCGTGTTCCTGACCGCGCGGGCGGAGCTGCGCGGCCGCGCCCGCGACCTCGACGCCGCGGGGATCGGATGCCTGACGAAGCCGTTCGACCCGCTCGAGCTCGCCCCGCTCGTCCGCGGGCTGCTCGACCGCGCCGCGCGCGGCGAGCACGGCGCGCTTCGGCGCGAGAAGCTCGCGGAGCTCAGGGGCTGGCTCGGCTCGTGAGCTCCGGCGCCGCTCAGCGCGCCGTCTGCGCGAGCACGATCGCCGCGAGCACGACCGCCGCCCCCGCGAGCTCCGTCGCCCCGAGTGACTCGGAGAGCCAGGCCCAGGCGACGACGCTCGCGACCACCGGCTCGAGCATCGCGACGATCCCGACCCGCGTCGCCGGCAGGTGCCGCAGCGCGCTCGCGAGCAGGAGGAAGGGCGCGATCGTCCCGGCGACGATCATCCACGCCATCAGGCTCCACACCGGCGCGTGGTGGTGGCCGAGGCGCCCGAGCAGGGAGACGTCGGCGCCGGCGCGGCCGGCTGGGAAGCTCCACCACGGCGCGAGCGCGGAGAAGAAGAGCGCCGCGAACGCGAAGCCGAACGCGAGGAGCGACACCGCATCGCGGCCGCCGGCCGGCGCCCGGGCCGGGCGCCGGCGGGCGCCGCGGCCGACGGCGTGCTCGGCGAGCAGGAGGTAGACCGCGTAGGTCAGGGCGGCCGCGAGCGCGAAGGCGACGCCGCCGGTCGAGATCCTGCCGCCGCGCCGTACGTCGACGATCAGGGCGAGGCCGGCGAGCGCGAGCGCGAGCGCGACCCAGACCCGCCGGCGCACGTGCTCGTGGAGGACGAAGCGCGCCCAGAGCGCGACGAGGAGCGGCGCGAGGTACTGGATCAGGAGAGCGATCCCGATCGCGAGCCGGTGGATCGCGAGGAAGTAGAACCACTGGACGAAGGCGAGCCCCCCGATCCCGAAGGCCGCGAGGAACGGCAGCTCGCGCCGGCCGGCGCGCAGGCGGCGCGGCTCGGTGGCGACGAGCACGGCGACGAGGCCGACGAGCGCGCCGGTCGTGCGCACCTGCGAGAGGCGCAGGGACGAGATCCCGGAGGCGAGGATCACCTTCGAGACCGTCCCGTTGACGCCCCAGAGCGTGGCCGCCGCCGCGGCCATCGCGTACCCGAGGCGCGGGCGCCGGTCCGACGCCGGCTCGACCGGGAGGGGGCTCTCGCTCACGACGCGTACACTTGCTCGGGCCGCGGGGCGTAGCTCAGCCTGGAAGAGCACCGCGTTTGGGACGCGGAAGTCGCCAGTTCGAATCTGGCCGCCCCGACTAGCCGAGCACCCAATCGCCCCGCCGCAGGATGGGCGTCTCGCGACCGTCCGCCCCGACTCCCCAGACGTCCACCTCGCGCGAGCCGATCATGACGTCGGTGTGGACCGAGGAGTGGTTGACGCCCCGGGCCGCCCGTGCCGGCGGGTCGAGGTCGGACGCTCCCGGGACGGCCTTCAGGATCGCCATCCCGAGCGCGACGTGCGAGGACGCGTTCTCGTCGAGCAGCGTCTCGTAGAAGACGAGGCCCGTCCTGCCGACCCGCGAGCCGGCGTCGACGAGCGCGACCTCGCCGAGGCGCGACGCTCCCTCGTCGCTTGCGAGGTGCGCCCGCACGAGCTCCTCGCCCTCGTCGGCGCGGACGCCGGTGGCGCGGCCGCGCTCGAACCGCACCTCGAGCCCGCGCACGATCGTGCCCTGGACCTGGACCGGCGAGGTCGCCCGGACGGTGCCGTCGACGCGGCGGGCGTCGGGCGTCGTGAAGACCTCCTCGGTCGGCATGTTCGGCAGGAACTCGATCCCGTTCGCCTCCTCGCGCGCGGCGAGCCAGGTCGCGTCCGGGTGCAGGCCGATCGTCAGGTCGGTGCCGGGGCCGCGGTAGCGCAGCGCGTCGAAGCGGCGCTCGTTGAGCCGCGCGGCCCGCTCGCGGAGCGTCGCGACGTGGTCGCGCCACGCCGCCACCGGGTCCGGCTCGTCGAGCCGGACGGCCGTGGCGACGGCGTCCCAGAGCCGCTCGAGGTCGGGCTCGCCGAAGACGGTCCGCGCCCAGCCGTCGTTCGGGTAGGCGACGATCGACCAGTTGCAGAGCCCGTCGGTGAGCCGCAGGCTCGCCTCGGCGACCTCCCGCATGCGCGCGCGGGCGACGCGCGCGCCGTCCAGGTCGGCGAACGCCTGTGGGTCCGGGTTGCCGGCGACGCCGAGGAGCGCCCCGCCGGTCTCGCCGAGCTCGACCAGCCGCTGCACGAGCCACGGCGGCGACCAGCCGAGCCCCTCCTCGCCGGCGAGCTCGATGTGGACGCGGCGGAGGCGCTGGTCGGTGTAGAGGACGTCGACGAAGCGCGCGCCGGCGGCGTACGCCTCGCGCGCGACCGCGCGGACGAAGGGGGCGTGCTCGAGCATCGCGTTCACCGCCAGCACCTGGCCCGGCTGGAGGTTGAGCCCGAGGCGGACCGTCAGGCGCGCGTACTCGGCGAGCCGGTTCGATGACGCCCTCACCCGCAGGAATCTAGACTGAGGCCGTGGGTCGCGTGGCTTTCCTGGTCGGGGCGGCCGTCGCGTTGCTCGCCGCAGGCTGCGGGGGCGGCTCCTCGACCTACTCGCTCGGCAAGACGCGGGCGTGCCTGCAGGCGCGCGGGGCGACGATCGCGCACCCGAGCGCCTCCGACCTCGTCGCGACGACCGCGCTCGGCGGCTCGCTCAAGGCGGAGCTCGGCGACAACTTCGTCACGCTCGCCTTCGGGACGACGGTCGCGAACGCCGAGCAGCTCGTCTCCGCCTACGAGCACTTCGCCTTCCCGAACGTGCAGAGCGGCCTCCCGGACGTCCTGCGCCGCGTCGGGAACGTCGTCATGCTCTGGCACGAGCACCCCCAGGACGCCGACCTCGCGCTCGTCACCGGCTGCCTGAAGTAGCCCCCGCTACCCTTCCCGCTGCGCGGGTGTAGCTCAGTGGTAGAGCCCTAGCCTTCCAAGCTAGTTACGCGGGTTCGATTCCCGCCACCCGCTTCGCGCGGCTCGGGGCCCCGGCGCGGCCGGATGTCCGCGGCCGGGCCGGCGAGGGGTGGCGGAGGGCCGGGATGCGCTCGGGGGGTTGCATGCGTCCGGCGGGCGACCGATGCTTGGAGGATGGCGAAGCGCCTCCTCGTCCCGGCTTTTGCCCTCCTCCTCCTCGCCGCTCCGGCCGCGCTCGCGCGCCGGGCGGGTCCGCGTGTCGGCACCGACCTGAAGGCGCTCGACGCGAGCGTGCTCGCCGGGCTGAACGCGATCCGGGCGGCGCACGGCCTCGTCCCGCTTCGGGAGGATCCGGCGCTCGCGGCCGCCGCGTACGCGCACAGCGCGCAGATGGTCGCCGACGGCTACTTCGCGCACGCCTCGCTCGACGGCGCGCCCTTCTGGACGCGCCTGAGCGCCTACGCCCGCGGCGCCCCGCGGGGAGCCTGGTCGGCGGGCGAGAACCTGCTCTGGGCCTCGCCCGGGGTCGACGCCGCCGGCGCCCTCCGGCTCTGGATGGCGAGCCCCGGGCACCGGGCGAACATCCTCGCCCCGCGCTGGCGCGAGGTCGGGGTGGCCGCGATCCACGCCGGCGCCGCGCCCGGGACGTACGGCGGCCGCCCCGTCACCGTGATCACGGTCGACTTCGGCGCCCGCTAGACCCGCTAGAGAGCTGGCCGCGGCGGGCCCGTCGCCGCGATGCGCGCCGGGCAGGATTCGAACCTGCGACCCGCGGCTTAGAAGGCCGCCGCTCTTCCGCTGAGCTACCGGCGCGTGCGCTGCAGGGTACTAGCCCGGCCCGCGGGCGAAGGCACACCGCGCCGAGCAGCCCGCCGGCGCGGACGCGGCGGTCCGGGAGCGGCGAAGCAGGGGGACGGACGCGGAGCCCGCCGTCGCCGGGGCCGGGCTCCCGGCCGTCGCTCCGACGAAGTGGCCCCGGGAGGAGTCGAACCTCCGCACGCAGCTTCGAAGGCTGCCGCTCTGTCCGCTGAGCTACGGGGCCCCGGCGACCGCGCCTGATGGGTGGCGGATGGGACTCGAACCCACGACCACCGGGACCACAACCCGGGGCTCTACCAGCTGAGCTACCGCCACCTCGCAGCGGCCATCGTAGCCGCGGGGTACGGCGGGCGGTCCGCGGACGGCCGCGCCCGCCCGAGCCGGGCGGCCGCTGCCGGGATGTGGTTTCCCCGGCCTTCGTCGGCGGCTTTCTGCCGATGCGATCGGACGGGCGGCTCGTCGAAACTCCGTGCGCCCCGACGACGTGCACCCCGACGAGAGGAGGAGACGATGAGCTCGATCGCACTTCCGACGAGGGCCGCCCGGCGCGAGGTCGCGGCGCCCGCGCCCGTCCTCGAGGAGCACCGGTGGCTCTCGCTCCTGCTACCGACCTTCGGCGCGGGGGCCTTGTTCTTCGCGCTCGCGATCGCCACGCACGCCGAGTGGCTCCTCGGGCCCGCGCTCGTGCTCGGGCCGATCGCGATGATGTTCGCCTTCATCTACCTCTGCATCAGCTCCGACTCGAACGGCGAGACGGCGTCGCCGCCTCACGTCCAGCGGACGTTCTCGGCGATCGAGCGGAAGAGCTTCGCCTCGGCGAGGTAGCGCGCGTCGATCTGGAAGCTGAAGACGTAGAGCTTCCCGGCGTGGATCGTGAGGTACATCTCGATCCCGCGCGTGACCTGGCCGGCCGGGATCGTCGCCTCGAACGTCTCCGCCGGGCCGATCGGCAGCTTGATCGGCAGGGGAACGGCGACCTTCGACCCCTTGGTGCCGTTCGCGATCGTCGCGGCGTACTCGTAGGCGGCGGCCTTCAGGTCGGACTGGCGGTACGGCCGCTTCCCGCGCGTGACCTGGACGGCGACCTGCGGCACGAGCGGGTCGGTGGTCGGCGTCGTGTCGAAGGCCTGGAAGACGTAAGCCTTGAGCTCCAGGCGGCCGGCGGGGGTGAGGTAGTAGGCGTACGCGTTCGCCTCCGCCGTCTTCCCGGCCTTCTTCAGGTTCGCGATCGTCTGCCGCACCGCCGCGACGGTGCGCGGGACCGGCGCCCAGCTCGCCGGGAGGATGATGCTGAAGCCGTACGCGCCGACGATCCACTTGTCGTACCTCGGCGCCGTCGCCCCCGGGGCGACCCCGGCGAGCGCGAGCGCGACGACCGCGGCGGCGGCGGCGGCGAGCGGCTTCATCCCGACGTCGTAGCACAGGACCGTCCTCTACGATGGAGCCGTGCCCGAGGAGGAGTACGAGTACCAGTCGCTCGAGGAGCTCGCCGACGCGATGATCCAGGCGAGCGAGGGGCCGCCCGCGATCGAGATCTGGCAGGACTACGACCCCTCGCAGCGCTTCGTCACCGTGTTCCCGGTCACCGCCGAGCAGGGCGCGTCCTCGTCCACCGTCGCCTACTACATCTTCCAGCCGGGCCAGCACTCCGGCCTCCACGCCGACAGCGGCGAGGAGGTGATGTACGTCGCGCAGGGGACGGGCGAGGCGTTCGTGAGCGGGAAGCAGGAGCAGCTCGAGGAGGGGAAGTTCCTCGTCGTCCCGGCCGGCGTCCAGCACGACGTCTACGCCTACGGCGACTGCGAGCTCCGCATCCTCTCGTACTTCCCGGTCGAGCCGCTCGAGACCGTGTTCCAGGAGCCCGTGCTGCCGCTGGGGGACCGGGTGATGACGTCGAAGCTGCCGCGAGGGCCGGTCGTGCGCGAGATCACCGCCGACCAGCTTCCCCCGGAGCTCCAGCACCTCGCGCCCGGGCCCGAGCAGCCCGGAGGAGCCGCCCCGGACGCGGGCTAACATGCCGCCCCGCGGGTGTGGCGGAACTGGTAGACGCACTGGGTTTAGGTCCCAGCGGGGCTCGCGCCCCTTGGAGGTTCGATCCCTCTCACCCGCATCGCGACCGCGCCGCTCGCTAGCCTGGGGCCATGGCTTCCGTGCGCATCCTCTACTGCCCGACCTGAAGCGGGTACGACGTACGGGCCGCGAGTCTCGCGGCCGAGATCAACCGAGCGGACGGCCACACGGCGGAGTGCACCCCCGGCGGCAAGGGGCAGTTCGACGTCTTCGTCGACGGCGAGCTCGTCTTCTCCAAGCACGCCGCCGGACGCTTCCCCGAGCCCGAGGAGATCCTGAAGCGGCTCGGCTGACCCGCGCCCGCGCGCTGGTCCGGCGGTCTCGGGGGAGCCCGCCTCAGTCGAGGAAGGTCACGTACGCGGCCGGGTCGCGCCGCGGCTTCGGCGGCGGCTCGCCGGCCGGCGAGCCGAGGTGGATCAGCGCCACGAACGCCTCGTCCTCGGGGAGGCCGACCGCCGCGCGCCCCTCCGGGGTCTGGAGGACGCGCGGCGTCCGCCAGTAGGAGGCGAACCCGCGGGCGTGGGCGGCGAGGAGCACGATGTAGACGGCGCAGGCGGTGGCGAGGACGTCCTCGCGGTCCTGGTGGGCGTCCCCGGTCTGCGTCGCGCTCGCGACGACGAGCGTCGGTGCCCGGCCGAGCTTCTCGCGCTCGCCGGGGCCGCCCGCGGCGACCAGGCGCTCGAGCGCCGCCGGCCCGACCACCCGGAAGCGCCAGGGCTCGGTCAGGTGGTGGTTCGGCGCCCACCGCGCGAGCCGGAGCAGCTCCTCGACCACCGCCCGCGGCACGGGCTCGGGCCGGAACCGCTTGTGGCTTCGGCGCGTCCGGATCGCGGTCTCGGCGTCCACGCTGCCACGCTAGACCATTTCGGCAGAATGGCCGGGTGGAAACTCAGGTGGAGCAGCTCGAGGGCGACCGGGTCCGGCTGACGGTCGAGGTCCCGGCGCACGACGTCCACCACGCGGTCGAGCACGCGACGCGCGATCTGGCCGCGCACGTGAAGGTGCCGGGCTTCCGCAAGGGCAAGGTGCCTCCGCAGGTGCTCGTCTCGAAGGTCGGCCGCCGGCGCGTGTACAGCGAGGCCGTCGACTCGCACATCGGCAATTGGTTCTGGAGCGCCGTCGCGCGCTCGCGCGTGCGGCCGGCCGGCTCGCCCGAGTACGCCTACGAGCTGCCGACGAGCGCCGACGAGGACTGGCGCTTCACCGCCGAGTTCGCCGTCCAGCCCCGGCCCGAGCTCGCCGACTGGACGACGCTCGAGGTCCCGCGCGCCCGGGTCGAGGTCGGCGAGGAGGCGGTGACGGCGGAGGTCGAGGCCCTGCAGCGCTCGGCCGGCGACCTCTCGCCGGTGGACGCGCGGCCCGCCCAGCCCGGCGACGTCGCCGTCGTCGACATCGTCTCTTCCTCCGGCCACGGCCAGCGCGACTACGTGTTCGAGCTCGGCGCGGAGCGCCTCGTCGACGAGATCGAGGAGGCGGTGCGGGGCATGCTCCCGGGAGAGAGCCGCGAGGTCACCTGGGAGCTCGCGGACGGCACCAGCCAGACCGGGACGGTGACGCTGAAGGAGTTGCACGAGAAGGTGCTGCCGCCCGCGGACGACGACCTCGCGAAGGCCGTTTCCGAGTTCGAGACGCTCGCCGAGCTCCGCGGCGACATCGAGGCGCGCATCCGCGAGGAGCGCGAGCGGGCGGCCGAGCTGAAGTTCCGGGAGCTCGCGCTCGACGCGCTCGTGCAGGCCTCGGACGTCGACCCCGAGGGGCTCGCGGTCGAGATGCGCACGCAGGAGCTCCTCGCCGGGTTCGTGCGCACGCTCCAGCGCCGCGGGATCGACCCGAGCGCGTTCCTCGCCGCGACCGGGAGGACCGCGGCGCAGCTCGAGCGGGAGCTGCGCGACGAGGCGAAGCAGGCGATCGCCCGCGAGCTCGTCCTCGAGGCGGTCGCCGACCGGCTCGGCCTCGAGGTGACCGACGAGGAGATCCGGACCGCGCTGCGCGAGCAGGGCGAGGCCGACGAGGACATCGACGAGTTCCTCGCCTCCGGCGGCGCCGACCGCATCCGCCCCGACCTCCGCCTCCGGAAGGCCCTCGACCGCGTCGCCGCCGAGGTGAAGCCGATCAGCGAGGAGCAGGCCGCGGCGCGCGCGGCGATCTGGACCCCCGGCGAGGAAGAGGAGAAGTCGCCGAAGACGAAGAAGCTCTGGACCCCCGGCAGCAAGGAGAGATGACATGCCTCTGATCCCGATGGTGATCGAACAGACCTCGCGCGGCGAGCGCGCCTTCGACATCTACTCCCGGCTGCTCGCGGAGCGGATCGTGTTCCTCGGGACGCCCGTGGACGACCAGATCGCGAACCTCGTGATCGCGCAGCTCCTCCACCTCGAGTCGGACGACCCCGACAAGGACATCTTCCTCTACATCAACTCGCCCGGCGGCTCCGTGTACTCGGGGCTCGCGATCTACGACACGATGCAGTTCATCAAGCCGGACGTGCAGACGATCTGCGTCGGGATCGCGATGAGCATGGGCTCGCTCCTCCTCGCCGGGGGCGCGAAAGGAAAGCGGATGGCGCTGCCGAACTCGCGGATCCTGATCCACCAGGTGTCCGGGGGCTTCCAGGGCCAGGGCACCGACATCGAGATCCAGGCCCGCGAGGTGATCGGGCTGAAGCGGCGCCTGGAGGAGATCTACGCGCAGCACACCGGCAAGAGCGTCGAGGAGGTGTCCCGCGACATGGAGCGCGACTTCTTCATGAGCCCCCAGCAAGCCAAGGAGTACGGGATCATCGACACCGTGATCACCCATCGCGAGGTTGCGCGCCAGGAGGTCGCGGCCTAGCGTTTCGGGCCGGATCGGAGTAAAAGGAGACCCATGGCCCGAGCGAGCGAGGGCAACGAGCAGCTTCTCTGCAGCTTCTGCGGGAAGTCGCAGCGCCAGGTGAAGAAGCTGATCGCTGGTCCCGGCGTCTACATCTGCGACGAGTGCATCGATCTCTGCAACGAGATCATCGACGAGGAGCTCACCACCCCCGCGTCGCTCGATCTCGACAACCTGCCGCGGCCGAAGGAGATCTACGCGCTCCTGAACGACTACGTCGTCTCGCAGGAAGAGGCGAAGCGGACGCTCTCGGTCGCGGTCTACAACCACTACAAGCGGGTGCAGATGGGGAACGACGACGGGGACGTCGAGCTCCAGAAGTCGAACATCCTCCTGCTCGGGCCGACCGGGTGCGGCAAGACGCACCTCGCCCAGACCCTCGCGCGGATCCTCAACGTCCCGTTCGCGATCGCGGACGCGACCGCGCTGACCGAGGCGGGCTACGTCGGGGAGGACGTGGAGAACATCCTGCTGAAGCTGATCCAGGCGGCCGACTTCGACATCAAGAAGGCGGAGACCGGGATCATCTACATCGACGAGGTCGACAAGATCGCGCGCAAGGCGGACAACCCGTCGATCACGCGCGACGTCTCCGGCGAGGGTGTCCAGCAGGCGCTGCTGAAGATCCTGGAGGGCACGGTGGCCTCGGTGCCGCCGCAGGGCGGCCGCAAGCACCCCCACCAGGAGTTCCTCTCGATCGACACCACGAACATCCTCTTCATCTGCGGCGGCGCCTTCGCGGGCCTCGACAAGATCGTCGGCAAGCGGATCGGCAAGAACGCGGTCGGCTTCGGACGGCAGATCTCGTCGAAGCGCGACGCCGAGAGCGCCGAGCTGCTCGCCCAGGTGATGCCGGAGGACCTCCTCAACTTCGGGTTGATCCCGGAGTTCATCGGCCGTCTCCCCGTCGTCTCGGCCGTCCACCAGCTCAAGCGCGAGGACCTCGTCCAGATCCTCACCGAGCCGAAGAACGCGCTCGTCAAGCAGTACCAGCGCTTCTTCGCCTTCGACCACATCGACCTCGTCTTCACCGAGGACGCGCTGTGGGCGATCGCCGACCGCGCGCTCGCCCGCGAGACCGGCGCGCGCGGCCTCCGCTCGATCATCGAGAACGCGCTGCTCGACGTGATGTTCGAGCTACCTTCGCGCCGCGACGTCTCCAAGTGCGTGATCACGAAGGAGACGATCGAGCGGGGGCTGAAGCCCACGCTCGTCACCTCCGCCGGTCCCGCCGACGAGCCGGACGAGCTCGCCGAGGAATCGGCCTAGCCGGGCTGCCCGTCCGGGAGCGCGGCGAGCAGGCGGCGACCCGTCGGTCTCCGTGGCCAGGCTCCAGCCTCCGCGTCTTTGGTGAAGGCGGCGCTCGTCACCGGCGCGGCGGGCGGGATCGGCGCGGCGATCGTCGCGCGGCTCGAGGCGGACGGCTGGTCGGTGCACGGCGTCGACCTCGCCGACGCCGACCTGACGACGCACGAGGGGAATCGCGCCGTCGTCGACGCGGCGCTCGCACGCTTCGGGCGGCTGGACGCGGTGGTCGCCAACGCCGGGTTCCAGCACGTCGCGCCCGTGCGGGACTTCCCCGAGGAGCGGTGGGACGCGCTGCTCGCCCTGCTGCTGACGAGCCCGTTCCTGCTCGCGAAGTACGCGTGGGACGCGCTCGCCGCCTCCGGCGACGGCCGCTTCTGCGCGATCGCCTCGGCGCACGCGCTCGCCGCGTCGCCGTTCAAGGCCGGCTACGTGGCGGCGAAACACGGCGTGCTCGGGCTCGTGCGGACGCTCGCGCTCGAGGGCGCGCCGGTCGGGATCAGCGCCACCGCGATCTGCCCCGGGTACGTCCGCACCCCGCTCGTGGAGGCGCAGATCGCCGACCAGGCGCAAGCTCACGGGCTCGCCGAGAACGAGGTGGTCGAGCAGGTGCTGCTCGCGCCGCACGCGGTGAAGCGGATGCTCGAGCCCGCCGAGGTCGCCGACGTGGTCGCGTTCGTCCTCTGCCCCTCTGGGCGCGGCTTCACCGGGGCGCCGGTCGTGCTCGACCTGGGCTGGACGGCGCGGTAGGGCGGCGGGCGGGCCTGCGGCCCGGCGCACGTGGGGGAGGCGCGGGTGGGGGCGGGTCCGGGTCGTGGGGGCGGTCGGGCGCGGGTCGGGGTCAGGCGGGTCGGGGTCAGAGCTCTTCACAGTCGTCACGACTCTGGAACGCCGGCGAGCGCTCCGAGCGAGGTTCCGGGCGCCGCGCATGCCCTTTCCGGACAGGTGGGCGGCAGCGTCGGGGGTCAGACCCCGGGGGGGAATTCGCCGCCGCTAGGCTGGCGCCGGTGATGGAGCCGCGCTACGAGCCGCACGCCGTCGAGGGGCGCTGGCAGCGCACCTGGGAGGAGGAGGGCCTCTACCGAGCCGGCGCCGGCGCGCGCCGCGACGACACGTTCGTGATCTGCGTGCCGCCGCCGAACGTCACCGGCGAGCTCCACATGGGCCACGCGCTGAACGGCACGATCCAGGACACGCTCGTCCGCTGGCACCGGATGCGAGGCTTCGACACGCTCTGGCAGCCCGGCTACGACCACGCGGGCATCTCCACGCAGAACGTGGTCGAGAAGCAGCTCGTCGCCGAGGGCACCTCGCGCCAGGAGATCGGCCGCGAGGCGTTCCTCGAGCGTACCTGGGCCTGGCTCGAGACCACCGGCCGCACGATCATGAGCCAGTTCCGGCAGCTCGGGTGCTCGCTCGACTACGCGCGCGAGCGCTTCACGATGGACGACGGCTACGTGGATGCGGTGATGACGTTCTTCGTCCGTCTCTGGGAGGCCGGCTACATCTACCGCGCGAACCGGATCGTCAACTGGTGTCCGTCCCACCAGACGGCGATCTCCGACCTCGAGGTGGAGCACGTCGAGGTGGACGACGCGCTGACCTACGTCCGCTACCCGTTCGCCGACGGCGAGGGCGGGGTGACGATCGCGACCGTTCGCCCGGCGACGATCCTCGCCGACGTCGCCGTGGCGGTGCACCCGGACGACGACCGCTACCGGAGCGCGGTCGGGCGCGAGGTGGTCGTCCCGGTGGTGGAGCGGCGGGTGCCGGTGATCGCCGACGCGCGCGTCGACCCCGAGTTCGGCTCCGGCGCGCTCAAGATCACGCCCGGCCACGACCCGGTCGACTTCGAGATCGGCCGTGACCACGGCCTCGAGACGCTGACCGTGATCGGCCCCGACGGCCGTCTCCTCGCCGAGGGGTTCGAGGGGCTCTCCCAGGCGGAGGCGGACGAGCGCATCCTCGCGTGGCTGCGGGAGCGCGGCCAGCTCGAGCGGCGCGAGAGCTACCGGCACGCGGTCGGCACCTGCGAGCGCTGCCACGCGCGGATCGAGCCGCTCGTCTCGCCGCAGTGGTGGTGCCGGATGGACGAGCTCGCGAGGCCGGCGATCGAGGCCCTGAAGGCGCGCCGCGTCCGCTTCCACCCGGAGAGCCAGCACCGTTTCGCGATCGAGTCGCTCGAGACCGCGCCGGACTGGTGCGTGTCGCGCCAGCTCTGGTGGGGACACCAGATCCCGGTGTGGACGTGCCCGGACGGCCACCGGACGTGCGCCTGGCCGCCCCCGTCTGCCTGCGCGACCTGCGGGCGAGGGGAGCTCGAGCGCGACCCGGACGTCCTCGACACCTGGTTCTCGTCGGCGCTGTGGCCGTTCGCGACGCTCGGCTGGCCGCAGCGGACGCCGGAGCTCGCGCGCTACTACCCCGGCGACGTCAGCGTCACCGCACGCGAGATCATCCGCCTCTGGGAGAACCGGATGATCTTCTCCGGCCTCTTCCTGCTCGGCGAGGTCCCCTTCACCGACGTGGTCATCACCTCGACCGTGATGGCGGTCGACGGCCGGCGGATGTCGAAGTCGCTCGGCACCGGCATCGATCCGCTCGAGGCGGTCCGCCGGCACGGCGCCGACGCGACCCGCTACGGGCTGCTGAAGATGTCCTCGATGCAGGACCCCCGGTTCTCGTGGGGGATGATCGCCGAGGGGCAGAAGCTCGCGAACAAGCTGTGGAACGTGGCGCGCCTCATCCTCTCGAACGGGGCGGGGGTCGAGCCGGCGCTCGACCCGCGGGAGCTCGAGGAGCGCTGGATCGCCGGCCGGATCGACGAGACGCGCGCGCTGATCGAGGAGCGGCTCCCGGCCTTCGACTTCGCCGCCGTCGTCGACTCGCTCTACCACCTCACCTTCGACGACTTCTGCGACTGGTACGCGGAGGCGATCAAGCCGCGCCTCTACGCCCGCGAGGAGCGCGCGATCGCGACCGCGCTCGCCGCGCTCGAGCGGCTGCTCGCGCTGCTCCACCCGGTGATGCCGCACGTCACCGAGGAGATCTGGGCGCAGTTCCACGCCTCGCGGCTGATCGTCTCGCCGTGGCCCGAGCCGGTCGACGCCCCGCGCGTCGACCTCGCCCGCGTGCAGGCGGCGGCGGCGACCTTCCGCCGCAGCGGGGTGCTCGTGCCGCTCGAGGGCGACGAGAAGCGGATCTTCGAGGCGGTGGTGAAGCCGGAGCGCGCGAGGGCGAACGGGGACGTCGAGGCGGAGCGCGAGCGGCTCCGGCGCGAGATCGCCCGCGCCGAGGGGATGCTCGCGAACGAGAGCTTCGTGGCGAAGGCGAAGCCGGAGGTCGTCGAGGCCGAGCGCGAGAAGCTCGAGCGCTACCGTCGCGAGCTCGACGCGATCGGTTGACGGCCGCGGTCGACTGGCTCGAGTCGCTCTCGCCGTGGCCGGAGGCGTTCGGGCTCGAGCGGATGCAGGCGCTCCTCGCCGCCCTCGGCGAGCCGCAGCGCCGCTACCCGGCGATCCACGTCGTCGGCACGAACGGGAAGACGTCGACCACGCTGCTCGCCGCGGAGCTCCTGCGCGCCGAGGGGCTGCGGGTCGGCGCGTACGTCTCGCCGCACGTGCTCGGCTGGAGCGAGCGCATCCAGGTCGACGGCCGCCACGCCGAGCTCGAGCGCGCGCTCGCGCGTGTGCGCCCGCATGCGGCGGGCGCGACCCAGTTCGAGGTCCTCACCGCGGCCGCGCTCGCCGAGTTCGCCGAGCGCGAGGTCGACGTCGCGGTCGTCGAGGCCGGGCTCGGCGGCCGCCACGACGCGACCAACGTGCTCGCCGCCCACGTGGTCGTGCTGACGAACGTCGCCCTCGACCACGTCGAGGTGCTCGGGGCGACCCGGGAGGCGATCGCGGTCGAGAAGCTCGCCGTCGTCGCCCCCGGCGCGACGGTGATCCTCGGAGAGCCCGAGTGGGAGGCGCTCGCGCGCCTGCGGCGGCCGGCCCGCGTCGAGCTCGCCGGCCCCTCGAACCTCGCGGTCGCGGCGGCGGCGGCCGAGGCCCACCTCGGCCGGGCGGTCGACCCGCGCGCGGCCGAGGGCCTCCGCATCCCCGGCCGGCTCGAGCGGCGCGCCGAGCGCCCGCTCGAGCTCTGGGACGGCGCCCACAACCTCGCCGGGATCCGCTACCTGCTCGCGCGGCTGCCCGACCGCCGCTTCGTCCTCGTCCTCTCCATCCTCGCCGACAAGGACGCCGACGCGATGCTGCGGGCCCTCGCCGCCGTCGGCGACGCGGTCGTCGCGACGGCCTCGGACAGCCCCCGGGCCCTCCCGGCGGAGGAGCTCGCGGCCCGCGCCACGTCGCGCTTCCGCGTGGTCGAAGCCGTCCCGCGTCCGGCCGAGGCGCTCGAGCGCGCCCGCGCCCTCGCCGGCCCGGAGGGCGCCGTCCTCGTCACCGGGTCCCTCTACCTCCTTGCCAAGCTGTGCGCCGATGGCCATGCTTCGTCCGCGTGAGCGCCTCGGCGTCTTCGTCTTCGCGGCGATCCTGCTCGCCCTCTGGGTCGGCCTCGCGTTCGCGGCCGGGTGGCTGGTAGGGCGGATCCTGCTGTGACCGGGAGCTTCTTCGGGGGCGTGCACGACTTCTTCCACTCCGGGACCTGGGTCGCGCTCGAGACGCTCGCGCTCCTCCTCGCCTGCCTGTTCTGGGTGGCGACCGTGTTCTGGGTACGGAAGGACGCGCGCCGGCGGATCGCGGAGCGGCCGCTCGTCTGGCTCGCGACCGCGGTCGGGGCGGTGCCGCCGTTCCTCGGGCCGCTCCTGTACATGCTCTTCCGCCCCCCGGAGTACCTGGCGGACGTCCGCGAGCGCGAGCTCGAGATCCGCGCGATCGAGCGCCGGCTCGGCGAGCGCGAGCCGGAGTGCCGCGTCTGCGGCGCCGACGTCGAGCCCGACTTCCTCGTCTGCCCGGTCTGCACGACGAGGCTCCGCCAGGCCTGCGCGGGCTGCGGCCGGCCGCTCGAGCCGGCGTGGCAGGTCTGCCCGTACTGCGAGACCGCGGTCGCGGCCGAGCCGGTGCCGCTCCCCGCCGCCCCGACCCGGCGCTCGCGCTCTCGCCGCACCACCACCTCCACCTCCGGCTAGGCTCTGCGGCCGCCACGTGGCCGTCGAGCGCACCCTGATCCTGGCGAAGCCGGACGCCACCGCCCGCGGGCTCGCGGGCGAGATCCTCGCGCGCTTCGAGCGGCGCGGTCTCGTCCTGCGCGGCGCGAGGCTCGTGCGCGTCGGCCGGGCCCTCGCCGAGGCCCACTACGCCGAGCACCGCGACAAGCCCTTCTTCGGCGAGCTCGTCGACTTCATCACCTCGGGGACGACGCTCGCCTTCGTGCTCGAAGGCGAGGGGGCGATCGCGACCGCGCGCCGGACGATCGGCGCCACGAACCCGGCCGAGGCCGAGCCCGGCTCGCTGCGCGGCGACTACGCGCTCGCGATGCCGAACAACCTCGTCCACGGCTCCGACTCGCCCGCATCGGCCGAGCGCGAGATCGCGCTCTGGTTCCCGGATGGGCTCGTCTAGGCGCGGCGCCGGCCGGGACCGGTGAGCGCCCCGCGAGCCGTGCTCGTGCTCGCGTCCACCTCGCCGCAGCGCCGGGCGATCCTCGCGCAGCTCGGGGTCCCGTTCGAGGTCGTCGCGCCGGCCTACGACGAGGAGGAGGACGGCGACCCGGTCGAGCACGCGGCCGGCAAGGCGCGCTCGGTGGACGGCGGCGACCGGCCGGTGCTCGGCGTCGACACGGTCGTCGTCTGCGACGGCGTGCGGCTCGGCAAGCCGGCCGACGCGGCCGAGGCGGAGGCGATGCTCGAGCGGCTGTCGGGCCGCACGCACGCGGTCGTGTCGGGCCTCTGCCTGCGCACCCGGACGTGGGAGGAGCTCGGCGCGGAGACGACGCGGGTCACCTTCCGGCCGCTCGGCCCGCGCGACCGGACCCGCTACCTCGCGAGCGGAGAGTGGGAAGGCCGCGCCGGCGGCTACGCGATCCAGGGTCTCGGCGCGAGCCTCGTCGAGCGGATCGAGGGCGACTACCTGAACGTCGTCGGGCTCCCCGGCGCGCTCCTCGTGCGGCTGCTCGCGCAGCGCTTCCCCGGCAGGTACGGCTTCGGGTAGCGCTCAGCGCGCGAGCAGGGCAACCCCGCCGACGACGAGGACGCTCCCCGCGATCCGCGCCCGCCCGACGCGCTCGGCGAGCACCCGGCCCGCGAGGAGGGTCGCGAGCACGACCGACGACGAGCGCACCGCGAGCACCGGCGCGGCGGGGGCGTGCCGCAGCGCGAGGAGACCGAGCGCGAACGAGCCGAGGTTCGCCGCCGCGGCCCCGAGCGTCGGCCAGCCGAGCTCGCGCCGCACCGCGCGCCCGCCGGCGAGCGCCGGGGCGACGAGGCTCGGGCCGGCGAGCACGAGCACGAAGTAGGGGAGTGCGCCGGCGCGGTGGATGCCGGCCCGGTCGACGAGGGTGTAGGCGGCGATCGCCGCGGCGGTCGCCGCGGCGAGGAGCAGCGCCCGGGTCTCGCCCCGACCGCCCGGCCCGCGCACGAGCAGGACGCCGCCGGCGACGAGCACGACCCCCGCGGCCTCCGCCGCCGACGGGCGGTGGCCGAGCAGCGCGGCGGCGACCGCGAGCGTCAGCACCGGCGCGACCCCCCGGGTCAGCGGGTAGACGAACGACACCTCGCCCGCGCGGTAGGCGGCGGCGAGGGCGACGACGTACGCGGTCTCGGCGAGCGCGGAGGCGAGCGCGTACGGCCAGACGGTCGCGTCCGCGTGCCACCAGGCGGCGGCGAACGGCGCCGCCAGCGCGACCGAGAGCAGGAACGTCGCCGCGGCGGCGGCCTGCACGTCGCGCGCGCGCCCGAGCAGGAGGTTCCATGCGGCGTGCAGGGCCGCCGAGCCGAGCGCGAGCGCGAGCGCGGAGGAAGTCAGGGTAGAGTGCGGCGCGGGTCGATGGGGATCTTCAATTACCTCACGGGCTTCGGCGGTCGCGACATGGCGGTCGACCTCGGCACCGCGAACACGCTCGTGTACGTGCGCGGCCGCGGCATCGTCCTCAGCGAGCCGTCGGTCGTCGCGATCGACCAGGCGACCGGCGAGGTGCACGCGGTCGGGCTCGAGGCGAAGCGGATGCTCGGCCGCACGCCGGGAACGATCAGCGCGATCCGGCCGCTGAAGGACGGCGTGATCGCCGACTTCGACGTCACCGAGCAGATGCTCCGGCACTTCATCCAGAAGGTGCACCAGCACCGCTTCGCCCACCCGCGCGTCGTCGTGTGCGTGCCGTCGGGCGTGACCGGGGTGGAGAAGCGCGCGGTCGAGGAGGCGACGCTCTCGGCGGGCGCGCGTCAGGCGTACCTGATCGAGGAGCCGATGGCCGCGGCGATCGGCGCCGGGCTTCCGGTCGCCGAGCCGACGGGCAACATGATCGTCGACATCGGCGGCGGCACCACCGAGGTCGCCGTGATCTCGCTCGGCGGCATCGTCGTCTCGCAGTCGCTCCGCGTCGGGGGCGACGAGATGGACGAGGCGATCATCAACCACATCAAGCGGGAGTACAAGCTGCTGATCGGGCAGCAGACCGCGGAGGAGATCAAGCTCGAGGTCGGCTCCGCGTATCCGTTGAAGGACGAGGTGCAGGCGGAGGTGCGCGGCCGCGACATGCTGACCGGCCTGCCGAAGACGGTCATCCTCTCGAGCGAGGAGGTGCGCCACGCGCTCGAGGATCCGGTGATGCAGATCATCGACGCGATCAAGTCGACGCTCGACAAGACGCCGCCCGAGCTCGCCGCCGACATCATGGACCGCGGGATCGTGCTGGCGGGCGGCGGGGCCCTCCTCCAGGGGCTCGACCAGCGCCTGCGGCAGGAGACCCACATGCCGACCCACCTCGCCGAGTCGCCGCTCACCTGCGTCGCGGTCGGCTCCGGACGGAGCCTCGAGGAGTTCGAGGCGATCCGGAACTCGAACCGGGCGCGCGCGCGCGCCCGCAGCAGGCGGAACGGCGCGGTCGCCAGGCGCCGGTAGACTCCCTCCCGCTCGTGCCTCGCAACAGGACCGCACGCGTCGCGGTTCTCGGGTCGCCCGTCCAGCGTTCCGCGACCTCCGGCCCCCCGTCGGCTCGCTCGAGCCCCGCCCGGCGCCGCGCCGTCGTCGCCGGCCTCCTGCTCGCCTCGCTCGTGCTCCTCTCCCTCAGCTTCCGCTCGACCGCGCTCGACGGCGTCGAGGGGGCGGGGGTGGCGGTGCTGCGGCCGTTCGAGGTGGCCGCGAACCGCGTCGCGAGCCCGTTCCGCGACGCGACCGGCTGGACCCGCGGCCTCTTCCGCGCGAAGAGCGAGAACCGGAAGCTGCACCGCGAGATCGAGCAGCTCCGGCTGCAGCTCGCCGGGTACCAGGCGGCGAAGGACGCGAACCAGTACCTCGAGAAGCTCCTGCGCTACCGCCGCTCGCCCACCTTCCCGGCCGACTTCACGACCGTCGCCGCCGAGGTGCTGACGAGCCCGACGCTCTACGACCAGACCGTGACGATCGCGGCCGGCTCGAACCAGGGGATCGCGCCGCAGGACGTCGTCGTCGGCGCGGGCAGCCTCGTCGGCCAGGTGACGAAGGTCTACCCGAGCGTCTCGCGCGTGATGCTGATCACCGACCCCGACAGCGCCGTGCGCGCGGTCGACAGCCGCGACCGCGGCGCGATCGGGATCCTCCAGCACGGGAGCTCGCCGGCCTCGCTCGCGCTCACGCGCGTCGGCAAGGACAAGCGGGTCGAGGCGGGCGACACGATCGTCACCGCCGGCTCGCCGGGCGGCGGGCAGCTCCCGTCGCTCTTCCCGAGCGGGATCCCGATCGGGACGGTCACGAGCGTCGGCCAGAGCGAGACCGACATCTTCAAGCAGATCGAGGTGCAGCCGTTCACCGACCTCTCGTCGCTCCAGGGCGTGCTCGTCCTGATCCCGAAGCAGGGGCACCGCCGCTAGATGGACGCGCTCAAGGCGGCCGTCGTCCTCTTCGTGGCGGTGGTCCTCCAGGTCTCCGTGCTCGCCGCCTACCGCCCGCTCGGCGGGACGGCCGACCTGCTGCTCGTCAGCCTGCTCGGGGTCGCGCTCCTCCGCGGCTCGGTGTTCGGGGCGGTCGCCGGCTTCGGCGCCGGGCTGCTGCTCGACGTCGCCCACCTCGCCGCGCTCGGGTTCACGTCGCTCCTCCTCACCCTCGGCGGGTTCTGGATCGGCAGGTACGGGGAGACGACCGCGCGCGACCGCGCCCACGCGCCCTACCTCTCGGTCGGCGTCGTCACCGTCCTCTACGCGCTCGGCGCGCTCGCCCTGCGGTTCGTCCTCGGCGAGGCGGTGCCGGCCCACGCCGTCCTCGCCGGGCTGCCGGCCTCGGTGCTGCTCAACCTGATCCTCACCTGGCCGGTCTACGGGCTCGTCCGCCGGCTGTTCCCGCCGCCCCTCCCGGCCGCCGCCGACGTCCGGCTCCTCGGCCCGGCATGAGCGAGCGGCGCGGGCGCGAGAGCCGGCGCTTCCTGCCCGGCGACCCGCGGGTCGAGGAGCCCTACCGGCTGACCCCGCAGCTCGCGCTGCGGGTGGCGGCGCTCGGGTTCCTCGCGCTCGGGGTGTTCGCCGTCCTCTTCCTCCGTCTCTGGGCGCTCCAGGTGCTCTCCGGCGGGAAGTACCTCGCCCAGGCGAACGACAACCGCGTCCGCACGAGCGAGCAGGACGCTCCCCGCGGCCTGATCGTCGACCGTCACGGCAACGTCCTCGTCCGCAACACGCTCGGGACGAGCATCGACCTCTGGCCGGCCGACCTGCCGCGGAGCCCGGGCGCGCGCGCGGCCGAGCTCGCGCGGCTCGCCGCCGTCGCCGGCATCCCGGTGGCGGCGATCCGCCGGCAGGTGGCCGAGCACGCCGACCTGCTCTCCCCGGTCGTGGTCGAGCGCGGCATCCACCCCGACCAGTACGCCTACCTCGAGGAGCACCAGCTCGAGTTCCCCGGCGTCGACCTCCAGGACACCTACCTCCGCCAGTACCCGCACGCCTCGCTCGCCGCGCACCTCCTCGGCTACGTCGGCGAGATCACCCCGTCCGAGCTCAAGGCGCTCCGGGGGCAGGGCTACCAGCCGGGGGACGTCGTCGGGCAGGCGGGCGTCGAGGCGACCTACGACAAGTACCTGCGCGGCGTCCCCGGCAAGGCGGAGTTCACGGTCGACTCGCGCGGCCGCCCGACGAGCGCGGTCGCGGAGACCGTCCTGCCGCACGCCGGCAACACGATCAGGCTGACGATCGACATCGGCGTGCAGCGGGCTGCGGAGCGGGCGCTCCGCTACGGGATCCAGGTCGCCCGCGCGAACGGCGAGTGGGCCGCGGACGGCGGCGCGATCGTCGCCCTCGACCCGCGCGACGGCTCGGTGCTCGCGCTCGCCTCGTACCCCACCTACCAGCCGTCCGTCTTCGTCGGGCGCGACCCGCAGAAGCTGGCGCCGCTCGAGGACGCGGCCGTCGCGGCCCGCGACAACTACCCCGGCCTCGACCGCGCGATCGACGTCACCTACCCGCCCGGGTCGACCTGGAAGCCGGTGACCGCCCTCGCCGCGCTCGAGGAGCACCTGCTCTCGCCGACGACCTCGCTCCTCTGCTCGCCCACCTTCACGGTCGCCGGGCAGACGTTCGACAACTGGGACCCGAACGTCGACGCGTGGATCGACCTGCCGACGGCGATCGCCGAGTCGTGCGACACGTTCTTCTACCAGGTCGGCTACTCGTTCTACGGCCTCCCGGCCTCGAGCGGTCATCCGTTGCAGCAGTGGGCCTCGCGCTTCGGCTTCGGCGCCCCGACCGGGATCGACATCGGGCCCGAGGCCTCCGGGCTGATCCCCACGCCGGAGTGGCGCTGCGTCCACTACGGCGGCCCGCCCTGCGCCGGCTACGTCGACCGAATCTGGAAGCCGGGGTACTCGGTGCAGCTCGCGATCGGGCAGGGCGACCTCACCGTCACACCGATCCAGATGGCGCGCTTCTACGCCATGATCGCGAACGGCGGGGAGCTCGTCACGCCGCACCTCGTCGAGGACGTCGAGGACCCGAATTCGGGGGCCGTCCTGCGCCAGTTCACGCCGCCGGCGCCCGAGCCGAGCGGGGTCGACCCGAGCGCGCTGCGGGTGGTGCAGGAGGGCCTCTACGAGGCGACCCACTCGCCGATCGGCACCTCCTACGGCGTGTTCGGCACCTTCCCGGTCCCGATCGCCGGCAAGACCGGGACCGCGGAGAAGCTCGTCCAGCTCCCCGGCTACCCGAGCCCGCTCAAGCTCAACCAGTCGTGGTGGTGCGGGTACGGGCCGGTCGGCACGCCGAAGATCGTCGTCTGCGCGGTGATCGAGAACGGCGGCCACGGCGGGACCGCGGCCGCGCCGGCCGCGCTGCGGGTCTTCCAGGCGTACTTCCACCGCACCTCGACGACCACGGTGCACGCGAGTGACTGAGCGGCGGGCGCGGGGGGTGCACCGGTGAGCCAGGTCGTGCGCGTCGAGCCGGCGCGCGGGCTCCGCGAGCGCCGCGCCGCCGAGGGAACCGGGCCGCTCGAGCTCCTGCGCCGGCTCGACCTGCCGCTCCTCGGGGCGACGCTCGCCGCGGTCGCGTACGGCCTCTACGCGATCGACGGGATCACGAAGCTCGACCCCGGTGGCAGCGCCCTCCCGCACCAGGCGGTCTACGCGGCGGCGGGGCTCGTGGCGATGGCGGTCGCGATCTTCGTCGACCCGGCCTGGTACCGGCGCCTCAGCACCGCGCTCTACGTCGGGCTGCTCGCGGTGATGGCGCTCGTGCTCGCCGCCGGCGCCGTCACCCGGGGGTCGAGGCGGTGGATCGACGTCGGCTCGTTCAGCTTCCAGCCGTCCGAGTTCGGCAAGGTGGTGATGGCGCTCGTGCTCGCCGCCTTCCTCGCCGACCGCGCGAAGCGCGTGACCGAGCTGTCGGTGCCGTTGCGGGCGATCCTGCTCGCGGCCGGCCCGGTTCTCCTCGTCTTCGACCAGCCGGACGTCGGGACGGCGCTCGTGTACGCGGCGGTGCTGGCCGCCGTCCTCTTCGTCGCCGGCGTGCGCTGGCGCCACCTGGCGGCGTTCGGGACGCTCGCCGTCCTCGCGGTCGTCTCGGTGCTGTGGCTGCTGCCCTCGGCCGGGGTCAACGTCCTGAAGCCCTACCAGGCCGACCGCCTGACCGGCTTCGTCGACCCGAGCTCCGACCCGCAGGGCGCGACCTACAACATCAACCAGTCGATCACGGCGGTGGGCGCCGGCGGGCTGCGCGGCCGCGGCGTCGAGGGCGCGACCCAGACCCGTCTCGACTACCTGCCCGAGCACAGCACCGACTTCGCCTTTGCCTCGCTCGCCGAGCAGCGCGGCTTCCTCGGCGCCGCGGTCCTGCTCCTCCTCTACCTGCTCGTCGTCTGGCGTGGGCTGCGGATCGTCGCCGGCGCCCGCGACCTCTTCGGCGCCTGCGTCGCGGCCGGGATCTCGTTCGCGTTCCTGTTCCAGGTGTACGTGAACGTCGGGATGACGATCGGGATCGCGCCGATCACCGGCATCCCGCTGCCGTTCGTGTCGGTCGGCGGCTCGTCGATGATCAGCAACCTGGCGGCGATGGGGATCCTCCAGGCGATCCACGCGCGCGGCCGCCGCCGCCGGTGACGGTCGCCGTCGCCGGGGCGCGCGAGCTCGTGCCCCTGCTCGCCCGCGAGCTGCGGGCCGGCGGCGATCCCTCCGCCGTCGGCGAGGGCTGGGCGCCCGGCGCCGGCGCGGCGGTGCTCGTGTGGGTCGGCGCGGCCGACCGGTCGGTGCTGCGCGCCGCCGCACGCGCGCACGTGCCGATCGTCGGCGTCACCGACGGCGAGCCCCTGCCGTACGTCCTCGACACGCGGCTCGTGGTCGTCCGGCCTGGCGAGGGGTTCCCGCTCGCGCGGATCGCGCGCGCGGTCGGGCGCGCCGTCGAGGCGGGCTGGCCGGCGCTCGCCGCGCGGCTGCCGGTGCTCCGCGACGAGCTCGTCCGGGCCGCCGTGCGCCGGCAGGCCGTCCGCGCCGCCCTCGCCGCGGCCCGGGGCCGCCGAGTCGAGGTCGCGCCGCTGCTCGCGCTCGCGCGCGGGATCGCCGAGGCGTACGGGCGCCCCGCCCCGGCGCTCCCACCGAGCCGGCTCCTCGAGCGCGCGCTCGCGCGGGCGCTCCGCGGGCGGCTGCCGCGGCGCCGGCTCGTGCGCGGCGCGGCCGCCTTCGCCGCCGTCTGCGCGCTCGGGGAGGGAGCGCGCCGCGGGCTCCGTCCGGCGAGGCTCCTACAGTTCGGGTCGCGGTGACTCCGACCGGCGACCGTGAGGCGCAGGAGCTGCTCCTGATCGAGGAGGCCGATGCCTGGTTCGAGTACGCCGACGCCACCAGAGGGCAGTCCGGGACGCGCTACGCCGAGATCGAGCCGTGGGCCTGGCAGCGCCTCCAGAACCGCCTGCGCGCGATCCGCGCCCGGCGCGCGCGGCTGCGGACGGTCCCGGAGGCGGCGTAGGCCGGGCCCGTCGGAGCCGGCTGATACCCTGGGGGCAGGCCATGCCACGGCTTTCCCCATTCATCCGCGACGCGCGCCCGATCGCCTCGGCGCGGCTGCGCTCGCTCAGACGCAAGGAGACCTTGTTTGCCACTCACCTGGTTTCGCCGCCGCGCCGCGGCGGCGGAGAAGCAGGCGGCGCCCCCGGCCGCCGCACCCGAGCCTACCCCGGAAGCTGATCCGACCACCGTCGAGGCGCCGGCCGAGCAGCCGGCCCCCGACGCGCACGCCACCACCCCGAAGCGCCGCCGCCGCGGCAGCCGCGGCGGTCGCGGGCGGAAGAAGAAGACGGCGGCCGCCGCGGCCGTCGAGGAGAAGCCCGAGCCCGCCGCCGGGCCCGAGCCGGCGGCGAAGCCGGAGCGCAAGCCGGCGGAGCGCCGGCGCGCCGGCCGGACGCGCACGCCGCCCCGCCGCGCGCCGCTCCCGAAGGCCAAGCGCGAGCTCCTCGTGTCGGTCGACCCGGGCGAGCGGCGGGTCGCGGTGCTCGAGGACGGCGTCGTCGCCGAGGTCTACCTCGAGCGGCCGGAGAGCCGCTCGATCGCCGGCAACGTCTACCTCGGCACGGTCGACAACGTCCTCCCGGGGATGGAGGCGGCGTTCGTCGAGATCGGCCTCGAGAAGAACGGCTTCCTCTACGTCGACGAGATCGTCGGCCCCGAGCTCGAGGGGCGCCGCGGCGCCCGCAAGATCCAGGACCTGATCCAGCGCGGCCAGACGATCCTCGTCCAGGCGGTGAAGGACCCGATGAAGACGAAGGGGGCGCGCCTCACCACCGAGGTCTCGCTCCCCGGCCGCTTCGTCGTCTACGTCCCGCACGGCGAGGGGCTCGGCGTCTCGCGCCGGCTCGAGGACGAGGAGCGCAACCGGCTGAAGGCGATCGTGAAGGAGATCCAGCCCGAGCACGGCGGCGTGATCGTCCGGACCGCGGCCGAGGGCGCCTCCGCGGACGACGTCGCGCGCGACCTCGACTTCCTGCAGCGCCTGTGGAAGACGATCGAGGCGCGGGCGCGGACCGCCCAGGCGCCGGCGCTCCTCTACCAGGAGGCGGAGCTGCCGCTCCGCGTCACCCGCGACCTCTTCACCGAGGCGTTCGAGAAGCTCTACGTCGACCACGACCGCACCTACAAGCGGATCGTCGGCTACCTGAAGAAGACCTCGCCGCACATGGTCGACCGGGTCGTGCGCTACCGGGAGCGCGTGCCGCTGCTCGAGGCCTTCGGCGTCGAGAGCGAGATCCGCTCGACCCTCAACCGCCGCGTCGACCTCCCCTCCGGCGGCTACCTGATCTTCGACTACGCGGAGGCGTTCACGGTGGTCGACGTCAACACCGGGCGCTTCGTCGGCTCCCGCTCGCGCCGGAACGGTCCGGGCCGGCTCGAGGACACGATCACGAAGAACAACCTCGAGGCGGTGAAGGAGGTCGTCCGTCAGCTCCGCCTGCGCGACATCGGCGGGATCATCGTCATCGACTTCATCGACATGGCGAACCCGAAGAACCGCGCGCAGGTGGAGGAGGCGCTGCGCGCCGAGCTCGAGCGCGACCGGACGAAGACCTACGTCGTCGAGATCTCGCCGCTCGGCCTGGTCGAGATGACGCGCCAGAACGTGACCGACGGGCCGCGCGAGGTGATGACCCGCAAGTGTCCGACCTGCGACGGCGACGGCATCGTCGTCTCCGAGGGGACGACCGCGGTCGAGATCGAGCGCAAGCTCCGCGCGCTCGTCACCCCCGGCTCGCGCGCCAAGGCCTTCAAGGTCGAGCTGAACGCGAGGATCGCGTCGCTCCTCGCCGGGCCGGCCGCGGCGCGGTTGCGCGAGCTCGAGGAGCTGACGCGGCGGCGCTTCTTCCTCGTCGGCGTCGAGGGCGTCCACCTCGACCACTTCCGCGTCCTCGACCGCGGCGACCCCGACCGGCTCGCCCCGGCGGCGCCGGTCGAGGTCGGGCAGGAGCTCGAGCTGAAGCTCGGGGAGGTCGGCCTCTACGATCCGCACGCCGGCGTCGGCAAGGTGCAGGGCTTCGAGGTCGTGGTGGCCGGGGCGGCCAAGCGCGTCGGCAAGAAGGTGCGGGTCCGGGTGACGGCCGTGCTCGAGGGCGTCGCCTACGCCGAGCAGCTCGACGCCGAGGAGGTCGAGGCGCCGATCACCGCCGAGGCGGAGGCCGAGCGCCCGACGCGCGCGCGCAAGGCGAAGCCGCAGAAGGCAGGGGCGCCGGCCGAGGCGGAGGCCGAGGCGGAGGCCGAGGAGCCGGCGGCGGAGGCCGAGGCCGAGGCGGCGGCGGAGGCGGAGGCGCAGGCCGAGGGCGAGGCAGAGGGAGCCGAGGAGGTCGCGCCCCGGAAGCGGCGGACCCGCCGCGGCACGCGCGGGGGGCGGGGGCGGGGGCGGAAGCGGAAGGCCCCGCCGGCGGGCGCCGCGGGCACCGAGGCAGCCGGGGCCGAGCCGGCCGAGGCCGTGCCGACCGCGCCGGCGGAGGCGGCGCCCGCGCTCGCCGAGCCGCCGCCTGCGCCGGTGATCCACCTCCCGGAGCGCGACCTCGGCGCGGAGCCCTCCGCCGAGGAGGCCGAGCCGGCGCCGCGGAAGCGGACCCGCCGCGGCACCCGCGGCGGGCGCGGGCGGAAGAAGAAGGCGGCGGCCGCCGCTGCGCCCGCGGGCGAGGGGGAGAGCGGGTGGGCGTACAGGCCGGTCGCCTGGGACGAGGTCTCGGGCGAGTAGCTACGCTGGAGCGGCCATGGACTACGCCGTGATCCGGATCGGCAACAAGCAGCACCGCGTGCGCGACGGCGAGAGCATCGTCGTCGAGCGCGTGCGCGCCGGGGAGGGCGAGAGCTTCGAGCCGGAGGTGCTGCTCGGCGGCGCGGTGACCGCGACCGTGGTCGCGCACGAGCGCGGCCCCAAGCTCGTGGTCGGCAAGTACCGGCGGCGCACCGGCTACCGGCGGCACAACGGCTTCCGGGCGGCGACGACGCGGCTGCGGATCTCGCTCCGCGCCGCGGGGACGGGCGCGGCGCCGGCGGAGCCGCGGGCGGAGGCGCCCGCTCCCCCGCGGGCGGCGCGTCCGCCGAAGGGGTACGAGGAGCTGACCGTCGCCGCGATCAGGGAGGCCGCCCCCGGGTGGCGGCGCCCGCAGCTCGAGGCGGCGCTCGCCTGGGAGCGCGAGCACGCTGCGCGCAAGGGGGCGATCGCCGCGCTCGAGGCGGCGCTCGAAGCGAAGGGAGAGGGCTGATGGCGCACAAGAAGGGCATGGGCTCGTCGAAGAACGGGCGCGACTCGAACCCGCAGTACCTCGGCGTCAAGATCTTCGCCGGCCAGGCCGTGCGCGCCGGCCAGATCATCGTCCGCCAGCGCGGGACGAGGTTCCGGCCGGGCCCCGGGACCGAGCTCGGCCGGGACGACACCATCTTCGCCGTCCGCGACGGGGTCGCGGAGTTCCGGCGGAGCGGCGGCCGCCGCACGGTCGCGGTCGTCGACGCGCGGGCGTAGCGCGATCGCGACGTTCGGGGAGCATCGCCTCCGCCCCGTCTGCCCGCCCGCCGGGGCGGCCGGGCGTGCCCTCGGGCCTCCGGAGGGGTAGCCGATGCTGAGCGACCGGGCGGCGCTCCACGTGGTCGCGGGGCGCGGCGGCGACGGCGGCCTCTCGTTCCGGCGCGAGCCGTTCGTGCCGAGGGGCGGCCCGGACGGCGGCGACGGCGGCGACGGCGGCGACGTCGTGCTGGTCGCGGACGCCTCGCTGCGCGATCTCTCGTCGCTGCGCCGGCGCCGGCGCGTCGCGGCGGGGAAGGGCGGCAACGGCCGCGGCGCGCGCAGGCACGGTGCCGACGGCGAGACGGTCGAGGTCGCGGTGCCGGTCGGCACGCAGGTGTTCGAGCGCGGCGTCCTGCTCGCCGACCTCGCGCACCCGCACGCGCGCGTCGTGCTCGCGCGCGGAGGCAAGGGCGGCCGCGGCAACGCCCGCTTCGTCAGCGCGACGCGCCAGGCGCCGCGGTACGCGGAGGTCGGGATGCCGGGCGAGGAGCGGGACGTCGAGCTGCGCCTGAAGCTGCTCGCCGACGCCGCTCTCGTCGGGCTGCCGAACGCCGGCAAGTCGTCGCTGCTCGCGCGGATCTCGAACGCGCGGCCGAAGGTGGCGGAGTACCCGTTCACGACGCTCGAGCCGGTGCTCGGCACGGTGGAGTCGCCCGACGGGCGCCGGCTCGTCGTCGCCGACGTCCCCGGCCTCGTCGAGGGCGCGAGCGAAGGGGTCGGGCTCGGACACGACTTCCTCGCCCACCTCGAGCGCGCGCGCGTGCTCGTCCACGTGATCGACGCGTCGAAGCCCGCCGACCCGCAGTGGCGAGCGATCGACCACGAGCTCGCCGAGTACGGCGCCGGGCTCGCGGAGCGGCCCCAGCTCGTCGTCCTGAACAAGATCGACCTCGAGCCCTCGCCCGCGTTCGGCGTCCGCGACGACCGGGTGATCGGCGTGTTCCCGCTCTCGGCCGTCACCGGCGAGGGCGTCCGAACGTTCCGGGAGGCGCTGCTCGAGCTCGTGCTCGCCGCGCCCGAGCCGGGGCCGCCGGACGAGCTGCCCGCGTTCCTCGTCTACCGCCCCGGGCCGACGGGGCGCCCGTGGCGGCTCCTGCGGACGGAGCACGGCTTCCGCGTCGTCGGCACGCCGCCGAGCGAGGAGGAGCTCGAGCGGGCGCTGCGCGCGGCGGGGGCGCGCCCGGGCGTGCCGGTGGAGCGCGCGTGATCGGCATCTTCGGCGGGGCGTTCGATCCGCCGCACGCGGGCCACGTCGCGCTCGTCCGGGCGGCGAAGGAGCAGCTCGGCCTCGAGCGGGTGGTCGTCGTGGTCGTCGCCTCGCCGGGGCACAAGGAGGTGCAGGAGCCCGCGCGGGTGCGCCTCGCGCTCGCGCGGGCGGCGTTCCCCGACGACGAGGTGGTGCTCGACGACCACGCGCGCACCGTCGACATGCTGCGCGCGCATCCCGAGTGGCACGGCGCGGCGTTCCTCCTGGGCGCCGACGAGCTCGCCGCCCTGCCGCGCTGGAAGGAGCCGGACGAGGTGCGCCGCCTCGTCACGCTCGCGGTCGCCGTCCGTCCGGGAAGCCCCCGGCCGGAGGGTGCGCTCACGGTCGAGCTCGACCAGCCGGTGGCTTCGAGCGACCTGCGCGCGCGGATCGCCGCCGGCGAGGACGTGAGCGCGGAGCTGCCGCCGGCGGTGTGGGCGCTGATCGAGCGGGAAGGTCTCTACGGCCACCGACCCCGGTACACTCACTCCGTTTGACGTCGATCGAACAGGCCCGCCGCATTGCGGCGCTCGCGCAGGGGAAGCTCGCGAGAGACGTCGTGATCCTCGACATGCAGCCCGTGTGCAGCTACACGGACTACTTCGTGATCTGCACCGGGCTGAACCCGCGGCAGACGAAGTCGATCTGGGACGAGGTGCGCGAGCGCATGAAGCGAGAGGAGCGTCTGCTCCCGCGGACCGTGGCCGGCGAGGCCCAGGGGACGTGGATCGTCGCCGACTACCTCGACGTCGTGCTGCACGTGTTCACGCCGGACGCGCGCGCCTTCTACCGGCTCGACGACCTCTGGGGCGACGTGCCGCACGAGGCGCTGGCCGAGGCCGCCTCGGCCTGACCGCGGCGGCGACGGGGATGGCCGGCGCCGGGGGGAAGGGCGGCGGCGCGCCGACTCGCCGCTAGACTGGCACCCGCGGGCCCATAGCTCAGCTGGGAGAGCGCGTCGCTGGCAGCGACGAGGTCGCCGGTTCGAGCCCGGCTGGGTCCATCGCCCCGTGCCACCCGTGCAGCCAGCTTGCGGCCGCAGGGGGTGTTCCCGCAGCGCCCGGACCACGACCGGCGTCCCGAGCGAGACGCCCACGCGCCGGTCGCACCGGCGCGGCGTCGCCCGGCGCGCGCTCGGCCGCCGGTGGCGGGAGGTCTCGGACGCCGAGTGCCCCTGTCCCTCCGGCCCTGTCCGCGCTCGTCACGCGAGGAGCGGCGGCGCTCCGAACCGGACGGCGAGCCAGCTCGAGCCGGGCGCGGTCTCGGTCAGCGTGTGGGCGCAGCCGGCGGGGAGGAGGAGCCAGTCGCCCGCTACAAGCTCGACCTCCGCGCCGTCGACGAGGAGGCGCGCGGTGCCCGCGAGCAGGACGACCCACTCGTGCTCGTCCTGCCGGTAGTCGACGGGCGCGGCCGTCCTCCCGCTCAGGATCTGCTCGACCGAGACGGGGCCGTCGAGGAGCGGCACGACCGTCTCGCCCTCGGCCGGCGCCGCCGACGGGTCGAGCAGGCGCCCGCGCAGCCAGCGTGCCATCGAGCCCGACGGTACACCGGCCGACGCGGCGACGAGGCGGCGAGCGCCGTCCTACCGGGCCGGGCTGAGCACCCTGCGGGCGATCGCCCTCGCCGCCGCGAGGCGCCGCTGACCGCTGCCGAGCTGGCGCGCGCGCAGGCGGAGGAGCGGCAGCAGGTGGGCGGTCGGGCGGAAGGGGTCCGCGAGGGCGGGCCCGCCGCGGAGGGGAACCGCGGCCACCACGGTGCCGCTGACCTCGGCGAGGACGAAGCGCCCGGCGGGGAGGCGGCGGCCGTCGAGCACGGCAAGCCGCTCGAGCGCCGGGTCGTCGTGGACGGTGCAGAGGCGGAGCGCCACCGCCTCGTCGAGGTGCCCGACCGCCGGGGTGGGCGCGTCCGGGCGGACGGCCCGGCGGCTCCGGCGGTCGAGCCGGCGCGCTTCGTCGCGGAGCAGGTCGAGCCTGAGCTGCGGGTGCATCATGCCGGACTCCTCTCTCTCTCCATAACCCGTGGTAGGATCATAGTGGTTACGTAACCACCGAGTCAAGAACGATGGTTGATCGAGACGATCTGATCCTCGACTTCGTCAACACCCTCCACAAGGCCCCGGCGGGGGACGAGGAGACGCTTGCGTCCGCGGCTGCGCTCGGCGCCTGGCTGCACGAGCGCGGCCTGCTCCCGGGCACGCGCGCGAGCGCGTCCGACCTCGCCCGCGCGCGCGCGCTCCGCGAGGCGCTGCGGCAGCTCCTGCTCGCGAACAACGGCGTCGAGGTCGACCTGAGCGCGGCGTGCGCGACGCTGGAGGCGATCAGCCGGCGGGCGAGGATCGAGCTGCGGTTCCGGGACGGGCTGCCGCAGCTCGCGCCGGCTGCGGGCGGGGTCGACGGCGCGCTCGGCCGGATCGTGGTCGCGCTCCAGGCGGCCGTCGCCGACGGGACCTGGCCGCGGCTGAAGGCGTGCCGCTCGCGGGAGTGCGAGTGGGCGTTCGTCGACCGCGCCCGCAACCAGTCGCGCGCGTGGTGCTCGATGCGCTCGTGCGGGAATCGCGAGAAGGCCCGCACGTTCCGGCGCCGTCACGCCCACGAACGCTGAGACGGGCAAGGGGCGCCTGCGCGTGAGGCGCGCGTTCCAGGCTCGGCTCGCCGCCGTTCCGCTCTTTTCTCGAATTTGTCGCAGACGCGTCGCGGCGCCCGCGCTATGTTGGCCCTTCCGACAACGAAGGAGGGTCAACATGTTCCGAGAGCTCACGCGCGAGCTGCTCGACCTCACCGCGACCGCGAGAGGCGACGAGAGGTCGCGCTTCGCGATGGTGGTCGACTGCTGCTCCTGCTGCTGCTGCGCCTGCATCTGGCTCTGCTGGTGAGGAGGCCGCTCCTCGCCCCCTGGTACCGCGTCGTCGGGGACGGCGACCGGCTGCTGCTCGAGCACGGCCAGGCGGTCGTCGTCCTCGAAGGGGCCGCGGTCGGGACGCTGCTCCCGGCGCTGCTGCCCCTGCTCGACGGGACGCGGACCGTCGAGGACCTCGTCGCTCGGCTCGGCCCGGCGGTGCGGCCGGCGGTGGAGCACGCGCTCGCGACGCTCGAGGCGAACGGCCTGCTCGTCGAGGGGCCGGACGCCGCCGGCGCCGGCCGGGAGGCAGCGGCCGCGCTCGCGGCCGCGTTCGGCCTGCCGCCCGCCGTCGCGGCCGCGCGGCTGCGGGCGGGCACGGTCGGGATCGTCGGCGGCGGGGTGGAGGGCGTCGAGGCTGCGCGGCTCCTCCACGCCTGCGGGGTCGGCGAGGTGCGACGGCTCTCCTGGCGCGCGGTCGGCGTCGTCGACCTCGCGCTCGTCGCGCCTGCGCCCGACGAGCTCGACCGGCTGCCGGCCTTCAACCGGCGCGCGCTCGGGCGGGAGCTGCGCTGGCTGCTCGTCCGGCCCTTCGACGGCCGGCTCGCGGCGGTCGGGCCGCTCGTCGTGCCCGGGCAGACCGCCTGCTACGAGTGCCTGCTCCTCCGCCGCGGCGCGAACTGCGGCTACGGCGAGGAGCTCGCGGCGCTCGAGTCGGCCCCGCTCGCCGCCCGCGCGGACGCGGCGTTCGCGGCGATGGCGGCGGCGCTCGCCGCCCACGTCGCGCTCCGCTGGCTCGGCGGCCGCGACCCGGCGCTCCCGGGCCTGCTCCTCGCGCTCGAGGCGAGGCCCGCGCTCCGGCTCGGCGAGCACGCGGTCCTCCGGGTCCCGCGCTGCCCCGCGTGCTCGGCCGTCGACCGGGCCGCTCCGCTCCCCTGGCACGGGGCCGCGGAGGCTGCGTGATCACCGCGCTCCTGCCGCCGCCGCTGCGGCGGGCGGTCTCGCCGTACACCGGCATCGTCCGCTCGCTCGAGGAGTGCCTGGCCGCGAGCGCCGACCCGCCGGTGCCGCGCGCCGTGGCCGAGGTGGCCGGGCTGAGCGGGATCGGGGGCGCCGGGCGCACGCGCGCCGAGGCGGCCGCGGCCGCGGTCGGGGAGGCGCTCGAGCGCTACTCGGCGGGCGTCGTGCCGGAGGCTCGGATCGTCGTCGACACCGCCGCGGGCCTCGGGCGGGAGGCGATCGAGCCGGAGCGGTTCGCCCTCTTCTCCGAGCGGCAGTACGCGACGCCCGGGTTCCCCTACCGGCGCTTCACGGCCACGAGCCCGGTCCCTTGGGTCGGCGGGCGCGCGCTCGCCGACGGGCGCCCCGCCTGGGTCCCGGCCGAGCTCGTGTTCCTCGCGTCCGTCCCCGGCAGCGGCGCGCCGATCGGCTACGCGACGAGCAGCGGCACCGCCTGCGCCGCCTCCCGGGAGGAGGCCGTCGGGCGCGGCCTCTGCGAGCTGCTCGAGCGCGACGCGTTCATGATCGCCTGGGCGAACCGTCTCTCCCTGCCGCGGCTCGACTGGGCCTCGGACCCCGAGCTCGCCGAGGTCGACCGGCGGTTCTTCGCCCCCACGGGGCTCGCGTACACGGCGGTCGACCTCTCCTGCTTCCACCGCCTCCCGAGCGTGCTCGGCGTCGTCCGGGCGCCGCGCCGGACGCCGGGCGCGCTCGGGGTCGGTGCGGGCACCGCGCCGACCGTCGCGCGCGCGTGGTGGAAGGCGCTGACGGAGGCGTTCGCCGCCCGCTCGGCCGGGGCGAAGCTCGCGCTCCTCGACCGGCGCGACCTCGGCGGCGCCGGCGAGGGCATCGTCTCGTTCGAGGACCACATCCGCTGGCACGCCGACCACGACCGGGCGGCCGCGGCGGCCTTCCTCGACGCGAGCGATGCCAGGACCCCCGTCGCCGAGGTCGCAACGATCCGCGGCGACGTGGTCGGCGCGCTCCGGGCGCGGGTCGAGGCCGCCGGCTCGTCGGCGTACGTCGTCGACGTCACCGCGCCCGACGTCGCCGAGCTCGGGCTGCACGTGGCGAAGGTCGTCGCGCCAGAGCTCTGCCCGCTGGACGTCCCCCACCGCGCCCGCTTCCTCGGCGGCCGGCGGCTCTACGAGGTCCCGGTCCGGCTCGGGCTGGCGCGGGTCGCGCTCGCCGAGGACGCCCTCAACCCCCACCCGCACCCGTTCCCGTGACCGGCCCGTCGCCGACCGCCGACCTCGCCTCGATCCTCTACGGCCCGGAAGGCGTGCCGGTGGACGACCCCGCCGAGCTCTTCCACGAGGCCTCGCGGCTGTACCCCGAGGTCGCCCCGGGGCGGCTCGCCGGGCTCGCCGAGCTCGGCCGGAGCCGGGAGCTCCGCGAGACCGTCGCCCGGGCGAGCCGCACCCACGACCACCGGCCCGGCGTCGACCTTCCCCGGGTCGCGCTCGGCCGCCTCCCGCTCCGGGAGGCGCTCGCGCGCCGCCGCTCGGAAGCGGCCGCCGCCGCGCGCCCGCTCCCGCTCGGGAGCCTGGCGGCGCTCCTCGCCGCTGCCTACCGCTCGGCGGCCGGGCGGCGACCGGTGCCGTCGGGCGGCGCCCTCTACCCGCTCGAGCTCTACGTCCTCGCCCTCTCGGTTGACGGGCTCGAGCCGGGCGCCTACCACTACCACCCGTTCCGCCACCGGCTCGAGCGGCTCGGCGGCGCCGACCGCCGGACCGCCGGCGCGGCCCTCGTCGACCCGTCGCTCGCCGACCGCGCCGCGGCGCTCCTCGTCGTCACGGCGATGTTCTGGCGCTCGCGCTTCAAGTACGGGCTGCGCGGCTACCGCTTCGCGCTGCTCGAGGCCGGGCACCTCGTCCAGAACGCCGTGCTCGCCGCGGCGGCGCTCGCCGTTCCCGCCCTGCCGCTCGGCGGCTTCTACGACCGGCGGCTCGACGCGCTCGTCGGGGCCGACGGCCTCGACGAGGCGACCGTCTACGCGCTCCTGCTCGGAGGCCGGCAGTGAGCGCCCGGGCGCTTTCGCTCCGGGTCGCGCTCACGACTGCCGCCGCGGCCGGTCTCGCCGCCGGCCTCGCCCCGCCGCGCCCGGCGCGCTCCGTGCCCGCCGCGGTCGCGCTCCTCCCCGGCGTGCTCGCGGCGGGCGCCCTGTTCGCCGCCGGGGTCCGGCGGAGGCCGCGGCGGCCCGTCGGGGTCGGGGTGGGGGCGTTCCTCCTCCTCGGCGCGGCGAACGAGGAGGTGATCTGGCGCCGCGTCGTGCTCGGCGAGCTGCTGCGGCTCGGCGCGCCCGCCGCGCTCGCCGCGAGCTCGCTCGCGTTCGCGCTCGCCCACCGGCGGGGGCGGCCCTTCCAGCTCGCAACCGGCGCCGTCTTCGGCGGGCTCTACCTGGCGACCGGCTCGCTGGCGGCGAGCGTGGTCGCGCACTGGACCTTCAACCTGCTCGTCGCCGCCGCCGGGCGGCGCGCGCCCGCGGCGCTGCCGCCGTGACCGTCGCCGAGCTCCGCGCGGTCTCGAAGCGGTTCGGGCGGATCGTCGCGCTCGACGCCGTGAGCCTCGCGCTGGCGGAGGGCGAGGTGCTCGCGCTGCTCGGCCCGAACGGCGCGGGGAAGTCGACCGCGCTCGCGGTCCTGCTCGGCCTGCGCGCGCCCGACGCCGGAGCGGCGCGGGTGCTCGGCGGCGACCCGCGCAGCGCGCGGTCGCGGCGCGCCCTCGGCGTCGCGCCCCAGGAGACGGCGTTCCCGCCGACGCTGCGCGTCGCCGAGCTCGTCGACCTCGTGCGCGCCCACTTCGACCGCCCCGTGCCCGGGCGGCTCCTGGCCGCGCGCTTCGGCCTCGCCCCGCTCGCCCGCCGCCAGCTCGGCGGGCTCTCGGCCGGCGAGCGGCGCCGAGTCGCGGTCGCGCTCGCCTTCGCGGGCGCGCCGCGGCTCGTCGTGCTCGACGAGCCGACCACGGGTCTCGACGGTCCGGGCCGGCGCTCCGTCTGGGAGGCGATCCGTGCGCACGCGAGCGAGGGCGGGACGATCCTCCTCACCACGCACCAGCTCGACGAGGCCGAGGCGCTCGCGGGCAGGGTCGTCCTCCTCGACGCCGGCCGGGTCGTCGACGAGGGCGCGGTCGCCGAGATCAAGGGGCGCGCCGGGCTCGCGCGCGTCGCCTACCGGTCGGGCGGGAGGACGGTCCGGCTGGACGTCGCCGACGCCGGTGCCGCGGTCGCGGAGCTTGTGCGGGCAGGCGTCGTGCTCGAAGGCCTCGAGGTACGCCCGCTCACGCTCGCGGAGGCGCTCGCCGCGCGGAGCCGGCGATGAGGCTCGCGCTGCTGCACGCCCGCGCGCTGACGCTCGAGCTCGTCCGCCACCCGGCCTTCGTCGTGCCGACGCTCGCCTTCCCGGCGGTCTTCTTCCTCTTCTTCGCCGCCCCGGCCCCGGCCGAGGGCGCGAATGCGCGGATGGCGACCTTCGCCGGCTTCGCCGCGCTCGGGGTCGCGTTCTTCCAGTTCGGGGTCGGCATCGCCGTCGAGCGCGCCTCGCCGTGGGAGCTCTACCTGCGGACGCTGCCGGTCGGCGTCGGCGCCCGGCTCGCCGCCCGTCTGCTCTCCGCCTCCGCGTTCGCGCTCGCGGCCGCGGCCCTCGTCGCGGTCGTCGCCGTGGCCGCGACGCCCGTCGCCCTGCCGCTGCCGCGCTGGGCCGGCCTCGCCGCCGCGCTGCTCGCGGCCGGCGTCCCCTTCGCCCTGCTCGGGATCGCCCTCGGCTACTGGGTGCCCCCGCGCGCCGCGCTGCCGGTCGCGAACCTCGCCTACCTCGCGCTCGCCTACGCGGGCGGGCTCTGGATCCCGGCCGACCGGCTGCCGCGCGCGGTCGCGGCCGTCTCCCGCCTCCTGCCCACCCGGGCGCTCGCCGACGCCCTGACCGCGCAGGCGGCCGGGTCGCTGCCCTGGCGGCCGTGGGCGGAGCTCGCGGCCTGCGCGCTCGCCTTCGCGGGGCTCGCCGCCGTCGGCTACCGGCGAGACGAGGGGAGGAGGTACGGCTGATCCCGTACACTCAGGCTTTCGCCATGTGGGAGCTCGTCTTCATGGTGCTCGTCCTCAAGATCCCGGTGCTCTACGTCTGCTGGGTCGTCTGGTGGGCGGTCAAGGCGGAGCCGGTCGTGGGCCCCGACGGGGAGCAGGTCCACCAGCCGATCAACTGGAAGCCGTGGCGGCGACCGGACGGGCCGCGTCCTCGGCGGGGCGGCCCGCACGGCGGGCGCACGCGCCTCCGCGCCGCCGGGCGCCGCGAGCGCGCGAGCGCATGAGCCCATCGCCGGCAGGAGGCGCGGCGCTGGTACAAAAGACCTGAGTGATGCACGACGTCGACGGCGTCAACGCCGGCTACGCGCGTCTGCTGCTCGAGCAGTACCTCGACGACCCCGAGTCGGTCTCGCCCGAGTGGCGGGCGCTCTTCGAGCGCGGCGACACGGAGCTCGTGCGCAGCCTGCCGGGGCTCGCGCGCCTGCTCGAGCGGGCGGGCGACGGGCACGGGAACGGCCGCGCGCTGCCGGCGGCGCCGCCGGCGGCCCCGTCGACGGCGGCGGACGCCGAGCTCCTCGGCGCGGTCGCCGCGGCGATGGCGCTCGTGAAGGCCCACCGCACGCACGGGCACCTGGCGGCGCGGCTCGACCCGCTCGGCTCGGCGCCGATCGGCGACCCCTCGCTCGACCCGTCCCGGCTGCAGCCGAAGCTGACGCCGGAGCTCCAGCGCCGCGTCCCGGCGGCGGCCCTCCGCGTCCACGTCGAGGGGGAGACGCTCGCCGAGGCGCTGCCGCGGCTGCGGGAGACCTACTGCGGGACGATGGCCTACGAGATCGAGCACATCGCCGAGCACGACCAGCGCGTGTGGCTTCGGCAGGCGATCGAGTCGTGGCGCTTCCGGACGCCGCTCGCGCCGGAGGAGCAGCGGCGGCTCTACGTCCGCCTCTGCGAGGTCGAGGGGCTCGAGCGCTACCTGCGCCGCGCGTTCCTCGGCCAGAAGCAGTTCTCGATCGAGGGCGTCGACGTGCTGATCCCGATGCTCGACGAGGCGCTCGAGCTCGCCGCCGCCGGCGGCGCCCGCGACGTCGTGATCGGGATGGCGCACCGCGGGCGGCTGAACGTGCTCGCGCACACGATCGGGCTCCCGTACGAGAAGATCCTGCGCGAGTTCGAGGGCGAGCGGACGCTCGACGCCGTCGCCGCCGACGCTGAGGGCGGCACCGGCGACGTCAAGTACCACCTCGGCGCCCACGGCGTGCGCGACACGGCCGCCGGGAAGCTCGCGGTGACGCTCGCCGCGAATCCGAGCCACCTCGAAGCGGTCGACCCGGTCGTCGAGGGGATGACGCGGGCGCTGCAGACCGATCGCTCCGCCGGCGCGGGCATCCACGACCCGTCGGTCGCGATGCCGATCCTGCTGCACGGCGACGCCGCCTTCGCCGGTCAGGGCGTCGTCGCCGAGACGCTGAACCTGTACGCGCTCGAGGGGTACTCGACCGGCGGGACGCTGCACATCATCACCGACAACCAGGTCGGCTTCACCACCGACCCCTCGGAGGAGCGGTCGACGCGACACTCCTCCGACCTCGCGAAGGGGTTCGACACGCCGATCGTCCACGTGAACGCGGACGACCCCGAGGCGGCGATCTCGGCGGTGCGGCTCGCGCTCGCCTATCGCGGCCGCTTCGGCCACGACGTCGTGATCGACCTCGTCGGCTACCGGCGCTTCGGCCACAACGAGCAGGACGAGCCCGCGTACACGCAGCCGCTGATGGTCGAGCAGATCGCCCGCCATCCGACCGTGCGCGAGCTGTACGGCGCGCAGCTCGTCGAGCGCGGGGTGCTCGCGGCCGAGGAGGCCGAGCGGCTCGCGTCGGAGGCCGAGGCGCGGGTGCGTCAGGCGCACGAGCGGCTGAAGCGCTCCTTCGGCGACGCGGCCCCGGACGCTCCGCGCGAGGAGCCGGTCCCGCGGGAGCGGGCACGCGAGGTGGTGACGAGGGTCGCCGCCGGCGAGCTCCGGCGCCTGACCGCCGAGCTCGCCCGCGTCCCCGACGGCTTCACCGTGCACCCGAAGCTCGCGCGGCAGCTCGAGCGCCGACCGGTCGCGCTCGAGGAGGGCGGGATCGACTGGGGTCACGCCGAGGCGCTCGCGTTCGCCTCGCTGCTCGTCGACGGGATCCCGATCCGGCTGACGGGTCAGGACACCGAGCGCGGCACGTTCTCGCAGCGGCACCTCGTCCTGCACGACGCGAAGACGGGCGAGCTGTACACGCCGATGCAGGCGATCGACGGCGCGCAGGCGTCGTTCGAGGTCTACAACTCGCCGCTCTCCGAGTACGCGTGCGTCGGCTTCGAGTACGGCTACTCGACCATGGCGCCGGAGGCGCTCGTGCTCTGGGAGGCGCAGTTCGGCGACTTCGCCAACGGCGCGCAGACGATCATCGACCAGTTCATCTCGAGCGGGCTCGCGAAGTGGGGCCAGACGACGCGGCTGACGCTGCTCCTGCCGCACGGGTACGAGGGGAACGGGCCCGAGCACTCGAGCGCGCGGCTCGAGCGCTTCCTCCAGCTCTCGGCGCAGGAGAACCTCCGGATCGCGAACTGCACGACCGCCGCCCAGTACTTCCACCTGCTCCGCCGGCAGGCGCTCGACCCGAGCCCGCGGCCGCTCGTCGTGATGACCCCGAAGGGCCTCCTGCGGCTGAAGGAGGCGTCGTCGACCCTCGCCGACCTGGCCGAGGGGTCGTTCCGCCCGCTGCTCGACGCGGACGTGGAGGACCGGGCCTCGATCCGCCGGCTCGTCCTCTGCTCCGGCAAGGTCTACTACGACATCGTCGGTCACGAGCAGGCGCGAAGCGCGACCGGCGTCGCGGTCGCGCGGATCGAGCAGCTCTACCCGTTCCCGGTCGACGGCGCACGGGAGCTGATCGCCGGCTACCCGCGCCTGGACGAGATCGTGTGGGCGCAGGAGGAGCCGCAGAACATGGGCGCGTGGCGGACGATCCGCCACCGGCTCGAGGAGGCGGCGGCGGGCATCCCGGTGCGCTACGTGGGCCGGCCCTGGCGCGCGAGCACGGCCGAGGGGTATCCGACGACGCACGTGCTCGAGCAGGACCGGATCGCCCGCGCCGTCCTCACCCTGTAGGCCCTCCGGTCTCGCCGCTCCCGGGGGTGAGCCGCGCGGCGCGGCCCGGCCGCCGGCCGCTCAGCGGAAGAGGCGCCGGCGCAGGCGCCGCGACCTGTAGGCGAGCTTCACGAGCCGTGGGCCGTGCTTGCGCGCCTGCTGGAGCAGGCGCCTGCGGTGCTTCGGCGGGATCCGCCGCCAGAGCTTCCACACCGCCACCGCCGTGCCCCACGGCCCGGCGCGGCGTCCGAGCAGCCGTCCCAGTCTCGCCACGAGCCGATTCTCGCAAACCGGCCCGGGACGTGCCGGCCGAGCGCGGCCCGGGCGCGCCGGCGAGGCGCGTCGGCCGCGAGCCGATCGAGTAGAATCCCTGCTCGGGCACGGAATGGCAGTCGAGCGGGAGGACGGCATGTCGGTGGAGACCCCTTCGCTGTTCGCGCAGGTGATCCGCGAGCACCTCGAGCTCAAGCGCCGCAACGCGGCCCTCGAGCACGAGATGCCGCTCGATCGCTACCTGAGCGAGGACCCCTTCGCGAACCACCCGCTGTTCAAGACCGAGGAGCAGGCGCGCGCCGAGGACACGATGGACGGCGTGCAGTCGATCGTGGACGAGCCGACCGCGCTCGCCTGGCCGGTCGCCGAGGACACCTTCCCGGGGCTCGAGGCGGCCGAGCCGGCCGCGGGGGGCGAGCAGCCCTCCGCCGAGCCGTCGGACGAGGGCCTCTGGACGCGCTCCCGCGACTTCGACTGGGGTGACTAGGGGCGCCGGAGCTCCGGACCTCTAGCCTGTACTCGCCGACCGGCGACCAGCCGCAGGCGATCGAGCTCCTCGCCCAGGGCCTCCTCGCCGGCGAGCGCTACCAGACGCTGCTCGGCGCGACCGGCACGGGCAAGACCGCGACGATGGCGTGGATCATCGAGCGCGTCCAGAAGCCCGCGCTCGTGATCGCCCACAACAAGACGCTCGCCGCCCAGCTCTGCAACGAGTTCCGCGAGTTCTTCCCCGACAACGCGGTCGAGTACTTCGTCTCCTACTACGACTACTACCAGCCGGAGGCGTACGTCCCGCAGGCCGACCTCTACATCGAGAAGGACAGCTCCCGGAACGACGACATCGACCGCCTGCGCCACGCGGCGACCTCGAGCCTCCTCTCGCGCCGCGACGTCGTCATCGTCGCGTCCGTGTCGTGCATCTACGGCCTCGGCTCGCCGGAGGAGTACGCGGAGCAGGTGGTCTTCCTGACCGCCGGCGAGGAGATCGACCGCGACCTCGTCCTGCGCAAGCTGGTCGACATCCAGTACGTCCGCAACGACGCCCTGCTCGGCCGCGGGCGGTTCCGGGTCAGGGGCGACGTGCTGGAGCTTCAGCCGGCGCACTCCGAGACCGCCTACCGGATCTCCTTCTTCGGCGACGAGGTAGAGACGATCACCCACTTCGACCCGCTGACGGGCGAGGTGCTGTCGCGGCTCGAGACGATCACCGTCTTCCCGGCGACGCAGTACGTCACCTCGAAGCCGACGATCGAGCGCGCCGTGGTCGAGATCAAGAACGAGCTGGCCGAGCAGGTGCGGAAATTCGAGTCGGAAGGGCGGATGCTCGAGGCGCACCGCATCCGCCAGCGCACCGAGTACGACCTCGAGATGCTGCGCGAGCTCGGCTTCTGCAACGGGATCGAGAACTACTCGCGCATCCTCGACGGCCGTCCGCCCGGCTCGCCGCCGCACACGCTGCTCGACTACTTCCCGTCCGACTTCGTCGTCTTCGTCGACGAGTCGCACCAGACGATCCCCCAGCTCGGCGGGATGTACGAGGGCGACCGCTCGCGCAAGCAGACGCTCGTCGACTACGGCTTCCGGCTCCCGTCCGCGCTCGACAACCGGCCGCTGCGCTTCGACGAGTTCCTCGCGAAGGTGCCGCAGCTCGTGTTCGTCTCGGCGACGCCGGGCCCGTGGGAGCTGCGCCACTCGACGCGGGTCGTCGAGCAGCTCATCCGCCCGACCGGCATCGTCGACCCGGAGGTGGAGCTGCGCTCCACCCGCAACCAGATCGACGACCTGCTGAACGAGATCCGCCGCCGCGAGGAGGCGGGCGAGCGGGTCCTCGTCACGACGCTGACGAAGAAGATGGCCGAGGACCTGACGGACTACCTGCTCGAAGCCGGCGTGAAGGCGCGCTACCTGCACTCGGAGATCGACACGCTCGAGCGGATCCAGATCATCCGCGAGCTGCGGCTCGGGGAGTACGACGTCCTCGTCGGGGTGAACCTGCTCCGCGAGGGGCTCGACCTGCCGGAGGTCTCGCTCGTGGCGATCCTCGACGCCGACAAGGAGGGGTTCCTGCGAGGTCAGACCGCGCTGATCCAGACGATCGGCCGCGCGGCCCGCAACGTCAACGGCAAGGTGCTGATGTACGCCGACAAGTACACGGAGGCGATCAAGCACGCGATCGACGAGACGAACCGGCGGCGGGCGAAGCAGCTCGCCTACAACGAGGAGCACGGCATCAGGCCCGAGTCGATCCAGAAGGGCGTCTCCGACATCGCCGAGTTCCTCGCGCTCGAGGCGCCCCAGGTGCCGCGGCGCACCCGGCGGGGCCGGAGGGTGGAGGGGATGGACCGCGACGAGCTGGAGCGGCTCGTGATCACGCTCGAGGAGGAGATGCTCGCCGCCGCCGAGGAGCTGCGCTTCGAGTACGCCGCCAAGCTCCGCGACGAGATCAAGGAGCTCCGCCGCGAGCTCTCCGCGCTCGCCGGGAGCGCGACCTGACCGCCGGCGGGAGTCGAGCCACGGCCGCCGCCTGCGGTGCCGAGGGCGCTCGGGTGGTTGAATCGTCTCCGTGAGCGGGATCTTCCGCGTCGGCGAGGACGCCTACGACGACTTCATGGGCCGGTACTCGGTCCGGCTCGCGCCGCTCTTCGCGGACTTCGCCGGCGTCGGCGTCGGCGAGCGCGTGCTCGACGTCGGGGCGGGCACCGGGGCGCTCACGCGGGAGCTCCTCGAGCGCGGCGCGAGCGTGGTCGCCGCCGAGCCGTCGCCCGAGTTCACCCGCGCGCTCCGCGCCCGCTTCCCGCGGATCGAGGTGCGCGAGGCGCCCGCGGAGGGGCTGCCGTTCGGAGACGACGCCTTCGACCTCGCCCTCGCGCAGCTCGTCGTCGCGTTCATGGCCGACGCGGAGGCGGCGATGCGCGAGCTCCGTCGCGTCGCGCGCCGGGTCGCGATCTGCATGTGGGGTATCGAGGAGATGCAGATGTTCGCCGCGATCGAGCGGACGGCGCGCGCGCTCGGCTCGGGCGAAGGCGAGCAGGCCGCCCGCCGCTACCGGACGCCGCGTGAGCTGCACGACCTGCTCGCCGGCGCCGGGCTCCGCGACGTCGAGACCTGCGAGCTCGACGTCACCGCCCCCTACGGCGACTTCGACGAGTTCTGGCGGGCGCTCAGCCGGCAGGTCGGCCCCGCCGGCGCGTGGCTGCACGGGCTCGACGAGCGCCGCCGCGAGCTCGCCTACGTCGAGCTCCGCCGCCAGCTCGGCGACCCGAGCGGCGCGTTCGAGCTCGAGGCCCGGGCCTACGCCGCGCGCGCGGCGCGTCCGTGACGGCGGTCGCGGGGGTCAGCTCGGGGCGAGCGGCTCGCGCCCGCGGGCGAAGACGCGGAGCGCGGTGAGCTCCCAGGCCTCGTCGCGCCAGGTCGACGTCTCGACGCGGATCCGGCGCTCGTCGACGCTGTAGACGAGCAGCCCGCGCGCCTCTCCGCGGCGCCGCGGCCGCGGCCGCCCGAGGCCGGGCGCGGTCGCGACGACGGCGCCGGGGGCGCCGGCCTCGACCGCCTCGAACTCGCGCCGCTCGCTCACCGTCGCCTGGTGCACGTGGCCGCCGACGATCAGCTCCGCCCCCGCCTCGACGAGGCGCTCGAGCACGTGCGACCGGCGGGCGACCGGGCGCTTCCGGGTCCGCCAGGGCGCGCCGACGAGCTGGTGGTGCAGCGCGACGAGGCGGAGCGCGCCCGGCTCCGCCTCCGACAGCCGGCGGGCGACCTCGTCGAGCTGCCCGTCGCGTACGCCGCCGGACTGGTGCCGCCACGGACGCACCGAGTTGACGCCGACCGCGTACACGCCCGGCACGGCGACCACGGGGTGCGTCGTCTGCCACTGGCGCCGGAACTCCCGCCACGTCGAGCCGAAGCGCGCCGGCGGCAGCGGCGGGATGTCGTGGTTCCCCGGCACGACGAGGAGCGGGGGGCCCAGGCTGCGGAGGAAGCGCGCCGCCGCCTCGTGCTGGTCGCGCCGCCCGCGATGGGTGAGGTCGCCGGTCGCGACGACGAGCGCCGGGTCGACGTGCTCGACGAGCGCCGCGACCGCCCGCTCGACCGCGGGGTCGCGGAGCGCCCCCCGCGCGCCGAAGTGCAGGTCGGAGAGGTGGAGGACGCGCGTGGGCAAGCGCGAAGGAGGCTACAGTGCGCTCGATGGCGAACGAGTACGGCACGGAGGTCTTCGACGACCTCTACCTGGGCGTCCGCGCCGGCGGCGCCCTGCGCAAGCGGCGCCGCGGCGAGCCGCTGACCCCGGAGGAGGAGGAGGCGCTCGGCCGCTGGCAGCGGCTCTCGCCCTGGCGCAAGGGGCTCGCGATCGGCGGGTTCGCCGTCGGCACCTTCGGGCTCGGCTTCACCCTCGGCGGGCTCGTCTTCGGGCGCTGGCGGCGCGCGAAGGCCTAGCGAGCGGGTAGCAGGCGAGCCCGATCGCGACCGCGAGCAGGTGGCCGACGTCGGTGAAGGTCGCCGAGCGCGCCGCCTGCAGCAGCGCGTAGCCGCCGAGCAGCCCGAGGTAGGGCAGGCGGGCGCGCGGCCCGAGCAGGTAGGTGCCGAGCGCGGCGACGGCAAAGAAGCCGTAGCTCGCGCCGACGTCCTCGGCGCGGACGACGCGCGGGTCGACGACGTCGAGGCGGAGGCCGACGACGAGGCCCGCGGCGACGAGCAGGGTCGCGCCGACGTGCCCGGCCGCGAACGCGAGCGTCGTGCGCCGCCAGCCGAGCCGCCGCTCCACCGGCAGGATCACCGCCGCGAACAGCCCGGCCCAGAGGGCGAGCTGCCACCAGCCGCCGAGCCAGAACGCGCTGCCGACGAGGACGCGCACGGGCACGTGCGCGAGCTGGTGGAGGTTCGTGCTCACCTCGAGCAGGAGGCGGTGTGCGGCGCTTCGGTCGAGGGTCGAGAGGACCGCCGTCGTCGCCGAGAGGATCGCGATGTACGCGGTCGTCGCCGGCGCGGAGCGGACGAGGCGGAGCGCGGCGGTCATGAGGCCAGGCGATCGAGCGCGAGCTCGAGCCACGCGGCCGCGTGCGCCTTCCAGAGCGCGGCCGAGTGGCCGCCGGGGTAGAGCCGGAACAGGTGCGGGACCCGGGCCGCGGTGAGCGCCCGGTCGAGGGCGGTGTTGTCGTCGACGAACGTCGGGTCGCCCGCCCCGACGTAGAAGGCGAAGAGGGTCGGGTAGCGCGCGAACTGGGCCGCGAGCCCCGGCACGAGCGACCGCACGTTCGCGTAGGCGTTGTCGGCGTCGGAGCCGACGTCGAGCGGCGTCCTCCCGGTCGGGTCGGTGGGGCGGAAGTAGCCGCTCCAGGACTCGACCACCGCGTACTCGGCGGGGCGGTGCAGGCCGATGACCGCGGCGCCGTAGCCGCCGGCGGAGACGCCGACGATCGCCCGCCCGCTCCGGCTCGCGATCGTCCGGTAGTGGCTGTCGATCCAGTCCGGGAGCTCGACCGCGAGCGCGGTCTCCCAGTCGTGGCCGACGCCCCAGTCGTGGTACTCGGGATCGCCGTTCGCCCGCCGGGTGCCCTGGGGGACGACCAGGATCGCCCCGCGGCCGGTGCTGTCGAGCGCCCGCGCGACCCAGCCGAGCTGGAGGTACGAGGTCGGGCCGGCCGGGAGCCCGTGCAGGAAGTAGACGACCGGGTAGCGCTTCCCGCTCGTCGCGTAGCCCGGCGGCAGGTACACGGCGAAGTGGAACGGGCTCGCGAGCGCCTCCGACTCGAACGACGCCGTCACCTCGCTCGCCGCCCCCTCCGGGCTCGGGCGGCGGGTGGCGGCGAGCGCGATCGCGGCCAGGGCGGCGCAGGCGGCGACGACGGCGGCCGCGACGGCCGCCGTCGAGCCGAGGCGCAGGCGCGTGGTCCTCACGGGTCGATCATGCCGGGACGAGGTAAGAGCAACGTGAGGAGAGCCGAAGCGTCGGGTGAAAAAGGTCGCACGACCGGCTGGCCGGGGCGTCCGGGAGCGCCCGCACCCGGCTGCGGAATCCCCGCACCAGAACGTAGGTTCGCCCCGGTAGAATGACGTGCTCATGCCTGCGGAAGAGCTCGTCGTCCACGGCGCGCGGGAGCACAACCTGAAGGACGTCACCGTCCGGCTGCCCCGGAACAAGCTGATCTGCATCACCGGCCTCTCCGGCTCCGGCAAGTCGAGCCTCGCCTTCGACACGATCTACGCCGAGGGCCAGCGCCGCTACGTCGAGTCGCTCTCCGCCTACGCCCGCCAGTTCCTCCAGATGATGGAGAAGCCGGACGTCGACGCGATCGAGGGGCTCTCGCCGGCGATCTCGATCGACCAGAAGACGACCTCGCGCAACCCGCGCTCGACGGTCGGCACCGTGACCGAGATCTACGACTACCTGCGTCTGCTCTACGCGCGCGTCGGGCGGCCGCACTGCCCGGTGTGCGGCCGGCCGATCGCCGGGCAGTCGATCGACTCGATCGTCGAGCAGATCCTCGCGCTGCCCGAGGGGACGCGCTTCACGGTCGACGCGCCGGTCGTGCGCGACCGCAAGGGCGAGCACCGCGACCTGCTCGAGCACCTCCGGAGCGAGGGCTTCACGCGCGTCAAGGTCGACGGCGAGCAGTACCTGCTGGAGGAGGTCCCCGCGCTCGACAAGAAGCTCAAGCACACGATCGACGTCGTCGTCGACCGCCTGGTGATGAAGGAGGACCTCCGCCAGCGGCTGACGCAGTCGGTCGAGACCGCGACCGCCCTCGCCGACGGCCTCGTGAGCGTCGCGGTCGTCGGCGGCGAGACGTCCACCTACTCGGAGCGGTTCGCCTGTCCCGAGCACGGCGTGTCGCTGCCCGAGCTCCAGCCGCGGATCTTCTCGTTCAATTCGCCGCACGGCGCCTGCCCGCGCTGCACCGGCCTCGGCGCGCAGCAGGAGATCGACCCCGACCTGCTCGTGCCCGACCCGTCGCTCTCGATCGCCGAGGGCGCGCTCGTCCCGTGGGCGGTCGGCGGCTCGCAGTTCTACGAGTCCGTGATCCAGGCGATCGCCGACCGCTACGAGATCGACGTCGACAAGCCGTGGCAGGAGCTCACGGAGAAGGAGCGGAGCTACTTCCTCTACGGCACCGGCGGCGACAAGGTCTTCGTCAGCTACCGCAACCGGATGGGCCGCCGGCGCTCGTACATGATCGCCTTCGAGGGGATCGTGGCCTCGCTCGAGCGCCGCTACCGCGAGACGGACAGCCAGGCGCAGCGCGAGCGGATCGAGGAGTACATGTCGTTCCGCCCGTGCCCGGCGTGCAAGGGCGCGAGGCTGAAGCCGGAGGTGCTCGCGGTCACGGTCGGGGGGAAGAACATCCACGAGTTCACGCAGCTCAGCGTGACCGGCGCGCTCGCGTTCCTCGACGGCCTCGACCTGACGCCGACCGAGGCGCTGATCGGCGCCCGGATCGTGAAGGAGATCCGCGAGCGGCTCACCTTCCTCGCCGACGTCGGCGTCGGCTACCTGCAGCTCGACCGCGCCTCGGCGACGCTCTCGGGCGGCGAGGCGCAGCGCCTCCGGCTCGCCACCCAGATCGGCAGCCAGCTCGTCGGCGTGCTCTACATCCTGGACGAGCCGTCGATCGGGCTCCACCAGCGCGACAACGACCGGCTGATCGCCACGCTCGAGCGGCTGCGCGACCTCGGCAACACCGTGCTCGTCGTCGAGCACGACGAGCAGATGATGCGCAGCGCCGACTGGATCGTCGACATGGGGCCGGGCGCGGGCGAGCACGGCGGCCACGTCGTCGCCGAGGGTCCCGTCGCGAAGGTGGAGCGCAACAAGCGGTCGGTCACCGGCCAGTTCCTCTCCGGCGCGCGCGAGATCCCGGTGCCGCCGCGCCGGACGCGGGACAACGGCGTCTTCGTGGTGCGCGGCGCCGCGCAGCACAACCTGAAGGGCATCGACGTCGCGTTCCCGATCGGCAAGCTCGTCGCCGTGACCGGCGTCTCCGGCTCGGGCAAGTCGACGCTCGTCAACGAGATCGTCTTCAAGGCGCTCGCGAATCGCCTGAACAGGGCGCGCGTGAAGCCCGGCGAGCACGAGTCGGTGGAGGGAATCGAGGCGTTCGACAAGGTGATCGAGATCGACCAGCGGCCGATCGGGCGCACCCCGCGCTCGAACCCGGCGACCTACACCGACCTCTTCACCCACATCCGCGAGCTCTACTCGCTCACCGCGGACGCGAAGGTGCGCGGCTACCGGCCCGGCCGCTTCTCCTTCAACGTCAAGGGCGGACGCTGCGAGACTTGCAAGGGCGACGGGCAGATCAAGATCGAGATGCACTTCCTGCCCGACGTCTACGTCCCGTGCGAGACCTGCAAGGGGCGGCGCTACAACCGCGAGACGCTCGAGGTGCGCTTCAAGGGCAAGACGATCGCCGACGTCCTCGAGCTGTCGGTCGAGGAGGCGCTTGCGTTCTTCGCGAAGATCCCGAAGATCCGCCGGCGCCTGCAGACGCTGCACGACGTCGGGCTCGACTACATGCGGCTCGGCCAGCCGGCGACGACCCTCTCCGGCGGGGAGGCGCAGCGGGTCAAGCTCGCGGCCGAGCTCTCCAAGGTGGCGACCGGGAGGACGCTCTACATCCTCGACGAGCCGACGACCGGCCTCCACTTCGCCGACATCGAGCGGCTGCTCGAGGTGCTGCAGCGCCTCGTCGACGCCGGGAACACCGTGCTCGTGATCGAGCACAACCTCGACGTGATCAAGCAGGCGGACTGGGTCGTCGACCTCGGGCCGGAGGGCGGCGAGGCCGGCGGCGAGGTGGTCGCGGCCGGGACGCCGGAGGACGTCGCCGCCGTCCCCGCCTCGCACACCGGCCGGTTCCTGCGCCCGCTCCTCGAGCGGCGCGCCGTGGCCGCCGCGTGAGCGGTACCGGCACGAGCCGCGCGTGAACGCCCGCGACCGCAAGCACGTGCTCGTCGGGCTCGCGCTCGTCTGCGTCGCGCTCTTCGGCCTCGGGATCGCGTACTGGATCGTCGCCGGCCGGCACCACCACCTCTGCCCGGGCGGCAAGACCCCGATCGCCCAGCAGGACGTTGGGATGGGCCAGATCGTCTACAAGTGCCCCGGCGGCTACGTCACCACCGGCTCGTTCCTCCCCTGATCGCCGTGCGGGAGTGGTGGATCCGCACCGGGCTCGTGCTCCAGGCGCCGCGCGCGGTGTTCGTCGCGCTCCGGGACGACAGCGCCGAGGCCGCGGCCGACCGGGCGGAGCCCGTGCTCGCGATCGTGATCCTGGCCGGCGTCGCGCTCGCCTTCGCCTCGCACGCGGCGGCCGGCTACCACGGGCTGCTGCTCGCCGTCTGGCTCTTCGTCGCCGGCGGGATCACCGGCGCCGCCGCCTACTGGTTCTTCGGGGCGGTGCTCTACGCGGCCGTGCGGGCGCTCGGGTCGCTCGGCTCCTACCGCCGGTCGCGCCACCTGCTCGCGTTCGCGTGCGTCCCGCTCGCGGTCTCCCTCGTCGTCTCGCCCGCCGGCCACGACGTCTACCGCATGGCGGCGTACGTCGTCGTCGCCTGGTCGGCGGCCCTCCTCGTCACCGGGGTGCGGGCCGTGCACGGTTGGTCGTGGGCGCGCTCGGCGCTCGCCGCCGCCGCGCCGGTCGCGGCCGCCGCGCTCCTGCTCGCCCTCTGAGCTCACCGGGCCGGCCGGGCCGCCGGCGCCGGCCGCGCGCGCGCCGCGAGGAGCGCCTCGAACCGGGCGAGTTCCTCGTCCGGGATCGAGTAGCCGTGGCGCTCCTCCGGGAAGGCGCCGCTCCGGACCTCGCCGACGTACGCGGCGAGCGCCCGCTCGATCTCCTCCGCGAGCTCCGCGTAGCGCTTGACGAAGCGCGGCGTCGGACCCGCGTACAGGCCGAGCAAGTCGTGCCAGACGAGTACCTGCCCGTCGCAGCCGGCGCCCGCGCCGATCCCGATCGTCGGGATCGCGAGCGCCGCCGTGATGCGCGCGGCGACCGCGGCGGGCACCGCCTCGAGGACGAGCGCGAACGCGCCGGCGTCCTGCAGCGCGAGCGCGTCGTCGTGGAGCGCGAGCGCGGCGTCGGCCGTGCGCCCCTGGGCGCGGAACCCGCCGAGCCTCGTCGTGGACTGCGGCGTCAGCCCGGCGTGGGCCATCACCGGGATGCCCGACTCCGCGATCGCCCGCACGCGCGCGACCATGCGGCCCGCGCCTTCGAGCTTCACGCAGTCGGCTCCGCCCTCCTTGACGAGCCGGATCGCGCTCGCGACCGCCTGCTCGTCGGAGACCTCGTACGAGCCGAACGGCATGTCGCCGACGACGAGCGGCCGCCGGGCGGCGCGCGTGACCGCCCGGGTGAGGACGATCATCTCCTCGAGCGTGACCGGGACCGTCGACTCGTGCCCGAGCACGACCATCGCCGCCGTGTCGCCGACGAGCACGAGCTCGACCCCGGCGCGGTCGGCGAGCAGCGCCGCCGGCGCGTCGTAGGCGGTGACCATCGCGATCCGGTCGCCGCGGCGCTTCATCTCCGCGAGCTCCGGGAGCCGCAGCTTCCCGGGGCCGGGCGTCGCGGGGGCGGGCTTCCGCGGGTGGACGCTCATTCCGCGAGCAGCACGTTGTCGATCAGGCGCGTCCGGCCGACCCGGGCGGCGATCGCGAGCGTCTCGCCGTCGAGGTCGGCGACCGCGACGTAGTCGGGCTCGATCCCGGCCGCCGCCAGGACCGCCCGGGCGCGGTCCGGGTCGCGGGTCGCGAGCGCGCGCGGGATCGCGAGCGCGCGCCGCCGCTCCTCCGGGGCGAGGCGCGCGTTGCGGGAGGAGAGCGCGAGCCCGTCCGCGTCGCGCACGGTCGGCACGGCGCGGATCTCGACCCCGGCGTTCAGGTCGCGCACCATCTGCTTGACGACCGCGAGCTGCTGGGCGTCCTTGCGCCCGAAGTAGGCGACGTCCGGGCGGACGAGGTTGAAGAGCTTGAGGCAGACGGTCGCGACCCCGCGGAAGTGGCCGGGCCGGTGCGCGCCCTCGAGCCCGTCGGCGATCCCGCCCGGGACGACCCAGGTGGCGAAGCCGGGCGGGTAGAGCTCCCGCTCGGAGGGAGCGAAGAGGAGGTCGACGCCGGCCGCCGCCGCGACGCGCTCGTCGCGGGCGAGGTCGCGCGGGTACGCGGCCAGGTCGGCCTCGTCGTCGAACTGGGCGGGGTTCACGAACAGGCTCACGACCACGGTGTCGCACTCGGCGCGCGCGGCGGCGACGAGCGCGAGGTGCCCGGCGTGGAGCGCGCCCATCGTCGGCACGAGCCCGATGCGCCGCCCGCCGCGCAGGGGCGCGAGCGCGGCGTCGAGCTCGGCGATCGTTCGCAGCGTCTCCAAGATGGCGGCTCCAGCTCCGTGCGGATGCCGGGCACGGCCAGTGTACACCGGCGGGCGGGTCGGCTCCGGCCGGGGCGGGCGCGGCGGTGCCGTCCGACGCGACCCCCAGACTGGCGGAGGTCGCGTTGGGTAGTCTGGTGTCGATGCCGATCTACGAGTACGTCTGCATGAGCTGCGAGTCGCACTTCGAGGAGCTCGTCAAGCCCGGCGAGCGGCCGCCCTGCCCGGACTGCGGGTCGGAGCGGGTGCAGAAGCAGCTCTCCGTGTTCGCCGCCCACGGCACCAGCACCCAGCCCAGCTTCGGCGGGGGAGGGGGTTGCTGCGGTGGGAGCTGCGGCTGCGGCGGCCACTGACGCGGCGCGCGCCCTCGCCGCCTACCGCGACGAGGTCGCGGGCTGCACGCGCTGCCCGCTCGCGAAGGGCCGGACGCAGGTCGTGTTCGGCGCCGGCTCGCCCGCCGCGGAGCTCATGCTCGTCGGCGAGGCGCCCGGCTTCCACGAGGACCGGCAGGGCGTGCCGTTCGTCGGCGCCGCCGGCCAGCTCCTCGGCAAGCTCCTCGCCGGGATCGGCCTCAGCCGCGACGAGGTGTTCATCGCCAACGTGCTGATGTGCCGGCCGCCGGGCAACCGCGATCCGCAGCCGGACGAGATCGAGGCCTGCGAGCCGCACCTCTGGCGGAAGATCGAGCTGATCCGGCCGAAGGTGATCGCCACGCTCGGCAACTTCGCGACGAAGCTCCTCTCCGGCCGGCCGCTCGGGATCACGCGCGTGCACGGGATGGAGTCGGAGGTCGTGCTCGGCGGGCACCGGGTCCTGCTCTACCCGCTCTTCCACCCGGCGGCCGCGCTCTACACCCCGCGGATGCTCGAGGTGCTCGAGGCCGACTTCCGGCGGATCCCGGCCCTGCTCGGGCGCGCGGCCGCGCCGGCCGTCGAGCGCGCCCCGGAGCCGGTCGCCCCCGCCGCCGAGCCCGCCGCCGTCCAGCTCGGGCTGTTCTAGCCTCCCCGGGGTGGTGGCCGACACCGCCTCCGCCGCCGAGACGGAAGCGCTCGGGGCCCGTCTCGCCGAGCGCCTGCGACCCGGCGACGTCGTCACGGTCGCCGGCGAGCTCGGCGCCGGCAAGACGACCTTCGTCCGGGGCGCGTGCCGCGCCCTCGGGGTCGAGCAGCCGGTCTCGAGCCCGACCTTCACGATCGGCCACCGCTACGCGGGCGCGGTCCCCGTCGCGCACCTCGACCTCTACCGGCTGCGCGGCCTCGGGGCCGAGGAGTGGGGCAACCTCGAGCCCTACTTCGATGGCACGATTGCGTTCGTCGAGTGGCCGGAGCATGCCGGCGCCTGGCTCCCGCCGGTGCGCGCGGCGGTGACGCTGGCTCACCTCGACGAGACGCACCGACGGGTCACGATCGAGAGTGACGACGATCTTGGCATTTGACTGCGCGACGTCCGCCGGCGCCGTCGCCGCCTGCTCGGACGGGCGCGCCGGCTGGCGGGCGAGCGCCTCCGCGCTGATGGAGCTGATCGACGAGGTCGTCGACGACCCGCGCGCGCTCGACGCGGTCGTCGTCGGCACGGGCCCGGGGAGCTTCACCTCGATCCGGATCGCGCTCGCGACCGCCCGCGGGCTCGCGCTCGCGCTCGGCGTCCCGGTCGCCGGCGCCTCGACGCTGGCCGCGTTCCGCGGCGGCTCGCCGGTGATCGACGCGAGGCGCGGCGAGGTGTTCGCGGAGGGCCCGCTCGTCTGCCGGCCCGACGAGCTCGACGTCGCCGGCAAGGTGCTCGTCGGCGACGGGGCGCTGCGCTACCGCGCGCTGTTCGAGTCGTCGGGGGCGACCGTCCCCGCCGAGCCCGAGCGCCACCGGCCGGACCCGCTGCTCCTGCTCGAGCACGCCGGTCCGTTCGGGGCAGCCGGCGCGGTCGCACCCCTGTACGTGCGGGCCCCGGACGCGACGCCGGCGGGGCGATGACCGCGGTCGCGATCGAGATCCGCCCGCTGACCCTCGAGGACCTGCCCGAGATCGAGGCGATCGAGCGGCGCGCGTACCGGACGCCGTGGTCGCGGTCGATGTTCGCCTCCGAGCTCGCGAAGCGGACCTCGATCTGCCTGGGCGCCTTCGAGGGCGACCAGCTCGTCGGCTACGTCGTCAACGCGCGCTACGTCGACGCCTGGCACGTGATGAACGTGGCGGTCGACCCCGACTTCCAGCGGCGCGGGATCGCGACGCGGCTGCTCTCGCGGCTGTTCGAGCTGACGGCGGACGACGAGGACGGCCGCGGGTACACGCTCGAGGTGCGCGTCTCGAACGTCGACGCGATCCGGCTGTACGAGAAGCTCGGCTTCGAGCGGCGCGGCATCCGGCGCGGGTACTACACCGACAACCGCGAGGACGCGCTGATCATGTGGCGCGAGCACGGGTGATCCTCGGGATCGAGACCTCGTGCGACGAGACCGCCGCCGCGCTCGTCACCCGCGACGGGGAGATCCGCGCGAACGTCGTCTCCTCCCAGGCCGACCTGCACGCGAAGTACGGCGGCGTCGTCCCGGAGGTCGCCTCGCGCCGCCACCTCGAGCTCGTCTCGCCGGTGATCGAGGAGGCGCTCGACCGGGCGGGCGCGACGCTCGACGACGTCGAGGCGGTCGCGGTCACGACCGGCCCCGGGCTGATCGGCGCGCTGCTCGTCGGCCTGAGCGCCGCGAAGGCGATCGCCTGGGCGCGCCGGCTGCCGCTCGTGCCGGTCGACCACCTCCACGGGCACGTCGCGTCGCTCTACCTGCGCCCGCTGACGCTCGAGCCGCCGTTCACGTGCCTGCTCGCGAGCGGAGGCCACACGCTGCTCCTCGACGTGCGCGACCGCCCGTGGGCCGGCGTCCGCGTGCTCGGCACGACCCTCGACGACGCGGCCGGCGAGGCCTTCGACAAGGGTGCCCGGCTGCTCGGCCTGCCCTATCCGGGCGGCGCGGCGATCGACCGGCTCGCCCGGGACGGCGACCCCGAGGCGTACGCCTTCCCGGTCGCGCGCGTCCCCGGCCTCGACTTCTCGTTCTCCGGGCTGAAGACGGCGCTGCTCTACGCGGTGCGCGAGCTGGCGCCGGCCGAGCTCGAGCGGCGGCGCGCCGACCTCGCCGCGAGCTACCAGCGCGCGATCGTGCGCGCGCTCGTCGAGCGCGTGCGCGCGGCGGGGGGCGAGCGGGTGGCGATCGTCGGCGGCGTCGCCGCGAACAGCGAGCTTCGGGCCTCGCTCCCGGAGGCCGTCGCGGCCCCCCTGCCCCTCTGCACCGACAACGCCGCGATGATCGCGTCGGCGGCCCGGTACGCCGCTCCCGCCGCGGACGCGCTCACCCTCGACGCGCATGCGCAGGCGGAGGCGGCCTAGCCTCGGCCTCCCCGCGCTCGCCGCGCTGGCCGCGGCGGCCGCCCTCGCGGTCGACGAGAGCCCGGCGCCGCGCGTCGCCGTCGAGCCGGCGGCGCCGCTCGCGGGCGCCGGGAGCACGCATCCGCAGGTGGCGGCCGGCGAGCGGCGGATCGTCGTCCTGCGCACGCCGTCGCTCGCGCAGCGGCTCGCGGTGGCGCGGTTCGCGACCGAGGCGCAGGAGCGTCAGTGGACGGCGCAGGCGCTCGCGGCCCAGCAGCAGGTGCTCGGCGAGCTCGCCGCCCACGGGCTCGGTGTGCGTCCCGACTACACCTTCGCGCGCGTTCTCGACGGGTTCTCCGCGCCGCTCGACCCGCGCGCGGTGGCGCTCCTCGAGCGCGACCCGGCGGTCGCCGGCATCTACCCGGTGCGGGCGGCGTTCCCGGCCTCGCTCTCGGCGCCCGGCGCCGCCGCCGCGGTCGCCGGGCTCGCCGGCGCCGACGGCCGCGGCGTCCGCATCGCCCTCCTCGACACCGGCGTGGACGCGGCGCAGCCCGCCCTCGGCGGCCGCGTCGAGCCGGGGATCGACCTCGTCGACCGGCACCCGACCGCCGCGGCGCAGCCCGACCCGCAGGACCCGGCGCGCGTCGAGCGCCACGGCACCGAGCTCGCCGGCCTGCTCGTGGGCGCCGGCGGGCGCTCGGGGCTCCGGGGCGTCGCCGCCGGCGCGACCGTGCTGCCGATCCGGATCGCCGGCTGGCAGCCCGACGCCCGCGGCCGGGACGTCGTCTACGCCCGGAGCGACCAGCTCGTCGCCGGGCTCGACCGCGCCGTCGACCCGAACGGCGACGGCGACGCCCACGACGCGGCGCGGATCGCCCTCGTCGGCGTCTCCGAGCCCTACGCCGCCTTCGCCGACAGCCCGGAGGCGCGGGCGGTCGCCGGGGCGCTCGCGCTCGACACGCTCGTCGTCGCGCCCGCCGGCGACGAGGGCGCCCCCGGGCTCGCCGGCGGCTCGGTCGGCGGGCCGGGCGGCGCCCCGGCCGCCCTCGCGGTCGGCGCGCTCGACACGCGGCCCGCGACCGGCTCCGTCCACCTCGCCGTCTGGCGCGGGCTGCGCCTGGCCTTCGACGGGCGGCTGCCGCTGCTCGGCGGGGCGGAGCCGCCCCGGCCGCTGCTCCTCCGCGTCGGCCTGCCGCGCGGGGACGGCGAACAGGCGTCCGACTACTTCGACCGCGGGCTCAGCCGCGTCGCCGGCCGCGCCGCGCTCGTCGGCGCCGGGGCCGACCCCGGCGTGGCCGCGGCGGCCGGGGCGCGGGCGGTGCTCGTCGCCGGCGGCGGGGCGGCCGCGGGCGCGCTGGGCCTCCCGGGCGCGGTCGCGGTGCCCGTGGTCTCCGTGCCGGCGACCGCGGCCCGGGCGCTGCGGGCGCCGGGCGCCGCGGTCGCGCTCGGCGGCGCCCGCAGCGAGGCGAACCCGGGCCTCGGCCGGCTCGCCCGCTTCTCGTCGCGCGGGCTCGCCTTCGGCGGCGAGCCGAAGCCGGACCTCGTCGCTCCGGGCGTCGCGCTCGCCACCGCCGAGCCGGGCCGCGCGGCCGACGGCGCGCCCGCCTCCGCCGCGGCGAGCGGGACGGGCGCCGCGGCCGCCGTCGTCGCCGGGAGCGCCGCCGTCCTCGCCGCGCTCCGGCCCGCGCTGACGGCGCCCGAGCTCGCGAGCCTGCTCGCCGGCTCGGCCGGCCCGGGCGGGCTCCTCGACGTGGGCGCGAGCCTCGCCGGCGAGCTCGCCGCCTCCGTGACCTCGCTCTCCCTCGGCCGGGCGAGGAGCCTCGTGCTGACAAGCGTCTCCTCGCGCCGCCTCGTCGTCGGGCTCGCGGCCGGCCCGTCGCTCCGGGTGCGGCCGCGGCGCGTCGTCCTCGGGCCCGGCCGCTCGGCTCGGGTCCGCGTCGTCGCCCGCGCCCGCCCGGGCTCGTCGGGGACGCTCGTCGCGACGCCGGCCGGCGGGCAGCCGCTCCGCATCCGCTGGGCGGTGCCGGCGGCGCCGCCGGCGAGCCTGCTGCGCTTCGCGACCCTCGACCCCGCCCGCTTCGCTCCCTCCGACACGGCCCCGGCCGTCCTCGCCGTCGGCGCCGGCCTCGTCGCGCGCGGGGCGATCGAGCCGGTGCTTCGCCTCGACGTGCTCCTCTACAGCGGCGCGGGGGCGTACGAGGGCGTGCTCGCGCGCGAGCGCGACCTCCTGCCCGGCACGTACAGGTTCGGGATCACGGGACGCTCGCCGACGGGCGCGCGGCTCCCGCCCGGCCGCTACGAGCTGCGGCTCGTCGCCTGGCCGGCCGGTGGCGGGGCCCCGAGCCGGCTGACCGTCCGCTGCACGGTACAGTGACCGCGATGGAGGCCCTCGCGCAGCGTGAGAGCCACCTTCGCGAGAACCCGTTTCGGCTCGCGCAGGAGCAGCTCCGGAAGGTGGCGACCACGTTCGCGATCGAGGACGACCTCGTGCGCATCCTCGGCGAGTGCAAGAAGTCGGTCGAGGTCTCGATCCCGACCACGATGGACGACGGCAGCGTCCACGTCTTCACGGGCTGGCGCGTCACCCACAACGTCGCGCGCGGCCCGTCGAAGGGCGGCATCCGCTACCACCCCGACGTCACCCTCGACGAGGTGAAGGCGCTGGCGATGGCGATGACGTGGAAGTGCGCGCTCATGAACCTCCCGTTCGGGGGCGCGAAGGGCGGCGTGATCTGCGACCCGAAGGAGCTCTCGGCCGGCGAGCTCGAGCGCATGACCCGGCGCTACACCTCCGAGATCGTCAACGAGATCGGGCCGGAGAAGGACATCCCGGCGCCGGACGTCGGCACGACGCCGCAGGTGATGGCGTGGATCTTCGACACCTTCTCGATGAACCAGGGACACTCGGTGCTCTCGGTCGTCACGGGGAAGCCGCTGACGGTCGGCGGGTCGCTCGGCCGGGAGGAAGCGACCGGGCGCGGCGTCCTCTTCACCCTCCAGGAGGCGCTCCGGCGGGAGGGGCGGGCGCTCGAGGGGCTGACGGTCGCGGTGCAGGGGTTCGGCAACGTCGGCTCCGTCTTCGCCAAGCTCGTGAGCCGTCTCGGCGCCCGGGTGGTTGCCGTCTCCGACTCGAGCGGCGGGGTCGTCGACGAGCGCGGGATCGACGTCGAGGCGGCGATCGCGCACAAGGCCGAGGGCGGGCGGCTGCGCGAGCTGCCGGGCGGCGAGGCGATCTCGAACGACGAGCTCGTGCTGCTCCCCTGCGACGTGCTCGCGCCCTGCGCGCTCGAGCAGGTGATCACGGAGCGGAACGCCGACCGCGTCCGCGCCCGGATCGTGATCGAGGGCGCGAACAGCCCGACCACGCCGGCGGCCGACGAGATCCTCCAGGAGCGGGGGGTGACGGTCATCCCGGACGTGCTCGCGAACGCGGGCGGCGTCGTCGTCTCGTACTTCGAGTGGGTGCAGGGCCTCCAGGAGTTCTTCTGGAAGGAGGAGGAGGTGAACATGCGCCTGGCGGAGATCGTCGCCCGCGCGTTCGCCGAGACCTGGGCCGTCCACGCCGAGCGGTCGCTCCCGCTCCGCACCGCCGCCTACGGGCTCGCCGTCGGGCGGGTGGCCGAGGCGAGCACGATCCGCGGCCTCTACCCGTAGCGCGGATGCGGGTGCGGCTCGTCGTCGCTCGCGGCTGCCACCTCTGCGAGACCGCCCGCGTCGAGCTCGAGCGGCTGGGGGAGGAGCTCGGCTTCGACCTCGAGGAGCTCGACATCACCGGCGACCCCGAGCTCGAGCGGGTCTACCGGGCCTGGCTGCCCGTGGTCGAGGCGGACGGGGAGCGGGTGTCCGTCTACCGCGTCGACGAGGCGGCGCTCCGCGCGCGTTCCCACCTCGCCTGAAGGAGCGTTTGGGCACAATGGCGCCGCGTGTTGCAGAGCTCGGAGAGCGTTCGCGCGGACAACCGCGTCGGGGTCGGCGTGGCCGCCCGCCTGTCCCGGTACCTGCAGGTGCTGACGCAGGCCCAGAAGATGGGCAAGGACCGCATCTCCTCGCAGGAGATCGCCGACTACACGAACATCAACGCGACGCAGATCCGCCGCGACCTCTCGAACTTCGGCAAGTTCGGCAAGCGCGGCGTCGGCTACTCGATCGAGGGGCTCCTCGGCGAGATCCGCAAGATCCTCCGCACGCAGGGCCAGCACAACATCGCGCTCGTCGGGGCGGGCAGGCTCGGCCAGGCGATCGCCGGCTCGCCGATCTTCGCCGAGCACGGGATCACGATCGCCGCAGTCTTCGACACCGACGTGCGGAAGATCGGCCAGCCGATCGGGCAGGTCGAGGTCACCGACTACCGCCGGCTGCGCGACGTGGTCCGCGACCGGAACATCGTCGTCGGCGTGCTCGCGGTGCCGGCCGGCGCGGCGCAGCAGGCGGCCGACGACCTCGTCGCGGCCGGGGTGAAGATCATCTTCAACTACTCGGAGGCGCTCCTCGACGTCCCTCCCGACGTGACCGTGCACACCTCGAACCCGGCGGTGGAGCTCCTGCACGCGCTGTACTTCCACTTGACGTAGGGGCGCGTGCGCGTCCTGCTCTGGCACGGGTACCTGCTGGGCGGGACCGGGTCGAACGTCTACACCCGCTCGGTCGCGCGCGAGTGGAGCCGCGCCGGCCACGAGGTCACGGTCGTCTGCCAGGAGCCCCACCCGGAGAGCTACGACCTCGGCGGCGCCGCCGTGGTGCGGCCGGCGCTGCCGGGCGGCCTGCTGCCAGTGTTCGTGCTCGACGACTACCCGGGGCTCGAGGCGCGGCTCCTGCAGGACCTGACCCCGGAGGAGTGCGACGCGTACGTGGCGGCGAACGCGGCGGCGCTGCGGGCGCTCGGCCCGGCCGATCTCGTCTTCGCGAACCACGTCCTGATGGGCGCCGCGGTCGGCGCCGCGAGCGGGATGCGCTACCGGGTGAAGGCGCACGGCTCGGAGCTCGAGTACGCGATGCGCGGGCGCCCGCGGCTCGAGCGGTGGGGGAGGGAGGCGCTCGCGGGCGCCGACGTGACCGTCGTCGGCTCCCGCCACGTCCGCGCGGCGCTCGAGGAGATGGTGGGGCCCGTCGAGCGCGTGGTCGAGGTACCGCCCGGCGTCGACGTCGAGGCGTTCGTCCCGCAGCCGCGGGCGGCGGCCCTCGCCCGCCTGCTCGCGGAGGCGCGCCGCGACCCGCCGAACCCGGGCGGCGCGCACGAGCGGCTCCCGGACGAGGGGAACGCGGAGCGCCTGGCCGCGTTCTTCGCCCGGGAGGAGCCGACCGTCGTCTACTTCGGGAAGCTGATCGAGAACAAGGGCGTGCAGCTCCTGCTCGAGGCGCTGCGCGACCTCGACGCGCGGGCGGTGATCGTCGGCTTCGGCGACTACCGCCGCGCGCTCGAGGCGGCGGCGCCCGAGCGCGTCCTCTTCACCGGGCCGCTCGAGCATCGCCACCTCGTCCACCTGCTGCCGCTCTGCGACGTCGCGGTCGTCCCCTCGATCTTCCCCGAGGCGTTCGGGATGGTCGCGGCCGAGGCGGCCGCGGCCGGCTGCCCGCCGCTCGTCGCCCGCCACTCCGGGCTCGCGGAGGTCGCCGCCGGGCTCGAGGCGGAGTACCCGGAGCGGCTGCGCGGGCTCGTCGCCTTCGAGCGCGGGAGCGTCGCCGACCTGCGCGCGAAGCTGGCGGCCCTGCTCGCGCTTCCGCCGAAGGAGCGCGAGGAGGCGCGCGCGGCCGCCCGCCGCGCCGCGGTCGCGCGCTGGTCGTGGGCGGGCGTCGCCGCCCGGCTGCTCGAGCCGTACCGGGCCGAGCGCCGCCCGGAGCGCGGGAGGGCGCCCGGGGCTCTCGGTTAGCCTGTGCGTCCCGATGGGCGAGGAGCAGCGACTTTCCGCCGAGGAGCAGCTCGCGAGCGCGCGCGCCGCGTACGAGGACGGCACCGACTTCACCGTCGCCGTCGAGGAGGAGTTCGCGCTGCTCGACCCGGAGACGCTCGACCTCGTGAACCGGTTCGAGGAGCTGAAGGCCTCGGCCGCCGGCGCCGAGGTCGACGACCACCTGGTCGGGGAGCTGATCGCCTCGGAGGCGGAGGTGCGGACGGGGAAGTGCGCGGACTTCGCCGAGGCGGCGACGCGTATGGCGACTCGGCGCGGGCAGCTCCAGGCCCTCGCGCGCGAGCTCGGGCTCCAGCTCGGCGCCACCGGCACCCACCCCTGGGCCCGATGGCAGGACCAGCGGATCATCGACACGCCTCACTACCGGCGCAACGACGACATCCTCCGCTATGTCGTCTGGCGCAACAACACCTTCGGCCTCCACGTCCACGTCGGCATCCGCGGCGGCGACCGGGCGATCGCCGTGCACAACGCGCTGCGCAACTTCCTGCCCGAGCTGCTCGCGCTCTCGGCGAGCTCTCCGTTCATCGAGGAGGTCGACACCGGCCTGCACTCCGCGCGCAGCCAGATCTTCACCCGCACGTTCCCGCGCTGCGGCATCCCCGACGCCTACGACGGCTGGCGCGGGTTCGAGGACTACGTGAGCTTCCTCTACCGCACGGGGTCGATCACCGAGCACACCCAGCTCTGGTGGAGCGTGCGGCCGCACCTCGCCTACCCGACGGTCGAGCTGCGGATCATGGACGCGCAGCCGGACCTCGCCGAGGCGCAGGCGCTCGCCGCGCTCGGCTACGCGCTCGCGGTGCGCTGCGCGCGCGCGGTCGACGAGGGCGAGCCGCTCCCGGACGTCCCGCGCCGGCTGCTCGAGGAGAACCTCTGGCGGGCGATCCGCTACGGCCTCGGAGGCGAGCTGCTCGACTTCGGCCGCGGCGAGGCGGTCGCGGCGCGGGGGCGCCTCGAGCAGCTCCTCGAATGGGTCGCGCCGGTCGCCGACGAGGTCGGGGCGGGGGCGTTCCTCGCCGTCCCGACCCAGAACGCGACCGAGCGGCAGCGCGCCCGCTTCGAGGAGGGCGCGACCCTCCGCGACGTCTACGCCGAGCAGGTCCGGGCGGGGGAGCGGATTGGCTGAGGAGCCGGAGGGGCCCCGGGCGCAGCCGTCGCTCGAGGAGATCGCCGAGGCGATCGGGCAGGTCGAGGTCGGCTCCTTCCTGCTCTCGACGGCGACGACGCTCCTCTCGCTCGGCTTCGGCAAGCTCGAGCGGCGGGAGCTCGCGCAGGCGAAGGTCGCGATCGACGCGATCCGCGCGCTCGTGCCGCTGCTCGAGGGGCAGGCGGAGGCGGGGATGCGGCGGGATCTCGAGCGGGCGCTCGCGAACCTCCAGGTCGCTTACGCGGACGCCGTCGCCGCGGGACAGTAGAATCCCGCCCGCCCCGCGCCGAGCGAGTCGGCGCTCGACCTTGGTGGGAGGCAGCCTCGGATGAATTGGTTCCTGCATCACCCCGTGCTGCTGGCGCTCGTCTGCGCCGGCGTCGCGGTCGGATACGGGTTGTGGCTCACGGCCTGGCTCCTGCGCCAGCCGGACGGCAACGAGCGCATGCGCGAGATCGCGGGCGCGGTGCAGGAGGGCGCGACCGCGTACCTGCGCCGCCAGTACACGACGATCGCCGCGGTCGCGGTGCTGCCGTTCGTCCTGATCGGCGTCTACCACAAGCTGGGGTGGGGGACCGCGTTCGGGTTCCTGATCGGCGCCTCCCTGTCCGCGGCGGCCGGGTTCATCGGGATGAACGTCGCCGTCCGCTCGAACGTCCGCACCGCCGAGGCCGCGCGCGAGGGGCTCAAGCCCGCCCTGAAGGTCGCCTTCCGCGCCGGCTCGGTCACCGGCCTCCTCGTCGTCGGGCTCGGCCTCCTGGGCGTCGCCGGGTACTACTGGATCCTCACCGCCGGCGTCGGCGACTCGCCGACGCGGGCGATCCACGCGCTCGTCGGGCTCGCCTTCGGCGGCTCGCTGATCTCGGTCTTCGCCCGGCTCGGCGGCGGTATCTACACGAAGGCGGCGGACGTCGGCGCCGACCTCGTCGGCAAGATCGAGGCCGGGATCCCCGAGGACGACCCGCGGAACGCCGCGGTGGTCGCCGACAACGTCGGCGACAACGTCGGCGACTGCGCCGGCATGGCCGCCGACCTGTTCGAGACCTACGCGGTGACCGCGGTCGCGGTGATGCTGCTCGGCACCCTCGCCGGGCTCGTCGACGCCCGCCTCTACCTCTACCCGCTCGTGATCGGCGCGGTGTCGGCGGTGGCGTCCGTGATCGGCACCTTCTTCGCCCGGCTCGGGCGGGGCGAGAACGCGATCATCGGGGCGCTCTACAAGGCGGTGATCGTCGCGACCGTGCTGTCGGCGCTCGGCTTCATCCCGGTCACGATCGCGTTCGACAAGGGGCCGTACGACTTCGCGCACCTCTACCTCTCGGCGATCGTCGGGCTGATCGTGACGTTCCTGCTCGTCGCGATCACCGAGTTCTACACCGGCACCCGCTGGGGCCCGGTCAAGTCGATCTCGAAGGCGTCGCAGACCGGTCACGCGACGAACATCATCGAGGGCCTCGCCGTGGGCATGCAGGCGACCGCCGCACCCGTGATCGTGATCGCCGCCGGCGTGCTCGTCGCGCACCATCTCGCGGGCCTGTACGGGATCGGCGTCGCGGTGATGGCGCAGCTCTCGATGACCGGCCTGATCGTTGCCCTCGACGCCTACGGCCCGGTCACCGACAACGCGGGCGGCATCGCCGAGATGGCCGACCTGCCGGAGGGCGTGCGCGCCGTCACCGATCCGCTCGACGCGGTCGGGAACACGACGAAGGCGGTGACGAAGGGCTACGCGATCGGCTCCGCCGCCCTCGCCGCCCTCGTCCTGTTCGACTCGTACAACACCGGCCTGCGCGACCAGGGGCTGTCGACCTTGTTCGACCTCTCCGACGCGTGGGTCGTCGCCGGGCTGTTCGTCGGCGGGCTGATGCCGTTCCTGTTCGCCTCGCTCGCGATGCAGGCGGTCGGCCGCGTCGGCGGGCAGGTGGTCGAGGAGGTGCGGCGGCAGTTCCGGGAGCACCCGGGGATCATGGAGGGGACGGAGCGCCCCGAGTACGGCCGGGCGATCGACATCGTCACCGGCTCGGCGATCAAGTCGATGATGGCGCCGGCGCTGATCCCGATCGCGTTCCCGATCGTCGTCGGCTGCATCAACGCGCGGATGCTCGGCGGCCTCCTGATCGGCACGATCGTCACCGGGCTCTTCCTCGCGATCGCGATGACTGCCGGGGGCGGCGCCTGGGACAACGCGAAGAAGCTGATCGAGGACGGGCTGTACGGGGGCAAGGGGTCGGAGGCGCACGCCGCCGCGGTCACCGGCGACACGGTCGGCGACCCCTACAAGGACACGGCCGGCCCGGCGATCAACCCGATGATCAAGATCACGAACATCGTCGCGATCCTGATCATCCCGCTGATCGTCTCGATCCACACGTAGGCGGCCGTCGGACGGGCGAGGCCGCGGGCGGCGGGGACCGGCCGGGACGCCCCGCCGCCGCCCGGCCGCTGCCGCCCCTCGGAGGTCGGCGGCCGGAGCGCCCACTAGATTCCGCCCGTGCCCCGGCGGAGGCGGCAAGCGCACGGCCTGGAGCGGGTGCTCGGCGCGCCCGCGCTGTTCGCGGCCGTCTACGGCAACGTCGGCTCCTCGATCTACTACGCGCTCGGCGTCACCGCCGTCTTCGCGCTGGGGCTGACGCCGCTCGTCTTCCTGGTCGCGGGCGTGTTCTTCGCGGCGACGACGCTCACCTACGCGGAAGGGACCGTGCGCTACCCCGAGGCGGGCGGATCGTCGAGCTTCGCCCGGCACGCGTTCAACGAGCTCGTGTCGTTCGGGGCGGCCTGGGCGCAGATGCTGAACTACGTGATCACGATCTCGATCTCGGCGTTCTTCGTCCCCCACTACCTCTCGATCTTCTGGGGACCGCTGAAGACGAGCCCCTGGGACATCGTCGGCGGCGCGGTCGTGATCGTCCTGCTCGTCGCGCTCAACGTCGTCGGGATCCGCGAGGCGGCGAACCTGAACGTCCTGCTCGCGGTGGTCGACTTCGCCACCCAGCTCCTGCTCGTCCTGCTCGGCTTCACGCTCGTCTTCAGCCCGCACGTCCTGTACGCGAACGTGCACCTCGGGGTCGCTCCCACGTGGGGGAACCTGCTGCTCGGGGTCCCGGTGGCGATGATCGCCTACACGGGGATCGAGACCGTCTCGAACCTCGCCGAGGAGGCGCGCGACCCGGTCCGCAACGTGCCGCGCGCCTACCTGCTCACGGCGATCGCCGTCTTCGCGATCTACTTCACCCTGCCCTCGATCGCGCTCTCGGCGCTGCCCGTGCACCGCGTCGGCTCGCGCTTCGAGACGCTGCTCGGGCTCGGGCCGCAGAAGGGCGGGTTCGCGAACGACCCCGTGCTCGGCGTCGTCGACAACCTCGGCCTCCACGGCCTGCTCCTCCACGGCCTGCGCGTCTACGTCGGCGTCCTCGCGGCGACGATCCTGTTCATCGCCACGAACGCGGGCGTGATCGGCGCGTCGCGGATCACGTACGCGATGGCGGGCTACCGCCAGCTCCCGGACGTCTTCCGGCGCGTCCATCCGAAGTTCAAGACCCCCTGGGTCTCGCTCGTCGTGTTCGCCGGGTTCGTGTCGATCCTGACGCTGCTCCCGGGCAAGGTCGACTTCCTCGGGACGATGTACTCGTTCGGGGCGATGCTCTCGTTCACGATCGCCCACGCCTCGCTCGTCGCGCTCCGCTACCGCAAGCGCGACGAGGAGGTGCTCTTCCGGGCGAAGCCGAACCTGCGGATCTCCGGGGTCGACTGGCCGCTGTTCGCGATCGTCGGCGGGATCGCGACCGGCCTCGCCTGGCTCGTCGTCGTCGTCCAGACCCCGAGCACGCGCTACGCCGGGCTCGGGTGGCTCTCGGTCGGCTTCGCCGTCTACGTCGTCTACCGCCGCCGCCACGGCATCTCCCTGAGGCAGACGGTGCGGGCGCCGATCCTGCTCGGCCCGGCGATGGCGCTCGAGTACCGGACGATCCTCGTCCCGATCGTCTCCGGGCCGGAGTCGCACGAGGCGGTCGACCTGGCGGCGCGGCTCGCGGCCGAGCGGGGGGCGGCGATCGTGGCCCTGCGGGTGATCGTCGTGCCGCTCGACCGGCCGCTCGACGCCGACCTCCACGAGGAGGAGGCCGAGGCCGACCGGCTGCTCGACGAGGCGCGCGCGACCGGGGAGACCTACGGCGTCCGGGTGATCGAGCGGCTCGTGCGCGCGCGCAACGCCGGCCGGGCGATCGTCGAGGACGCGGTCAGCCGCCAGGCGGAGATCATCGTCCTCGGCGCGCCGCGCGGCCGCCACCGCGAGATCTTCGGCAAGACTGTCGACTACGTGCTGAAGAACGCTCCCTGCCGGGTGATGGTCGCGGCGGGCAGGAAGGCGGCCTAGCGTGCGTGCCTACCGCGGGGTGACGCTCGCTCTCGCCGCGGTCACCGCCGGGCTCGGGGTGGCGCTCGTCGCCGTCACCGTCGCCCGCGGCGGCGGCGCCGGCATCCTCCTCGGCGCGCTCTTCGTCCTCGCCGGCGGCGGTCGCCTCTACGCCGAGAGGAGGCGGGCCCGATAGCGCGGAAGCTTCCGGGGCTGCGCAGGGAGCTCGGCGCGCGCTCCCTCTTCTCGGTCGCCTACGGCGAGCTCGCCTCGTCGATCTACTTCGCGCTCGGCGTCATCGCCCTGCACGCGGTCGGGTTCACGCCGCTCGTGCTGCTCGGGGTCGGGCTGCTCTTCCTGCTCGTCGCGCTCTCGTACGCGGAGGCGACCTCGGCCCTGCCGGAGACGGGTGGCGCGGCGACGTTCGTGCGCCGCTCGGTGAACGACCTCGCCGGCTTCATGACCGGCTGGGTGCTGTTCCTCGACTACCTGATCGTGATCGCGCTCTCGGCCCTCTTCGTGCCCCACTACCTCGCCGCCGCCCTCCGGGTCGGCGCGCTCGCGCGGCGCCCATGGGACCTCGTGGTCGCGGTGGGCTCGATCTGCGCGATCGCCGGGGCCCGGTGGCTGCGCCGCCCCTCGCTCTACACGCTCGCCTTCGTCGTCCCCGCCCTCGACGTGCTGACGCAGCTCCTCCTGATCGGCGCCGGCTTCGCGCTCGTGTTCTCGCCGCACGCGCTCGCGCACGGGACGTCGCTCGGCGTCGCCCCGACCGCGCACTCGCTGCTCTACGCCGTCCCGGTGGCGATGCTCGCCTACACGGGGCTCGAGACGGTCGCGAACCTCGCGGAGGAGGCGCGACGGCCGGGCGTCGACCTCCCGCGGTCGCTCTTCGCCGCGATCGCGATGGTGGTGACGGTGTACGCGGCGATCGCGGTGGTCGCGCTCTCCGCCTTCCCGGGGCCGCGGACCGAGCTCGGCGGCCGGTGGCTGAAGGCGCCGCTCGTCGGGGTCGCCGACGAGATCCGGACGCAGGTGCCGCTCTGGCTCGGCGACACGATCCGCTTCTTCGTCGGCGCGAGCGGCGCCCTCATCCTCCTCGCCGCGATCACGACCTCGATCTCCGGCTTCTCGCGGCTTGCCTACTCCCTCGGCGAGCACGGTCAGCTCCCGCGTGCGTTCGGGCGGCTGCACCGCCGCACGCTCGTCTCGCCCGAGGCGCTCGTGTCGGCGGCGGCGATCGCGTCGGCGATCGTCGTCGGCACCGCGTTCATCCGGCACAACGTCACCTTCCTCGCGAGCGTCTTCTCCTTCGGCGTGCTGATCGCGTTCACGGCGACGCAGGTCGCGGTGATCCGGCTCCGGATCACCGCGCCCGACCTGCCGCGACCGTACCGCGCCCCGCTGAACCTGCGGTTCCGCGGGGCCGAGATCCCGCTGCCGGCGCTCGTCGGCTCCGTCCTCACCTTCGCGGTCTGGGTCGTCTCGCTCGCTACCCACCCGGCGACCCGCTACGCCGGCCCCGCCTGGCTCGCGCTCGGGCTCGCACTCTACGTCGGCGTCCGCCGCTCGCACGGCGAGCGGCTGACCGAGCGGGTGGTCGCCCCCGACGAGCAGGTCTTCGCCGACGTGCCGCGATTTCGCCGCATCCTCGTGCCGATGAAGACCGGGATCATCGGCGAGGAGATGGCGGCGACCGCGGCGAAGCTCGCCCGCGAGCACGGCGCCGAGCTGGAGGCGCTGCACGTGATCGAGGTGCCGCTCGACCGGGCGCTCGACGCGCCGATGGGCGACCGCGAGGAGCAGGCGGCGGCGGCGCTCGCGGAGGCCCGGCAGCTCGGGCAGGAGCTCGGCGTCCAGGTGGTCGGGACGACCCTGCGCGCCCGCTCGATCGGCGGGGCGATCGTCGCGCGAGCGCGCGAGACCGGCGCCGACCTGATCGTGCTCGGCTCGTCCCCGCGCTGGCGGCGGCAGTCCCGGTTCTTCTCGCCGACCGTCGACTACGTCCTGCGGCGGGCGCCGTGCGAGGTGCTGATCGTCGCCTTCCCGCAGCAGGTGATGGAGGAGGAGCTCGCCGCCGCCCGCTGAGGGTACGCTGGAGGCGTGAAGGTGCTCGTGATCGGCTCCGGACGGGTCGGGTCGGCGGTCGCGCTCGCGCTGCGGGCGGCCGGCTGGGAGGTGACGGTGATCGACGAGCGGGAGGAGGCGCTCGGCCGGCTCGGGGACGACTGGACGGGCGAATTCCTCGTCGGGCACGGGATGGACCTCCAGCTCCTCCGCGCGGCCGGGATCGAGGACGCCGACGCCGTCGTCGTCACCACCGACGGCGACAACTCGAACATCGTCATCGGCCAGATGGCGCAGCAGCAGTTCGGCGTCCCCTCGGTCGTCGTCCGGATCCTCGACCCCGCCCGGGCCGAGTTCTTCGCCTCCCGCGGCCTGAACGTCGTCTGCCCGACCTCGAGCGCGATCTCGACGCTGACGGAGGCGGTGCGCGCCGCCGAGGGAGCGCTGCGCTGAGGCGATGTACGTCCTGATCGCAGGCGGCGGCAAGGTCGGCTCGAACCTCGCCCGGACCCTGATTCGCGAGGGGCACGAGGTCACCCTGATCGAGAGCCGCGACACGCGCTTCGCCCAGCTCGAGGCCGAGTTCGAGCACCAGGTGCACAAGGGGGACGCGACCGAGCTGTTCATCCTCGAGCGAGCGGGGATCGAGCGGCCGCCCGACTTCGTGGTCGCCGTCACGGGCGACGACGAGGACAACCTGGTCATCTGCCAGCTCGCGCGCCACCGCTACGGCGTGCCGAACGTGATCGCGCGCGTGAACGACCCGCGCAACCAGCCGTACTTCGACCTGCTCGGGATCTCGCCGACCGTGTCGGCGACCGCGACGATCATGGCGCTGATCGAGCACGAGGTGCCGGCGCACGGCCTCATCCACCTGCTCGAGCTGAAGAAGGAGAACCTCGTCATCGACGAGATCACCGTCGGCGAGCGCGCGGCCTGCGCCGGCAAGGAGCTCGGCGAGGTCGCCTTCCCCGCCGGGTCGCGGGTGATCTCGGTGGTGCGCGACGGCAAGGCGGAGATGCCCGACGACTCGCTGCGGCTCGAGTCCGGCGACTCCGTGCTCGTGATCCTCGAGCCCGGCAAGGAGGACGAGCTCCGCCGGGTCCTCGTGCGCGAGTAGGTGCGGGCCGCGGCGGCCGCGGCCGCGCTCGGGCTCGCGCTCGCGGCGCGTGCCGCTGCGGCCGACTGGCCGGCGTTCGGCTACGGGCCCGCGCGGGCGAACGTCGGCCCGGCGGCGACCGGGATCACCGCCGCGAACGTCGCGACGCTCCGGCGCCGGCGGATCGGGCTCGACGGCACGGTCGACTCCTCGCCGATCGTCGTCGGCGGCGCGGTCGTCGTCACGACGACGTACGGCCGCACCGAGGCGATCGACCCCGCCACGGGCCGCGTGCGCTGGCGGTACACGCCGCCGACGTACGCCTCCTACGCCGGTTCCTACCGAATCACGAACATGACTCCGGTCGCCGACCCGGACGGGACGGCGATCTACGCCGGCGCTCCCGACGGCCGCATCGTCAAGCTCTCGGCCGCGACCGGGAGGGTGCTGTGGTCGACGCGGATCACGCGCGACCCGACGCACGAGAAGCTCACCTCCTCGCTCACGGTCGCCAACGGGCTCGTCGTCGCGACCACCGGCGGCTACATCGGCGACGCGCCTCCCTACCAGGGGCACGTGGTCACGCTCGACCGCGCCACCGGCCGCATCCTCCACGTCTGGAACGCGCTCTGCTCCGACCGGCGGACGCTGATCGAGCCGTCGACGTGCCCGGCGAGCGACGCGGCGATCTGGGGGCGCTCGGGGGCGGTGGAGGACCCGGCGACCGGCGACCTGCTCGTCGCGACCGGCAACGGGCCGTACGACGGCCGGACGCGCTTCGGCGATAGCGTGCTCGTCCTCGCCCCGGACGGCTCCCGCCTGCTCGCGCACTGGACGCCCGCGAACCAGGCGGAGCTCGACCGGGACGACCTCGACCTCGGCTCGACGGCGCCGGCGCTGCTCGCCGGCGGGTTCGTCGCCCAGGGCGGGAAGGACGGCCTGCTGCGGCTGATCGCCTTCCCCCGGCTGCGCCTCGTCCAGACGGTGCCGACGCCGGGCGGCGCCGCCCTCTTCTCGGCCCCGGCGGTCTGGCGAGGCCGCTGGCTCTTCGTCGCCGACCGCGCCGGCACCGAGGCGTGGGTCCTGCGCGGGGGAAAGCTCGTGCGGGTCTGGGCGAACCGGAACGGCGGCACGAGCCCGGTGGTCGCGGGCGGCCTCCTCTACGTCCAGGGGAGCGGCGCGATCCGCGTGTACGCCCCCTCGAGCGGGCACGAGCTCGCCGCGCTCGCCTGCGGCGAGGCGCACTGGCAGAGCCCGGTCGTCGTCGACGGGCTCGTGGTCGCCGCCGAGGGCGACGCGAACGAGCACCGCGAGAGCGGGACGCTCGACGTGTACGGGCACTGGTAGCTTGGCGGGCCGTGCGCGTCCCGAGCGTGCTCGCCCTGTGCGCCGCGCTCGCCGCCGCGAGCGGCTGCGGCAGCGCGCCGCATCCGGCGACGATGGTGCCGGTGAGGACGGCGGCCGCGCCGCCGAAGCCGAGGCCGAGGCCGAGGCCGAGCCTGCTCGCGGCGCAGCGGGCTGACGTCGCCGCCTACAACCGAAGCTCGGACCCGCGGACCGTCGCCGCGGTCGCTCGGCTCGGCGAGCTGAGCTGCGCGGTCGTCGCGGGTGGGAGCTTCCCGGGCGAGACGCTCATCACCGTCGTAAGCGCCGGCGGCGAGTGGTTCCAGTTCGGCTTCCGGGCCGGGCGCGAGCTCCCCTCCGAGTTCCAGAGCGGCCCCGACTTCCGCTCGGACCTGCCGGACGGCGAGACGTGGGCGCAGATCGTCGCGGCGGCGGACGTCCGCTGCTCGATCGACGCGTCCGGCCGGATCACGATCCGGCCGCGGCGGTAGCCGTCCCGCCGCGGCTCGCCCGGCGCTCAGCCGCCGCGGCGGCGGCGCACCTGCGGCCCCTGCCGCCCGAGCGCCGCGTACGCGAGCGCCTGCAGCGAGTCGTTGAGCGTCCGCAGCTCGTGCGCGATCACGGTCAGCTCCTCCCGCGCCTCCTGGCGGCGGTTCAGCCGCTCGAGCTCGGTCGCGATCCGGTCGAGACGGTCGAGCAGCGCCTCGAGCTGGCGATCGGTCACCTGGCGGTGGTCCACGCTCCGAGTGTACGGCGCTAGGCCGGCTCCGCCTCGGTGGTGCCGCCGGGGAGGGCGAGCTCGTCCCGCGTCCGGACGACGCGCGCGCCGGGCAGCCGCCGGAGCAGCCGGTCGAGGGCGTCGCCGCCGCACTCGAGCGCGTCGATGCGCCGGGCGGCGCCGAGGTGCGCGAGCGCCACGCGCGCGAGCTCCTCGGGCGCGTCGGTGAAGACGCCGAGCCGGTCCCCCGCCGCCTGCAGCCGGCGCAGGGTCGCGGCGACGGGCGCGCTCGGCCGGAGGTAGACGGGGGCGTGGTCCTCGGCGAAGCGCTCGAGCAGCGAGCGCCAGTTCGGCAGCTCCTGCTCCAGCCGTCCGGGGTCGACGTGCGCCCGCCTGGAGGCGTCCGCGACGAACGCGTCCCAGAGCGGCGTCACGTCGCCGAGCACGCCCAGCTCGATCGCGACGTTCATGCGCGGTGCGCGACAATACCGGAGCCGTGCCGGTCCGTGCCGCCATCCTGACGATCGGGAACGAGGTCGTCGCCGGCGACATCCCCAACACGAACGCCGCGTGGCTCGCGCGGCGGCTGGAGGCGCTCGGCGTCCGGGCGGTGATCAGCGCCGCCGTGCCGGACGAGATCGAGGCGATCGCCGACTTCGTGCGCCGCGAGCGGACGCGCGTCGACCACGTGATCGTCACCGGCGGCCTGGGAGGGACGCCGGACGACCTGACGCGGGAGGCCCTCGCCGCCGCCTTCGGCGTCGAGCAGCGCGAGGTGCCGGAGCTCGCGCGGGAGCTGCGCGACCGCTTCCCGCGGCACCCGGACTACGCGGCGCGCTGGGCCGAGCTCCCGGCCGGGAGCGGGCCGCTGCGCAACCCGCACGGCGGGGCGCCGGGCTTCCGGATCGAGAACGTGTGGGTGCTGCCCGGGCTCCCCTCCGAGATGCAGGCGATGTTCGACGCGTACGCCGAGGAGCTCCGCGGCGACGCGCCGATCTCGAGCTGGCGGCGGTCCTACCGCGCCCGGGAGAGCGAGATCGTCCACCTGCTGACCGCGGCCACGGTGCGGTGGCCGAAGGTGCGGATCGGCTCCTACCCGCGGTTCGAGCCGGACGGCCCGGAGGTCGAGATCGTGCTCAAGTCGGTCGACGCGAAGGCGCTCGCGGACGCGGTCGCCTGGCTCGAGCCCGAGCTCGACGCGGCCGTGCGCGGCTAGCCTGGAGCGCGTGCCGCGCGCGAACCCGGACGTCTACCTCGCCGACCTGAACGACGCGCAGCGCGACGCGGTGCTCGCGACCGAGGGGCCGCTGCTCGTGGTCGCCGGCGCCGGCTCGGGCAAGACCCGCGTGCTCACGCACCGGGTCGCCCACCTGCTCGCCGCCTGCGGCGTCGAGCCGAGCGAGATCCTCGCGATCACCTTCACGAACAAGGCGGCCGGGGAGATGCGCGAGCGGATCGAGGCGATGGTCGGGCCGGCCGCGCGGGGGATCTGGATCCTCACCTTCCACGCCGCCTGCGGCCGCATCCTGCGCCGGGAGGCGGCGCGGCTCGGGTACCGCTCGAGCTTCACGATCTACGACCAGGCCGACCAGGTCCGGCTCGTGAAGGCCTGCCTGGACGAGCTCGACCGCGACCCGAAGCGGTTCGTCCCCCGCGGCATCCACGCGCAGATCTCCGTCGCGAAGAACGCGCTGATCGGGCCGGACGAGTACGCGGCACGCGTCGCGAGCTTCTACGACCAGACGGTGGCGGACGTCTACGCGCTGTACCAGCGGCGTCTCTTCGCCTCCAACGCCGTCGACTTCGACGACCTGCTGATGCTGACCGTCGAGGTGCTGCGGCGGTTCCCGGAGGCGCGCGAGCGCTGGGCGAAGACGTTCCGCTACGTGCTCGTCGACGAGTACCAGGACACGAACCACGCGCAGTACGTCTTGCTCGAGCTGCTGACGAGCGTGCACGGGAACCTGATGGTCGTCGGCGACCCGGACCAGTCCGTGTACGGGTTCAGGGGGGCGGACATCCGCAACGTGCTCGAGTTCGAGCGGGACTTCCCCGGAACGCGGACGATCGCGCTCGAGCAGAACTACCGCTCGACCACCGCGATCCTGGACGCCGCGAACGCGGTGATCGCGCACAACCGCGAGCGGAAGGAGAAGCGCCTGTGGTCGGACCTCGGCCCCGGCGTGCCGGTGCGGGTGGTGGAGGTCGAGGACGAGCACGCGGAGGCGCGCTTCGTCGCCGCCGAGATCGCCGCGCTCGTCGAGGGCGGCTCCTCCCTCTCCGAGATCGCCGTCCTCTACCGGACGAACGCGCAGAGCCGCGTGCTCGAGGACGTGCTCGTCCGCCAGGGGATCGCCTACCAGGTGATCGGCGGGCCGCGCTTCTACGAGCGCGCGGAGATCAAGGACGTGATCGCGTACCTGCAGGTGATCGACAACCCCTACGACGCGGTCTCGCTCGTCCGGATCGCGAACCGGCCCCGGCGCGGCCTCGGGGAGACGTCGCTCGCCCGGCTGCAGGCGTTCGCCGACGGCGAGGGGATCTCGCTCTGGGAGGCGGTCGGGCGCGCCGACGAGGCCGGGCTCGCAGCGGCGCCGCTGCGCGCGGCCACGTCGCTCCACGCGCTCCTCCAGTCGCTGATGGCGGGTGCGCTCGAGCTGACCCTGTCCGAGCTCGTCGAGCGGGTGCTCGACCGCTCCGGCTACCTCGCGGCGCTCGAGGCGGAGCGGACGATCGAGGCGCGCGGCCGGATCGAGAACCTCGAAGAGCTCGTCGGCGTCGCGCGCGAGTTCGAGGCCTCCGCCGAGGAGCCGACGCTCTCCGCCTTCCTCCAGGAGGTCTCGCTCTACTCCGACCAGGACGCGCTGCGCGACGGGGACGGCGCCGGGGCCGTCACGCTGCTCACGCTCCACAACGCGAAGGGGCTCGAGTTCCGCCACGTGTTCATGATCGGCCTCGAGGAGGGGATCTTCCCGCACGTGCGCGCGCTCGAGGAGAACTCGCTCGAGGAGGAACGCCGGCTCTGCTACGTCGGGATGACCCGCGCCCGGGAGCGGCTCACGCTCACCCACGCCGCGCGGCGGTCGCTCTACGGACGGATGGACGCGAACCTGCCGTCGCGCTTCCTCGACGAGCTCCCGGCCGACGGGATCGAGCGCGAGCGGCTCGCGCCGGCGTCCTGGTCGGGCGACGGCCGCCGCCCCGAGGCGGCGGCGGCTCGGCGGCCGTCCGCCGCGGCGGTCTCGACGGGCGACAGCGTCCGCCACTCGACCCTCGGAACCGGGATCGTCACCCGGATCGAGGCGGACGGGGTGGTCACCGTCCGGTTCGAGGACGGCGCCGAGCGGCGGCTGCTCCTCGAGTACGCTCCGCTCGAGCGGGTTCGGTGACGGCGCCGCTCCCCGCCGCCGCGCGGCTGCGTGCCGGGGGCGCCGCGGCGCGGAAGTGGCGGTTCAGCTCCCGGAGCGCGCCCGCGAGCGCCGCCCGGTCGCGCCCGAGGGCGCGAAACGTCTCGGTCACCCGCGCGTCGCCTTCCGCGGTCAGGCTGAGGTGGTAGACGCGCCCGTCGGCGGTCGACCGGCTGCGCCGGAGGAGGCCGGCTTCCTCGGCGCGCTTGACGTTCTCGGTCACCGCTTGCTGCCGGAGCTCGAGCTCCTTGGAGAGCATGCTGACCGTCGCCGGTCGCCCCGCGGCGGTCGCGGCCTTGATCGCGAGCAGTAGGTCGTAGCGCTCCGGGGTGAGGCCGGAGCGCGCGGCGATCACCTCGGTCCGCCGCAGGAAGTGGCGGAGCGCCGCGCGGTAGGCGGCGGCAAGCTGGAGCTCGTCGTCTCGGCGGTTGCCGGGGCGGGGCGGCACGAGCGGATGATGACGGAATCGACCTGGAGCGGTGACGCGCCGTCCGGCCGGCGCGCGCGGGTCAGCTGCGCGGCGTCACGCGGTACGAGATCGTCTTCGTCTTGCCGGCGGCCTTGACGACCACCCTGAGCTCGAGCGGAACACCGCGCGCGCTCGCCGGCCAGACGACGAAGTCGCTGAACGTGCCGTGGAACGGCCAGTTGGTGACGTTCCTCTTGCTCGTACCACGCTGAACCGGGTGCGTGGCCCCGGTCGGGTCGACGATCACGACCGTGAGCCTCGCGGCGACCGCCCTGCCGCTCACGCTCGCCCTGACCGTGTAGCGCCAGCGGGAGCCGACCTTCGGCCGGTGCCCGGATGCGCTCAGGGCAACCGCCAGGGCCGGCGCGGGCGCGCCACGGACCGTCAGGATTCCCTTCATGCCCGCCGCGGCATGGCCGGGGAGGGTGCAGAGGTAGGCGTATCGGCCGGCCCGCCGGAACGACACTCGCAGCTGCGCGGTCCCGCCCGGCGCGATCGTCGTCGTGCCCGTGCCGGTGCAGGCATTCGGCGCGCTTCCGGCGAGCGGGCGCGTGCAGACCTTGAAGTCGTGCGGGATCGTTCCGTGGTTTGCGACCGAGAAGATCGCCGTCCCGATCGGGACGGATGTCCGTGAGAGGGTGAAGCGGAACTCGGACGGCTTGCCCGCGACCACGCTGACGTGCGTGGTCGCGCCTGGGGCCGGGGCGCTCGCGACCAGGAGCAGCAGCATCGGAATGGACGAGGTGAGAAGTCGGAGCCAGACCGTTGCACCATGCTTCATGCCAACTTCATACCATGATCTGGTCGAAACGAAACCTGGGGTGGCCGGCAATGGGGGGACGGCGCCGAGGCGGACGGCGGGGTGCTCTTCTCTCTCTCGCGGATCGCCCCGAGATCTGGTATCGTAATAGACCATCGTATGGTCTACTGCGCCCGTGAGACTTGCGGGCGCGATTGGGGGGTTGGAGATGGCAAGTCGCTTGACCATCCGGGTGAACGGCCTTGTCCATGGCGTGTCGGCGTCGTTGGATACGCCGCTTCTGTATGTGTTGCATAACGAGTTGCATCTGCATGGGCCGCGGTTTGGGTGTGGGCTTGCGCAGTGTGGGGC
>Ga0070737_10000111_pt1 | contig 195444 bp, 154 predicted proteins | sample Coa_R1_10_FD_66438 | JGI IMG/M metagenome (GOLD analysis project Ga0070737, IMG submission 66438) | Surface soil microbial communities from Centralia Pennsylvania, which are recovering from an underground coalmine fire - Coalmine... | ecosystem: Environmental > Terrestrial > Soil >...
CGATCCTCATAGACCACGCCCGCGGTCAGGAACGTCGAATCGCCGCTTTCATCGTGCCACCAGATCCGCGGGCGCACCGTAAATCGCCGGTAGCCTGGAATGTCCGCCCAGCCTTCCCCGCTTACGTCCTGCCACGATTGATCATCCACGCCGCCCGTCAGCGTGCCGCTCCAACGCGAGTCGCCTGCAGCCGTGAAGAAACCCTCGAGGTCACGACCACCCCGTGAGGTTACGTTCGCCAACGCCTCGGATTCGGACGTTGGAGGACGCGAGATCAGATTCAAGACTCCGCCGAGCGCCGAGCCGCCGTAGAGCGCGGAGGCCGCACCCTTCAGCACCTCGACACGCTCGAGGTCGACAGGCGCCATTTGCAGCAGGTCGAAGCCGTCCGGCGCGGTGCCGGTGAGCGGCAATCCGTCGGAGAGCACGAGCGTGTCCCGGGCCGGCATGCCGCGCAGCTGCAATCCCGCGCCGCCGAGCGCCGCTGCCTCGGACTCGAACCGCACGCCCGGCAGCTCGTTGAGCAACGACGATACGTTGCCGGGCTGGACCGAGGAGTTTTCCTCGATTTCCTCCGCGGGCACGGCCTCGACGTGCAGCGGCTCGTCTGCGATCAACGCCCTGTGCCGCGTTGCCGTGACGACGATCTGCTGAGGCGCCTCGTCCGAATCCGGCGCTTCGTCCGAGTCCGTCTGCCCGGCTGAGGCGCGAGGCGCGAGGAGAGCCGCTGCGAGAGCGAGGATCGCGGCGAGCGTCTTCGGCGAAGGAGAAGCATTGCCCTGGCCCGGCGCCGTGAGCATGTGCCACGTGAACGGATCGAGCGGATGGAGACGCTTTGAGCGCCTTGCATCCGCCATAATACGCCGATTCCGGCGGACACACCCGCGCTCATGTCCGCATCCAAATGGGGGTGCGAGCCGATGACCCCGTCCATGCAAGGTAAAATGCTGCTCATCACGGGCGCCACCTCCGGAATCGGCGAGGTCGCCGCCCGCGAGCTGGCACGGCAAGGGGCTCGAATCGTATTCATCGCGCGCGATCGCGCGCGGGCAGAACGCACGCTCGCCGAGCTCGAGAGGGCCGGTCCGGGGGCGGGTCACGGCTTCCATCTCGCCGACCTGTCACGGCTCGCCGAGATGAAGCGCGTCGCCGCCGCGATCCTCGAGCGCGAGCCGCGCATCGACGTGCTCATCAACAACGCAGGCGCCCTCTTCCCGAGGCGCGAAGTGACCGAGGACGGCCTCGAGATGACGTTCGCCACCAACCATCTCGCCTACTTCGTCATCACGAATCTGCTGCTCGGCCGCCTGAAGGCAACCCCCGGCGCGCGCATCGTCTCGACCGCATCGGGCGCCCACGAGCGCGCGACGCTCGACTTCGGCGACCTGCAATCTGCGAAGGGCTATAGCGGCTTCACGGTCTACAGCCGCTCGAAGCTCATGAACATCCTCTTCACGCGCGAGCTCGCGCGCCGGCTCGAAGGCTCCGGCGTGACGGCGAACTGCCTGCATCCGGGATTCGTGAATACGCGCTTCGGAGAAAGCGGAGGCGGCCTCATGTCGCTCGGCTTGCGGGTCGCCAAGAAGTTCGCCCTCTCGCCGGAGGAAGGCGCTGAAACGCTCATCTATCTCGCCTCCTCGCCCGAGGTCGCGCGGACGACCGGAGCCTACTTCTACAAGCGCAAGCCCGTCGCGCCGTCCCAAGCAGCGCAGAACGATGCCGATGCGAGGCGCCTGTGGGAGATATCCGCGCAGCTCTCGGGAGTCGGCGCTTGATCATCTCCTTGCCGGAGAGCCCCATGCTCGAAATGCGCCCGAACTGCGAGTCCTGCGGCCGGAGCCTGCCGCCAGAATCACTGGAGGCGTGGATATGCTCCATGGAGTGCACCTTCTGCCGCGAGTGCGCCGAGCAGGCGCTCGGCGGCCGCTGCTCCAACTGCGGCGGAGAGCTGGTCCGCCGACCGACGCGCGCCGCGGCCTTGCTTGCCCGCTATCCGCCGGCGCCACGGCGATCGATCTGACGCGCGATGATCCGATCGCGAGACTGCTATCCCGGCGCACCGGCGGCCCCGGAAGCTACGGCCCCGCCGCCAACGTCTCCCCGAGTCGCGCCGGCAGCTCGAACACCCACACCTCCGCGCCGTGCTCCGGCGGGTTCGCGATCTCCGGAACGAGCACCGAATAGGTCTGCGTCAGCGGGCCGCCGCTGCCGACGGTTACGGCGAGGTACTGCCGGCCGTGAACGCTGTAGGTGATCGGGCACGAGTTCGGCACATCGTTCAAACGCACCTGCCAGAGCGTCTTGCCGGTCGCAGCGTCATAGGCTTTGAGATAGCGATCCAGCGAGCCCGCGAAGACTACCCCGCCCGCGGTCGCGAGCGCGCAGGTGGTCTCGGGCGCGCGCTGGCGCTCGATCCAGCGCGCCTTGCCGGTCGAGAGGTCGAACGCTTCGAGGCGGCCGTACCTGCCGTCGCTGCCGGGCATCGGACGAATGTACCAGTCGTAGCCCGAGGAGAGGTTCGGGCGCTCGCCGGGCGGCGCCGGGATGAGATCCATACAGGCCTCGTTGAGCGGGAGATATTCGACCCGCGTCGCGGCATCGTAGGAGGCGGCGATCCAGCTGTGTCCCGCGCCAGCGTGCGGGCAGATCGTGTGAGGCTTGCCGTCGCCGACCAGGATTTCGGGATTGAGCGTAAGGTCGCCCGTGCGCGGATCGACCGACGTCACGACCTTTTGAATACCGACATCGCGGGAGAAGACGAACCGCCCGGTCGCGGCGTCCATCGCTTCGTAGAGGCCGATCTTCCCTGCGGTCACCACGAGCTTGCGCGCCGCGCCGTCCACCGGAAATCGGATCACCTGCTGCTCGAACGCCCAGTCGAGATCCCACTGATCGTTGTGCATGTGCTGGAAATACCAGACGAGCCGCCCCGTGTCCGGATCGAGCGCCAGCGTCGAATCGGTGAACAGGCCGTCGTTCGTCACGCCGGGCTCGCCGATCGGATGCAGCAGAGGACCCGTGTCGTACGTCTGGCCGACGCCGAAGAAGGCGAGATGGAGCTGAGGGTCGTAGCTGCCTGCCGTCCACACGGATGCGCCGTTGCGCTTCTCGAGCGGAAGGCCGTTCCAGCTGTTGCCGCCCGGCGTGCCGGGCCGCGCGATGGTGTGGAAGCGCCAGACCTCGCGGCCGTTCTCGAAATCGAACGCGACGATCGCCCCGCCGCCCGGCGACTGGCCGGCGACACCTTGCAAGACCTTGCCGCTCGCAACGAGCGGGCCACCCGTGAGCCGCCAGCTCTGGCGATAGTCCACGACGGGCGAGTCCCAGACGACCGCCCCGGTGTGCACGTCGAGCGCGACGAGGTGATCGTCGGATGTCGGGACGAGCAGCCGATCCCGATAGAGCGCGAGATTGCGCTTGACGGACGGCTGGGCATCGGCCGGCAGGCGGCGCGAGTACTGCCAGAGCAGATTCCCCGTCGCTGCATCGAGCGCCTGCACCACATCGCCGTAGCCGTCAACGAACAGGACGCCATCGTGCTCGAGCGGCGTCGTCTCGTTCGGGCCGTTCGCGAGCGACCAGGTCCACGCCACGCGCAGCGTGCGCACGTTCTCACGGTCGATCTGCTTCAAAGGACTGAAGCCCTGATCGTCGTAGGTCCGGCGCCAGATGAGCCAGTCGCCCGCGGGCGGATCGCGCAGCAGCTCCTCGGTCACTGGCGTGATCCGATCGAGCGGATTCGCGACCACGACGCGCGGAATCGGCGGCGAGCGCGGTGAGAGCGGCATCATCGGCGCGGAGGGCGCGACGGGGTTGCGCGGAAGCCGCATCGCCGTGAGCGCGTGCGGGTCCGCAGGCAGCGGCACTCGCCCCGCAATGCCGCCGTTCACTTCGACGAGATAGGCCACCAGAGCCGCGGTCGTCTGCGGCGAGAGCGTCCCCGGCTTGGACGGCGGCATTCTCGTGCGGACGAAGCTGAACAGCGCCTCGACCGGCTTACCGCCCCAGTCCTGACTGAAATGAAGGCCGTTGAGCGCGCTCGCAAACTCTCCGCCGGAGAGCGTGCGCCCGTGGCAGCTGGCGCACTGCGCGGCATAGGCGGCCTTGCCCTCCGCGGCCTGCTCGGAAGTGAACGTTGCGGTGCCGGGCGCGGCGGCGAGCCGCGCTTCACGCGGCTGCTCCATCAGGATGTCGGGTGCGCGCGCCTCGCCGGGCGCCGAGGCCGCTCTTGGTGCGGCTCCGGCCGAGTGCTGTGCGGCGGCCGCCCCGCCCAAAAGCGCCCATACGGCGCCGAGAGCGATGCCGCACGATCGGATCGAGCTGATGCGCCACCCCATGCGAGCCCCCTCGAGACGATGCGGGCGACATCTTAGCGTTTTGTGCGCCGTGGGACGCGGGGGGTCGGGGGGTCGAGGCACGGTCGGGCCTTGCCTCGAATTCATTCAGGCAAGCGCCGTCCGATAGAGCGCCAGCAGCTTGCCCCACGCGCGCTCGGCGTCCGGCTTGTCGTAGATCGGCTTGCCGTTCTGCTTCGGCATGTCGGGCACGCACCAGCCGTGCAGCGTGCCGGGATACACCTCGATCTGCGCCGGCACGTGCGCCTCGGCGAACGCCTCGCGCAGCTTGTCCTTCGCGTCTGGTTGGCGCGCATCATCGCTCGCCGCGATCGCGATGTACATGCGTGCCTTGATCTTCGGGGCGAGCAGGTGCGGACTGTCGGGTTTGTCCGTCACGAGGCCGCCGCCGTGGAACGTCGCGCCCGCGCCGACGCGGCTCGAGACCTGCGCGGCGGTCTTGAAAACGAGCGGGCCGCCCATGCAGTAGCCCTGCGTGCCGATCTTGCGCGCCTTGTCCACCTGGCGCTGCGCATCGAGGAAGGCGATGTGCGCTTCGGCGTCGCGCTCGATGGCGCCCGGCTGATTGATCGGGCCGGTCCACTGCTGGATCTTCGCGCGGTCCGCCGGGTCCTGGAAGTTGAAGGTCGAGGCATCCGCCACGACCGGCGCGCGCGCGGTGCGATAGAACGGATTCGGCACCAGCACCGCGTATCCCTGAGCCGCGAGCCGCCTGCCGATCCCGCGGAACGCGGGCCGCAGGCCGAACACATCGGTCCAGATCAGCACGCCGGGATGCGTGCCGGCGACCGGATGGAAGAACGCCGCATCGCAGGTGCCGTCGGCGGTTTTCACTTCGACATCCGTCTCGACGACTTGGCGTTCGGCCGCGGCGGCGGCACCGGGTGCCGCGCCCGATGCAGCCGCGAGCCCTACTGCGGCCGATGCCGCGACGAAGTCTCGCCGCGACGGATGGTGCGGGGCTTCGGAATGGAGACGATCTTCACGCTCGTCGTTCATGGTCGTACCCTTGCACTATCGCCGGCTCTCTGCGACCGCTGCCATGAGAGGGCCTCGGGCCGCGCCTTGCAGACACATCAATTCCACTGCCACTCGCCGCGCATCAGCGTGACGCCGGCCGCGCAGGCGAGCGCCGTCACCTGAATGTCATAGCCGTCCACGAACATGATGAGCCCGCTCAGGAGCGCGACGAGCGTCCGCAGCGGAGAGATCGCCCGCTCATCGAGCAGGCGGGCAAGATCGATCGCGCTCTCGACCACCACGGACATGAGGAATCCTCGCGGGCGTCACCCCAACGGGGGCGGCGGATGCGCTTTCAATTCGTTCGCACGCTCGATCAAGTACGCGCGCACGGCCTGCACGTCCTGCCGCGTCAGCTGCCCCTTGAAGGATGCCATCCCGGACGCTTGGAGAGCGCCGCCGAGCACCACGGCGCGGAACGCTTCCGGGCTCCTCAGCATCGCCGAGTAGCGCAGATCCGGAAACACGCCGCGGTTGCCGTACGCCGCATCATGGCACATGGCGCAGTGATCCGCGAACTCTTCCTGCCCCTTCGCGATGACCTGACGCGGAGCGGTCGAGGGGGGCGGATCGAGCACCGGCGGCGGAGGCGGCGGCGGCGCGGGGGGAAGCTTCGCCGATCCGCCGAGCTTGAAGACCAGCAGCCGCGACCCGTTGCTCACGCCGTAGGGCGCAAGGCCGTAGCCGACTTCCTCGGCGATGTATTGCTCGCCGTCCACCATGAAGGAGGCTGGCGCCGCAACGACGCCGGTTTGAGCGTCCATCGACCAGAGCTGCTTGCCGTCCGTCGCGCGGTAGGCGACGAATCGGTGTGTGGTGGATGTCCCTTGGAACACGAGGTTCCCGGCCGTGGAGAGCGTCCCGGCGCCGATCGTGCCGAGCACCGGCGTGCGCCAAACCTCGCGCTCTTGGACCGGATCCCAGGCGATGAGCCGCATCTCAGCAGGGCGCCGCGCCGGTGAGGCCGAACGATCGCCGCGGGGCGCCGAGAATGCGAGGCCGGTCTTCGCGTCCATGACCTTCGCCTTGAAGGTCGCGGCGCCTTTCGCGGTGAAGCTCGTCTCGACGGCGGAGAAGTAGGCAAGCCCGGTGAGCGGATCGAACGAGGGCGGATGCCAAGCGTGCGCGCCCTGCCCGCCCGGCTGGACGAACGCCTCCTTGCCGGTTTCGTCGTACCGGACCTCCGGGTTGATGAGCGGACGCCCGGTCTCCGGGTCGATACCCGTCGCCCAGTTGACCGTAACGAAGTTCTTTGCGGAGATCAGAGCGCCCGTCCTCGCATCGAGGACGTAGAAGAACCCGTCCTTGGAAGCCTGCATGAGCACATGGCGCATGCGCCCGCCGATCGCGAGGTCGGCGATCATGAAGGGCGATGTCGCATCGAAGTCCCACTCGTCGCCCGGCACCTCCTGGTAGTGCCAGACATAGGCGCCGGTGTCGGCATTGAGTGCAATGATCGAGGCGACGAAGAGATTGTCGCCGCCGCCCGACCCGCGGAAGCGGCGGTTCCAGGGCGAGCCGTTGCCGGTGCCGATATAGACGAGATTGAGCCGCGGATCGTAGAGGATCGCGTCCCAGACCGTGCCGCCGCCTCCGTACTGCCACCAGTTGCCGTGCCAGGTCTTCGCGGCCGTCTTCAGGATCGGCTGCTCGAAGCCGTTCGCGGGATTGCCAGGCACCGTGTAGAAGCGCCAGTCGAGCTTGCCCGTCTCGGCATCGTAGGCCGAGACGTAGCCGCGCACGCCGAACTCGCCGCCCGCGTTGCCGATCAGCACGCGCCCCTTCGCAATGCGCGGCGCGCCGGTGCTGGTGACGGGCTTGCCGTGGTCGAGCGTGAGCACGCTCCAGACGACGCGTCCTGTCTTCGCGTCGAGCGCGATGAGGCGGCCGTCGTAGGCGGCGACGTAGATCTTCCCTTTCCAGGCGGCAAGCCCGCGGTTGACGACATCGCAGCAGCCACGCCCGGCGAATTCGCCGCGAACCTTCGGATCGAAGGACCAGAGCAGGCGGCCGGTGCGCGCGTCGTACGCTCGCACCTTGCTCCATGCCGTCGAGGTGTAGAGAACGCCGTCGATCGCGAGCGGCGTCGCTTCCTCGCCGCGGTTGGTATCGAAGTCGGCGTACCAGGCAAGTCCGAGCTTCGAGACGTTCTCCGAGTTGATCTGAGTGAGCGGGCTGAAGCGCTCCTCGTCGTAGGTGCGGCCGACGGACATCCACTGTCCGGGCTCGGAATTCGCGTAGGTGAGGCGCGTCGCGCTGACTGCGGCGGGCACGCGGTCTAGAGTCGCGGCAGCGGCAGAGGGCGTCGCGCCGGCGACGGCAGAGGCGATCGCACCGGCGGCAGAAAGCGTCGCACCGGCGGCCGCAGAGACGGTGGCGCCTGCGGACAGCACGGCCGCCCCCGCGGTAGAGGCGACAACTGCCGCCGCGGCGCCTGCCAGAGCGCGCACACCTTTGCGCGCGAGCACTCCGATGTTCATTCGATTCTCCCGTCTGCTCGCCGCGCCGGCGCGTCAGGCCCGTCGCGGGCGGCTCGCGAGCCTCGGCGCATCGTCTATACTCCAGCCTCGTCCGGCGCGTTCTCCCGGCTTGACACGTCAACGATAACCGAAAAATGGGGCGCGATCTCATGTGCGGGATATCGACCCGCCTCGTGGGCAGGATGCTGTCCGGTCGGCTCACGTGGCTCACGCGACTCACGCCCCCGGCGCCCGGCGCGCGGCCCACGCGGCTCTCGCTCCTGGCGGCCGGAGCGCGGCCCGTGCCGCTTGCGCAGCCGGTGCTGGTGGCATGGGCAACTTTCCTCGCGCTCCGGGCCGCGGCGACTGCGAACGCGGCCGACTGCGCCGCTCTCGCGCGGCTCTCTCTCCCGCATACCACGATCACGCTCGCCGAGGCCGTTCCGGCCTGCATCTGCAACGGGAAGGTGGACCGCACCCGTCCGCTCCGCCCTCTCCCGCAGGTTTCGATCTACAAGGGGTCGGGCAGCACGGACGAGGCGGGGAACCTCGACTGTGCGGCGCGGTGAGCGACGAGTGTCGCTCAGCGCGCTCCTGTTTGCGCTCTCGAGCGCATTCGCCGGCCCGCATGGGCCGTCCGCAGCGCCGCCGAACCGGATTTACGCCCCCGGCGCACCTAGCGCAATCATCGAGGCGACGATCACCGTCTCGATCGTATCGCCGACCCTCAAACACTGGGGCGTGCCAGCGGCGCAGGCCGTCTTCGTGCCGGACTCGGACCAGAGCGCCTCCGCGCGGGCGATTCGCAGCGCCGCGGATCCTCAAACGCTGTGCGAGGCCATCGAGCGAGCCGCCGGCCGGGATCCGGCCATCGCCGCAGCGCCAGTGGATGGCGATGGCGACCTGGAGCATCGCTCCGGCGATGTCGCGCGTCTTTCGTTCCGGTTGGAGGTTTCCGGCGTGGCGTCGAGCACGCAGGGTAACCTGTCTCTCTGCTCCGATCCGATCATCGCGGTGGTGAGCCGCGGAACGTATCCGAACGAGCGCTTCGAGCGCCCGGAAGGACACCGTCTCAGCTGGCAAGAGCGTCGGATATCCCTCCACCCGGGGCAGAAAACTCGTGTGAACGGGACGACGAGCCTCGACGCCTCACAGTGGTGATTCCTCGGCTGCCGCGTACACTTGCGATCTTCGCGGTGCGTCGGGTGCCGGCGCTTCGGAGGACGCAATCAATGGGGATGAAGCGGCCGGCCTTTCGGATCGTCGTCGGGCTCGCAGCGGCAGGGCTGTCTCTGGGGTTCGCGCGGTCCGCTCCGATGCACGCCGCGGATGACTCGACCACGGCCGATGCGTCCGGCCCGGCCGATGCGCCAAGCCCGGCTCATGCGCCAAGCCCGGCGGCCCCTTTAGGGCACGCGTCCGATCACACGCTGATGCGCTTCCCGACGCTCTACGACCAGACGGTCGTGTTCGAGGCGCACGGCAATCTCTGGGCTGTCTCCCGCGGCGGCGGCACTGCGCGGCGCCTCACCTCGGAATCGGGCTACGATCTGATGCCGCGCTTCTCGCCGGACGGACGCTGGATCGCGTTCACGGGGGGCTACGAGGGCAATCAGGACGTGTACGTCATTCCGGCCGGCGGCGGTGCGGCGCGCCGGCTGACGTTCCACTCCGACATCGTCCCGCAGGCGCCGACCCGCTGGGGTCCGAACAACATGGTCGTGACCTGGACGCGCGACTCGAAGCGCATCGTCTTCCTGTCGCGGCGCATGTCGATGAACTGGACCCCGCGGCTGTTTGAGGTGCCCCTGGGAGGCGGGCTGCCGGCGCCGCTGCCGCTCGACAGCGGCGGCCTCATGACGTTCAGCCCGGACGGGCTCGCGATCGCATACAACCGGATCTTCCGCAACTTCCGCACGTGGAAGCGCTACGACGGCGGCATGGCGCAGGACGTGTACACCTACGATCTCGCCACGAAGAAGCTCACGCGCATCACGGACTGGAAGGGCACCGACACCGCGCCCATGTGGTACGGCCGCCGGATCTACTTCCTCTCGGATCGCGACGCGCACCGGCGCGAAAACATCTGGGTCTACGATCTCGACTCCAAGCAGTTCCGGGAGGTCACCCACTTCGCCGATTACGACATCGACTTCCCCAGCCTGAGCCCCGGTGAGAGCGAGCCGCAGGCGGGCGCGGCCGGGATCGTCTTCCAGCAGGGCGGCTCGCTCTGGGTGCTCGACCTGCCCTCCGAGCAGCTGCACCGGATAGAGGTGAGCGTGCCGGACGACGGCGTGCGCACCGGACCGCGGTACATCGACGCCGCGAAATTCATCCGCGAGCACGACACCGCGCAGCAGACCGACTACGCGCTCTCGCCGAACGGCAAGCGAGCGTTGTTCTCCGCGAGAGGCCATCTCTTCACCGTGCCCGCCGAGCACGGCGCCACGCGCGATCTTTCCGCCACCAGTCGCGCCGACGAGGATCATCCGAGCTGGGCGCCGGACGGAAAGACCGTCGCGTACACCACCGACTCGAGCGGGGAGCAGGAGATCGCGGTCCGTCCGGCAGAGGGCGGGCCGGAGCGGATCCTGACTCATTTCAAGACCGGCTTCTTCTACACGCCGGTCTGGTCGCCGGACGGCAAGCGCCTCGCGTTCGCCGACGGCGGCCATCGGCTCTGGCTGCTCGACATTGCAACCGGCAGGACGACCCAGGTCGCCGAAGACCCGTACAATGAGATCCACGACCAGAGCTTCTCGCCGGACGGGCGCTGGCTCGCCTACAGTCTCACCGGCGCCAATCAACAGCGCGGCATCTATCTCTACGGCATCGAGTCCGGCCAGGCGCGGCGCGTGTCGGAGCCGCTGGCGAACGATTTCGGCCCGGTGTTCTCGCCGGATGGCAAGTATCTATACTTCGTCTCCTCGCGCCACGAGAACCCCACCTTGAGCGAATCCGAGTTCGACGTGGCGGCGCTCGAGATGACGGGCATCTACGTCGCGACGCTGCGCAAGGACGAGCCTTCGCCGTTCGCGCCGCGCTCGGACGAGGGCGCGGTGGAGCCGAGCCGCAAGCCGCAGGAGCAGCAGCCCGCGCCTTGGAAGCCTGGCGCCTCCGCGCCCATTCAGATCGACTTCGATGGGTTGATGACGCGCGCGGTGCCGCTGCCAATCCCGGTCGCCGACATCGCCGGGCTCGACGCGCGCGGCGAGAAGATCTTCTATCAAGTCGTGCCGCCCCAGATGCTCGAAGGGACGCTTCCCGGCGAGAAGAAGGCGCTCCGCGTCTACGATCTCGCGGCCCGCCAGGACGGGCTCATCGTCGAGGACGTGGATGACTACAGCCTCTCGGCGGACGGCCGGAAGGTGCTGTACAAGAAGACCGGCGGGAGCTACGAGATCGTCGATGCCAAGGCTTCGCCCGGCAAGCCCGCGCCGCTCGATCTATCGCACATGCGGACGCAGATCCGGCCCACCGGGGAGTGGGCCGAGATGTTCGAGAATGCCTGGCGGCTCGAGCGCGACCTGTTCGTGATTCCGCAGATGAACGGCGTCGACTGGCAGGCGGTCCACGATGCCTATGGGAAGCTCCTGCCTCTCGCCGGCTCGCGCGAGGACTTGAACTACCTCATCGGCGAGGTGCAGGGCGAGCTCGGGAACTCTCATACGTATGTCGGAGGCGGCGACGACGGCGATCTCACGCCGCGCACGCCGACCGTGCTGCTTGGCGTGGATTTCGCGCTCGATCCCGCCTCGCGCCGCTATCGCTTCGCGAAGATCTATCCGGGCGACAACACGCGCCCGCAGTACCGCAGCCCGTTGACCGAGCCCGGCGTGGACGTGCGCGCGGGCGACTACCTGCTCGCAGTGAACGGCCGCGAGCTCATGGCGCCGGCGGATCCCTTCAGCCTGTTCGTCGGGCTCGACGATCAGCCGGTGACGTTGACTGTCGCGGCGAGCCCCACGGGCAAGCGCCGCGAGGTCACCATCCAGCCGATCGCGAGCGAGCTCTACCTGCGGACGAAGGACTGGGTCGATCACAACCGCGCGATCGTCGACCGGCTCTCCGGGGGCAGGATCGGCTACGTCTACCTGTCCGACATGGAAGCGCTCGGCATGGAGCAGTTCGTGCGCGAGTTCTATCCGCAGCTCGACCGGCGCGCGCTCATCGTGGACGACCGCTGGAACGGCGGCGGCTTCATCGATCAGATCGTGCTCGCCAGACTGCGCCGCATCCTGATCGGCATGACGACCGATCGCGAGCGCGCGCGCATGACGATTCCGCAGCAGCTTCTCGTCGGACCCAAAGTTTGCCTGATCAATCACCTCTCGGCCTCCGACGGGGATCTCTTTCCGTACTACTTCCGCCGGTACGGCATCGGACCGCTGATCGGCACGCGCACCTGGGGCGGCGTCCGCGGCATCCGCGGGACCTGGGCGCTCCTCGACGGCGGCTACATCACCGTGCCGGAGATGAGCGTCTACGGCCTCGACTCGCAGTGGGTCATCGAGAATCACGGCGTCGACCCGGACATCGAGGTCGACACCGATCCGGGGCAGCTCGAAGCGGGGCACGACGCGCAGCTCGAAGCGGCGGTCGATTACCTGATGAAGGCGCTCGCGAAGCACCCCGGCGGACTGCCGCCTCCCCCGCGGCCGCTGCCGGCCTACCCGCCGAACGGGCAGGTGCCGCCGCCGAGCTTTTATCAGTAGTCGATGGCCACTTCTTACTGACCAACGTCATGAGCTGCGGCGAAGTGAGATCCGGATGCAGCGACATCGCTGGGTACATCCAGCGCACCAAATCTGATCGGTCCGCCTCAGAAGTCGATTTGCCGAGGCACTTGGCCATGTCGTCCGCGAAGGGGCCGGCCGTCGCGAAACATGGGGTCAGACCCGGTGTAAGCTGTCGCTCAGCTGGGAGGGCACGTACTGGGATAATCGCGAGAGCGGCGTCAGCACTCGTGAGAGCACGCGATGGCTCAGCGCGGCGCGTCCGCCGGCACCCTACTCGGCAGGCGCGGCAGGCGTGGCATCGTCTCGAGCTTGCGCATGTACTCCGGGTACATCGTCTCCGCGCCGCCAAGGGCGGCTCGAGGCGGCACGCCGTACCTCGCGGCGAACTCGGTGAGGAAGGGATTCGCGCCGGGCAGGTAATGCGGCACTGAGCCCTCGGGCCGATCCACTTCGTCCACAGGCTCGCAGGGCCAGGGCGCCATCTGCATCTGCGGATTGTAGACGAAGTCGATCGTGCGGATCAGCGGCTCGGTCAGATAGACCGGGTCATACGTGATGACGGCGACGGTCAAATAGTCCCCGTGACGCATGATGTGCACCCGCGCGGTCGCGAGATCGCTCCGCGGAACGCCGTTCAAGCCGAGCCAGTTCTCCTTCAGGTGCGTGGTCGTGACGGTGAGCGTGTCGCCTTCCCACTCCCCCGTCGAGAATCCTGCATACGTGTGCGCGGCGTATGGCGGCGGATGCGGCCGCCCGTCCATCCAGATCGTCTGCTCGGCACCGTAGGCGGAGAGATGCGTGTGGTAGGCGATGACCTTCTGTGTTGCTCTGTCAACCTCGGTCCAGATGCGCAGGTTGGAGGGGCCCCGCCAGCCGTAGTCCGACCCGTGCTGGCGGCATTGGTTCTCCGGCAGCTCGACGAGCGCGGCGCTCCAGCTCTCCGCCCGCAGCCGCGCCGCATCGTTGATCGGCAGTCCCAGATAATCGCCGATCTCCGCCCCGAGTATCCGCTCGGGCATGTCCTCGAAATAGAGCGCGGACCAGCTGCCGCTCGGGTCCTCCTGCGCCGCGGCCGGGCGCGCCGCGAGAGCGGCGACGAGCAGAGCGGCCAGGGTGAGCAGAGCGGCCCGGACGAGCAGCGCTGCCGAGACGAGCAGCCCTGCCGGAACGAGTAGCGTTGCTGCAGCACGGGCGCGAATGACCATTTCCTCTCCCCCTCGGGACGGCCGAAGGATCGGCTTGCGCTCAGCGATCTTCGTTCCTCCACGGATGCGCCGCAAGCGCGTCCTCGTCCGGCTCTGCGCCCCAGCCGGGACCCGTCGGCACGGCGAGCTCGCCGGCTTCGATCCGCGGCGCCTCGGTGAGCAGCGCGTACTTCCACGGCACATCGTCGCCCTCGATCTCCATGATCGCGGCGTTGCCGGCCACGGCACAGAAGTGCGCGCTCATCAGATCCGCCAGCGGCCCATAGAAGTTATGCGGCGCGACGTTCACCTCGAAGGATTCCGCGAGCGCGGCGATCTGCACCGCCTCATGGAAGCCATTCCAGGGCACGTCCACGACGGCCACATCGACCGCTCGCGCCTCGAAGCAGGGCCGGTAAGCGCGCCGGCCGTGAAGCGTCTCGAGCGAGGCGATCGGCGCGACGATGGCGCGGCGAACCTCGGCGAGCGCGGCGGGCTCGTCGAGATCGGCCTCTAGCCAGGTGAGCCGGCTCGGCTCGAGCGCTCGCGCGATCCGGCGGAGCGCCGCCGGCCGAAACGCGAAATTCACATCGAGCATGAGCCCGCGATCGGCCCCGAGCCCGTCCCTCAGTGCGGCGATCTCCTCCGCTATCGAGCGGATCAGCGCCTCGTCGGCAGTCCGCTCGAGGCGCAGGTGCTGCGGGATGAAGCCGGGGTTGAGGAGCCGCGGGCCCGCCGCATCGAAGACGATCGGATTGGTCTTCACGGCCTTGAAGCCGCGCCGCACGGCCTCCTCTCCGAGGCGGCGCACGTCGTCGAGCGTTTGCACGCGCGGCAGGCCCAGCACCCGCTCGAACACTTCCGCATGCCGCACGCGAAAGCTCCCGCAGTGCGACCAATAGAGATCGACCGTGTCCCGCACGGGACCGCCATAGAGCGCATGGACCGGCACACCACGTGCCTTCGCGGCGATGTCGATACAGGCGTTCTCGATTGCCGCCACCGCCTGATGATTGAGACCGCCGGCGGCGAGCTGCGTCATCGCATGCAGCTCAGCGGAGAGCCGCGCGAACTGCCGCGGGTCGCGCCCGATGACGCTTCGGCCGAGCCCCAGAATCACCTCGCGCAGCCCAGCGCTCCAGGCGCCCTCCGCGAATTCCGCCCAGCCGGCTAGGCCTTCGTCGGTGAGGATCCGAAGAAATGAGAACGGCCGCCAGCCGCCGTCGGCGCGGAAGGTTTTGACTCCGGTGATGCGCATGATGGCCCTCGATCCGCCCCACCGCTCCTCAACCCGCGCGCTGCATCGAGGCGACGTTGAGCACGGCCTCGCCGCGCGCAAATCGCCGGACGTTCTCGACGACCAGCGCCTCGAGCCGCCGCGTCTCTCCGCTCCCGCTTCCGGCCCACGCAGTATGCGGCGTGAGGAGGACGTTCGGAAGCGTCCAGAGCGGATGCGATGCCGGCAAGGGCTCGGGATCGACGACATCGAGCGCGGCCCCCGCGAGGATGCCGCGGCGCAGCGCTTCAATCAGCGCGGGTGTATCGACGATCGGGCCGCGGGCCACGTTCACGAGGTAGCTGCCGCGCCGCATCGCGGCGAACGCGGCACGGTCGATGAGCCGCGCCGTTGCCGCATTGAGCGGAGCACAGATCACCACCGCATCGACCTCCGGCAGGAGCGCGCGCAAGGCATCGAGCGTCCGCACCTCGATCCCGTCCGGACCGGCCCGCGCCGTGCGGGCGAAGGCGACGATTCGCGCACCGAATGCGGCCGCGAGCGCCGCCACCTTCTGCCCGATGTGGCCGAAGCCGACGACTGCGACGGCGAGACCGTGCAGAGTCCTGGCGGCCCGCGCCACTCGCCCGGCGTTCCATGCGCTCGCCCGCTGCGCTTCGACTGCCGCCGGCAGCCCGCGCAGGAGCGCGAGCAGCAGCGCGAGAGCGTGTTCCGCGACCACGGCCGAGCCGATGTCGCCGAGCGTGCTCACCGTCACGCGCTCCGGCACGCCGAGCCGTTCCATGTTGTCGAAGCCGGCGTTGAGCACCTGGATCCAGACGAGGCGGGTCGCGCGCAGGAGCCGGTCCGCAAAATCGGCGTCCCAGAAGACGGTGGACGTGACGAATCCCTCCACGTGCTCCATCGCGGCAAGCGCTCGCGCGCGATCCGGCGCGCGCACGATCTCGACGCCTTCGATGCGGCTCAGCGCCTCGCAGAGCGCCTCCTCGGCGCCGCCGTACCAGACCAGGATGCGCGTCAGGCGGCACCCTCGCTGTGCGTCGCGGGCAGCGGCGCCTCACCCGCCGCACCGCGAGAGTGCTGCGCCGAGAGCCTGTGCATCAGCGGCAGCATGGCGGCCGCGATGATCGTGCAGGCGATCCCCGCGAACCCGAGCTCCGTGAACAGGCGCGTGTAGATGGGGAGCGTCACGACCGGATCGGTGACGCCGGTCGGAACGTGCGCGAAGTTCGCGACGATGCTGCCGAGGTATTGCGCAAGCCCCACGGCGACGTAGTAGGCGCCCATCATGAACCCACCCATGCGGGCCGGCACGTAGCGCGCGATCATCGCAAGCCCGAGCCCGCTCACGAGCAGCTCGCCGAGCGAGTAGGCGCCGTACCCCCAGATCATGATCCACGAGGACACCTGCCCGTGCACGGCCGTGAGCCCGCCGAGCCCGTAGATGAAGTAGCCGGCGGCGACGGCCGCGAACCCGCACGCGAACTTCACGGCGACCGGAGGATCCTTCCCGAAGCGTCCGAGCCCGTTGTAGACGGCGACCAGCACCGGGCTCATGATCACGATCCAGATGGGATTCAAATTCTGGTATTGCTCCGGAATCCACGTGAACAAGTGCAGGCCGAAGATGCGAAAGTCGAGGTCTACGTTCCGCTGCGCGAAGAGATTGAGCGACGTGGGCATCTGCTCATAGAAGATGAAGAACAGGATTGTCTGGAACGTCAGCACCAGCGCGGCGATGAGCCCCGCTCGCTCGCCGCGGCGGCTCGCCCGGATGAGGTGCAGGAAGATGCCGAGCACGGCAGCCGCGGCGGCGTAGACGCAAATACGGGCGACGATCAAGCTCTGCAAGATGAACGCGGCGACGAGGACCGTGGCCACCGCGCCGAGGGCGATCGCCGCGACACGAGCCGGCTTTGGCGGAGCGGCATCCGCCGGCGAGCCGATGTGATCGAGCGCCCGCCGCATCAGCGAGTAGTTCGCGAGGCCGAGCGCGAGGCCGACTGCGCACGCCCCGAATGCCGTGTGCCAGCCGGCGCTGTCCCCGAGACGGCTCGCCACGTAGTCGCGAATCCACGGCGTGAGGGTCATGGACACCATCGAGCCGATGTTGACCGCCATGTAGTAGAGAGTGAAAGCGCTGTCGATGCGCGTCTCATCGCCCTCGTAGATCTGGCGCACGAGATTGCCGGCGTTGGGCTTGAAGAAGCCGTTGCCGACGATGATCACGCCGAGCGCGAAGTAGAGCGCGTAAGGGTTGCTCGTTGGGATCCAGAGCAGCGAGTAGCCGAACATGAGCACCACGGCGCCCGTGAGCATCGTGTGCCGTGTGCCGATCCACCTGTCGCCGATCCAGCCGCCGAGCGACGGGGTCGCGTAGATGAGCGCGGCGGCCGCACCCCAGACGAGATTCGCGCGCGTGTCCTCGAAGCCGAGCTTCTTGATCATGTAGGTGACCATCAGCACCTGCATGCCGTAGAAGCCGAAGCGCTCCCACATCTCGATCAGGAAGACCGTCGAGAACGAGCGCGTTTTCGAGATGGGAGGACCGACCGGCCGAGCCGGCGCCGATAGAGGTGGTCGGGCCGGACGCGTCGATTGAGCCGTGACGTTCACCGTGCAAACCCCCTTCGAGCACGCGATGCCGGCAAGGATACGGCATCCGCGCGCTTGCCGCCGCGAGGAGCGGTCCATCGCGGCGGGCAGTGCGACCGCCGCAGCGCGACCACCTTAGCGCGATCGGCGCAGCGCGGCCGCTCGGGAGCGCCGCCCTGGCGGCGCGCTCGGCGATCAAGCTTTGCCACGGGGCAGACGGAGGGCTAAGCTTCCGCGCGGTGTCAGAGTGCTTGCCCGGCCGAGCAGCTGCCCCTGCCGGACCGCGCGGGAGGAAATCAATGAACATTCGGTGCGCGCTGAGGAAGAACTGGACGGGAATCGCCCTGTGTGCGGCTCTTGCGGCGTTGCCGCTCGCCGCGTGGGCCGATGCTGCCGAGGAGGTCTCGACCGCCGCGAAGCATGCGGGCATGTCGGCCCAGGCCGACTCGCTCGAGATGGCCGAGGCCCACTTGCATCATGCGCTCAACTGCCTCGTGGGTCCGAAGGGCCGCGGCTTCGACTCCAAGGCGGAAAATCCGTGCAGCGACATGGGCAACGGCGCCATTCCCGATACGACCGACGCCGCCGCCAAGAAGTCGCTCGAGCGCGCCGCGGCCCGCGCACGATCGGGGCTGCGGAGCCATAATCTCGAGACCGTCAAGAAGGACGCGGCCTCGGTGCAGTCCGAGCTCGAGAAGGTCAAATAGTTGTAGTTAAGGTCAAATAGCTCAAGTGGCGGCGGGTACAGGCAACGGCGCCCGCCGCCTCACCCGCCTGGCCGCTCGCGATGAGCTGAGGCACCGGGTTGCTTGCCTAACGCGGGCGAGAATCCGGCAATTCGCTGCATCCGAGGCCGCTAGCCGCCCTTCGAGTCCGGGCGCGGCCCTCCAATGCGGTCAATGTATCAAGCCCTTCAGGATGCTCTGCAGCTTCTGCTGGACTTCCCCTTTGTGCTTCTCGAGCTGCTGCTGCGCGAAGGATTCGGCGAGAGCCTGCATGTCGGGCCGGACGCTCGGCCGCGTCATCGTCCCATTGATCAGCAGCGGAATGCTCGCGAGTGTGCCGCTGCTCGCCGCTGCGCCCCTCAGGAGCGTCGCGTTCACGCGATAGTCGATGGCGCCGGTCACGAGATTGGCCGTGCCCTGCCCCGTCACGCGCAGATCGCCCGAGGCGATGTCGAGATCGCGCGTCGAGGCGATGCCGTTCGTCAGATCGGCGGAGGCCTTGAACGTCTCGAACTTCGTGCTGTTGCCGATGCCGCCGGACGGCGGGGCGCGCCGCTGCGCGAGCGCGATCGCGCTGTTTACGGCGGACCAGAGATCGATGCCCTGGATCGCACCGTTCGCGAGATTCGCCGCGGCGTGTCCGTCGAGCGTCCGGAGCAGCGCGTCCATCGTGTTGCCGCGCGCCGAGACGTTCATCGTGACGTTGCCGCGGCCTGAGAGGCGGTCGATCTTGGCGAAGTCCTCGAGGAGCGGCGCGACTTCGATACCGACGAGATTCTGATCCAGGTGCAGCGTCGGAACGGCGCCGTGAGCGTCGAGGGTCACCGTCCCGGTGTAATCGCCTCCGTAGAGCTTCGCCGTAGCGGGCGCGACACGCAGCACGCCCTTCCCCGCATCGAGTCCCACGCGCACGTGCATCGCTTTGAGCCCGTGGATCGTCGCCCTGCCGATCGCGAGCTTGCCCCGCATTTGAAGCGTCTTGAGCGCGCTAGTCGGAAGCTCCGGCTCTCGAGCCGGCGCGGCCGGCTGCGCTGCCGGACGCGCAGCGGCTTTCGATGCCGTGCCGGCCGGCGTGAGATAGCGGTCGAGATCGATGTGATCCAGCGATAGATCGAAGCTCATCGCCCCGGTGGCGAGGTTCGTGACCGCGGCATTGCCGCGCAGTGTCGAGTCATCGATCCTCGTGTCGAGACCGCTCAGATGCGCGGCGTTCGCGCCATATTCGAGCGTGGCGTTGCCCGCGATCGGGATCGGCCGGGCGCCGGGGCTCGTCGTGAGATCGAGCGACCACTGGATGGGCACCGGGACCCCTTGCGCCACGCGCCCGATGTCGAGGTTCACGTGGTCGGCCACCATGTCCTGGTAGCTCACGCGGCTCCCCTTCACCGAGACGCTTGCGATCCCGCGCAGCTGCGCGCCGCCCGCGCCGGACTCGGAAGGCGGTGTCTTGCCGCCCGACATGACCCAATTGCCGCGGCCCTGGGCGTTCTCGAGGAGGTGCAGATCGAGTCCGTCGATGTCGACGCGCCCGACCTCGAGCTCCTTCCGCAGGAGCGGAAACAATGCGACGCGCAGCGAGGCTCGCTGCAGCGAGGCGAACGGCTCGGTCGAGGGGAACCCCGGCGGATTGCCGAGGCTTGCCGGGCCGAATTCCACGGCGATCCAGGGGAAGACGGACAGGCGGATGTTGCCCGGCAGCGAGAGGTCGCGCCCGGTCGAGGCCTTCACCGCCGCCTCGATGCGCGGCTTGTAATCGTTCGGATTGATCGCGAGCCGCAGCGCGATGAGCGCCGCGATGACGAGCACGATGAGGCAGCCGATCGCGATTCCGAAGATTCGCAGGACTCGCATGGCGGCGCACCTCGTCGCGGGGGCGGAGCTGGAATTCTAGCTCAACGGCCTGCCGGCGGGCCGAGTGGGCGGCTGGGCAGATGGGCAGGTGGGCAGGCGGACGGGGATCGTGCCCGTCCTGGGCATGCCGTACCCGGATTGGGCCTGTTCCGCCCAGTCAGAGTCTTGGGCGTATCGAACGCGCCATCGCCGCGCTCATCGTGGCGGCTTGTGGCGGCGCCCGAAAATCCGCCACGACGCTCCCCATCTGCCCGATCTCCTGCTCGTGCGGCTCGTCGCGGAATGGCTCCGCGAGCGCTGCGGCATACCATTCCCTCATGGAGGGCAGCCCGAGCAGACGGACGACGTAAGCGGCGAAGACGGCATCGAGCGGCAGGTCGTAAGTCTGCGCCCTGAAGGCGACGGGCGCGAAGAACGCATCGGCCGCCGTGAACGACCGGCCGGCCAGGAAGGGGCCGCCGAAGCGGCTCAGCCCGTCATTCCACAGCGCCTGAATGCGCGACACGTCGCACTCGAGCGCCGGCGGAAACTCGTGCAGCCGAATTTTGACGCCGCAGCTCATCGAGCAGCGATGCGCCCGGATCGAGGTGAAAGACCGTCGCTCCGACTGGCGCTCGCAGCGAGCGGAAGGGGAAGTCCGGCGCGACGCCGATGATCTCGGATCTCGGCGCCTCGCCCGCATCGCCGAAGATCTGGACGAACTGACCCACGGCGGCGCTCGGAGATGAGAAGCCGAACTTCCGTGCGGCCGTCTCGTTGATGATGACCGGCTGGAAGCAAGCGGGCGATGGGTCCCGCGCGAAGCGCTCGCCGCTCGTCGCCGGCGTATCGGCCGGAGCCGCGTCCTCACGGCGCGCGCGAGAAAAGAGCCTGCCCGCAAGAGGCTTCAAGCCATAGAGCTGGAAGAAGTCGAGGCCCACGTCCTCTACCGTGAAGAACGTTCCGATCCCAGGCCGCTCGAGGCGGTATGACTGCGGCTCGCCGCGCAGCCGGTCGAACGGCTCACTGACGTGGCGGCCATCGGACCTGCCGCCGCGCGAGCGCTGCCGCCCCGTGCGCGTTCGATCGTCACGTTCGCCGGCGGCGAGCGGCCATTCGCATCCGTCTCGCAGCTGTCGAGCCCGGAGCGGGAGCCGCTGCGGCTCATCGCGCCACAGCGCAGCGCGGGGGAGCTCGATGCCGCCGAGCTCGCGCGGCGGAGTCCGCCGATATCGCAGACATTTTCTGATGCCGCGCACCCCGCGCCACGTGCCTCTCAATGTGTTCCCGAACAGCAGGCTCGTAGGCCGGCTGTCGAGGCAGCCGAGCGGCGCGATCGACCTTCGGTACGATCCGTCCTGGCTCGCTTGGGAATACGCTCTGCCCGTTTCATTGTCGCTCCCGCTCCGCGAGGATCGGTACAGCGGCGCGCCGGTAATCGCGGTCTTCGACAACCTGCTGCCGGACAATGACGAGGTCCGCCGACGCATGGCAGCACGCGTCCGCGCTCAAGGAGTCGACACCTACAGCCTACTTGCAGCCGTGGGTCGGGATTGCGTGGGCGCACTTCAATTCCTTCCGGATCGCCAGGAGCCGGGCGCCGCCGGCCTCGTAGAGGGCAGACCTGTCGATGACGATGAAATCTCCCGCATTCTCGACAACCTCGCCTCCGCCCCGCTCGGCATGGGAGAGGATGAAGAGTTCCGGATTTCCATCGCCGGAGGTCAGGAGAAGACGGCGCTGCTCAGGTGGAACGGACCGTGGCATGTTCCGCACGGCACAGCCGCCACCACCCACATACTGACTGAAGCCCCATATCGGACGTCTGTCAAACGGCATCGATCGGTCATCGAGCGTCGAGGACGAATTCTTCTGTCTGAGGCTGCTGGATGCGCTCGGCATTCCCACTGCTCATGCCACGATCGAAGAATTCGGCGAGAAGAACGTGCTGCTCGTCGAGCGCTTCGACCGCCGCTGGAGGAAAGATGGCCGTCTCTTGCGGCTACCGCAGGAGGACCGCTGCCAAGCCCTCTCCTTTCCTCCCACGCTCAAATATTGAGACGGCGGCCGAAGCGGGAATCGGGGCTCTCTCCCTGCATACCGTGTTCGCAGACTTGCATGCGCGGGCAGCTACGGCGCCCGAGCGGATCGTTGGCGCGCTTCCCGGCGGATCTCCCCAAAAGCGTCTCCAAGTCGATCGTCGCGGGATTCCGGCGGCGATTGCGCCTGCTCGAGCTGGCCTCAACGCGTTGACCCTCGCTCGAGTGCTCGGTCTCAGGGCCGCAGCTTCTTCGGCAATGCGGCGGCCTGCTGAGGCGTGAGGCGCGTCATCCTCTTCACGATCGGCCATTGCTCGATGCCGGCTTGGTTCGAGACCGTCAGGCGGAAGTCGAGCGAAGTGCAGATCGTGTCCGCGGAGTCCTTGTCGCTCAGAATCGCGAAGGGATCCTTCAGGAGGGAGTACGAGGATTGCAGGTCGAGCCGATAGATCGATCCCGATACGCGGATGTAGATGGTCCGCGCATCAGGGGTGACCCTCCAGCCGCCGGTCCAGTCTCGGCGGAGGAAGCAGCCGGCGCCGCCACTGGGGACGGCCGCACCGGTCGCATCGGAGGCGCTGGCCGCCGCCGCGCCGTCGTTCGAGCTCGCCGCGCTCGCGGCTGGTGCTGCGACGGACAGAAGCGCCGTCAGCACGCCGGCACAGAACACGCCGGCACAGAAGTGGAGCCGGCATCTGCGAAGCACCTCGAACATATGCGCCTCACGCTGCGCTCCCAACCCGCCGAGTATACCCCTACTGCTCACACCCGCGCGGGGGGAGCCCTACCTGTCAGGGTCTGCCGCAGTGAGCGACGAGCCGTTGACAAAGCATCTCCGCGGGCAGATGGCGTACTATGGAGGGAAAAGGGGTAAGCACGAATGGGCGAACGGCGAGTCTCCGGATTGCGCGCTTGCGGGCTGTTGCTCTCGACCTTGGTGCTCGCGATCCCGCTTGCGTCGCTGGCTGAAGAGGGTGCGCCCGGGCGGACGCCCCTGACGCCCGGTGAGGCCGCCGCTCGCGAGAAGCGCGCCGCCGAGCAGGCCGCGGAATGGAACAAGAATCCCGCCCCGAAGGACCCGCGCGACTTCTCCGGTGTCTGGTGGACGCGCGGCTATGACCGCACGTTCCGGCCGGTCACTGATCGACCGATGTCCCCGGCCGAATCGGCGAAGCTCCTGCCGCTCACCCCGCTCGAGGCGGCGAGCCGGCAGCATCATCTCGACATGGAGAAGCTCGGCAAGCCGATCGCAGATGCGCCGACGCAGTGCTTCCCGCACGGCGTCCCGAGGATCATGGCTTCGCCCTATCCCATTCAGTTCGTCTACTCGCCGGGACTCATCACGATCCTGCACGAAGTGGCGCACAACGTCCGCTTCATCCACATGGACGGGAAGCCGCCGCCGCCCGACACGCCGCGCACCTTCCTCGGATATTCCGTCGGACACTGGGAGGGCAATACGCTCGTCGTCGTCACGGATCATTTCAATGATCGGACGCAGATCGACGAGGAATCGCTCTCGCATGGCCTGAAGCTCAAGGTGACCGAGCGGTTCACGCGCTTCACGAACAAGTACGGCGGGGCCGAGCTGCGGGATCTCATCACGATCGAGGATCCCGACCACTACACCCGGCCGTGGACGACGGAGCGGACCTACGCCTGGCGCGGCGACGTGCGCATCCAGGAATACTCGTGCGAGGAGAACAACCGCAACGCGCCGGTAAACGGCATCACGGTGGCGAAATGAGCGCGCAAGAGCGGCGCTCGTGGCTCTCTCGCGCAGTGGCGCCAGCCGATTTCGCGTGCTGCGGGCGGGCCGCCGCATTCGTGCGCGCTGCCGCCGTGCGCGCTGCCGCGCCGGTTTCGGCCGCTGCGCGCGCGTTGTTTGCCGCGCTCGCCTGCGTCGCTGCGCTCGGGCTCGGCTCAGCCGTCTCGGCCGCGCCGCCCGCTGCGCCGGACGCTCCGCTCTTCGAGCAGCCGCCGCCGGGAACGCCGAACTTCACCGGCAAATGGATGATGACGCCGCACATCACCCACCTGCTCACTGTCGACGGCCGGGAGCCGCCGCTCAATGCCGCTGGGAGGGCGGAGTACGCCAGGCGCCAGGCAGCGCTGCGGGCGGGCGATCGGCGGATCGATCCCGTGAGTCAATGCCTGATGCACGGCGTGCCGAGACTGCTCTATGCGCCGTATCCCTTCCTGATCCTGCAAACCACGCGCATCGTGAGCTTCGTTCACGAGGTCAACCACACGTTCCGCATCATCTACTGGGACAAGGTTCTTCCGCAGGACCCGGACCCGACTTGGCTCGGCTCCTCGATCGCGCGCCTCGAAGCTCGGACGCTCGTCATCGACACCATCGGCTTCAATGACAAGACCTGGCTCGACTACTCCGGCCTGCCGCACGGCGAGAAGCTGAAGACCGAGGAGCGCTACACCCGTGTTGCTCCGAACCGCATCGAGGGCTCGGTGACCATCACGGATCCGGACTTCTATACGACCCCCTGGACCACCCGCTTCACGCTCGTCAAGCAGCCGGGCATGAGCCTGCGCGAGAACGTCTGCACCGATACGCACCGGATGTGATGTGGGGCGCCTCAGCTCCGCGTCGGAGCGGCCGACCATTGTGATGCTTCACGAAGGGCTCGGCTCGATGGCAATGGTGGCGTTACACGGGCTGCCCGAGTGATTCACCAAACCCGCGGCCCTCGGCGACCAGCCGTTCGAGGAGCGGTGCGGGCCGAAACGACTCGCCGTGTGCCGCTTGCAGCGCCTTCAGTCGCGCGAACAACCGGTCGAGGCCGACTTCGTGCTCGGCCCAGTAGAGTGGCCCGCCGCGGTACGCGGGCCAGCCATATCCCAGCACCCACACCACGTCGATGTCGGATGCGCACCGTACCTTCCCTTCTTCCAGGATCTTGACGCCCTCGTTGACCAGCGGATACAGGCAGCGCTCGCGAATCTCCTCCTCGGAGATCGAGCGGCGGCGGATGCCCTGCCGAGCTGCAAAATCGAGTATCCACTGCTCGACGAGCGCCGAGGGCGTCGCGCTGCGCTCGGCGTCATAGTCGTAGTAGCCCGCCCCGACTTTCTGACCCCGGCGCCCCCGCTCGTTCAGAATCTCCCGAACGCTCGCGGAGCGGCTTCGGGCCGGATCCCAGCCGATGTCGAGGCCGGCGAGATCGCGCATCGCGAACGGGCCCATCGGAAAGCCGAACTCGAACAGCACGCGATCGACTTCCCAGGGAAGCGAGCCCTCGAGGATCAGCTGGTCGGCCTGCAACTGGCGCGCGGCCAGCATGCGATTGCCGACGAAGCCCGGACCGTTTCCGACGACGACGCCCACCTTGCCGAGAGTCTTGGCGAGCCTCGCCGCCGTGGCGATGACCGCCGGACCGGTCGCCGCCCCGCGCACGATCTCGATGAGGCGCATGACGTTCGCCGGCGAGAAGAAGTGCAGGCCGAGGACGCTTTGCGGCCGGCGAGTGACCGCAGCGATCTCATCGATGTCGAGATAGGAGGTGTTGCTCGCGAGGATCGCGCCGGGCTTCGCGACGGCATCGAGCCGTTGGAACACGTCCTGCTTGACTTCCATCTGCTCGAAGACGGCCTCGATCACGAGATCGCAATCCGCAACACTCGCGAGGTCGAGGCTCGAGGAGAGCGCTCCGACGCGCCGCTCGAGATCGGCCGCGGTGAACCGGCCCCTCCTCGCGCTGCGCTCGTACAGCTCGCGAATCCTGGCGATGCCCCGATCGAGCGCGTCTTTCTGCGCCTCGACGAGCCGCACCGGAATTCCGGCGTTGAGACAGCTCATGGCGATCCCGCCGCCCATTGTTCCGGCCCCGATCACGCCGATGCGTTCGATACGGATTGGCGTCGAGTTCGCGGCAGTGTCGACCTTGGCCGCGCGTCGCTCGGCGAAGAAGACATACCGCTGAGCGGCGGACTGAGGGCCGGCGAGAAGCTCCTCAAAGAGCCGGCGCTCGAGCCGCAGTCCCTCGTCGAAGGACAGATGCAAGGCGGCCTCGACGGCGCGGATCGCGTACTCCGGGGCGACGTAGCCGCGGAACCGGCGCGCGTTCGCCCGGCGAAAGCTCGCAAACAGCTCCGGCTGCGATCGCGCGGCTTCGATCTTCTCGGAGAGATCTCGAGCCTTGCGCAAGGCGCCCTCCTCGGCCGCTCGCTCGGCAAAGGCGATCGCGGCCTCGAGCAGGCGGTCCTCCGGTGCAAGCGCGTCGATCAATCCCACGCCGTGCGCGCTCGCGGCATCCACCGGCTCCCCGCTCGTGATCATCTCGAGCGCCTTCTGCGCTCCAATGAGGCGCGGCAGCCGCTGGGTGCCGCCCCCTCCCGGGATGAGCCCAAGCTTGACTTCCGGCAGTCCGCACAGTGCGGACGGCGTCGCGATGCGATGGTGCGACGCCATCGCCGTTTCGAGGCCGCCGCCGAGCGCGCGCGCATGGATCGCTGCGATGACCGGCTTCGGCGCGCTCTCGATCGCTCGATGCAGGTCCTGCAGGGTCGGCGGCAGGGGCCGGCGGCCGAGCTCGGTGATATCGGCGCCCGCGTAAAAGCCGCTTCCGCCGCAGCGGATGACGATCGCCTTCACATCGTGAGCGGCAATGGCGCGGCCGAGGCTTTCGAGGAGTCCCCGGCGGACGGGCAGAGAAAGGGCGTTCACCGGCGGCGAATCGCTGGTGATGACGGCGACCGCGCCGATCACCTCGTACTGCGTGACCGCATTGATGTTCATGGGCAACTTTGACCGCTGCGTGTCGGCGCGCCGGCGGAAGGCTCGGCCGCCTGGCCGCGCGAGCCGCCCGCCCCGCTCATCCGTGCGGCTGGCAGATCGGCGTGATGCAGATCGAGGCGAGCGTGCGCCCTTCGGGCGGAACGGGCAATCCGCGCTCCTTCATGAGCCGGCGGATCAGCGCGGAAGTCTCTGGATGCGGCGTGGCGGATTGGACGCCGACGCGCACGAGGCCGTCGGCGTAATCGATCGCCTGCCACGAGAAGCCCGCGAGCGCGTGCACGGTGTCGCGGCTGCCGATGTCGTGCAGCGACAGGTCGGCGCCGTGGTCGACGAGCAGCTGGACCACGTCGTTGCGGCCCTTGTGCGCAGCGCCCATGAGCGCCGTGCGGCGGTCGACGAGGTCCTGTGCATTCACGTCCGCGCCGAGGTCGAGCAGGAACTTCACCGTCTCGTAGGTCTCCTTGGGCGACCATTCATACGTCACGCCCTCGACCCAGCCGATGCCGCTCGCGACCATGAGCGGAGTCACACCGACGTAGGTCGGAATGTGAGGGTCGGCGCCGTATTTGAGCAGCAGCTTCATGAGAACGAGGTCGCCGGACTGTGCGGCGCGCAGGAAGGGCGTCGCGCCCGACTCGTCGAGCCACTGGTTCGTGAAGACGGTGCGCGTCTCGGTGCTCGAGCACATGCGCAGGTTCGGATTCGCGCCGTGCTCGAGCAGCAGCTTGATGAAGTCGAGGTGATCCATGTCGGGCTTGCGCACCGGATAGTCGCCCGCCTCGATGTTGCGGTTGTCCGTGGCGATGTAGAGCGGAGTCCAGCAGCCGCCGTTCGCGATGTTCGGATTCGCGCCGTGCTCGAGCAGGTACTTGCCGATCAGGTAATACTTGTTCTGCGTGGCGACGAGCAGCGGCGTCCAATCATACGAGCTCGTCTCGTTCACGTTGGCGCCCGCCTCGACGAGCGCCTTCACGGTGGCCATGTCACCCTCGCGGGTCGCGAAGATCAGCGGCGTGAGCCCGCCCCACGGCTTCTTGCTCGGCGCCGGCAGCTTCGGCAGCGGATAACGCTTCAGGACGGCTTTCGCGATCTCTTGCTCCCGCTCGTGCTCCTTCGCCTGCGCGGGGTTCTGCGCAACGAACTCCCCGGCAAGCCCGTAGCCGTAGGCGAACTGGGAGATGCGACTCCGTCCGGTCTCGGCAAGATACGGCTTGCGCCCCGGCGGCGTGGTACCGGAGCGCGCGCCGATCTCGGCGCCGTGGCCGATGAGCAGCTTGACGGCAGCGACGTTCGCGTTCGCAGCCGCCCACATGAGCGCCGTGGTGCCGCGCAGCTTCTCGCGGGCATCGACATTCGCCCCATGCGCGAGCAGCAGATCGAGGATCGGCACGCTGCCCGTGCGCGCCGCCATCATGAGGGGCGTCTCGCCGTGCAGGAGCGTTTGATTCACGTCCGCCCCGTGCGCGAGCAGCAGCTTCACGACCTGCGGGTTGCCCGCCTGGCACGCGAGCACGAGCGGCGTCATGCCGGTGTCGGTCCTGACATTGGGATGAGCGCCGGCATCGAGCAGCAGCGCGGTCATGCGGGCATCGCCGCGATAGGCCGCCCAGTGCAGCGCAGTGCTGCCGTCGGGCTGCGCGGCGTTCACATCAGCGTGCGAACGGAGCAGCGTCCGTACGCGAGCTGCATCCTGCTGCATCACGGCGTCCGCCAGATCGCTCGCCGCCGCCGCGATCCGATGGCACACGGCAAGCGCCAAGCCTGCAAGCAGCACCGCCGCGAGACGCGCGGGACGTGACATGGAGTCCGGCCCGAGCATCGATTAGAACTGCCGCCCCACCGGCTGCCCGTTGACCTTGACCTTCATCAGGCTGCCGCCCTTGGAGCCGTCCTTCAACGGATGGATCACGAGCTCGACGGCATCTCCCTGCTTGATGGTCGTGCGCTTCCAGCCCTGCCGATGTAGCCCGTTCGGGCTTCCGCCCTCGATGGACCATTCCACGTCCTGGCCGGTGCTCGGGTCCTTCACGAGCACTTGCAGCCAGATATGCGGATTGGTCCACTGAACCTCCTTGACCGTGCCCACGAGCGTCTTCGTCGTCGTCTGGTCGAACGTCGCGAACGAGTGATGAGCCGACGCGATGCCCAGCCAGGCGGAGCCGAGGAGCGCGAGGCTCATGAGGGTGCGATTCTTCATGTCGTCTCTCCGCGAAGGGTCAAAGTGGTCGCTCTGAAACGATGGTCTTCAAATCCCGACCAGCCGTCCGGTGCTGTCGCCGAAGCTGTCCGCCCGCACATCGAACAGGTCGAGAATGCTGAGCAGGAGATTCCCGGTCGGCACCGTGCGGCTCGGGAAGGCGAGATGGCGGTCGCCCTTCAGCCGGCCGGATGCGCCGCCGACCAGCACATGAGGCACGTCGTAGTGTAGGTGCTGGTTGGAGTTGCCCATGTTCGAGCCGTAGAGCAGCAGCGACTGGTCGAGCAGCGTGCCGTCGCCTTCCTTGATTCCCGCAAGCTTCTGCACGAGATACGTGAACATCTGCACGTGGTAGCGGTTGAGCTTCGCGTACACCGCGATCTGGCCCGGGTCCTCGCCGTGATGCGAGCCCAGGTGGAAGCTGATGGTCGTGCCGCTCTCCGGATAGACGCGGCTCGTCAGGTCGCGCGCGAAAAGCATCGTGCCGACGCGCGTGATGTCCGCCTGGAACGCGAGCGCGAGCAGGTCGAACTGGATCTGCACGTGCTCATGGAAGGACTCCGGCACGCCATAGGGCACGCCGATGCTCGGCACCTCAGTCGACTTGTGTGCGGCGATCGCGAGACGCCGCTCGATCTCGCGCACGTCATCGAGGTACTGCTCGAGGCGCACGCGATCGACGTGCGGCACCTGAGGCATCAGCTCCCTGATGCTGCCGGTCACTGAATCGAGAATGCTTGCTTCGCGCTCGCGCCGCGCGAGGCGCACCGCCGGCGAGCTGCCGTCGCCGAACATCCGCTCGAACACGGTCTGCGGGTTGATTTCCATCGGCAGCGGCCGCGTGGGCGACTGCCAGGAAATCGTGTTCGTGTACACGCAGCTGTAGCCCTCGCCGCAGCTGCTCGAATTGGCGCCGGGATCCTCAACCGCAAGCTGCAAGGACGGCAGCAGTGTGTCCCGCCCGATGACGCCCGCGATCGCCTGATCGACCGAGGTGCCGACCCGGATGTCAGGGCCCACGGTCTTCTTCGGCTTCTCGGCTGTCAGGTACGCCGCGGCGACGAAGTGATCCGCGCCCGTGACGCCGGGCGGATTCTCGGAGGACTGCGACCACAGCCCGCTCGTCAGAACGACGTACTTGCGGAAGGGCTGCAACGGCTCGTAGACGTACGGGAAGGCGAATCCCGGCGCATCGGACTTCGGAATCCAGTACCCGGGCGCGACGCCGTGCGGAATGAACACGCCGACGAACCGCGTGGGCAGGATCTTCTTGGCGTAGGCGTTAGCGCCGCGCGCCGGCAACATCGATTCGAGGAACGGCAGCGCGAGCGTAGTGCCGAGGCCCTTCAGAAACGTCCTGCGCGGCAGCGCCCGATTGGTGATGAACGGCATGGTCACTGTCTCCGTGCGCCGGCGCTCGCGGAGGCGAGCCTCTGGCTCCCCTCCGGTCCCGAGGTCACGTTCATGCGGAAGTTGTCGCTCATGGCGACCGCCTCGATGAGGCTCCTCAGCCGGTAGCCGTCGCGAGCCGTCTCGTGCAGCACGCGGCGCACCGCCGGCATGTCGTCGTATTCGATCCCGCGGCCGAACGCGTAGGTCATCAGGTTCTCGACGACGTTGCGCAAGTACTGCTCCTGATGGCGCAGCAGGAACGCGCGCACGCCGTCCGGTCCCTCGACGGCCGTGCCGTCGTAGAGGACGCTCCGCGTGTCGATCGGCGTGCCGCCATCGTCGCTCCGCCAGTGCCCGATCGCATCGAAGGGCTCGAGCGCGAAGCCGATGGGGTCCATGTACCTGTGGCAGCTCGCGCAGGCGGGGTTCGCGCGGTGCTGCTCCATCATCTGGCGCATCGTGGGCGGCCGCGCGTTGCCGGCGGCGTCGGTCGGCTTCGGCTTCAATGCCGGCACGTTCGGCGGCGGGTTCGGCGCCGGCGTGCCGAGGAGCGTTCTCAGGATCCAGTTGCCGCGAACGACGGGCGAGGTACGGTCCGGATGCGAGGTGATCGCGAGGATCGCGCCCTTGCCGATGAGGCCCCAGCGCGCGCTTTCGGAATCGTCGAGCTCGACGCGGCGGAAGAAACTCCCCTTCACGCCGGGGATGCCGTAGAGCATCGCGAGCCGGTCGTTGATGAAGGTGTATCTGACCGTCAGCAGATCGAGGACGCTGCGGTTCTCGTCGAGGAAGCTCGTGAACAGCAGCTCCACCTCGCGCCGCATGGCTTGCCGCAGATTGTCGTCGAAGTCGGGATAGCGATCGACGACCGGATCGAACGCGGTCAACGCGCGCAGCCCGAGCCATTGATCCGCGAAGTTGGTCGCGAGCGCCGCAGCCCTCGGGTCCGCGAGCATGCGGCGAACCTCCGCCCGCAGCACGCGATCCTCGTGCAGCTCGCCTTTCGCGGCGAGACTCAGCAGCTCATCATCCGGAATGCTGCTCCAGAGAAAGAACGACAGCCGCGAGGCGAGGTCGAGGTCGCTCACGCGGTACGGCGTGCCGGCCGGCAGGCCGGACGGGGCGGATTCCACGCGGAAGATGAACTTCGGGTCGGCGAGGGTCCGCTGCACGAGCGCCTCGACGCCCTGGTCGAAGGAGCCCCCGCGCCGCCCCAGCGCGTAGAACTTCATCAACGTGTCCACGTCCGCCGGCGTGTCGAAGCCGCGGTAGGCGCGGTGCGCGAGAGTCGCCGCGATCCGCCGGGCGCAGGCTTCCTCCGAGCTCGCCGGCCGCTCGAAGCTCACCGCGCGCATCATGCCCGCTCTCCGTTCCGTGCCCGCCGTGCCTGCCGCGCGCTGCGGGGGCGCCGACGGGTCGCCGGTCGCGCGCTCCGGGTTGCACACGAAGATACGCTCCCGGCTCGGCGAATCCTTCGCGACCTTGCCATCGGCGGGCCCGTCGATTCTCACGCGGCCGATATGGGGATAGAACGTGAACCCCGGCAACCCGCCGGTCTCGATCGTGCTCCTGTCGAACGCGTGATTGAGATCGAGCCCCGGCGCGAAGTTCGTGGCGAGGAACGTCACGCCGACTCGGTGCGGCCCCGCCGTCATCGGCACGGTCACATCGATCGTGCGCAGCTGACCGGCCTGCGGGTCGGGCGCCTCGGCCTCGGCCGGGTCCTCGATCGACCGGGTGACGTGCAGCGCCTTGTCCCAGTCCACCTGAGCGATCCGCTTGCCGTCGACGTACACCAGCAGCTGCTCGCCGCGGATCTCGCCGAACGGGCGGAAGTTGCCCATGTTCCCGAGATTGACGGCGTAGATCCGGAACGTATAGGTGCCATCGGCCGGGAAGGTGTGCCGGATCAACAATCCGCCGCGCGTGCCGAACGGCAATCCCTCGACGTGATAGTTCTGCGTCTCGTCCGCCGCGACCGCATAGGTCACCTGCGTGGGCGCCGTCGCGGTGCCGATCGCAAGCCGGCTCAAGCGCGCCGCCGCGGAGAGATAGGCTTCGAGCAGCGCCGGGGATAGTGTCAACGTGCCGGCCTGATTGTCGAAGCCCCGACTCGAGTCATCGACCGGCAGCAGCCGCGTGGCATCGACATCGAGCGCGAGCAGGTCGCGGATCGCGTTCTGATATTCGGTCCGGTTCAGGCGATGCAGGCGCGGCATCGCATAGTCGGGCTTCGCGTGGCTGTCGAGATCGTCCTCGAGATGGGTCGCGAAGGCGCGCACGAGATTCCAGTCGGGACGCGGCTTGCCGACCGGCGGCATCATGCCGGAGCGGAGCTTCCGCAGCATGCGCTCGGCGAGCTCCGCGTTCTCGTGAGCCTTGCCCGGATCGAAGACCTCGAATTCAACCCCGCCCGCGTAGTCGACATAGTTGTGGCAGACGCGGCAGTACTCGTCGAGCAGATGCTGTTCTGCAGCAACGGAAAGGGTGGGGCCGGGGGCGGCGGCAAAACCACGGCTCGGCGCCCAGGCGCCGGCGAGCAGCAATACGAAGACTCCCCAGGCCCAACCTGGCGAGCCGCTCGCTCGTTCCCCCTGCCGATACCTCAACTTCACACCTCGTGAAGCTCGCGGGTGTGACACGGGCTTCAGACGGCCGTTGCGCGCCCCCTGACCACGATCGCCGGAAGGCGACCCCTCTGTCTCAATTCCTCGCCGTCAGGTGAGTTGAGAATACAACAGGCGCTCACCGTAAAGCCATTCTCAACCGGAGAAACGCCCTGTACGATCTGAACCGAATGACCGGCACCGCGGGCTCGCCGGGAGGGGGCATGTCCAGCTCGATCGCGACCCATAGCATGCTTCGCATCGGCGTGAGGACTGCGCTTGCCCTCGGGGTACTGGGGGCAATGGGGGCCTGTGGCCTGCTCGGCTCGCTCGGCGCCGCCGCAGCAGCGGACGGCGCTCCTGGACCCAGCGCAGCCGCCAGCGCGCCCCAGGACGGCTCAACCCGGCCCCGCGAAGCGAACGCCCCCGCGGCGTCACCGGGCGGGTCCAGCCAGGCCTCGCCGGCGGCCGCCGCCAGCGCGCCCACTCAATCCTCCCCGGGCGGCACGCGGCGGAGGTCGAGCCCCCCCAGAATTCGCACATTGTTCAATAGCGCAGACCCCACCCTCGCGCTCACGCCCCCGCTGCGGGGAGCCGGCCCTGCCCCGCCCGGCTCCGCGCCACCGAATCCCGACCCCCACGATCTCGAGGGCGTGTGGTGGCTGCAAGGGTACGAATACCTGCTCGGCCCCGCGCCCGGCGTGCCGCCGCCGTTGAAGCCGAAGTACATGCAGATCCTCGAGCGGCGCATCCGCGCCAAGAACCGCGGCACGCCCGAGGCCGACACCGAGACCCAGTGCCTGCCGCACGGCATGCCGCGGCTCATGGAGAGCCCCTATCCGATCGAGATCGTGCAGACGCCGGGGCGCATCACCTTCCTGCACGAAGTGGCGCACGAAGTGCGGCGCATCTATTTGAACCGGGCTCATCCCAAGCATCCGCGCATCAGCTTCAACGGCGATTCGGTCGGGCACTGGGAAGGCGATACGCTGGTGGTGGACACGATCGCGATCGACGATCGCTCCTTCATCGACGACGAGGGCAGCTCGCACTCCACGCAGCTGCACCTCATCGAGCGCTATCGCAAGATCGACGGCGGAAGCAAGCTCGAGCTCACCATGACGGTAGAGGACCCCGTGACGCTCGAGTACCCGTACAGCTACCGTCGCATCTATCACTGGCGGCCCGACGTGCGCCCGCAGGAGTACATCTGCGAGGAGAACAACCGCAACGCGCCAGTCAACGGCGTCACGGTGGCCAAATGAGACGCGCCGAATTTTCCTGGGCCCTGCTGGGCGCCTTGCTGGCCGGAATGTTCGGCTCGCTGATTGGAGCAGCCCGTGCCGCGCCGCCGCCCGACTTCACCGGCGTCTGGTCGATCGTCGATCCGCCGCATGCGTTGAAGACGGTCGACGGGTCGCCGCCGCCGCTCACGCCGAGCGCGCGGGCGGTCTACGAGCAGCACGTCGCCGCGGCGAAGAGAGGCGATCGGGCCTCATTCGACGGCACGACCCGCTGTCTGCCGCCTGGACTTCCGCGGCTGATGCTGGTCGACGAGCCGTTCGAGATTCTCGAGCGGCCGCAGGTGATCTACTTCATCTTCCAATTGAACCGTCTGCCGCGCCGCGCCTACATCGGCGAGAAGCTGCCGGAGGATCCCGACCCGCTGTGGCTTGGCTACTCCGTCGCGCACTGGGACGGCGACACGCTCGTGATCGAGTCGGCCGGCTTCAACGACATGACGGTCCTCGACGATGCGGGGCTGCCGCATTCGGACGCGCTGCATCTGACGGAGCGCTATCGGTTGAGCCGCGACGGCAAGCATCTCAATGCGCTGTTCACGATCGACGATCCGAAGGACTACACGCGACCGTGGACGGCGAAGGCGGAATACGTCAAGCGGCCGGGGTACGAGATTCCCGAAGAAGTGTGCATGGACAAGAAGGGCAGGCTCCGCACACAGTGAGCTGACACGAACTGAAGCCGTCGCGCGCCCGCCCGAACGCGCGACGGGAATGACTCGCGGGCGCATATCGTCTGAAGAACGCGACGCTCACCCAGTTCGGTACCTACGACGAATGGGTCGGCCAGGTCGGCACGGGCCGCGGCCTCCCCGAGCAGAAGTACACCCTGAACGTCTCCTACGGGAACGGGCCGGTCTCGCTGTTCCTGCAGGGCCGCTACATCTGCGACGGAATCCTGGACCGCACATTGGTGCAGAGCCCCGTGGCGATCCCCGGCGTGCAGACGATCAACGACAACCACATCGGCGGGGTGTTCTATCTGGACCTGAACCTCGCCTACGCGGAACCGGTGCCCGGCACGCTGCAGCTGTGGAGCGAGGTCACGAACGTCCTCGATCGCGCCCCCCGATCACTGCGGCCGCGTTCGGACGCACCGGTGCGGTGTCGCTCAACCCGCAGCTGTAAGACGTCATCGGGCGCCGCCATGTGCTCGGTGTGCGGTACCAGTTTCGAGCGCGCCTTTGAGCGCGCCGGCGCTCACCACGGCTCCGGCGCGCCGTCGTATCTCAGGAACCGGCCCGTGTCCGCGATCGTCGCCTTGGCGATGGTATCGATCATGTGCGACACGGTGAACGAGGTCGCGAGCATGCCTGGGTAGCGCCCTTTCAAATATTCCTGGCGCTCCGTCAGCGTGGGCCCGGGATTGAGCATCACGACGGTGACGCCGTCCTTGCGGGTGGAAGCGGCTACGATCTGCATCTCCCGGTTGAGCGCCGCCTTGCTCATCCGGTAGAAGATGGCGCCGGGACGCGGCGATTTCTCGCCGGTCAGCGTGCCGTTGCTCGAGCTCACCGCGACGATCTTCTTCTCGCGGCTCGCGAGCACGTTCGGGTAGAAAGCCTCCGAGACGATCAGCGGACCTTTGATATTGACCGCCATGATCGTATCGAGCAGGGAATATTTGAGGCGGCCGAAGGACTCGACGCTCCAATCCCCGGGGCACGCCTCGTCATCGGGCTTGCAGCGGCTGCGGTCGTTGTACACGCCGGCGTTGTTGATGAGCACATCGATGGGCACGCCGGCGAGCTTGCGGGCGAGCGCGCCGGCCTCCTCCACGTTCGTCACATCGAGGTGCTCGATCCGCACGCTCTTGTAGCGGGCTGCGAGGTCCGCCAGAGACGCCGGAGTACGGGCGCGGCGGTGCGTCGCGATGACGGTCCAACCCTTCGCGGCGTACTGCCTCGCGAATTCGAGCCCGATGCCGGAGTTCGCGCCGGTGATGAGGACCGTGTCGGCGGCCGCGGTCGCAGGCAATGCCGCAAGCATGCCGGCGATCACGGCCGCGGGCAGCGCGACGACCCACCCGGCGAGCAGCCGCGGCCCCGCGGCAAATGAGCCCGCGAGCAGCACGGCAAGCAACTCCGGCAGCGCGGCGAACGAGCCGGCGAGCACCCGGCTCACCCGGCCCGAGGCTGCGCCGATCGGCTTGAATGCCCGCCTAACGATGGATGTAGCTCTCGAGCTGCTCGATCGTCTGCTGCTGCTCCTCGATGACGGCCTTCACGAGGTCGCCGATCGATACGACGCCGATCACTTTGCCGCCGCGGACCACTGGCAGATGGCGGATGCGGTGCTGAGTCACGAGCCGCATGCAATCGTTCACCGTGTACTCTGGGGAGACCGTCACGACGGGCGAGCTCATGATCTCGGAGACCGGTGTGGCCGCTGAGGAGCGGCCGAGAAGGATCACCTTGCGCGCGTAGTCGCGCTCGGAAACGATGCCGACCAGCTCCTCGCCCCGCATGACGAGCAGCGCGCCGACGTGGTGATCGGCCATGCGCTGGATGGCGGTGAGGACCGGGTCGTCGGGCTTCACGGCGAAGACGGCCCGGCCTTTGGCCTCGAGCAGATGATGAACGGTCGTGGTCATGGACACCTCCTCGGACGCCTCTCGAGCGCGGGGCTGAGCGGGGAATCGTCCGCGCCGCGCCATGAGACCCAACTAGGCGGTGCGGGTCTTCGGCCCGAGCAGCAGCCACAGGATGAAGCCGATCACGGGCAGCACGATGACGATCACGATCCACAGGACCTTGCTTCCGGTGCTCGCGCCGCTCTGACCGATGTTGACTATCGCCCACACATCCGCGATCAGGACGAGCACGCCCCAGAGCCCGTTATAGTACATGGTCGGAAACCCTCCTCACGACTCCCCCGCCTTACGACTCCACCCGATGAGCATGCCGGGAGGAGCGCCTCATCGGACGTGCTTCATCTGACGTACGGATCGGCAGCGTAGCCGGTCCGGATGTCGGCGGGAAGCAGCTTCAGGAGCCAGTGCAGCACGAGCGGGATCAGTACGAGATCGTCCCCGACGCCCGCCAGCGGGACTGCGAAATTGACGGGATCGAGCGCGTAGAGTCCGAGGAGCACGGCGGCGGGCAGCAGCCAGAAGGGCCGGCGCGGGTGCCGCAGCGCGAACCACAGAAGGCGCAGGTCCTTCCCGATGAGCCGCCACAGCCTGAGGAAGCGCAGCATTGCGGGTCCGGAAATGGAGATCGGAACCCATGATGTGACGGCCGAGCCGCGGGATTCAAGAGCGGCGCCCGCGAGCGGCGGTGCTCCGATCCGAGCAAGCGACCCGCGGCAATCCGGCGCCGCTCGCGGTGACGGCATTCGCCGCTTATGATTCCTCGCGCAAATGCGCCCACCCTCGCCGCCACTCGCGCGCGCACTCACACGCGCACTCACACGCACACTCGCGCTCGCGCTCGGCGCATCGGCGCCGCTGCTCGCCGCCTGGGCGCTGCCTCTCAGCGACCCGGCGGCGAACGCGCTGGCGCACGACATCTTCCGCCAGCTGATCGAGATCGACACCACGGAGTCGACCGGCAACGTCACGACCGCCGCCGAGGGCATGGCGGCGCGCCTCAGGAGCGCCGGCTTCCCGGCCGAGGATGTGCAAGTCCTCGGGCCGACCGCGCGCAAGAAGAACCTCGTCGCAAGGCTGCGCGGCACGGGCGCGCGCCGGCCCATTCTGCTCATCGGTCACCTCGATGTCGTCGAAGCGCCGCGGCTCGAATGGGCCACCAATCCCTTCGAGCTCGTCGAGCGCGACGGCTACTTCTACGGACGCGGCACTTCCGATATGAAGGACGGCGACGCCATCCTCGTCACGACGCTCATCCGCTTGAAGAGCGAGGGCTACCGCCCCGACCGCGACGTGATCCTCGCGCTCACCGCGGCCGAGGAAGGCGGCGCGGACAACGGCGTCGAATGGCTGCTGCGCAACCGCCGCGAGCTGATCGACGCCGAGATCGTCATCAACGAGGATGGCGAGTCGGTCATGACCGAGCACGGCGTGCCGCAATACTACGAGCTCGACGCCACCGAGAAGATCTACGCCGATTTCCGGCTCAGCACCGCGAACCCCGGCGGACACAGCTCCTTGCCCGTGCCGCAGAACGCGATCTATGAGCTCGCCGCCGGGCTCGGCCGCCTTGCGCGGTATCGGTTTCCGTTCGAGCTCAATCCGGTCACGCGAGCCTACTACGAACGCATGCTGCAACGCTCGTCCGGCCAGCACGCCGCGGACATCCGCGGGATCCTCGCGACACCACCCGATCCGGGAGCCGTCGCCCGGCTTGCGCGCATACCGGTGGAGAACGCGACGATGCGCACGACGTGCGTCGCGACGCGCCTCTCCGGCGGCCAGGCCAACAATGCTCTGCCGCAAGCGGCCTCCGCGGTCGTCAATTGCCGGATCCTGCCCGGGCACTCTCCCGAGGAGGTGCGGCAAACGCTCGTCCGGGTGCTCAACGATCCGGGAATCCGCGTTCAGTACGTCGGGTTCGATGGGGTGACGCTGAGCGATCGCGCTCCGGAGACGAAAGGGCTGCCGCCCGCGCCGCTGCCGCCCGAATATCTCCGCCCCCTCGAAACGCTGGTAGCTCGATTCTGGCCCGGCATTCCGGTGATTCCGTTCATGTCCGCGGGCGCCTCCGACGGGGTGTACACGCGCGCCGCGGGCATGCCGACGTTCACGATCACCGGCATCGCGATCGACCGCAACGACATTCGGGCCCACGCCCGCAACGAGCGGCTGGGTGTCGAGTCGTTCTATCGCGGCAACGAGTTCTTCTATCGCTACCTGAAGGCCATCACGGGCGGCCGATAGAGCCAGTAGGGCTTTCGGGCGGCCAGCCGTCACCTCTGCCTCGCCCGCCATCCCCGTCCCGCCCTCGCCCCACGGCTTCCAACAGCTCCTCGTAGCCCAGCGGCTTTCTCAGCACGGCCGCCACGTTGAGCGGCCTCGTCGCGCCATCCACCGCTGCCGTCATGACGACGACGGGGATGCGCGCCTGCTCCGCGGGAGCGATGCCGATGCCGCGATCCCGGATCGTGAGCCGCGCATGCGTCTCGTCCGCCTCGACACGGATGTCGATCGGCTTGCCCTCGCCGTATTTGACAGCATTTGAGAGCAGGTTACTGACGATCTGATCGAGTCGGCTCCGGTCCCAGTGCCCGGGGACGGCTTCAGGGGCGGCCACCTCGAGCGTTGATCCCGAGCGGCGGATGTCGGGCTGCATGCGCTCGATCACCTCGCCGATGACCTCCGTCAGATCGACGTCCTCGGGCTCGAGCTCGAGATGGTCGGCGTTGAGACGGGAGACGTCGAGCAGCTCATCCACCAGCTGGATCATCCGCATGACGCTGCGCTCCACGCCGTTGAGGCGCGTCCTCACGCGTTCGTCGAGCGCATCGAAATTCGGCCCTTTGATGAGCCCTTGAATCTGCATCCTGAGCGCCGTCAAGGGCGTGCGCAGCTCGTGGGACGCGATCAAGAGGAAATCGCCGCGCACCCGCACGGCTTCCTCGAGCTGGCGCTCCAACTGCCGCTGGTCGGTGATGTCGATGAGTCCGCCGATGATCCGCACGGGGTTGCCCGCCCGATCATGCGAGATGAAGCCGCGCCCGAGCACGCTCGCGTAAGTTCCGTCGCGCCGGAGGAACCGAAACCTCTCCGACCAGCGCCCGCAGCCCTTCTCGACCGCCTCGCGCAGGCTCCGGGCGATGCGTTCGCGGTCGGCGGGATGCACGTGCTCGAGCCAGGCGCAGCGCGTTGAAGAATCCGCGCACGGTCCGCCGATCGGCCAGGGGTGGCGCGTTTCCCGCCTCCAGCACCTCGAGCACCGCTTCCTGCAACCGATCGATCGCAGCGAGGCTTGCGGCCGGGGCGCGGCCCCGCAGCCACTGCGCTCCGATTCCTTCGTTCAAGCCTGGTGTCGATGCTCGCTGCTCCGATCCTCCGTGTTCCGATCCTCCCTGTTGCGATCCGCGGTCCTCCAGCACGCGCGAGCGCCCGGACGGCCGATCGCGCGGCCTCCTCAAACGATCGCGCTGGCTCGTCCCTCGTTCGCGCCGCCTCGTTGGCCGAACGCAGCAGTCCGGCCTCCGCCGGGCCGGTCGGGCCGGCCGGTGCGGTCCGCTCCTTCCAAAGCTCGAGGATCCGATCCTCTTGCAGCGCGAGCCGCCGGAGGGCGACTGCGCGCGGTGTGCCGTTCATGCGTCCAGCTCATCTCACCCGCGCGGCTTGCCGCCTCCGGGAGGCTCGAACAGCTTCGCGATGCGCTCGGCCTCGCTCTGGGGCAGCTGAAAGGAGTGCTGCTTGAGCTCGATCGCCGAGAGCGGGATCGTCACGATCCCCATGCCAGGCGCGACGGTGAGCGGGAACTCTCCTTTGCTGTGCTCGGTCCCGCGGCACTTCAGGATCTCGATGGTGCGCCGCCGCTTGTCCTCCTCGAGCACGTTGCGCAGGATAAGGTCGGCGTGGCGGACACCTTCTCGATCTCTGCGAGCTCGGGGTGCTCCAGCACATCGATGATCCCCAGCTCGTAGTCGCCTCCGAGAATCTGATTGCCGAGCGCGCGGATGTTGGCGACGGCGTTCCGCGACTTGCCGAGCTGACCGGCGATGAAGAGTCGAAACCGATAACGCGCCATGCTCTATCCTCTGTCGTCGTTCTTCAGGTGGCGGATCGGAGCAGACTGTCGCTGCCCACATACAGTCGGTAGGCGGCGAGCACGTAACCCAGGAGCGCGATCAGCATGAGTCGTGCCTCCTCGCGCTTGGCGCTCCCGGGCTCGGAATGGTCGCTCGTCCAGGCCTCCGCGAGCGCCGCCTGGGTCAAAGGAGCCTCGCCCAGCATCGCGGCCGCGACGGCCATCCGCGGCTGCGCGAAGTGGGCGAGCCTGCGCCGTTCCCTCTCGTACGCGGCGATCTCGCGCGCGTGCTCGAGCCATCTGTGCAGCCGGTGGCGCTCGTAAGCCCAGCGCAGCGACCGCCGCAGCAGCTCGGGGCTTTGAAGCTACTTCGCGAGCGCATCCTGAGCGCCCCAGCGCAGACTTTCCGCGCGCACCTCCGCGCTCTCCCGGCGCGTCAGAACCACGAATGGAATGTCGGGCGCGTGGCGCACCACCTGCCGCAGCGGATCGGATGTCGATGCGTCCGAGAGGTCCATGTCGAGCAGGATGACATCGATTTCCTCGAGTGCTCGCGGTGTGAGCCCGTCAGCGAGCGTCCGCGCGGCGCACGCTGAACCGGCCGCCCCCTTCGCCGTCGAGAAGCGCTTCAATGGATCGCGCCTCGGCGTCGCTCTCCTCGATGAGCAGGACGTGGAGCGGAGCTTCCGCGCGGAAGGAGGCAGGCTCCTCCTCGATGCCGGCAGGCTCGGCGGCGTCCGCGAGCGGCCCGGCAGCCGAGAGGTCGATGCCGCCGGCAGCTTGCTCGGGCCCGGCAGGAACGCCGTGGCCCGCCGCGCCAGAGCGGAGGCGGTCGAGCAGGGCGATGAGGTGATTGGGACGGACCGGCTTCCTCAAATATCCGCAGACTGTGGGAAGCTGCGCGGACGCATCGAGCGCGCCGGAGATGACGGCCACCGGAATCGACGCGAGCTCGCGATCCTTCTGACGCTCGTCCAGGAACTGCCAGCCGCTCATGACGGACATCATCAAATCGAGCAGGATCACCTGCGGCAGGCCGTGCTCAGCTCGTCCGCTCTTCAGGAGCGAGAGCGCCCGCCGGCCGTTCTCGGCCGTCGAGACCTCGTATCCTAGATTCTCGACAGCTGTCCCACCGACTCTCGTGTGGAGAGATCGTCGTCGACGACCAGCACGCGCTGCCGGCCCGCCGGACTTCCCTGAGGTGCGTTCATGACGACCGTGACCGGATTCCCGCAGCGTCTCAAACGTGATCGGAAGCAGAGCGCATCGGGCCCGGCACCGGGCTTTCCATCGGCAGAGTGAGCGAAAACGCGCTGCCCTTTCCCGCAGCGCTCGCCGCCGACAGGTGTCCCCCGTGTGCCTCGATGATGCCCCGCGCGAGGGCGAGCCCGAGATCGATGCCATGCCGCGCCGCGTTGCGGGCTCGTTGGACCGGGTCGAAGAGGTGAGCGTCCTCGTCGGGGGCCATTCCGACGCCGCTGTTCTCGATCGATATCCGCGCCTGTCCCGGCTCGGCATGAGCGCGCGCCACGACGGAGCCGCCCTCGGGAGTGAACTTGACCGCGTTGTCGAGAAGTTGCGAGAGCGCCTGAAGAACGCGCTTGCGGTCGCACGAGACGACGAGCGCTCGCTCGGGAATGTCTGCGATGAGCCGAAGCCCATGCTTGGACGCGGCTGGCGCAGTGAGCTCGACACTCTCGCGGAGCAGTGCGCCGATGTCATGCCGCTCGAGCTCGAGCTTCAGCCTTCCCGCCTGGAGGAGGCTCACGTCTAGGAGCTCTCCGATGCGGCGATCCAGCTGCTTCACCGCCCGCAGAATGGCCTCGATCTGGCGCGTTCCCGGCCGCTCATCCGTTCCCGGCTCGAGGGGCAGTTTCGCGAGCTTATGTTGAAGCAGCGTCGCGCTCGTCATGATGGCGCTCAAGGGACCGCGCAGGTCATGGGAGACGACGGCCATGAAATGCTCGTGCCAGCGGGCGGCCTCGTCGGCTTCTGCCGACCCTGCCGCTCCTGCCACACCTGCCGCTCGGGCGGCCGGTCCGCCAGGCTCCACCCGACAGTCGAACTCGACCCGATGATCGAGCGCCCGGTCGGGAAACTCGCGCAAGGGAGCGGGACTGTCGGGCTGGGCCATGCGCATTTCTCGGCTCTTGGGGGCGGCATGTCCGTGGCATGCCCGGCGCGCAGGACGGGGTGCGCAGAAACCAGACATGAGACGCAGGCCACCAAGCATGCCGGCAGCCGCGCCCGTGCGCAACGGGGCGGCTGTGCAGGCCGCGTCAGTGATGAAGGACCGGACCGGGCGCTGCGGCGCCTGCGCTCGGGGCCGCATCCCGTGCGCCGTGCGGACCCCCTGGCGAGGCGCGTGTTGGGTCGACATGGCGCTCCGTCAGGGACTATGCTCGCGAGGAAAATGAGCTGTTTCGGCAACGCCAGGGGATCGCCATGAAGTACCTGCCGCTCGTCTGGGCGGGTATCTGGCGCAAGCCGAGCCGCGCGGTGCTGATGCTGCTGCAGATCGCGAGCGCATTCCTGCTGTTCGGGCTGCTGCAAGGCCTCGATTCCGGCGTCAAACAAGCCATTGCCCGGGCGCACAGCGACCGGCTCTACGTGGGCAGCAGCATCTCGCTCGGCGTGCCCCTGCCGATCGGCATGCTGCCGGAGATCGAGAGGGTTGCGGGCGTCAAGCTGGTCACGCCTCTCGTCCAGCTGCCCGCGAGCTATCAGAAGCCGAGCCAGGCCCTGCCGGTCAATGCCGTCGATCCGGCGGCCTTCTTCGGGATGTTTCCCGACTACGTCCTGCCGAAGCGAGCGATCGCAGCGATGCAGACCGACCGGACGGCTTTGGTGGTCGGCTCGACCCTGGCGAGGCGCTATGGCCTAAAGGTCGGGGACCGCATCGCGCTTCAATCCCAGCAGCCGAAGCGCGACGGCTCGAATGCCTGGGCGTTCGATCTCGTCGGGATCTTCGATGTGCCTACGCAGCCGAGCGGCGCTTCGGCGGCGTTCGCCAACTACGACTACATCAATGAAGCGCGGCTCGCCGACCGCGACACGGCCCTGCTCTACATCGCCCTCGCCGACAGCCCGGCGCATGCTCCGGCGGTCGCGAGCGCCATCGACCGGGCGTTCGCCAACTCCCCGCACGAGACGCGCACGCAGTCGGAAGGGGATATGTTTGCTTCCCAGATCCAGCGCGTCGCCGACATCGACTTCATCGTCGGGGCGATCATGAGCGCGGTGTTCTTCGCGCTACTCTTTGCCACTGGCGCGCTCATGATGCAATCGATCCGCGAGCGCGTGCCGGAGCTCGCCGTGCTCAAGACCGTCGGGTTCTCCGACAGGACCGTGATGGCGCTCATTCTGACCGAAGCCGTCGTCTTCTGCGTGTTCTCCGCGCTGATCGGGCTCGGGCTCGCCTCGATCCTGCTGCCCGCCGCGCGCAATCTCATCGGCATCACTTCGATGCCGGCCAGCGTCCTCGCCGCGGGAGTTGCCTTCGCCGTCGGCCTTGCGATCCTGGGCGGGTCGCCTCCGGCGTGGCGCGGCCTGAAGCTCCAAGTCGCCGAAGCGCTCGCGGAGCGGTAGGCGCGCAACCGTTAGGCGCACACATGAGCCTTTTGAAGCAGACGATCGAGCTCACGAGCACCGGCTTGAAGAGCATCGCGCAGCGGCGCGGCTCCTCCCTCGTCACGGTGGTCGGCGTCACGACGGCCGTCGCCGTCCTCGTTTCGCTGCTCGCGATCCGCGAGGGAGCGAGCATCTTCAGCGGGCAGAACGCGCGCCCGGACCTCGTAGACGTGGTGAGCCGCGGCGCCACCTCGACCGCGCAGAGCGTGCTCACGCGCGACACCCTGGCGATCATCGAGAATGCGCCCGGCATCAAGCGCTCTGCCGACGGGCGGCCGTATGTGGTCGCGACGACGTTCGTCAGCGTCGATGCGACGAAGAAGAACGGGAAGCGCGGCAACGTCTACCTCGTCGGCTTCACGCCGGGCGCGGCCCTCATCCAGTCGAACGTCCGGATCATCGAGGGCCGCCAGTACCGGCCCGCCGTGCACGAGGTGATCGTCTCTGATCCGATCCGGCGCATGTATCGGCACATGAACATCGGCGATCGCCTCGACCTCTCCGGCACGGAATGGACCATCGTCGGGGTGTTCGCCGGCAACGATTCGATCGGCGACAGCGTGCTGCGCGCCGACGCGGACACCGTCATGTCGGCGTTCAACCGCAACACCTATCAGTCCGTAGAGGTTCAGCTCGAATCCCCCGCCGCGCGGGACGAGCTCGAGCGCGCGCTCACCTCCGACCCCTCGATCGCCGTCGAGGTGAAGAGCAACCGGCAAACGATGCAGGACAACTTCGGGCAGCTCAACGCGCTGCTCGACTTCGTCGCCTACTTCGTCGGCGCGGTCATGGCGAGCGGCGCGGTGTTCGGCGCGCTCAACAGCCTGTACGGCTCCGTGGACGCCCGCCGGCGCGAGATCGCGACGCTGCGCGCCATCGGCTTCAATGCGGGCCCGATCATCGTGTCGGTCCTGCTCGAGGGTATCGTGCTCGCGCTGCCTGGCGCCTTCCTCGGCGCAGGCATCGCATGGGCGCTGTTCAACGGCAACGTCGTCGACGTGGCCGGGCTGATCTTCAAGCTCACCGTCACGCCGCACCTGCTCCTCATCAGCATCGCGTGGGCGCTTGCGATCGGGCTCATCGGGGGCTCGCTGCCCGCGCTGCGCGCCGCGCGCCTGCCGGTCGCGACAGCGCTGCGGGCGACGTGAAGGGGGGCGGATCGTTCTCGCGCTATTGTCCGCTCCGTTGCGGCAGCGCGTCGACCAGCCGCCCGTCCGGCAGCTTGATCCGCACGTAGAAGCCGCCGGGCCGGTGGTCCTTGAGCGGGTAATACACGACCGAGACCTTGTCCCCCGGCTTCAGCGTGTGCCGGCTCCAGCCCCGCCGGCCGAGCCAGCTCGGGCTCATCCCTTCGAGCCCCCATTCCTGGGTCCGGCCCTGGCCATCCTGGACGATGAGCCACAGGAAGGTGTGCGGCTGCGTCCACTCGTACCGCTCGACCGTGGCGCCCAGGGACTTCTCCTTGCCCCATTCAAACATTGCAGTGGAATGATGCGCACTCGCCCGCTGCGCCAGCAGGACAGATGCAGCGGCAAGGAGCGCGGGTGCAAGCGTTCGGATGATCTTCACGGGCTACTCCTCGGGCTTGTGGCTTAAGCTGAACGCGGGATTGCCGTGCGCGTCGAGCGCATCGTGATTGTTCTGCTCACACACGTACTCCATGATTCTCCAGTCGCGATGTCGCCGGTAGTAGGCCGTGGTCGTGTACGGCTCGATGAACACGGCGGGATCGGTGCGCGTCGTCTTGATCTCGAGCAGGTCGGGCTCGGCGAGCCGGATCCGCTCGGTCACGTGGAACTTGTCGCTGTGTCCGTTGATGCCCTGAAGCGGGCTCGTATCCGGCAGGATGGCCGAAGTCTCGACGACCAGCGTGTCGCCTTCCCAGTGCCCGACGGAGGTGCCCTGATACGTCGGGTCCGGATCCGGCGGCGGCGGGCTGCCGTCGGTGTAGATGCGGCGGATGAGGTGGTCCGTCTCGATGAGGATGGTGACGCGGCCGGGGGTAAAGAGAAATTCGATGGGGTAGGGCTGCAGCATGCTCTGCGGCAGCCCCGGGGGGACGCAGCTCGCGACCGCGGAGACGAAGTTGAGGCCCGGCGTCGTGCGGTTCTTCTGCAGGTACTTGGCGTATTGCGCCGCGTAGGGCGGCGTCAGCCTCGGAGGCGCCGGCGGCGCCTGACCGGGCGTGCCTGCCCTGAACGTCGGCTCCCATACGCCGGACCAGTCCGGCAGCTTCGCGAGCGCTGCGTACGGATTCTGCGCAGCCGATGCGGCCGGCGCTGCATTGGCCGTGGACTGTGCGCACTGCGAGCCGCACGCGGAGACGAGCGCGATGGCGCCGCAGGCCGCGAGTCCGCTCGTGAATCGGAGTGTACGATTCATGGCCTCACCCCCTCTGCCCGGTCTCACTCATGGAGCGCAGCCGCCTCGGCAGTCGCCTTGCCGCCATCAGGCGGCGCCTTGCCGCCGTCAGGCATCACCTTGCCGTCGCCGGGCGCCGGTGATGCCGACGCACGAGTCGTCATTTCTGGCGGGCGGCAGCGCGCCATCCCGGGGCGGAACGCGCCGAGCCGCGGCGCCTGCTTCGCCTCGTTCGCGAGGTGCACGACATACGCACGAATCGCTTCCGCATCGTCCGGTGTCAGCACCTTGCGGAACGAGACCATGCCGTCGGACTGCAGTACCCCGTCGATCACGATCGCCTTGAAAGCAGCCGAGGTCCACAGCGCGCTCGCGTAGCGCAGATCGGGGAACAAGCTGCTCACCCTCACCTGATCGCTCGCGCCATGGCAGCTCGCGCAGTGCGCGGTGTATTCGGCCTCGCCTCGCTTGAGCAGCGCCGCATCGCCGAAGTCCGGCGGCGGATTGAGCACGGGCGGCGTGTAGGGCTTGGGCGCCGGCAGGGTCGCCTTCCCATCGAGCTTGTAGACCAGAAGGCGCGCGTAGTTCGGCTGCCAGTAATCACCACCGCCGAATCCTCCCGCGCCGGCCGCCACGACGGCGACGTACTGCACGCCATCGACCGAGTAGCTCACCGAGCCGCCGACGATCTGCGCCTGCGTATCCACTGACCAGACCTGCTCGCCGTTATCGGCCCGGAACGCCGTGAAGTTATGTGGGGCCGTGCCCTGAAACACGAGGTTGCCTGCGGTCGTCATCGTGCCCGAGCGGCCGTTACCCTCGCGCTGGATCCAGGCCGGCCGCATGCGCACCGGATCCCAGGCGAGCAGATACGATCCTGCGCCCTCGAGTTTCGGCGGCGGCTCCTCCGGGCACTTGGTGACGTTGATCGAGAGCAGCTGATTGCCCATCTTTGCGCCCTTCTCCGCCACGTACCCGAAGGTGCCGTAGAAGGTCGGGATGTAGACGAGGCCCGTCTCGGGATTGAAAGACATCGGATACCAGACGTGCGACTGGAAGCCCACCAGCCACCAGCCCTTCCCGGTCCGCGCGTAGTCGGCGGCGGGATTCAAGATGGGACGATAGTTCTTGTCGAAGCCGGTCATCCAGTTGACGGAAGGCACGAACGGCTTTGCCGCCAGCACCTTGCCGGTCTTCGCATCGAGCACGTAGAAAATGCCGTTCTTCGGCGCATGCATCACGACGTGCCGCTTCTTGCCGTCGATGACGAGATCCGCCGTGGTGATCTGCGCCGTGCTGTCGAAGTCGAAGCTCTCGGAGGGCGTCTCCTGGTAATACCATTTGAACTTCCCCGTCTTCGCATCGAGCGCCACGATCGAAGCGGTGAACAGATTGTCGCCGCCCCCCGGCGAGCGGTACTCGGCGGGCCAAGTCGCTCCATTGCCCGTGCCGATATAGACATATCCCGTCACCGGATCGTAGGTGATGGCATCCCAAGGAGTGCCCCCGCCGCCCTGCTTCCACCACTCTCCGTGCCAGGTCTCCGCCGCCCAAGCGAGCTCAGGCTGCTCAAACCCCTTCGCAGGGTCCCCCGGCACTGCCCACCAACGCCAGCGCTCTTTACCGGTCTCCGCATCATAGGCGGCCAGATACCCGCGCTGCTCGAACTCCGAGCCCGCCTCCCCGATCAGCACCAGCCCCTCGGCCACCCGCGGCGCCCCCGTGATCGACAGCCACTTCTGCGGGTCGGTCGCCTGCACCTCCCAGACCTTGCGCCCGCTCCTCGCATCCACCGCAATGAGGCGCCCATCGAGGGTGCCCCAGATCACCTTGCCCCGCCACACCGCCACCCCGCGATTGACGATGCCGCAGCAGAGCTTGACCGCATACTCCCCGGGCACCTTCGGGTCGTACTTCCACAGCTGCCGCCCGCTGCGCGCATCGAAGGCGTAGACCTTGCTCCAGGGGCTGGTCACGAAGAGCTCCCCGTCGACCTCGATCGGGGTGGTCTCGTAGCTGCCCCCGCGCTCGGCGAGATCGGCATACCAGGCGAGGCCCAACCGGCTCACGTTGCCCACGTCGATCTGCTTGAGGGGACTGAAGCGCTGCTCGCTGTAGTCGCGCCCGTAGCTCATCCATTGACCGGCATTCGCCGCGGAGTCCGCGGCAAGCAGCCGCCGCGCATCAACCGCCCCGTAGGCGCGCGCGGCGGCTGCCGGCATCGGCACGAGCAGCGCAGCACACGCCACGAGCAATCCCGCGCCGAGTGCCGAAATGATTTGACTACGCATGTTACGGATACCCCCGGCGCGCGCTCGCGCGCGTCGTGCTTACGTTCTGTCCGCGCATTGGAATCGAGGTGGAAGCCGAATCGTGTGACACACCACCCGCCACGATAGTTGCAAAGGCAACCGCAACGCAATCCGGCCGACGCCACTTGCCCGCGGGGACGGAGCCGAGGGGCTCGAGGGCTGCCGCACGACCGAGCCATGCCCGGGGCGCCGGAGGATTATGCAGCGCCGCGCCTGTGCCGGCCGGGAAATGGAGCTGTTTCGGCGGCACACAAGCCTCACCGTCTGGAGTCCCGGCCGTCGGCCCGCCTCGCTACCGCTTCCTGCGCGCCTTCTCGAACATCGCGAGCAACACGAACCACCGCCTTGCGCCCGCGGCGGGCGATACACTGGCGTTCGGCCGGAGAACTGGAATCGACGCGATGACGGCGCGAGCGCTGATGATTCAGGGGGCCGGGTCCGATGCCGGCTAGAGCACGCTCGTCGCGGGGCTCTGCCGAGTGATGCACCGCCGCGGCGTACGGGTCGCGCCGTTCAAGCCGCAGTACATGTCCCTCAACAGCGCAGTGGCCGCCGACGGGGGCGAGATCGGCCGTGCTCAGGCGCTGCAGGCGCTCGCCGCCGGCATCGATCCGACGAGGGACATGAATCCGATGCTGCTCAAGCCGACGAGCGACCGGCGCGCGCAGGTCATCGTCCACGGACGGGCGATCGCCGACATCGATGCGGCGGCGTATCACGATTTCAAACGCAGGGCTCTCGAGGCGGTGCTCACTTCCTGAGACCGGCTGGCTCGCGCCTATGAGCTCGTCCTCATCAAGGGCGCAGGCTCTCCGACCGAGATCAACCTGCGTGCCGGTGACGTGACCCACATGGGGTTCGCAGAAATGGCCGGCTGCCCGGTCGCCCTCATCGCCGACATCTATCGCGGTGGCGCCTTCGCGCAGCTCGTCGGCACGCTCGCGCTGCTCAGCGAATCGGAGCGGGCACGGATCACCGGCTTCATGATCAATCGCTTCCGCGGCGACTTGGCATTGCTCCGGCCGGGACTCGAGTGGCTGGAGCATCACACCGGCAAGCCGGTGTTCGGTGTTCCACCGTGTCTGCACGATCTGCACCTCGATGCGGAGGATGCGATCGGCGCCGCGCCTGCCTGCGGTGCGCCCGAAGCGCACGCGGCGCCGCGGGGCGGGCAACGCGTGCTGCACGCTGCAGCGCGCGGCACGACTTCCGCTCTGCATGGCGGACGGTCTCCCATGAGGCGGCCATGCTTCAACTGGGGTGGAAGGCAGGAACGGAGCAGTATCCACCGGCGGAGCTGCTCGAGTACGCCGTCGCCGCCCGGCGCGCGGGGTTCGACTTGCTCGATGCGAGTGATCATTTCCACCCTTGGAGCGAGCAGGGGCAGGCGAGCTTCGTCTGGAGCTGGCTCGGCGCCGTGGCCGCGAGCACGTCGCGACTCGTTCTGGGTACCGGACTCACCTGTCCCATCCTGCGCTACCATCCCTCGATAGTCGCCCAGGCCGCGGCGACGATGGCCGTTCTCGCTCCCGAGCGGTTCTATCTCGGCGTCGGGACCGGCGAGGCGCTCAATGAGTACTCGGCGACGGGATCTTGGCCGCCTTATCGGACCCGCCAGGCACCGATGATCGAGGCGATTCAATTGATGCGCGCGCTCTGGAACGGCGAGGAAGTCACGCACCGCGGCCAGTTCTACCAGACGCGCGGCGCGAAGCCGTACACCCGCCCGCCGGGGCCGATTCCGATCTATGTCTCCTCGCTCGTGCCGGGCAGTGCGCGCGTGGCGGGGCTCCACGGCGACGTGCTCCTCGCGGTCGGCGGACAGGATCTCGAGCTCCACGCCCGGATGATCGAAGGGTTCGGGGCAGCGGCGCGCGAGGCCGGCAAGGACCCGGCCAAAATGCCCCGCCTGATCGAGCTCGGCGTCGCATACACTGACGATGAGCAGAAGGCCATCGAGTGCCGCAAGGCGTACTGGGCGGGGGCAGCGATCCCGGCGATGTATACGGAGAGACTCTACACGCCGGCGATGTCCGAGGCGAACGGCAGAAAAGGGCTCTTCACGGGGTACTCGCAAGGCGGCTGCATCGCCCCGGCCGACAGCGCGCCACGCAGGCCGTGAAGTCGTTCCGTGAGGTCGTTCAGCTTTGCTGAACCGCATGCGGACCTTTACTGCGGCTTCCAGAGCTGCAAGAACACCGCACAATTACTTTCAATTACCCACATAGTGCGCCCGCTGCCATCTCGAACCCACGAGATCATCGAAGATCGGGCATTGCGGGCGCCGATCCCCGCGGCAATGCCGGGCGAGCTCCGCAAGGGTGTCGCGGATGCGAAGGTCTGGCGCTCGACGAGGCTTCCGCAGAACGCCGACCCAAGCCTTCCACCACTTCTCGTAACTGAGAGCGGACGCTCGTCGATTGCAGTTTCGAACCGCTGCGGGCGCCCCGTCAGCCGATCAGTCGTCCTCCCCGGCATCCGGCGCGAGGCGATAGACACTCAAGTTGTTCGGCACGTCATCGACCACCGCGAAATTGCGCCGTGCATCAGGGGATGAGGGGGCGTCGATCCCGAAAGCTCCTCCCTGACTCGCATCGACGTTGTATTCGCGCACGAACTGGCCGCCCTTCGTGAACTCGACGATCTCGCTCGGGTGGCGCGGATCCGCATGGACGGCATCGCCGTTCGCGGTGAGGAGATCGCCGCCCGGCGCGAGCTTGAGCGCGAGCGGGAACATCCAAAGCGGCACCATGGCCGGGAAGTTCAATGGCGTGACGCCGGCCACGACGCCGAGTGGCTGGCGGAAATTGAAAGTGTCGACGCCGGTGCCGACGCTCTCGCTGTACTCCCGCTTCAGCAGCCCGGGGACGGCGCACGCGAACTCGACGACCTCGAGGCCGCGCGCGATCTCTGCGCGCGCGTCGTTCAGCGTCTTGCCGTACTCGCGACTGATCGCGCTCGCGATCTGCCCGGTGGCGGCCTCCAGCCGTTGCCGGAAGCGACAGAGCAACCGCGCGCCGCACGGGCGGCGCCGCGGACCCGCTCCGGAACGCCGCCCTCGCCGCGGAGTCGACCTCGGTAACGGTTGCGAAGGGCACGCTCGCGGTTCGCTCGCCGGTCGTGGGGTCGAAAATCTCGCCACGACGCCCGCCGCGGCCCTCGATCCGCGCATGGCCGATCCAGTGGGTAACGAACGGACTGCCGGCGGCGGTCTGCGTGGGGACGTGCATGGCTCTCGGCAAGCTCTGCACGCCTCCATGGCGCCCGGCGCAAGCGTCGATGCCCGACCGGCGTTCCTTGGTCAGAATTCGTCAGAAGCGCATCAGGACTCGGCGCGAGCGCGGATTCTAGCATCCGCGCCCCGCGGCGCCTGCGAATCGTCCGATTCCGGTGACGAAGGCGCCGTGTCGAGGCGTGCACGAAACCGAATCAGGCCGCACCACGGCGGCCCCGCGTACCTCGCGCGCTCGCAGAAGCCGAAGGGCGGCGCCGCACGGCGAGCGCTGGCGTTTCGTGCGCTCGGGCGCGCTCCCCGGGGTCGAGATTCTCCTGGCTCGCACCACCGCCCCGCTCGAGCGCTTCTATACCGAGCGTTACGCCGTTTGCCTGTGCGAGGCAGACGGGCCGCGGAGCAGCACGCACCGAGAACCTGCATGCCCGGCATGGCTGCTGCAGCCCGGCGAGGTCGGCGTTCGCAAGAGCGGCTGCAATTGCCGGTCCTTGCGGATGCTGCTGCTCGATCGGGAACGGGTGCTGCCCGCCGCGGCGAGCGCCGGATTCGCGCGCGAGCCGCGATTCCGCACGAGCCTCGCCGTGGACGCCGACCTCCGCAGGGCGATCGACGACCTGTGCACATCGATGGAGACCGGCGCGCCGAGCTCAGAGCAGCAGGCGAGGCTCGCGAACTGCTTGCGGCGGCTGCTCGGCAAGATGACGGAGCGGGCGGCGGATGCGAGCCGGTGCCACCCCGCGGTCGCGCGTGCCCGGGAATACCTGCGGCGACACTTCAATGACGTGGTCACTCTCGAGGAGCTCGCGGGCATCGCACGGATGAGCCGCTTTCACTTGCTGCGCCTCTTCGCACGGGAGGTGGGCCTGCCTCCGCACGCCTTCCAGATGCGCGTGCGGGTCGAGCGGGCCATGAGCCTGTTGCGCTCGGGAGTGCCGCCGAGCGGCGTCGCCGGGCTCACCGGCTTCGCCGATCAGAGTCACCTCACGCGCGTGTTCCGGCGGCTGCTCCAGGTGACTCCGGCCGAGTATGTGCGCTCGACGGCGGACGGATGACCCCGTCGCCGACCGCCACGGTCATCCGCCCGCGCCGTCGCAATGCGCGTCAGTTGAACGGCCACCAGGCCTGCACGACCTCACCGTGGGTGCCCGTGATCACGAGGCTCACTTGCACCGCGTAGGGGTTGTTGTTGCCCTGGGGGATGCTCACCACCGGTGAGCCATTGCAGCTCGCCGGCAACGTGATCGACGTGCTGGTCGAGCTGATCGTCAGCGGTGTCGAGGGCGCAACTTCGCAGCTCACGTATGCCGAGCCGCTGGCAACGTATTCCTCGGCGTACACATCGACATTGTAGACCGGGAACGTGACCGGCAGGTTCCATTTCAGCGTGAGCGGCTGGCCGAGCGGCACGCTCGCCAGCGCGTGACTCGAGAGGTTGGTGAAGTTCACCGTCTCCGTGGTATATCCGGGAATCGTGCGCGCCAGAGTAGGGATCGGCGCGCCGCCGTTCACCGCGAAGTTGACGGTGTTGCCGACCAGGGACGATAGGTTCTGCGACGGAACCACCAGGCCCGCATTGAGCAGCGGGTCGAAATGACAGATGTTGACTCCATGATCCTGATAGACCGTCGGGTCCTCGGCGAGCGGATAGCCCGACGCCGGCAGCACGACCGCCGCGCCGCTGTTCTGGTTCGTGGCGTCGATCGTCGCCGAGGGCAGAATCGTCACGCTGCTCGCGACGCTGGAAGTGCAGGGAGTGGCGCCCGAGCTCGCGGGGGCCGAGAGCTGCACATCGAGAAACTCGAACGTCGACACGCTGCCGTCGACGTTGTCGTCCAACGTGCTCTCGAGGAGCGCGTGCGTCTTCGCCTGCTGCTGGTCGCCGTAGAGGAGCCAGTTGCCGCCGCTTTCCTGCTTGAAGATCAGGCCCACGTCATCCCCGTAGCCGATCATCGTCGATCCGGCAACGCCGTTCTGGGTGTACTCGACCGTTCCATCGATGCCGATCAGACCATTCGTCGCATCGAAGTACGTAATCCGAGTCACGTTGAACGCGTTGATCGTGGCTCCGGCCAGTTCGGCGGCCATCTGCGCGGCCTGTTGACTCGCGGTCGTACCCCCGTTCAAGAAATTCGGGTCGATGTAGGCGGCCACGTCCGAGGCCTGCAGCGCGGTACCCTTGCTCTGCGCGAGCGACTGCAGGGCGCTCAGGGTCGCCTGCACTCCCGCGAGTGCGGCGCTTTCCGCGGTGCTCGCGGGAATCACCACCGCGCTCGTCTCGGAGCTCGTCGCGCCGCTCGTCGAGTTGCTGGTCGTCGTTGCGACCTGCGTGCTCCCGGGACTCGCCGTCACGGTCGTCGACTGCGTGGTCGTGCTCGTCGTCGCGATGGTGATGGACGCGGTCGTGCCGCCGCTGTTGTAGGTGATGGGCTTGATCTGGTCGAGCGCCCCGTCGACTCCCTGGCCGTTCGCGGTGAACGCCCCGGAAATGAGGTCGAGCCCGTTCGTGTCGACCCCGTTCTGCTGCAGCACCGGCTGAACGATGTCGAGCACCACGGCCTCGATGAGCCGCACTTCGGCCACGGTGGGCGGCGGATTGGCAATCGGATTCGCGAAGGCCGTCGCAATCGCGACCGGAGTGCTTTGCGCCGCGTACCAATCGCGGATGATGAGATCGGTGAGCGGGGTCACGTTGATGACGCTCGGCTTGGCTTCGGCGCTCACGCTGTAGAAGACCGAGCCCGCGGCGTAACCGTTCGGCGATGCCGCTGCGGTGACGACCTTCACCAGGAACGGCGGGGTCATGCTGCTCGTGCCGAGCGCGTAGTGGCCCGAGGCATCCGTCGTGGTCGTCAGTTGCACGCCCTTGCTGTCGACCAGAGTGACGGTCGCGTTCGCGATCGGCGCGCCGGTGGCGGCCGTGCCGCTCAGATTGCTCGCCGCGCTGCTGCTGCTACTACTGCTGCTACTGCTGCTACTGCTGCTACTACTGCTACTGCTGCTACTGCTGCTGCTGCCGCCAGAGCCGCTTTGATTGGCGCCGCCGCCCCCATTGCAGGCGGCAAGCAGCAGAGCGCATCCCCAAGCCGATAGGAAAGGCAGGCCGGTCTTGACTCGAAACACGCAGGAATCTCCCTTGTCATGCTCGGACATCGCGTCCACCCGCACCCCCTGGGTTTGGGGAGGATCGCAAGCGCCGGATGCTAGGAAGCGTGCGCGCAGGGCGATAGAACGAGATTGCGCTCGCGCCGGCGAATGAGGATCGGATCACACGCGAGCGGCGATGTCCGTCACGGGCGCGCGCCGCCCGTGTCACCCTGCCGATGTGGAAGCGACCGCGGGGGCCTCGTACAATGCCGCTCGGCGTGCGTCGGAACCGACCACCATGCGGTAAGAGGTGTGATCCTCCGACGAATTGCAAACAGGCGTGGGCGATATCTACCGGTTCGGTCCGTTCGAACTGCATGCGGACCGCTATGAGCTGCGGCGCGAGGGCGCACGGGTACCGCTCGAGCCCAAGCCGCTCGAGGTCCTGACCGAACTGCTGCGTCATGCGGGTGAGCTCGTCACGAAGAGCGAGCTCATGGAGAGCGTGTGGGCGGAGCGCGTCGTCACCGAGTCCGTGATCGCGCGCTGCATCAGCAAGCTGCGCAGCGCGCTCGACGATGACTCCCAGACGCTGGTGCACACCGTGCACGGCTACGGCTACCGCTTCATGGGAGAGGTCACGTGCATCCCGGACCCTATGCCGCACGTTCCCCCGCAGCTGCCTCTGGCAGCGCCGCGCGCGGGGGACGCTCCACCGCTGCGACCCAACTGGCGTCTGCTGCGCGCGCTCGACGAGCGTGGCGCCGTCTGGCTTGCCCGGCACGCGAAGACCGGCGAGCAGCGCGTGTTCAAATTCGGTCTGGAGCCCGAGCAGATCCGTGCTCTGCGGCGCGAGATTGCGATTCAACGCCTGCTGCGACAGGGACTGGGCGAGCGCGGCGACATCGCGCGCCTGCTCGACTTCAACCTGCACACGCTCCCCTATTTCCTCGAGCTCGAATACTGTCCCGACGGCAATCTCGCGGACTGGGCGGCGACCGCGGGAGGGCTCGAGCGCCTGCCGCTTGCGACACGCGTCGAGCTCGTCGCACAGGCGGCCGAAACGCTCGCGGCCGCGCACGGACTCGGCGTCCTGCACCAGGACATCAAGCCGTCGAATCTCCTCGTCTGGCACGGCGCAGACGGAACCCCCCGGATCCGCTGGGCCGACTTCGGAAGCGGGCGGCTGCTCGAGCCGGAGCGGCTCGCTGCGCTCGGCATCACGCAGCTCGGCTCGACGCGCACGCTCGCTCATGACACGCGAGCGCTGCAGGGTACGCTCAACTACGTCGCCCCCGAGCTGCTGCGAGGCGAGGCGCCGACCGTGCGCTCGGATCTGTACGCGCTCGGCATCGTGCTCTATCAGGTGCTGACGGGCGATCTGCGCACGCCGATGACGGTAGGCTGGGAGGAGCGCATCACCGACGAGCTGCTGCGCAGCGACGTGGCCGCCTGTGCGCACGACAATCCGGCGCAGCGCCTGAGCTCCGCCGCAGAGCTGGCGGTCCGCCTGCGCACGCTCGAGGAGAGGCGGCGCAGGCTCTGCGCCGAGCGGGAGCGGCAGGCGCAGGCGGCGCGCCTCGCCCGCCGGCTCGAGCGCGCCCGCGCCCGCCGGCCGTGGCTCGCGGCGGCGCTCGGCGCATTGCTCGCGGGAACGGCCATCAGCCTCTGGCAGTACCGCGGTGCCGTCCACGCACGCGATGCGGCACGTGCGCAAGCCGCTGTCGCGCAGGCCGTCGTTCGATTCCTTGATCAGGACATTCTGGCGGCCGGTTCGCCATTCACTGTGGGCGGGGATGACGGGTCGCCGCTCACGGTGCGGAAGGCCGTGGACCGCGCGGCGGCCGGTCTCTCGGGCCGATTCGCCGACGAGCCGGAGGTCGAAGCCGCCATCCGCGCGACGATCGGGCAGGTGTACGTCGAGGACGGCGACTATACGGCCGCGGAACGGGAAATCCGCGCGGCCGTGAGTCTTGCACGCCGGATGCCCGGCGAGGTGGACGAGCTGATCGTGCGCGCGCAGTATGCGCTCGCCTTCACGCTCGCCGTGCAACAGAAGTTTACCGAGGCGCGCGGCTGGCTCGAGCAGGCCAACGAAGAGCTCGGCGGCCGCCGCAGCGTGAGCGCGGAAACGCTGCAGCGGCGCGACACGATCAACGGGAACTTCTATTTCACGTTGCAGGACTTTCGGGCGGCGATCCCCTGGTTCGAGCGCGCGCTCGCAGAGACCCCGCGCACGAATCCGCGCGACGTGAGCCAGCTCGCGATCCGGCAGACGTCCCTCGCATGGTGCTATGCGGCCACGGGCCGCTTCGCGGACGCTCGACCTCTGTATGCGGCGGCGCTCGCGGAGGTGAAGGCGGCCGAGCCGCGCGGCGGTACGCTCACCGGCACGATCGAGGAACGTTACGGGATCGGTCTGTTTCTGGCCGGCCGCAGCGCCGAGGCGCGCACCATGCTGCAGAGCGCCTACGCCGAGCTCAAGCGAGCGATCGGGAACGACGGGCTCACGGCCGAGGCGCTCACGTTCCTGGGCTGGCTCGAGCTGCGCGAGGGCGCGGCCGCCACGGCGGTCGCAACCCTGCGAGAAGCGTATCGCGAGGAGGTGGCGAGCGCCGGCGCGTTACACCGCATGAGCCTCCGCGCACGCGCATGTCTCGGACTTGCCGAGATCGCGAGCGGGGCCCGCACATCCGGCCTGCTCGATCTGACGGCCGCCGTGAGCGGCTACGAGCACGAGCTCGGAAGCGGCGCGGCGGAGACGCAGCTGTTCACTGTACTGCTCCTTGAAAGTACGGCGGGCACCGCGGCCCAGCCGGCGGACGCGGTAGCACGGCTGTCCGAGCTCACGCCGGAGCGGGTGGCGGAGGCCGCCCCCTGGGAGGATTGGGCGCCGCATCTCACGCAGCTACGCGCGCAGCTCGAGGCTCGGCACACATCGCCGCTCGCCAAAACCCTCACGAGCAGGATGGGCGGCACGTGACGGACGGTGCGGACTGCGGTCCTCGCAGGAGCGTGCATCGATATCGCATCAAGACTCGTGGGGTCTTCCACATCCGCTACCCGCACTTCGAATCCCCGCAATTGAGGCAGGTCATGCAGCCGTCCATCATGACGACGGCCGCGGTGCTGCACTTGCCGCAGAGCTGCGCGCCCTCCGGGAAGTGAGTCTTCGCGAAGGCGTCGGTCTGCTTCGCGCGCGCCTCGTACTCGGCGCGCTTCTCCTCCACGAGCTTCTTCTGATGCGGGTCGAGCTCCGTCTTGCGCATGAGCCCGATGGACTGCAGATGGCGCTCGATCACGTGGCCGAGCTCCGCGATGGTCGAGGGCATGAACTTGCCCCCCGGCTGCCAGTAGCCGCCGCGGGGGTCGAAGACCGCCTTCAGCTCGTCGACCAGGAACGTCACGTCGCCGCCCTTGCGGAACACCGCCGAGATGACGCGCGTCAGCGCGACGATCCATTGGTAGTGGTCGAGGTTCTTCGAGTTGATGAAGATCTCGAACGGCCGGCGCTGCTCGTACTCCGTGCCCTCGTTGAGCACGATGTCGTTGATGGTCACGTACATCGCATGATCGGAGATCGGGGTCTTGATCTTGTACGTGGAGCCGACCAGCACCTCGGGGCGCTCGAGCTTCTCGTGCATCCGGATGATCTGCGCAGCGCGCGGCGGCGCGGGCTGCTTCGTCTCATCGCCCGGCCTCGCCTCCTCCGGCTTGCCGGCGCCCGCACTGCCCGCCTCGGGCAGCGGCACCTTGGCCGGCGTGCGCACTTCGTACTTGACGATCTTTTTCTCGATCTTGATGGCCATGTCGCCGCTCCTCAGAAGCGCCCGTAATACCCGTCGCGGATCGCATCGAACAAGTTCGCGGCACTGTGAGTCTCGCCGTCGTACTCGACCTCCTCGTCGCCGCGCGCCTCGACGACCGTGCCGTCTTCGAGCGTGAAGCGGTAGACGGTGTTCTTGAGGTCCTGTTCCTTCACCAGCACGCCCTGGAAGGCCTCCGGGTTGAAGCGGAATGTCGTGCAGCCTTTCAGGCCCTGCTCGTAGGCGTAGAGATAGATGTTCTTGAACTTCTCGTACGGGAAGTCCGTCGGAACGTTCGCCGTCTTCGAGATCGAGGAATCTACCCACTTCTGAGCCGCGGCCTGGATGTCGACGTGCTGCTCCGGCGTCACGTGCTCGGAGGTGGTGAAGTAGTCGGGCAGACGATCGCTCTCCTGCGAGGCGTCGGGCCGCGCCTTCGGATTGACGAGGTGGCGATAGGCGAGCAGCTCGAAGGAGTAGACGTCGATCTTCTCCTTCGTCTTCCTGCCCTCGCGGATCACGTTGCGGAAGTAGTGGTGCGCGAACGACGGCTCGATGCCGTTCGAGGCATTGTTCGCAAGGGACAGGGAAATCGTGCCCGTCGGCGCAATGGACGTGTGGTGTGTGAAGCGCGCGCCCACTTCCGCGAGCTCGCGGACGAGCTCCGGCGCGACGGACGCAATGCGCTGCATGTAGCGGCTGTAGCGCGCATGGAGCAGCCGGCCCGGAATCTTCGCGCCCGGCTTCCACCCGTCGCGCGCCATCTCCGGCCGCTTGCGCAGCATCTCCCGAGTGACCGTGAACTCCTCTTTCATGATGGGCGCGGGGCCCTTCTCGCGCGCGAGCTCGAGCGCCGCTTCCCAGCCGGCGACCGCCATCTCGCGCGACACGTCCTCGGTGAACTTCACCGACTCCGGCGAGCCGTATTTCATCTTGAGCAGCGTGAGCGTGCTGCCGAGGCCGAGGAAGCCCATGCCGTGGCGGCGCTTGCGCAGGATCTCCTCGCGCTGCCGCTCGAGCGGCAGGCCGTTGACCTCCACGACGTTGTCGAGCATGCGCGTGAAGACCTTCACGACCTCGCGATACTCGGACCAATCGAACTCCGCGAAGTCGGTGAACGGGTGGCGCACGAAGCGGGTGAGATTGACGGAGCCGAGCAGGCACGACCCGTACGGCGGAAGTGGTTGTTCACCACATTGCCCCGTGACAAGACCATTGAAGATGACGGTGTTTGAATCATCCTGAGTCGTATCAAATACGGCTTCCTTTCCGACGTATTCGATCGCCGAGACGCGGCTCGTGAATCGCTGAGACGTGCGAAGAGCCTTGTCCTTAGCCCATTGCCGATACTTTTCGTTCTTCGCATCCGCGAAAAAGCCGATTTCGGACATGAAGCGCTCGCGCGATTCACCGTCGATGATCAGCTCGTAATCCGCCCTGCAAGGATAGTCCTTCGCGCCGCCTTTGCCGTCCGGCAATCGGCGGGGGCCAGCCTCGCGAGGCTTCACCAGCGTGCAGAAGATGCCGAAGTTCGCGAGCAGAATCTGCACATCCTTGAGCAGAGACGGCTCGCTGGACGACAAGCGGATCGAGCAACCGGTGCTGTCATTGCCGCCTATGTTCACGGTCCCGTCGCACTGGAACAGCGCGCGCAGGTATCCCTTGACACAATCCTCATTACCCTGCCACACGATCTCCGGTACCTGCTTCCTGCAGCTCGCCGTGACGCCGAACATCTCCGCGAGGACGCGGACGAGAATCGCGGAGCGGATCATGACGAGGTTCCGCTCCGGCACCGGAACCGCGCTCACGCGGTGGGCTCTCGGCGCCCTTGCCCATCCCGCGATCACGTAGTTGATGTAATCGGCGATCGCGGCCGCGTAGTCGCGATCGCCCCCCCGGAGATTGACGATCGCCGCCTGCTTGCCGTGGCCGCGGTTAGTGAAGTGCCCATCGCCGGTCAGCAGGCCGATCAGCACTCCGAGCGTTTCGCAGCCCTTGCCGCCGAATTGACCCTTGCCGGATTGAATCAGCAGCTCATCACCCGGCTTCAGATCCTCGAGCTTGATCTTGCCGCGTGTCGTGTAGAAGTCGTGCCAAGCCGTCGCCTTGATCTCGTACCCCGCCTCCGTCACGACACGATAAACGTCCGCGGACGACGAGGTCATGAATACGGGGACGGCTGGGCGGACTGTCACGCCCCTCTCCGATTCCCCGAGCGCTCGTCGATCGACCGTCGCCTGGATGTCTACGCGCGCGTCGTAAAGATCGCCCATGCGTACGAGGCCGTATTGAGTCGCGAGGCGCGTATCCGCCGTCACGCACGGGTTGGTCGCGCGAATGCTCTCGCACCACCAGTTGTTGTTCATCTCGTTGACGCGATCGATGAGGATGAATCCCGGCTCCGCAAAATCGTAGGTGGACGCCATGATCACATCCCACATCCGTCGGGCGGGCAGCGTCTTGTACACCTTGCAGGCGACGAGGCCTTCCTCGTTCACCACATAGCCGTCGCGGATGGGCCATTCGCGCCAAACGACCTTCGCCGGGTCCGACAGGTCCGGGCGCTCGGCTTCGTACTCCTTCAGGCTGATCGGAAAGGCGAGCTTCCATTCGCGATCGTGCCGCACGGCCTCGATGAACTCATCCGTGATGAGGAGCGACAGATTGAACTGCCGCAACCTGCCGCTCTCGCGCTTCGCGCGGATGAACTCCATCACGTCCGGATGCCCGACATCGAACGTGCCCATCTGCGCGCCGCGGCGGCCGCCGGCGGAGGAGATGGTGAAGCACATCTTGTCGAAGATATCCATGAATGAAAGGGGACCCGACGTATACGCCCCCGCGCCGGAGACATAGGCGCCGCGAGGCCGCAGCGTCGAGTGCTCATAACCGATACCGCAGCCCGCCTTCAGCGTGAGCCCAGCCTCGTGCACCTTGCGCAGGATGTCGTCCATCGAGTCGTGGATGGTCCCCGAGACCGTGCAGTTGATCGTCGACGTCGCGGGCTTGTGCTCCCACGCGCCGGCGTTGGAGATGATGCGGCCCGCAGGAATGACGCCCCGCCGCAGCGCCCACAGGAACCGCTCGCACCAGTGCTCGCGGACATCCTCCTGCTCCACGTCCGCGAGCGCGCGCGCGACGCGCTTGTACGTGTCGTCCATCGTCTTGTCGATGGGCGTGCCGTCCTTCGCCGTGAGCCGGTACTTCTTGTCCCAGATATCGAGCGACGCTTCCTGGAATGGAACGGAGTCGAGCTCCTGCGGATCGATCTTGACGACGGTGTTCATGAATTCCGGACGCTCCGATGGTGCAAGCCGGATGACGGACGACAGAGGGACGGTTGCGACCGCAGCGCGAGAGCTTGACGACACGCTCGTCGCAGGACCGCTGCCAGACGGCCCCCATCCCCCTGAAATCTCCCCCTGACACGAGAATCCCGATCACGTTGCGCGACACAAGATCTTGTGTCGGGGTCATGAGCCTAATGAGGCGCAATACCACCGTCAAGGAGCCCGGCGCATCGAGATGATGTCAAATAATGACTTAATAAACAATAGGTTACGAGAATCCCGGCCGCGCAAAGCGGGATAAATGTTTCCGTTCTCCCGCCGAGCGCACGCCAGAGCTCCACCCCAAGATATTGTGCCTCGGCCATTCACAGCGATTGCGCAGCCCTCGCACAACTTGTACACAACTTGCTCACCCCTTCTCGCCTCGCCGGAATACCGTAGGGGCACGCTTTACAATGTCTATCCTTGCGGGAACGCCCATGAATCGCCTCGCCCTGCTTGTCGCTCCGCTGGCGATGCTCGGCACGACGGCGGCGCCGGCCGCCAGCGCCCTGCCAGCCGTGGCGAGCGTCTTGCCCGCGACCGCCAGTGCCTTGCCCGCGGCCGTCGATGGCGCCCCCGTCCCGACGCTTGCGCCGATGGTGAAGCGCGTCTCCCCGGCGATCGTGAACGTCGCAACGCGCGGCATCGTCCGAGACGGAGAATCGCGCGATTCCACCTCGGGCGGAAAGGATGCGCTGCCCGACGATCCGCTGCTGCGCCGCTTCTTCGGCACGCCGCGGGCGGAGCGCTCCCGCCGGCATCCTTTCCAGAGCGCCGGCTCGGGAGTCGTCGTCGACGCGCGGCGCGGCTACATCCTCACCAACGCGCACGTAGTCGAGGACGCGAACCAAATCACCGTGACGCTCGAGGACGGACGCGACCTCGCAGCACAGATCGTCGGCAGCGACGAGGCATCGGACATCGCGGTGCTCAAGGTCGAGCCGGTGCAGCTGACGCAGATCGCCCTCGGCGATTCCTCGAAAGTCGAGGTCGGCGATTTCGTGGTCGCGATCGGCAATCCCTTCGGCCTGCACAACACCGTCACCTCGGGAATCGTGAGCGGGCTCGGCCGCTCGAGCTTCTCCGCCGACGGCGATGAGGATTTCATTCAGACCGACGCCTCCATCAATCCGGGCAATTCGGGCGGCGCGCTCGTCGATCTCCGCGGCCGGCTGATCGGCATCAATACCGCGATCCTGTCGAGCTCGGGCGACAGCATCGGCATCGGCTTCGCCATCCCAGTCAACATGGCGCGCACGGTCATGCGCCAGCTCATCATGTACGGCTCCGTGCGGCGGGGCATCCTCGGCGTGAGCACCCATGCCGTGACGCCGGAGGTTGCCCGGGTGTTCGGGCTCTCTGCCATCGATGGCGTGCTCGTGACGCACGTCATCGCGGGCTCGGCTGCCGATCGCGCCGGCATCGAGGCCGACGACATCATCACCGCGATCAACGGCGCCCCCATCCGGTCGCCGGCGGACCTGCGCAATGCGATCGGCCTGCTGCGCATCGGCGATGAGGCGCGGATCGATCTGCTGCGGGACGGGAAGCCGCGACAGGTGCGCGCGACGATTGCGCAGGCTCCGGCGGTGCACTGATGCCGAAAGCGCCGCTTGCGGTCGTCTTCACCCCGCCCAGGCTCAATGTCTGCGTGCTCGGCGGCACCGGCTTCGTCGGTCGAGAGCTCGTCGTGCAGCTCGCGAGCGCGGGCCACTGGGTGCGCGTCGCGACCCGAGCCGCTTCGCACGGTCAGACTCTCTCGGTGCTGCCCACCGTCGAGCTCGTCGCGGCCGACGTTCACGATCGCCGCACGCTCGCCGAGTTGCTGGCCGGCATGGATGCCGCAATCAACCTCGTCGGCATTCTCAATGAGAGCGCCGGCGCGCGTTTCCGGGACGTGCACGTCGGGCTCGCCGCGAAGCTCATCGAGGAAGCGCGCACGGCCCGCGTGCCGCGCCTGCTGCACATGAGCGCGGTGGGGGCCGACGCGGAGCGCGCGCCGAGCAAGTATCTGCGCAGCAAGGGCGAGGCCGAGGCGCTGGTGCGGGCGGCGCCGCTCGATGTCACGATCTTCCGGCCCTCCGTGATCTTCGGACCGGGCGACTCGCTCACGGAGCGCTTCTCTCGACTGCTGCGCCTCGCGGGCGGCTGGCTGCCTCTCGCACGGCCGCGCGTGCGATTCGCGCCGGTGTACGTGGCGGACGTAGCTCGGGCATTCGTGCAGGCATTGAGCGATCGGGCGACGATCGGGCGAACCTACGAGCTTTGCGGTCCCGACGTGCTCACCCTCGAGCAGATCGTGCGCACTGCAGCGGCAGCCGCCGGGCTCGAATGCCGCATCGTGCGGATGCCCGATCTCCTCGCGCGCCTGCAGGGTCTCCTGCTCGGCCTCGCGCCCGGCAAGCCGTTCACGCTGGACAACTTCCGCTCGCTCACGATCGACAGCCTGTGCACCGCGGATGGACTCGCCGAGCTGGGTATCGAGCCGCAGCACATGGCGGCTGTGCTGCCCACCTATCTCGGCAGCATGGCGAAGTCGCCTCGCTTCAATCGCTTCCGCGCGGCGAGCGAGCGCTGACGCTCGTGCATACCGCCGCATCGCGTCGCGGCGCCGGCTCGCGCGCGAGAGCGCGCACGTCCGCGTAGAAGCGTTCGAGGTCGCCGCCGTCCTTGGCGAGCAGGCGTTGAAACCCCGGCATGCAATCGTAGTACGTCCCGACGGAGGCGAGATCGGCGTTGTCGAGGCCTTCGTCCAGCCAGTCTTGGTAAGGCGAGGGTGCACGCGTTTCGCGCTCCAGCGCGCGCATGTCCGCGGCGAGCGCGGCGAACGTCGCGCGCTTGCGCTCGAGCATTTCGGGCCGCGGCAGGCGTGAGGAGTAGAGCTTGCGCAGCTGCGAGCGGTAGCGGCGGAACAGCCGGACGTAGTCGAGATCACGGGCGATCGCGGCTTCATAGCGCTCGAGATCGACCTTGCGCCCCTCGACGAGCAGCCAGCGCCGCACGCCTTCCTGCTCCACGGTCGTCGCGAACGCCTCGTTGAACGAGGAGTCGCCGGGCACGTAGAGGAGCTGATGCGCGAGCTCGTGGAAGATGATGCCGGCAAGCTCGATGTCCCCGTAGCCGAGCATCGAGCTCAGCACCGGGTCGGCGAAGCGCCCGAGCGTCGAGTATGCGGGCACGCCGCCGACGGTGACATCGAACCCGCGCGCGCGCATCCGGGCGGCGAACCGGCGCGCGCTCCGCTCGCTGAAGTAGCCGCGATAGTCGACGCAGCCGGCGATCGGGAAGCACCATCGCACCGGTTCGACGGAAAATTCCGGCGCCGCGACGACGTTCCAGACGACGAACGGGCGATGGATGTCGCTGTAGGTGCGGTAGCTCGCGTTCGCAGGCAGGCCGAGCGCGTTGGTTGCGAAATCGCGTATGCGCTGAACCTCCTCGAGCCTCTTGCGGACAGGCGGCGATGTCCGCGGATTCGCGATGACCTGCGGGATGGGACGGCGGTTGACGAGCACCTGCGCCTCGCCGTGCGCCGCCTGTAAGACGTAGAGCGTCCCGCAGCCTGAGAGCGGCAAGAGCGCCAGCAGAGCAAGGCCCGCGAGCAACGCCCTGGCCCCGATCGCCGCCCGGCGCGAGCCCGCCTCCCGCGAAATCGCCCGGCGCGAGGCCGTCCTCAGCGAAACCGCGAAGCGCGCCGGCCGCCATCGCTCCGATCGACTGCGGCGACTGCCGCGAGCCGTGTCGTTTGCCGCCGGGGCACTCCGGCTCTCGGTTACCATGTCCGCATGCAAGTCTACTTGGTGGGCGGGGCCGTGCGGGACCGCCTGCTCGGCCGTCCGGTGCGCGAGCGGGACTGGGTCGTGGTCGGCGCCGATCCCTCCGAGCTGATCGCGCGCGGCTTCACGCCCGTCGGCCGCGAGTTCCCGGTCTTCCTGCATCCCGAGACGCGCGAGGAGTACGCGCTCGCGCGGCTCGAGCGCAAGATCGCGCCCGGCTATCGCGGCTTCACGACGCAGTTCTCACCCGATGTCACGCTCGAGGAGGATTTGAGACGACGCGACCTCACGATCAATGCGATCGCCGAGAGCGAGTCCGGCGAGATCGTGGACCCTTACGGCGGACAGCGCGATCTCGAAGCGCGCGTGCTGAGGCACGTCTCGGAAGCGTTCGTCGAGGACCCGGTCCGGATACTGCGAGTGGCGCGCTTTGCAGCCCGCTTCGCGCCGCTCGGCTTTCAGGTAGCGGACGAAACGATGTCCCTGATGAGACGCATGGTCGAATCGGGCGAGGTCGATGCGCTCGTCCCCGAGCGGGTCTGGCAGGAGACGGAGCGGGCGCTCGGCGAGCCGCGGCCGGACACGTTCTTCGAGACGCTGCGCGAATGCGGGGCGCTGCGGGTCATCTTTCCGGAGCTGGCCGCGCTCTATGGCGTGCCTCAGCCCGCTCGATGGCATCCGGAGATCGACACCGGCGTTCATGTCATGCTCGCCCTGCGCTTCGCCGCGCAGGCGGGCGCATCGACCGCCGTCCGCTTCGCGGTGCTCGCGCACGATCTCGGCAAGGCGTTGACGCCTCCCGAGCGATGGCCGAGCCACCGCGGGCACGAGGAAGCGGGAGTGCCGTTGATTGAAGCGCTGTGCTCGCGGCTCAAAGTCCCGACGGCCCATCGGGAGCTCGCGGTCCTTACCGCGCGCCATCACACGCTCGTGCACCGGGCCGCCGAGCTGCGCCCGGCGACGGTCCTGAAGCTGCTCGAGAGCGTCGATGCCTTCCGCCGGCCGGATCGGTTCGAAGAGCTGCTTGCTGCCTGCGAGGCGGACGCCCGCGGACGCCGAGGACTCGAGGACCGGCCCTACCCGCAGGCCGATTTGCTGCGCCGGGCGCGCGCGGCCGCGGCGGCCGTCACGCTCGACGAGGAGGAGCGCCGCGGGCTCGCCGGGGCGGCGATCGGCGAGAGGATTCGCAGGAAGCGGCTCGCTGCGATCGCGGGGATGGCGAAGCGGAGCGATGAATCAACATGAGGGCCGCAGCATGCGTTGCCCGGGCGAGCGGCTGAATGTCTACAGCGAGCCGCGCAGGTCCTGCAGCGCAAACCCGCCGAGCGCCGCCTCCCAGCTGCGAGTAAGCGCCATCACCTTGAATGCCTCCCCCATCTCGCCCGGCAGCAGCAACCGCCGCGCCTCACCCGCGATACGGGCGTGCTCCACGGGATCGCGAGCGTCCGCGAGATCGCGCTCGATCCCCGTCGCCAGCAGAAACGCCGCCTGGGTCGCGAAGCCGCTGACAGCGAGCCCAGCCGCCGCGGCCGCCCCCGCCACGCGCGTAAAATCGACCCACGCGGTGATGTCCTGGACGCCGAGGTTGACGAGCGGATCGTCGTGCGCGCGATGCTTGAAATGGCAGCGCAGCGTGCCGCGCACCCGCTGCGGGTGGTAGTACTGCGCGCGCGGGAGACCGTAATCGAGCAGCAGCATCAAACCGCATTCCAGGCGCTCACCGACGCCCGCGATCCACGGCGCGGCGCGCAGGCAGATCTCCGACGAGTAACCCTCGGGCAGGGGAGCAGGCAGCTCGTCCCTCAGGGCTTCCCAGGCGCGGGTCAGGGTCGCATCGGCCGGCGCATCGCGTTCGACGAGCGATTGTCCCTCGACCGCCACGCCCAGCTCGCGCACTCCAATGCCCGCTGAAGCGCCCGTTGTCACAAACCGCCGGCACGGCAGCGCATCCAGCACTTCGTTGACGAGGATGATCCCTCGCACCGGCTGCTCCGGCAGGCGGTCGAGCCAGATGAAGCGGTCGCGCAGCGGCTCGGGCAGCTTGGCGACTCGGTCCCGCTGCCGCGCCCTCAAGTCGGCGCTCACCTCGAGCATCGCATAACGCTCCGGCGGCGCCCCGAGCTCGGCGAGCGTCTGCATCACGACGGCAGCCATCCGTCCCGTCCCCGCTCCGAGCTCGAGGATATCTCCTCCTCCGAGCCCTTGAAGGATTTCCGCACACTGCCGCGCGATGCACCGGCTGAAGAGATCCGAGACCTCCGGCGCCGTCACGAAGTCGCCGGCGCGCCCGAGCTTCGCGCTGCCGGCGCTGTAGTAGCCGAGCCCCGGGGCGTAGAGCGCGAGGTCCATGAACGTCTCGAAGCCGATCCAGCCGCCCGCCTCGGCGATGCGCCGGCGGATCAGCGCCTCGACGCGCGCGGAGTGTTCCGCTTCTTCCTCGGTCAGCGGCGGGAGGATTGAGAGCGGCGCGGATGCGGTCATAATCGGGATCCATGCCGCCGCAATCGGGTTCCACACCGCCGCAATCGGGCGCCATGCCGCCGCGCGCCAGCAAGCCGGGCGAGACACCGTTGCGAGAGGCGCCATTCCGCGATGCGCCGCCTGCTCGGCACGAGCCATCGCCATCGACCTTCGACCCGGCACGGCCCCTCGCCAGCCGGACCGCGCTCGTCACTGGCGCCGCACGCCGGATCGGCGCCGAGATCACGCGCACCCTGCATGAGGCGGGCGCGAACGTCGTGCTGCACTACCGCCGCTCGGCCGGTGAGGCGGAAGCGCTCGCCGCGAGCCTCAACGCCGTGCGCGCGGGCTCCGCCGTCACGGTGCAGGCCGATCTCCTCGAGACGGCGCGGCTGCCCGGCCTCATCACGGAGACCGTTGCCGCCTTCGGCCGGCTCGATCTCCTCGTCAACAATGCCTCGACCTTCTATCCGACGCCGATCGGCGCGATCGACGAGCGCCAATGGGACGACCTCGTCGGCTCGAATTTGAAAGCGCCCCTGTTCCTCGCCCAGGCGGCCGCGGGCGAGCTTGCGCACTCGAAGGGGCTCATCGTCAATCTCGTCGACATTCATGGCCTGCGGCCGCTCAAGCGCTATCCGGTCTACAGCGTTGCGAAGGCGGGGCTCATCATGCTCACGCGATCGCTCGCGCGCGAGCTGGCGCCCGACGTGCGCGTCAACGCGGTGGCGCCCGGACCCGTGATGTGGCCGCAGGACGTGGACAGCGAGCTGCGGCGCGAGATCATCTCACGCACGCTGCTCAAGCGCGCAGGCTCGCCGGTCGACGTGGCCCGCGCGGTGCTGTTCTTCGCGGCATATGCGCCGTACGTCACCGGCCAGATCCTGGCCGTCGACGGCGGTCGGAGCGTCGGCTGGTAGGGTCCGAGCGCCGGCCCGTGCGGCCGGGCCGGCGGCCCTCGTTGCGGCCCGTGCGGTCCCGGCCGCTCCCACGGTCATCGCGGCCGACTCCGCGGCTGTCGTGACCGACGGCGGGAGCTTTCACGCGCACGAGCGGATGCGCCGCGCGATCGAACCGCCGCCACAACTCGCCGATCGTCGAGCCCGCCGTCGGGTGCACGAGGTCCGGCGCGATATCGGCGAGCGGCCCCAGCATGTAGGGACGCTTCAGGAGGTCCGGCCGCGGCAGCACGAGCCCCGGCTCCTCGCACACGAGATCGCCGTAGAGCAGGATGTCGAGGTCCATCGCGCGCGGCGCCCATTTCGGCGCATCGCGCGGCCTGCCGCAGCGCGTCTCGATCGCCCGCAGCCGCTCGATCACCTGCGGCAGCGGCTCTTCGGTCTCAAATCCCACGACGAAGTTGATGAAATCCGCGCCCGCGAACCCGACCGCCTTGTTGCGATACCACGGTGAGATCTCGACGGGACCGAACGCGCGCTCGAGCTCGGCCGCCGCGAGCGCGAGGTGGCGCTCCGGATCAATGTTGCTGCCAGCGGCGACGTAGACGTGCGGCATACAGTGCCGCGGCTCATGACAAGCGCCGCGGCTCACGATCGGTTCATGCTCGATCGGCGGGCTTCCACGTGGCGGCGTCGACTGCATCCGCCCGCCTGCGCTCGATCGACACCCCCACGTCGCGCGAGCCGCGGATCGCGCCCGGCTTGCTCACCGTGAGGCGCACCCATTCCACGTCGAACTCGTGAAGGATGAGCAGCGCCGTCCGGTGCGCGAGCGTCTCGACGAGCTTGAAGCTCGACGCCTCGACGAACGCGATGATGCGCTTTGCGACCTTCTTGTAATCGAGCGTATCGGCCACCTCGTCGGTGAGCGCGGCTCGCGCGCAGTCGACCGGCAGCTCTAGATCAATGACAACTGTCTGCTTGACACGCCGCTCCCACTCGATGAAGCCGATGACGCACTCGACGCCGAGGCCGCGCAGGAAGATGGAGTCCGATCGGGAGACTGTAGGGCTGGCTGTCATGCTGGAAGCGGCCGCAGGGAGTCGAGAGGCCATTGTGCGCGCGCCACGATGCCGAGGTCATCGTGCTCGCCGGCCTTCAGGCGCGCGAGGCCGGCCACGGCAATCATCGCCGCATTGTCGGTGCAGAATTCGAGCCGCGGGTAGTAGACGCGCGCGCCGCGCCCGCGAAGCGCTTGCACGAGCCGCTCGCGCAGCCGGCGGTTCGCGCCGACGCCGCCGCAGACGACGAGCGCATCGAGGCCGGTCTGCTCGAGCGCCCGCACGGCCTTGGCCGTCAGCGTCTCTACGATCGCTTCCTGAACCGCGCGGGCGACATCGGCTTTGAGGGCGTCGCTCAGCGCCTTGCCGCGCACGGCGTGCAGGACGGCGGTCTTCAAGCCCGAGAAGCTGAGCTCGAGACCCGGACGGTCGAGCATCGGTCGCGGAAACTCGAATGCTCCCGCCCTTCCTGCCTCGGCAAGGCGGGCGAGCTCCGGCCCTCCCGGATAGGGCAGCCCGAGCAGCTTCGCGGTCTTGTCGAACGCCTCGCCCGCCGCATCGTCGCGCGTCTCGCCGAGCACCTGGTATCGGCCGATGCCCCGCACTTCGATCAGCATGGTGTGGCCGCCGGAAACGAGCAGCGCGACGTGCGGGAACGGCGGCGGTTCGCGCTCGAGCAGCGCTGCGAGCAGATGACCCTCGAGATGATGCACGCCGATCGAGGGGATGCCCCAGGCATAAGCGAGGCTGCGCGCAAGCGCCGCTCCCGTCAGCAGCGCGCCGACGAGGCCGGGACCGGCGGTGTAGGCGATGCCGTGAATGGCGGGCGGCTGCCCTCCGGCCCGCTCGACGGTCGTGCCCTCCGGGCAGTCCGGGCCGCCAACCACCCTTGCCTCGTCGATCGCCGCGGCATCCGCGTCGGCCACCCCCGCTTCTTTCAGCGCCGCCCGCACGAGGGGTAGGAGCCGCCGCACGTGGTCCCGCGAGGCAAGCTCGGGCACTACCCCCCCAAAGATCCGATGCAGCTCGACCTGACTGAAGACTTCGTGCGCGAGCAGCCCGCGGCGCTCGTCGAGCACGGCCGCGGCACTTTCATCGCAGGACGACTCGATCGCAAGGATCGTCAGTCCGCCCGCGGGGCGAGCCGGCAAGGTGTGCTTTGCCTTTTCCATCGGGGGTATTTACAATGCCCGGCCCGATTGCTGGGCCTGTCGTAAAGTTCAGCCGAATCAATGGCTTGAGGTTTCAATGCCGAGCGTGCGTGTTCGCGAGAACGAGTATTTCGATGCCGCCCTGCGGCGTTTCAAGCGTGCCTGCGAGAAGGCGGGCATTCTCACCGAGCTGCGCCGGCGCGAATTCTACGAGAAGCCCACCCAGGAGCGGAAACGGAAGAAGGCCGCCGCCATCAAGCGGCACATGAAGCGGCTCTCGCGCGAGAACATGGCGCGGCCGCAGCGCTGATTTGCGGCGCAGCCGGCCCGTAGCCGGCCCGCGGCTGCCCGCGGCGGCGCGGCGCGACAGCTCGGCACCCGCGGCCGCACGGTCGGCCGGCCCCGCCCACGACCGCACGGTGCCGAAGCGAGGACAGCATGCCCAGCCTCAAAGAACGCATCACGGATGACATGAAGGCGGCGATGCGCTCCGGCGACCGCGAGCGCCTTTCCGCCATTCGTTTGATTCTCGCTGCGATCAAACAGCGCGAGGTGGACGAACGGGTGACGCTCGATGACGCGCAGGTGCTCGCCGTGCTCGAGCGGATGGCCAAGCAGCGCCGCGAGTCGATCGCGCAGTTCGCGAGCGGCGGCCGCGGCGATCTCGTCGCGAAGGAATCCGCCGAGCTCGCCATCCTGCAGAGCTACATGCCGGCTCAGTTGAGCGAAGCCGAGATCGTCGCGCTCATCGACGAGGCGATCCTCTCGACCGGCGCCGCCTCGCCGCGCGACATGGGCAAGGTGATGGGAGTCGTGAAGGCGAAGGCGCAGGGCCGGGCCGACATGGCCGCCCTGAGCGCGCGCGTCAAGGAGCGCCTGAGCGCGGTCGTCAAGCCCTGACCCCCCCGACGGCGGTCCCACGTCAACGCGCCGGCAGCGCACCCCGTGAGGGGGCCGGCAGCGCACCCCGTGAGGGGGCCGGCGTTTCGTCCGCCCGCGGCACGCGCTAGGCTTGCGGCATGGGCCTCATCCCCCGCAGCTTCATCGACGAGCTGATCGCACGCGCGAACATCGTCGAAGTCGTCGGGTCGCGCGTCGCGCTCAAGAAGGCGGGCCGGGAATACAAGGCCTGCTGCCCCTTCCACAACGAGAAGACGCCCTCCTTCTGGGTGAGCCCCGAGAAACAGTTCTATCACTGCTTCGGCTGCGGCGCGCATGGGACGGCGCTGTCGTTTCTCATGGAGCACGATCGGCTGCCGTTTCCGGAGGCGGTCGAGGAGCTCGCCTCGAGCCTGGGGCTCGAAGTGCCGCGCGAGAACGGCGCCCCGGCGAAGCGCCGGGACACGGGAACGCTCCATGAGCTGATGGCGAGCGTCGCGCGCTTCTACGCGGACGCCCTGCGCTCGAGCGAGCACGCGCGGCAGTATCTCGCGCGCCGCGGCCTCGACCGCGAGACCATCGAGCGGTTCGGGATCGGATACGCCCCGAATGCCTGGAACGAGGTCCTGCGCCGCTTCGGCGCCGGCGATGAGAGCCGCCGCAAGCTCGTCGAGCTCGGGCTCATCATTGAAAGGGACGGCGGCTCGTTCGAGCGCGAGCGTGGCTCTCAAGACGAGAGCGAGCATCGAGCCGGACGCGACCGCTTCTACGACCGCTTTCGCGACCGCATCATGTTCCCCATCCGCGACGGCCGCGGGCGGGTCATCGCGTTCGGCGGACGGGTGATCGGCGACGGCGAGCCGAAGTATCTCAACTCGCCGGAGACGACGCTCTTTCACAAGGGGCGCGAGCTCTATGGGCTGTATGAGGCGCGCCAGAGCCGCGCGGCTGTCTCGCGGCTCCTCGTGGTCGAGGGATACCTCGACGTGGTGCGGCTGCACCAGTTCGACATCTCGTACGCCGTCGCGACGCTCGGCACTGCCACGACGCCGGAGCATTTGAAACGCATCTTTCAGCTTGTTCCCGAGGTCGTCTTTGCCTTCGACGGCGATCGCGCGGGACGCGCCGCGGCGTGGCGCGCGCTGCAGAACGTCCTGCCCGAGGCGCTGGAAGGCCGCGAGATCCGCTTCTTGTTCCTGCCGGACGGAGAGGACCCCGACACGCTCGTTGCGAAAGAGGGCCGCGAAGCGTTCGAGCGCCGGCTCGCGCGCGATGCGCTGCCGCTCTCCGAATACCTCGTCCGCGAGATCGGAGAGCGGTTTCCGGCGCGCGGCGCGGACGGACGCGCGCGCGCGGTGCAGGCGATCCGGCCGCTGATCGAGCAGGTGCCGGAAGGGATATACAGGCGCCTGCTCGTCGAGCGTCTGGCGCAGGCATTCGGACTTCAGCGCACGCCCGAAGGCGTCGCCGAGCTGCTTGGCATCTCGGTAAGCGGCCGCCGGCTCCCCACTGCGCAAGCAGCGACCGGCGTCGGGCGAGGCAGCCTCGTGCGCCAGGCCGTACGGCTGCTGCTGCACTTCCCCGCCGCCGCGCCCCGGCTGCGGCCCGCTACGGTGGCCGGTCTCAAGCAGGTCGACGAGCCCGGCGCACCCCTGCTGCGCGATCTGCTCGACAACTTGCGCGCAGAGCCCGCCGATACGGCGGCCCAGGTGCTCGAGCGCTGGCGGGATCGCCCCGAGGCGGCGCATCTCGCCCGCTTGGCCGCTGCCGAGGCGCTGGTGCCCGATATCGCCGCTGCCGAGCTGGAGCTCGCTCGCGCGCTCGAGCGGCTCGTCGAGGAGGCGCGCAGGCGTGAGCTCGACCGGCTCCTCGAAAAGGACCGCACCGGAAGTCTCTCAGGCGAAGAAAAGCTCGAAATTCAGCGACTTACGAAGGAGTTGGTCCGCTCTACGGCCGCTGCGGCCGCAAGCTGACCCGGGCGGGAACACCCCGTTGGGGGGCCGCCGTTTGGCAGGGGATGAAAAGTCAAATAAAATGGCCTGCTTTGCCCGGTCAGCCCTTGAGTTGCCTCGCCACGGAACTCACATACGGGACACTCTGTCTCTCTCCGCCACGCACGCAAGCGCCGCGCCGCCTACACCATGACACGCAAGCCGAAGTCTACTCCTCCAGCTGTCAGCAAGAAGCGTACTTCTCACGGCAAGCCGGTGAAGCCGGCCGTGCTGAAGAAGGCCGCGGCGCCGACGATGCGGGACCGCAAGGCCGCCGGCGCGAAGAAGGTCGCGGAAGCTCCGTCCAAGTCTGCCGATACGGTATCGGAGATCGCAGCGGCCGCAACGGCCGCCGCGCCGCTCGAGCCGGTGGCGGCAACTCGTCACGGCGAGACTGCCGCCCGGGCTGAGTCCAGTGCGGCTCACAATGAGGCGCATCGATCCCGTGCCGGCGCCCGCGCTGGTGGGACCGAAGCGCACGAGGGCTCCCACCACGCCCACGAGAGCTCGAGCCACGCCGCCGAGAAGCACGCCGTGGAGAAGGGTCCGGAGAAAGTCGCCGAGAAGGTCGCGGAGAAGAAAGTGCTGGGAGTCGAGCGCCGCGTCTCCGCCATGTCCGAGGATCATCAGTCGCAGATCAAGCTGCTGATCGCTCGCGGCAAGGAGCAGGGCTACCTCACCTACGCGCAGGTGAACGACCACCTCCCGTCCGAGATAGTCGATCCCGAGCAGATCGAGGACATCGTCAATCGCATCAACGACATCGGCATTCCGGTCTATGAGAAGGCGCCGGATACCGAGTCGCTGCTCGCGACCGAGCCTGCCGCGCCGGCGGACGAGGAGGCGATCGAGGAAGCCGCCGCCGCGCTCGCCGCGCTCGACTCGGAACTCGGTCGCACGACCGATCCCGTCCGCATGTACATGCGTGAGATGGGCACGGTCGAGCTGCTGACGCGCGAGGGCGAGATCCGCATTGCGAAGCGCATCGAGGAAGGCCTCGACGCCGTCCGCACGGCGCTGTCGATGTATCCGCCGACCTATGATTTCCTGCTGCGGGCCTACGAGCCGGTCAAGAGCGGCCAGGCGCGGCTCGTCGACGTGATCGTCGGCTTCATCGATCCCAATGCGCCGGACGTGATCGCACAGCCGCAGAACCCGACACGCATGGACCTCGCCGACGACGACGAGGGCGAGGACGAGGACGAGGCCGAGGACGGCGATTCCGAGGAGGCTGTCGACACCGGTCCCGATCCGCAGGAGGCCGCGCGCCGCTTCGCCTCGCTCCAGAAGGGCCACGCGCACGTCCTCGCCGCGATTCAGAAGGCGGGCGCGAACGACCCGAAGACGCTGAAGCAGCGCAAGAAGCTCGCGGCCGAGTTCATGGAGCTCAAGCTCTCGCCCCGCATGTTCGACGCGCTGATCCTCAATCTTCGCGCGCACATCGGCGAGATCCGTCAGCTCGAGAAGGAGATCATGATCCTCGCGGTGCGCGATGCCGGCATGCCGCGGAAGGATTTCATTGCGACATTCCCGAAGAACGAGACCAGCCCCCGCTGGCTCGCGAAGCACATCAAGGCCGGCAAGAAGTACTCTCAGCCGCTCGCGCGTCTGAAGGACGAGATCGAGCGCCGGCAGAGGAAGCTCGAGGCGCTCGAGCAGCAGTACCACCTCTCGATCGGGGACATCAAGGAGATCAACCGCGAGGTGTCGATCGGCGAGGCGAAGGCGCGGCGCGCGAAGAAGGAGATGGTGGAGGCGAACCTGCGCCTCGTGATCTCCATCGCGAAGAAGTACACGAATCGCGGGCTGCAGTTCTTGGACCTCATCCAGGAGGGCAACATCGGCCTCATGAAGGCCGTGGACAAGTTCGAGTACCGCCGCGGCTACAAGTTCTCGACCTATGCGACGTGGTGGATCCGTCAGGCCATCACCCGCTCGATCGCGGACCAGGCGCGCACGATCCGCATCCCGGTGCACATGATCGAGACGATCAACAAGCTGAACCGCATCTCGCGCCAGATGCTGCAGGAGATGGGCCGGGAGCCGACGCCGGAGGAGCTTGCGGTACGCATGGAAATGCCCGAGGACAAAGTGCGGAAGGTGCTGAAGATCGCGAAGGAGCCCATCTCGATGGAGACCCCGATCGGCGACGATGAGGACTCGCATCTCGGCGACTTCATTGAGGACACTTCGGTCGCCTCGCCGATCGATCAGGCCACGACGGAGTCCCTGCGCGAGACGACGCACGCCGTGCTCGCCCAGCTCACGCCGCGGGAGGCGAAGGTGCTGCGCATGCGTTTCGGCATCGACATGAACACCGACCACACGCTCGAGGAGGTCGGCAAGCAGTTCGATGTCACGCGCGAGCGGATCCGCCAGATCGAGGCGAAGGCGCTGCGCAAGCTCCGCCACCCGAGCCGCAGCGAGCAGCTGCGCAGCTTCTTGATGGACGACTGAGCCGGCCAGGCGACCTCGGGCGCGGGGATGCGCTTGCCCCGCGCTACCCGCGAATCCGCGAAGTCGGCCTAGATCCCCGCCTTCCCGAGGAAGTCGATCAGCTGGCGCAGCGTTTGAGCGAGCGCCGGATGCTCGGCGTCGAACCGCGCCGCGAGCGCTTCCAACGTCGAGACGGACTCGTGGTGAGCACGCGGTCCGTTGAGGGTCCGCTCGATGTCCTGCATCAACGTGACGAGCAGCCGGCGGGTGTCCGGGTCCACGCTCGCTGCATGGTGCAACCGTTCGTGCACCCGCGCAGCGAGCTCGCGCAGGCTCTCCCCGTGAGATTCACGCGATGCGGCCATCACTCGAGACTCCGTGCCATCAGCGACTCCTCGATGCTTCGGCATCCGGCAGGCAATCGTTCCGTATCCCGCGGACGCCGGGCTTCTCGGCGGCATCAGGGCGCCGCAGGCGTGCGGACGTTGATCTCGATCTTGACTCCGTTCGGGTCCGTGAGAAAGAGCTGCCGCAGAGGGACGCCCGTGACGACGTTCTTTCGCGGCTCGATGCCGTGACGCCGCAGCCGCTCGAGGACTTCGTCGAAATCCTCGGCGTTGAAGGCGATGTGATCGAATGGCCCCGTCCCGGATGCCCGCGTCGAGACGGGAATCCCACGTCGCTTGGAGTGGGCGGTATAGGTCTCCCATTCGGCGATGTGGATGCAGGGCGTATCGCCGACGTACAGCCAGTAGCCGGGGAACTCGAGCGGCGGCCGTGCGCCGACCCGCATCCCGAGCGCGTTGCAGTAGAAGTCCCGCGTGGCGTCGAGGTCGTCGGTGAGGACGAGGTAGTGTTCCATCTTGGTCAGCATGCCGTCCCAGCATAGCCCCACTCGCCGAAAGGTGCTAAGAAGCGATCGTTCTGGGCATGGGCCCTCGTAAACGGCAGGCGGCGGAGAGCGATCCATGAGAGACGTGGCGGGCCGGGTGGCCTTCATCACCGGCGGGGCGAGCGGCCTCGGCTTCGGCATGGCTCAGGCTTTCGTCTCCGCCGGCATGAAGGTGGTCATCGCCGACATTCGGCAGGACCACCTCGATCAGGCGATCGAGCACTTCGCCCGCGCCGGAAAGCGGCACGCCGTGCATCCGATCCGCCTCGACGTGACGGACAGACAGGCGATGGCCGAAGCAGCGGACGAGACCGAGAAGGTCTTCGGCAAGGTCCACCTCGTCTGCAACAATGCCGGCGTCAATCTCTTCAACGACATCGCCACGGCGAGCTATGAGGACTGGGATTGGATCCTCGGCGTGAACCTCGGCGGCGTGGTGAACGGCGTGCACACGTTCATTCCGCGGCTGCGCAAGCACGCTGAGGGCGGACACATCGTCAATACGGCCTCGATGGCGGCGTTCATCGCAGGACCCAACGCCGGGATCTATACCTGCTCGAAGTTCGCGGTGCGGGGCCTGTCCGAGGCGCTGCGCTACAGCGTCGCGCCGCACGGCATCAGCGTCTCCGTCGTTTGTCCGGGGCTCATCGACAGCCACATCTATGAGAGCGACAAGGTGCGCCCGGCGCATCTTGCCGCGAGCGCCGGCGCAAGCGCTGCGGCGAGCGAGCTCATGACCAGGCTCGCGGAGCTGCACCGCCGCGCGGGAATGCCGCCGCTCGAGGCCGGGCAGAAGGTGCTACGGGGCATCCTGCGCAACGACTTCTACATCTTCACGCACCCGGAGTTCAAAGAAGAGCTGCGGGAGATCTTCGACGAGGCGCTTGCAGCGCTGCCCGACGAGACGCCGCCCCCGGAACGCCTGGCGTTCGAGGACAGGCGGCGGGCGCTCAAGGCGCAGGCGCGGGCGGCGTTCAATAGCCGACCGTGAACCGCTTGCGGATGTGCCGCGGGTTCTCGAGCTCGTCGAGGATGGCGACCGCGAGGTCTTCGTAGCTGATGCGGCTCTCGCCATTCGCGTCCTTCAGCACCTGATCGCCGCCGATACGGAACTTCCCGGTCCGCTCTCCCGGACCGAGCACGATCGAGGGCGACACGAACGTCCAGTCGAGCGCCTTCTCCTCGCGGATGCGATCGAGCGCCGCGGCGGCCGGCGCCGCTTCGACCTTGATCGCCTCCGGGAAGCCCGGCGTATCGAGGAGACGCACGCCCGGAGAGGCTTCGAGGCTCGCCGCGCCGCCCACGAAGAGGATCCTTCTGACGCCGGCGGCCTTCGCCGCCGCGAGTGCATGGCGCACGTCATTGTGCTGGTAGCGCACGCTCACGACGATCGCGTCGTGGCCTCGCACCGCCTCCGCGAGCTTCGACTCATCGGCGAGGTCCACCTGCTTCGGGGTCACGCCGTTGCGTCCTTTCAACTTCTCCGCGCTGCGCGCGATGCCGGTGACCTGGTGCCCGCGCGACAGCGCCTCGGCGAGTATCCGCGTGCCGACGTTGCCCGTCGCTCCGATCAGCGCAATCTTCACGATGGTCCTCCCGTCAATCGTTGGTGAGCCCGATTCAATTGGTGGTGAACCCGATCCACCGACCGAGCGCGATCACGGAGACCCAGATGAGGAGCGAGAGTCCTCCGGCGATCCTGGCGCCGGTCGGCGTCATCGATGCGCGGTCCCAGATCGCGATCTTGCGGCCGCTGCCCAGGTGGAACACGGCCATGTTCGTCCCGGCGATGGCGAGCAGGAGCATTTTGAAAAGGAACGGCGGATTGTGCGAGTACTTGACGGCCGCGGAGCTGAAGAGCAGTCCGCCCGTGATCGCCGCGCAGGCGAAGGCGACCCAGGTCCAGGGCAGCACCTCCCGCATGATCTCGCTCACGGGACGGTGCCGCGAGGCGACGTTGATCAGCCGGAAGTCGACGATCATGATGGTGCCCACGACGAGCGCGATCGCGAGTACGTGCACGGTCTCGATCGTCGGGAACATCCAGGTGGACTCCCGAATGGCCGCCGCGACGGGGGTAGCCTCGAGCCGCTGGAACAAGCCGTCGTAGACCATGACGCCGTGCTCAGCCGTGCTCGACGTAGGCGATCCATCGGCCCGCGGCGAGGATGCCCACCCAGAGGGTGAGCGACACGAGGGCCGTGATCCATGCGAGCACGCGGCGCCGTTCCCAGAACGCCTCGCGGCGGAAAGCGCCGTACTGGAATGCGGCCGTGAGGGCGAGCGCGCACGCGAGCAGCGACATCTTGATCCAGAACACCGGGCTCATGAGCTCGCGGGCTGGCTCGCCGATGATGAGAATGGTGCCGGTGATGAGCAGCACCCCCACCGCGCACCAAATCCAGGGCAGGAATCGGTGGGCCACCTCGGGAACGGTCTGGCCCCGGCCTGTCACGCCGAGGAGCCGGAAGTCGAGCATGACGATCGAGGCCATGACGGTGGCGATCGCGAGGATGTGGATCGACTGCACGCTCGGGATCACCCAGGAGTAGTCCTGGATCACCATGCTGAGCGGTGTGTTCGACAGCCAGTTGCAGAACGCCGGAATCATCGCTTCTCTCCGCCGGGCTCCGACACGAGGAGCCTTATTGTCATGTCAACGCTTTACCGGGCCCCGAAGGCCGCTGCATTCCCCACCGGATTGCGCCGCGCGCTCGCGCCCTGCCCCGTACCTGCGCCCATGCCCGCGCCTCGCGCCCAACCCTGCACCAAGCCTCGCGTGCAACCGCTGGCAGCCGTCTTCGTTTCAGACTGCATACTCGGCGAGAAGTGAGCGGCCTTCCCGTAAATTACGGTTCTGAGCGGCGTTATTTAACGTTAACGGATCATGCTAGGATACCGGAGCCTGCCGGGAGCGCGCCTGCCGCCATGCTCGATACCCTCAAGCTGCACGATCACGCCGAGCGAATCCGCTCGAGCGGCGTGCTCGGCCGCTCCCGACTCATGCGCCGCCTGTTCGATTTCCTCGTCGATTGCTCGCTCACCGATCGGGCGCCGAAGGAGATTGAAGTCGCCATCGATGTGTTCGGCAAGGATGCGGGATTCGACGTCACGCAGGATGCGATGGTGCGAGTATACATTCACAAGCTCCGCCGCAAGCTCGAAGAATTTTACGCCGGCCCGGGGCGTGGCGACCCCGAACGGCTGGTCATCCCGAAGGGAGCCTATCGCTTCGTCATCGCGCCGGCGGAGGCGGGCGAGGTCTCTCAACCGCCCGAATCCTCCCAGCCGCCGCCCCTGCATGCACGGCGTGGTCGCTGGGTGGTCGCCGCGCTCGCGGCCTCGCTGCTTCTCAACGCCGCCGGTCTCGGATGGCTCTGGCTCGAGCGGTGGCGTGCTGCGCCGGACGAGCTCGCACAGGCTCGCGCGAGCCCCATCTGGTCGCGCATCCTCGGCGATGACCGGACGATTTTCCTCGTCCTCGGCGATTACTACCTGTTTGGCCAGACCGACGCCTCGCGCCAGATCACGCGGCTGGTGCGGCAATTCTCCATCAACTCTCCGAGCGATCTGCAGCAGTACCTGAAGCAGCACCCCGACGAGGCCGGACAGGACCTCGACCTGCAGCTCTCGTACCTGCCGACCGCCACGGGCTTCGCGCTGCGCGATGTGATGCCGCTGCTCACCCCGGCGCAGCGGCGCGTCCGCGTCGCGCTCGCCTCCGAGCTCAATCCGGCGGTGTTCACTTCCGCGCACGTGGTGTACGTCGGGTATCTCTCCGGCATGGGGATGCTTCGCGATCTCACGTTCGCGGGATCGCGATTTGCAATGGGCCGCTCGGATGCCGAGCTCGTCGACCGAAGGACGGGCGAGCACTATCTGAGCGAGGCGGCGATGCCGCGCGGAGAGCAGAAGTATCACGACTACGGGTATTTCGCGACGTTTCCCGGTCCGTCAGGCAATCAGATCATCGTGATCGCCGGCACGCGCGACGTCGCCCTGATGCACACGGCGGAGGCGGTCACCCAACCGCGAAGCCTCGCCGCGCTCAATGCGAGCGCTCGCGGGGCGAGCGCGTTCGAGGCGCTTTACGATGTGTACGGGATGGATCGGATGAATCTCGACGGCAAGCTCCTCCTCACCTCGAAGCTGAACACTTCCCGCATCTGGACTGCCGAGCCTCGCGAGAGCGAACCGGTCGGGGCGGCCGGCGCACAGCGCTTCGATCAGGCCGCCGGCGTTCCTGCGGCGGCGCGCTGAGGTCCTGGACCGGGCTTTACGCGGTTGTCCGACGCCGGATCCGACTCTGATGCCAGGCGAGCCATGTGATGCCAGTCGAGCGATCTGATGCCGGTCGAACGGCTCGGGCGAGCCGAAATGTCTGAGCCCGCTGCAACACCGGAAACGTCCCGTCCGCGCAAGCCTCGCTTCGCGGTGCGCGTCGAGCGCGTGCGGCGCCTCTCTCCGCGCATGGTGCGCGTGACATTCGGCGGAGAGGAGCTGGCGGCCTTCGGCTGGAACGGTCCGGCGGCGCACATCAAGCTGATCTTCGATGGAACCGACTCCGGAGCGGCCCGCGCTGCCGATGCGTCCGACGCCGCGGCTCGCACCCCCGGCGGCCGCACCCCAGCAGCGTCCAGCACGGAGGCCGGCGCGCGCCCGGTCATGCGCACCTACACGCCGCGCCGCTTCGATGCGGCCGCGCGCGAGCTCGAGGTTGAATTCGTCATACACGGAGAAGGTCCGGCATCCGCCTGGGCCGCCCAGGCCGCGGTGGGCCAGCGCCTCACGATCGCCGGGCCAGGCCGCAGCTACGCCGTCGATCGTGAAGCGGATTGGTACGTGCTTGCCGGCGACGACACGGCGATGCCGGCGATCTGCACGATCCTCGATGAGCTGCCCGCGTCCGTCAAGGCGCTCGCGCTCCTCGAAGTCGCCGACAGCGCCGAGGAGCGGGTGCTCGAGACGCGTACCGCGAACACGGAGATCCGCTGGCTGCATCGCGGACCGGACCCGCGCGACGCCGGCCGCGCGCTCGAGGCCGCAGTGCGCCACATCGAGCTGCCTCCCGGATCGGGACGCATCTATGTCGCGTGCGAAGCGGATGCGATGCGCCGTATCCGGCGGCATCTGCTGCACGAGCGGCAGTTCCCGCGCGATCGGCTCGTGACGCGAGGCCACTGGCGCCTCGGCGAGATCGATCATCCCGATCGCGACTACGGTGAAGACGTCGCGTAAGGAACCTCGCAAGGCGCCGCCGGACGATTTCCAAGCCCGGCTCTCGCGGATCGATTGGCCGGACGTCGGGCGCGCGCTCGATTCGCAGGGATGCGCGATCCTGCCCGCGCTGCTGCGGAGCGAGGAGTGCGCGGCCCTGGTCGCGAGCTACGGGGAAGACCGGCTCTTCCGCAGCACGATCGTCATGGCGCGTCACGGCTTCGGGCAGGGCGAATACCGCTACTTCGCGTACCCACTGCCCGACCTCATCGCGAGCCTTCGCGCCGGGCTGTATGCGCAGCTCGCGCCCATCGCCAATCGATGGCAAGAAGCGCTCGGGGCCGAGACGCGCTTCCCGCCGGACCATGCGGCCTACCTCGTCCGCTGTCATCGCGCAGGCCAGTCGCGGCCGACGCCGCTGCTCCTCAGATATCGCGCCGGCGACTACAACTGCCTGCACCAGGATCTCTATGGCGAGCACGTCTTCCCGCTGCAGCTGACGATCCTGCTCTCGGCGCCGGAACGGGATTTCAAAGGGGGAGAATTCGTGTTGACGGAGCAACGGCCGCGCCGCCAATCGCGCGTGGAGGTCGTCGCACTCGAGCGAGGCGATGCGGTGATCTTCCCGGTTCGTCATCGTCCGGTGCCCGGCGCGCGCGGCTTCTACCGCGCGAGCATGCGGCACGGCGTGAGCCGGCTGCGCTCGGGCGAGCGATACACGGCGGGGATCATCTTCCATGATGCGAAGTGACGGGTCCGCCGAGTGATGGATCCTCCCGATGACGGGGCCACCCCGCGACGGGTCCACGCGGCGCGGCCAACCCCGCCGCGCGACCGTTCGCGCTCAGCGCCCTGCTCGCTCCAACGCAAGCAGCCCAGAGAGATCGCCCGACACGCTCGGCAGCCTCGCGCATGTCCCACAGAAACGCCGCAGGCTCACGCTGCATACAAGAGCCGGCGATCGCGCTGAATTGCCGTGCGAATATAAGGGTTGCGTATGGCGCCGAATGTAACGAGGTCCACCGACCGCCCGAGCAAATTCTCCAATTGCTCCTTGCAGGCCGAAGAAATCCGCCATTCCGGGCGCGGCGACAAACTCGACGCGATCCGCCAGCGACGGGACTCGCGGCCGGTCTGCTCGGGCTCGGTGCCAATCGGCTGACTTCGAGCTAAGATCGGCTCTCTCGAGAGGCACGACTCTCGTTGTTTGGTGAGGGGGCTCTGCGATGATCCGTACGGTCGCGCTCGGCATGAGCTTGCTGCTGTCCATTGCGGCCGTTGCGGGCTGCGCGAGGAGCGATCGAGCGGCCGTCGCGTCTTCGGAGTCCTCGTCGGGAAGCGGGGTTTCCCCGGCGAATGTCCGCGCCGCGAGCGTGACCGCCGCGAACGTGACCGCCGAGCGCCTGCTCCATGCCGCCGATGAGCCCGGGCAATGGATGATGTACGGCGGCACCTATTCCGAGCAGCGCTTCAGCACGCTGAAGCAGATCGACTCGAGCAATGTGGGCCAGCTCGGCCTTGCATGGTTCGCGAGCTACGAAACCAATCAGAACCAGTACGGCTCGCCGCTCTACATCGACGGCGTCATTTATGTCTCGACGGCGCGGGATGTGGTCTACGCCTTCGACGCAAAGACGGGCCGGCAGCTGTGGAAATACAACCCGCTGATCCACGGCGAGCGGCTGCGCTACAACCTCGGTCTCGTGAACCGCGGGATCGCGGCCTGGCGCGGCAAAATCATCCTTGGCACGCTCGATGCCCGTCTGATCGCCATCGACGCCCGGACCGGCAAGGAGGTCTGGTCGACCGACACGGTGCCCGAGAGTCTCGGGCTCGGGGAGATGACGAACCGCTACACGATCACCATGGCCCCGCGCGTCGCGAAGGGCAAGGTGTTCATCGGCGCCTCGGGCGGCGAGTTCGGTGTGCGGGGCTTCATCGCGGCGTACGACGCGGACACCGGCAAGGAGGTATGGCGATTCTGGACCGTGCCGGGCAACCCCGCGAAGGGTTTCGAGAGCCCGGCGCTCGAGCGGGCAGCAAAGACTTGGAGCGGCGAGTGGTGGCGCTATGGTGGCGGCGGCACCGTGTGGGATTCGGTCATCTATGATCCGGTCACCGATCTGCTCTATTTCGGCACGGGCAATGCCACGCCCTGGAATCCGCGCTTTCGCGAGCCGCATCACGACGACGACCTGTACACCGCATCGATCATCGCGGTGAAGCCCGATACCGGCGAGTACGTCTGGCATTACCAGGAGACGCCCGCCGACGCGTGGGACTACGACGCGGTAAGTCCCATGATGACGGCGGACCTCACGATCGGCGGCAGGAAGGAGCACGTCATCCTGCAGCCCTCGAAGAACGGCTTCTTCTACGTGCTCGAGGCCGCGACCGGGAAGCTCTTGAGCGCCGATTCCTTCACGGAGGTGAACTGGGCCAAGGGGGTGGACATGGAGACGGGTCGCCCCATCGTCGTCCCCGCGGCGCGCTACGCGCGGCAGCCGTGGGATCTCGCGCCGGGAGTGCAGGGCGGCCACAGCTGGCATCCGAACGCCTTCAGCCCGCTCACGGGTCTCGTCTATATTCCCGCCTGGGAAGCCTATTTCACGATGGCGAGCCCGCGGCCCGGCAGCCCGTTCGCGGTCCGTGACGGATTCAATCTCGGTATCGACATGGGCGTTCGCATCGCGCCCGGCAAGCTGCGTCCTTACGACCGGCACGGCGTCATCGGCCGACTGAAGGCCTGGGACCCGGTCGCGCGCAAAGTGGTGTGGGAGAGTGAGCCGTTCAGCCACGGGCTTCCGACGAGCGGGGTGCTCGCGACAGCAGGCAACCTCGTCTTCATGGGCAACGGCCAGGGTGATGTACTGAGCGCGTACGACGCGAAGTCCGGCGCGAAGCTCTGGAGCTTCGACGCCAAGACGGGGGTGTTCGCGGCGCCGATCACGTATGAGCTCGACGGCGTGCAATATGTCGCGGCAAGCGTCGGGGGCGCCGCGCAGGGAGACTATTTCGCGCCGACCGATGCCCGCATGCTGGTGTTCGCGCTTGGCGGCGAGGCCGTCCTGCCACCACCGCAACCCTACACGCCTCGGCAAGTGAATCCGCCGCCTTTGACCGCCTCGGCGGACGTAGTCGCCCACGGCGGCGCCCTCTACTCCCAGTACTGCTCCGTCTGCCACGGCGCAAACGGCTTCCAGCCGCGCACGAGTTTCCCGAACCTCACGGTCACCCCGCTCCTGTGGACGCAGCCGGGCTTCGATGCCGTGGTGCTGCAGGGCGTGAGGGCCGACAAGGGCATGGGCTCGTTCGCGAAGGACCTGAAGCCCGCGGACACGGCCGCCATTCGCGAGTATTTGATCTCCCAGGCCCAGGTGCTGAAGGCGCACGGGCCGGGCGCGTTCAGTCCGTTCGCTCGGCGCCGCCCGACCGGACATGCGGGGGATTGATCGTCATGCAGCAGGCGGCTGACCGCGCCGATCAAAGGAACCTGGAAGACGCGGCCCGGCTGCAGCGGACCCTGCGTGATCTCGACTTTCCCGCCGCGATATCGATGCGATGACGAGCGGCTGACCGCCGAAGGGGGACACGTGATTGCCGGACTTACGATCAGCAGGCTCGTTTCGGTTCTCGGACTGTCGTTGAGCGCGGCCCTCGCGGTTGAGCCGGCCTATTCCCAGCCGCCTTCCGCGCCTCGCGGAGAGCAGGCACCGCCCGCCCCGAGCGCCGCTGCTCCTCGCATGACCTCTCCCCAGTACTCCCGCCCGCCCTCGCCCGCGGGCCGCTATGAGCGCGTCGTCGTGCACGGGGCCGCGCTCGCCGGCAACCTCGAAGGCGACTCGCCGGACCGCGAAGTGTCGATCTATCTGCCGCCGAGCTACGCGAAATCGACCGGCCAGCGCTATCCGGTGCTCTATCTGCTGCACGGCTTCACGGATTCGGACGATCTCTGGTTCGGACTGAAGGGTCCCCACTTCGTCAATGTGCAGACCGCGGCTGACCACGCCTACGCGCACGGCGTGCGCGAGATGATCATCGTGATGCCAAACGCGTTCACGAAGTACCAGGGCAGCATGTACTCGAATTCCATCGTGACTGGCGATTGGGAGGCGTTCATCACGCGCGATCTCGTGCAGTACATCGACGGCCATTACCGCACACTGGCTCGACCGGAGAGCCGCGGTCTGGCCGGCCACTCGATGGGAGGCTATGGCACGCTGCGCCTCGGCATGAAACTCCCCGGCATCTATTCGAGCCTCTACGCGTTGAGTCCCTGCTGCCTCGATGCGAACCTGCATCCAAGCCCCGAGATCATGGCGCGCGCCGCCGCGGTGCAAACTGACGCACAGATCGCAGCCGCGGACTTCGCGACGAAGGCCATGCTTGCCTCCGCGGCCGCGTGGTCGCCCGATCCGACCCGTCCGCCGCGCTACTTCGACCTGCCAATCATGGATGGGCATCCCGTTCCGGAGGTGATCGCCGAGTGGGCGGCGAATGCCCCGCTCGCGATGGTCAACCAGTACATCCCCAATCTAAAGTCCTACGCCGCGATCGCCTTCGATGCCGGGAACCGCGACGTCGGTATTGCCGCCACGGTGAGAACGCTCGACCGGATACTGAAGGGATACGGCATCGCGCACGACTTCGCGATCTACGGCGGCAACCACATCGATCACATCGAGCAGCGGCTCGAGAGCCGAGTCCTGCCGTTCTTCAGCGAGCATTTGAAGTTCGAGGGTATGACTCGGGCGACCTCAGAACACGAACAGCCCTGAGAGGTCTGCCGAGGCACCGGAGAGTGCGCGGATCGGCATGATCCCTGGAGAGGCGGTAGAGGATGTCTCCGCGTAGCCGTCCTCGGCGGGACGGCAAGACGTGTGCAACTCACAGCGCTGCCCGTCGATGAGCTCCACCCGCGCATCGGGCGCGAAGAATCCGAGCTCGCCCAGGCGGTGGTACTCGTCTACCGTGATGCGGTATCGCGGCAGCCGGTCGTGCATGACGGCGCTCATGTGATCGCCCATGAAGCGGATAGTGTAGAGCGAAGGCCGTCCGCCGCGCACCCGGTTCGCAGGTGCAGTCTGCGGTCATTCGTGCGATCAAGGCGAGCCACATTCCTGTCGAGAACGCCCGAATTCCCGTCAATCGCCCGCGTTTCGAGGCGGACCCGAGATCTCGCCTTCACCGACTGACGTCGATTGGGGCGTCACTCGGGACGTCGGCGGCGGCTTCGGGCGCAATGCCGAGCCATAGGCGACAGCGCAGCGCAATGGTCAGCGGCCGATCGAGGCGTGCATGGCGTGCGCGGCGTCGGCGGCCCAAGGAGACCCGAGCTTCATGGCCGTGCTCGTCGAGGAGGATCGGGATTCGCGATTTCGGCCGTGGGCGGAGCTAACTCTATGGTGCAGAGGACTCCGCAATATAGAAAGAGCCAATAGGATTGCGGTGGCCCAGGCCCGCGCGCTCGCGGCGCTTGCGTTCCGGGACAGATTATCGATAATCGAGAACCTACGCGGCGCATGCCGCGACCGAGAGTCCCAACCGACCATCGAGAGCCCCCGTCGGACCATGTGGATCATCCAGGTGGCGCTGCGGCGTCCCTACACCTTCATCGTCCTCGCGCTGCTGCTGCCCATCGTCGGCGCGCTCGTGATCCTCGGCACGCCGCTCAAGCCGGGTATGGCGACGGACATCTTCCCCGAGATCCGCATCCCGATCATCGCGGTCACGTTCCAGTACACCGGCATGCCGCCGGATGAGATGGCCGGGCGCATCACGGGGCAGATAGAGCGGTATGTGACGACGCTCGTGAACGACGTGCAGCACGTCGAGTCGCAGAGCTACCCCGGAATGACGGTGATCAAGCTCTACTTCCAGCCGGGCGTCGACATCAACCTCGCGATGGCGCAGGTCGAGGCGTTCGCGCAGCTGTCCCTCAAGCAGATGCCGCCCGGCATACAGCCCCCGCTCATCCTCAAGTACGACGCTTCGAGCGTTCCCATCATCCAGCTCGCGATGTCGAGCGATCGGCTGACCGAGGCGCAGCTGTTCGACTTCGGCAACCAGGTCATCCGCGCGCAGATCGCGACGGTCGCAGGCGCGTCCGTCCCCTATCCCTACGGCGGCGCCACACGCCAGATCGAGGTCGATCTGCGGCCGGCCGCGCTGCGCGCGCAGGGACTCTCGCCGGTGGACGTGCTCGATGCCATCGCGACGCAGAACCTCATCGTGCCGGCCGGCACGCAGAAGATCGGCGACACCGAGTACGACGTGAAGCTCGATGCGAGCCCGCTCACGGTCGAGCGGCTGAACGACCTGCCGGTCCGCAGCCGCAACGGAACGGTCACCTACATCCGCGACGTGGCATTCGTGCACGACGGCCATCCTCCGCAGACGAACATCGTGCGCGTCAACGGGCGGCGCGCGGTGCTCATGACCATTCAGAAGACCGGGACCGCCTCGACGCTCAGCATCGTCGATTCGATCCGCGCGCGGCTGCCGTTCGTGCGGGAGCTGCTGCCCGAGGGCGCCTCGATCACGCCGACCGGCGATCAGTCCGTCTTTGTCCGCGCCGCCATCCGGGGCGTCGTCATCGAAGCCGTGGTCGCAGCCGCGCTGACCGCTCTCATGATCCTGCTGTTCCTCGGAACATGGCGCAGCACGCTCATCGTCACCATCTCGATCCCACTTTCGATTCTCTCCTCCATCATCCTGCTCGATGCGCTCGGTCAGACGATCAATCTCATGACGCTCGGCGGGCTCGCGCTCGCGGTCGGCATTCTCGTGGACGATGCGACGGTCACCATCGAGAACATCAACCGCTACCTCGAGGAAGGCCGGGGCGTGGAAGAGGCGATCGTCGCGGGCGCGCAACAGATCATCCTGCCCGCGTTCGTCTCGACGCTCTCGGTCTGCATCGTCTTCGTGCCGATGTTCCTGCTCTCGGGCGTTGCGCGCTATCTCTTCGTCCCGATGGCCGAGGCGGTGGTGTTCGCGATGGCGACCTCGTTCATCCTCTCGCGTACGCTCGTCGTGACGCTCGCGAAGTACTGGCTGCGCACGGCGGCGGCCGAGCACGCTGCGGCGGCTTGCGCCGGCTCGCTGAAGCGCGCGCAGCTTGCATTCGAGGCGGCCTTCGAGCGGCTGCGCGGGCGCTATCGCGCGCTGCTCGGCGGCATTCTGCGACATCGGCGCCGCTTCATCCCGCTGTTCCTCGCCGCCATGACGGCATCACTGCTCGTGTATCCGATTCTCGGGCGCAACTTCTTCCCTGAAGTCGATGCCGGGCAGATCAAGCTGCATGTGCGCGGCCCGACGGGCCTCAGGGTCGAGGATACGGCCGCGCTGGTCGATCATGTCGAAGCGGCCGTGCGCGAGGTGATCCCGCGCGGCGAGATCGCAAGCGTCGTGGACAACGTCGGCATGCCGGTCTCGAGCATCAATCTGACGTACAGCAACTCGGGGACGATCGGCAGCTCGGACGCCGACATCCTGATCTCGCTCGCGGCGGACCATCGTCCGACGGCAGGCTACGTCGCCCGGCTGCGCGAGCGCCTGCCCCAGGAATTCCCCGGCACGAGCTTCGCGTTCCTGCCCGCGGACATCGTGAGCCAAATCCTGAACTTCGGCGCGCCCGCCCCGATCGATGTGCAGGTCGTGGGGCCGAGCCCGAGGAACCGCGCGATCGCAGATCAGCTGCTCGACTCGCTGCGCCGCGTTCCTGGGCTCGCCGATCTGCGCATCCAGCAGCTCTTCAATCTTCCCGAGCTGCGGGTCGCGACCGATCGGACGCGCGCGGTCGAGCTCGGCGTGAGCGAAGCCGACATCGCGAACAACCTGCTGCTCACCCTCTCTGGCAGCGGCCAGATCGCCCCGACGTTCTGGCTCAATCCGCAGAACGGCATCTCGTATCCGCTCGTCGCCCAGGCGCCGCAATACCAGATGACCTCGCTGCAGGATCTCGCGAACGTGCCGATCGACGCCCCCGGCGGGACGCAGATCGTCGGCGGCCTCGCGACAGTCACGCGCGGCTTCGGCCCCGCGGTCGTCTCCCACTACGATGCCCAGCCGGTCATCGACATTTACGGGGCTGTGCAGGGCCGCGCCCTCGGCTCGGTGGCGCAGGACATCCGCGCGCGCATCGCCGCCTGGAACGGGAAGCTCCCGCGCGGCACGCGCATCGTCCTGCGCGGGCAGGTCGAGACTATGCTCGAGTCGTACACCGGCCTTGCGATCGGCATCGCGGGCGCGGTCGTGCTCATCTATCTATTGATGGTCGTCAACTTCCAATCATGGGCGGATCCCTTCATCATCATCTCGGCGCTGCCCGCCACGCTCGCCGGCATCGCATGGCTCCTGCTCGCGACGGGCACGACGCTTAGCGTTCCGGCGCTCACCGGCGCCATCATGGCGGTCGGCGTCGCGACCGCGAACAGCATTCTGGTCGTGAGCTTCGCGCGTGAGCGGCTGGCGGCGGGCGCGAGCGGCCTCGAGGCTGCGCTCGATGCCGGCTTCACCCGCTTCCGGCCCGTGCTGATGACGGCTCTCGCGATGATCATCGGCATGTTGCCGATGGCGCTCGGACTCGGCGAGGGCGGCGAGCAAAACGCGCCGCTCGGCCGGGCCGTGATCGGCGGCCTGCTGCTCGCCACGATCGCAACGCTGGTGTTCGTGCCCTCCGTCTTCGCGGCCCTCCACGGATCGCGCGCCAAGAGGAACTGAGCGATGGATCAACCCGCCACCGAGCAACCGCTGAGGTCCACCGGCCGGGCCGACTTGCTTCCGCCGGCCTCGAGCGGCACCCGGCGCATGCTGCGAATCGGCGCCGCCGCGGCGCTCGCTGGACTCGCGGCCGTCGCCTGGGCCGTCCATTCGCGGCACCGAGCGGAGGAGGCGCTGGCCCGCGAGACCGAAGCGGAAGCGCTCGTTGCCGTGGCGACCACTCGGCCGGAGCCCGTGGGCGGCGCGACCGAGCTCGTCCTGCCCGGCAATCTCGAGGCGAACTACGAGGCGCCCATTTACGCCCGCACGAGCGGCTATCTCAAACGCTGGCTCGTCGACATCGGGGCGAGAGTGAGCAAGGGGCAGCTCCTTGCCGAGATCGACGCGCCCGAGGTGGATCAGCAATTGAGGCAGGCCGAAGCGGATCTCGCGACGGCGGAGGCAAGCCGGAAGATCGCGGAGGTGACGGCCGAGCGGTGGCGCCATCTCCGCGAAACGGACTCCGTCTCGAAGCAGGAGGCCGATGAGAAGGTGAGCACCGCGCAGGCGAGCGAGGCGCAGGTCGCCGCCGCCGAGGCCAATGTGCGCCGGCTCCGGGAGCTCACGAGCTTCGAGCGCATCGTTGCGCCGTTCGACGGCGTCATCACGGCGCGCAACACCGACGTCGGCCGGCTCATCAACGCCGGGAGCGGCTCGGGGACGGAGCTGTTCCGCATCGCAGACATGCGGCGCCTGCGCCTCTACGTGCGCGTGCCGCAGAGCGACGTTGCGGCGATGACGCAGGGACTTACGGCGCGGCTCAGCCTGCCGGACCGGCCTGGCAGAACCTATGAGGCGACGCTCGCCACGACATCGAGTGCGATCGATCCGGCGACACGCACGCTGACCGTCGAGCTCTTCGTGAGCAATGAGCACGGCGAGCTGCTGCCGGGTGAGTATGCGGAGGTGCATTTCGAACTGCCGCCGGGCTCCGGCGGCAAGTCGTTCACGCTGCCCGCGAACGTGCTGCTCGACCGCGGCGACGGCCTGCACGTCGCGACCGTAGACGAACGCGATCGCGTCGTCATGAAGCCGGTCGTGATCGGGCGCGACTACGGCTCGGCGATCGAGATCGTCTCGGGCCTGTCGTCGAACGACGAAGTCATTCTGAGTCCGCCCGACTCGCTGGTGGACGGTGCGTCGGTCCGGGTCGTGAAGCGCTCGCGGCCGCAGGCATTGGCCGAAGTGCCGAAGCGTTGAGGCGCGGACATGAGAATTGAGGCTCCGACATGGTTGATGGCCCGCCTCGCGGGCGCCGACCGGCGCGGCGGTGACCGCGTCCGCCGCTGTCGCCGCCTCATCACCGCATCCGTGGCCTGCGCCGCGGCGCTGCTCGGCGCCTGCTCCCTCGCACCGCGCTATACGCCGCCGCAGGCGGAGCGCGTCGAGCACTTCGCCGAGGCGGGCAACTGGATGCCGGCGCGTCCGGCCGACCGCGAGTCGCGTGGCCCTTGGTGGGAGATGTTCGACGAGCCGACGCTGGACGAGCTCGAGCAGCGCCTCTCGCGATCGAGCCCGGATCTTCGAGCCGCCGTCGCGCGGCTCGCGGAAGCTCGTGCGGTTGCGCTGCGCACGCGGTCCGATCTCTTTCCGACGCTCGATGCTCGCGCCTCGGCTGCGCGCGAGCGCTCGTCGGGCAATGCGCCGCTCGCCGCCTTGTTCGGCGGCAAGCCGTTTACGTACGACGACTTCGCGGCCGGACTCGACCTCGCCTGGGAAATCGATCTCTTCGGCCGGCTGCGCAACACCGCGGCCGCCGCGCGCGCCGAGGCCGAAGCCAGCGCGGCGGATCTGGCGGCCGTCGAGCTGTCGCTGCGCGCGGAGCTGGCAACGGACTATTTCGCGCTGCGAGGCGCCGACGCCACGGCGCAGCTGCTCGAGGATGCCGTGAAGGACTACGACCGCGCGTACGAGGTGACTCGCAACCGCTACGAGGAGGGTATCGCGGCCGCGACCGATGTGGACCAAGCCGACACGCAGCGGCAGAACGCGCGCGCGCAGCTCGCCGCCGTGCGGCTTCAGCGGGCTGAGCTCGCGCATGCGATTGCAGTGCTGATCGGCGAACCGCCGTCGCGCTTCATCCTGCCGCCGGGACCGCTCGCGGGCTCGGCGCCGGCCGTCGACCCCGGACTGCCCTCGACGCTGCTCGAACGGCGCCCGGATGTCGCCCGCGCGGAGCGCGCGGTGGCAGCAGCCAACGCAGAGATTGGCGTGGCGCGCGCCGCGTGGTTCCCGGTCTTTTCGTTGAGCGGCGCCGCAGGCTACGAGAGCACGCTCGCCTCGAGCTGGCTTGCCGCGCCGAGCCGCTTCTGGTCCGTAGGCCCCGCGGGCACGCTGCCCCTCGTCGATGCGGGCGCGCGCCTCGCCGGAACCCGTGAGGCCTGGGCGGCCTATGACGAGGCGGTCGCCGCCTATCGCAAGACGACGCTCACCGCCTATCAGGAGGTGGAGGACAGTCTCGCGGCGCTCCATCACCTCGCCGAAGAACGCAGGGCCGACGAAGCGGCAGCGGCCTCGGCGCAGCGCTCTGCGCATCATGCCGACGAGCGCTACGCGGGAGGTGTGGCGGACTACCTCGAAGTGACGAGCACGCACACCGCGGCCCTGCAAGCCGAGCGCGCTGCGCTCGCGGCGCGAGTCGCCGAGCTCAACGCTACGATCGCGCTCGTACGCGCGACGGGAGGCGGCTGGATGCACGGGGATGCCGCGTCGCGGGCGGTCGCGCCTTCGGCGGCTTCACCTGCACGCGCTGCGCCTGCACGGGCGACAGCCGCGGCCGACGGCGCGCGGAGTGGATCATGACCGCCGAGCCCGCGCTGAAACGCACCTGCATGCGCGATCGCATCCGCGACGTGCTCGTCGCGCGCATTCTCGACGGCACGTATCCGGCGGGCACGCAGCTCAAGGAGCTCGCGCTCGCGCGCGAGTTCGGCGTGAGCCAGGCGCCGATCCGCGAGGCGCTGCGCGAGCTCGAAGGGTCCGGGCTCGTCACGAGCGAGCGCTTTCGCGGAACGCGCGTGCGCGGCGCGGACTACGAGGAGATGCGCGAATCCTACGAGCTGCGCTGCCTGATGGAGGAGCGCGCGATCGAGCTCGCGGCGCCCTTCTCGAGAGAGCTGGTGGACGAGCTCGCACGGCGCGCCGGCGGCATGGCGAGCGCCGTCGCCGGCGGCGATTCCGAGCGCTACATCGACGAGGCGCTCGGCTTCCACCGTCGATTGATCGAGGCGAGCGGCAACCGCACGTTCCTCACCGTCTGGGACTCGCTGCATTGGGACGTGCGCGGGCGCATTGCCCTGCGGCGCATTGCGCAGCAGAGCCGCGGCGATGGTTTGCGGCCGCTCGTCGAGCTGCACCGCGCGCTCTGCGCCCGGCTGCGCGCCGGCGATTCGCGCGGCGCCGCGGAGAAGGTGCGGGCCATCTTCCGCCGCATCACCTCCGCGCTGTAGCTCGAAGCGCGCGGCCCGGCGGCTCCGCTTCCGCTCGGCGCAAACCGCGGCGCAAACACGCAAACACCGTTTGCGCGCCGATGCAGGACGGGTACACTGCGCGCCTTTGCGGCTGCGCCGATCCCGCGCGCGAAGCCGCCCCGAGGGGTCTTCGGAATTCTCCATGAGCAGAGCAGCCGCGGCGACAGAGGACATCGCGTTGGAGATCCGCTTCGGGCCGCTGGACCTCGCGCAAGTGCGCCTCCGAACGCTCGATCCGGGCGCCGTTCTCGACGAGCTGACCGGCCGCGTGGCCACCGCGCCCCGCTTCTTCGATCGGACCGCGGTGGGACTCGACCTCAGCCTGCTCGACAAGGAGCCGCAGCCCGATGAGCTGCGCGCCGTGGTCGAGGCGATCCGGCGCGCCGGCATGCTGCCCGTCGGGCTCGTGAACGGGCCGCCGTATGTCGAGGCGGTCGCGCGCGCGCTCGAGCTGCCGACGCTCGCGCAGTTCCGTCCGCCGACCCGACCGCCGCCGGTGCTTCAGGCGGCGCCTGCGGCGCCCGCTGCGTTGCCCGGCGCGCCGTCCGGTGCGTCAGCCGGCGCGCCGCTCCCTACGCCGTCCGCCCCAGTGTCTGCGCCATCGCAACCCGAGCCGCCCGCGCTCCTGCACCATCAGCCGGTGCGCTCAGGCCAGCGCCTTTACGCACGGAACAAGGATCTCGTCGTCACCGCGGCGGTCGGCGCCGGCGCCGAGGTGATGGCGGACGGATGCGTGCACGTCTATGGCCCGCTGCGCGGCCGCGCGATGGCCGGCGCGCACGGCGATGCCACGGCGCGTGTGTTCTGCCAGGAATTCCGAGCGGAGCTCGTCTCCGTGGCCGGCGTATTCCGCGTCTTCGAGACGCTGCCCGCGGAGCTCGCGGGCCGCCCCGTGCAGGCGTGGCTCGAGGAGAACGATTTGCGATTGGCGCCGATCGGATGATCGCGCGGCGCGGCGCCGCCCCCCGGCTGCCGGCGAGGCAAGCGGGGACGCATCGCGGAGACAAGCGCGAAGGATCAAACAGGAGAGCGAGAATTGGCGGAAATCATCGTAGTAACGTCCGGCAAGGGAGGCGTCGGCAAGACGACGACGTCGGCGAGCATCGCCTGCGGCCTCGCGCGCCGCGGCAAGCGCGTCGCGGTGATCGACTTCGATATCGGCTTGAGGAACCTCGACCTCATCATGGGCTGCGAGCGCCGGGTGGTGTACGACTTCGTGAACGTCATCCACGGCGAATGCACCCTCAAACAAGCGCTGATCCGCGACAAGCGCCTCGACAGCCTGTACGTGCTCGCGGCTTCCCAGACCCGCGACAAGGACGCGCTCACGGCCGACGGCGTGCAGCGGGTGCTGCAGGAGCTCACGGACGACGGCTTCGATTTCATCCTCTGCGACTCGCCGGCGGGAATCGAGAAGGGCGCGCATCTTGCGATGTATTTCGCGGATCGCGCGATCGTCGTCGTGAATCCGGAGGTCTCCTCGGTCCGCGATTCGGACCGGATCCTGGGACTTCTCGCGAGCAAGACGAAGCGCGCCGAGAACGGCCACGGCGGCGTACGCGAGCACCTGCTGCTCACTCGCTACAGCCCGCGGCGCGTTGCCACCGGGGAGATGATGAGCGTCGCGGACGTTAAGGAGATCCTGGGCCTCGATGTCGTGGGGGTCATTCCCGAGTCGGCCGACGTGCTCACCGCATCGAACGCCGGCATGCCCGTGATCCTCAACGAGCAGAGCATCGTTGCTCGTGCCTACGAGGACGCCGTCGGGCGCCTGCTCGGCGAGACGATCCCGCTGCGCTACATCGAGGAGCCCAAGAAGGGCTTCTTCGCGCGACTGTTCGGAGGCTGACCTCATGCGGCTGCTGGATTTCTTTCGCCGCCCGCCTCCTTCCGCGCAGGTCGCCAAGGAGCGGCTGCGCATCATCGTCGCGCAGGAGCGCTCGGCGCGTGGCGGACCCGACTACCTGCCGCTCCTGCGGCGCGAGCTGCTCGAGGTGATCCGCAAGTACGTGAACGTCGATCCCGACGCGGTGCACATCAATCTCGACCGCGCCGCAGGCCAGGAAGTGCTCGAGCTGTCCGTCGCGCTGCCGGAGAGATAGCCGGATCGAGACCGCGCCGCTCAAATCCCGCCCGCTGATTTCAGCGCCGTGTGCTTCGCGGGCGACCGGCGAACCCGGCTATCGATTCCCCGGCGCGTCCGCCGTGTCCGGCACGGCATGTTCGCTCACGAGGGTCAGCACGTCATACGTCGCGACCGCCTCGCCGCGCTGGTTCGATATCTCGGTGTCCCATCGCACCTCGCCGTAGCCCTTCCCGGCGCGCAGCGTCTTTTCCTTGCAAGTCAGACGCACCCGAATCCGATCGCCGGGCTTCACGGGCTTCACGAATCTCAGCGCCTCCAGCCCGTAGTTCGCGAGCACCGGCCCGTACGGCGGATCGACGAACAGGCCCGCGGCGGCCGAGACGAGGAAGTACCCGTGCGCGACACGTCCGCCGAAGAGCGGATTGCGCCGCGCAGCCGCCTCGTCCATGTGGGCGTAGAAAAGATCGTTGGTCAATCGAGCGAAGGCTTCGATGTCCGCGAGCGTCACCTCGCGCTCGCCGCTCACGAACGTGTCACCGACACGCAGCTCTCCGAAGGGCTTGCGGAACGGGTGCATTCCCGGATCGCGCCCGCGCGCGCCGCGCGTGTAGCGGCCGGTCACGGCGGTGATGACATCGGGCGTGCCCTGAACGGCGGTGCGCTGCATGTAGTGCAGGACGCCGCGGATGCCGCCCATCTCCTCGCCGCCGCCCGCCCGGCCGGGGCCGCCGTGTACGAGGTGTGGAAGGGGCGAGCCGTGGCCGGTCGACTCCTTGGCGCAGTGCCGGTTGACGACGAGCACGCGCCCGTGGAAGGGCGCAAGCCCGAGGACGAGGCGCGCCGCGATCTCCTCGTTGGCGGTGAACACGGAGCTCACGAGACTTCCCGCGCCGCGCCGCGCGAGCGCGATCGCCTCATCGACACTCTCGTAGGGGACCACCGTACAGACCGGACCGAAGGCCTCGACGGCATGGATCGCCTTTGCGGCGCTCGCGTCGCGGCAGCGGAGGAGCGTCGGGGGAAGGAAGGCGCCCCGCTCGGCATCGGCCCCGATGAGGTCGACGTTTTCCGAGTCCCCGTGCACCACTTCGGCCTCGCTCCGGAGCATGGCCAACCGGTCGAGGACTTCGCGCCGCTGGTTGAGCGAGGCCACGGGTCCCATGCGGACCTCCTCGAGACGCGGGTCGCCGACGATGATCTTGCCAAGCGCTGCGCGCAGCGCTTCGAGGACCGTCCCGAGGTGGCGAGCGGGAACGAGCGCCTTGCGAATCGCGGTGCACTTCTGGCCGGCCTTCACGGTCATCTCGCGCACGACCTCGCGAACGTAGAGATCGAGCTCGGGCGTGCCGGCGCCAGCATCCGGCCCGAGGATCGAAGCGTTGAGCGAATCCGTCTCGGCGGTGAAGCGCACGGAATGCGCGCTGATGTTTGAGTGCTGCCGCAGCTTCTCGGCGGTGTCGGCGGAGCCGGTGAACGACACCGCATCCTGACCGTCGAGATGCGCGAGGAGGTCGCCGACCCCGCCGCAGATGAGCTGCACGGCGCCCTCGGGCAGGATGCCGGACTCTATGATCCGCCGGAAGGCTCGCTCGGCGAGATAGCACGTCGCCGTCGCCGGCTTGACGATCGCAGGAACTCCGGCGAGCAGCGTGGGGGCCAGCTTCTCGAGCATGCCCCAAACGGGGAAATTGAATGCATTGATGTGAACCGCCGCGCCTTCGAGCGGCACGCAGATGTGCTGGCCGACGAACGCGCCGGACTTCGACAGCGCTTCCGTGGCGCCGTCGAGATACACGCGCGAATCCGGCAGCTCGCGCGCACCCTTGCTCGCATAGACGAAGAGCGTGCTGATCCCACCGTCGACGTCGAGCCAGGAATCGCTCTTCGTCGCGCCGGTCGCGTACGACCAGGAATAGAGCTCGTCCTTGCACTCGGTGAGCGCCTGAGCGAGGCGCTTGAGCAGTGCCGCGCGCTCGTGGAATGTGAGCCTGCGCAGGTTCGGGCCACCGACGGCGCGCGCATGCTCGAGCATCGCGCGGTAGTCGAGCCCTTCGGTCGCCGCATGGGCCACGACCTCTCCCGTCGTCGCATCGCGCAGCGCCACGGCGCCGCCGCTTCCCTTCTGCCATCGACCGGCGACAAAGCTTTCGAGGTGCACCATCGTACCCTCCATCCGCCCGCTCGCATGCACCCGTCCAATTCGCCCGTTCACACCCGCTCGATCGCGAGCGCAATGCCCTGGCCGACGCCGATGCACATCGTGCACAGCGCTCGCCGGCCGCCGATGTCGTCGAGCTGATTGAGCGCCGTCGTGACGAGTCGCGCGCCGCTCGCCCCGAGCGGATGACCGATGGCAATGGCGCCGCCGTTCGGATTCACGTGCTCCGCGTCGTCGGGCAGCCCGAGCTCGCGCAGGACCGCGAGCGACTGGGCGGCGAACGCTTCATTGAGCTCGATGACATCGAAGTCCGCGAGCGCGAGGCGCGTGCGCGCGAGGAGTTTCCGCGTGGCCGGCACCGGGCCGATGCCCATGATCCGCGGCGGCACGCCGGCCACGGCGCTTGCAATGACGCGGGCGCGCGGCATCAAGCCGTACCGGCCGGCCGTCGCCTCGCTTGCAATGAGAACCGCCGCCGCTCCATCGTTGATCCCCGAGGAGTTGCCCGCCGTGACCGAGCCGTCCGGGCGCACGACTCCCTTGAGCCGCGCGAGAGCGGCCATTGTCGTGCCCGGCCGGGGATGCTCGTCGTGCGCGATGCGCAGCGGCTCCTGCGTCGGTTGCTGCTTCGGCTGCGGCACGCTCACCGGCACGATCTCGCGCTCGAAGATTCCGCGCGCGCGGGCGCGCTCGTACCGCTGCTGGCTGCGCAGCGCGAAAGCGTCCTGGTCCTCACGCGAGATGCCGAGCTTGGCGACCAGGTTCTCGGCCGTCTCCGCCATCGAGTCGATCCCGACGCGCGCTTCGAGAGCCGGATTGACGAACCGCCAGCCGAGCGTCGTGTCCTCGAGCCGGCTTCCCCGAGCAAAGGGTGTCTCGGCCTTGCCGAGCACGAACGGGGCGCGCGTCATGCTCTCCACGCCGCCGGCGAGCACGAGGTCCGCCTCACCCGTTTGAATGGCGCGCGCTGCGAGCGCGATGGCGTCGAGGCTCGAGCCGCAGAGGCGATTGATGGTCGATGCCGGCACGCTCTCGGGCAGTCCGGCGAGCAGCACCGCCATGCGCGCGACGTTGCGGTTGTCCTCGCCCGCCTGATTGGCGCAGCCGTAGTACACGTCATCGAGGCGCGCCCAATCGACGGCGGCGTTGCGCTCCACGAGCGCGCGAATGGGAATCGCCGCGAGATCGTCGGTCCTCACCGGCGCGAGCGCGCCGCCGTAGCGCCCGAACGGCGTCCGGATCGCATCGCAGATAAAGGCGTCAGTCATCGGATGTCCCCTCGAAGCGGCCAGTGAGGGCGGCGGAGTCGGGTCGCCAGGTCCGCGCGGCCGCATCGCCCGGCCTGTGCGATCTCATTGCCCAGTCGACGCGCCTCATCGCCCAGCCATCACGTCCGCATCGCCCGGCCCGCGTGTCTCATCGCCCCGTGAACCTCGGCGCACGCTTCTCGATGAAGGCCGCCACGCCTTCCCGATAGTCCGCGGAGGCGCCGAGCTCACGCTGGAAATCGCGCTCGAGATCGAGCTGCTGCTCGAGGCTGTGCCTCCACGAGGCGAGCAGCGCCTCCTTCGTGCGCGCGAGGCCGCGGGTGGGCGCTGCGGCGAGCGCGCGCGCCAGCTCCTCCACGGTCGAGGCGAGCGCCTGATCGTCCACGCACCGCCAGATCAGGCCCCACTCGGCCGCCAGTTCGGCGCTCAGCCGCTCGCCGAGCAGAGCGAGCCCCATCGCGCGTGCGTGGCCCACGAGGCGCGGCAGAAACCAAGTGCCGCCGCTGTCCGGCACGAGCCCCAGCCGGCAGAATGCCTGCACGAAGCTCGCGGACTTCGCGGCGACGACGAGATCACACGCGAGCGCGATGTTCGCTCCCGCGCCCGCCGCAACGCCGTTCACCGCCGCGATGATGGGCAGCGGCAGACGGCGCAGAGCGAGGATCAGCGGCTTGTATTGCGTCTCGATAGAGGCGCCGAGATCGACGCCGGAGCTTCCGGGCGCCACCGACCGGTCGCCGAGGTCCTGCCCGGCCGAGAAGGCGCGTCCCGAGCCGCTCACGATCAGGACGCGAGCGCTCTCCTTCTCCGTCTCCACGAGCGCTCGACGCACCTCCTCGTGCATCGTGATATTGAACGCGTTCAGCTTGTCGGGACGATGCAGAGTGAGGCGCGCGACGCCATCCCGCACCGAGAAGAGAATCGTCTCATAGGCCATGCCTCACCTCGAATCGTAGTCGAGCTCGATGTGCGGCGTGAGCGGCCGGGCCTGGCAGCAGAGGATGTGGCCGGACGCGACTTCCGGTTCCTCGAGCGCCTGGTTGTACGCCATCGACACCTGCCCGGCAACGAGCTTCGCGCGGCAGGTCGAGCAGACGCCGGCGCGGCAGGCGAATGGCAGCTCGAGCCCCGCGCGCTCGGCGGCTTCGAGCACCGACTGCCCGTTCCGCGCCATGATGAAGCTGCGGCGTCTGCCGTCCACGATCACGGTGACCTGCGTGGTTGCGCCGATTGACTCGACTCCCTCGATGCCGGCGATCCCTCCCGCAATCCGGGCGTCTGGTAGGCCTGCCGTCTCGGTCCCGCTCGCCGCCGCTTCTGCGACGCTCTTGCGCACGACACCGAAGCGTTCGAGGCGAACAGACGCCGTGATCCCGCGCACCCGCAGCGCGCTGGAGAGATCGTCGATCATGCCCTGCGGCCCACAGAGGAAGTACTCATCGACGGCGCCCGGCGTGAGCAGCCTGCCCGGCAGCGCGTCGAGCTTCTCTGCGGTGAGCCGTCCGTTGTAGAGCTCGATCTCCTGCGGCTCCCGGCTCATGAGGAAGTGCAGCGTCAAGCGCGACGGATGACGGTCTTTGAGCGCCAGCACCTCGTCCAGGAACATCGTGCGCGCCAGGGAGCGGTTGGCGTAGGCGAGCACGATTTCGCTCAGCGGCTCCGCCGCCAGAATCGAGGCCACGATCGTGAGGACGGGCGTGATGCCGCTGCCTGCTGCGAGGGCGACGTAACGCTTCGCGTGACTCGGATCGAGCTGCGGATGGAAGCTCCCGCCTGGCGGCATGACCTCGAGCCGCCCGTTCACTTCGAGCCCGTGCGCAAGATGGCGCGACACCTCGCCCTGCACGCGCACCCCGATCATGATGGCATCGGGATCGCGCCCGGTCTCGCCGCGGGGATTCACGATCGAGTAATTGCGCCGCAGCGGCCTCCCGTTCACGGCCGCGCGGACCACGACGTGCTGTCCCGGCAGGAACCGATATTCCCGCTCGAGCCCGGCCGGTATCTCGAACGTCAGCGCGCAGGCGTCCTCCGCGATCTGCGTCCGGCTGCGCAGGGTCAGCTCATGGAACGCGAGCATGACTCAGATGCATTTGAAGTGCTCGAAGGGCTCGAGGCACGCGAGGCAGCGGAATTGCGCCTTACAGGGCGTCGAGCCGAATTCGCTCAGGCGCTCCGTCCGGGTCGAGCCGCATCGTGGGCAGGCAACGCCGCCGGCGCTTTCACTGCGCCCGCGCGCACCCTCCTCGCGTGTGGCGGCGCTGCGCCCATTGCCTGTCCAGGCGATGCGCTCATTGGTTCGGTGCGTCCCCGCAACACGCTCGGGCGGCGCGATGCCGCATTCGTGCAGCAGGGCGCGGCCCCGCTCGGTGATCCAATCGCTCGTCCAGGGAGGATCGAGCACGTGGTAGAACTCTACCTGCGCGAAGCCCTTTGCCTGCAGCGCGGCGCGAATCGCTCCCGGAATGACGCGCAGCGCAGGACACCCTGAGTATGTCGGGGAAACGCCGATCCGGATCGAGCCGTCACCCTCCGCTTCGACGCGGCGGATCATCCCGAGATCGACCACGCTCAGCATCGGGAGCTCGGGATCCATCACCGTCTCGAGCACCTGCCACACACGGGCGGCGAGCACTGCTCGTCGACCGGCCGGCGGTTGCACCGACGGACCGGCGGATGGGGCATCAGCATTCATCGCGAATATCGCTCGATCCACCGCGAACATCCCTTGCCCGATGCATGGCCTTCACCAGCACGCGCCGGGATAGGCACGCTGCATGTATTGCATCGTCGCGAGCAGACGACCCAGGTGCTCGCTGTGCTGGCCGCGCTTGCCGTACCAGGAATAGGACGGCTCGGGCGGCCGCCGCAGCGTCGCTTCGTCGATCACGGCGCTCAGGCGGCGATTCCAGGCCGCCTCGATTTCCGCAAGGTGCGGCGCGACGCCGAGCGACTGCATGGCCAGATCGACCTCGTCGGCAGCGAACAGCTCGCGGGTGTATGGCCAGAGCAGATCGAGCGCCGCCTGCGCGCGCTGATGGCTCTCCGCCGTGCCGTCTCCGAGCCGCACGAGCCACCCCGAGCTGTAGCGCACGTGGTAGCGGGACTCGCGCAGCGCCGTGGCCGCAATGCCGGCGAGGCGCGCATCGCTCGATCGCTGCAGCCGCTCGTAGAGCTCCACCTGGAATGTGTCGAGCAACGCTTGGCGGACGATCGTGCACGCGAAATCGCCGTTCGGCTGCTCCGCGAGCTGCACGTTGCGGAACTCGTCTTCCGTGCGCAGGAAAGCGAGCGCGTCCTCGTCCCGGCCTCGTCCTTCCAGCTCTCCGGCATAGGTCAACAGAAAGCGGGCCTGTCCCAGGAGGTCGAGCGAAATGTTCGCGAGCGCGAGCTCTTCCTCGAGCAGCGGCGCATGCCCGATCCACTCCCCGAGACGTTGCGCGAGGATGAGGCTCGTATCCGCGAGGCGCAGCACATACTCGAGCTTGCTCGCATCACCAGGCTGCCGCGTCGCGTCCGGCTGCCTCATCCGGGCCTGCCTCACCCCGGGCTGCGGCGCGCCGGCCCGCGTCGCGTCTCGCTGCATTGCTCGGTCGCTCACAATGTCTCGACTTCCTCGGGAATTCGATAGAAGGTCGGGTGCCGATAGATCTTGTCCCGTGCCGGCTCGAAGAAGGCGTCCGCCTCCGCGGGGTCCGACGCCGTGATGTCGGATGAGCGGACCACCCAGATGCTCACGCCCTCGTGGCGGCGCGTATACACGTCGCGCGCGTACTCGATCGCCATGCGGGCATCGACGGCGTGCAAACTCCCGACATGCTTGTGATCGAGGCCTCCTCTCGGACGGATGAACACTTCGTAGAGCGGCCATCCGCGCTCGGGCGGCATCGTGCGCTCCGGTGGCATCGTGCGCCCGGCCGACGCCGCATGCTCGGTTGGCTCCGCGCGCGCGGGGCGCTCCGTATGCGCTGAAGGCGTCGAGCGCTCGCCCGGCATTGGGCCCTCCGGCGGCATTGAACGCTCCGGCTCGCTCACGCCGCATCCGCCGTGGCGCGCCGCCGCTGCTTCTCGGCGTAAGCGAGCGCCGCCTCGCGTATCCAGCGGCCGTCCTCGTGCGCCCTGCGACGCGCGGCAAGGCGCTCGCGATTGCAGGGGCCGTTGCCCCGCAGCACCTCGTGGAACTCGCGCCAGTCGATCGCGCCGAAGCGGTAGTGGCCGTTCTCAGCATCCCATTCGAGCTCCCTATCGGGAATCTCGAGGCCGAGGAACTTGGCCTGCGGCACGGTGAAGTCGACGAACTTCTGCCTGAGCTCATCGTTGCTCAGGCGTTTGATCTTCCAACGCATCGACTGCGCGGAATGCGGCGAATCGGTGTCCGGCGGACCGAACATCATGAGCGACGGCCACCACCACCGATCGAGCGCCGCCTGCGCCATCGCCTTCTGCTCCGGCGTTCCGCGCGCGAGCGTCAGCATGATCTCGAACCCCTGCCGCTGGTGGAAGCTCTCCTCGCGGCAGATCCGAACCATCGCGCGTGCGTATGGGCCATACGAGCAGCGGCAGAGCGGGATCTGGTTCATGATGGCCGCGCCGTCGACCAGCCAGCCGATCGCCCCCACGTCCGCCCACGTGGGCGTGGGATAGTTGAAGATGCTCGAATACTTCGCCCGGCCGGCGAGCAGCTGCTCGATCAACTCATCGCGGGAGACGCCGAGCGTTTCGGCCGCACTGTAGAGATACATGCCGTGGCCGCCCTCGTCCTGGACCTTGGCGATGAGAATGGCCTTGCGCTGCAGCGAGGGCGCGCGCGTGATCCAGTTGCCCTCCGGCAGCATGCCGACGATCTCGGAGTGAGCATGCTGCGAGATCTGCCGGATCAAAGTCTGACGGTAGGCGTCGGGCATCCAGTCCTTGGGCTCGATCTTCTCCTCCCCGTCCACTCGGGCGAGGAAGCGCTCCTCGAGCGTGGACTGCGGCGTGCACGAGGCCGCTGCGCTCTCGGCGCGCGCTGCGCTCTCGTTGCGCAATGCGCCTTCCTCGCGCCGCGCCTCCGCGTCCAGCAGATCGAGCCCTTGCGTATACATGCGCCGATTCTCCCGCAACTCTATTCCACCGGCCAGCTCTCGAGCCGCTTCACGAGCACGTCGAGAAATCGGTTGGCGCGATCGCCGTCCAGCGCGCGATGATCGATCGTCAGCGTCAGAAAGCCGCGCGGACGCGCGACGATGCGCTCGTTGCCCGACTCCTCGAGGACGACCGGGCGCTTCTCCACCTTGCCGACGCCAAGGATCGCGACCTGCGGTTGATGGATGACGATCGGCGCGGCGATGAGGCTCCCGCTTACACCATGATTCGAGATCGTGAACGTTCCTCCGCGCACGTCGGCGGGCGCCAGGCGGTCCTCCCGCGCCAGGTTGACCAGCCGGCCGAGCTCGCGCGCGATGCCATCGAGATCGAGCGTCGCGACGTCGTGTACGACGGGCACGATCAAACCCTTGCCCTCCACGGCCGTGCCGACGCCGATGTGAATCGCGTCGAAGATCTCGAGCGCTTCGTGGGTCCAGCGCGCATTGGCCTCCGGCACCGCGCGGATCGCATCGACGCACGCGGCAACGATGTAGGCCGTCAGAGTAAGTGGGATGCCCCGGCTCGCAAGCGCTTCCCGATGCCGCGCGCGGTGCGCGAGCACGGCCGAGAAGTCGGCCTCAAAGACGGTCGTCACGTGCGGCGCGGTCTGAAGGAGACTGCGCACCATGTGATCAGCGATGCGGCGCCGCGTCGGCGAGTGCGGCACGAGCCGCCCCTTCAGGCTCGGGCCCGGCGGCGGGCTCGGGATCGGGACTCTGCAACGCGCCTCCGCATGGCGCAGCACGTCGTCCACCGTGATCCGCCCACCGGCTCCGGAGCCGGGAATCTCCCCCGGATCGAGCGCGAGCTCGGAGATCAATCGCTTGACGGCGGGACTGAAGCGCGCGCGGGCATCTGTCGTCGATGGAGCCGCATCGCCCGCCGCCGGGATTGGAGCATCGAGTGGAGCGGCGGCATCGGCCATTTCCGCGCCCCCGTCCGTTGCGGCGGCACGGCGCATGGCCGAGGACTTGCCGGCAGCCGAGGCACCGTCTACGGCAATGCGCGCAAGCAGCGCGCCGGGTCCGATCTCTTCCTGCTCGCTTTTCAAAATTTCCTTGAGCACGCCCGCAGCCGGCGCCGCAATCTCGACGGTCACCTTGTCGGTCTCGACTTCGAGCAGAGGCTCGTCCCGCTCTACGCGTTCGCCCGCAGCCTTGAGCCAACGCAGGATTTGCGAGCGCGATCCCTCCTCGTGCTCGGACGGCGCGCGCACTTCGACAATGGCCGGACCGACCGGCCGCGCGGAGCCGCTGGATACGGCGCTCACGGGCTCGCGGCTCACCGGCGGGCCGCTCATAGGCTTGCGATGCTGCGGATCGCCTGCACGATCCGCGGCACCGCCGGCAGCACCGATTCGAGGAGCACCGGATTGTGCGGGCTCGGCACATCGGACATGGCGAGCCGCTCGATCGGCGCATCGAGGTGGAAGAACGCTTCCTCAGCGAGTGTCGCGGCGATCTCCGCTCCGAACCCCGCGGTCCGGTTGTCCTCGTGCACGATCAAGCAACGGTGCGTCTTCTCGACCGAGGCGAGCACGGCCTCCCCGTCCCACGGCACGAGCGTGCGCAAGTCGATCACCTCGGCGTCGACGGCGGAATCGCCGGCCGCGAGCTCGCAGCGCTCGACCATCGCGCCCCAAGTCACGATCGTGAGCTCGCTTCCGGGACGAACGATGCTTGCCCGGCCGAAGGGCAGCACGAACTCATCGCCCGGATACGGCCGCCGCGCCCAGCCGGCATCGAGCAGCGCGCGATGCTCGAAAAACAAGGTAGGATCGTTCCCGCGCAGCGCTGTGCGCAAGAGCCCGACCGCATCCTCGGCATTCGAGGGCATCGCCACGCGCCAGCCCACCGCGTGCACGAACTGGACCTCGCTGCTCTGACTGTGCCACGGGTCGCCGCAATTCGGTCCGAATCCGCCGGGCATTCTCACGACGATCGGCGCGGCGAAGCGGTTCGCCGTGCGCCAGCGCACCGTGCCGCAGTCGTTCAGCTGCTCGGCGGCCGGGTCCGCGTACTTGCGGAACTGGATCTCGGCCACCGGCACGAGCCCCGCGAGAGCCATGCCGACCGCGCGCCCGATGATGCCCTCCTCCGATAGGCTCGTATCGAACACTCGGTCGACGCCGAACTTCTCCTGCAGGCCGAGCGTTGCGGCGTGCACGCCGCCTTTGCGGCCCACGTCCTCGCCGAACACAACGACGCGCGGATTCACGGCGAGCTCGCGCTCGAGCGTACGGCGGATCGCGGTGAGCATGTTGATGCGCGGACCTTCACGGCGCGGCACGGGATCCCCTGCGGGCGTCTCGCCGCCGTCGGCCCGCATCCCCCCTTGGAGAGAGAGCTCTGGGGACCCGTCCGCGCGCGTCTCGCAGAACACGAAGCGCCTCGCGCGGCGGGCATCCGGGGGCGGCCGCCGCTCAACGCTCGCGAGCGCCTCCCGCACTTCGCGGCGCGCGCGCTGCTCGATCGCCGACCACTCCGCCTCGCTCAGCCGATGCGGCACGATCTGCTCGCGCAGGCGCCGCAGCGGATCCCGGGCGGCCTCCGCCGCAATCTCCTGCGGGGATTTGTACGTCTGCGTGTCCTGGCCGGAATGTCCGCAGAGGCGCGGCACCGTCAGGCGTAGCAGGACCGGTCCTCCGCCGCCGCGCACCGTGGCCACCGCGTCCATCATCATCCTCGCCGCCCCGAGCGGATCGGATCCGTCACCGTCGAGGATCCGAAGATTGCGGAACGAAGCAAGGTTTGCGGCGACGTTGCCTCCCGGCGTTTGGAGCTCCGATTTCACAGAGATGCCGTAGCCGTTGTCCTCGATGAAGAACAGCACCGGCAGGTGCTGCGTCGTCGCGATGTTGAGCGCAGACCAGAATCCATTGGCCGAGGTCGAGGCATCCCCCCCGTGCGCCACGGCGATGCTTCCGGCGCAGCTCTCATCGCGCAGCACGCGCAGGCGATACACGATCGACTGCGCCCAGCCCACCGCGGGCGTGTACTGCGTGCCGACGCCGCCGCACGCCGGCAGCACGCAAGCTCCGTCGCGCCGCGGGAGATTGAACACGACGCCGATGTCTCGTCCTTCGCTGACACCACCCGTACGCATCATCGTCGAAGCGAGCGCGTCTTCGACGGGGAGGCCGAGCGCGAGGACGAGCGGTCTCGAGCGATAGTACGTAGCGACCGCATCGCGCCGGCCGGTGAGCATCTGTGCGAGGAGCGCCTGCGTGACCTCATGGCCGCGGACCGAGAATTGATACAGCACCTTGCGCGCCGGAACGAGCTCCTGCTCCTCGAGCTCATCCAGGGCGCGAGAGAGAAAGATGGAGCGCAGCGCGCGCGGCCAGTCGATGTGCTCGAACGGACGAGCTTGGTGCTCGAATGGGCGAACTCGGTGCTCGAACGGACGAGCTTGCTCGAGCGCGCCGGCCTCGGCGTGTCGTTCGCCCTCGGGCAATCGTTGTACGACGGCGGACATCTCGCTCCTCGGCCAGGCCGAGCACGTCGCGCCCGGCCACGGGCTCCGTTAAGGAGAAGGCTACTGCCGCCGCAGGAGCGAAGATCGGCTATCGGCGCCGCATGCGACCCACGCAGTAGCTATATTCACTAAATTCGCCGCGCGTATTAGCGATTTCCAACAAAACGGTATAGTCTCCGCGCATGAAGCTCGACCGGCTCGATGCGCGGATCCTCGATGAGCTGCAGCGGGACGGACGGCGCACCGTCGTCGAGCTCGCGGAGCGGATCGGCCTCTCCGGCACGCCTTGCGCCCGGCGCATCCGCCAGCTCGAGGAGAGCGGCATCATCAAGGGCTATACGGCGATCATCGACCCCGCGCGCCTCGGACTCACCGTCCAGGCGTTCGTGCAGGTGAAGCTCGAGCGCCATACCGATGAGAACATCGCGCTGTTCCGTCGCGAGCTCGAAGCGCTCGATGAAGTGGTCGGCTGCTACGCGACGACGGGCGAGCACGATTTCCTGCTGCACGTGATCGTCGCCGACCTCGAAGCGTTGAGCCGGATCGTGCTCAAGAAGCTGCTCAAAATCTCCTGCGTGCGCGACGTGCACTCGACCGTGGTGCTCGAGACGATCAAACGCTCGGCCCGGCTGCCGGTGCGGCCCCCGAGGGAATGAGGCGCCGCTTCACCCGCAGCCCAGCGATTCCGCCAGCTCCGCGCAGTCGACGACCGTCAAATCCGGCTTCTCGAGCTCTCCCGGCCACGCAATCCCGCGCCGGTTCACCCACGCCGTCCGCAATCCCGCCGCGCGCGCCGCCGCGACGTCGAGCCACGGATCGTCTCCCACATACAGAATCGCCTCCGGCGGCGCGCGCAGCGCTCGCGCCAGGCACTCGAAGCATCGCCGGTCCGGCTTCGCCGCGCCGATCTGCCGCGCATTCAACGACACTTCAAACAAGTCCGCAAGCCCAATCAGCTCGAGATCGGCATTGCCGTTGCTGAGCGTCGCGAGCGCGTAGCGCGGCCGCAGCCGCTCGAGCGCGGGCCGCACGTCCGCGAACAGATCGAGCTCGTTGCGCGCGCGGAAGAACACCTCGTATGCCTGCTCCGCGATCGCCTCCTCGTAGCCGCATGCGCGCGCATGCCGCATCAGCGCAGCGGTGCGCACGTAGGTGAAGTCGTGCGCTCTCTCCGGCTCCTCCCGCGCGACCTGCTCGCGGGCTGCGCGCATCTCGGAGAGGGACACCTGCGCCGGAATCCGCGGGCAGTGCTCGTGCATCCACTCGATCACCCGCCGCTCGGCGCGCTCGATCACGGGCTCGATGTCCCATAGCGTGTCGTCGAGATCGAACGCCACCGCGCGCACTCGGCCGACCGGATCGTCTTGCGTATCCGGCGAGAGGCGCCGTGCGCTTGAGCTGGCGTCGTTTCCGAGCATACCGCGCGAAATGCCCGTATATTGCCGCTTTCTGCTCCGCTTCGCATGCACGAGATCATCGCGATCGTTCTGTTCGCGGCGACCTATGCCGCGATCGCGCTCGGCCACATTCCCGGCCTGCGCCTCGATCGTGCCGGCGCCGCGCTCGCCGGGGCCGCGGGCATGCTCGCCTCCGGCGCGCTCTCGCTCGAGGAGGCCTACCGCGCCATCGACCTCGGCACGATCACGCTACTGCTCGGCATGATGATCGTCGTCGCCGACCTGCGCCTGTCCGGGCTGTTTCAGCGCGTGAGCGCCTGGGCGGCCGCTCGCGCGCGCCGGCCGATCGTCCTGCTCGCCGCGATCGTGCTCGTCTCGGGCACTTTCTCCGCCTTCCTCGTGAACGACACCGTCTGCCTGGTCCTCACGCCGCTCGTCTGCGAGCTCACCCGGCGGCTCGATCGCGATCCGGTCCCCTACCTGCTCGGGGTCGCGATGTCTTCAAACGCCGGCAGCGTGGCGACGATCACGGGCAATCCTCAGAACATGATCATCGGCAGCCTCTCGCGCATTCCCTACAGGCAGTTCACAGCGGCGCTCGCGCCGGTCGCGGCCGTGGCGCTCGTGCTCACGATCGTGCTGCTCACGGTCATGTTTCGCGAGGAATTCTGGACGGGTGACGTGCTGAGCACCACGGGCCTGCTGCGCGGCGAATCTGCTGCAAGCCGCGTATTCGAGGCGGGCAGCGCTTTGGATCGCATCTTCCTGCTGCGATCGCTAGTCGTGACGCTCGCGATGCTGGCGGGCTTTTTCACAGGGTTGCCGCCTCCCGGCGTCGCGATCGCGGCGGGCGCCGTGATGCTCGTCACCGGCCGGTTCGACGCGCGGAAGGTTTACGCCGAGATCGACTGGCCGCTGCTCGCGATGTTCGCGGGCCTGTTCATCGTCGTGGCGGGCATCGACAAGATCATCTCGGGTCAGGCGGCCGGCATCATCGGCGCGCTGCATCTCGATCGGATTCCGGTCCTCTCGGCAGTCTCGGCCGTGCTCTCGAACATCGTGAGCAACGTCCCGGCGGTCCTCGTGCTGAAGCCGTTCGTCGAGGTGCTGAGCGACCCGCACCGCGCCTGGCTCGCGCTCGCCATGTCCTCGACGCTCGCCGGCAATCTCACGCTCGTCGGCTCCATCGCCAATCTCATCGTCGCGCGCGGCGCCGAGTCGCGCGGCGTGCACATCGGCTTCCGGACCTATCTGAAAGCCGGCGTGCCGCTCACGATTCTCTCGCTGCTCGCGGGCGTTGCACTGCTGTAGGGCCGCGCCGAGTAGGTTGGCCGAAGCGTCGCGGCGCCGGCGAGCCGCGGGCGCCGAGAAAGTCCGGACCCGCGAAGCCGCGGACCTGCGCGGCTGCGGCCGGGCATCAGCGGCACCGGCAAGCCGCGGGAGCGCGGTGCGAGGGCCGCTCGGCCGCGGGCCCGCGCGGATGCGACGCGACGGCGTCGGGGGAACCCCGCCCTTCCCTCTACTTGTCGGTCTCTTCGATGAATCGCACGACGTCATCGTGCAGCTTCTTCAGCGCCTCGGGGCTCACGTAGACCATGTGGCCGGTGTCGAAGTGATCGTAGGTGATGTTCTGCTGCAGCGACGGCGGAAGCCCCAGGTGGTGCATCTCGTACTCCGCCGCGAAGAACGGCGTTGCGAGATCGTAGTACCCGCTGAACTGCACGACCTTCAGTCGCGGGTTCGTCTTCATCACAGCGGCGAGGTCGGGCATGACGTTGACCGACAGCGGATTCGCCTCCTCGGACCCCGGCTGCTTGTGCTTGAAGTCCCAGGTCCGCCAGAGGTGCTCCGCTGATGCGGTGTACTCGAGATCGCGCGGGAAGCCGAGCACGCTGCGCGCATATTCGTTGTAGACCGACACGTACGCGGAGCTCAGCGCGGCCGACTGCGGATCGTATTCGGCCTCCTTGGCGAGCGGGTCGAGCGACGGACCGGCATAGCGCGTGTCGAGCCGCCCGATCGTGAGGTCCTGATCGGCGAGCAGCTGCTTCTCGAACATGCCGCCGTTCACCCGCAGATTCGCCTTCTCGATGTAGGCGACCGGCAGCCCGATGTAGTCGTGCAGCTTCTCTGCGATCGCATGGCGGTCCTGGGCGGAGAGCTGATCGCCCTGCGCGAGCGCGGTCACGTAGTCCGTGAGCGCGAAGCGCTCCACCGTCTGCAGGAAGGGCTCGAGATCGGCCGGCGGGTTTGGAAGCTTCTTGTGATACCACGCAGTCGCCGCATAGGTCGGCAGGCTCAGCACGTACGGCAGGTAGTTGCCCGGGTCGGTTTCCGGGTCGTCGTCGCTCAAGCCGAAATTGAAGATCTGCGAGAGCAGCATCACGCCGTTCAAGTCGAGGTCCGAGTGGCTCTGCAAATATTGCGCGAGCACCGCGGAGCGCGTGGTCCCATAGCTCTCCCCGAACAGGTACTTCGGCGAGTTCCAGCGCGAGAACTTCGAGAGGAACTTCGTGATGAAGATGTCGAAAGCGCGCGCGTCCTGATCGACGCCGTAGAAGTCCTTCTGCAGCTCCTCGTTGCGTTTCTCGGCTTTCTGCCGCTCATCGCCCGGCGGCAGCTTCTCGACGTCGACGCCCACCCGGCCGAAGCCGGTGCCCGGCGCGTCGATGAAGACGAGGTCCGTCACGTCGAGTGGACAGTCGGGATTGTCGACGAGGGGATAGGGAGCCGGCGCGCCCCGCACGCCGTTGCCGGCCACCACGCGCTTCGGGCCGAAGGCCCCCATGTGCAGCCACACCGTCGAGGAGCCGGGGCCGCCGTTGTACAGGAACGTGACCGGCCGCGTCGCTGGCGTGCCGCCGTTCCGGAAGTACGCGACGTACGACATCATCGCACCGGGCTCGTTCTTCATGTCCTCGATCATGATCGTGCCCGCGACCGCGGTGTAATCGACGCGCTTGCCGCCGAGAGTGATCGATCCGCGGCTCTCGTGGCGCTGCTCCGCATACTGCGCGGCCCAGTTCTCCGGCGCGGAGGACTTCGACTCGGAGGAGGATGAAGCGCTGCTCTGAGGCGCATCCGCAGCGTGGACGGCGAGCGGTACGGCCGAAAGCGTCCCCAGGATCGCCGCCAGCAACATCGCGCGACTCGTCATGACATATCCCTCTTGGGCATCGAGAGGCCGCGCATTCTACAGCGTGCGTTGCATCCCGGACGCCGGTGCGCACGACGGCTATGCTTTTGGCGGCAGCGGTGCCTGGAAACCGCCGAGCGGCAGTTCGCCGAGGCAGCCGCGTCGGGAGAATCGGTCGCGGTCGTCCTCGCGGCCGTCGGCACGCGAATGCCGAGTGCCGCTGCAGCTCACCACGTTCAGGGGACCACCCCACGGGCGCGTCCCAAATCGACGATCCGGGGCTGCAGATCCACCGCGGCCGCGATGTCGGCGCGGCCTTGCTCCTTCCGGCCCGCGCGCAGCTCGGCGACGCCGCGGGCGTAGAGCATCCATGCATTCTTCGGCTGCAGGCGCAACGCCGCATCGTAGTCCTCGATCGATTTGTCGAGCCTGCCCATCCGCTCCTCGACCAGCGCGCGACTGTCGAGGAATTCGGCGGTGCCGGGCCTCATGCGCAGCGCCGTGTCGCAGTCGTCCAGCGCCTCCCGGAGCTCCTGCACCCACAACGCCCTGGCCCAGCAACGGCCGTTCAACGCATCGGGCTTGCGCGAATCCTCGGCGTGATTGGCGATCCAGAGATCGAACTGCGACACGGCGGGAGCGTACTGCCCGGCTTCCATGAACAACGCGGCCATTGTGAGACGAATATCGGCCTGCCTCGCTGCCGCCCTTTCGGCTGCTTCGAGATCGGCGATGGCGCCGGCTCGATCACGATTGGCGAGGCGCAGTCCGGCGCGCGTGACGAGCACCGTGGAATCGTCGGGCTTCGATTGCAACGCCCTGTCGAAATCCTCCCTGGCGAGCTGCGGCTGTTTGTTGCCGAGGCGCACGAGGCCCCGCTCGTAGAAGTACTGAGACTGCATCGGATCGAGCTCGCACGCGCGCGTCAGGTCGGCGATCGCCCGGCCGAATTCCCGGCGCGCCGCGAACGCCATGCCCCGGCGGCTGAAGGCGGCCGCGTCGGCAGGCTCAACACCGCCAACCGCCGCGCTGGATGAGGCCGCTTGGCGCGACTCGCTCTCACCTGCCGGACCCTGGGCCGCAGAGCCTTGGGCTGCCGAGTCTTGGGCCGCAGTGCCTTGCGCCGCAGCGCGTTGAGCGGCCAGGCTCGCGCCTTCCGAACCCCGGCCCGCCGCGCCCAGTCCCGCTGGACTCGGGCTCGCAGGGGTCGGGCTTGCCGGACTCGGGCTCGGGGGGCTCGCGCCTGACGCACCGGGGCCCGGCGCGGTTTGATTCGGCGCACCAGCTGACTGCTCGCGCGGCTCGGTCGAAAGGTCGAACACCGGCCCGCCGTTGTAGGTGAAGTACAGCTCGTTCTGGCTGACCGCCACGTACACGCGATGGGAGAGAAAGAAATCGGCGCCGATCACCATGTCCATGTCGTAGAGCCGCGTGTCGGCGACCAGGAGCCGAGCATTGCGGATCTGCTCTCCGCCGATCTCGAAAATCGGGAACGTCGCGATCCAGGTCTTGACGACCTCGGATCCGATTCCGCGCACGAACCCGGCGGGTCGTACGCCGGCGCCGTCCGGCTTGAATCCCGCGCGTTCCGCGGCACGTCGCGAAAGCATGGAACGCGAGGCGCCGGTATCGAATCCCGCGCGGATCATGTTGCCGTTCAGCATTGCGGAACCGACGATGTACGGCGTTCCCGCATTCGTCCAGGGGATGTCGATGAGGGAGAGAGGCTGGTCCTTCGCCCAGTAGGCCAGAACGGACTTGCCGCAGCCCTTGGGGCGCCAGAGCCTGACTGTGCCGCTGGCGAGGTCGTACTCCGTATCCGCGATTCTCAGAATGTTCTGCCCGAGCAGGCCGGCTGCACCGACCTCGCTGCCGGCAACGACGAATTCCACCCCGTGCAGGCGGATCGTAGCCAGAGTGAAGTCTCGTACGGTGGTGACTGAGGCGTCGGCGGATCCGCCGATTCCCACGACTTGCAGATGACGGGGCGCCGGCTCGAGACGCAGCTTGAATTGAGCCGCGGTGGCGGGCGTGATCGAGCTGTAGAACGCGCCGCTGTCGACGATGAACTGGGCATCGGCGCCGTTGATCTTGACCGGAACCGTCGGCCGCAGACCCATCATGGTGACGGGAAGCTCGGCGAGCCTGCCGAGCGTGCATACCGCGAGAGCCTGCCCGGGAGCGACCAGCAATGAGGAGACGGCGAACGCGGCAAGCAGGGCCGTTGGCGGCGCGGCGCGGACGCGAGGAAGCATCGGCATCACCTCTGTTCTTCCCTACCCGACCCGTTGCCCCTTTCCCCCGCCGGGCCTTTGTCCATAGTATGGCCGAGCTCGCTGCCAGGAACAATCCACGCCCGCGCGCTACAATCGTCGTCTCGACGCCTTCCCCAGGCGCGGCTTCCTCGTTCGGCGACCGTTCAGCGTGTCATGCAACGGCGACCTCGGATTCTGGTCATTGGCGGCGGCTTCGCGGGGCTGTGGGCGGTACGAGAGCTCCGCGGCGCCGAAGCCGACGTCATCCTGATCGACCGCTGCAATCACCATACTTTCCAGCCACTGCTGTACCAGGTCGCGACGGCCGGCCTCGCCGCGCCGTCCATCGCCGCGCCGCTGCGGCACATTCTGCGCAATCAGCGCAATGTCACGGTGCTCATGGGAGAGGTGCGCTCGATCGACGTGCGCGCGAAACGGGTCATCCTGGATGATGCAGCGCACTCCTACGATTATTTGATCGTCGCGACGGGCAGCACGCATGCCTACTTCGGCCACGAGGGGTGGGCCCGGTACGCGCCGGGGCTCAAGACATTGGAGAATGCGCTCGACATCCGCGCGCGGATCCTCACGGCCTTCGAGCGCGCCGAAAGCTCGGACGATCCCGCCGAGCGGGAGGCTTGGCTCAGCTTCGTGATCGTCGGGGCCGGCGCGACCGGCGTCGAGCTCGCCGGCACGCTCGCCGAGATCGCGCGCCATACATTGAAGCGCGAATTCCGGCGCATCGATCCGGCGGCCGCAAGAATCCTGCTCGTCGAAGCGGGACCGCGCATCCTGCCGAGCTTCCCCGCGCCATTGTCGGCGAACGCGCAACACCAGCTCGAACGTCTCGGGGTCGCAGTGCGAACGGGGCAGCCCGTCACCGGGGTGGATGCGCGCGGTGTATCCACGGGCGGTGAGCGCGTGTCGGCGAGGACGGTCATCTGGGCGGCGGGTGTTGCGGCATCTCCGCTTGGAGCGTCGCTCGGCGCGGAAATCGACCGCGCCGGACGAGTGGCAGTCACGCCGTATCTCAATCTCCCCGACCATCCGGAAGTGTTCGTGGCCGGGGATCTCGCGCGTGTGACGGTGGATTCGCGGCCGGTGCCGGGCGTCGCGCCGGCGGCGAAGCAGATGGGGCGCTATGCAGCCCGCGCGATTCTCGCCGCGCTCCAGGGACGGCGGATACCCGCTTTCCACTACCGCGATTACGGCTCTCTCGCCACGATCGGACGCAGCGCGGCAGTCGTGGACTTCGGCCGTATCCGCCTCACCGGCCTGCCGGCGTGGTGGATATGGCTCACTGCCCACATCTATTTCCTGGTCGGCTTCCGCAACCGCCTCGTCGTCCTCATCGACTGGGCCGAGGCGTATTGGACCTATCGGCGCGGCGCTCGCATCGTCATCCGAACGGAGCCCGCTCCTCGCCAAGCAGAGCCCGGCTAGACGGCGACCCACGCCAGCTAGACGGCGGCGCGCGCCACGACGATGCGGGCCCCGGCTGCTGCCCTCACGCCCCGTACACGTCCCGCTCGGTCACGGCGGGCCGAAGCCGACGAGCGTCTTGAGCCCGGCGATACGGCTCACGCGCATCCCGAGATAGTTCACCGCGAGATCCGGATACACGGACAGATCGACGGTGAGGCGTTTTACGGTGGTCGGCACGCTCGTCCAAGGAACCGGCGAATTTGAGCGCTATTGGGCCTGGTAGGATTCGAACCTACGACCCAGGGATTATGAGTCCCTCGCACTGACCGCTGTGCTACAGGCCCTACAGACGTGATTGTACCAACAGCTGCTATCATCTGCGTCCGGCCGAGGTTGGCTCGATGCCGGCAGCGGATTCTCGATGACGCGGCTTACAGGTGATGACCAGATGCGAGATCGGGGGCGCCGATCGGCGCGGCGAGCGGGCAGTTCGCTCGGACGGGCAGTCACCCTGTTCGTCGTGCTCTACACATTGACCGCTTACGGAGCTGTCATGGCTACGATTCCCAGCACTCAGAAGCAGTACCGCCTCGTACGCAGCGACCCTCATGGCGCCTTCACTTTGAAGCTCGTCGACGCTCCGGTCCGCCAGCCGGGGGAGCACGAAGTGCTGGTGAAGGTGCATGCCACTTCGCTCAACCGGCGCGACATCTTCGTCCTGCACGGCCAGTATCCGATCGGGCCGCGCGACAACGTCGTGCCGCTGTCGGACGGCGCCGGTGAAGTCGTTGCGATCGGTCGAGGCGTGACGCGGTTTCGCGTCGGGGACCGCGTCGCGGCGATCTTCTTTCAGAGCTGGCTCTCTGGCCGGCCGAGCCCGCAGGTGCTGGGCTCCGCCCTGGGCGGCCAGCTCGACGGCATGCTCGCGCAGTACGTCACGCTCGACGAGCAGGGCCTCGTGAAGATCCCGGCGGGCCTGTCCTACGAGGAGGCGGCGACGCTGCCGTGCGCCGGCGTCACCGCATGGAACGGCCTGTTCACGCGCGGCCACCTGCAGCCCGGCGATACCGTGCTCCTCGAAGGAACGGGCGGCGTATCCGTCCTGGGGCTGCAGCTCGCGGTTGCGGCCGGCGCGAAGCCCATCATCACCAGCTCCCACGATTCGAAGCTCGAACGCGCGGCCGCGCTCGGCGCGGTCGGCACGATCAACTACAAGAAGCACCCCGACTGGGAGAAGGAAGTCCGGGCGCTGACCGGCGGCATGGGTGTCCAGCAAGTCCTCGAAGTCGGCGGCAAGGACTCGCTGCCGCACGCGCTCGCGAGCCTCGCGCCGGGCGGCCATATCGCGCTGATCGGCGGGCTCGGCGGCTTCGGCGGCGACGTCCCGGTCATGTCGCTCATGGGATTGAACGCCACCGTTTCGGGCATCTACGTCGGCTCGCGCGCGGACTTCGAGGCCTTGGACGCCTTCATCGAGAAGCACCGTGTGAAGCCGATCGTGGACCGCGTCGTGCCGTTCGAGGACGCGCCGCAGGCCTTCAAGCTGATGGAGTCCGACGAATTCTTCGGGAAGATCGTGATCCGCGTGCCGTAACGCGGCTCGGTCGCTCGCGGCCCCGAGCGCGCCTCGGTGGCTCGCGCTCCGAGCCTGATCCCGATCCCGAGCCCGAGCCTCATTCAAAGGCCGATTCCAACCACGCCCTCGATCACCATGTGTCGATCGCCGGCGGGCTCGACCGTAAGCGCCAGCCCCGCCGCGCGCAGCTGCGCGCGCACCTCGTCGATCGTGAAAGCCGCGCAGAGCGAGTGATAGAAATCCTCCTTGAGGAGCGGATGCTCGCGGCTTGCGACGCGCTCGACGATCTCGCGCGCTTCGAGCAGGGAGGCGGGTCGAATGAGATCCATCACTTGAACGATCGCGCCCGGCCGGGCGAGGCGCGAGACCTCGCTCCACAGCAGGTGCGGGTCCGGCAGATGATGGAGCATGTCCTTGCTCACGACGGCATCGAAGCCTCGTTCCGGCAGCTCGAGACCAGGCACGCGCCCGAGATGCAGGGTGATGCGGTCAGACAGGCCGGCCGCGCGTACGGCCTCCCGCGCGAGACGCAACATCTCCTCGGAACCGTCGACCGCGACGACCTCGGACCCAGGCACCGCCCGCGCGATCCGGATCGTCACGTCCGCCGGCCCGCAACCGAGATCGACGATCCTCCACGTCGCGTCGCCGCGTGTGTGGGCCCCATCGCGTGCACGGGCCGGGTCATGTGCGCCGGTCGGGTGACGCGCGCGGGTCAGGTCACGTGCGCCAGCCGCATCGCGCGTGCGAGCCGCGTCAAGCGCGCCAGCTGCGGCACGAGCACGCGCGAGCGCTCGTCCCAGCCGGTCGGCGAACGCCTGGTTGGAGTCGGAGAAGTCCGCGCGGGCATACGCCTCGTCTGCATCGCGGTCGTCCATGATCTCGGGCTCGAGGATTCTATCCATCCGTCTTTCAATCTCCGCGACGAAGATCAGGAAACCCGAGGCCCGAGCGACCGGGCCGCACCGGGGTGGTGCAGGCCACGGCCGACGCGCACATCGAGCCGCGTCGGCGCTGCGCTCGGATCAGGCGGCGGGCTCGAATCCGACTGTGGTGGGCTCGATTCTAGCTGCGACCGGCGCGATTCTAGCTGTGGCTGGCTCGACTCTAGCTTTGGCGGCCTCGAATTCCGCCGCGCGGAGCTCGGCTTGGCGGCGTCGGGCGCAGCTTCCCTCTCCCCGCCTGGCGCCACGGTGCGCGGCTTCTCAGGAGGTGGCCCCAGCGCCGCGAGCAGGATGGCGTTGAGATCGCGCCGGTCCGCTGTCCAGAACGCCCGCGCGATCGCGCCGCGCAGCCGCTCTATGGTCTCGCGGGCTTGCGCGAGCTCGCGGAGCGCTGCGACGGTATCGCGGGAGAGATGCTGCAGGGTGTGCGCCGGCGGCAGGACGCTCTCGTCGGTCCCATGCCAGCGAATCAGCTCGTCGAGCCGCTTGGGCGTGATCTCGACTTCCTCAGCACTTTCGTCAGGCATGTCACGGTCAACCTTGCTGCTCATCTCACCCGAATCTCCCCTGCCAACGATACGCGAGAGTGCGCGAGGCCCGCTCGGATGCCGTAAAGTCGCGGCAGATGACGAGCGGCAAGCAAGCTGCGCGCCATCGATCGGCTCGAACGCCTCCTGTCCACGCGCGGCACAGAAAATGCGAGCCCTTCCCTCATGAGGAGCGTCACTCTGCCCTCCGGCGAGCGTGTGCCGGCACTCGGCATCGGCACTTGGCGCATGGGCGAGAGCCGGACTGCGCGCGCGGAGGAGATCGCCACATTGCGGCTCGCGATCGACCTCGGCGCGGGGCTCATCGACACGGCGGAAATGTACGGCGAGGGGGCGGCGGAGGCGCTGATCGGCGAGGCCATCCACGGCCGGCGCGACGAAGTGTTCCTCGTGAGCAAAGTCCACCCGCACAACGCCTCGCGCGCGGGCGCGACGGCGGCCTGTGAACGAAGCCTCCTGCGCCTGCGGACCGATCACATCGATCTTTATCTGCTGCACTGGCGCGGCGACATTCCGCTTGCGGAAACGCTGGAGGCGTTCATCGCGCTCCAGCAGCAGGGCAAGATCCGCTACTACGGCGTCAGCAATCTCGATCTCGGCGACATGCGCGAGCTGGCGTTGCTTCCCGGCGGACGCGCCGTCGCGACCGACCAGGTGCTCTACAACCTCACGCGGCGCGGCATCGAGCACGACCTGCTGCCGTGGCTGCGCGAACGGCACATTCCGCTCATGGCGTATTCCCCGATCGAGCAGGGGCGGCTCCTCGGGAGCCGCGAGCTCGCCGCGTTCGCCCGCCGTCACGACATGACGCCCGCACAGGCGGCGCTCGCCTGGCTGCTCGCGCATGACGACGTAATCGCCATCCCCAAGACCGGCCGTCGCGAGCGGCTGAAGGAGAACGTGGGCGCGCTCGATCATCCGCTCGACGCCGGCGCGCTGCGGGAGCTCGATCGGCTCTTTCCGCGGCCCGCCGCTCCAACCCCGCTCGAGATGCTCTGAATCCGACAGCATGAGCCGCCCTGTCCCTCGCGTTCCCGGCGAGCCCAGCAGGATCATCGGCCCCCTCGAACCGCCGGAATGGCGCCTCGCCTTCACATGCCGCAGCGGGCAGGCGCAAGCCGGGGCGCAGCGCGCCGTGGCTTCCCGGTTGAGCGCGCGCAGTTCCGCAAGGCGCTCTACGAGCGCGGCCGCACGCGGCGCGTCGGCTCCGCTTCGAGCGGATTTTCGGGCCAGTAGTGCCTGGGGTAACGCCCGCGGAGGTCCCTGCGCACCTCCGCATATCCGCTGCGCCAGAAGCTCGCCAGATCGCGCGTGATCTGCACGGGACGCTGAGCGGGTGACAGCAGTTTGAACGTGACGGGCACGCGGCCGCCGGCGATTTGCGGCGTTTCTTGCAGCCCAAACACTTCCTGCAGCCTCACGGCGACGACCGGCGCGTTCTCATCGAGATAGTCGATGCGGACGCGCGAGCCGCTCGGGACCGTCAGGTAAGGGGGCGCGAGCGCATCGAGCCGCTGCCGGTGCTCCCACGAGAGCAGCGCGAGGAGCGCATCGACGAGCGGCACGCGCGCGAGGTGGTCGCGCCGGCTCACACCATCGAGCCACGGCGCGAGCCAGCGTTCGAGCGTCGCCGCGAGCGTGCCGTCGCTCACGTCCGGCCAAGCCTCGCGCAGATCGGCCGCGCGCGGCGCCTCACCCGCATCGGGCGCAGAGTCACGAGCGCCGAGCGGCACGGCGCGCGCCTGCGGCGAGGCACGAGTGTCGAGCGTCCGCACGAGCTCGATCCTAGCCTGCAGCTCGCGCGCCTCGCGGTTCCAGGGCAGCGCGCCAAGCCCCATCCGCCGCACGCCCTCGATCATCGCCGCGCGCGCAGCCTCCGGCGGCACATCCTGCACGGGTTTCTCATCGAGCACGAGCGCATCGAGCCTCGTCGTCAGCCGCGCGACGACGGCCTGCTCGCGATCGCTCCATTCGATGCTTTCCGTGGTTTCCAGGCGGTCTGCGAACCACTTTTCGACTTCCGCGCGGTCAATGGGGGCGGCGAGCAGGATGCGGGCATCGCGCTCCCGGTCATCGAGATCGACCGCGACGATGAGCTCCTGTCGCGCGAGACTCTGCGCCTCGGCGAATGCAGCGCCGCGGCCGTTGGCCAGCCGGTACCGGCCCTCGGCGCCGCGGCGCTGGCCGATGCGATCGGGATACGCGAACGCGAGCAGAATGCCGGCGTGCGCCGCCGGTCGCTCGCCGCGCCCCCATCGCGGCTCGCCCTGTGCGGCGGAACACGCGGTCGGCGGCGTGTCCGCCCCGAGCTGGCGGGCGAGCATCCGTGCGGTGTGCTCGACACGCTGTATCGCATGACCGTCCCTGTCCGAGCCCCGTCCTTCGTCCAGCCGCTCGAGCCGCGAGCGGATATCAACATCGGCAGCGCCACGGCCGGCATTCGCGCCGCGGATATGGCCCGCCATCGCGCTCCGCGCCGGATCGGCAGCGCCCCCTGCCGAGCCGACATGCGCCCCTGCGCCTCGCAGCAAGATGTCACGCTCGGAGAGCAGAGCCGCCAGCCGGGCCGCCGTATCCACTGCTCCGAGCTTCCGCGCCTCGAGCAGCATGTGCGCGAGCCGCGGATGCACGGCGAGCCCGGCCATCTCGCGCCCGTGCGGCGTGATGCGGCCGTCACGATCGACCGCGCCGAGCCTCGCGAGCAGATCGCGCGCGCTCGCGAGCATCGCGGGCGGCGGCGGATCGAGCCAACGCAATCCCCCCGCGGCGCGTATCTCAGCGTCGAGCACTCCCCACGCCGCGAGCTCGAGCGCAAGCGGCGTGAGGTCGGCCTCGACGATCTCGGGCGGCGAGAACGGCGCAAGAGACCGATGCGCCTCCTCGCTCCACAATCGGTAGCAGATTCCGGCGTCGAGCCGTCCCGCCCGGCCCTGGCGCTGGTCGGCCGAGGCGCGCGAGATGCGCCGCGTCTCGAGGCGGCTCATTCCGGTCACGGGATCAAACACTGCGCGGCGTACGAGCCCCGAGTCGACGACGATGCGGATGCCAGGGACGGTGAGGCTCGTCTCGGCGATGTTCGTGGAGAGAATGACTTTGCGCTCGCCGAGGCGGCTCGGCGCGAGCGCGGCGTCCTGCTCCGCCGCGGGAAGATCGCCGTACAGCGGCAGCACGCGGACATTTGAATCGAGATCGAGCGCATCGGCGAGCAGCCCCTTGACACGGCGGATCTCGGCCGCGCCGGGCAGGAAGACGAGCGCGTCCCCCGATGCTTCGCGCAGCGCGCGCTGGATGACCTGTGCGGTCAGCCGTTCGGGAGATTCCCCGCGCGGGGACGCGGCAGGCGTGTTCAACGGAAGCGGCGGCGCCCCCTTGCCCACGAATCGCGCCTCCACCGGGAAGGTTCGCCCTGTTGCCGCGACCGGCGGCGGACCGCCGAGCCAGTCGGCGATCGCCTGCGCGTCGAGCGTGGCGGACATGACGAGGAGCTTGAGCTCGGGAGCGACGGTTGCCTGCGCATCGAGCGCGAGCGCCAGGCCGAGATCCGCCTGCAGGCTCCGCTCGTGGAATTCATCGAACACCACGAGCGCCGTCCCTTCCAGCGCCGGATCCTGTTGCAGCATGCGAGTGAGGACACCCTCCGTGACGACCTCGATGCGTGTCTCGCGAGAGACGCGCGTGTCGAACCGCATCCGGTAACCGACCGTGCGGCCGACCGGCTCGCCGAGCGTGGCAGCCATCCGCTGCGCGACGGCGCGGGCGGCGAGCCGCCGCGGTTCGAGCATGACGAGCCGCTTGCCGCGCGCCCAGGGCTCACCGAGGAGCGCGAGCGGCACGACCGTGCTCTTGCCGGCGCCGGGAGGCGCCTGCAGCACCACGTTCCTCGTCCGGGCAAGCGCCGCGCGCAGGGACGGAAGGGCCTCATCGATGGGCAGGCCCGAGTGCTTCAACCTGACACCTCAGCTTGAAACGAGTTGCGGCCCGTCCTTTCCCATCGGCGGGGCGATCCCCCTGTGCTCGAGCACCTCCGCGAGCCGCGCCGGAAGGTCCGGCGCCCGCTGAGCGTCGAGCGGCTGCGCCAGCCCGCGCAGCGAGAGAGTGAGCTGCACCGCGCCCGTTTCCGATTTCGTGACGAAGCAGCCCGCGCCCTCCGCGCCGAGCGCGTGCGCGAAGTCGAGCGCGGCGGTCCGCGCGCGCACGAGCTCGGCTCGCGGCACCCAGAAATTCAGCGCCGGCGCGACATCCCGCGCGAAGGCATTGAGATTGATGGCGATCTGGCTGATCGCGAGGCTGTTCGGCACGATGACGCGCCGCCCGTCCTGCGTGCCGAGGACCGTGTAGCCGAGCGACAGCGCCTCGACCGTGCCGATCTCGGGCCCCGTCGGGCCATTGATCTGCAGGAGGTCGCCGAGCCTGAACGGCCGGTAGATGAGGATGGAAATGCCCGCGACGAGATTGCCAAGCGTGCTCTGCGCCGCGAGCCCGAGCACGATGGACGCAATGCTTGCGCCCGCGAGCATGGCCGTACCGAGCGAACGCAGCGCCGGAATCAAATGCGCATACGCCGCGAGCACGAACACCCAGATGATGAGCGCGCCGAGCTGGCGCAGAAAGTTCGCGGCCGTCCGATCGACGTGCTCGACCGGGACGTGGCTCACTGCCGTCTCGATCGCGATGCGCAGCGCGCGCGAGAGGACCGCCGCGAGCAGGCAGAACAGCACCAGGTAGCCGACGGCCCCGATGAACGTGTCCGGCTGCAGCCAGCCTTCGAGGTCGTTCAGCCCGGGCAGATGGCTCATCGCTCGGAGGGGACCCGTCTGCGGCACGCGCGGAACGGCCGGCTCAGAAGGGACCTCGCGCCGGCGCTCCGCGGAGCACCGCCGCCGCAAATACGATCCAGCCGACGATGAGCGCCACGCCGCCCACCGGCGTCACCACGCCGAGCACCCGCGGCGCACCGAACGTGAGCGCGTAAAGGCTCCCCGAGAACAGCACGATGCCAAGGATCACGAGAATCGCCGCCGGGCGGAGCAACCCCGAATCGACGGCGCGCGCCGCAAGCCCGATCGCGAGCAGCCCGAGCGCATGATAGAAATGGTAGCGCACCGCGGTCTCGTATATTTGCAAGCGTTCCGGCGCGAGCCGCGACTGCAAAGCATGCGCGCCCAACGCGCCGAGCACGGTCGCCGCGGCGATCAGCAAGCCGCCGGCCGCGAGGATCCAGCGCGAATCGTGAGCCGAGGAGATCACGTCGGTATTTCCGCCACGGCGGCCCGGGGCCGGCTATGCCACCCGCGTCGGTGCGAGACCCGACGCCGACGCAACGCCCGGAGCAGGCGTCACTCCCGAAGCAGTCGTCACCCCCGGCGCGATCGCCGGTCCGGCGCCCGGCGCGTAGCGCTCGAGCAGCGGGCCGATGAGATCGAGCGGCAGCGGGAACGCGATGATGGTGCTCTTCTCCGTCGCGATGTCGAGCAGCGTCTGCAAGTACCGCAGCTGGAGCGCGCGCGGGTCTCGCGACATCGCCAGCGCCGCCGTCACCAGCGTCTCGGCCGCCTGCTTCTCGCCCTCGGCGTTGATGATCTTGGCCCGGCGCGCGCGCTCGGCTTCCGCCTGCCGCGCCATCGCGCGGATCATCGTCTCATCGAGATCGACGTCCTTGATCTCGACGTTCGCCACCTTGATGCCCCAGGCGTCGGTGTTCTGATCGAGGATGCGCTGGATGTCCGCGCTCAGCTTCTCGCGCTGCGACAGCATCTCGTCCGTCTCGTGCTGGCCGAGGATCGAGCGCAGTGTCGTCTGCGCGAGCTGGCTCGTCGCCTCGTACGGGTTCGCCACCTGGATGATGGCGCGCGCGGGATCGACGATGCGGAAATAGACGACCGCGCTCACCTTCACGGAGACATTGTCCCGTAGGATCACGTCCTGCTTCGGCACCTGCAGCACGATCACGCGCAGATCGACCTTGGTCATCTGCTGAACGATCGGCCAGACGAAAACGATGCCCGGACCCTTCACTCCGCCGAAGCGTCCGAGATTGAACATGACGCCGCGCTCGTACTCCTTCAGCACGCGCAGGCTCGTGATGATGAACGCGGCGATGATGACGATGACGACGATCGCGTAGGTTGGCATCGGCTACCCCCGGAGCGTTCCCGCGGCGCGCCGGCTCCCTTCAGGCTACCGGCTCGACCCACAGCTTAAGCCCCTCGACCTTGACGATGCGCACGGCCTGACCCGCCCGCACCGGCCGGCTAGCGTGCGCATTCCAAAGCTCGCCTCCCAAGCGTACACGACCCCGCTCCTCGAAGTCCTCGAAAGCCTCGGCCATCGCGCCGATCATCGCTTCCTGCCCCGTCACGACCGGCCGCCGCATCGAGCGGGTCGCGAGATACACGAGGCCGAGCAGGATGAGCCCGCCGGCCGTCGCGACGCCTGCGATGACGGGGAGCGCGAGGTGCAGCTCGTTGGCGTTCGTGTCGAATAGGATGATCGACCCTACGACGAAGGCGATGAGCCCGCCGACCCCGAGGGAGCCATACGTGGGGAAGAAAAACTCGCCGATGATCATCCCGATCCCGAGCGCGACGAGCGCGAGACCAGCGAAGTTCACCGTGAGGATCTGGAACGCGAACAGCGCGATCAGGAGCGAGATGACGCCGACCACGCCCGGCAGCATCGCGCCGGGGTTGTAGCCTTCGAGCAGCAGCCCGTAGATCCCGACGAGCAGGAGCCCGTACGCGATCGTCGGATGCGTGATGACGGCGAGCAGCCGCGTGCGCCAGTCGGGCTCGATTTCAACCGTCGAGACGCCGCGCGTGGCGAGCACGATCGTCTCGCCGCCCACGTTCACCCGCCGCCCGTCGAGCTTCGCGAGCAGGTCCGGCACGTCGCGCGCGATGAGGTCGATCACGTGTCGCTGCAAGGCGGCGTTTGCCGGCAGGCTCGCCGCACCGCGGACCGCCTGCTCAGCCCAATCGGCATTGCGGCCGCGCAGCTCCGCGAGGCCGCGGATGTACGCGACGGCGTCATTGATCTGCTTGCGCTCCTCGGTGGTCAGCGGGGGAGAGCTCTCCGGAGCCGCGGGGGTCCCGCCCTTGCCGGCGTCCGGCCGCCCCGCTGACTTACCCGACGGTCCGGCCGAGCCGCCTGAGGCGCGAGAGGCAGGCGTGCCGGGCGAGGAGCCCTGCGCCGGCAGAGAGCCCTGCCAGGGTGGAGCAGGCTCGGACTCCGGCTCGCGCCGCGGGGTCGACGTGCCGCCGATCTCGATGGGCGTCGCCGCGCCCAGATTCGTCGCGGGAGCCATCGCGGCAACATGGCAGGCGTAGAGGATGTACGTCCCGGCGCTCGCGGCTCGGGCACCCGGCGGGGCTACGAAGCCAACGACGGGAATGTACGAGGCCAGGATCGCGCGGATGATGTCGCGCATGGCCGTGTCGAGGCCGCCCGGCGTATCCATCTCGAGGATCACCAGGCGGTCGCCGGCAGCCTGCGCGGACGCGAGCCCGCGCTCGATGTACCGGCTCGTCGCGGGACCGACGACGCCGTCGAGATGGAGCACCGCCGCTACCGGCCGAGTTGACGCCGCGGCACCCGCAGCGGCCGCCCCCAGCATCACGGCCGCGCCCAGCATCACGGTGGCCGCGCTCAGCATGAGGGTTCCGACCCTCGCCGGCCGCGCAAGCCCGAAGCCGCGCCTCGCTGTCGCCCGGTGCCCCATTGCACAATGGTAACTCCGGTTCGGGAGGGCACGTCCGATCGCGCGGGCATTGCCAGGAGCTCAAGGATGTCGCGAGGAGGCCAGAAAGGATGAGCCCGATCGGTTGGTGGGTGATCGCCGCGCTCCTCATCGTCGTGGGTGTCATCGGCACCTTCCTGCCGGGGTTTCCGGGCGTGCCGGCGGTCTTCGGCGGGATGCTGCTCGCCGCGTGGATCGACGACTTCCGGCGCATCGGATGGGTGACGCTCGCCATCCTCGGACTGCTCGCAATCCTCGCACTCCTGGCCGACGTGCTGGGCGGACTCATCGGCGCCAAGCGCGTCGGGGCGAGTCGCCCGGCTCTCATCGGCGCGGCAGTCGGCTCGGTGGTGGGCCTGTTCTTCGGGCTCGTCGGAGCCCTCATAGGCCCGTTCCTCGGCGCGTCAGCCGGCGAGCTGATCACCCGCGGTCGGGTCGCACAGGCGGCGCGTGTTGGACTCGGGACCTGGGTCGGGCTCGCGCTGACCCTCGTTGCGAGAGTCGTCATCGTGTTTGCGATGCTCGCGGTGTTCCTGGCGAGGCTCCTGCTGTGAGGCGGAATCCGCCCGCGTTGGCCGGCATCCCATCCGTCACAGGCAAAACCACGGAATTGCGGTGACCCGCTCCTCGATCTGCTGCGGCCGAGGCGCGCGGCAGACGAGGAAGCCGTGCTTTGCGGAGCCTCGGTGCTCATCGAGGAATCGAGCCACCTGCCGCGCATCTTCCCGCTTCGGGTACTGCGTCCATTTGACCTCCACCGGAATGAGCTCCCGGCCGCGCTCGATCACGAAATCGATCTCCGCGCCATCTTTGCTGCGCAAATGATGCAGCCGTCCCGTGCCGAGATAGCCGAGCCGCTTCCACAGCTCGATGCCGACCCATTGCTCGAAAAACGGCCCCGGGTCCGACAGCACCACATCGCGGCTCGGCGTCACCCCCGCCGCGGCGTGACGGATGCCGAGATCGAACAGGAAGAACCGGGGCGTCGAGGTGAGGTTCTTGCGCGGGCTGCGCGAGAAGCCCGGCACCGTGAACCCCACGAAGACGTCCTCGAGCAGCTGGTAATAGGAGCGCACGGTGGCCGGCGCCACCCCCACCTCGTTTGCGATCTTGGCGTAATTGACGACCTTGCCCGACTCGAGAGCGGCGAATTGCAGGAATCGCAGGAACGCGCCCCAGTCCCGCACGAGCGCCTCCCGACGAATCTCCTCCTCCAGATGCGCGATGACATAGCCGCGGAGCACCTCCGCGCGATCGGCCTCATCAAGCAGGACGATCCCGGGCAACTCCCCGAACGCGAGCCGCTCGAGGAGCTCCGCGCGCGGAAAACGCGGCGCATCGTCGCCCTTCGCCGGGAATGGCAACGGCGAGCGGGCACCCGCTGCGGGAGACTCAGACGGCGCCCGCTCGGCCAGGGTGAGCGGATACAGCCGGTGCTGGAGGCTCCTGCCCGGCAGCAGGTTCGCGCCGCCCAACCGCAGCTTCCGGGTCGAGCTCCCGCAGAGCACGAAGCGCCAACGCCGCTTGTCCTCGTCATACAAGCTCTGGACTGCATCGAACACCGCGGGCACGGTCTGCGCCTCATCGATCAGCACGACAGGCGCCGGCTTGCGGACCGGCAGCGCCCGGCAGGCGCGTGTGAAGGCACCGATATCGGCGAGCAGATGATTGCGCTCGGCGGGATCTGCCAGGTTGAAGCTCAAGGCTGGTGTCGGCAGCAGATGGCGCAGCAGTGTCGTCTTGCCGGTCTGCCGCGCCCCGAAGAGCACATGCACGAAGGGCTTCTCGAGCTTCGCGGCCAGCGAATCGTCGAGCCATCGGTAGCGGACTTCATTTATATCGCCCATAAATGAATCATGCTTTTAGCATACGGCCAATCCGTCGGAAAGGCTTCGACGCGTTAGACTGCCGTGGATGCGAATTACCGTACGCTGAAGCGATTCGTCGCCTCGCGATCCGGGCGCCGAGGGCCTCGGCAATGCCGCACACCTGCGCGCGTTCCGAGCCGAATACGGCAGGCAGTCGCGCGCCGCCCTGCTGCTTCACGCCGGCGCGCTGCTCGACTGGCTCACGCCCGACGTGCTGGCAGCGCCTTGGTGGCGAGTCCTGTGACGACTTGGGCTGTCAAGCCGGCCTGCGCCGCGGAACGCGCGGCAAGCCGGTATGCTGAGTGCGGAACGGCAGCCCGCGCTCCGTTCGTCGCCGTCTCCCCTCAGGCTTCCCCCCCGCTCCGGCCGGCTGCCATGCTGGCACCAGATGACGCTTGCCGTTCCCGATCAAATCGGCGCGCCCCATCCGCCGCAGCGCCTCGCGCAGCAGGGGCCAGTTCTCGGGATCGTGATAGCGCAGAAACGCCTTGTGCAGCCGGCGCACCTTGAGCCCCTTCGGGACGTGTACGCGCTCGCCGGCGGCGGTGATGCGCTTCAAAGGATTCCGGCCGCTGTGGTACATCGCCGTGGCGGTCGCCATCGGGGAGGGCAGGAACGCCTGCACCTGATCCGCGCGGAAGCCGTTCCGCTTGAGCCATAACGCGAGCTCCAGCATGTCCTCGTCCGTCGTGCCGGGGTGTGCGGCGATGAAGTACGGAATGAGATACTGTTCCTTGCCTGCCTCGCGCGAGTAGCGGTCGAACAGCTCCTTGAAGCGATAGTACGCGCCGAGGCCGGGCTTCATCATCTTCGAGAGCGGCCCTTCTGAGATCGCCTCAGGCGCGATCTTCAGATAGCCGCCCACGTGATGCTGCGCGAGCTCCTTCACGTATTGCGGCGACTCGGCCGCGAGGTCGTAGCGCACGCCGGAGGCGATCAGCACCTTCCTGATTCCGGGAACGGCGCGCGCTCGCCGATAGAGGCGGATGAGCGGCGCATGGTCGGTGTTCAGATTCGGGCAGATGCCGGGATACACGCACGAGGGGCGCCGGCACGCGCTTTCGATCTCGCGGCTGCGGCAGGCGAGGCGGTACATGTTCGCGGTCGGGCCGCCGAGATCGGAGATCACGCCTGTGAAGCCCGGGACCTCGCGGACGCGCTCGATCTCGCGGATCACCGAATCCTCCGACCGGCTCTGGATGATTCGCCCCTCGTGCTCGGTGATCGAGCAGAACGTGCAGCCGCCGAAGCAGCCGCGCTGGATGGCGATGGAGAAGCGGATCATCTTGTACGCCGGAATGACGGCACTGCCGTAGCTCGGGTGCGGCAGGCGGCGGTATGGCCGCTCGTACACCCAGTCCATCTCGCGCGTCGTGAGCGGGATGGGCGGCGGATTGAGCCATACATCGACATCGCCGTGCCGCTGCACGAGCGCACGCGCGTTGCCGGGGTTCGACTCCATGTGCAGGATGCGCGAGGCGTGCGCGTACAGCATCGGATCCGCTGACACCTGCTCGAACGACGGCAGGCGGATCACGCTGCGCGCACGATCGGCATTCTTCACGCGGCGCACGAATCGCACGACGGTTTCCGCCGGCCGCGGTGCGTCGGAGCGCTGAGCGGCCGCCGCCCCGAGCGCCGAGTGATCGCCGCCCGCGACCGCCGGCCCGCGCGCCGATTGATCGACGACTGCGGCCGGCGCGGCGCGCTCCGGCTCCATCGCGTAGGGATCGACGGGCGGGTTGAGCGGCCCCGGCGCATCGAGATGCGTGGAGTCGATCTCGATCCAGCCAGGTGGAGCGCTCCGCCGCACGAACGCCGTGCCGCGCACATCGGTGATCTCCTCGATCCGCTCGCCCGCGGCGAGCCGGTGCGCAATCTCGCAGATCTGCCGCTCGGCGTTGCCGTACACGAGCAGGTCCGCCTTCGCGTCGAGCAGGATCGAGCGCCGCACCTTCTCGGACCAATAGTCGAAGTGCGCGATCCGCCGCAGAGAGGCCTCGATGCCGCCGATGACGATCGGCACGTCCTTGTAAGCTTCGCGCGCACGCTGCGCGTACACGATCACCGACCGATCGGGTCTCCTGCCGCCCACTCCGCCCGGCGTGTACGCATCGTCGCTGCGCACTCGGCGATCGGCCGTGTAGCGATTGACCATCGAATCCATGTTCCCGGCGGTGATGCCGAAGAACAGGTTCGGCCGGCCGAGCGCGGTGAACGGCGCGGCGCCGTGCCAGTCCGGCTGCGCAATGATCCCGACGCGGAAGCCCTGCGCTTCGAGCACGCGCCCAATGACCGCCATGCCGAAGCTCGGGTGATCGACGTAGGCATCGCCCGTCACGATCACGATGTCGCAGCTGTCCCAGCCGAGCTCGTCCATCTCCGCGCGGGACATGGGCAGGAACGGCGCCGTCCCGAAGCGCTCGGCCCAGAATCGACGATAGGTGGTGATGTCGCGCGCGGTCTGCATTCCGCCGCGAATTAGACCCGAACGGCGGGTGTTTGGCGACGGCCGGACGATTGCCGAGAGCCGGCCGATCGGCGACGGGCGGATGACTGGCGAGGGCCGGGCGATTGGCGAGGGGGCGCTCGATTGGGGAGCGGCGGGCGATTGCCCGCGGCCTGTCCTTTGTCTCCTGCGCTCCGGCCTCGGCTCCGTCTGCCGCGGTGGACTGATCTCCCCAACGCCTGGCGCGAGTCCTAGCTTGCACACGCGGCTCTGCGCATCGACCGGCGCCCGGAGCTTCACGTCAGTGTTGTCGAAGTAGCAGTAGACATCCCGAGGGACGCGCGGCGGTCGCTCATCGGCCGCGATCTTCTCCGCATCGGCAGGCTCGGAGCCTGCGTGCCATGCCCGGATCCGCCGCGCCCAGCGTTCGAGGGCCCTGTCCGAGTAGCCGCTGCGGTACAGCTCCTTGTCGCCGTGCAGGCGCAGGTAGACGCAGTCCGCCGTCACGTCCTGCGCATCGGCCACCGACGAGCTGTCTCGGCGATGACGAGCGCAACGCCATGCGCGCGCAGAAGAAGTTCGCGAGCGGCTCCTCGACCTCCTCGAGCCACCGGATGTGCGTGATGTGACGCGGCGCCGGGACGCGAGCGACCCGCAGGACGCGGGCGAGGCGGGAGGCAGGCGATGCGGGACTGAAAAGCTTTCCGGGCTCGGCCGGCGAGGCGCAGGAACACCAGCACCGCGCGATTCAATCGCACGATGTCCTCGTCGTCGAGCCGCCCGATTCTCCTGCCGATCTCGCTCCTCGGGACCGTGGTGATCTTGTCGACCATGAGGCGGCTCTCCTCGGGGAGCCCATTGCGCTGGGCTTGACCTGCAACCTGAACAACGGCGCCGGCGTGGGATTGTGAACGGACAAAGAGTGACGGAGAGCAGCTCGTCGAACCGATCGTCCCGCAGAATCGCGACGGGTCACGGCTTGCCGGCGCAATCGGGACCGCCGGCAACGCTCCAGATCTCACCCTGCTTCACATCGAATCCCAGTCCACGATGGACTCGATGAAGGCGAGATCGTTCCGCTCCTGCGCGCTCCGTGCGATGGCCCGGGACTGTCGCGGGGCCTGTGCGGCAAATTCTTGGAACGGACGTCCGGAACCCAGATCTGGATCGGACGAAGGCCGGCGGCGCGCGGCGCCTTGCGATGCTTGCTCACGCGCTCGGCGACCGGCCTGCGAACCCCTGAACGCGCGCGGGTCGGGGCCACGGCAATGGCTCCTAGTGTTACATGCAACGGATCCGACGCCGCGAATGCGTTACATGCAACGTCGCGGCTCAGCCCCCGAAGTGCTCGACGAGCGCCCTCGTCACCGCCGCCGGCTGCTCGAGCGTCGAGAGATGGCCGGAGTCCGCAATGACGGCGAGCCGCGCCCCTCGGATTCCCTGCGCGATCTCCTCCGCCCGCTCGGGCGGCGTGAGCAGGTCGCCGTCGCCGACGATCACGAGCGTCGGACAGCGGATCGCCGCGAGCCCTGGCCGCGAGTCCGGCCGGCCGATGATCGCCGTCTGCTGCCGGATGAAGCCCTCGACCCCGACCTCCTGCGCCATCAGGCGACTGATCCGCCGCAGCGATTCGTCGCTCCAGCGCCGCGCGTGGACGAGCCGCGGGAAAAGCATGTCGACCACATCGCCAAGCCGCCCCTTACGCGCCTCATCCATCTGCGCGCGCCGCTGCTCCGTCTGCTCGGGCGTATCGGGGCGCGCGCTCGTGTCGAGCAGCGCGAGCTTCGCGACCCGCTCTGGCGCCTGCCGCAGGATCTCGAACGCGATGTATCCGCCCATCGACAGTCCGGCGAGCGCGAACCGCGGCGGCGCGGTCGAGAGAATGCGCCGGGCGATGGCGCTCAGGCTGTCGTCGCGGTCGTGAACCGCGACGGTGACGGGGCCGATCCTCCATAGCTCCGGGATCTGCTCCGCATAGAGCCGCGGCGTCGCGAGCAGGCCTGGAACCAGCACGATGGGCAGCGAGTCGAGCTCATTGGAGGGCATGCTTCAGCTCCCCGATCAGATCCTCGACGCTCTCGATCCCTACCGAGAGCCGCACGAGCCCATCGCTGATGCCGAGCCGCGCGCGCATTTCCGGCGGCAGGCCGGAATGAGTCATGAGACCCGGATGCTCGATCAGGCTCTCGACGCCGCCCAGGCTCTCGGCGAGCGCGAACAGCCGGCAGCGCTCGAGGAAGCGCCGCGCGTCGTCGAGCGTCCCCTTCAGCTCCGCGCTCACGATGCCGCCGAAGCCGCCGCGCATCTGCCGTCTCGCGAGCTCGTGCTGCGGATGGCTCGGCAGCCCCGGATAGTGGACGCGAGTGACCCGCGGGTGGGATTCGAGGAAGCGCGCGACGGCGAGCGCGTTCGCGCAGTGCCGCTCCATGCGCACCGCGAGCGTCTTGATGCCGCGCAGAACGAGGAAGCAGTCGAAGGCGCTCGGCACGTTGCCGAGGCCGTTCTGCAGGAATTTGATTCGGTCCGCGATCTCACGGTCGGCCGTGATCGCTGCGCCGCCGAGCGCATCCGAGTGCCCGTTCAAATACTTCGTCGCCGAATGCACCACGACATCGACGCCATGCTCGAGTGGCCGCTGCAGGTACGGCGTGGCGAAGGTATTGTCGCACACTGTCATGAGCCCCCGGCGCTTCGCGAGCCGCGCGATGGCCGCGAGGTCGACGAGCGTCAGCATGGGATTCGTGGGCGACTCTACCCAGATCATGCGGGTGTTCGGCCGGATGGCGGCCTCCACCGCGGCGAGATCCGTGAGGTCGACGAAGCTCACCGCAAGCCCCGCGGAACGATTGCGGATGCGCTCAAACAGCCGGTAGCTGCCGCCGTACAGGTCGTGCGTCGCGATGACGTGCGAGCCGGCATCGAGCAGTTCTACGACGGTCGCGGAGGCCGCCATGCCCGAGGAGAACGCGAACGCCGCGCAGCCGCCTTCGAGACTCGCGAGGCAGGCCTGCAGCGCATCGCGGGTCGGATTGCGCGTGCGCGCGTAGTCGTAGCCCTGGTGGACCCCTGGGCTCGATTGCTTGTACGTGGAGGTCGCGTAGATCGGCGTCATCACCGCGCCGGTCAGCGGGTCCGGCCGCTGGCCGCCGTGAATGACGCGCGTCGCGAAGTCCAGCTCTTGTGTCTCCTCGGTCACGATGTCTCCTGTCGTCTAAGGGGCGCGGATCGTTGAAGGGGCGCCGGCCACGCAGCCGCCCGGGGAGCGCGCGCAGCTAGATCCGCCGCCGCAGCCAGTTGAGCAGGTCGATGCGCGTGATGAGTCCCAGGAACTCGCCGCGGTCCATGACGATCGCGACCATGCCCCGCTTGAAGATCTCCATGAGCTGCGGCAGCGGCGCATCGGGCGCCACGGTCACGAGATGGCTCGCCATGACGCGGCTCACCGGCTCGTTGAAGCGCTCCGGATGCTCGAAGACTTCGAGCAGCACGTCCTCCTCGTCCACGATGCCGACGATCTTTCCGTCGCGCATCACGGGTAGCTGCGAGACGTCATAGAGCTTCATTCGGCCGTGCGCCGCGAGCAGCGTCTCGTTCGCGGCGACCGTGATGTCCGCGCCCTCGGTGTGCCGGCGGGCGATGAGATCGCGCAGATCGCCGTGCCGCTCGCGCGTGATGAAGCCCTGATCCAGCATCCAGTAGTCGTTGTAGACCTTCGAGAGATATTTGTTCCCGCTGTCGCAGACGAGGCTCACGACGCGCTTCGGCTGCGTCTGCTCGCGGCAGTAGCGCAGCGCCGCTGCGAGGAGCGTCCCGGTCGACGTGCCCGCGAGAATACCTTCGCGCGCGAGCAGCTCGCGGCAGGTGCGGAAGGACTCCGCATCGCTCACCGTGTAGGCCTTGCGCACGCGGGAGAGATCGCAGACGGGCGGCACGTGGTCGCCGCCGATCCCCTCGACCAGCCAGCCGCGGCCGGTGGCCTCCGCCTTGCCGGTCCGCACGGCGCCGGCGAGCGCCGACCCTTGAGGGTCTGCCAGCACCATCTCCACGGCCGGCGCGACGCGCGCGAAGTAGCGCGACATGCCGGTGAGCGTGCCGCCCGTGCCGACGCCGCAGACCACGGCATCCAATCGGCGCCCCATTTGTTCCCAGATCTCGGGCGCCGTCGTCTCCTCGTGCGCGAGCGGGTTCGCCTCGTTGCTGAACTGTCCGACGTACCAGGCGTTCGACGCCTCGCGCGCGAGCCGGGCAGCGAGGTCCTGATAGTAGTCGGGATGCCCCTTCTGCACGTCCGAGCGCGTCATGATGACCTCGGCGCCCATTGCTTTCAAATGAAAGATCTTCTCCCGGCTCATCTTGTCCGGGATGACGAGCTGCAGCCGATACCCCTTCTGCCCAGCGACGAGCGCGAGCCCGAGCCCGGTGTTGCCCGCCGTCGCCTCGATGAGCGTCGCGCCAGGCTTGATCCGGCCCTCGCGCTCGGCCGCCTCGATCATGTAGAGACCGACACGGTCCTTGATGGAGCCGCCGGGATTCTGGTTCTCGAGCTTCAAGTAGAGCTCGCACGGCCCCGTGTCGAAGCCGCGCACCGCGACGAGCGGCGTGCGGCCGATCAGCTCGAGGACGTTGCGTCGGGGAAGCGGTGGCGAGGGGATCATCGGTTCGGCGCCGGCTGGTTCATACGGTGCCGGCTGCTTCATACAGTACCGGCCGCATCATGATACTGGACGGACGCCCGCCTCACACGGTACGTCACTTCCGTCATGCGCAGGCCGAGCCGGACTTATAATCTTCCGTTCGACCGCGCGCCTCCTGCCGGCGTGCTTTGTCCATCGCAGACTTCCGATGACCGACTCCATCCGCGTGCAAGGGGCACGCCAGAACAACCTCAAGAATCTCACGCTCGAGATTCCGCTCAACGAGCTGGTGGTCGTCACGGGAGTGTCCGGCTCCGGCAAGTCCTCGCTGGTCTTCGACACGCTGTACGCCGAAGGGCAGCGGCGCTACGTCGAGACGTTCTCTCCGTACGCGCGGCAGTTCCTCGACCGCATGGACAAGCCGCAGGTCGACTCGATCTCGGGGATCCCGCCCGCGATCGCGATCGATCAGACGAATCCCGTGCGCACCTCGCGCTCGACCGTGGGCACGATGACGGAGCTCAATGATCATTTGAAGCTGCTCTTTGCGCGCGCGGCCGTTCTCTACTGCCGGTGCTGCGGCCGGCCCGTCCGGCGCGATGAGCCGGAGAGCATCTACGCGGACCTGGTCGAGCGCGCGCGCGCGGCGGGCGATCCGCGCCTCGCACTCTGCTTCCCGGTGCCCGTGCCAGGAAGCTTCGAGGAGCGCGAGGTGCGCGAGCTGCTCGCGAAGCAGGGCTACACGCGGTTCCTCGAGCCGGCCGGCGCTCCTGCGCCGCGCGAACCCGCTCGCGAGCTTGCCCCTTCCGACCGGCGCACGCGCTCCGTCAGGCACAGGAAGGAAAGCGCTGCTCCGCCCCGCGTGCTCGAGGTCGTCCAGGACCGCTTTCGGGCGTCGAGCGCCGAGCGCGGCCGCGTGCTCGAATCGCTCGAGGCCGCGCTGCGTGTGGGCCGGGGCCGCGTGAACGTGCATGTCATCGACGACGGCGGTTCCGGAGCGCTCGACGGCGGTTCCAGAGCGCTCGATGGCCTCGCCGGCGATTCATCACGCAGCGTTGCGGTATGGCGCTACTCGAGCGACCTGCACTGCGCTGAATGCGACATCGCTTACCGCGAGCCGAATCCGAGCCTATTCTCCTTCAATTCCCCGGTCGGCGCGTGCGAGGCCTGCCGCGGCTTCGGGCGCACGATCGGCATCGACTACGGCCTCGTCATCCCCGACGAAACCAAGACGCTGCGCGACGGCGCCGTGAGGCCCTGGCAGACGGAATCGTACAAGGAGTGCCAGGAAGATCTCGTGAAGTTCGCGCAGCGGCGCGGCATTCCGCTCGACCGGCCCTGGCGCGACCTCACGCCGGAGGAGCGCAGCTGGGTGATCGAGGGGGAGGGCCGCTGGGAGGACGGTGTCTGGTACGGCGCGCGCCGGTTCTTCAAATGGCTCGAGACCAAGGCCTACAAAATGCACGTGCGCGTCCTGCTCTCACGCTACCGCGCCTACACGCCGTGCGAGGCGTGCGGCGGTGCGCGGCTCAAGACCGAGGCGCTGCTCTGGCGGCTCGGCAGCCGCGAGCTGGCCGACCGCGTGCTCGCCGGCGCGCCGCGCTTCCGGCCGAACGGGGTGCAGTGGAGCGATGAGACGCTCGCGTCGCTCCCCGGCCTCTGCCTGCACGATCTCATGCTGCTGCCGATCGAGCGGGCGAGCGAGCTTTTCCGGCGCCTCGCCCTCCCTGCGCCGCTCGACGAGGCGACCGACCTCCTGATGCGCGAGATCGTGAGCCGCACCGGCTATCTCGTCGACGTGGGCCTCGGCTACCTCACCTTCGATCGCCAATCGCGCACGCTCTCCGGCGGCGAGGTCCAGCGCATCAATCTCACCACCGCGCTCGGCACCTCGCTCGTCAACACGCTGTTCGTGCTCGATGAGCCCTCGATCGGCCTGCATCCGCGCGACATGCAGCGCGTCATCACGGTGATGAAGCGACTGCGCGACGCGGGCAATTCGCTGCTCGTCGTCGAGCACGATCCGCAGATCATGCTCGAAGCGGACCGCATCATCGACATGGGGCCGGGCGCGGGCGAGCGCGGCGGCGAGATCGTCGCCTCCGGCACCCCGCGGCAGATCCGCGCATGCCGGCGCTCGCTCACCGGGGATTATCTGAGCGGCCGCAGGCACGTGGAGCTGCCCGGCGCTCCGCGGCACGACTCGCTGCCGCCCACGGTAGGCGTCACCGCCGAAGCGCGCGCGAACCGGTGGCTCGAGATCCGTGGCGCGCGCGAGCACAACCTGCGAGGCATCGATGTCCGCATCCCGCTCAAACGGCTGGTATGCGTGACTGGAGTGTCGGGATCCGGTAAGTCGACGCTCGTCGAGGACGTCCTGCATCCGGCGCTCCTCAAATATCTCGGCCGGCCGACCGAGGCGCCCGGCGACTTCGCGTCGCTGCGCGGTGCCGAGCTGATCGATGACGTGGTGCTCGTGGATCAGGCGCCGATCGGCCGCACCACGCGCTCGAACCCGGCGAGCTACGTCGGCGCGTTCGACGTCGTGCGCGAGCTCTACGCAGCGGAGCCGGCCGCGAAGGAGCGGCGCTACACCGCCGGGACGTTCAGCTTCAACTCCGGCAACGGCCGCTGCCCGACGTGCAGCGGCAACGGCTTCGAGCACGTCGAGATGCAGTTCCTCTCGGACGTGTACCTGCGCTGCCCGGATTGCAATGGCCGCCGTTATCGCGACGAAGTGCTCGAAGTCAAGCGTGAAGGCGCCGGCGGCCGCCGCGCGAGCATCGCGGACGTGCTCGACATGACGGTGACCGAAGCGCTCGAGTTCTTCGCGGACTCGCGCGAGCTCGCCGCGCGGCTGCGTCCGCTCGCCGATGTCGGCCTCGAGTACGTGCGGCTCGGGCAGCCGGTGCCGACGCTCTCCGGCGGTGAAGCGCAGCGTTTGAAGCTCGCCGGCCACCTCGCGGCAGCCGCGTCCGAGGCCGGCGCCAGGCGAACCACGCATCGCGGCAAGCTGTTCCTGTTCGACGAGCCGACGACGGGGCTGCATTTCGACGACGTCGCGAAGCTCCTGCGCGCCTTCCGCAAGCTCCTCGTCGCGGGCCACTCGCTTCTCGTCATTGAGCACAACCTCGACGTGATCCGCGCGGCGGACTGGGTGATCGACCTCGGGCCGGAAGGCGGGGACCGCGGCGGGACGATCGTGTGCGCCGGCACGCCGGCTGAGGTGCGCGCACATCCCGGCTCGCACACCGGCCGGGCACTCGACGCGTACGAGCGCGCGCTCGCCGCAGGAACGGCGGACAACGACGCGGCCGGCACGGACACCGCGGATCCCGCCCGCGCCGCCGCATGGCGCGTTCAGGATGCGCCGGCCCCGCGTGCGCGCGACGCCGTGGTCATCCACCACGCTCGCGAGCACAATCTGAAGAATATCGACGTGGAGATCCCGCGCGACCGCTTCACCGTGATCACCGGCGTGTCGGGCTCCGGGAAGTCGACGCTCGCGTTCGACATCCTGTTCAACGAGGGCCAACGGCGCTATCTCGAATCGCTGAACGCCTACGCGCGCCAGTTCGTCCAGCCCGCGTCGCGGCCCGACGTGGACGCCATCTTCGGCATCCCGCCGACCGTCGCGATCGAGCAGCGCACGAGCCGCGGCGGCCGCAAGAGCACGGTGGCAACGCTCACGGAGATCTATCACTTCCTGCGTTTGCTCTATGTGAAGCTCGGCGTGCAGTACTGCCCGGACTGCGAGACGCGCATCGAGCCTCAGAGCCTCGGCTCCATCGCAGCGCGGCTTCAAAAGGACTATCGCGGCAGGCGCGTGACGCTCCTCGCGCCGCTCGTGGTCTCCCGCAAGGGTTTCTACACCGATCTCGCCAGGTGGGCCGCGAAGAAGGGCTACCAGCAGCTGCGCGTCGACGGCGCGCTGCTGCCGACGGCGCGCTGGCCGCGGCTCAACCGCTTCAAGGAGCACACGATCGAGCTGCCGGTGGACACGCTCGAAGTGAGCGCGAAGAACGACGGCGCGCTCCACGAAGCGCTCGCGCGCGCGCTCGATTACGGCAAGGGCTTGGTGAGCGTGCTGCCGGCGAACGGCAATGGCTCGCGAGCGGGCGGCCCGCCCGCATCCGGCGGCGGCGCCGTGATGTTCTCAACGAAGCGCGCGTGCCCCTCGTGCGGCCGCAGCTTCGCCGAGCTCGATCCGCGCCTATTTTCGTTCAACTCCAAGCACGGCTGGTGCGAGAGCTGCTATGGCACCGGCCTCGAGATGCCGGGCTTCTCGGAGGAGCAATCCGGAGAAGAGATCGTCTGGAACGAATGGTACGACGGCGAGCCGAGCCCCTGCGCCGCTTGCAACGGAGAGCGGTTGAATCCCGTCGCGCTGCACGTGCGCTTCCGCGAGCGCTCTATCTCCGAGCTCGCCGCGCTCTCGGTCGCCGACTGCGCGGCGTTCCTCGAGCGCCTCGACCTCGACCCGCGCGAGCGGGAAATCGCGCGCGATCTCATGTCGGAGATCCGCTCGCGCCTCGGCTTCCTGATGCGCGTCGGCCTGGGCTATCTGACGCTCGACCGCGCCGCTCCCACGCTCTCCGGCGGCGAGGCGCAGCGCATCCGGCTCGCCGCGCAGCTCGGGTCGAACCTACGGGGCGTCTGCTACGTGCTCGACGAGCCGACGATCGGCCTGCACCCGCGCGACAACCGCGTCCTGCTCGAGGCGCTCGGCGAGCTCGCCTCGCACCGGAACACGCTGGTCGTCGTAGAGCACGACGAGGAGACGATCCGCCGCGCCGATCACGTGCTCGATCTGGGCCCGGGCGCCGGCGTCCGCGGCGGCGAGCTCGTGGCCGCGGGAACGGTGGACGATCTCATCCGCAATCCTCGCTCTACGACCGGGCGATATTTGAAAGCGCCGCTCGAGCATCCCGCGCGGCCCCGCCGGGCAACGACGGCGCGCACGCCGGCGCTCGAGCTCGAGGATGTGTCGCTGCACAACATCCGCGGCATCGACGTGCGGATCCCGCTCGGCCGGCTAGTCGTTGTTACCGGCGTCTCCGGCTCCGGCAAGTCCACGCTCGCGCGCGACGTGCTGTACACCAACCTGCGCCGGCTCCTCGGAAACGGCGAGGCGCGGAACGGAAGCGGCGGCAACGGCCGCGCGCGAAGCGGCTCGCCAGCCACCCGCGCCGTGCGCAGCCACGCCTCGTCGCCGAAGCGCCGCGGACAGGCGCCCCTCCTCGGCTGCCGAACCCTGCGCGGCATCGAGCACATCGATCGCGTGCTCGAGGTGGATCAGACCCCGATCGGCAAGACGCCGCGCTCGTGCCCGGCGACGTACGTCGGTTTCTGGGATGACATCCGCGCGATCTACGCCGGCACGACCGAGGCGCGCATCCGCGGCTACACGGCGAGCCGCTTCTCCTTCAACACGCCCGGCGGCCGCTGCGAGGCCTGCGAGGGGCAGGGCGTGAAGACGATCGAAATGAGCTTCCTCCCGGACGTGAAGGTCGTGTGCGACGTTTGCGGCGGCCGCCGCTTCAACGCCGAGACGCTGTCGGTCCTGTGGCGCGGGCGGAGCATCGGGGATGTGCTCGCGCTGAGCGTCGATGACGCGGTCGAGCTGTTCGAGGCGCATGCGCGCGTGCATCACGCGCTCGCGCTGCTGCAGGAGGTGGGGCTCGGCTATCTGACGCTCGGCCAGCAGAGCCCGACCCTCTCGGGCGGCGAGGCGCAGCGCATCAAGCTCGTGACGGAGCTCGCGAAGGTGCGCGGCCCCGGCCGTCTCGGGCCGCGCCAGCAGCCGAAGCACACGCTCTATGTGCTCGACGAGCCTACCGTCGGCCTGCACATGGCCGACGTGGAGAAGCTGATCGCCGTGCTCCATCGTTTGATCGACGCCGGCAACACCGCGGTCATCGTGGAGCACAACCTCGATGTCATCGCGGAAGCGGACTGGATCCTCGACATGGGACCGGAAGCCGGCGACGGCGGCGGACGGATCGTCGCGCAGGGAACGCCGGCCGCGATCGCGGCGCGGAAGGCGCGGTCTCACACCGGTCGAGTCCTCGACGAGTTCCTGCGCGATAGAACCTCGCGCGCCTGCGGCCGGGCGGACGCTTCCGTGGCCGAAGTTTCCGCGTCCGACGGGCGTGCGGCCGATGGTCGCGCGGCTGAGCCGTCCAGGCGCAAAGTCTCGGTGCGGGCGTAAGATTCGGGGATGGCCCAAGAGCTCGTCTGCTGGAAATGCGGCGCCTCGCTCGCCGCGCTCTCCTTGCCCCTGCGCCGGCTCGACGAATGCCCGAAATGCCGGGCCGAGCTGCACGTGTGCCGGATGTGCGTGGACTACGACACGCGGGTCGCGAAGCACTGCCGCGAGCCGACCGCCGAGGAAGTGAGCGACAAGACGCGCGCAAACTTCTGTGATCACTTCAAGCCGCGCGCCGGCGCCTACGTGCCGTCGAACACGGCCGAGGTGGACCGGGCGCGGGCGGAGCTCGAGAGGCTGTTCGGGCGCGGCCGCAGCTGAGGCGCGCAGCCGCCTACTTCCCGCGCGCGCGCTCCGCGAGGCGGTCGAGCAACCGGGCGAACGGCGAGTTCTTGCGCACCTGCACGGAGAGATGCCGCACGCCCGTGTCGTTCAGCGTGGCGTCCCGTCCCTGATCGATCTCGAGCTGGTCTGCTCCGAGAATTTCGAGCGTCTCCTCGAGCGTCTGCGGCGCGCGCTTCTCTCGAGCGCGGACGCGAGTCACGGGCCCTCTCGTTGGCCGCTTCGATGATGCGGCGGCGCGGGTCGCCTTCGGCTTCGCGGCCGCCGCTTCCGGCTCCGCTGTGCGGGCGGCCGGTACGCTCTGCAGCGAGGGCTCATCATCGATGAGCTTGAACTCGGTGGTTGGCTCCGGCAGCCGGTCGCGCAGCAGCGGCTTCGCGGGCTCGCGTCCCGGCGGCGGCGCGCTCTTGCCGCCCTCCGTGGCTCGGCTGCGCTCCTGCGGGCTCACGGGCACCACGGCGACCGAGTTGAATTCCGACCGCACGTAGTGCGCGACCTGCTTCGCGGAGACCGCGTCGCTGAAGAACCCGAGCCGCAAGCCGTACCATCGCCGCCCTTCGCGGCTTCCCTCGACCGTGTACAGGGTGTAAGCGCTGAAGATCGCGAGCGGCGGCACCTTGGAGATGTCGATGGGCTGCACGGACCATTGCAACTGCACCGCGAACGAGACGGGCGCGTTGGTCGCGACCGCCTCTTTGAGAGCCCGCCGGGTGCCGGTGTCGTCGGGCTTGAGCACCGAGATGCCGCTCGGCTCCTCCGCGCGGCCGCCATCCACGCGCCGTGCTTCCAGGAGTTTCAGGACCTGCGTATCCGTCAGGCTCCGCTCCAGCTCCGCCTGTGCGCGCGACCCGGCGGAAACGGGCGCAGGCATCTGCCGCGTCGCGCCGGTCTCGTCCAGCTCGGCCAACACCTCACGCACGTTCGAGTGCGGAAGCGCCGGCCCTGCCGATTTCGGCCTCGATGGCCTTGCGGCAGACTTTCCGGCCGGCAACCAAGCCGCGCCCCGAGCCGCCGCAGAAGCCTTCGGCGTCGCCGCCGGCGAGGGGGTGTCTCGGGCGGCCGGGCGGGTCGAAGCGGTTGCGGCGGAAGCGGCTGCGGTGGAAGCGGCCAGCGCGCCCTGGGCGGGCCGTCTGCTTGAAGCTTCGGGCGCGGCCGGCGCAGCAGGTCGGGGCAAAGCTACGGGTGTAGGCGCGACCGAGCGAGGCGACGCGGTCGGCGTCGAGGAGACAGTCGATCCCGACGATGCGGCTGAGCCCGCCCGAGCTTCTGTGGCCGCGGTCGCCGCAGCTTCCGTGACCGCGCCGGGAGCCGCCCGCAGGACGGGCACATTGAACGGGATCACGGCCGCGGAGCGCTGCTCGACCGCGCCCCGCGACTGCTCCACGGCAAGCGAGCGCTCGCTCGCGCTCCGAGAGGGCCCGCTCGCACTCAACGACGGCTGGGCCGCACTCGGCGGCTGGCTCGCACTCAGCAACGACTGACTGGCACTCGGCGGCAGCTGGGTGGCACGCGGCGACGGCTGGCTCACGCGCGACGACCCACTCGACACCGAGCTGCCGGCCGCTTGGGCCTTCAGTCGTTTGCCTGGCGCTTCGCCGGCCCAGGCACCCGGATAGATCTCGCGCACCACCGTCAGCCACTCCTCGGCTTCGGCGAGCGTTTCAAAGTATCCCATGTGCAGCCGGAAGCGCTCGCGCCCGTCCTCGAGCCTGCGGCTCACGAAAAATTTGAAGCGCGCGAGCGCGGGATCGCTCGGCTGCGACAGCGCCATCGGCGTCGTCGACGAGCGCAGATTGATGACGAAAGGACCTTCCGCCGCTCCCGCGGCGCCGCGGCTAGCGGTATCGGCGCGAGCTCTCTCGGCCGAAGCCGGCTGTGCTTGCGGTGGTGTCATGTGCGTTCCCCGGAACGATCCATCGCGCCACCGTTTCCGAGAACGCCCCCAAGCGGAAGGAGGAAGACCCTGCGAACGCGCCGTGCGAATCGCCGGTGGCAACCCCGCCGTCATAGGAGCGAATCCTTTAGACCGGTGGCTTTGCGTCCCCGCCTTTCGACGGGTTTGCCTTTACACGCAAAGGAGTGTCGGGAACGGGCGCCGGGCCGTCAAGAGAAGATTCTGTGCAATGATTCTCATCTAGCGTCGGCGCTTGCCGACACCGCGGCGGCAGTGGTGCGAAGCAAACATAAGCTTCAGCGGCGCCCCGGGCGCAGATACCATAATCAGGGCGGCCGCCGTTGCGGCAATCCGTGCTCAGCCGGCTTCGCGCGCCGCCGAAGTCTCCGCGGCCCCGCCGGTGCGCGCAAGGAGCAGCTCCGTCACGGCCCCGGCCGCGAGCGGCCGCGCGAGGTAGAATCCCTGCGCAATGTCGCAGCGCCGCTCGCGCAGGAAGTCGAGCTGCTCGATCCGCTCGATGCCCTTCGCCACGAGCTCGAGGCCGAGCGCGTGCGCCATCCGGATGCTCGCTTCCACCACGGCAACGGACTCGCGATCGTGCGGAACGTCGCGCAGCAGCGCGCGGTCGAGCTTCACGGCGCTCACCGGATAGTGGCGTAGCTCGCTCGCCGGCACCCGCCCGGCGCTGAAGTCGTCCAGGGCGAGACGCACCCCCAGGTGGATGAGGCGCGCGACGGCCGCGGACGTGGCGTCGTCTGCGAGCGCTTCCCGCGTGATCTCGAACTCGAGCAGCTTGGCCGGCAGCGCGTACTTGTCGAGCGCGCGGCGAACGGTGCGCGGAAACTCCGCGTCCTCGAGCTGTTGCGCGCAGACATTGACCGACAGGCGCGGCGGGTCGACGCCCCGATCGCGCCACACCGCGAGCTGCGCGCACGCGGCGTCGAGCACCCACCCGCCGATGTCGACGATCAGGCCGCTCTCCTCCGCGGCGGGCACGAACTCATCCGGCTGACGCATGCCGTCCCGCGGCGAATGCCAGCGCAGCAGAGCCTCGACGCCGGCCAGCGCTCCGTCGGCCACCGAGAACTGCGGCTGGTAGAACAGCGAGAACTCCCGCTTGCGCAGCGCTCGCTGCAGACCCGTGCTGCTCGCGCCGGGCATCTTCACGCTCGAGCTGCCCCGATCGAAAAACATGTACCGCCCGCGCCCGAGCTCCTTCGCCTGGTACATCGCCGAGTCGGCGTTGCGCACGAGCTCGTCGAGCGCCGCGCCGTCGGCCGGAAAGAGCGTCACGCCGATGCTCGCCGAGAGTTGATGGTCGCGGCCCCCGACCGAGACCGGCGTTTCGAGCGAGTCGGCGATGCGCTGAGCGACGCCGGATACCGCGGCGGGATCCCTGACATGTTGAAGCACGACGCCGAACTCGTCGCCGCCGAGGCGCGCCACCAAATCGCCCTCCTTCACGCAGGCGCAGAGGCGCTGAGCGACGACAGTAAGCACCTGATCTCCGACGGCGTGCCCGTAGCCGTCGTTAACCCGTTTGAAATGGTCGAGATCGATGTAGAGCAGCGCACCGGCCGATGCGCCGGCCGCCGCCTTCGCCAGCTCCTCGGAGAGCCGGTCCCGGAAGAGCAGCCGATTGGGCAGCGCGGTGAGCGGATCATAATGAGCCTGCCGGAACAGGCGCTCTTCGCGCGCCCGGCGTGCCAGCGCGATGGCGAGACGCGCCGCGAAGGCGCTTCCGCATTGCGCCACACGTGGACCGACTGCGGCGACGCCGGTGAAGCCGAGCGCGAGGATCGCCTCGACGCGATCGGATACGAGGACCGGCCAGACCCAGAACGTTTCGACGCCCGCATCCTTGAGGGGCTGCAGGAAACTGTGCCGCCCTTCCTCGAAGCGTGCGACAGTGAGACCTTGAGGGGAAGCGGCGAGCGTCGCCATGATGCCGGTATCCAGCGCGACGCGCGCGACGGGCAGGTCGCTCAGCCCGGCCGCCGAGACGTACACTCGCCCGCGCCCCGGCGCATCACTGTCACGCAGAGTGATGCCCGCGCCGTGACAATGTGTGAGCGCCTGAACGCGTGCGAGCATCGCTTCGAGCACCGGCTCGATCCCGGCAGCTCCGAGCAGCAGGCGATCGATCTCTGCAAGCGTCTCCACGGTCCGGAAGCGCTCCTCGAGGCTCGACGTGCAGCTCGCAAGTGCCTCGAGAAGGGCGCGCGGCTCATCGCTCCCGCAGGCACGAGGCGCGACGAAGCGGCTCTCCCCGAGGCCGTCGATGCAGCGCTGAGCGGCGTGGAGCGCGGGGACATAGCGCCGTGACAGGTGTCGAACCGAGACCGAGATGCAGACGATGGCGAGCAGCACGGCGCCGGCGAGCGCATGCTGCGCTGCTGGATCGAGCGGTCCGGCGGCGAGCCTGAACACGCCGAGCGGAAGTACCGAGGAGATCGCCAATGCAGCCGCCATGCGCCGGCCCATACGGCTCGACAACGCCGTCCGCACCATCTTGAGAGAACTTCCTTGACGGCTCCGAGCCGATCGTTGTGGGTGCCGGCGGCGGCACTCGCCGCTCGAGCTCACGGCGTGCGAGCCTCGCATGCAGCTTGGCCGCATGATGTGAGCACGATCACGTTACGCGATCCGGCTGCGTACCCTGGCGCGACGTCTGGGAGGGGGCCGGCGTGCGCGCGAGCGCGCGAATGCCGGAATACGTATAACGATACACGCCACGCCGCCCCGAGCGCGCGGCGCCGAGCATCGCAGCCGCCACGACGCGCGCCGTGACGGCGCGATGCATCGAGCGTGCACCACGCAGAAATGGGCCGGCGAGCAGCGCGGCGAGCGGGCGCAGCAGCTCCGCAGGCTCGATCTCCCGCCGCAGCCCGAGCAGCGGACCCGGCTGCAGAATGTCGAGTGATGCAAATCCCAGCGCCTCGAGCGCGCGCTCGGCTTCGCGCTTCAACTGCGAGCCGAGGTCGCGCGCTCCGCTCGCCGCGCCGGCGCACGAGAGATGAACGAAGCGCTGCGCGCCTCCCGCCTTGGCGACTCGCGCGAAGGCGAGCACCTGCTCGATCTCCACCTGCCGCCACGCGCTCTCGGACCCGGAAGCGCGCAGCGAGCTGCCGAGACAGCAGAACGCGGTATGGCAGGCAAGGCCTTTGAGCTGCGATTCGAGCCGGTCGAAAGGCACGATCCGGTTCGCGAGCCGCGGGTGCTCGCGGCCGAGCGGCCGGCGCGTGACGGCATACACCCGCGCGAAATCGGGCGCATCGAGCAGCGCCGCAAGCAGATGCCCGCCGATGAGACCGCTCGCGCCAGCGAGCAATGCAGTTTTCACGGCCTGCGGAGCTTATCATCAGCGCGCGGCGGCGCCGCGGCTCCGATCGGCTCGTCGCACCGGACACTGATCGTCTGCACGTTCTGTCCGGGCACGACCGTCACGTTGCGGCGCACTTCGCGGTAGCCGGCGCGCGTGCCGATCACGGTGTACCGCCCCGGCTTGAGATCGATCTCGCGGCGCGCGAACGTGCCGAACGAGCCGATCTGCGGGATCGCTACCTCAGTGAGGTTGTCCGAGACGAGCGCGAGGTGAACCGGCTTGTCATACGCGGGCAGCAGGATGGCAAGACGCACCGCGAGCGAGCGCAGCACCGTGCCTCCGGATGACGACATGGCGTCGGCCTCTCGGATGAGGCTCGCTGCCTCTGCCCGAACCGCCGGCGAGTCGAGCTGCTGCGGATCGTTGACGAGCGCTTCGAGTCGATACTCGAGGTCGGCCCGCGTGCGGTAGCGCATGTCCGCCGCCTTGCGGATACGCAGCGCGGCCGCCACGCGGTTCAGTCCCTGCTCGGCCTCGCGCCCGCGCGGATCGAGACCGCGGGCCCGCTGGAAGTCCGCTTGCGCTTCCTCGAGTCGCCCCGCGCCGAGCGCCGCGAATCCCGCGCCCACCGCCTGCGCATAGTCTCCGGCGCCGAACGCTGCATTCGCCCGGCCGAGCCCGGCGCGCGCCGTCGGGTTGCCGGGATCGAGCGCGAGAGCCTGGCTGTAATCCTGCGCCGCGCGCGAGAAGTCGCGCGCCGACTCGGCCTCGCGGGCATCCGCGAGCAGCCGCTGAACGCCCGGCCGGAGATGGCCGCGGGGCGCCCCAGTATCGGGGACCGGCGGAGCGGGAATAGCGCTCGATGGCGCGGGAGACGTACCTGCCTCCGCGGCAACGCCCTCACCGCCATTGGACGGCTCGGCATACTGCCCTCCGTTGGCCCGCGCGACATTGGAAACGCCGGCCGCACCAGCAGCGCCCGGGGGCCCGCCGGCCTCTCCTGCCGAGAGAGGCGCGGCCACTGCGTTGCTTCCCGCGAGCCCCGCAAAGCGGGCGCCGGTCGCGCCATTCATGCTACTTGAGCCCTCCGTCCGCCCCGGCGCACGTCCGGCCGCAGCGGATTGGCCGCGCCCCAGTGGCGCGTTTGCGGCGGATTGCCCCCCCTTCACCCGCGCAGGTGCTGTCGTTGAAGCCGGGGGCGCATGCGCTGCCTCCGGCTGCCCGGATGCCTGCGGCCCAGACTCGGAGGACGGAGATCCCGACGCCGGGGGCGCCGGGGGTGCACCAGCGCCCTGCTGATCCATTTGGCGTCCGGCGTTCTCCATCGCGCGCAGGGGCGCCTCCACAGCGCCGCGCATGGCCCGCACTACGTCCGGCGTCGCGAGCGCGCGCAGCTGAGCGAGCGTGGACGACCACGAGCCCCCGACCAGCGAGTCATGGAGCAGGAAGGACCCGGCAATGGCCGCCGCGGCGATGCCTGCGGCGAGCGCCCACGGCCAACGTGAGTGGCGCACCGGCTCGAGTCGCATCAAGTTCGGCACGCGCTCCATGCGGATGTCACCCCAGAACGCGCGCAGGTCTGGATCCACCGCGCCGCGATCCGCGCGAAGCGGCGCTCCCGTGCCGGGCGGGGGAGCAGCGCGCTCGTTCGGAGGCGGAGGAGAAGCGGGCGCGAAGGCGGCGGGCTCGCCCGCTGCGGCCAGCAGAGGCCTCGGCCCCGGAGGCGGCGACCTCAGCTGCGACTCGGAAAGCGGCTCAGAAGCCGGCGGGGCTGGCGAGGCGAACACCGGCTCGACAGGCGCGGCTTGGGCCCGAGGCCGCGCCGCCTCCTGCCGCTCCCAGCGTTCCGAAGACGGCCGCAGCGCGGAGTGCACCGGTCGCTCCGGCGCAGTCTGCCGCACGACCAGTGATACCGTGGGTGCGGCCGTTGATGCCGTGGGTACGGGCGGCGCTGCCGCTTCGCCATCCAACTCGTCCGGCGCGATCACTTGCGGCAGCGTGTCCGAGGCGGCCAGCGCGTCCCGCGGCTCGTCATAGGCGAACGCAAGCGTGTCGTTGAGCGCGGCATCCAATGTTTCGAGCACCGCTCGCATCGAGGCGGGCCGCGCCCGCGGCTGCTTCGCCAGCATCGTCATCACGAGCATGGTCAGCCGTCCCGGTGCAAGGTGCGCGGGCTTGAGCGGCGGAACGGGCTCTTCGAGGACGCGGCGCAAGTCGAAGCGAGGATGGAACGGCGGGTGGCCGGACAGCAGCTCATAGGCGAGCGCGCCGAGACCATAGACGTCATCAGCGACAGAAGGGGGCTCGCCCCGCAGCTGTTGAGGGCTCGCGGTGAAAGGCGAGAAGCCGGCACGCGCGCCGCCGAAGTCCGCAAGACGAACGTGACCGCGTGCATCGAACAGGACGTTGCCGGGCTTCAAGTCGCGGTGAACGACTCCGCGCTCGTGCGCATGCTCGAGCGCCTGAGCGACCTCGATCAGGATCGGAACGATCTCGAGATAGCTCACGCCGCACAAACGGCGCAGGTCCCCGCCCGGCGCGAGCTCCGTCGGCAGTGCGAGCACGTCGCCGTCCCGAATGGGCGGATCGAGCTTCAGAATATGGGGATGAGCGAGCCGGCTCGAGATCTCGTAGGCGCGGACGAGCGCCTCCCAGCTGCCGGGACGGGCGGCGACTTCCGGCCGCAGCACCTTGAGCGCGACCTCTTTGCCCTCGTGATGGTCGCGTGCGCGCCACACCTCGCTCTCGCCGCCCTCGCCGAGCTTGCCGAGGAGGGTGTATCGGTCGCCGACGCGAATTCCGGTAGCGGCGAGAGTGGTCATATCCGTTCTTCTCGATGCAGTGAAACCGCTCCGAGGCTGATGCTTAGCAGGCGGCGTGCCTGCGCGAGAGCGCCCCTGCCGGCAGTCCGCCCCGAAGCGTAGACCGCCTCGGAACAGCGGATGTTCCTGCCTCCCGGCTCAGAGGTCCAGAGCAAGCTGAACCGAGGGCGGACAGGGCGCCCGGAAATGTGAAGTCGTGAGTGGGACGCGGCGGGCCCGGTCGAGCCCGAGCCGGCGGCAGGCGTGCTGGAAGCGCGCCTCCAACAATTGCGCGAACGGACCCGTTCCCCGCATGCGCGAGCCGAAGCGGGGGTCATTGTCGCGGCCACCGCGCATCGCCTGAACGATGGACATGACGTGCCGGGCGCGATCGGGATAGTGCTGCGCGAGCCATTCTCGGAAGAGATCCTTCACCTCGTAAGGGAGGCGCAGCACGACATATGCCGCCCACTGTGCGCCCGCGCCCACGGCCGCGTCGAGGATCGCCTCCATCTCGTGATCGGTGAGTGCCGGGATGACGGGGGCGACCATCACGCCCGTCGGCACGCCGGCGCCCGAGAGCGCGCGGATCGCCCGCAGGCGTGCCTGGGGAGATGCGGCTCGAGGCTCGAGCGCGCGCTTCAGCTCGGCATCGAGCGTCGTGACGCTCACCCCGACAGTCACGAGCCCGTCGCGCGCGAGATCAGCGAGCAGATCGAGGTCGCGCACCACGAGCGCCGCCTTGGTCACGATCGTGACGGGATGGCGGCAGCGCACCAGCATCTCGAGAATCGAACGCGTTACCCCGAGCCGCCGTTCGATCGGCTGGTAGGGATCGGTGTTCGTGCCGAGAGCGATCGGCTTGCAGACGTAGCCCGGCCGCGCGAGTTCGGCTTCGAGGAGCTTCGCCGCATCAGGTTTGTAGAAGAGCCGCGTCTCGAAGTCGAGGCCGGGGGAGAGGCCGAGATAGGCGTGGCTCGGGCGGGCGTAGCAGTAGCTGCATCCGTTCTCACATCCCCTATACGGATTGATTGAATATTCGAAGGGGATATCGGGCGAGTCGTTCGTCGTGATGATCGAGCGCGCACGATCGGGCTCGATGGTGGTCGGAATGCCCGGCCCCTCCTCGTCCGTGTACCAGCCGTCGTCGATTGGTTCGATCCGCTCGCGATTGAACCGTCCCGGCGGGTTGGACAGCGCGCCGTGACCTTTGACCGAGTGCGCCATGCACGTACTGTGAGTGCATACAGTCTCGAGGTCAATGCGCTCGATCCGGCCCCGTGACCGCCATCGAACCCAGCAGCTCGCGCAGCGCATCAGGATCGACCGGCTTGACGAGATGTTCGTCGAATCCCGCCTCGCGCGCCCGCTCGCGGTCCGACTGCTGGCCGTAGCCGGTGATAGCAACGAGACGCATGCTCTCGATGCGCTGCCGCGAGCGCAGCCGCCGCGCGACCTCGTAGCCGTCCATGCCGGGCAGCCCTATGTCGAGCAGCACGACGTGCGGCCGGAAAGTCTGCGCGGCTTCGAGCGCCTCGTGCGCGGCATGCACGCTCACCACCTCGTGCCCCTCGAGCGACAGCAGCATTGCAATGCTGTCCGCCGCATCGACGTTGTCGTCGACCACCAGCACGCGCGTCCGCGAGCCGCCTGCGGCGGCGGCGGATGGCGCTTGCGGCTCCCGCGCGACGGCAGCACGGCCGCGCAGCAGCGGCAGCCGCACGATGAGCTCGCTTCCCTGTCCCGCGCCGGCGCTGCGCGCCTCGACGCGTCCGCCGTGCATTTCGACGATCTTCCTGACGAGCGTGAGGCCGATCCCGAGGCCGCCCTGCGCACGATCGAGCGTGCGCGTTCCCTGCGTGAAGAGGTCGAAGATGTGCGGCAGCAGGTCCGGCGCGATGCCCATTCCCGTGTCGCGGACCCGCAGGGTCACCGCGTTCTCGTGCTTCTCGGCCTCGATCCAGATGTGGCCCCCCTCGGGAGTGTATTTCGCCGCATTGATGAGCAGATTCGCGACGAGCTGCGAAAGCCGCGTGAGATCTCCGTCGAGCGGCAGCGCGACGGGATGGCCGCCGCGTAGAAGCGGCACGGAGATGAGCGCACCTTCCGCGTGCGGCCCGGGCTCGCTCGCCTGAAGACTCGCGGCGCGCGCTGCGCGGCGCGCGTCGCGCACGACCGTCGCCGAGCTCTCCGGCGAATGCAGCGCGAGCAGATCGAACGAAGCGAGCGGCAGCGTGGCAATCTCGATCCGCCCCGGATCCTCGTCGCCCTGTGTGAGCAGAATCGCCTCGCCTTCCTCGTGATCCAGCTCGGCGAGCGTGGCGCGCGAGGTGGCAAGGCGCTCGTGCAGGCGGGCCATCGCCGTGCAGACGAGCTCCTGCGGATCGGCGATGCGCGCCAGCTCCGTCGAGAGGCTGAGCAGGAATGCGCTGCGCTCCTCGCGCTCCTTCACGTCGTGCACATCCGCCGCCATGCCCATCCAGCGCATGAGCGGCCCGCTCCCGTCGCGCATCGGATGCGCCTGGACGCGATGCCAGTGATAGACGCCGTCGGCGCGCCGCAGCCGCGCTTCCAGGCTGTATCCCGCCCCACGGCTCTGGGCTTCACGCCAGGCGTCCCGGGCCCGGCCGCGATCCGCCGGGTGGAGCAGCCGTGCGGCAAGCGTTCGCGAAGCTACGCTCCCCGCTGAGAGGCCCGCATAGGCGAGGCCGCGCTGATTGATGAACTCGAGCTTCCCGTCGCGGCCGTGCACCCACACGATCTGCGGCAGCGCCTCCGCAAGCACCAGGAAATCCGGCGTGATCGCTCCGCCATCGGTGCGCTGCCCGGCCGGGTCCCCGGAACGGCGCTCGCGCTTCCCATTGCCGCCGGCGTTCTGCATCATCCCCGCATCCGATTGTCCCTACGCGCGGACCGCTTGAGCAAAAACCTCATTCGATCAAATGATTGTGCGGCAATGTTCGCCGTTCACCGAAGAAGTGGGGGGAGGCTCCTGGAGATGTCCGAGAGCAATTCGCATGCCTCAGCGTTGATGCCATGCGCCTCGGCGCGGACACCGCGTACCTCGACGTGGACATCTCGCGCTTCGGCGTCGAGGCCGCGCGCGTCGCTTTCAAGGCTGCGGGTCCCGCCTCCAAGGCCGCGCGCTCCGCGGTCAAGGCTGCACGCTTCCGCCACGGCCGCCGCAGCCGCCGCCGTCCTCGCAGTCTTGGCAGGATGCGCCGCGGCGCCCCGAGAACCGAGCGCGCCGGCGGGACCGAGCCAAGCGGACCAAGCGTTCGAGCGAGTCGCCGGCCGCTATTTGAATGAGATGATCGCGCTCACGCCGGTCGCCGCCACGGCACTCGGCGATCACCGCTTCGACGGACAGCTGGACGACATCGGGCCGACAGCCCGCAGCGAGCGCGCTTCTCTCGCGAGGAGCCTCCTCGGAGAGCTCTCTGCGATCGACCGCGAGCAGCTCTCGCGCGCGCACCAGGTCGACGCGGCGCTGCTGCGGAACGACTTGGAATATAGACTCTGGCGGATCGACAAGCTGCAAGACTGGCGCTGGGACCCGCTCCTCTACACCGACCTCGCCGGCAACGGACTGTATCTGCTCGTGGCGCGCGATTTCGCGCCGCTTCCGGTGCGCCTCGATGACGCAGCCTCGCGGCTCGAGCAGCTGCCGCGCTTGCTCGATCAGGAGCGCGACACGCTCGTTCCCGAGCGGGTGCCGCGCATTTTCGCGGAGACGGCCGTCAAGCAGAACCCAGGCGTGCTCTCGATCATCGATCAGCTCATCGAGCCGCACCTCGATGCGCTGCCCGAGGCGGACCGGAAGCGTTTGAAGAGCGCCATCGAGCGCGCGCGCACCGCGGTGCTGCAGCAGCAGATCTGGCTCGAGAAGCGCCTGCTCCCCGCGGCGCACGGAGACTTCCGGCTCGGCGCCGCGCTGTACGATCAGAAGCTGCGCTTCGAGCTCGACTCGTCGCTCTCGCGGCAGGAGATCCGCGCGCGCGCCGAGGCCGAGCTCACCCGCACGCGGGCGCAGATGTACGAGATCGCGCGCAGAGTGCTGGGGGCTCGCCCCGGCGCGCCGGCGCTTCCCGATGCGCCGGCGCCCGATCAGCAGCAGACCGCGATCGAGGCGGCTCTCGAGCTCGCCTACGCCGATCAGCCGAAGCGCTCGGAAGTGTTCGAGACGGCGAAACAGGCCTTCGCGCAGGCCGAGGCGTTCGTGCGGCGGAAGGACCTCGTGACGATCTATCCGGACCCGCTCGAGATCATCCCCATGCCGCAGTTCGCGCGCGGCGTCGCGCTCGCCTACACCGATGCGCCGGGTCCGCTCGATAAGGGCCTGAAGACGTTCTACGCCGTCGCTCCGATCCCGGACGATTGGACGGACGAGCAGGTGCGCTCCTATCTGCGCGAATACAACCGGCGCGCCATCCACGAGCTCACCATTCACGAAGCGATGCCGGGCCACTATGTTCAGCTCGCGCACGCCGACCGATATCCATCGCCGCTGCGAGCCGTGCTGCAATCGAATACGTTCATCGAGGGTTGGGCGGTCTACGCCGAGCGGCTGATGCGCGAGCAGGGCTACATGGGCGGCGACCCCCTGATGCAGCTCATCCAGCTCAAGTGGTATCTGCGCTCCGTTGCGAACGCGATCCTCGATCAGGCGGTCCACGTCGACGGCATCTCGCGCGAGGCCGCGATGCGGCTGATGGTGCACGACACGTTCCAGGAGCAGAGCGAGGCCGCGGCGAAATGGACGCGCGTCGAACTCACCTCCGCTCAGCTCGCCACCTACTTCGTCGGTCTGCAGGAGCACCTCGACCTCAGAGCCGAGGCGGAGCAGCGCTGGGGACAGGCGTTCACGCTGAAGCGCTATCACGATGCGGTGCTCTCCTTCGGCTCCCCGCCCGTGAAGTACGTCCGCGCGCTGCTGTTCGACCTGCCGATCCCTTGAGGAGGGAGGGCGAGGCGTGACCGCGCCCCGGCGGATGCGAGCAGTGATCGGGCGGTCTGAGGGGGCCTCAGCGGATGCGCGGCGAGCGATCTACACCAACCCGACCGTATCCGACAGAATCATCGTGATTGCGAGCAGGCAGCAGCCGGCGAGCGTCAAATTGCGGCGCAGCTGCAAATAGTCCTCCGGCAGCTCGCGCCCGATGGCGCGGTGCTCGTAGAGCCAGAACACCCCGAGCGCGACGACGAGGAGCGCGAGCCCGCGCTCGCCGCCGATCACGACGGCCGCCACGCCGCACGCCGCCGCGAGCGCCGCGCCGACGGCGCGCGGCCCGTCCCATTTGAAGCGCCCGGCGAGCGCGAGTCCCCAGTGAACCGCGCCGAGCGACGCCAGCACGACCGCGCCGTAGGCGACGGCGACCTGCTGCGCGATCAGCCGCTCGCCGTATTGCGGCAGAAACGCCATTGCGAGCGGGCAGAGCACGAGCGGCACGATCCCGAGATACGCGACGAGCTCGGTCGCCGGCGCGAGCGCGAAGCGCGAAGGCGGTCCGGAGGGCGGCGGTTTGCTCATGCGCAGAGATTGCGCCACGCGTAACGACATTGCACGTGCGGCGGCGCTACACCCCATGCGCGGCATCCCGCCCGCCCTCGTACGCGGCACTCACCGACCTTTCCGCACGCAGCGCCTCACCGACCTGCCCGCACTTGTCTCGCTTCCACGCGGCGCTTGACGCGCCTCCCTCCCGCGAGGCACGCTTCCCGGCGATGCGAGGTGCCCGCAGGCCGCGGAGCTTTGACGCTCCCGAGCCCTCGGGTAACACGGGAAGTCGGTGCAAGACCGACGCTGCCCCCGCAACGGTAATCGAGTCGAGGCGGATCAACGAGCCACTGCGCCGCGAGGCGTGGGAAGGCGATCCGCCCGAAACGGCCTCGGGCCGCTTCAACTCGGGAGCCCGGAGACCGGCCTCGCTCACGAAACCGATGGTGCCGCGGTGGGCGGCGCTGGCGGCCGCTCGCGACCTCGAGCCTCCTGCTCCGTCCCGGCGCCTCCAGCCTCTCCTGCCGTGGATTTGCACGGGTGGTGCATTGGAGGAGCGGCGGTCCCATGCCAGGCCTCACGCGCCGGCGCGCCAGCATGCGCGCGGCAATCGCCTTTTCGGCGGCAAGCCTCGTTTCAGCGGCATTTCCTGTTGCATCGGTCGTCCCCGCGGTCCTGGCGGCCGCCGGGGCGATCGGGTGGCCGCGAGTCTCGGCGGCCGAGGTTGGCGCCCCGGCCGGCGCTCCGACCGGTGCCCTGCCGGGTGCCCCCTCCGGCGAGACGGGCAACGACGTGCTGGTCACGGCCTCGCGCACGGTGGAATCTCTCGATGAGGTCCTGTGGTCGGCCGATGTGCTGACGCGGAGCGACATCGAGGCGAGCCAGGCGCTCGCCCTGCAGAGCCTGCTCGCGGAGCTGCCCGGAGTGCAGTACGACAACACAGGCGGGCTCGGCAAGCAGACCTCGTTGTTCGTGCGCGGGACGAACGCCGATCAAACACTGCTGCTCATCGACGGCGTGCGCGTCGGCTCGGCGACCACCGGCATTCCGCCGATCGAGCTGATCCCGGTCGGCGAGATCGAGCGCATCGAGGTAGTGCGCGGCCCGCGCTCGACGCTCTACGGCTCGGATGCGATGGGCGGAGTCATTCAAATCTTCACGCGCGGCAGCGCGCAGCCCGGATGGAGCGCCGAGGCCAGCGCGACCGGGGGAACGTACTCGACCTTCGATGAAACGCTCGACCTGCGGGGCACCCTCGGACGGGCGTGGCTCGGCGCGCGCGGCGAGGTGCAGCATACGGCCGGATTCGAGGCGTGCTCGGGCCTGCCGGCGCAGGGACAGCCGCCGACGGACTGCTTCGGCGGCCCCGTGGACCATGACGGCTATCTCAACCGGTCCGGCTCCTTCACGGCCGGCGTGAGATTCGGGGACGGCTGGACTGCCGCGATCGATTCGCTCCTGACGAGCGGCCACACCGATTACGACGGGACGTACTCCGATTCCACGGCCTTCGCCGAACGCGTGACGTCGCTTCACGTGGATGGACGGATCACCGACCGCTGGAACGTGCACGTCGTGGGCGGGCGCGACGTGGACGATGCGGATGATTTCCTCGCAGGAGCGCCGGTGGACCGGTACGAGACGCGCCGCGACACGGCGAGCCTGCAGTTCGACGGCGCGATCGTACAGGCGCTCAGGATCGTCGCCGGCGCGGATTGGTATGGTGATCGCATCGAGGCCGTTCAGATCTTCGATCAGGCGGTCTCGCCTATCCCGTTCACGCGCACGACGCGCGATACCACCGGCACGTTCGTCGAGCTGCATGGCGCGACAGGCCCCGTGACGGAGCTCGCCGGCGTGCGCCGCGAGCACAACACGCAGTTCGGCGATCACGTGACGGAGGACCTCGGCGCAGGCTGGCAGCTCGCGCGCCACTACCGCCTCACGGCGACATGGGGCACCGCGTTCCATGCGCCGACGTTCAACGACCTGTACTTCCCGGCCTTTCCGGGATTCCCACCGCCGAGCAATCCTGACTTGAAGCCGGAAGTCTCGCGCTCGCTCGAGCTCGGCTTCGAGGGCCGTTGGGATACGCTCCGCTGGTCGGTGCACGTATTTCAAACGGACATCCACGGCCTGATCACGTATCCGCCCCCCGACTACACGCCCGTCAACCTGGATGAAGCGCGCATCCGCGGCGTCGAGCTCGAAGGAGCATGGCGGTACGGAGCCTGGACGCTCTCGGGAAACATCACCGGCCTCGATCCCCGGGATCGCAGCCCGGCAACGGCCGGCAATCCGAGCACACGCGGCAACCTGCTGCCCCGGCGCGCCGAGAGCAGCGCTCTCCTCGACGCACGGCGCACGCTGTGGGGTCGCGTGAGCCTCGCCGCGCGAGGTCGTTGGGAAGGCCGGCGCTTTGACGACCTCGCGAACACCGTGCCGCTCGGCGGCTACTTCCTGCTGGACTTCCTCGCCGACGCCTCGATCGGCGAGGGCTGGTCCATCGAGGGCCGCATCACGAATGCGCTTGGGCGCGTCTACTACACCGCAGCCAACGAGAATCCGCCGAGCCCGGTCACCTACTACAACCAGCCCCGCCGCGAGCTCGATCTCACGGTGCGATATCGATTCGACAGCTCAGGCGCGCGTTGAGCGGACGGCCCGCGGGGCGCGATCGAGAACGGCTCGACAGCATCGGCGCGCGTTGATCCGCAGCGCCGGCGCTCGCTCGGCGCACGGCCGGCCGGGCACGATGGCGAACGGCTCTGCGGAAGCGCGGCGCCGGTTCATGTCCCGGTCCCTATCAATGGCGCGCCAGCACCCGTGATAGAGTATCGCCGGGCAGCGGGGAGGAGCCGCGATGGGCGCCAGCGAAGCCTCGGGATCCGGCCGAAGCGAAGTTCCGGCGGACGAGCGGACGTGGGGCATGCTCGCGCATCTCGCCGCCCTCGCCGGCATCCTCGTTCCGCTCGGCAACATCCTGGGGCCGTTCGTCGTCTGGCTCGCGCGCCGCGGCGGCTCGCGTTTCGCGGGCGATCAGGCGAAGGAGGCGCTGAACTTCAACATCACGGTCGCTCTCGGCGCGCTCGTCTGCTACGCGCTCACGTGGCTCGGCGTCGGGTTCCTGCTGTTCGTGGCGCTCGCGCTCTACTGGCTCGCCATGACGATCATCGCCGCCATCAAGGCGAGCGAGGGCACCCGCTATCATTATCCGCTCGCTGTGCGGCTCGTGGCCTGAGTTAAGGAGAAGGAGCTCGACATGCATCGATTCACGTCCATCGCCCTCGCGGGCTTGCTCGTCCTCGGCCTCGCGGCCGGCACAGCGGCCAGCGCGCAGGGCGCCTTGCGCGAGGCGGGCTCCGTGCAAGCCGCGCTCGGCATCATGAGCCGCGCCGTCGCGGCGAGCGGACAGCTGATCTCCGCTCATCGTTATGACGAGCTGCCGCGCGAGTCGCACGAAGTGGAGGCCGGCCTCACCGCGCTCGAGCAAGGCCTCGGCGGCCGCCCGTCCGAGCTGCGCTCGAAGCTCGAGCCGCTGATCGGCAAGGCCCGGATCGCCTCGAGCGCGATGAGCGAGGCCGTCGCATCGCATCGCGACTCCATGCTGCCGCTTGCTCAGCGGCAGCTCGCGGACGCTGTGAACGCCATCATCGCGTCCTTCCCGCCGGAACTGCGGCCGGCAGGCGGAGGGTCCTGAGCCGGGAACCGCTCTCTCAGGAGCGGTGGTCGCCCATCCGGAAATCGCGCGCCGGCGCAGCAAGCCTACGGCCCCAGAAACATCCTGTACGCCGCGTTGCCCGTTTCCTCGATGTAGGCGTAATGCAGCGCGTTGAGGTGTTCCAGGAACTCCGCGCGATCCTCCGCCGGCACTTGGATCCCCGCGAGCACGCGCCCGTAGTCGGAGCCGTGATTGCGGTAGTGGAACAGCGTGACGTTCCAGCGCGTGCCGACCGCTTCCAGGAAATCAAGCAGTGCGCCGGGACGCTCCGGGAACTCGAAGCGGTACAACACCTCATCCGCAATGCCGCGCGCGGAGCCGCCCACCATGTAGCGCACGTGCAGCTTCGCCACTTCATTGTCAGTCATGTCGTGGACCGCGTAGCCGGCCTCGCGCAGCTCGCGCACGACCGCGTCCTTCTCCGTCCGGCCCTGGGTGAGGCCGAACGCCACGAAGATCCGCGCGCGCTCCGGGCTCTCATATCGGTAGTTGAACTCGGTGACGCTGCGCCGGCCGAGCGCCTGGCAGAAGCGGAGGAAGCTGCCCGGCCGCTCGGGAATCTCCACCGCGAGCAGCGCTTCGCGCCCCGCGCCGAGGTCGGCCCGCTCGGCAACGTGCCGCAGCCGGTCGAAATTCATGTTCGCCCCGCTCGCCACCGCCACGAGCCGCCGATCCCGTCCGCCGTCGCGCGCGACGTATTTCTTGACGCCCGCCACGGCGAGCGCGCCGGCCGGCTCGACGATCGAGCGCGTGTCCTCGAACACATCCTGGATTGCTCCGCAGATCTCGTCCGTGCTTACGAGGATCACCTCGTCCACGCACTGGCGCGCGAGCGCAAACGTTTCCTCGCCGACGCGCTTGACCGCCACGCCGTCCGCGAAGATGCCGACGTGCTCCAGCGTCACCCGATGCCCGGCCTGCAGCGAGCGATACATCGCATCCGCGTCTTCAGGCTCGACGCCGATCACGCGGACGCGCGGATAGAGATATTTGAGATAGACGCCGATGCCCGCGATGAGCCCGCCGCCGCCGACCGGCACGAACACCGCGTCGATCTCGCCGCCGGTCTGGCGCGCGATCTCCATGCCGACCGTGCCCTGCCCGGCGATCACGTCCGGGTCGTCGAACGGATGAACGAACACGAGATGGCGCTCCCGCGCGAGCTCGACCGCCCGCACGTAGGCCGCGTCGTAGTCATCGCCGTGTAGCACGGCCTCGCCGCCGAGATCGGCGACCGCCTGCACCTTGATGCGCGGCGTCGTCTGCGGCATCACGATGACGGCCGGAATCCCGCGCCGCCGAGCCGCGAGCGCCACGCCCTGCGCGTGATTGCCGGCGGACGCGCAGATCACGCCGCGGCGGGCGACGGCATCCGCCAGGTACGCGATTTTGTTGTACGCGCCGCGCAGCTTGAACGAGAAGACGGGCTGCAAGTCCTCGCGCTTCAGGAGCACGCGCGCGCCGAGCCGCTGCGAGAGGCGCGGCGCCGGCTCGAGCGGCGATTCGCTCGCCACGTCGTAGACGCGCGCCTTGAGGATGCGTTCGATGTAGGGGCTCGCCACGGGCGCTTACCGGGTCGCAATCGAGGCTTGGCGAAGCTTAGCGTAATTGCGCGGGGGGCCGCTCCAACGTGGCGGGCCGCGGCTCAGCGCCGCTCCGCCGGCCGCACCGCGAAGCGGAACTGCGTCTTTCCCACCGTGATCGCATCGCCGTCCTTCAAGCTCTGACGCGTGACGCGCCGGCCGTTCACGAGGACGCCGTTCGTGCTGTTGAGGTCTTCGATGATCGCCTGCGCGGGTCCCGCCAGGATCACGGCGTGATGGCGGCTCACGAACTTCGTGTCGATCTGCACGTCGTTGTCCGGCGTGCGCCCGATGCTGGTCTTGCGGCCGAGCACGTGGACCACCTCGCCGTCGCCCTCGGCGCGAATGAGCAGGCGCGTCGGTGCCGCGGCATCCGCTTCGCCGGCCGCCGGCACATCGAGGAAACGCACGTTCTGCTGAATGTGCTCGAGCAGCGCGGCGCTTCGTGCGGCTTCGGCCTCGAGTCGGCGGATGAGCGCATCGCGCTCCTCGAGCGACTGGCGTGCCGCCTCGAGCGTCGAGCGCCAGTCGTCATTGAGGCGGGTCAGCTCGTCGATGCGCGCATTCTTTGCGCGCAGCTCGCCTTCCAGGCGATGGATCGCCTCCTCCGCGGCGCGCAGATCGGCCTCCAAGGCGCCGACGCGCTCGCGGGTCGATCGCACCTCCTGCTCCGCACGGCTCAGGGCCGCGGCATTCTCGGCCCCCGCGGCGGCGAGGGCGTCCGCATGCTGCGCACGGGCCGCGGCGAGCTCCGCTTCGAGCGCGTCGATCCGGCTCTGCTGCGCGGCGCACGCCGCTTCCAGCTCGCGCTGGCGATCGGCGGCGGCGTTGAGCGCCTGCGCGCCGGCCTCGGTGCGCGAGCGTGCCTCCGAGGCCAGCTTGCCGATCTGCTCGCGCGCGGCGGCGAGCTCGCGGAACAGCGCCTCGGCGCGCTCCCGGTACGCGGCGAGATTCCGCGCGAGCTGCACGAGCTGCGACTCGCGCCGGCCCGCCTCCTCGTCGAGGCCGCGGAACATCGTCTCGTACACCGCGCGCCGCCCTTCGCGCCGCGCCAGCGCTTCGAGCTGCGCGGTCATCTGCAAACGCACTTCCACGAGCTGCTGTTCGGCTCGGGCGAGCGTGCGCTCGCGGGCCGCGAGGCTTGCTTCGAGCGAGCGGTTGCGATCCCGGACGGCCCGTGTTTCCGCTTCACGGGCGGCGAGCCGCTGCGTCAGCTCCTCGATCTGACCTCGCGCCGCCGACAGCGCGAGCCGCGTGTCGGTCAGCTCCCGGCTCAGCGCCTCCGCGCGCTGATCGGCCGCCGAGCGGGCCTCGCGCGTCTCCTCGAGCTCCTGCTCGAGGGTCGTGAGGCGTTCGCCCTTGTGGGCGAGTCCTTCTTCGAGCTCGCGCAGGTTCGCCGCGAGCGCTTTGAGATCATCTTCGAGACGCCGGTGGGCTGCGACTGCGCTGCCATCCGCGGCGCTTCCCGCATGAGCGCCGCCATCGGGCCGCGCGATGTGCGGAGCGGCAGGCGCCGGAAACGCCCAGGTATCCGTCGCGGTGAGTTCAGGATGCGCCGCCTCGTAAGCTGCGACGTCGAGCGCGGGCAGCTCGGCGGTGGTTTCGAGGTCTTCCACGGGGCACGGTTGCGAAGCGCCCTGCGGTTCCGTGGTGTCCTGGGACGCGATAGGACGCTGCGTGGACATGGCTCAGCTCCGCAAGAACTCGCGTAGCAGCTCGGCCAGCCGCTCCGGCGCGGCTTCAAACGCCTCCGCCCCGACATCCGGCAGGTCGAGCACCCGAGCTCTCGGCATGAGCTCGCGGGCACGCAGCGTGGCGTCCCACCATTCGTCGCGCGGCCGGACGATCAGAACCGGCTGCATCAGACGGCCGAGCCGTTCTCGCGCAGGATAATCCAGCGCCGCCTGCATGCCCCACCAAGCCCGCGGTCCATTGCGGAGCTTGTCGGCGAAGCCGCGCGCCAGCGTCTCGAGGGTGAGTCCCGAGCCCGCCGCGCGCGTGCGCGCCCACTCCGCCGCGAGATAGCTCCCATCCTCCGTCGGCGGCACGGGCCACGGCGCGCGGCGGAAAGCCTCGCGCTCCGCTTCCGAGGCGAGAGGAAGCCCGACACACACTACACGGCGCACGACGTTGGGAAGCGCCAGGGCGAGCTCGGCCGCCACGAACGACCCACTGCCATATCCGAGGACGTGAAGCTGCCTGAACCGCATGGTGTCGCAGAAGTCGACGATCGCGGCCGCGTAGTCGGCCACGGAAGGCCGCGACGGCGGCGGGTCGGAGATCCCGAAACCCGGCAGATCCGGCGCGTAGACAGAGCGATCACGCCCCATGAGCGGCAGGAAGCGCGCGAACGTCGACCCGGATCGCGGGCTCTGATGCAGCGCAATGAGCGGAGTGCCCTCATCGAAGCCGCCGCCCGGCGGAATGGCGTTGTGCACGTGGAGCTGGCCGTAGCGGCACTCGAAGTAGCCGCGGCGCAGGCGCGGTTCCGTCTGCACCGATTGGCGCTTGATCGTTCCCTTGGCCATCCAGCCCTCTCACGAGCGGCTCGCCGCTTGAACCGCGGCTCGCACACGAGCATATTGTCGGGCGTCGCAGATTCTATCGGGTTCGACGCATGAGTTCCGATAGCCGGGCGGACGCCAGGCTCATCCGCTGCCTCGCCGCATCGGTCACGGCTGCCGCCGCGCTGTTGGCTGCGGGCTGTGGTCTCGCCGGCACGGCTGCGACAACCGCGGCCGGCGGTGTTTCGGAGGCGCAGCAGGCCAAGGATGCGAAGGCGACCGAGGACCGCGTGAAGCAGCAGGTCGAGGACGCCGTGCGCACGAATACACAGCAGGTCGAGGACGCCGAGAAATCAGCGCAGTAGTCGGCCGAGGCTCGCGGCGGCGGCCGCAGCCGCAGCACCTTGCACGGCCGCGCTGACCAGAACCCTTGATTGCGCTAAGTCCGCGCGAACGTTCGGCTCAACGCCGGCCGGCCTTCTTTCGCGCCGTCTTTCCCCGCGCGGACTTGGCGCCCGCAGCGCCGCGGCGGCTGCCCCCGCGCGCTCCGGCCGAACGCCTTGCCGAGCCTCGGCCAGCGCCGCGAGCCGATCGCGCGGCAGGGCCCTTCTTGGTCGCAGCCTTCTTGGTCGCAGCCTTCTTGGCCGCAGCCTTCTTGGCTGGGGCCTTCCTTGCCGCACCCTTCTTGGCAGCGCTTCCTCGCCTCGCCGATGCGGTGGCCCTGCTGCCGCTCGCGCCGCCACGATCCGAGCCGCTTCGGCCGGCTGCCCGCGTCGTGGTGGCACCGCCGGGCGCTCCGCGGCCCGACATCGCGCCCATACGGCCGCCTTCGGCTGAAGGCTTGGCGGCTGACCCCGCCGCCTTCGTAGCGCCGGAGGTCGCCGGCGAGACGGCTGGGGCGGGCTTCGACGCCGAAGCGGCAGGCTGTGCGCCCGATGCCGGCGCAGCCGGCTTCGCTGGGGCTGCTGCCGATGTCGCGGCCGGTGCCGCGGGCGCAGCCGGCTTCGAGGGCAGCGCACTCTCCGCGCCAGCCGGCTGATTGACGGCGATGACGGCGCCTTGCGGATCGGCAAGCTGCACGATCCAGCTGTCGCCCGGGACTTGCCGCGGCCCATTGATCACGCGACCGCCCGCGCTCTTCGCCGTCTCGGCCGCCTTGGCGGCGCTCGAAACGCGCACATAGGCCAGCCAGTGCGGGGCGGTGCCCGAGAAGCCGGCGCCACCGCGCGTGAACATTCCGCCGAGCTGCTGGCCGCCTCGGCCGAAGAGCACATACGGTCCCATCGACCCCATCTCGCGCACGCCGAGCTGCTCCCAGCCGAAGAGCTCGCGGTAGAACCGGAGCGCCGCGGCATGGTCGCTCGTCGCCAGCTCGTGCCAGGTGAAGGCGTCGGTGTGTCCCCCGCCCGAGCTCGACGCGGGAGGTGTGTAGATGCCAAACACCGCCCCCTGAGGGTCGGCCAGCACCGCGTAGCGCCCGCCGCCTGGGATGTCGGCGGCGCCCTTCAGGACGCGGCCGCCGTGCCGCTGCGCGGCCGAGACGGTTTCCTCGAGATGAGTGGTTCCGATGTAGCTGAGCCACTGGGGCGTCGCGCCGACTCCCTGCATATCCGGTCCCGGCTTCGTCATGCCGCCGACGGGCCCCTTGGGGGTCAGCAGGACGGTATAGGAGGGGTCCCTGTCCCACGCCTGGGGCGTCCAGCCGAGGACCTTGCCATAGAACGCGCCGGCCGTACCGGGGTCGGTGGTCAGCAACTCATGCCACAGGAATTTTCCCTGAACGTCGGCGCTTGCCATCGTTGTCTCTCCCCGATCAGAGCCCAGCTGTCCGCCCGCGCTCACGCGGTCGACGACCCGCCCGCGAGCTGTTTGACGCGCCCGCCATTCTCCACCGTTTGAGAATCCTGTAAATAGCCGCGTTACCTGAGCGCCACGAAATCCCCCTCGAATGCCGCCGCGCGCACGCCGTTCTGCAGCAGCGTCGATCGCAAAGTAATGCGGCCGCGGCCGTGGCGCTCGAACATCCTCCGGAACCGGGCATAAGCCGCCTCATCGTCCATTTCGCAGGCCGCCTCGAAATCCCCCGTGATCGGCCGTTCGTAGTGGATCGTGCTCCGTTGGATCACCAGCCTCGCCCGCCCGCCCGCCATCCGCTCGCGAACGTAGAGCAGCGTCCACGCGGCGAGGATCGCGACGGCCACGGCGCTGCCGCCGAACACCACCTCGTCGCGGGCAGCGCCCGGCAGGGCATCCCCTACCGCGCCCGGCACTTGCGCACCTGCCGCCTGGGGGCCACCTTCGGCTTCCGGGCTCGCCCCGCCTCCGTCAGGTTCCGCGTTGATGTTCGGCGCAAACGGGGCGGCGAGCCGTACCCGGTGAGCATCGGCCGCGCGGATGCGGATGCCCATAACCGCCGCGATGGGAATGCGCCGGTGAAGATAGGCCTCGATTGCTCGGGGCTCGAGCTCCGCGCTCACCCGGCGCTCCGGCGGGACCTCTAGGGACTCAACTGCGGCATCGCCGCTCGCTCACCATTGCCCGACGTTCGGCATCGACTTCCAGGGCTCAGCGGGCGCGAGCGCGCCCCCCGCCTGCAGCAGCTCGATCGAGATGCCATCCGGCGAACGCACGAAGGCCATATGGCCGTCGCGCGGCGGGCGGTTGATCGTCACCCCGTGCTCCATCAGCCGCCGGCAAGTCGCATAGATGTCGTCGACCCGGTATGCGATGTGGCCGAAATTGCGCCCGCCGGTGTAGGTCTCCGGGTCCCAGTTGTAAGTGAGCTCGATCTGCGCCGACTCATCGCCCGGCGCGGCGACGAAGACGAGCGTGAACCGCCCTTGCGGGAACTCCTTGCGCGAGACCTCGCGCAACCCGAGCGCATCGCAATAGAAGCGCAGGGAGGCTTCGAGATCGCTCACGCGGACCATCGTGTGCAGGTATCTCATGTCAAAACATCTCCGAAGGCCCCGGCGTCTCGATCTTCACCTCGTGGCGGGACGGGATGAAATCGCCGGTGATCATCGCGCTGTACTCCTGTCCCGGCCCCACCATCGGATAGACGCCGGCGTCGGGATCGATCATCACTTCGAGAAAGGCGGGCCCCGGGAAGTCGATCAGCGCGCCGATGAGGCGCGGCACGTCTTCCTTGCGCGACAGCCGCTCGGCGAACAGGAAGCCGTCGGCCTGCGCGGCCTTCACGAAGTCCTTCTTGTGCAGCGACTTGTCGCTCGCGGAGAGCCGCCCCTTGAAGAACAGCTTCTGCCATTGCTTCACCATGCCGTCGCCGAAGTTGTTGAGCACGATGATCTTCACCGGCAGCCCGTAGGTCGTGACCGTTTCGAGCTCGCCGATGTTCATGCGGATGCTCGCATCGCCGTCCACGTCGATGACGAGCCGGTCGGGGTTGGCGACCTGGGCGCCGATCGCGGCGGGCAGGCCGAAGCCCATCGTGCCCATGCTGCCCGAGGTGAGCCAGAGCCGCGGGCGGCGGAAATCGCAGTACTGCGCCGTCCACATCTGATGCTGGCCCACGCCGGTCGCGACGATCGCCTCCCCGCGCGTCCGGCGGTTCAGCTCCTCGAGCACGTAGTACGGCTGAATGAGCGGGCTCGCCCGGTCGTAGTTCATCGCATGCGCGCGCTTGAGCTCCGCGAGATGCGCATGCCATGCGGCGTAATCGGGCCGGAAGTCGAGCCGCCTGCCGAACGCCGTGAGCGCGCGCAGCGCATCCCCGAGCTGCCCCACGTGGCTCCACGCGACGCGCTTGACCTTGTTGATCTCCGCCGGATCGATGTCGAGGTGCGCGATGCGGCGCGCGTTGCGCGCAAACTTCGCTGGAACCGTCGCTACGCGATCATCGAACCGGGCGCCGGCCGTGATGAGGAAGTCGCAGTCGTCGAGCGCATAGTTCGCGAAGGCCGCGCCGTGCATGCCGAGCATGCGCAGCGAGAGCGGATGCATCGTGTCGAACGCCCCGATGCCCATGAGCGTCGTCACGACGGGAATGCCGAACGAGACTGCGAATTCCGTCAGCGCTTCCGAGGCGTTCGCGTTGATGACGCCGCCACCTGCGTAGATGAGCGGCCGGCGCGCCTCGCGCAGCATGTCGAAGAACCGCGCGGCCTCATCGGGCTCGAGGCCCTGCGCGGCGAGCTCCAGCATCCGGCTTCGATACCCGGGAATGGGCAGCGTGCCCCGGCCGGCGAACTCGCCCTCCCAGTTCTGCACGTCCTTCGGCACATCGACGACGACCGGTCCCGGTCGCCCCGTGCGCGCGATCTCGAAGGCGGTGCGGACCGTCGCTTCGAGCTTCAAAGGGTCCGTGACGAGGAAGATGTGCTTCGCGACCGCGCTCATGAGCGCGGCGACGGGCGCTTCCTGGAAGGCATCGGTGCCGATCGCGGCGCGCGCGACCTGGCCGCAGATGACCACGATCGGTACGGAATCGGCCATCGAGTCGCGCACCGGCGTGACGGTGTTCGTCGCGCCGGGACCCGAAGTCACGAGGCACACGCCCACGCGCCCGCTCGCGCGCGCATACCCCGCGGCCATGAAGCCCGCGCCCTGCTCGTTCGCCGGAACGATGAGCGGAATCTGCCGCCCGCCGGTCGCGGCCTGCTGCTCGTTGTACAGGAACACCGCATCGTAGGTGGGCAGGATCGCGCCGCCGCTGTAGCCGAAAATCGCGCTCACGCCCTCATCCGCGAGGACTTGCACGATCATCTGCGCGCCGGTCATGCGGGTGCCGGCCAGCGGATGGCGGGTCGTGTGATCCTGCTGAATCGCGCGGTCCTGCTGGATCGCACGGTCCTGCGTCGGGTGAAGGGCGGTGTCGTTCATGAGCGTGCGTGGGCGTCGTGGGCAAGGCCGCGGCTCGACGCCGCTGAATCGCGGAATGCCGCATAAGGAAGCGCCGTCCGGCCGAGCCGCTTAGCCTAGCAGCTCGCGGCTCCTCGATGCTACCGCCGGCCGAGTGGGTTATCCTGAGGCAACAGGGATCGGTCGCACCTCCTTACATGCGTCATATCATCGCGATCTTGCTCCAGAACGAGGCCGGCGCGCTCGCGCGCGTCGCGGGCCTGTTCTCCACGCGCGGCTACAACATCGAGTCCCTGTCGGTTGCGCCGACGGACGATCCGACCGTCTCCCGCGTCACGCTCGTCACCAAGGGCTCCGATTCCGTCATCCAGCAGATCGTGAACCAGCTGCACAAGCTCATCGATGTCGTCCGGGTCGAGGACATGACGCTCGGCGAGCATCTCGAACGAGAGCTGGTTCTGGTGAAGCTCGCGGTGAGCCCACAGGACACCGACGCGCTGCGCGGCTGCATCGTGCGCGCGGGCGGGCGCGTGCTCGATCCGGCGCCCGACGGCTTCATTGCCGAGCTCACGGCAAGCGAAGCGGAGGTCAACGCATTCATCCGTGAGGCCGGATCGCGCGGCCGGCTCCTGGAGGTCGTGCGCAGCGGCGCCCTCGGCATCGCCCGCGGCCGGCCGGCCGATGGGACCTGAGAGGGCGGGGCCTTGGAGCGCGCGCGCATCCTCATCGTCGACGATCTGCCCGAAAAGCTGCTCGTGTACCGCACGGTGCTCGAGGAGCTCGACGCGGAGCTCGCCGTCGCCCGCTCCGGAACGGAGGCGCTGAAGCTCATCCTGCACGAGGAGTTCGCGGTCATCCTGCTCGACGTGAACATGCCCAACATGGACGGGCTCGAGACCGCCTCGCTCATCCGCCGCTACCGGCGCACCGAGCGCACGCCGATCATCTTCATCACGGCGTATGCGGACGAGATGCAGACTTCGCGCGGCTACGAGCTCGGCGCGGTGGACTACATCCTCACGCCGATCAATCCGCACGTGCTGCGCTCGAAGGTCCGCGTATTCATCGATCTCTACCGCGCGCACGCCGAGCTCGCGAGCTCCCACCAGGCGCTCGAGCAGCGGGTCGCCGAGCGCACCCAGGAGCTCGAGCGGAGCAACGAGCGGTTGCAGGCCGAGATCGACGAGCGGCGGCGCATCGAACGCGAGCGTGAAGCGCTCCTCGAGCGCGAGCAGGCGCTGCGCGCCGAGGCCGAGGAGCTCTCGAGGCTCAAGGACGAGTTCCTCGCCACGATGTCGCACGAGCTGCGCACGCCGCTCAATGCGATCTTCGGTTGGATCACGCTGCTGCGCACCGGCCGGCTCGACGGGCCGACCGAGGAGCGCGCGCTCGAAACGATCGAGCGCAATGCCCGTACGCAGAAGCGGCTCATCGAAGATCTGCTCGACGTCTCGCGGATCGTGACCGGCAAGGTGACTCTCGAGCTCGCGGTGGTCGATCCGCGGCGCATCATCGAGGCCTCGATCGAGACCATGATGCCGGCGGCGCAGGCGAAGGGCATCCACCTCGTTCCGCTGCTCGACGCCGGCGTCGGCCCGCTGCTCGGCGATCCCGCACGGCTGCAACAGGTCGTCTGCAATCTGCTCTCGAACGCGATCAAATTCACGCCGCTCGGCGGCCGCATCGAGCTGACCCTCGCGCGGCGCGGTGCCGAGGCCGAGATCACCGTGCGCGATACGGGGCGGGGGATCAAGCCGGAGTTCCTGCCGTATGTCTTTGATCGGTTCAGGCAGGAGGACGGCTCGATCAGCCGCCGGCATGGCGGCCTCGGGCTCGGCTTGGCGATCGTGCGCCACCTCATCGAGCTGCACGGGGGCACCGTCTCGGCCGCGAGCGAGGGCGAAGGCCGGGGCGCGACGTTCACGCTGCGCGTGCCCATTCGCTCGAGCGCGGCGGCCGGCGAGAGCCCGGGACCGCGGCCGCCTCCGCCGTCCGGCTCAGCGCCGCTCGCGGGCATCCACGTGCTCGTCGTGGACGACGATCCCGGCGCGCGGGAGGTGATCGCCCAGACTCTCGAAAGCCTCGGCGCGCGCGTCAGCCTCGCCGCGTCCGCGCCCACGGCACTCACACTGCTCTTTGAGCGCAAGCCGCACGTGCTCGTCGCGGACCTCGGAATGCCGGAGATGGACGGCTTCGCACTCATCGAGCAGGTGCGCGCGCTCGAACCGAATCTCGGCGGACGCATTCCCGCGATTGCGGTGACCGCCTACGCCACCATGCAGGATCGCCTGCGCGCCCTGCACGCGGGCTACCAGAATCACATCGTGAAGCCCGTCGAGGCCGAAGAGCTCGCGGCGGTCATCTCGAGCCTCACCCGTCCGATCGAGCGGGAGCTCACGGCCTGAAGCGGGCCGCGCGCGCCATCGCAGCCTCTCGGCCGCTCGCGCCGCGGGAGCCTCTGCAACGCCTGAGCGACCGCGCGCCATCGAGACCCCTCAACCGCGCGCACCGCCGGAGCCCCTCAAATCTCCGCAGCGAGGGGGCACCCTCAAACGCTCGCCGTCTCCGCCGGCGCGCTGCTCAACACGCTCTCGAGCGGCACCGGCTGTCCGAACAGGAAGCCCTGTGCGCGATCGACCCCGAGGTCCGCGAGCCGCCGGCGCACCGTCTCGCTCTCGACGCATTCGGCCACGGTTTGAATGCCCATGCTGCGGGCGAGCTGTGCGACCCCGCGCACCAGCGACTCCGAGCGCGTGTCGATAAGCAGGTCGCGCGTGAAGGAGCCGTCGAGCTTCAGCATGCTCACGTCGAAGGATTTGAGGTATGCGAGCGAGCTCACGCCGGTGCCGAAGTCGTCGAGCGCGAACTCGACGCCCCGCTCGCGGAGGCGGCGGATCAGCGTCTGGGTCTGCGCGACGTTCGCGACCGCGGCGGTCTCCGTGATCTCGAATTGCAGCCACTCGCCGGGAACCGACTTCGACCCGACCTGCGAGCTCAGCCATTCGAGGAAGTCCGGATTGCCGATCGAGGGGCCGGAGAGATTGACGGAGAAGCGCACGGCGCGCGCCGGCGTCGCGCGGTAGGCCGCCTTCAGGCGCTCGAACACGCGCATGAGCATCGCGCGGTCGAGATCGATCAGCATTTGATAGCGCGTCGCGGCCGACATGAAGTGCGCGGGAGATACGAACGAGCCGGTGTCGCTCACGAGCCGCACCAGCAGCTCGAAGTATTCCCCGCCTGGCCCGGCGCCGGCGCCGAGCGGCACGAGCGGCTGGGCGACGATGCCGATGCGCTCGGTCTCGAGCGAGCGGCGCAGGCGCGTCGCGATGAGCACGTCGTCGCTCCGCTGCATCATGCTCGTATCGGCGTCCTGGTAGACCTCGACGCGCCCGCGGCCGCGGTCCTTCGCCGCGCGGCAGGCCGTCTCGGCCGCGGAGATCGCCTGCGTGAGCTCGAAATCGCCGGGCGGCACGCTCGCGACCCCGAACGAGATGCTGAGGCGAGTGCGCACGCCGCCGATCACCGCGCAGCGCTCGCTCACGGCGTGGCAGAGCTGCTCCGCGATGCGGCGAGCCTGGCTCAAGGAAGTCTTCGGCAGATACGCCGCGAAACGGTCGCCGGAGATGTGGCACACCGTGGCACGCTCCGGCATCGGCTGCTCCTGCAGCACAGCGCCGACGGCGGCGATGGCCTGGTCGCCCGCCGCGAGGCCCGCGAGCTTGTTGAGCACGTGCAGCTGATCGAGGTCGCCGTACAGGATGCAGCCCGGGACTCCGCCCGATGCGCTCTCCTCCGCGCGCGCGCGCTCCTGGAACGTCGACCAGGTGTCGAGCTCGGGCAGGCGCGAGGCGGGCGCGAACAGCCGGCTCACCTCCCCGGCGAGCTCTGCAAGGAGCTGCGATTCGGCGGGGCCGAGCTTCGGCTGATCCACCGTGCGCACCGCGACGAGAATGCCTATCGGCGCGCCCGCTGCATCGCGCAGCGCCGCGGCGACGAGCTTGCCGCAGACGGGGCCGCCGCGCTCGCCGCGCAACCGGTTCGTGCCGATGAGGCCGTCCGGCGCCGTCAGCACCTGTTCCATCAGCCCCTGTCCACCGTGGCGCCACAGGTCTTCGAGGACGCGCGCTCCGGGGATGTCGCGCGCGAGGCTATGGGCCGCTCCACCCTCCACCCGGAGCGCCACGAAGGCCGCATCCAGTTTCGAGAGCACTCGCCGTAAGGCCTCCTCCAGCGCCCCAGACTGAGGCCGCGGCGAGGCAGAGCCGTTCGCAGGTCTCGATGGAAGAGACGCGGGTCGCGTCATGGCGCGATGATCGACACTCCCTTTAAAAGTGCCACCCACTGTACGGCCGGACCGGCGGCGCGGCCGGAACCCGTTCGCACCCTCTGCGGCGGGCCGTATGATGGGGTGGCCGACTCACCCGGTTTTGTGACCGAGATCACAGCGATGGCCCTGGTTGTTCGCTTGCACCGGTACGGAGGCCCCGAAGCGCTCACTCTCGAGCAGATCGAGCCCTCGGCGCCGGCCCCCGATGAGGTCCAGATCCGCCACACGGCGATCGGTCTCAATTACATCGACGTATACGATCGCACGGGCCTTTATGCGACACCGCTGCCCGTCGTGCTCGGGCGCGAGGCGGCCGGCGTGATCACCGCGGTCGGGCGGCGTGTGCGCGGCTTCCGTGCGGGCGATCGGGTGGCCTATGTGCATCCGGGCGCCTACTGCGAAGTGCGCAACGTCCCGGCGCGCCACGTCGTGAAAGTGCCGGCCGGGATCTCCGATCGCGAGGCGGCGGCATTGATGCTGAAGGGGCTCACGGCACAGTACCTTCTGCGCCGCACCTACCGCGTGCAGCGCGGCGATCCCATCCTCGTGCACGCGGCGGCCGGAGGCGTCGGGCTCATTCTCACGCAGTGGGCGCGCGCGCTCGGGGCCCGCGTCATCGGCGTCGTGGGCAGCGAAGCGAAGGCGGAGCTCGCGCGGAAGCACGGCTGCCGCCACGTGCTCATCTCCGGCCGCGACGACATCGTCGCGTCGGTGAAAGCGCTGACGAAGGGCGCCGGCGTCGCGGTGGTCTACGATTCGGTGGGCAAGGACACCTTCATGGAATCGCTCGACTGCCTGCGTCCGCTCGGCATGATGGTGACCTACGGCAACGCGTCGGGCCCACCGCCGGCGGTGAGCCCGCTCGAGCTGTCGAAGCGCGGCTCGCTCTTCCTCACACGCCCGACGCTGTTCTCCTACATCGCGACGCGCGCGGAGCTGGAGGCCGCCGCGAAGGAGCTGTTCGCCATCGTCAAGAGCCGCAAGGTCCGGGTCCGCATCGGGCAGAGCTATCCGCTTAGCGAAGTGGCGCAGGCCCACCGCGATCTCGAAGCGCGCCGGACCACCGGCTCGACCGTGCTGCTGCCGTGAGGCCTCAGCCCAGCGGCGCCTCCGCGAACCTCAAGTCTTCCACCGGCCGGCCGCCGATCAAGTGCTCCGTGATGATCCGTTCGAGGTTCGCGGGCGTGCAGGCGCGATACCAGATCCCCTCTGGGTAGACCACCGCGATCGGCCCGCTGGTGCAGATGCGCAGGCAATCGGCCTTGGTGCGCAGCACGCCGCCTTCCATATCGACGAGGCCGAGCTCCTTCAGCCGGCGCTTCAGGAACTCCCACGACTCGAGCTGCACCTCGCGCGGCGCGCACTTGCCGCCGGTACAGAGGAAGACGTGGCGGCGGGCGCGCCCGAGCCTCACCTTCTCGACGGCCACGCGAAGCGCGGGGTCGAGCGTCACAACGCCGCGTCGTCCGTCTCGCCCGTGCGAATCCGGATGACCCGCTGGATGTCGGTGATGAAGATCTTCCCGTCCCCGACCTTGCCCGTCTTCGCGGACTTCAGGATCGCCTCGATGACTTGATCGAGCAGATCCGCGCGCACGGCGACCTCGATGCGCGTCTTCGGCACGAAGTCCACGACGTACTCGGCGCCGCGGTAGAGCTCCGTGTGCCCGCGCTGCCGGCCGAAGCCCTTGACCTCGGTGACCGTCATGCCGGAGACGCCGATCTCGGACAGCGCGGCGCGCACGTCGTCGAGCTTGAACGGCTTGATGATCGCGGTGACCAGTTTCATCGTCGTGCTACCCCGTCGAGCGGCCGGTGAGCCATGTTACGCACCTGCGGGCCGTTTTGCAGCTTTCGTGCCACGGCTCCGCACGCGGCGAAACCTCATGAATTCAGCGGCTTCGCGGCGCGCGGACAGCGGCTGCCGCGGCGCCCCGGGGCAAAGCCGCTGCACCGTCGCGAGGCACGTGCGGCCAGCACGCTCTGCCGTGGTGCGGGCGCCCGCGGCTCGGGCGCCTCACTCCGCATCTGGCGGGGCGATCGCGCAGCAGAGCACGGCCGCTCACGCGGCGCGGGCCATACTGCTAATCGGCAAAGTACCGCGCGAGGTACTGCTCGAAAGTCTCCGTCTCCGCGGCTTCGATGGCGCGCTGTTTCTCGTGCGACTCGGCGGCCTCCTGGGTGAGCTCGGCGAGACGTTCCGGGTTCGGTGTGTAGAGATCGAGGAAGTACTCCTTGTGCGTGCGCGACATGCGCAGCGCGAGCTCGAAGAAGCCTTCGCCCGTCTCCTCGAGCTCCGCAAGCAGCCGCGCCGAGGGGGTGAGCCTCACATCGCGGACTTTCGCCGCCTGCGTCGCGAGCGACTGAGTATACGGCCGCGACGGATCGCCGTGGTCGAGCAGCTCGCAGATACCCTCCATCGAATCGATCAGCTCCGCGGCCCAGCTCGTCATGGACGTCCGGCGGCCGTCGCGCGCGAGCTCGAGGCCGGGCTCCCGGCCTCGCCGGGCGACGATGAGATGGTTGGCGTCCAGCGCCGCCTCCTCGCCCGACTCGATCGGCGGGCTCGCCTTGAGCAGACACAGCGCGAGGAACGCCTCGAGGAAACGCAGCTTGTGCTGATTGACGCCGACCGGATCGAACGCGCTCACGTCGAGCGCGCGCACCTCGACGTACTCGACCCCGGCGCGGCGCAACGCCTTGGTCGGCCGCTCGCCGGAGCGCGCGACGCGCTTCGGACGGATATAGCTGTAGTACTCGTTCTCGATCTGCAGGATGTTCGCGTTGAGCTGCCGGTACTCCCCGTCCACCTGGATGCCGAGGCGTTGATACGGCGGATGAGGAGTCATGATCGCGCGCGTGAGATCGCGCACGTACTCATCGAGGCTGTTCACCGAAATGACGAGCCCGGCCTGGTTGCGATTGCGATAGCCGATGTCGCTCATCCGCAGCGAGGTCCCATACGGCTCGTACAGCGTGCCGGGCACGAGCTCCGGCAGAGTCTCCCCGCGTCCTTCGAGGAACGAGCGGCACACGACCGGGGAGACGCCGAACAGGTAGAGCACGATCCAGCCGTAGCGGCGGTAGTTGCGCAGCAGGTCGAAGTAGCTCGCCGAGATGAAATCCTGCCGCGGGGCGCGCGACTCCCGGATGGTCTCGTAGGCCTCCCAGAAGCGTTCCGGGAACGAGTAGTTGAAATGCACGCCCGAGATGGCCTGCATCATCCTGCCGTAGCGGACGGCGAGGCCGCGGCGGTACACCGTCTTCATGCGCGCGACGTTGGACGTGCCATACTCCGCGATCGGAATGTCCGCGTCGCGCTCGATGAAGCACGGCATGCTCGTCGCCCACAAGAGCTCGTCCGAGAGGTGGCGGTAGACGAACTGGTGCAGGTCGAGGAGGTACTGCAGCAGCTCCCAGCTCGCCGTGAACGGCGGGGTGACGAGCTCGATCAGCGCTTCCGAGAAGTCGGTCGTGATGTGCTCGCTCGTGAGCGCCGAGCCGAGCGCTTCCGGGTGGCGCGTTTGCGCGATCCGACCAGCGGGCGTGACGCGCAGAGACTCCTTCTCGACGCCCTTGCGGCCGCCTTGCAGCACAGCCGGCTCCCCGCAATTGACGAGCGCGGAGAGCCGTCTCTCGAAGACACGGTCGATGCCGGGCCGTGGCAAGCGTCACCCGTTCGGCAGCCTGGCCGCAGGCGGCGGCGGGCAATGCGATGCGGGCGACGTTGGGTTCGCTGAGCTCATGAGGGGACCTGGAATCGCGATCGAGTGGGCGCTGACCGTCGCCGGCAGGCCATCTTGCCGCGCGCCGGCCGGCGACTCAACCTGGGCGAAGGTGGGGCGTCGAGCGGCGCACCGCACCCGCAGCCGGGCGCGCGTCGTTCAGCCCCGGTGCGCCTCGTGCCCGCCCGATCTCGAGCGGCCGCGGCCGCCGTGGCGTGCCGGCGCAGGGCGCAGCCGGCCTCCGAACCAGCGGGCGAGCCGCGCAGGGGAAACCCCGCAGCCGAAGGCTAGGGCGAGCGTCCGGTTCGTGAGCGTGCGCCGCAACCAGCCGTCCCGCTCCCAGCGGCGCGTGGATACCGTGATGGGGAGGTCCAGGGCGACAAAGCGCCCCGTCCGTTTCAACGCGCGCACCAAAGCGACCTCCTCGAACAGCGGCTGCACGGTAAATCCCGGCGTTGCATCGTAGGCGGCGCGCGTCACATAAAGGCCCTGATCGCCATAGACCATGCCCCAGCGGCAGCGCCAGCCGATGCAGCGTTCGAGGAAGCGCTTCGTCCGGGTGCGCGGGCCTCCGAAGCGGAAACGGAAGTAGCCGCCGATCGCGCCGCGCTCGATGCTCCCGCGGATCGCGGCCACCGCGGCAGGGTGCGGCTCACATTCGGTGTGCAGGAACCAGAGCACGTCCGCGGGAGCTCGGGCCGCGCCGAGCGCCAGCTGGCCTCCGCGACTCGGGTGGGCAGGCAGCCACCGGGCGCCCGCGCCGCGGCACACGGCTTCGCAGCTCTCGCTCGCCGCGCCGTCCACGACGATCACCTCGTCCGGCGGCGGATCGAGACGAGCGAGCTGTGTGAGGAGCCGCTGCAAAGACGCGTCATCGTCGAGCGTCGGAATGATCACGGCTACGCGCATGCAGATCTCTCGACTGGAGCTCTACCGCACCCGGGCCGCATGTAGTTTAGCGCGGTTTGGCGCGCCGCAGAGCGCTTGAAGCACACGCGTGAGGCACACGGGGCTCGGGACACGGCGTCTCCCATTTCGTTTGATACGAGCGGCGCGCGCGCGTTCGCGCCGCTTCGCCCCATCGCCCGAGCCCGCGGCAACGCTCGCGGCCCAGCGAGAGCGTAGAATGGGACGGCTGCTTGCGAGGGCGAGCGGCGCTGAAGCCGCGAGCGACCGATCAGCATGGTCGGGCTGGCCGATGCGCCACGAACGACTGCTTGCGAGGTTTTCAACATGCTTGTCGGCTCTGGAGTGAGGCGCGTCGCGATCGTGGGGGGCATCCGCCTGCCGTTCGCCCGCGCGTATGGTGCCTATGCGGGCGTCGGCAACCAGGAAATGCTCACGGAAACCTTTCGCGGGCTCGTCGAGCGGTTCAGGCTCGAGGGCGAGCGGCTGGGCGACGTGATCGCCGGCGCGGTCATCAAGCATTCGCGCGATTTCAATCTGGTGCGCGAGTCGGTGCTGTCCTCGGGCCTCGACCCGCAGACGCCGGGCCTCGACGTGCAGCGCGCCTGCGGCACGAGCCTCGAAGCTGCCATTCTCATCGCCAACAAGATCGCCCTCGGCCAGATCGAGGCCGGCCTTGCGGGCGGCGTCGACTCGATCAGCGATCCGCCGATCGTCTATCCGAAGTCCTATCAGCAGCTGCTGCTCCGGAGCTATGTCGGCCGCACGTTCTGGCAGCGCGCGAAGCCCTTCTTCGGCCTGCGGCCCCGCCACTTCAAGCCCGTAATGCTCGCCGTGGTCGAGCCGCGCACCGGCCTTTCCATGGGCCAGAGCGCCGAGCTCATGGTCAAACGGTGGAAGATCTCCCGTGAGGCGCAGGATGAGCTTGCGTTCGAGAGCCACATGCGGGCCGCGGCCGCCTGGCGCGAAGGGTTCTACGGCGATCTCGTTCTGCCCTATCGGGGACTTTCGTCCGACAACAACGTCCGCGCCGACACCTCGATCGAGAAGCTCGCGAAGCTGAAGCCCGTCTTCGATTCGAGCGGCGCGGGGACGCTCACGGCCGGCAACAGCACGCCGCTCACCGACGGCGCGAGCGCCGTGCTTCTCGCGACCGACGAGTGGGCTCAGAGGCGCGGCCTGCCCGTGCTCGCGCATCTCGCGTACGGCAAGCAGTGGGCCGTCGATTTCGCAAGCGGCAAGGAGGGATTGCTCATGGCGCCCGCCCATGCGGTCCCCGCGATGCTGAAGGACGCCGGTCTTACGCTGCAGGACTTCGATTACTACGAGATCCATGAGGCCTTTGCGGGACAGGTTCTGTGCACGCTCGCGGCGTGGGAATCTGCGGAGTACTGCCGCGACGTGCTCGGCCTGCCGGGACCGCTCGGACCCATCGATCGCGCGAAGCTCAACGTGAAGGGCGGCAGCATCGCCATCGGCCACCCCTTCGCGGCGACCGGCGCGCGCATCGTGGCGACGCTCGCGAAGCTCCTCGCGGCCGACCGCGGCGCCAAGCGCGGCCTCATCTCGGTCTGCACGGCGGGCGGCATGGGCGTCACCGCGATCCTCGAGCGCTGACCGCCGCTCAACGCCTGAACCGCCGCCGCACCTCTGAACCGCCACCGCACGTCTGAACCGCTGCACGCCTAAAAGGGGGGTCGAAGCTTGGCCAGAGAAGACGCGGACCTGCGCAAGAAGTATCTCGATGCGCTCGAGCGCCTGGAGGCGAGCGAAGCTCGCCAGAGCAAGCTCGAAAACGTCCTGCGGCTCACCGTCGGGCGCCTGTGCCTCGCCGCGCGCGGCCGCAGCGCCGAGCTCGACGCGGAGCTGATGACGCTCGGCGATCTCATCCGGCGCCAGCCCGAGCCGGAGGCGGTCGAAGCCCGTCTCGAGCCCCTGTCACGCGCCATCGCCGCGCTCGATGACGGGGCGGCGCTCGACGAGAGCAAGCCGCCCGAGAACAGCAAGCCACGCGATAACGGCAAACCTCGCGACAACGGCAAGCCACGCGACAAGTCCCACGAGACATCCGCGACGGCCGAGCCGGCGGCGTCCACGCGGCGAGGCGGCCGAGAGCGGCGCACGGTCCACGATGGCACGGGAGACGACCACAGCAGACGCGTCGATACGGCCGTCATCGCGATGCTGGATCGCCTCGCGCTTCTGCCGGAGTTGAAGCCCGCGCTTGCCGAGGTGCAGGAGCGCGGCGGGCAGCTCACGCCGGACGAGCTCGCGGACAGCTTGGATCGTGTGGCGCGCCTGATCGGCGACCAGCGCGCGAGGCTCAACCGCGAGAAGCTGGAAATCGAGGAGCTGCTGCGCCAGATCGACGCACGGCTCGAGGATGTTGCGGGCTATCTCGCGGGCGAAGCCGCGGAGCAGAAGACCGCGAAGGACTCCACCCAGCAGCTGAGCCTGCTCGTGCTCGACGAGGTGCACGAGCTGCACACCGATGCGCAGCGCGCCGGGGATCTCGCGGAGCTGCGCGGCCGGCTGCGGGTCCGGCTCGAAACGATCCACACGCATCTCGAGGACTTCCGGGCGCGGGAGGAGCAGCGCTTCGCGCGCCAGCTCGACCGCACTGGGCGCCTGCGCGTGCGCATCGCCGAGCTCGAGCGCGAGACCCGGAAGCTCCAGCGCAACCTCGCGGAGGAGCAACGCCTCGGCATGGTGGACGCGCTCACGGGGATCCCGAACCGCGCGGCCTACGACGAGCGCATCGAGCACGAATATCTGCGCTGGCAGAGAACTGGCGCAGCGATCAGCATCCTCGCCTGGGACATAGACCGGTTCAAGGCGGTCAACGATGCCTACGGCCATCGCGCCGGAGACAAGGTGCTGCGCGTCGTCGCCCAGCACCTCGCGCAGCACGTGCGCGGCACGGACTTCGTCGCGCGCTACGGCGGGGAGGAGTTCGTGATGGTGCTCGTCGGCACGACGGCGGAGCAGGCGCTCGTCGCGGCGGACAAGATCCGCTCGGGAATCGCGCGGATCGGCTTCCACTTCCGCGGCAAGCCGGTCGCGGTCACGGCCTCGTGCGGCATCGCGGCCTTCCGCGCCGACGACACGCCCGACAGCGTCTTCGACCGCGCCGACCGCGCGCTCTATCGCGCGAAGGACGCGGGGCGCAACTGCTGCATGATTCTCTGACGTTGCGCGCCGCCGTGCGATGCGCGAAGGTATTGGGCCCCCCGGACCCTCGGAGAGCTTCCCATGAGCGCATTCACCACCATCATGGCGCGCGATGGCCACGAGTTTCGCGCATACCTTGCGGCGCCGCCCGGCACGCCGCGGGGCGCGATCGTCGTCATCCAAGAGATCTTCGGCGTGAACTCGCACATCCGCTCGGTGACGGACGGCTACGCCGCCGAAGGCTACGTCGCCATCGCGCCGAGCCTGTTCGATCGCGTCCGCAGGGGCATCGAGCTCAGTTATGAGCAGAAGGACATGCAGGAAGGCTTCGGCTATGTGCAGCAGCTCAAGCGCGAGCAGACGCTCGCCGACCTGTCGGCCGCGATCGCCGTAGTCAAGCATGGAGGCCGCGTCGGCGTCGTCGGCTACTGCTGGGGCGGACGGATGGCCTATGTCTCGGCGTGCGAGCTGCCGGTCGCGTGCGCGGTCTCTTACTACGGCGGCGGCATCACGCAGGAACTGGAGAAGAAGCCGAAGTGCCCCATCATGTTCCACTTCGGCGAGCTCGACACGCACATCCCGCTCACCGATGTCGAGAAGATCAAGGCGGCGGTCCCGCAGGGCATCTTTCATATCTATACGGGCGCGGGCCACGGCTTCAACTGCGATCAGCGCGCGAGCTACAACCCGCAGGCGGCCTCGCTGGCGCGCGAGCGTTCGCTCGCCTTCTTCGATCAGCACCTGCGCGGACGCGACGAGCCGAACGGGCTCTCGTCCGCCACCCGCTGACGGGGGCGCCGTGCGTCTCAAGGACCCGGAGCTGCTGCGCACCCAGTGCTACATCGACGGCCGTTGGGTCGGCGCCGACGACGGCGCGACGATCGACGTGCTGAATCCCGCCACGGGGCGGACGATCGGCACGGTGCCGCGAGCCGGTGCCGCTGAGACGCGGCGCGCGATCGAGGCCGCGGCCGCCGCCTTCACGGCCTGGGCGCGCCGCACCGCGAAGGAGCGGGCCGCGATATTGCGCCGCTGGCATGACTTGATGCTGTCCCATCAAGATGATCTCGCGACGATCATGACCGCCGAGCAGGGCAAGCCGCTCGCGGAGGCGCGCGGCGAGGTCGCCTACGCCGCCTCCTTCATCGAATGGTTCGCGGAGGAAGGCAAGCGGCTCTACGGCGATGTGATCCCGCCGCACCAGGCGGACAAGCGCCTCCTCGCGATCCGCCAGCCGATCGGCGTCGTCGCCGCGATCACGCCGTGGAACTTCCCGGCGGCGATGATCACGCGCAAGGCGGGGCCGGCGCTCGCGTCGGGATGCACGTTCGTGTGCAAGCCCGCCTCACAGACGCCCTACTCCGCGCTCGCGATGGCGGAGCTCGCCGCCCGGGCCGGCGTCCCCACGGGCGTCCTCAACATCGTCACTGGCGATGCGGGCGCGATCGGCGGCGAGATGACGTCGAACCCGATCGTGCGCAAGCTGACGTTCACCGGCTCGACGGCGGTCGGCAAGCGCCTCATGGCGCAGTGCGCGGGCACGCTCAAGAAGCTCTCGCTCGAGCTCGGAGGGAACGCGCCGTTCATCGTGTTCGAGGATGCAGACCTCGACGCCGCAGTCGAGGGCGCGATCGCGAGCAAGTACCGCAATACCGGCCAGACGTGCGTCTGCGCGAACCGCCTGCTCGTGCAGTCCTCGGTGTACGAAGCGTTCACCGCGAAGCTCGTCGCCGCGGTCTCGAAGCTGCGCGTGGGCAACGGGCTCGAAGGGGCGACGGACCAGGGGCCGCTGATCGACGCGAAGGCGGTAGCGAAGGTCGAGGAGCACATCGCGGACGCCGTGGCGCATGGTGCGCGCGTCGCCTGCGGCGGCCAGCGGCATGCGCTCGGCGGCACGTTCTTCCAGCCGACCGTGCTCACGCACGTCACCCCCAAGATGAAAGTCGCGCGCGAGGAGACGTTCGGGCCAGTCGCGCCGCTCTTTTCTTTCAAGACGGAAGCCGACGCGGTGCGGATGGCGAACGACACGGAATTCGGGCTCGCCGCCTACTTCTACACGCGCGACCTCGGCCGCGCCTGGCGCGTCGGCGAAGCGCTCGAATACGGCATTGTCGGCCTGAACACCGGCATCATCTCGACAGAAGTCGCGCCGTTCGGCGGCGTCAAGGAATCGGGCGTGGGCCGCGAGGGCTCGAAGTACGGCATCCTCGACTACACCGAGATCAAGTATCTCTGCATGGGCGGGGTGTAGGACTGCCGTGCGTTACTCGAGCTCGCCCGAGTTCCGCCACGACGGCGCCGAGCGCATCGGCGTGCTGCTCGCGAATTCGGGGACGCCGGATTCACCTTCGGTCCGGGACGTGCGGCGCTTCCTCGCCGCGTTCCTGTCCGATTCCCGCGTGATCGAGCTGCCGCGCGCGCTGTGGCTCCCGATCCTCTACGGCGCGGTCCTCGCCACCCGCCCGCGCCGCTCCGCTCGCAAGTACGCGAAGATCTGGACGCCGGAAGGCTCGCCGCTCGCCGTCCTCTCCCGCGATCTCAAGGGCCGGCTCGCGAGCACGCTCGCGGAGCGCGTCCTCGCGCCATTCACTCTCGAGCTCGGCATGCTCTACTCCAGCCCGACGATCGCCGAAGCGCTCGGGCGGCTGCGCGCGGCCGGGGCGCAGCGCATCCTCGTCGTTCCGCTCTTTCCGCAGTACTGCGGCGCCTCGACCGGCTCCGTGTACGATCAGGTCGGCGCGGAGCTTGCGAGGTGGCGCTGGCTTCCCGAGCTGCGCTTCATCGCGGAATATCACGACGATCCCGGCTACATCGAGGCGCTGCGCGCGAGCGTGGCGCAGCACTGGCAGGCTCACGGCCGCACGCGCCATCTGCTCATCTCGTTCCACGGCGTCCCCGAGCGCTACTTCCATCAGGGCGACCCTTACTTCTGCAAATGCCAGAAGACCGCGCGCCTGCTGGCGGAGGAGTTGATGCTGCAAGAAGGCGAATGGAGCGTCAGCTTCCAGTCGCGCGTCGGCCCGGTCAAATGGCTGCAACCGTACACGAGCGAAGTGCTCGCCGGCCTGCCCGCGCGCGGCATCGACGAGGTGACCGTCGTCTGCCCAGGCTTCGCGCTCGACTGTCTCGAAACGCTCGAAGAGATCGACATCGAGAATCGGCGGCGCTTCCTCGCGGCGGGCGGCCGCCGATTCGAGTACGTCCCGGCTCTCAATGCACGTCCCGAGCACGCGCGCTTCCTCGCGGCGCTCATCGCGCGGCATTGCCAGGGCTGGACTCAAATCGAGATCGGATTCCGTCCCGCTGGTGCGGCACGCGATGCGTCCGCGACCTGACCGCGTGATGCGACCTGTTTGCATGGCGCGACCCGACCGCGTGGCGCGATCCGACCGCGTGGCGCGATCCGATCGCAGAGCGCGCGCACTCGCGCTTCTCAGCGCTTGCGCCGTCGCGGTCTGCGCCGGCGCGCACGCGGACGAGGGCATGTGGACCTTTCAGAGCTTCCCGGCGGCGGCGGTGGCCCGCGAGTACGGCGTCGAGGTGACGCCTCAATGGCTCGAGCGCGTGCGGCTCGCGACGGTGCGCCTCACGAACTGCACCGCCTCCTTCGTCTCGCCGAACGGGCTCATCCTCACGAATCATCACTGCGCCGAAGCCTGCCTCGAAGCGCACTCCACGCCCGATCGCAGCCTCGTCGAGACAGGCTGGCTCGCCGAGGATCGCTCGCACGAGCTCCCCTGCGCCGCGCAGCACGCCGATGTGCTGGTGGCGATGGAGGACGTGACAGCGGACGTGCTCGCGGAGACGCGCGGGCTCGACCCGCAGGCAGCCAATGAGCGGCGGCGGCGCACGCTCACGCAGCTCGAACGCGCCTGTGAGGCGCGCAGCCGGTCGAACCCCCGCACAGGCCCACTCAAATGCGAAGCCGTCGATCTCTACGAGGGCGGCCGCTACTTCCTCTATGAATACGCGCGCTACGACGACGTGCGGCTCGTCTTCGCCCCCGAGAACGACATTGCCGCATTCGGGGGCGACCCCGACAACTTTGAGTTTCCGCGCTGGTGCCTCGACATGGCCCTGCTCAGAGCCTACGAGGGGGGGCAGCCCGCGCGCACGCCGCATCATCTGCGGATCGACTTCGCGGGGCCGCGCGCGGGCGAGCCCGTCTTCGTGGCCGGACACCCCGGCTCGACCTCGCGGCAACTCACCGCCGCGCAGCTCCTCACGCAGCGGGATGTGGAGCTGCCGCCGTCTCTGCTCGCCGCCTCGGAGCTTCGCGGCCGCTACATCCAGTACGCGCTCGAGGGCGAGGCGGCGCAGCGCATCGTCGAGACACCGCTCACCTTTCTCGAAAATCGGCTCAAGGTGCACCGTGTCGAGCTCGACGCGCTGCTCGATGAGGCGCAGCTCGCGCGCAAGCGCGCCGGCGAGGCCGCGCTCGAAGCCCGCATCGCGGCCCAGCCTGCCCTCGCGCGCAGCACAGGCCATCCGTGGGAGGACATCGCGCGTGCCGAGCAGATCGCGCGCACGCTCGACCTGCGGTATACGCTCATCGAGGGCGGCGCCGGATTCGACAGCCGTCTGTTCCGTTACGCCCGCGCGCTGGTCCGGGCGGCAGCCGAGCGCGCGAAGCCGGACTCGGTGCGCCTGCGCGAATACACCGCATCCAGGCTGCCTGCCCTCGAGCAGCAGCTCGCCGCCCCCGTGCCCGTCTACCCCGAGCTCGAACGCATCACGCTCTCGCTCGCGCTGTCTCGCATGCAGGAATGGCTCGGCCCAGACGATCCCCTCGTGCGGCGCGTCCTCGGCAAGGACTCGCCTGAAGCCCTCGCCGCACGCCTCGTCGAGGGATCGAAGCTCGGTGATCCGGCCGTGCGCCAGGCGCTGTGGCAAGCCGGCGCGGCGGGCGTGGCCGCCTCAAACGACCCGATGATCGAGCTTGCCAGGGGCGTCGATCCCGAAGCGCGCGCCGTGAGGCAACGCTACGAAGATGAAGTCGAAGCGCCCGAGCGCGCCGCCTCCGAGCGGATCGCGCAGGCGCGCTTCGCGGTGCTCGGCACGAGCGTCTACCCCGATGCGAATTTCACGCTGCGCCTGTCGTACGGCGCCGTGCGGGGGTGGACAGAGAACGGCAGGCCCGTCGAGCCCTTCACCCGCCTCGACCGTCTCTACGAGCGCGCGACCGGCGCCGAGCCGTTCCGGCTGCCGGAGCGCTGGGTCGCGGCTCGGCGCATGCTCGCTCCCACGACGCCGTTCAACTTCTGCACCGACAACGACGTCGTCGGCGGCAACTCGGGCAGCCCCGTGATCGATGCGCGGGGCGACATCGTGGGGCTCATTTTCGACGGTAACATCCACTCGATCGCGGGCGCATACTGGTTCGACGAGACCCGGAACCGCGCCGTCGCGGTGGACACCGCGATCATGCTGGCCGCGCTCCGGAACGTTTACCACGCGGATGCGCTGCTCGCGGAGATGAGCGAGCCGCGCTGAGAAAATCGCCGGGAACGTTTGGGACGCCTGGAAGGGCGCGAGGCATGCCTCGCGCGGCCGAGCCACGAACGGGCCGCTCGGCTCCGGGGCCGCAATCCCTGCGCTACGACGCGTTCTCCTGCAGCTTCGACGTGCAGAGGTCGTAGATCGAGCTCATGAGCACGCACACCGAATGCGTCATGGCGACCTCGATTCCCTTCAGGGCTGCCTCCTTGATCGCCACCGTCATCTGCTCGAGCTGCTCGTCCGTGAGATTGTCGGGCAACCGCGTCGTGATCTGCAGCGAAGGCACCTCCTCGACGATCTCGCGCAGCAGCCGATAGACCCGATCCGCCTTCGCCCGCATCAATCCCTCGTCGTCGCCGAAGAGGTTGCCGATCGCGACGAGACCGTCAGCGGTGCGCGAACGAGTCTGCTCCCATTCACGCTCCGCGCCGAACGCGGCGTGAATCACCTTGCCCATGGCCACCTCTCGTTCAAGTCCAAAGAACCGGCTGGCCCCGCGAGCGTACCGCAAGTTCCGTGCCCCCGGCGCGGCCCTGGCGAGCACGCAGCCCGGGCGGGAGCGCATGCCGCCTGGGCGGAAGCGCACGCCGTGGCGCAGCGAGGCCTGGTGCGGTGCGGAACGCTTCCCGATCGCGCCCCGTTTCTCCGCGCAGCGGCGCGGCGCTTCAGCCTTCGTTAGGCTCGCCGAGCTGGATGCCCGTCTCGCCGAAGCGCACGTGCCGTCTGATCCGGCAGCTCGGCATCGGTGTTCGCCGAGCGGGAGACGAACGTTGTGTCGTACAGCCTGATATTGTCGTTGTCTGCGACAGATCGAAGATCGATGACCGGGGCTGCCGCGGAGCCCGTGATTCGATCATCGAAATTCTTTCGCCGGGCACGCGTGAGAAGGACTCGACTCCCAAGCGCGATCTCTATTTCAGATACTGGAAAGAATCCGCGCGGCGTTCCGACGATCATCTCTCGCCACTACCTGCGCGCTCGCGGTGCGCTCGAATGGGCGCGGCGCTGCCGGCGGGCGGCCCCGGCATTACGAGCGGCGGCACGTGGCTTTGCGCGCTGTCCACCACTGCGAGCATTGGAGCGGCTGCGAACATTCGAGCGGCTGCGACCCTTGGCGGCATTGCGACCTTTGACCGCTTTGCGAGCCTTGCCGCCGTTCGCCGCTCTCGACGTCGAGTTGCCTGCGCGGCGCGCGGCGGGCTTGCCGGCCACCCGCGACTTGGAGGATCGGGCAGGCTGCGATCCGGAACCCCGAGTGATCCGCTCATCCGCGCCTCGCCTACCTGTGCGTTGCGCACCCGCCCGCGGCGCACCGGCGGTCCCTGCGGGCTCGATCCCCCGTAGCTGATCGAGGATCGCCGGATTCTCGAGCGTCGAGACGTCCTGGGTGACCTCCTCCCCGCGCGCGACGGCGCGCAGGAGGCGGCGCATGATCTTCCCGGAGCGCGTCTTCGGCAGGACTTCCGTGAAACGGATCTCATCCGGCTTCGCGATGGCTCCCAGCTGCTCGCCGACCCAGGCTCGTAGCTCCTCCGTCAGCTTCGCCGCTTCCGCTCCCGCCGGCTTCGCTCCCCGGCAGATCACGTAGGCGAACACGGCTTCGCCCTTGATTTCGTGCGGCTTGCCGACCACGGCTGCTTCGGCGACTCGCGGATGCGCGACGAGCGCCGACTCGATCTCCATCGTTCCGAGGCGGTGGCCGGAGACGTTGAGCACATCGTCGATCCGGCCCATGATCCAGAAGTAGCCGTCTTTGTCGCGATGAGCGCCATCGCCCGCGACGTAGAAGCGGCGCTGGAATTTCTCCCAGTACGTCTGGATGTAGCGCTCGTTGTCGCCCCAGATCGTACGCAGCATTGCGGGCCAGGGCTTGCGGATCACGAGATAGCCGCCGGCATCGAGCCGCGTCACCCGCTCTCCACGCTCATCGACGATGTCCGCGTCGATGCCGGGAAGCGCTTCGGTGCAGGAGCCGGGCTTGAGCGGCGTTACGCCCGGAATCGGCGCGATCATGATGGCGCCCGTCTCGGTCTGCCACCAGGTATCCACGATCGGGCAGCGTCCTCCGCCGATGACCCGGTGGTACCACATCCAGGCCTCCGGATTGATCGGCTCCCCGACGCTGCCGAGCAGCCGCAGCCGCGAGAGGTCGTGCCGCCGCGGCAGCTCGTCGCCGAGCTTCATCAACGCGCGGATCGCGGTCGGCGCGGTATATAACACCGTGACGCCGTGCGCCTCGCAGATCTTCCAGAACCGTGCGCCGTCCGGGTACGTCGGCGCGCCTTCATACAGCACGACGGCGGCTCCGACGGCGAGCGGACCGTAGGCGACATAGGTGTGTCCGGTCACCCAACCCACGTCGGCCGTGCACCAGTGCACGTCGTCCTCGTTGAGATCGAGCACCCACTCGCAGCTCGTCTTCGCCCCGAGCAGGTAGCCCGCGCTCGAATGCTGAATGCCCTTCGGCTTGCCGGTGGAGCCCGAGGTGTAGAGCAGGTAAAGCGGATGCTCCGCCTCAACCCACTCAGGCTCGCACACGGGCGACTGGCCTTCGACGACCTCGTGCCACCAGACATCGCGCTTCGGGTCCATGGGCACCGGCTTGCCGGTGCGGCGATAGACGATCACCCGTTCGATCGTCGAACAGCCGCTCGCAAGTGCCTTGTCCGCCGCGGCCTTGAGCTCCACCACGTGGCCGCCGCGCCAGCCCCCGTCTGCCGTGATCAGGACGCGCGCCTCCGCATCCTCAATACGGTCCTTGAGCGACAGCGCCGAGAACCCGCCGAACACAACCGAGTGAATCGCCCCGAGCCGCGCGCAAGCGTGCATGGCGATGATCGCCTCCGGCACGAGCGGCATGTAGATGACCACCCGGTCGCCGCGGCGAACACCCTGCGTACGCAGAGCATTCGCGAACCGGCACACCTCCACGTGCAGCTCGCGGAAGCTGAGCCGGCGAACATCCCCCGGCTCCCCCTCGAAGATCAGCGCAGTCTTGTGCCCGCGCTCCGCGAGGTGCACGTCGAGGCAGTTCACCGAAACGTTGAGCCGCCCGTCGGCGAACCACGCGTAATTGGGCGCATTGGAGCTGTCGAGCGCGACCGTGAAAGGCTGGTGCCAAGTCAACTCCCGGCGCGCCAAGTCGGCCCAGAATGCCTCCGGATCGGCGGCCGCCCGGCGGCGCATGTCCGCGAGATCATCCGCCTTGATTCGCGCCCGGGCTGCGAACGATGCAGGGGGCGAAAATTCGCGTTCCTCGAGCAGAATGGACTTCAAGTCCCGGCGTGTGGTGTTCATCGGGTACGGCCTCGCCTTCGGCAGCGGCATCGAGAGAGCTAACCTACCAAAAGCGTGCGCCGGCCGCTGGCTGCGGCGGCGGAAGTCTGCGAATCTCGGGGAGATTCCAGGCCGACCGGAGATTGCCGGATCCCAGTGCGATCGAGTGCTTCGATTCCCAGTCCTCGGAGGGGCGGAGCCGCCCCCGTTCACGTGCCCGCCTCTGCCAGCCTGGACCGGGCAGCTCGCCGGCGTGCCGTGATCCCATGCACCGCGCTGCTTGCGCTGATCGTCATGATCAGCGGCTGCGCTCCCGAAGCCACTGTGCAGCCGGTCCTCGCCGAACGGTGCCTGCAGCTCGGCGGGCCACAGCAGCAGATCACCGTGGCAATACCGGTCGGCGGCGCCGGTCTGCTGCACGTCGCCATTCGCGAACGCGGCATTTCCGTCGTCGCGGCAATGGAGGCGAACGGGACCGGCGGGAAATCAGCATCGCCAGTCGACCGGCTGGGGATCATCACGCTCGCTACCGAGCTCTCGGGGCACGATATCGCCCCTCGTCACGTCGTCCCGGTGCTCATCTCATCCGTCGACTCCCGGGACATTGCGGCGAGTGTATGCGTGTCCGCGGAGATCACACGCCCTACCGACGGTCCCCTGGCAAGCGCCGAACGACTGATGGCGGCAGCGGATCAGGCGACCGGGCGGCGGCAGTGGCAGAGCGCGTTCGAGCGCTATCTTGCAGCTGCGCGGTTATTCGACGGGCTCGGGATGCCTGATCACGCCGCCGCCGCCCGTCATTCGATCGCAGAGCTGGAATTTGGCTACATGCGCCGTGAACGCGACAGCATGGCTCTTGCGGCAGCGATTCTGCCCAACAGCGCCACCGCTCCCTCGGAAATTATCGCCGCGCGGCTTACCCTGATTGCCAAGGCACTGATACAACAAGCGGATGACGGAGTTTTCTGGGCCAGGAGGACCGAAGCCCATATTCACATGTCTGACAGCCTGCTCGAGCAAAGCAACGTCGGCACCCGCGAGCGTCCCCGACTCAAGATATTGCGCGGATATCTCCACTACCGCCGCGGCGAGCCCAAGCAGGCCGCAGACCTATTCTATCGCGCCGCCGAGGAGTGCAGCGCCCTTGAGGACTGGGAATGCTTCGCACGTGCCCGGCAGAATCTCGCGGCGCTGGCCGAAGATCAGCAGAATTATCCCGCCGCATTGAGCGCCTACAGCGAGGCTATTCGGACGCTCGACGCTTCGCGCCAACCAATGCTTTATGCGGATATTTCCGACAACCTCGGCAGATTGCAGGGTCGTGTCGGCTTGATCCGTTTGAGCGAGCAATCGGAACGAACCGCCATGCGTCTCTATGCGCAACTGCGTGATTGTGACGGCGCCCGACGAACCGCCGCGACCCTTGGCGAAATGCTCGTCCGCATCGGTAGCATCGGCGAGGCCCCAACATACTTGAATGAGGCTCTGGCGCCAGAATGCCGCGCGCTATTGTCCTCTCTCCCAAATATTTCTTATCAAACGTCCCTCGTGCGCTTGGACTCCGATCAAATACCGTCATCTTCGTCTAGGTCTTCTGCTCCGCCGCGCGTTTGTTTTCACACGCCCACATTCGATGATCTCACGCTGTCAGGTGAAGTCGCCGTATTTCACGCATTGCTCGCGGAAAGTGAAATCGCGAAGATCGAAAATCGATTGGCGGACGCCCAAAGGTGCCTGGACCTGGCCGGTAATTTTGTCGCTGGCGACCTGAGGAGCCGGATTCGGCTCGCGAGCGCCAAGGGGCAGCTCATGTTGCATTCCGGCATGCTCGCCGCCGCGCGGACCGCTTTCGCGGAGGCGTTACGCCTAGCCGAGGGCGCGGCCCTATCTGAATCGAGCGAGTATCGCGGCGCCGCCTTGCTCGGTCTCGCTGATACGGAGTTGCAGATGAATCATTTCGGCAATGCGCGCAGTGATGCGGAAGCCGCGCTTTGGCTGAGCAGCGAAAGGGCAGATGTGATCCGGGTCGTGTCGGCGCTGCGAGTCATCGCGGCGGTAGACCGGAAATTGGGCCACATTGCCGATGCCGAGCGGTTGCTTCGCAGCTCCATCCAGCTGATCGAGCGAATTCCGATGGCCGAGCTCGACCCGGAAACGCGAGCGGTGTATCTCGCCACGCAGCACACCGTATATGCGGAATTGACGGATTTGCTGCTCAGTGAGAGACGCGGGAGTGACCAAGCCCAGGAAGAAGCGACCTGGAATGCGTTCGTGATTGCAGATGGTGGCCACGCACGCGGCCTCCGCTTCGCGCTCGAACAGGCCACCTCCGAGCGGATGGCGACTCGGGAAGGTGCTGGGGCGCAGGAGTATCGAAACTTGATGCGCAGCATCTCCGATCTGACGGCGCACCCCGCGCATGGCTCGAATGCCAGCGAATTGCTGCAAGGCATCGAGCAGCTCAGCCTTTCCGGCCCGGCGCGGCCGGCGCTCGACGAGCCAAAGCTCGCCCAAACATTGCGGCAGCATCGCGCGACACTGATCGAGTACGCGGCCGGACGAGGATCGTTGTTTGCGTTCGTGGCTGATGACGATCGCGTCCGCGTCGTTGAGCTCGGCGATATTGAAACGATTGACCAAGCGGCAGCGCAATTCATTGCTCAATTGCGCGCCGCGGAACCCGCTCCGCAGCGGATTCGTGCGGCCGCTCGACGGCTAGCGAAGCTGGTCCTTTGGCCTATAACGCCATTCATCCGGCGCGAACACATCTTTGTGGTTCCGGAGGATGCGCTCCATACCATTCCGTTCGCCGCCATTCCCTGGTCGAGCGGCCACCCTGACGATATGCTGCTCCGGCACGGCGAAGTCTCGATATTGCCCTCGGCGCTCTTTCTCGAGCTTCGCGCGCAGGACGCTTCTCAACATACTCGGTCCGGACGATACGTCCTGATTGGCGACCCAGTCTTTCGATATACGACATGGAGGCGGGACTGTTCCGCCCCGGGGGATTCCGAGCCGCAATCGAGCCTGGCGTTTGATTGGCTGAAATCACTTCCGAGCCTGCCGGCGACCCGGGACGAGGTGCTTGCCGTAGCCGGCCTGGTGCGGAGCTCCCAGCCTTCGGCATCGGTCGTCACACTCCTTGGCTGCGCCGCCACCCCTGCGGCCCTCCGCGCCGAGGCGCCGGAGGCAGAGCTCCTCCACATCGCCACGCACGGACTCGTAGATGCTCATCGACCGCGACTTTCCACGCTCGCTTTCACGCCCGATTCGAGGCCGCCGGACGACGGCGCCGTCCAGTTGCTCGACATTCTGGGCATGAAGTTGCAGGCTCATCTCGTCGTCCTGAGCGCCTGTGATACGTCGGCGGGCCGTCTATTGCCGGGTGAGGGGGTACTCGGACTGGCCCAGGCGTTTCTGCAATCGGGCGCCGAGTCTGTGATGGCGAGCTACTGGCGTGTGGCGGACGAACGAGCCGCTCGGTTCATGGAGACCTTTTATCGTCGGCTGCTCGTCGATCGGCTACCCGCAGCGACGGCGCTTCGCCGAGCGCAGCTTGCCGAGGCGAACGCGGATGATTACAGCTGGGCGGCGTTCGCCTTGTATGGCCGCCCCGAAGCAGGGCTGTAGGCGACCGCGGGCGCGGGTCGGCAGCGACGTTGCCGAAAAAAACTTCGAGGGAGGTGAGATAGCCGGGGCTCTGGAAGCAGGTACTAGGTGGCGCACTTTTTCGCCACATGCTTCCAGGAGTATCCGATGTCTCGTTCGCGTAAGTTCGTTCTCGGCATCTCGGCGTTTGCCCTGTCGGGCGCCTTATTCACTGTCGCTCTTGCCGAAGATGGCGGCACGATCCATACCAATTCCGCTCTGACGGAAGACGGCGGCACGATCCATACCAATTCCGCTCTGA